>Ga0209691_1000001_pt1 | contig 527368 bp, 488 predicted proteins | sample YNPMSBMetaG_FD_187120 | JGI IMG/M metagenome (GOLD analysis project Ga0209691, IMG submission 187120) | Anoxygenic and chlorotrophic microbial mat microbial communities from Yellowstone National Park, USA - YNP MS-B MetaG (SPAdes) (version 2) ... | reverse complement strand
ACGTGTTACGCACCCGTCCGCCACGGTCGGCACGCCCAAGCGTGCTCCCGTCCGACTTGCATGCATTAGGCACGCCGCCAGCGTTCCCCCTGAGCCAGGATCAAACTCTCCATCCCCGATCACTCCAGAACCCGAGATCGTCGTGCCCTGCACGAGACCTCGGTCCGTCGTCAACACCTGGGGCGGGGCGCTTGCACGAACCACACCTCAGTTGTCAAGGTGCTTCGCCTTCCGGCGTTCGAGCCTCTCTCGCTCGACCCATCGCTACAGTATAACGATCAGGGGTCGATGCTGTCAAGCCCTTCCGCCGGTTCCCGGGCTGCGCCCGCTCGCGCAGCGTTGTCAGATACTACTCAGCCGAGGCCTCGTTGTCAAGGGGTCAATGCGTCTACGCCGGTACGCCGCTCCGCAGCCGCACGCCGTCCGCTCGGGTCAGAACGCCCCGGAACAGGAACGCGGTCTGCCGGTTGGCTGCTTCCAGATCGAAAGGATGGAGCGCCGACGTCGCGTCCACTGGAATGATCACGCCATACCAGCGCAGTGCTGCGCTCGCTGCCGTATAGTGCACGCAGATCGAGGCCACGGTCCCACAGATGATGAGTTGTTCGATCTTGCACAAGCGGAGCTCGTGATCCAGCGGCGTCCCGTAGAACGCATCGTAACGCCGCTTTTGCAGCACGAGTTCTCCTTCCCGTGGCGCCAGTTCATCGATGATTTGCCAGCCCCAGGTCCCCGCCACGCAATGTTCACCCCAGATGGGAAACTCTGGGTCACCTGGATAATGAGTGTCTTGCGTGAAGACAGTGAAAAGCCCGTGCTGGCGGGCCAAAGCGAGCAATGCTTGGATCTTGGGTACGGTTGCCGGTGCATCCGGAACGAACAATTTCCCTTCTGGCCGAACGAAATCGTTCTGCATATCGACGACGATCAGCGCCGTGGTGCGGGGGTCGATCTCCACTTCTGGTGCGATCGTGTACTCCGGGACTTCGACTGTTCGCGGCATGGTCTCCCTCCCACTCCGATACGCAGCACCGACCAGTCAACGGAGCTTGGCCTGACGATCTGCACCACTAATGATGCATCGCACCCGGTTCGTGGTTCCAACGTAGGCTCGGGCGGTCACACCACGATCCCGGTTATACTCTCGCCCGAGGCACCCGCACTCGACCTGCTCGCTTGCAGCCTTCGAGAGGAGTAGCCATGCCGTCGGTACCCGAACGCGTCCGATTGGTCGAGGTCGGACCACGCGACGGTCTTCAAAACGAAGCCTTTTCTGTTCCAACCGACATAAAAATTGCCTTCATCGATGCGCTCAGTCAGGCCCGCTTCCCGGCCATCGAATGCACGAGTTTCGTTTCCCCTCGCGCGGTGCCGCAGCTGGCCGACGCCGAGGAGGTCATGCGTCGCATCGCACGCCGACCCGGTACACAGTACCTAGCCCTCGTCCCCAACGAGCGGGGGCTCGAGCGCGCGTTGGCTGCCGGCTGTGACGCCCTGGCGCTTTTCGCTGCCGCGACTGACGCCTTTTCCCAGGCCAATATCGGCGTCTCGATCGACGAGTCGCTCCAGCGCTACGCCACCGTGGCCGTCCGCGCCAAGGCCGCTGGGTGTTGGTTGCGCGGCTATGTTTCCGTCGCCTTCCACTGTCCGTACACTGGACCGGTCGAACCCCAGCGCGCCGTCGAAGTGGCCCGCCGCCTCGCCGAGTTGGGATGTGACGAGTTGGCGGTGGCTGACACCATCGGCAAAGCGGTACCGGACGAGGTGGCTCGTCTTCTCGAAGCGTTGCTCCGTTGGTTACCGGCCGAGCGTGTCGCGGTTCACCTCCACGACACGACTGGCCGCGCGCTCGACAATGTGGCAGTCGCGCTCGCCTACGGTGTGCGCACCATCGATGCGGCCGTCGCCGGACTCGGTGGCTGTCCGTTCGCACCGGGGGCTCCGGGGAACCTGGCCACCGAGCGACTGCTCGATTTTTTGGAGGCTCGCGGATACGATCACGGGATCGATCGACGCGCTCTCGAGCGAGCGCGTACCCTGCTTTGGGAGGCTATCCCTGGTCTCGCTCGAACTGAATCGCCGACGGCGCAGCTCAGAAGTCAATGAGCCGCTTCTTTCCGCTGAGTGGGCACGAGAATGGAGGCACGATGTTGACCTATCCACCCGCGGTTCTGCAGCAACTCCGCAACGAATCGATCATCTGGCTGGCCACGGTTCGGCCCGACGGCCAACCGCAAGTCGTGCCCGTTTGGTTCCTCTGGGACGACGGTGCTGTGCTGATCTATTCTCGGCCGCGCAGTCAAAAGGTCCGCAATATTCGGCACAATCCCCGTGTCGCGCTGCACTTCAACAGCGACCCCTGGGCCGAGCACGTGACGCGGTTCGATGGCCGCGCTGAACTCGTGAGCGATGCAGCGCTCGCCAACGAGCGTCCCGCCTATCTGGCGAAGTATCGCGATGGAATCTCCCGCATCGGTATGACTCCAGAAACGTTCGCTCGCGAGTACAGCCTGCTCATCCGGGTCTATCCAGAACATCTCGTGCACTGGTGAGGCGTCAACAGTGTGCTCACTGCGGTGAAGGAAAGGGATGCCTCCTTGCCTGACTGACTGCTCATTCGGCCTGATGAACCTCGCTCTCTTCAGTGCTGGGCACGATCAACAACGGAACGCGGGTTGCCGTCAGGAGCCGCTCCGTCACGCTGCCGAGCAGCCAGCGTTCCAGTCCCCCCTTTCCGCGTGTCGTGAGAACGACGAGATCAGTCCGCTCGCGTGCGACCGCGGCCACGAGTTGCCGCTTCGGATCGCCGCTCAACTGCAAGAGTTGGACGCGGATCCCCGCCGGAATGCGCTCGCGGATCGCATCCAGGTAGTGCACCGCCTCTTCCTCGATGGCGGCGAGTCGCTCCTGCGTTGCCGGGGCGATCGGTCGGCCGCGCCACTCCAGGAGGAGCTCGCGATGGGTTTCGGCGACGCGAGCGAGAGTCAGGCGGGCCCCCGCTCGTTCCGCTAGTGCGATCGTATAGGGGAGTGCGTGTTCCGCCCGCGGCGAACCGTCCAACGGAACCAATACGTGCTCGATCCGCTCCAGTGCTGGCCCGCCTGCTCGTACTACCAGGACTGGACAGCTCGCTGTGCGGACGACTCGATCCGTCACGCTGCCGATCACCGCTCGTCCCACTCCACCGCGGCCATGACTGCCCAGGACGAGCACGGGTGCTGGCCACGCGCGAGCTTCCTCGACCAACTCGTCGGCTGGTTTGCCCAATCGAACCACAGCCACCGCGGTGATTCCCCGCTCGCGCAGGATCGACAACTGCGCTGCAAAGAGTTCTTCCGGCGGGATCTCCAGGCGCGGTTCGTCTTCCGAGAGCCAGATCACCTCGCCGTGCCGCGGGTCATAGAAAGGGCGCATCGTTTCTAGCACTCGTACCAGCACGACGGGGACCGAGAAGAGGCGGGCCAAAAGCGCAGCAGCTGGCAGGGTCATCTCGGCAGCTGGTGACCCATCGTGCGCGACGAGTATCGTTTCGATCATCGGTCCTCCTCGGTCGACTCCGCGGGAAGGATACGTACAGATTCCTCTCCTGCCTACGCCTCTTCACGGATCCGGCGGATGGCGGCATGCTGCGCTCGTCGGCTGCTTGCAGGAAGGAGGGGCAGCATGATCCGGACTCACCGCCTCAGCGTTGACCCATTGCGCCCGCTGGCGGAACAACCGGGCAAAGAGCACAACCGATGGCACGAAGCGATGCCTCCGGCACTCGAGTTGGAGTCGGGAGAACCGGTGGTGCTGGAAACCTGGGATGCCTTCGACGCCCAGCTGACGCCCCAATCGACGATTCATGGCGTCGCCGGGGCCGATCTCAGTCGGGTTCATCCGCTCACTGGCCCGGTCTTCGTCAAAGGCGCGCAACCGGGTGACCTCCTCGAGGTGAAGCTTCAGGCTATCGAGCCGGACCCCTGGCAGCACTGGGGATAGACCGTTCAGGTCCCCGGCTTCGGCTTTCTCCGCGATCAGTTCCCGCAGCCGTACATCGTCCACTGGCATCTCTACGACACGTGCGCAGAATCACCACAACTCCCTGGGGTGCGCATCCCGCGTTGCCCCCATCCGGGTACCATCGGCGTGGCTCTCTCGCGCGAACTGCGCGAGGCAGTCGCGGGCCGCGAAGCGGAGTTGGCAGCGCGCGGTGGGTTCGCGCTACTGCCGGATCCCACTGGGGCGGTTCCAGCCAGCGAGCCGATCGCATCCGAAGGACTGCGCACGATTCCACCGCGGGAGAATGCCGGTAATCTCGACATCAAGCAGCTGACGCCCGGCGCGAGCATCTTCATCCCCGTATGGGTGGAGGGGGCGCTCTTTTCCGTCGGTGATGTCCATTTCGCTTAGGGGGATGGCGAAGTTTGTGGTACGGCGATCGAGATGCGCTCGGTCGTGCATGTCGAATTCCGCGTGCACAAGGGGGAGGCGCGGCGGCGCGGTATCCGTACGGTCCAGTTCTTGCGCGATGGGTACTTCACCGCGCCGGAAATGGCGGCACCACGCCGATTTTACGCCACGACCGGCATCTGCGTGCGGAACGGTCGCAACGAATCGGAAGACCTCACGCTGGCGGCGCGCGATGCGCTCTTCCGCATGATCGAATACCTGCAGCGGCGCGGCTTCACGGCCCAGCAGGCCTAGGCGCTCTGCAGTGTCGCCGTCGATCTTCGCGTCAGCGAGACGGTCGACGTGCCCAACGTCATGGTGAGCGCCATTCCGCCGCTGGATATCTTCGTCGAGTGAAGGTCGAATCGCGATCGAGCGGAGACCGGGAGTCGGCTCGACCACGCCAGCTCCCGGTCTCTACTGGGTGCTCGTCAGTCGACGAGGCGTGCGGTCAAAACGATCTCCTTGACGCTCGCGAGGGCACCCCCTACCGGACACCAGAGCTTGGTGCGCTCTGCGATCTCGCGGAACTGTGCCTCGTCGATATTGGGAACCTTCGCCTCCGTCTCGAGCTCGATGCGGTCGATCGCGAAGCCTCCCTCGACCTGCTGGATCCGCACGCGGGCCGTCGTGCGAATCCGCTCGGGCTGATAACCGGCCTGGCCGAGTTGCGCAGCGAGTGCCATGCTGTAGCAACCAGCGTAGGCGGCTCCGATCAGCTCTTCCGGATTCGTTCCCGCCTCGTCACCGAACCGCGTTCCGACCGAGAAGGGGACCGTAAACGCGCCGCTGCCGACCGTCATCGTTCCCGATCCGCCCTGCAGTGCCCCTTCCCACGTCGCTGTGGCTGTCCTGACCGGCATCCTGGTCCCCCTTTCAATTGGCAGAATAACCGAACTCGAAAGGATTCTAAGTCCTCAGCGTCCCAGCAGCAAGCTCAGCGGAAAAGGTCGCGCTCGGCTGGCATCAGAAGCTCGCGGGCGCTTCCCTCTCCAGGTTCGTACCGGAAACCCCGTACGATGACTGCCGGACACCCTTCGGTCTTTCCCATGACCAGCTCAGCTGCCGCGGCCAGTTCATCGGCGATCGCGATCACCGTGACCCGGAGTTCGTTGCCGAAGGGGTCGCGTTGTCCTCGATAGTCGCGCAGGGGTCGCACGCCTGCCACGCCGATCGCGACGTTCACGATCCCGTTGCGCCAGGCCCGACCGAAGGTATCGGATACGATCACCGCCGGGGTCCAGCCGACTCGTTCCCCGAGTTCCTTTCGGATCTGAGCGGCCGAGCGATCCGGATCGAGCGGGAGCAGTACAGCATAGCCGGCAGGAACATTGGAGAGATCGACCCCAGCATTGGCGCAGACGAACCCGTGGTGGGTCTCGGCGATGATCAAGCCACGATCCATCCGGACGATCCGTGCGCTTTCGCGAAGCACCAGCTCGATCTGGCGCGGATCGCGCTCCCAACGTTGCCCATAGGCGATCGCGAACGGCGAGGGCTCGATCCCGGCCAGTGCCACTACCCGCCCCTCGGCTTTGGACACGAGTTTCTGGGTGACCACCAAGACATCTCCCTCTTCGCCAGTGAGGCCACAGGCTGCCATGCCGGTGAGGACGAGCTCAGCGACCGAGTCGCCCGGACGGGCTTCCGGAATCCTCCGGATCGGGATGAGGCGCACCTCGTCGGTCATCGTTCAGGCTCCCGCAAAGCCGTGCGCGAGCACCCGCTCGATCCGCAACAAGAGCGTCACCCGTCGTTGTGCCCGGAACTGAGGGATCCAGGAACGAGCTTCCTCGTCCCCCACATAGCGGACCGCCAGGCGGGCGATATCGGCCTGTGCCCGTTCTTGGTCCTCGATCAACTCGACTCGCCCGATCACTGTCACGTAGCGATAGCCATCGGCGATGCAGAGCGAGGCACGAGGATCGCGCTGGAGATCGTCCAGCTTGGCGCGACCGACGGCGGTATTCATGAGAATCGTTTCCTGATCCAGCACGTCATACCACATGACCGATTGGCGCGGGAGACCATCTGGTGCGATCGTCGCCAGCACAGCGAAGCGCGGTGCGAGCAGGAAGTCGCGGAGGTACTCTGGAATCACGGCCACTGATCGTTCCTCCCTCACCCGTCGATCGACCGACCCCGAGCATGATACGCGAGCGCGTTGGTTCGGTAAGCCTATCTGTCTCTTCGGCGTCGGTCACCTTGCTGAGCGGTCGGTCGACTTGCCATGCTTATTGAGTGAGGTGCCGGCTATGGAAGCACGGCTCACTCCACAGACAGTCGCTCTGGATGGACTCCTGCTCTTCGTCCTGGAGGCAGGTGAAAACCGCCTCCCCTTGCTCATTCTGCATGGCTTTGCCTCGAGCGCACTCGCCTGGACCGAGGTCATCCGAGCGCTCGCACCACAACGCCGTGTGCTGGCCTACGACCGACCTGGCTTCGGACTGACCGCCGTGACCAGCGACACGTGGCATGGGCTGGACCCATACGCGCCCGCTGCGCAGGTCCCGATCGCCCGCGCGCTCGTGCAGCACCTCGGTGTCGGGCGGTTCGCGGTGCTCGGCCACTCGATGGGTGGTCGGCTCGCGTACGAGCTCGCCAGGGCACTTCCTGATCAGGTCGTCGCCGCGATCCTGGTGACACCAGCCTGGGAGCGACCGAGCGCTCCGCGATTGGCTCGTTTCGCCCGTCAACCACTGGTGGGTGCGCTCGTGCGGAGCGTGCTCCGCACGAGTAGCCCGCTGGCACTCCAGTTCGCCCAACGCCGGGTCTGGGCGAGTCCACCACCGAAAGGCCGCGAGGAACTGGCGTCGGCTGCCGTCAGCCTCGCGGGATGGGACAAGCGGCTCTGGCGGGTGACGCTCGCGACGCTGGCCGAATCGTCCGCCAGGCGGCCGGAACAGGCTCCGACAATACCGACGCTCGTCGTGCTCGGTGAGCACGATCGGATCGTCTCCAATGAGCGGACGCTCCAGCTCGTCGCCGACTGGCAGGCGGCTGGAGCGATCGTCCGGGTGGAGCGCTGCGCGCGGAGCGGCCACTTGCCGCATGTCGAAGAGTTCGTTAGGTTCGTTCAGCTCGTGGAGGAGTTCCTCGAGGAGGTCGAACATGCCGAGACTCCAGCCAGGTGATCGGCTGCCGGAATGGCAGGCCGTTACGCTCTCTGGCGAGCCGGTCGGCAGTGGGACGCTGCGTGGTTGTCCAGCGGTCATCGTCCTCCTGCGCGGCTTGCGTTGACCCTATTGCCGACGGCACCTGGCGCAGTTGCGCCAGCACGATGACGAATTCCGCAAGCGGGGTAGCGCGATCGTCGCGATCGCGCCCGATGGACCGCGCTCGCTTGCCCGCTTCTGGGAGCAGGAAGGGATACCGTTTCCGGCGGTGGCCGACCCGGAGCACCGGATCGCCGAACTTCTCGGTCAGGAAGTACAGCTCCTCAAGCTGGGACGCATGCCAGCCGTCCTGGTCGTTGATCCGGATGGGATCGTGCGAGCCGCCTGGTACGGCCAGTCGATGCGGGATATTCCCAGCACAGAGGAAGTCTTGGCCGTGCTCGACAGCCTCGGCACGTCCGTCTGAGGCCACTCTAGGAGGGATGAGAAAAACGGTCGCCGACCCTCTGCTCGTTCGGGCGAGAGGCGCTAACTGATCGCGGTCTTGCACGAGCTCCGGACGCCGCCGCATGACCGAACGGGCGTGAACCAATCCTCGCCCGGGTGACGACGCACGATCGTGCTCGCCCGCCACTCGGGTCCAGACGACTTCCCCGGATGCGTCTCCGAGTTCGCGACCGGTACCGATCACCACTGCTCGGGAGGACACCCCGTCGGTTCGTGCACCGGTCGGTCAAGACGGTACGGGAATACCGTCGAGCAACTGGCGCAGTGCGCGCAGCGCGGTCAGGAAGGCGGTCCGGCCGGTGAAGCCCCCGTGCGATCCAGCGATCAGGCGGTGCGGCTCCAGAGAGAGGTAGCCGCGGTAACCGCGAGTGGCGAGTGCAGCGAGCGTTTCGGCGATTTTGCCATCGCCCGCACCGGCAACCGTCACTTCTCCGGAACCGAGGACTGCATCTTTGACATGGACATGAGCGATGAACGGTGCGAGCATGGTAAATCCCGTGGAGAAGGGCCGCACGCCACATCGAACGAAATTCGCTGGATCCCACACTGCCCTGAACCACGGCGAACCGATCGAATTCAAGAGATCGAAGCAGCGGTGCGGAATGTCACCATAGATCTCCTTCTCATTTTCGTGCAGCAAGGTAATGCCTGATTCCGCGGCACGATGGACCCATTGTTCGATACGCCGCAGCACTTCGTCCCGGTAGCGCTCAGGAGACTCACCTGGTGGCAAGTAGAAGGAGAAAACGCGAACTCCCCAGCTGCCGAGACGACGGGCGATGGCGAGAGCTCGGTCGAGTCGCGCCGATTCGAAGGCGGCTGGGTCGGTGATGAGACTTTTGCCGACTGGGGAAGCGATCACTGCTACAGTCATCGTGCGTCGGGCGACCTCTTGGGTGAGCGCTGCTAATTCCTCGTCAGTCAAATCGAGCACATTTTTCCCCCACGCGCTGCGTAACTCCACCGTGTTTATCCCTGCCGCGTGCATCGTGTCGAGGGCAGGAGCCGGATCGGGGTGGATTTCGTCGGCGAATGCTGGCAGGTTCCATTGCATGACGTGAAACCAACCCGCAACTGCATCCCATCTCAGCGCACACGCCACCGCGACGCTCACCAGTGTCGGCGCCGGCGAGGCTCACTGAACTTTCTGCGGCGCTCGGTGCGCCGGCGAGCGAGCCGCTGCCCCTCGACTGTATATGACTCTGCGTGCGCAGCGGCGAAGTTCCGTGTCGCCGTCCTCTCCTTCCTACCGCCCAGCGAAGAGCCGCTCGTCTGCGGCGTCCTTTCCGAGTCAACAGCCACCGAGGTGCTGACCGTCGGTGGCTCGCGTTTGCGATGCACGTCAGCCTGCTGCCGCCCGCCCACCGTCGTGCGGGGCTTGGGACGACCGCTGCGAGTGGGCTGTTCGTCGATCGACCCGCTAGCTCGATCTCCGGCACGCCCCGAGCACCTTTAATGGTGAATCCAGTATCGATCCAAGGACGGTGAGCACGAATCTTGGTCGCTCACCGATCGGTGTCACGGCCGATTACGACGGCCATGTCCCCACCGCCATGGCACGGCCGGCACTGGAGCGGCTGAACGCGCTGCTCGGGCACTGATTCCCGAAAAGATTCCCGTAGAATCCCGAGACGACCGGTCACCTGCGACCGGCCGTCTTCTCGGTTCGGTGTCCTGGTGCCGTTTTTGTGGTAGGCCGGGTGGGACTCGAACCCACAGCCCGCGGATTAAAAGGATGCAGGTGCGCACGTCGTCATGCGCTTTGCGACGCCGAGCTCCCCGCCTTTCCTCTCCCCGTACTGCCATCCGTACTGCCAAACGCGGTATCGAGTTTCCGCGCCGCCTCGCCGAGAGGCTGCGGACGGACGTGCGCATAGCGCGTCGCCGTCACCTGGATCGAGCGGTGGCCGAGCGCGGCGCTGATGACGCGAAGGTCGAACCCAGCTTCGAGGAGCAACGTCGCGTAGCTGTCGCGCAGGTCGTGCGGCGACCGCGGCTCGATCCTTGCTGCCCGACAGAGCGCCGCGAGGTCCCGCGCCAGGTTGCGCGCCCCCGGCACCTTGCCCGTCGCCGTGCGCCAGACGAGGTCATCGGGGTCGGCCGGTCCGCTCTGCTCGCGGTGCGCGAGGAGAGCGGCATACGCGACCTCAGGCAGGGGCACTTCGCGCGCCTATCCCCATTTCGGTTGGCGTCGCTCCCGCTCGTCCGTGGCGATCTGGCCAGAGACGCGCATGACGCGCCGGGACCAGTCGATGTCGCCCCAGCGCAGCCCGCGTAGTTCGCCGAGCCGCAGGCCGGTCATGAGCGCGACGATCCAGAGCGAGCCGTAGCGCCGTTCCCGCGCGGCCGCTACCAGTCGCTGCGCTTCCGCGAGCGTGAGCGGCCGCTCGGGGGGTCGGTCGGCCCGCGGCGACGCGACGAGGCGAGCCGGGTTCCTGGCGAGGATAGCCCAGCGAACGGCGTCTTCGAGCGCCCGCTGGAGCACGGCATGAGCCTGCCGGATCGTCGCCGCCGCGAGCCCCTGCTCGGAGAGCGTCCCGTGCCAGGCGGCGATGGCCGGTGGCGTGAGCTCGCCGAGACGGACACCACCGAGGTGCGGCACGATGTGGTAGGCGATCAGTTCCTCATATCGGTGCTTCGTGCGCGGCGCGAGGTCGTGGCGGCCGGACACCCAGCTCTGGAGGAACGGTCCCAGCCGGTCGGAGGCGGGTGCCGGCGTGACTAGCCCCTGCTGGAGCGCGATCTGGAGGTCGCGGAGCTTCCGTTGGACTTCGGCGCGCGTCCGCCCGTAGACGGTGCGGCGCACGCGCTTCCCGGTCGGGAGCGTGAACGAGAGCTGCCCGCACCAGAGTCCGTTCGCGCGCTGGTAGATGGTGCCGTCACCGGGTCCGCGCCGCCGTCGGCTCATCCTGCCTGGGCCATGATGGCGAGGTCACGCATGAGCGACACCGCGACGTCCTCGTTGTACTGGCGCACCAAGCCCGGGATGCGGAACGCATCGACCAGCCACCAGACGAGGAGCCCACCGAGTGTGAACCAGAACAAAAACTGCACTCCCCACTTCCCGACGTAGGCGTAGTGCCAGGTGATGAACCAGAGAAGGTAGCCGACCGCCGTGCTCTTGGCCCGCTTACGGTAGAGCTCGATGAACTCGGCCTGCCGCTCCGCCGGGAGCTTGGCGAGCGAATGACGGACCATCGCGGGCAGCGTGGCCGCGAGGCTGTCGGGAAGGTAGAGCCGTGCCTCTTGCCGTTCTACCGGCTGTGCCTGCGTGCCCTGCTCTTCACTCATCGTGCACCTCTCATGCGATCCAGTTCCGCAGACAACGCAAAGGGTAAACGGCCGCCGAGTGCCACGAGCTGGTCGAGGGCAGCGGCGAGCGCGTCCTCGTCCCAGTGGGGAAACCCGAGCGCAAAGCGCCAGGGCTGACGCTCGAGGCGGCCGTGCATCGCCGCGCCGTTGGTGAGCTCCCGCCAGCGGTCTCCGCATTCGGGGTGGAGGAGCATGTGACCGATCTCGTGCCAGGCGACCAGCGAGCGAGACTCGAGCGGGAGCCATGACGTCACGACAGCGACGGTCGGCCGGAGGACGCACCCGAGGACGTCCGGCGGTATCGGCTCCTCGCAAACGAGGATGCGGATGCTCCGCGCGTACTCACGCCAGGCCCACCAGTCTAGTCGTCGTCCGTCGCGAACCGTTCCGCGATCCAGCGCAGGTGCTCCCACTCTTCCTCGTCCCAGCGGTCGGCGAGGCTGGCCAGATACCGGACACGCTGCTCGGCGACAGGGCTGAGATGCGATTCGCGGCCACCGTCGGCGATGAGTCCTGCCAGACGCAAGAGCTCGATCGGGTCGTCCCCGGTCCGTTGGGCGACCTTGAGCACCTCGTCGGCGCTGGGTATTGCACCCGAGAGCCAACGGGAAACCGTCGACTGCGACACGCCGACGCGCGCAGCCAGCTGGTTCTGGCTGTTCACCCCGAGTCGCCGCATCAGCTCGTAGAGATAGGCCTGCCACCGTGTCATGTCTCCATTGTGCACGAATCGCCGCGCATGGGGTATGTCAGTGGTGACATCCATGCGCGTGTGTGGTACCTTTATGCAAGAGTGTGGAGTTTCGCGATGAAGATCCAATGGGACCACGAACGGATCCGTCGTCTGATCGTCCGCGCTTTGGCGGACGGTCGGTTCGGTGGTCTGTGGGAGATCGCGCTCTTGGCCGGCATGAGCCCGAGCTTCCTCAGCCGCATCATGCACGGCGAGCGCGGCATGCGGTTGTGGAAAGCGGAGAGCCTGGCGGCGGTCCTCGGCGTGGAGGTCCGCGATCTCATGCTGTCCAACGGGCATACCAGCACCTCCTTCCCTGCTTCTGATGATAGCGACGGGAAGGGGGACGAAATTAATTTCGCGAACGACGACCCGCGGGTTGCGGCCACCCGCGGGTCGCTGTGTCAGGAAGGAGGTTCGCATACTGCCATCGTACTGCCAATGCGAGCGGTTTCAGCGGCTTCGAGCGGAATCAGCGCAGAGGCGATAGTGCGTCCGTTCGCGGTTTTTGTGGTAGGCCGGGTGGGACTCGAACCCACAGCCCGCGGATTAAAAGTCCGCTGCTCTGCCAGTTGAGCTACCAGCCCGCATCGACCCGGCGCTGATCCTGCACCGAGCCAGTTTCAATTGTACGCTATGCGAGGGCGTGCGTGCAGCTTTGCCGGCCATGGTGGCCCCGCCTGGCTCAGCGACTGCTCGTTCGCCGTCCTGTGCTCTCCAGCGTTGGAGGTTGAGACGATGATGCTCAGCGAAGCCGAAGCTCGCAACCTCGCGCTCCGTGCGCTCGATCGATTCGGTGGTCCCCGGGCTGTCTATCGCTCGCCACGACATCCCTTCTCACCGACTGGGATGCGTGTCCTCACGCTCGACGATGTCGAGATCCGCATCCGCTACGGCGAAATCAGCTCACCCGCCGTCATCGAGTTGGCCGGATACGTCTTCGAAATCCGCGAGGACGAGCTGATCCTCCTCTTCCGTCCGCCGTCATCATGAGTACGCCAGAACGTCGCCTCGGTATCCCTTTGCGACTGGCTCTCGGCGCTGCGCTAGCTGCGGTCATCGCGAGCCTCGCCGTGCGCCGACGTGCCCTCGACCGCGGTGGCGCGCTTGCGGCGGTGCTCGTCGGCACGCTCACGTTCGCGGCGGGTGGTCTGGCGTGGTCACGAGTGATGATCGGTTTCTTCGTGACCGGCAGTCTTCTCAGCCGTGTCGGCCGGCAGCGCAAGCGTGCTGCTGCGACCCAGGGGCAGCGCGGCCAGCGCGATGCGCGGCAAGTGCTCGCGAACGGCGGCCTGGCTGCCCTCTGCGCGGCGCTCCACTTGGTGAGCAAGCAGCACAGTGACTGGTCGCTCCCGTTTCTTGGGGCGATCGCCAGCGCTGCCGCTGATACCTGGGCGACCGAGATCGGGATGCTGAGCGCCCATCCGCCGCGGTCGCTCCGGACTGGCCGCCCGGTTCCACCCGGTACGTCGGGCGCGGTCTCGCTGCTCGGCTTGCTCGGTATGGTCGCCGGGGCGAGCTTCGTTGCGCTGCTGGCACCGCGCCGTACACCGCGCCTGCCCATCGCCGTTGCTGGCTGCCTCGGTGCACTGGCCGATAGCCTCTTCGGAGCGACCCTCCAGGCTCGCTATTCCTGTTCGATCTGCCAGCGATCGCTGGAACAACCGGCACATCCCCCCTGCCCCGGTCCCGCGCAGCGTGTGAGCGGCTTCCCAGGCCTGACCAACGATGCCGTCAATGCGCTCGCGACGCTCGTTGGGGCTGCGCTGGCGAGTCGCCTGGGTCACTGGACCAGGCGGATGAGCGCCTCCCGCGGCTCGTAACGCTGACCGAGGAAGATCGGCGTATCCAGCTGCGTGTACTTCCGAACCTCGGCCGCCCGCAAGCGCTGGACCATGGTGATCAAGGTTCCGACATCGTCGTCCTCGAGCGCGACGATGAACTCCTGATCCTGGACACCGAACGAGTTGACCGTGTTGGTCAGCACGGTCGGAAACTCGTCGCCGAGCCGCCCATGCTCGGCCATCAAGCGCCGCCGCTCCTCGAAGGGCAAGAGATACCATTCGGGCGTCTTGACGAAGGGATAGACGCTCAAATAGCGCTTGGGAGGCTCGCCGCGCAGGAAGGCTGGCCCGTGCGTCGGGTCGTATTGTGAGCTTCCGGCCATGCCGAAGTAGGCATAGCAGACCGGCAAGGCCCGGCCGAGTGCGGTGCGCCGCAGCGCCAAGGCGAGGTCCTGGAAATGTGCCGGATCGTGCCCGAGCAACCAGAATATGAGATCCACGTCAGGACGGAAACCGGTCGCCAAGTAGGCACCGCGGAGCGCTGTCCCCTCGCTCCGCTCCAGGAGTTGGACGAATTCCTCCACCGCCGGCTCGACTGGACGCGGTACCCGGTCCTGATCCAGCGCGCACAGCCAGAACACGGTGTAACGCGGTACAGCGTTCATGTCGTCGCGCGTCCTTTCCGATCGACCATCCTTCTCCTGCTCCTCGCTGCGATTCTGCCAAATCTCTCGAAATTGTTCGAGTCGGGTAAAGCTTGACACGTCCCGGACCTGCCCGACTCACTGTGGCGGGGACCCGCGCACGATGAGGACCGGAAGGACCGGTCCGTTCGACGACACACAGGAGAGATTCAACTCGACACTCGCGACTGCGCGGTCGAACGTTTCGACCGATGGTCCAGGGAGACCAGCCGGCCGCACAACGGCGAGTCGGGACGGAAAGCGCGACTGTTCGGCTGGTTACGCTGCTCAGGCTCGTCGCGCTGCCCGGTTGTCGACCGCTACTGCGTCGTCACGGCTGCGGTGTCGGCGGGCTGAGTGGCCCGTCTGCCGCGGGACCGACGACCGTGACCTGCAGACGTGTTGGATCGAGGTAGCGGACAGCCACTGCACGGACCATAGCCTCGTCGATCGCTGCCAAGCGCTCAGGGAGTCGCTCGAGGTAATCCAGACCGAGTTCGTAAAAGAGCGAGTCCGCCAATGCTCCCGCTAGACCAGCCGCGCTGGAGAGCCCGAGCACGACTGTCCCAGCGAGCGCGGTCTTGGCGTCGGCCAGTTCCTGCGGAGTCGGACCTTCGCGACGGAACTGCTCGACCTCTTCCACAATCTGCCCGATCACCCGCTCGACGTGCACGGGTGCCACTCCCGCGTACGCGGTCCAGAAACCCGTCCCCAGCCCCGTCTCCAACGCACTCGCCGCATAATAGGCCAGCCCGGACCGTTCACGGACCCGTGCACCGATGCGCCCCATGAGACCCAGCCGTCCCAGTACGACGTTAGCGAGTCGTAATGCCTCGTAGTCCGGGTGTCGGCGTGGTATGGTCAGGATTCCCAGTGCGAGATCGGCCTGTTGCTTTCCGGGCAGTGTCTCCGTCCGGCGTGCGCCGCGGTCAGCGGGGACGACGTCCGGAATCTCGAGCGGCGGAGCGGTTCCCTGCCAGGAGGCCAATACTCGCCCCAGCCACTCGCTGACGATCTCGGGTTCCAGACCACCGGCCACCGTGATGACTGCTCCCGCGGGTCGATAGTAGGTCTCGTGGAACGCTCGCACTGCCTCGACGGTGAGCGACTCCAAACTCTCCTCGGTACCGAGAATGCGATGATGATATTGGTGACCAGCTGGATAGAGCAGTGCCCGCAACAAGGCGTCGGCCTGGGCACGCGTGCTTTGCTGCGCCTGGCGCAGGGCAGTGAGCGCTTGCTGCCGTACCCGGTCCAGCTGCTCGGGCAGGAAGGCGGGAGACACGATGACCTCGACCAAGAGCGGTAGTGCCTGCTCCAGAACTTCCACGAGGCAGGTCAGGCCGATATCCACGCTATCGCGACCGACGTTCACGCTGACAGTCGCTCCCAGGCGGTCCAACTCCTCGTTGAGTGCAGCTTCGTCGCGAGCCTGTGTTCCCCGCATGAGCAGCTGGCCCGTGACTGAAGCGATGCCAGGCAATGTCCCGTCCCGCGCCGCACCAGCTGGGATGCGAATGTTCACCACTGCGAGCCGGCTCGCCGGAATCGCCTGACCGGCGAACTGCGCCCCGTTCGCCAACCGGCCGGTCACTGGCACAAGATGAACCCGCGGCAAAAGGACCGGTTCCGATGGTGACGATGCACCACCGGTGAACCAATAGCGGGGCGCCGGCGTCTCGAGCGGTTCACCGGTTACCCCGACGCGCTCCTCGTCGCTCGCTACCGGTTCTAACCAGCCGACCGTCCGTCGTTCCGGTCGGAGATAGGTGTTCGCGACCCGCACCACGTCGTCCGGCTCCACTGCCTGGAGCTCGGCCAACAGGCGTTCCGGTGATCGATCCGGCGCGACAACGGCGAGCGAGCCGAGCAGAGCCGCGCGGCTCTGCGCACTTTCGTTCGCGGCGGCGAACTGCACCGTTAGCTGGCGCTTCGCACGGGCGAGCTCGTCCTGGCCCACGGCATCCTCGCGGAGACGCGCGATCGTTTCCTCGATGATCGTCTCCACACGAGCTGGTTCAGCGAGTGGCGTGAGCGTCGCGGATACCGTGAAGACGAACGGGTCGAGGGTGAGCGACATGCTCGAGGCTGCTGCAGTGCACAACCCGGGAGCGACCAGTGCACGGTAGAGGCGCGCGCTGCGACCCATTCCACTGCCACCGAAGGCGACCGGTTTTCCCCCGGAGAGAATCACGTCGAGAACGAGCAGTGCGGGAATATCCGGGTGGGTCGCTGCGGGCACGCGCCAGGCCATGAGCAGCTGAGCAGTCGGCGCTGGTCGCCGGACAGTCACGCGTCGTTCTCCCCATTGGTCCGGCTCTCGCGCGCGCACTGGCGGGGGTGCTGTACCGGCAGGAAGCTCCGCAAAGCGACGTTCCACCGCGACCAGGGCGCTGTCTGGATCGATATCCCCCACGATCACCAGAATGGCGTTGTTCGGTTGGTAATAGGTGCGGTAGTGCTGGTACAAGTCGTCGCGCGTGATGGTCTGCAGGTCCTCTCGATAGCCGATCACCGGATGCCCATACGGATGGGCCCGAAAGGAAGCCGCCAGGACTTCTTCGCGGAGGTAGGTGCTGGGCTGGTTCTCGCTGCCGGCGCGCTCGGCGAGGATGACGGTACGCTCCCGCTCCACTTCCCCGGGGTCGAACGTGGCCGCTACCATGCGATCGGCCTCGATGTCCAGCGCGAGTTGCCAGCCGGGCGTGGGCAGCGTCTCGAAATAGGCGGTGTAGTCCAGCCAGGTGAAACCGTTGAGGGTGCCACCCCAGCGATTGACCTGACGGAAGATCGTACCGGGCGGGAAACGCGGTGTTCCCTTGAAGAGCATGTGCTCGACCCAGTGGGAAATCCCCGTGAGACCTGGTTGCTCGTTCCGACTTCCTACCCGGTACCAAATCCAGCAGGAGACGACCGGTGCATGCCGGAGTGGCTGTAGGAGAACCTCGAGGCCATTCGGCAAGCGTGTCGCGATGAATGCGCCATCATCGTGCATCGAGCCCCTCCTCACGACGCTGCGCCGGGCACGCAGCCGGTCGACCGCAGTCCTCTCATGCCTCCCCGCGGAGCAGCCGGCGCAGCACGAACGTGAGGATACCGCCGTGCCGGTAGTACTCGATCTCCATGTCGGTGTCGAGCCGGGCGATCGCCTGGAACTCGATGACCCGCCCGTCCTCGCGCTCCGCGCGTACCGTCACCAACTCGCGTGGCACCAGGCCATCGCTGATTCCAGCGATGGTGTAGCGCTCGCTGCCGTCCAGTCCGAGCGCTTCGGCGTTCTGGCCAGGCAGGAACTGGAGCGGTAGGACACCTATACCGACGAGGTTGCTGCGGTGGATCCGCTCGAAACTCTCGGCGAGGACGGCTCGCACCCCGAGCAGCATCGGGCCCTTGGCTGCCCAGTCGCGCGAACTCCCGCTACCGTACTCTTTCCCGGCGATCACGATGAGCGGAACGCCCGCCATCTGGTAGCGAACAGCAGCTTCGTAGATCGTCACCAGCTCACCGCTCGGGAAATGCGTCGTCCAGCCACCTTCCCGTCCCTGAGCGAGCCGATTGCGCAAGCGGATATTGGCGAAGGTGCCACGCACCATCACCTCGTGGTTACCCCGCCGCGCGCCATAGCTGTTGAAGTCCTTCGGCTGAACTCCTCGCGCGATCAGATACTGCCCGGCCGGGCTGTTCACGGGGATCGAGCCCGCTGGGGAGATATGGTCGGTCGTGACCGAATCACCCAACCAGGCCAGAACGCGCGCCCGCTCGATGTCACGGAGCGGAGGCGGCTCGAGCGCGAGATCCTTGAAGAACGGCGGCTCTTGGATGTAGGTCGAGTCGGGATCCCACTGATAGAGGTCACCGGTCGGGACTGGTAACGAGCGCCAGTGCTCGTCCCCAGTGAAGACTTCGCGGTAGCGTTCGATGAACAGTTCTGGGCCGATCGCCTTCTCCATCGCCTCGCGGATCTCCTCCGGCGTCGGCCAGATCTCGCGCAGATAAACCGGCTCGCCATTCGGGTCATACCCGATCGGCTCGCTCGTCAAGTCGATGTCCACTCGGCCGGCGATCGCAAAAGCGACGACCAGCGGCGGGGAAGCGAGGTAGGCGGCGCGCACTTGCGGATGGATCCGCCCCTCGAAGTTGCGGTTGCCGCTCAAAACGGCTGCCACGACGAGTTCGTGCTCTTGCACAGCTTTGGCGATCGGCTCGGGGAGGGGTCCACTGTTGCCGATGCACGTCGTGCACCCGTACCCCACCAGATGGAAGCGCAGCGCCTCCAGGTAGGGCATCAGTCCGGCACGCTCGAGATACGCCGTCACGACGCCCGAGCCAGGCGCCAGGCTCGTCTTGACAGCGGGATTGGTATCCAGCCCCCGTTCGACCGCCTTTTTGGCCAATATGCCAGCGCCGAGCATCACCTCGGGATTGGAGGTATTGGTGCAGCTCGTGATCGCGGCGATGACCACCGAGCCGTGTGTCAGTTCGACATGCCGGCCATCCAAGTGCACATCGACCACTTTGCGGCGCTGTCCGACCGGCACCACTGGCTCGCTCGGCTCTTGCGCCTCGTTCACTGAGCCGCCTTCCCAATCGAAGCGTTCCTGCTCGGCTTGTGGTGATGGGAAGTGCTCTGGGAATGCGGCTCGCAGCGACGCGGGGAGCTCGGACAGCCGCACCCGATCCTGTGGCCGTCGCGGTCCCGCCAAGCTCGGCTCCAGGGTCGAGAGATCGAGTTCGACGACCTGGTCGAACAGCGGGTCCGGACTCTCCGGCGTGCGAAAGAGCCCCTGCTCCTTGGCGTAGGCTTCCACCAGTCGGACGTGTCCCTCGCTCCGTCCGGTGAGTCGCAGATACCCGAGCGTCTCGTCGTCGATCGGGAACATCACGGCCGTCGCGCCCATCTCGGGTGCCATGTTGGAAATCGTCGCCCGATCGGGCAAGCTGAGATGGCGGAGACCAGGACCGAAGACCTCGACGAACTTGCCGACCACGCCAACCTGCCGCAAGAGTTGGGTGATCGTGAGAACGAGATCGGTCGCGGTCACGCCTCCTGGCGGCTCGTTGATCAGGCGCAGGCCGACAACTTCCGGCAAAAGCAGATAGATCGGCTGGCCGAGCAGGACGGCCTCCGCCTCGATGCCACCGACTCCCCAACCCAGAACACCGAGCGCGTTGATCATCGTGGTGTGAGAATCGGTGCCCACCAGTGTGTCCGGGAAAGCAACAGCTCCTCCATCGCTCTGCCGTACCGCTACGACCGACGCGAGATATTCCAAATTGACCTGATGCACGATCCCAGTACCAGGGGGCACGACGCGGAAATTGCGGAACGCTTGTTGCGCCCAGCGCAGGAGCGCATACCGCTCGCGGTTCCGTTCGTATTCCTTCTCGACATTGCGCTGGAAGGCAACGGTCGTGCCAAAGACGTCTACTTGAACCGAATGATCGATGACCAGATCGACCGGAACCAGCGGGTTGATGCGCGAGGGATCACCGCCAAGGCTTGCGACTGCTGTGCGCATCGCTGCCAGGTCGACGACGGCCGGTACGCCCGTGAAGTCCTGCAAGAGGACGCGTGTGGGCAAGAACGGAAACTCCTTTGCAGGCTTCGTGCCCGGTCGCCAGGCCGCGACCAGCCGAACATCGTCCTCGGTACAAGGCTCCGCTCCCGCGTAGCGGAGGACATTCTCCAGCAGAACCTTGACGGTGTACGGCAGCTGATCCAAGTCGATCGCCAACTGGTCTGCGATCGTGGCGAGGCGGAAATACCTGACCCGACCCTCAGGCGTATCCAGCGTCGCGCGTGCGCTGAACGGATCGATCCCCTGCGTAACCATCGCCTGCTCTCCTCGCTCCCATCCGCGCCCTCGTTTGGCGCGTCTGATTCCGCTTCCTTAACTGTACTGTGCAGCGGTCACCTGCCCAAAGGGAATGTCTGAGTCGTCAGCGGGCCCGCATATCCAGATTTTCCTGACAGACGGAACATGCCCCTCGCGTTATACTGACTTTCGCAGCACGGGACACCGTCGGCCCACTGTCGAAGCGAGTGGAACGTGTTGCGAACATGGCCGACTCGGTAATCCTCGCGAGTCGGTGACTGAATACCTTCTCTGCACCTCCAGTTTCCCCCTCTCTACCCCTCTCTTCGGGGCGGTGGACTCCAGACCGCCCCGACCTCCTGCCTGCGCTCGCCGAGACGACGGCACGGCGAGGCCTGCCAGCTCCCTCGCTCGCCGCTGAGCCGTTCTGGGAACTCGATCTATCGCGTTGTGCTCAGGTAGGCCTCCGGATCCGCCTCGAACAGGCGGCGACAGGCTGGGCAGCAGAAGAAGTACCGCTGTCCTCGGTAGTCGACGACATGCCGAGCGCTCTCCGTGTTCACCGTCATCCCACAGACCGGATCGATCGCCTCGCCGGTGGGAAGCTCGGTGCGCGCGCCAGCTTCTTCTGGACGCCAGGTGTTCCGCCAAACCGACTTGGCGGCGATGAGTTCAGCCAGAATGCTGACCGCGATTTCCTCCGGGCTCGTGGCCTGGATGTCGAGTCCGGCCGGCGCTTTGACCCGCTCCAGCAAGGGTTCCGGGAGCGATCGTGCCAAGGTCTCGCGGATCGCTCGGAATCGCTTCCGACTGGCTACCAGTTCGACGAAGGTGACACCGGCACGCAGCGCGGCTTCGATCGCGTCCTCGTCGTACACACCGAGGCTGGCGACGACAGCGACGGTCGGCCGCCTTCGCGGTCGATCGCCCGGATCCAGGCTATCTAGCCATTCATCGACCTCAGCCGGCGCTCCGCTCGCCCCTGGGCGCAGGGCGACCACCCAGTAGCCCATCGCCTTGCCCAAGCGGAGAAGCGCGTCAGCGACCGGACTCTCGCCGTAGATCAAAAGTTGCGGTGCCGGGAGAAACGGTTCCAAGAAAATCTCGAGTGCTCCTTCGCTGTGACACGTCATGGGAGCGACAATGACGCCTGGCCGGGGCGGTTGGTCGGGAGAGCCAACAGGATCGATCCGCAGGATCCGCGCTCGTCCATCGTGCAAGGCAGCCATCGCCTCTCGCATGACGGCGGGCTGAGCACAACTCCCACCGACCCAGCCGAAGAGTGCGCCGTCTGCGGTCACGATACCTTTGGCCCCCCGGCTTCGCTGAGGTCGGACTCTGGGTCCAGATAACCGTTGCGAGAACGAAAGGTACCCCGCGCTGGCGGAGATCAGCCGCCAGCGCGAAGAGGTCACGTGACAGTGTTGCTTCGGCATGACTTGCCTGCGTCATCTCGCTCGCTCGTCGCTCGTCGGACATCGAGAAAGGGCGCAGCGATCCAGCCCCCGCGACGGACCGGATCGCTGCGCTGCGCTCACTCTGCCACACCCTTCTCTTGGAGAATCCGGTACAGCTTGGCTGGCGTGATCGGGATGTCGATATGGCGCACCCCGAGATGGCTCAGTGCATCGACCACGGCGTTGACGATCGCTGGTGGTGCGCCGATCGTCGGGCTCTCACCGACGCCCTTGGCACCGAGCGGATGATGGGGCGAGGGCGTGACCATCTTGGCCGTCTTCCAGTGGGGTGTTTCGACTGCCGTGGGAAGGAGATAGTCCATGAAGGTACCGGTGAGCACGGTTCCGTTCTCGTCGTAGACGATCTCCTCGAAGAGCGCTGGTGCCATACCCATCGTCAGCCCACCATGAATCTGGCCCTCGACGATCATCGGGTTGATGATCGTGCCACAGTCATCGACCGCCAGGAACTCTCGGATCTTGACCTGGCCCGTACCGCGGTCGATGTCCACGACGCAGACGTAAGCGCCGAAGGGGAACGTCAGATTGGGCGGATCGTAGTAGCATTCCGCTTCCAGTCCTGGTTCGAGCCCGAGCGGGAAACTCGTGTAGGCCGCAAACGCGATCTCTTGCATCGTCTTGTACCGATCAGGAGCTCCCTTCACCCGGAACGCGTAATCCTTCCATTCCAGATCATCCGGGCTCACCTCCAGAAGGTGCGCCGCGATCAGCCGCGCCTTTTCCCGAATCTTGCGGGCAGCGACCGCGGTGGCTGAACCGGCTGTCGGCGTGCTACGGCTCGCGTATGTGCCGAGCCCATACGGTGCCGTGTCCGTGTCTCCATGTTCAACGGTGATGTATTCGACCGGGATACCGAGCTCTTCGGCGACGATCTGGGCGAACGTGGTCTCGTGTCCCTGCCGTTGTGTCTGGACTCCGATTCGGACGATCACGGCGCCCGTCGGATGTACCCGGATCTCCGCACTGTCGAACATCTTGATGCCGAGAATGTCGAAGGTGTGTGAGGGGCCAGCACCCACGATCTCGGTGAACGTCGAGATACCGATCCCCATCAGTTCACCGCGCGCCCGCCGCTCGGCCTGCTCGCGACGCAGTTCTCGATACCCGATCATGTCCAGCGCTCTTTGCAGCGCTGCCGGATAATTCCCGCTGTCGTACTCCCAGCCGGTTGGCGACTTGTACGGGAATTGGTGCGGTTGGATGAAATTCTTGAAGCGGATTTCTGCCGGATCCATGCCGAGTTCATCAGCCAGGACATCGACCATCCGCTCGATCGTGTGCACCGCTTCGGTCACGCGGAACGAGCAGCGATGGGCGACGCCTCCCGGCGGCTTCGTGGTGTAGACACCGTCGACTTCGACGTGCGCCGCTTCCATGTCGTAGGAGCCCGTACAGACGCTGAACAGGCCAGCCGGGAAACGCGATGGATTGGCTGCTGCATCGAAGGCACCGTGATCGGCCAGCACCTTGACGCGCAGCGCCCTGATCTTGCCGTCCCGATTGGCTGCGAGCTCGGCCTGGATGTGATAGTCGCGGGCAAAGGAATCAGCCTGCGAGTTCTCGGAGCGATCCTCGACCCACTTGATCGGCTTCTTGTGTTTGAGCGTCGCGTAGGTCGCGATGACGTAGCCGGGGTAGACCGGCACCTTACCGCCGAATCCTCCTCCGATATCGGGCGAAATCACTCGGATCTTGTGTTCCGGAATCCCTGTAACCAGCGAGAAGACCGTCCGGTGCGCGTGTGGTGCCTGCGAGGTCATCCAAATCGTCAGCTTGTCAGTCGCTGGGTCATAGTTGGCGACGCAGCCGCAGGTTTCGATCGAAGCGACGTGGATCCGCGGTATGTACAGATCCTGAGCGACGACCACCTCCGCTTCTTGGAAGATGCGATCGGTCTTCTCCTTGTCCCCTGCTTCCCAATGCCAGATGTGGTTCGTCTTCTGGTCTCGATCGGGGCGTACCAGCGGTGCGTCCGGCTTGAGTGCTTCGAAGGGATCCAGCACCGGCGGCAGTGGCTCGTACTCGACTTCGACTGCGAGCACGGCATCGGCGGCAATATAGTGATCGGTGGCAATGACAGCCGCGACTTCCTGTGCGTAGTAGACCACGCGGTCAGTCGGCAAGACCATTTGTCGGTCGCCCATGAGCGTGGGCATCCACGCGAGATTGGCCTTGGCCAACTCTTCGCCAGTGATCACGTCGATCACGCCGGGCATCGCTCGTGCTTTGGACACGTCGATGCGCTTGATGCGCGCATGGGCATATGGACTACGAACGATGTCCATGGAGAGCATGCTGGGCAGTTTGACGTCGTCGACGTAGGTTCCCTTCCCGCGAATGAACCGCGGATCTTCCTTCCGCTTGACTGGAACACCGATACCGCGAACACCTGTCGCTGTCATCGTTCACGCTCCTCCCACACCTGCTGTGGCGCTTTCGCGCATCTTGCATGCTGCGTACTGGATCGCCTTGACGATGTTGACATAGCCGGTACAGCGGCAGAGATTGCCGGAAATCGCTGCCCGGATCTCTTCCTCGGTTGGAGCAGGATTTTCCGCGAGCAACGCGACGGCGGTCATCATCATTCCCGGTGTGCAGTAGCCGCACTGCAGTCCATGCTCTTCCCAAAAGCCTTCTTGGACCGGGTGCAGCTGGCCATCATGCTCCAGACCCTCGACGGTCAGGATCTCGGTTCCGTCAGCTTGTACGGCGAAGACCGTACATGACTTGACGGGACGCCCGTTCCAAATGACCGTGCAGGCACCGCAGCTGGTCGTGTCGCAGCCGTTATGCGTGCCCGTGAGGTTGAGGACATCGCGAATGAAATGGACGAGCAAAAGCCGCGGTTCGACTGCGGCGGTGTACGTCCGCCCATTGACGGTAACTGTGATCGGCACACGGTCCATGCTCTGCCTCCCTCATCCGTTGGCTTGTGCTCGCTCGAGCGCTCGACGCAAGGCACGGAACACCATCGTCCGGGCAACCGCTCGTTTGTAATCCGCTGGGCCGCGTAAGTCGCTCACCGGATCGGTTGCCTGCGCGGCGCGTTCAGCTGCTTCCCGGAACAGCTCATCGCTCGGCGGCTGGCCGATCAGGACCTGCTCGGCTGCCGTCGCACGAAGCGGCTTGTAGGCCAGATTCGTCAAACCGATACCCGCCTGGACGATAAGCCCACTTTCGTCCAGCGCCAAAAACGCCGCGACGGCGGCGATTGCGTAGTCGCCGACTTTACGCTCGAATTTGAGATATGCTCCTCCCGAGCGTGGTGGAGAGACCGGGATACGGATTTCGGTGAGCAGCTCGTCGGGTTCCAGCGCGGTGACGAACGTGTCCGCGAAGAACTCATCGATTGGTATGACGCGTTCTCCCTTTGGGCCGTTCGCGACGACCTGTGCACGGAGCGCGAGCATGGTTGCCGGATGGCCATTGGCCGGATCGCCGTGCGCCAGGTTGCCCCCGACTGTAGCGAGATTACGGACCAGTGGATCGGCGATCACCAGTGCTGTGTCGTGGAGGATCGGGTACCGCTCGCAAATCAGCGGCGAACGCTCGAGGGTCGATTCGCGCACCAGCGCGCCGATACGCAAGAGCCCATCGCGCTCTTCGAGAAAGTCAAGCCCTGGTAACCCGATTGATGTCGATCACGTAATTCGGTTCAGCGAGCCGAAACTTCATCATGGGAATGAGACTCTGCCCGCCACTCAGAACCTTGGCGTCGCTTCCGAGCTGTGCGAGCAGCGAGACTGCTTCCTCCACGGACGATACCCGGCGATAGCGAAATGGCCCGGGAATCATCACCGATCCTCCTTTCGCTCTGCTCCAGTGCAGCACGCTTGACCGTCGACCAGTGGGCCTCACGCTCGGTGAACGTCTGGACGACGTCTTGACCAGAAGGCATGAGGGACCTCAATCAGTGCTCAGCTGAGCTACTCTCCGCTACCCCGAAGTGCAAGGGAAAAGTCTCCTGGAGAGGAACCCTCCGATCGGAGGGTGTTCGCCCTTCCGATCGGAGGGGTGTCTTGGCATGCTGAGTGGTCAGCGAGCAAGCGCGCCGATCTGGCAGGCGTCCGATTCGTCTCCTCATCCGCTTGCCGAGGGCGCCGTCGTTGCCATCGTGACCCGCTCGGGCGCCTCTAGGTCGAGATGCTGAGCGAACCACTGCAGGATGCGCGTCAAGAGGTCTCGCTGGTGGTTCCGTTCCTCGAAGCCGTGCTTCTCACGCGGGTAGGTCACGAGTTGGCATGGTTTTTCGAGGATCTGCAGGGCTCGGTAGAATTGGATGCTTTCGCAGACGCTGACCCGCTCGTCATCTTCCCCATGAGCGATGAGCACAGGAGTTCGGACTCGCTGCACGTAACGCATCGGCGAACGTTCCCAGTACGGCTCAGGATCCTCCGAGGGTGACCGCTCGAAATACGAGAGATTCGCCGAGGGGATATCGCCGAGGTTGTTGTCGCTGATCAAGTTGCAGAGGCCAGCTCCCATGAAGGCGGCACGGAAGTGGTCGGTCTGAGTGATCGTCCAGGCTGTCAGGTATCCACCCCAACTCCATCCGCTCACACCGAGTCGGAAAGGATCGGCGACTCCAGCGGCGACGAGCGCCTCGACGCCGCTGACCACATCCCGGTACTCGCCGCCTCCCACATCGTTGAACAGTGCGTTGATCCACTGTGTGCCACGGCCAGTGCTGCCCCGTGGGTTTGGGAGGAGGACTGCACAGCCGCGAGATGCGAGAGGTTGCGCCCAGTCGTGCCAGGACGCGACGAACTCGTTGGCCCACTGACTCGTCGGACCGCCGTGAATCTGCACGACGAGCGGATACGGGGGCTTGGCTGTCCCGTCTCGCGGGAGAACGAGAAGCCCTTGCACGGTCACTCCGGGGTCACTGGTCCATTCGATGCTGCGAGCTGGGCATAGTTTGGCTTCGATCTCTGGGTGGAGGTGGGTGCCCCGCTGCAGGGTAGTGCCACTGGGGGATATGTCGTTGGAGACGCGCCAGCACCACACGTCCGGCACATGCTCCGCATCCGACCATACCCCCGTCCACCTCGTGCCGTCTCCACTCCCGCTCACCCTCCCGTGCCAACTCCCTGTCGTCCGGGGGCACAGCAGGCGCTGTTCTCCGCCCCACTCCAGCCGATAAACCCGTGCGTCCAGTCCCTCGTACCCCACCACGACCAGCGCTTCACCTTGGCGATAGGGGCCCAGATGCTCGACTGTTCCCCGATATCCCGCAGTCAGGCACTCCGCCTCGCCGCCCCGTACTCGCCGTCGGAAGACCGCTTCCCCGTGCACCACCCGACCCAGCGGGCCGCGATAGGCCAGCCACTCGCCATCAGCCGACCACACCAGGTCCTCCGCAACCCCACGCATCGTGAAGAGTTCACGGTACTCGCCACTCTCGATATCCAGCAGCGCCACGCTGGTCACCCGGAACACATCGTCCACTCGCGGGGTTCCGCTCACCGCCAAAGCCAGTCGTGCACTGTCCGGTGCCCAGGCGTATGCCCAGACCTGCACGCGCTCTGGCGAGACGACACGCGCCGCGCGCGTCCGCACATTGAGCAGCCACAACCGCCGATACTTCCAGTCAGCATCCCACACGCGCGCATCGTCGCGCCGCTCGCGGCGCTGCCTCTCTTCCTCAGTCTCCGGTTCGACCATGAGGAACGCGAGAAACCGCCCGTCAGGAGACCAACTGAGGTTATCGATCTCACCCGCCTGATCGAAAACGCGAAGCGCCTCGCCTCCGTTCCGCGGTATCAGATAGACACTGGTTTTCCCACGTTCGGCCCGGTCGGACAAGAACGCGATCCACCCGCCGTCAGGCGACCAGCGCGGTTCCCGATCGTGCCAGAGTCCACTCGTGAACTGGCGAGCCTCTCCCTCCATGAACGGCACGATCCACAGGCTACTCCGCCAGTGCTCCTCTTCCCGACTGACCGGGCGAACCACATAGACGATCGTCTCTCCGTCCGGAGCCACCTCGACATCGAAGGGGTGTTGCATCGTGACCAATTCATCGACCGTGAGGATACTCGTTTCGTTCTCGTTCACATTCACCTCCTCGCTGTCGAGAACCACGCGGGATATGTCGTAAGGAGCGCGTCAGGCCCCACTCCGTCGTCTCGCCTCGTAGTCCTCCCACGTGTCGATGTCCCCCGGCATTGACTCCTCGATCTCGACCAGGCACACGCGCTCACGATACCGATCCACCAGTTTCCACGCCGCCTTCTCACCCCGCAGTTGTCGCAGTTCCGCAAAGAGCGAACGATCGAAGACCAGCGGATGCCCCTCCCCGTCTCGGTACCGCACCACCGCGATCGCTGCCCCTGAACTCTCCCACCCAGCGATCACTCGTTCGATCGTTTCCACCCGTACACCCGGCTGGTCCGCGAGGAGAATCACGACCGCATCGAGCTCGCTCTCCTCCAACGCCGCGAGACCGCTCCGATAGGATGCTGCACATCCTTCACCCGTCTCATCCGGAAAGACGATCCGCGCACACCCCAGCCGCTCTCCCGCCCGCTTGCCGAGTGCCTCAGCCACGTCTCGCCGTAACACCAAGAGAACCTCCGCCAGTTGCTCGGCACAACAGACCTCCTCCACGACCGCCTCGACGAGCGTGCGGCCGTTCCAGGGCAACAACTGCTTCGCACGTCCCAGCCGCTCCGAGCGACCTCCCGCGAGGATGATGGCGCCGACTCGCTTAACCCTCGTCACCGTAACCAGCCCCGCTCATTCGCGATCATCACCGCTTCGAGCCGGTTGCGGGCACCTAACCGCCGCAAGACTTCTTGCACATACCCTTTGACCGTATTCTCGCTCAGGAACAAACGCTCGGCAATCTCCCGGTTCGACAGCCCTTGCGCGATAAGTCGCAAAACGGAAAGCTGGTGCGGTGAAAGCGGAATATCGGTTATCGCCTTCCGATTCCGCAAGCGCTCCACAAAGACCGCTGCCACACGCGGGTCGAGCACTGCTTCCCCGCGCGCGATCATCTTGAGCGTCTTCTTCAGGTCGAAAAGCACGATGTCTTTGAGAACGTATCCCTGTGCACCAGCCAGCACGCACCGGTAGACCAGTTCATCCTCGCCGAACGCACTCAGGATCAAAATCCTCGTTTCCGGTACTCGCTCCCGGATCAACCGGCAGACATCATCGCCCTGCATGGAAGGCAATCGCACGTCCACGATGACGACATCCGGGCGCACCGCATCGACCATCGCCACTCCGCTCGGCCCATCGGCAGCCTCTCCCACCACCAGGAAGTCCGGATCGTCGGCGAGGATGTGCTTGAGGCCGTTCCGCACGATCTCGTGATCGTCGATGATGGCCACGCGCAGTGGCTGCCAGCTCACACCTGCTCCGCCCATCGTGGCTCAGCTGGTATCACCGCCCGCACGACGAACCCACCATCTTCGCCGTTGTACCAGGAGAGTTCCCCGCCGACCGCTTCGGCTCGACGGCGCATCGATCGCAACCCGAAGTGTCCGACCGTCCGCACCGAGACGAACGAGGTGTGCGGCATCCCACCGCCATTGTCCTGCACGACGAGGATGACCGATCGCTCAGTGAAGTGCAAACTCACGATGACGAGATCCGCCCCCGAATGCCGACGAACATTCGTCAACGCCTCGCACGCGATAAGGAAAATCGCGTCTTCGCGCTCCGGAGGCAAGCGACGCGGCTTGCCCTCGAGCACCAGTTCGACCCGCAAGTCCTCGCTTCGGTACTCCTCCACCAGCTGTCGGATGCGCTCGACGAGTTCACCCCCACCGACTGGCATCTCAGCCAGATCGTAAACGACCCGGCGTATCTCGGCTGCCCCTCGCGCAGCAAGTTCCCGGATGCGGTCGAGCGCACGCAGGACCGGCTCCGGCACATCCGGCTGGTCCCGGCACCACGTCGCTTCGATCCCGATCCCGAACATGATCTGCGCGACTCGATCGTGCAAGTCCGCCGCGATCCGATTGCGTTCCTGATGGAGGAGCGCCTCGACCCGTGCGGCATCGAGGCGCGCATGCAGTTGCTGGAGGTCAGCGATCATTTGTCGCTGCCGCTCATAGAGCCGTGCATTTTCGATCGCGACCGCAACCTGATTCGCGAACGTACTGAGCAACCGCTCGTGACGCGCGTCGTACCCAGTGGGGCGATTGGCTACACCGATCATCCCGATCGTTTGCTGCCGCACCCTGAGCGGAACCCCCAGGAAGGTCTCCACCGGTGGATGTCCCCGTGGTGCACCACGTTGGAGGGGATCGTTGCGCACGTCGTTGGAGATATTCGGTCGCCCCTCGAGGATCACGACCCCGAGGATCGTGCGGCGAATCGGGATCTTGCGGAACCGCTCATAGAAATCCGATCCATCAGGGACGAAACCGCGGATGGCCGCCACGTCCATCGTTTCCGGTCCGTCGACCAATCCGACGAAGCCAAAGGCGGAGGTCGTCAACGCCAAGCAGTACTCGAGCGCCCGATCCATGACTGCACTGAGCTCGCGCAGACTCGCGATCTCCACGGAAATGGCGTAGAGCGATTCGAGCTGTGCCTGCCAGTCGTCTCGCTCAGCGGTCGGACCCAACTCTGGGAGACGCGTGATCATCGAAGACCTCCGGCTGCACGCAGTGTACCATGCGCCGGTGCCGTCTCCGCTCAGCTACCCGTATCCAGCGAGATCGGGTACGATCGGCACGGTGCCGGGGCACGCCGGGAGGGAGAAGACGATGTCGGCTGTCGATTGGCTTCGTGAGCGCCTGAGCGACCGCACGCTGTTCGATCATTCCTGTCAGCCGCCAGAGCGTCTCTCCACTCGTATCCCCCCCGACTACCTACGACGCTGCTTCATGCCCGAATCGCTTCCGGACACGTTGCGGCAGACTCCCTATACGGTCGCTTATCGTCTCGCCCTGCGTTGGCTCGCCCAGTGCCTCGGCTGCGATCCGACCGAGGAAGCGATCCTGCACGCCCGAGCCGAACGTTCATTCGAGGAATACGTTCAGCTGCTCGCCGAGGATGCTCGACTCGGCCCCGCCTGTGCACTGTCATCAGCGGACGAACGCGTCTACAGCCCGACCGAATGGGCCGCGCTGGTCCAGCGACCAGTCGCTGAACTCGTTGCAGTCGAACCGCTCGCGGAGAAGCTGCTTCCCCACTGCACCTCCTGGGACGAGTTGCGGACACTCCTGGCACAAGCGCTCGCCGAAGCCGTCGGCCGAGGCGCGGTCGCGCTCGTCAGTGATTTCCCGCGACGAACGTCGCTCGCCATACAACCGATCGATGGCGCGACGGCGGACCGATCCTTTTACGAAGTCCGTGCCGAGATGGACGCCGGCCTCTTCGAGCAGCTTCACCATCGCCGGCTCTTGTACGCCCTTTTCTGGGTCGCCCTCGAAGTCGCTGCTGAGCTGACCATTCCCCTGCAAATCGTGTTGCCGAGGCACCCGGCTCGGGACCCTCATGCCGATGACCCCGCATACCTGAGGACGGTGCTCGATGAACGCCGTTACCAACACGTGCCGATCGTCCTCGTCAGTCCGTTGCGATTTCATCCGCACGCCACCGCACTCGTTCATCAGTATCCGCAGGTGCTCCTCGATCCTGGACCGAGTTTCCTGGCCTACCCTGGTTTAGCCAGTGCAACGATCCGCGAGTCGGTCACGAGCATGCCGACCCTCAAGCTTCTCGCCTCTACTGGCGGGTATTTCCTTCCCGAGCATCAATGGTTCGTCGCCCGGGTTTGGCGTCTAGCGCTCGTCGAGGCACTCGGCTCGCTCGTCGAGGACGGGCTGCTCACCCTCGCTGAAGCCGAAATGGACGCCATGCTCATCCTGGCGGGGAACGCCCAGCGAACGCATCGCTTTCCGCGATGACCATGCCTGGGAGGATACCGATGCACGACGAGATCGCTCAGCGACTGACCCGCTTTCGCCACGCGTTGGTCTCGAGCGGTATCGACACCGCGATCGTCGGGCCATCCGCTGACTTCCGGTATCTCACCGGCCACCCGGCCGCATCGAGCGAGCGCCTGCTCGCGCTCGTTGTCCCGCAGGCAGGTGAAACCTTCCTCTTGGTTCCAGAACTGGAATCGACGCGTTTCAGCGAGACGTCGCCGTTCAGCTTGCGGACCTGGAAGGACGGTGAGGATCCCATTCGCCTGCTCGCAGCGCACCTGGAGCACCTCGGAGTAGGAACGATCGGTGTTAACGACGAGTTCTGGGCCGCGTTCCTCCTACCACTCCAGGCTGCACTGCCGACGCGCCACTTCACCCGCGTGAGCCCGATCCTCCAGGCACTACGGCGCATCAAGAGCGCCACGGAAATCGCCCTGGTGCGCGAGGCAGTCGCACGGGTCGACGCCGCCTGGCAACGGTTCTGCGCGAGCGAGCACCTAACCGGTCGCACTGAGCGCCAGGTCGCTCGCCGCCTCACGGAGCTTCTCCTGGAAGAGGGCCTCGACCACGTCGCATTTTGCATCGTCGCCAGTGGCCCCCATGCCGCTTCGCCGCACCACGAGCCGACGGATCGGATCATTCAGGCCGGCGATCCCGTGGTCATCGATGTCGGGGGTCCCTATCACGGCTACTTCGCTGACCTGACCCGAACGCCAGTCGCTGGTTCCCTGGCCGACCCGGACTTCGCCACCGCTTACGAGGCCGTACTGGAGGCCCAGCAAGCAGCCTTCGCCGCCATGCGACCAGGCGCAAGCTGCGAACAAATCGACCGGATCGCGCGGGACGTCCTCGCGACGCATGGCTTGGCTGAAGCCTTCCTCCATCGTCTCGGCCATGGTCTCGGCCTTTCCGTCCACGAGCCGCCTTACCTCGTACAGGGAAATCCCGAACGGTTGGAGCCTGGGATGATCGTCACCGACGAGCCGGGCGTGTACCTCCGCGGTCGTTGGGGGCTCCGGATCGAGGATGTCGTGCTCATCACCGCAGAAGGCGCCGAGCGGCTCACCCGCGCCCCGCACGAACTCCTCGCACTCCCTTGAAGGCTGATTCAGGGCGACCATTCTCCGGCGATGGCGATCGTATTGCCACCCCGCCGCTTGGCGGCATACAGCGCTTCGTCAGCTGCTCGCAACAATGTTTCTGGCGTGTCACCATGCCGCGGCGAGGCTGCCACCCCGAGCGAGATCGTCAAAGAAACGACCTCGTCGCGCACCTAGAACGATGAGTCGGCGACCGCTCGCCGCAAGCGTTCAGCGATGTCGTGCGCCGCTGCGAGATCCACGCCAACGAAGACCACTGCGAACTCGTCACCGCCGTAGCGGGCCAAGAGGTCACTCGGTCGGAGCGAGCGCGCCAGTCGCTCTGCGACCGCTTGCAGAAGTGCGTCACCGAACAAGTGGCCTTGGGTATCGTTGAGAACCTTGAAACCGTCGAAATCGATCAGGATCACTGCGACGTGCTCGACGCGCCGATCGCCCAGGGCACGGCGCAAGTGATCGAGCAGGGCTCGGCGGTTCGGCTGTCCCGTCAGCGGGTCGGTCAGTGCCTTCCGTTCGAGTTGCTCGGTCAGTTCCACCTGGCGCATCAACAGCTCCAGGAGCACTGCCACGTTCAAGGCGAGGCGCAAGTCCTCTTGATCCAACCGGTGACCGCGCCGGCTCTCGATGTTGAGAACTCCGATCGGCTTACCCTCCCGCCGCAGGACAGCCACGACTTCACTCTCCATCGGCAGATCTGGTTGCGGATCGAAGTAATCTGGATCTTGCCGAACATCGACAACGAGCTGAGCACGATTCTCACGCACTGCGCGTCCGGTCACTCCGCGATCGGCCCGCCACTCGTTGAACGTCAGTCCACCCTCCAAGCGGACCGCCCGGCCGACGAATCGTGTACCGTCAGCACTCAGCAGCGCCAAGCCGACGAGTGCATAGCCGAACTCGCGCTGGAGACGATCCGCCACCATTTCGAAGACCGAATCCAAATTGCGATCCTCCGATACCATACGAGTCAAGTCGTGCAGGAGCTCCAACTCCATGAGACGGCGTCGCTCGAGCGTCACGTCTCGGAGTACCAGTTGAACTTCTGGGAACCAATCGCGCGTGCTCATGGGTAACTCGATGACACGTGCGTGGAACCCGATGATGCGGAGGTGCTTGTCCAGCGTCAGCACAGGGACAGTCGCTTCCGCTGCCGGAGCACCGACTGGGCGCTGGCACGACGCCTCCCACGGTATCGGCGCGAGGGAGGGCACGACCTCGGGTAGCCGAGTGCCGGCTAGCCGTTCCGGACGCTCGTAACCCAAAAGGCGAGCGGCTGCCCCATTCGCCAATCGCACGGTTCCGTTCAGCTCGCAAAGCAGCACCCCGACCGGTTGTTCTTCCACCAACGCGCGGTACTGCTGCTGGTTCAAGAAAAGTTCGCGCCTGACCTCGCTGATCGCCCAGGCAGTCGCCAGCGCCTCCGCCGCCGCATCGAACAAGCCAATCTCCTCGCGATTCACTTCCTCATATCGCCGGAAGAAGATCGAATGCAACGCAGCGACGCGACCAGTCCGACGCACTGGCACCACGATACCCGCTTCCAGTCCACATGCTCGGCGCACCACAGCGTCGGTGACCACTCGCTCGTCAGTCGAATCAGGGCGCATGTCCACCGGTTGCACCACCGATTCCAGCACTCGCTGAACCAGTTCGGCTGCCCGGCCCTGAGCACGCTCCTCCACCTGGCGAATGAACTCCTCCGGTAGACCGACGGCTCCTTCGCAAACCAGCCGGTCTCGCTCCCAATCGATCCGCCACAGCCCGAGCGCTGCGACATCGAGGATGCGCTGCAAAAGCAGGAGACTCCGTTGCATCCAATCAGGACTCAGCTCCGCCAACAAGGCGAGGTCGGTTTCCACCTGTCGGAGCGCGTTGTATCGCAGGAACTGGCGGCATTCTCGCTCCTGTCCCCGCGACGCGAGTGTGCGTGCGAGCGCGAAGATGCGCTCTCAGTTGTCCGCGGTTACCGGGTCGTACAGCACCGCACCGAAGCCAACAGCCAGCAGTTCCGGTTCCGCTCCGCGCTCGCTCCGCACCAGCGCGACGAGGAGCATGCCGGAACTGGCCGCTTCAGTGAGTTCCGATGCATGCGTGGTCGAGATATCCGCATCGAGAAGCACCATACGGACACCCGGTACACGAATACCCTCAGCCGGAGGAACCCACTCCTCTCGCTCTTGGACACGCCGCACACCCAGTTCCCGGGCGATCCTCGCGATCGCTCCTCGCCGAACTAAAGCCTGATCGACGATGAGTAGGTCGAGATCGTCCCATGCCATCACAGGAGCAGTCCCACGAAACTCCTCCCTCCCAAGACGTACCGTGATCGTATCCGACCGTGCGTCGAGCCGCTGTAGGACTTTCTTCCTATCCCGTCAGCACGCTGTGCTACTCCGAGGGCGAGGGTTTCGCTCGAGGTTTCCGGTGCTCGGCACCAGCCGCTTCGAACAGCTCTTCTCCGCAAAATCGCCAGAGTTCCGGAGCCCACCAGCGAGACGCCACCGCTACCAGGACACAGCCCACCCCGCCGATCACCATCGCACCGGCTGGCCCCACAGCACCTGCGAGCACACCGGCTTGGAACTGTCCGAGTCGCGGGCCACCTGCCGCAAAGACCGCTGCAATCGCTCCCACTCGGCCGCGATAGGCATCAGGGGTCGCCAACTGCCGGACGGTATGGCGAAGCGCCATAGCGACCGCGTCCAAGGCTCCCGCTAGTGCCAACAGGAGGAATGACAAGACGAACAGGTGACTTATGCCGAAGACGGCCAGCACCGCACCATACCCGACGACGACCCAGGCAACCACCTGGCCCGGCCAACGCGGTGTCGGCAGCAGCGCGAACAGTCCTGCCCCGACGATCGCTCCAGCACTGGGGGCTGCGAACAAGAGCCCGAGTCCATCTGGCCCAGCCCTAAGAATGTCGCGAGTGAACACGGGGAGAAGCCCCGTCGAGGAGACCAGAAGGACTGCAAAGAAGTCGAGGAGCATCAGTTGCCAGAGAAGCGGACGGTGGCGGACGAACCGCAACCCGTCCATGAAAGCAGTCCACCCCCGCCGCTCGAGTTTCGGCACGGGCAGATCGCGCCGCATGGCCAAAAAGGCTCCCACCACAGCCAAATAGCTCGCGGCATCGACCCAAAATGCGGCGGCCACACTCACATGCGCGATCACCAGCCCACCTACGGCCGGCCCAGCGATGGCCGCCACATCCCAGGCCAGGACATTCAAAGCCAGCGCGTTGGCGAGTCGTTCGCGAGGTACCAGCAAAGGAATGAGGGCCTGACGAGCCGGTGTATCGAAGGACATGGCTGCTGCCGAGGTGAACGCGAGGAGATGCAAGAGCGGGAGCGACGTCATCCCCAAGGAGACCGCAAGCGCGAGCACTCCCAGGAGAAACGCGGCCGTCGACTGCGTGAGCAAAAGAAGTCGGCGACGATCCATCTGATCGGCCAACGTGCCGCCGAAGAGCGAGAGCACCATCGTCGGGATCGCTCGCACCAGAGCCACACCGCCGAGGTTTGCCGGCGATCCTGTCAAGTCATAGACCAACCAGCTCAGAGCGACGGTCTGCATCTGCGTGCCGAGCATGGAGACGAACTGCCCGGCCCAGAGCAAGCGAAACTCCCTGAACCGGAGCGCGACCAGCGCTTCCCCCCAGCGAACTCGCACCTGCCTGCCCCCGAAACGACATCTGCGAGACGCTTCTGCCGGCAAGCCTCGACCGATGGTACACTGCGCGCGAACGAAAGGATCGTCCGCATGCACGCTCCCGTGACTCGCGCTATCCTCTATGGCTTCCTCGGTGCAGTCGGAACCGCCATAATGGTCGGTGTCCCCACGGCACTCATCCCGAATCCCGTTTTCGGTCGCATGATTCCACCGGACAATTTCGACTACCTGGTTTTCGCGGCGACCGTCATCCTCGCTTCGGCCCTCGCTGCCACCTATGCCTGGCCACTCGCCTGCCCGCTCCCGGAACGACGCATCGCTGCTGGCTCCCTCGCCACCTTCTTCGCAGTTGGGTGTCCGACATGCAACAAGCTCGTGTTGCTCCTACTCGGGAGTAGCGGGGCCGTTCAATGGTTTGCCCCTCTGCAGCCACTCCTCGGTATTGCCGGGCTGGCCCTGCTGGCCTCGGCTCTCATCTACCGGTTACGGCTGCTCGCTCCGTTTTCTCACTCCGACCAGCCGAAGCGCGCCGCCCTTGACTGACTGAGACAGGGGTCACTTCCGCAGTAGTGTTGTGCTTTCTCCCCTGCTCGTCACTGTTCCAGATTGCACCGGAAAGGCGAGGAACGAAGAGAGCGGGGCAACTCGTGGCACGTGCTTGTCGTGCGTCTCTCGCCGGAAGGCAGTCAGTCCAGCTCAGGCACAACTAGGATCTTCGGTAGTGGAGATCGCCCTCCCCATCCACCGTCGAAAGTCTTTGCCTGAGCGCGATCCAACACTCGGCTTCTTGTCGTCCTCTGCCCTCAGGAGCATCTTCGTGCGCGGTGCACAACGCCGCTTGTCCGCTTCGACCACTGCGCCGATCCACCGATCGAGAGCAGAGTGGTCAGTACGCCGCGGCGAGACGTTCAGTCGGTCAGGGTTGTCGACATCACGAGCCCTTCAGGCCATCTCTGGCCCATCCAGGGCTACACTCCGCTCTTGCACGCTTGACCCCTCCCGTGTATACTCTGCGCGGTAGACGGCGTTTGGGCCGCTAGCTCAACTGGTAGAGCAGCTGACTCTTAATCAGCGGGTTGGGGGTTCGAGTCCCTCGCGGCCTACCGAGAAAAACCGCACCACGATGCGGGAACTGAGACGGCCCCGGGAGCTTCCCAGGGCCGTCTCGCATGGCCGTGTAGCCAACGATGTAGCCAAACCATCAGCTACCGTCACGCGCGCACGCGCGGGAGAGAACCGCATCAATCTCTCCCGCTGCCCCTTGTGCCAGGTCAGGCGCGATCGCCGTGTACGTCTCCATCGTGAGCGAGAACTGCGAGTGGCGGAGGATCTCCATCGCGACCCGCGGGTGCACGCCCCGCGCGGCCAGGAGCGCCGCCAGCCCGTGCCGGAGCCCGTGCAGCCCGAGCCACTCCATGCCGATCTCGCGCCGCAGCCGGTGCCAGGCCCGCTCGACGTTGCGCGGCTCCTGCGGGGTACCGACGGAGGAGGGGAAGACCAGCCCGTGCCCCTTCCAGAGCGGCCCGGCAGCGAGCCGCATCTCAGCGACCCGCGCGCGCTGCTTGCGCAGCGCCTCGCCGACGACCTCCGGGAGCGGGATCGGCCGCGCGCTCGTCGCCGTCTCGAGCTCGCGCATCACCAGCCCCTGTCCCCGCAGCCGCTGCACCTGGTAGCGCGGGGTGACGGCTCCAGCCGCCTCATCGATGTCTGCCCAGCGCAGCCCCAGGAGCTCGCCCAGGCGCAGCCCGAGGCCGAGCGCGGTGACGATCAGGGGCTCGAGCTTGTGCCCGGCGATCGACGCGAGGAGCTGCCGGGCCTCGGCAGGGGTCAGGTAGCGGCGCTCGCGCTTCACCTGCTTGGGCGGGTCGGCGAGCGCGGCGGCGTTGCGGGCGACGAGCCTGCAGGCCATCGCGTCGTTGAGCGCGGCCCGCAACACAGCCCGGCGGTAGGCGACCGTGCGCGGCGAGAGCCCGCTTGCGAGCTTGGCGTTGAGGTATTCCTGCACGTCGAGGGGCGTGAGCCTGCTCAGCCGGACACGACCGAGCGCTGGAACCAGGTGGCCGCAGATCGTCTGCCGGAATCTCTCGTAGGTGCGCGGCGCGACCGAGGCCCGCGCCGTCGTCTCGAGCCACCGCTCCAGGAACGACGCCACGGTCTCGCGCTCGGGCGCGGCTGGCTGCCCGTGCGCGTGCTGTGCCTGCGCTGCCTGGAGCTTGGCGAGGGCCTCTCGCTTGGTCTTGCCGTAGAACGGCTTGCGCCTGCGCTTGCCACCGACGATCCCGAGGTCGAGCACCGCGACCCAGAGCCCATCAGACGCCCGCTGGTAGACGGAACCCTCGCCACGCCCGCGCCGGCGCTTGCGCTGGTTCGTCTGTCCCTGCTGGCTCACGCTCACACCCGCCTAGATACGTCTATCCCTGGGCAGCGCGCTTCCATCGCTCGAGATCTTCTCGAGTGAAGTACTCTGGTGGGCGAAGGATCTTCACGTCATCCATTTGCGCCTCCTCTCTATCGCATCCCTTACCCTTCATCTTGGTCTGCCGCTCTGCCCGCTTCAACGTGGCCACCGGCGCTCAAATAAGCGAAGCAGCCTTCTCACCTACGCCCCCATCCCCAGGAGCCCTGTTAAGCGATCGAGATCATGATCGAACACCAAATAGACACCCTCAGCTTGAGCACGTCGTAAATCCGTAAGCTTAAACACGCCCCCGAGAATAGCGACCGGTGTCACGAGATCTCCAAACCGTTCCTTCCATGCCCGAGCTTTGTTGATGACGTCATTGATGCGCTTAATGGAGTTCGTGGCGCTATTGGAAACTTTACACTCGATAGCTAGAACGCGGTCATACCCCGTCCGCACGACGAAATCCGCCTTGTGAGCGGCCAGTTGTGCCTCTAGTGAATAGTTGCCCACGTCGATTTCAGCGGCTGGGACGGTAAATTTCCTTCGTTTTATGAGGATATACCCGCTCGTTTGAATGACGGCCTTCACGGCTTCTTGTTGATTCTTGCTTGCCTCGCTACGGCGGTGGGTAGCGACTACCTGAGCGCACCAGAGGCTGGCGGTTGCAATCACCGCTGCTTCGCGCTCCTGCGGAGTTGGGAAGCGCCCTTCGGCAAGCCATGGGAACCGATAAGGATCGAGCGCCTGCTTCAGCACGTCTACGCGCGCTATCCAAAGAGCCGGACTTTGTCTTGCTTGCTCGTCTGTGGGCCTCATCTCAAGAAGCGCGCGACTCAGTGTCCCGAGATCATCTTTACTGATCGGCGGCGCACAGGCGTAACGCAACGGCGTGAGCAGGCGCGCGTGCCGCCGCAAGATGTCAGGGTCGAGCTTCTGCAGCGCATCAGTCTTCTCAAAGAGATCCTCGACCTGCTCGCGGTATTTCCCGAATGCTTCTTTATACGGTCTATCGCCTTCAGCAAGTCGCTGCTCGACGAATCGGCGAATAGCCTCGACGCGATGCCGTTCAAGTTCCTGATCCGACCATGGTGGCGACATATGCGGTGCTCTTCTCTGTCTCCAGCGAAGACCGTGGGACAAGGAGCTGTTCAACTTCGCGCGGCTCGAACTTCACGAGCCCACCTTGATAGGTGCGGCCATTGCTGTGGTATCGGCTAGCCGCGTCATTCAATGCCTGCACCAATCTGTGGAGCGCTGCCGGTGCCAGCGGCTGAATCGGATAGATGCCATGTGCGATATTGAGGGGCACGAGGCCATCAGGGTTCAGTGCAAATGCTGGAGGACGGCGCGCCATGTAGGTCATGACGATCGGTGGCGGTGTGTAGCGTCCGAGCGACCACCAAGGCCGCCGATGGCGGCAGAGATAACGTTGGGGAATACCGAGTTGCTCGCCGTGTTGGAGGTAGGATCGCACGCCCTCTGGAAGTTCCTCCCACGTAAGCTCGGGAGGGATAAGGAGGAGGACGCGATCGACCATCCCTTCCGTGACCACCCCATTAGCAGCCAGGATCTGCTCCGCACGGGTAATGCACGGCACGCAGAATAGCGACAAACCAAGTTGCTCGGCACGCTCTCGGGGAAGGGTGAAGAAGGTATTCGCCCCCGTAGCGATGCCACGATGAACTCGTGCGATTGTCCCGAGCGTCCGGTATTCCGGCTGCACTTGTCCAGCCGCTGAGGCTGATTCCTTACCGCCGCTGAAAGCTGAAGTAGCTTGCTTCATGAACGCGCTCCAGCGATGAGCCTGAGCCAGGGCCATACTAGTAACGCGCTGGCCGTTCACAGCAAGTCCCGCAAAGCCCTCGAGCTGGGTTACGAGGTGAAGGCGGATGGTTGACTCCCGCCGACCAGGGCGCGCGCAGAGAATAACAGCGGTGCTCATCGCATCGGGGAATGCCGCGGCAGTGGGCGTGAGCAGATGGAGCGACTCGAGACCAAGATGCTCGAGAAGCAGCCAGCGCAGCACCTCCCCATAGCGGACGTCGAGCCATTCCGCACTCGTGACGAAAGAGACGACATCACCAGGACGAACCTTGAGCGCCGTGCTAATCATGAAATAGGCGTGGAGGCCAGCAAGTTTCGAGATCGGTCGCCCCAGCGAGAGACCTGCGAGGTCAAGCCATGCTTTGGTCGCCGGATCGAGGGCGTGGTGCCGAACGTAGGGTGGATTGCCAATATAAGCGGTAGGGCCACTGACCGGTGGAGGTGTCCAGCGAAGGTAATCAGCGCAGACGACCGTTGCTCGACCAGCGAGCTGGGCCAGATGCGCGCGACAGAGAAGACTCGCAACTGGGTCAAGTTCAACGGCGTATACAGGAGTCTGAGGGGAGCGTCGGACGATCGCAGCGGCAAAGCGCCCAGTTCCTGCACCGGCATCCACGACCTGTGCCGGTGCCTGCTGGAGAATCCATTCGACCATAGCGGTGACGATAGGCTCAGGTGTCAGGAACTGCCCGAATCTGCGGCGCTCGTGGGGCTTTCGCGCACGGCTGAGAGCATCGCCGAGCGGATCTCGTCCAGCCCGGATTTCTTTGACGATGCAGGCGACTTCCGCTGCCGAGGGCGGCGGTACATGCTGCACCATAGTAAGAACCTGCTGTTCAGCGTGACTGAGTGCGCCTCCGAATTGCGTGGCTCCCAGTGCCTCGGCAAGGCGCACGAGGTGAACGAGGTCGGAATTTTGCAGCAGGCTATCGCGCTCAAGTCCCGAACTGCCGCTCGTCATCTCGCGTTGTCTCTTCCTTCGACTATTCGACGTTCTCTTGAGATGATGACCTTCCAGGTATCGTCTTGCCTATTTCACTTACTCGATAGCCTAGATGCCCGCGCTTGCTCGAACGGCGCCTACATCTCAGTGATACGTCGTCGCTACCTCTCGCCCGTTCCGATCGGCTGACTCTCTGCTGTCATCGGCGTGCCCTGAACGCGCGCCGGTTACCTCGGCGCGAGCGGCCGAAACGTGACGTAGAACGCCAGCACCTCGAAGTCGTCCTTCCCTGGCGTGAGGCGGTAGACAACGTTCCCTTCGCCGTCCTTCAGCGCAATCCCTTCCGCTGTCTGCACCCAGCGCTTCAGGCTCACCTCGTCACCGACCCGCACGACTACGAGCTGGCCGTTGCGTGGCCACCGCCCACGAGCTGGATCGACGATGACGACGTCGCCGTGGAAGATGCCGAGCGAGCGCAAGCAGTCGCCTGACACCTCGAGCGCGAACGCGTCTTGGGCGCCACGCACGTCCTCTGCGAGCACGTGGACTGAGGAGACAGTTGCCTCGCCCGGCGACGCCCAGCGCACCACGTCTGCAGGTACCCTCCCCAAGACCGGCACCGTCCGCTCTTCCCCAGTGACGATCTCACGGTACACCCAGCCTGAGAGCTCGATCAAGTCCTTCTTAGGCAGACCGAGCTGGTGCGCGAGCGCCTCGAGCACCGCGGGGTCGGGGCGGCGGATCTTCCCGCGCTCGAGCTCAGAGACGTACGACTGATCCTTGCCGATCATCTCGGCAAGCTGCTCCTGCCGGAGCGAGAGCTCCTTGCGACGCCGACGCACGAGCTCGCCGAGGGTCTCGACCACGAGATCGGCTCCCGTGATACCACACGATGCCATACCAATCTCCATGATAGCGCTCCCGTGCATGAATCGCCATTGACAAGCGCTGGTATCGACGTTACACTTATCGATGATTTTGATATGAGGAGGGTCCATGTCGAGATACCGGCGTTTCCAGCACAGCCCGACGCGGCAATCGCTCGACCAGCGCGTTTGCCACCAGATCGGTACGCTCACCCAGTCGCGCCCGCGGAATCAGCACGGATGCTCCCCCATCGGCCAAGAGGACAATCCCTTGCCGGCTTTCCGCCCAGCCGACGACCGGCACGCCCCGGCGCCAGAGCGCAGCGATCAGTTCGGAGAGACCAGTTGTGCGCACGCTTGGACGCGTCTCCAACGCTCATGCTCCCTCGATCAGGAGCATCGGCAATCCTCGAAGGAGCGAATGTAGCACATTTGTCCCAAAGCATGTCGCCATCGGTCTCGACGCTGTCATCGAAGCCGGCCGCCTGTCGCCAGCAGCGGAAGAAGAAGCACGGTAGCGCAGCACTGCACCTGCGTGACGACGGACTGAGCATCACCGGGAGAGCTATCCGCAAAGAAAGTGGTCAGCTCGCCTGGCTGCCCCCTGGACACGCGGCACGCCAAGAACGACAACTGCAACGCCCGCAATCCGGGCGATGGGCAAGGCGACGAGCTCGTGAAACCTGTCGAGGTCGGAGCGTTCGCTCGAGCACCTCGTACATTGGGGCCCACCCAGCGCCCTCGATCCTCACTCATCTGACCTTTGCTCTCGCCTTCCGACCCCTGATGCAGGGTAGAGCAACCGCTCAGTTCACTATACGAGTTCGTTCGGGAACTCGAGCGAGTGCCGCATTACCGCTACTCATCGATCCATTGCATCGAGACTCTCTCGCATCCATTGAAGACTCGGCTGCGAGACCAGGACGAGCCGGAGCGGTCGAGTTCACAAACGAGGCGGCCCACCGGAGAGCACGCCTCGCCCCACCATCCGCGCACACCGTCTCTCGGCAACGCGTGCCGACGGCAGCTCGGGAGCGTTGCCCGCCACCCCGCATCCGAACCCCCGCAGGGACGAGACGAGCGGCCAACACGCCGCTCGTTCTCGAGCCATTACCTCGTGTCGGTTATGGAAAGCGACGACGCGCGCACAGCCACGCTCTCGTTGCGCAATATGGTCAGTCAACGCTCATGTCGTACGCTGCCTTCTGGAGCACTGATGCAGGACCATCGCTACCTTCGCAGCGCATCGCACAGGTTGGAACCCCGCTCGCTGAGGGCACCCGCTGCAGGACACCGCTCCAGTACGCTCCCCTGCTGGAAGAGCAGGAACTCCATCGCCGCGCGTCGCACGCGGCACGCTCACCGACCGTCCATCTCTCGCTGCGGTCTCACCGGTCCACGACCGGGAGTGCCAGACCAGCGGCTCCTGGTCGCGACCCCACCGCGTCCGGATAGTACCGGTGCAACAAAGCGAGTCCGATCGCTGCTCGGCGGACTCGCTCCCGCCCCAATTGGACAGCCAGCTCCTCGAGATGTCGCCCTGACGGATAGATGTTCGGGGCGTTGCGGAGCCCGAACTTGAGATAGACGGGCGCGCACACGCGGACAATCTCCGCGATCTCGTAGTGGCGAACGAACCCTCCCACGTCGTCCGGCACCTCCACGTAGATGTCGAGAGGCACATCGACCGCGGCTCGGATCGCGGCGAGCTGCGCCAAGCTGAGATCGGTCACGACGTTGTACGTGTCCGCTCCTAAGCGGACCAGCAACGCGACCGAAGCCGGATTGGCCGCCCCCATGAGCACGCTGACCTTGAACTGCATATCGCGCGGTAATTCGCCGGCCCGCCGCATCTCGCTTGCCACCCAGAGCGCTCCCTCGTCAGCGAGTAGGACGCTCCGGATACCCAAGTCTGCTGCCCGCCGCACGTCCTCCAGGCAATGCACCAATTGCTCCTGGCCACGCAGCTTGGCACTCACTAGCGCCCCGGCCGGTGTACGGGCCATCGCACCGATATCCCACCCCGCACTCGGTCGCGCGAAGAGGCTCACCTCCATGGCCTCGGCTGCTGCCAATGCCGCCATCTCGCGGATTTCCTCGTCGGTCAGCAGCATCACGCCGCTTCCCTGCGAGATTCGGTGGACGACGATACCGTGCCGCTTGGCTTCCTCGATCACGGCAGCGAGAACACGCGGTCCCTCGGTACTCGGAATCTCGATCCGATACTGCGCCCCGTCGGGAAAGCGCTTGGTGCTGGTCGGCAGATCATGGAGATCACCCCGTGGCAAGCCCAGCCGCTCGAGAAACGCTCGTGTCCGCTCCACCCGACCCTCCCCCGTTTCGACTCAGCGGCGGGCCCGTCGCACTCGCATCCGCCGCCGCTTCTGCATGATGTCCAGCGCCACCGCAAGGATGATCACGGTACCAGTCACGGCCTGCTGTGCATAGGTACTCACGCCGAGCAGAACCATGCCATTTTCCAGCACTCCCATGATGGCCGCACCGAGAACAGCGCCTAGCACCGTACCCTCACCGCCCATGAGACTCGTGCCACCGATGATCGAGGCGGCGATCACAGGGAGCTCGAAACCGAGCCCAGCGGAAGGCTGCGCTGAGACGAGCCGCGCGACAAGGATCAGCCCAGCCAGCGCAGCCAACGTCGAGCACAAGACATAGACCAGCAACTTCACGCGCTCGACCGGAATACCGGCCAAGCGGGCCGCTTCCGAATTTCCCCCAACCGCATAAATGTAGCGGCCGTAAGCCGTGAAGCCGAGAAAGATCGTCCCCAGAATCGTCAGAACGATCATGATGATGACCGGCACCGGGACGATCCACACATAGCCTTGCCCGAGCCAGATGAACGCCCGGTAGTCATACGGCACGGTCACCGGATACCCTTTGGTGAGCACATAGACGAGCCCGCGCCCGATGCTCAACGTCCCGAGCGTCGCGATGAAAGGAGGCAGACCGACTCGGGTAATGAGCAGTCCGTTGACCAGTCCCACCAAGGCCCCGACACCGAGACCAGCCAGCATCGCCAGCGGCAATGGAACCCCACGCTCCAGGAGCATCCCGGTCGAAAGACCAGCCAGTGCGAGTACTGAGCCGACCGAAAGGTCGATCCCACCCGTCAGGATGACCATTGTCTGGCCGATCGCCACGATGGCCGTCAGCGAGAAAGCTCGTGCCACACCGAACAAGTTGCCAGTGGTCAAGAAGGCATCGGTCGTGATCGAGAGAAAGAGACCGAGCACCAGCAGCGCGACCAGGATGTTGAACTCCCGGAAACTGGTGAGCCGTTGCAGGAGCCGCCGCCCGACCGCACCGGTCATTGCCTGATCCGTACGGCGCTCCGTCACTGGAATCGATTCGCTCAGGATCCGCTCCTGCTGCGGCGAACGACTGTCCATCTCGTCACAGCACCTCCCGACCCACGCGCTGCACCAGCACCGGCTTGCCCGGCCGCAGCACCAGGACGTGGACCGGCAGCTTCCGATCGTGGACATACCGAACGAGTGCACCAGGGTCAGCCAGATTGACCGCGAACATGTCGTAGTGAAGGGGAATCAGGAGTTCGACGCCGATGTCCGCCGCCAGATGTGCCGCCTCCCGAATATCCAGGTTGCCCACGATATCCATCTGCTCTCGGTACCAGTCCCGGCCATTGATCGGCAGCATCGCAACCTGGGGTCGTAACGCGCGCACCGTCTCGGCGAGGCCTGCGTACGCGATCGTGTCCCCGGCATGGTATAGGCGCACGCCAGCCAGCTCGACCACGTAGCCGAGAAAGCGCGGTACGCCATCGACCTCACCGAAGCCATACGCATCAGCCGCATGCAGACCATGCATGGCTGCGATCGGCCAGACAGTGACGTCAGCGAAGACCTCGGCTTGGCCTGGCCGCATTCCCTGCACGCGCTCGCGGTTGATGCCGAGCGCGCCGAACTGGTCGACGATCGGCTGCGGGCAAGCGAAACGCGCTCCCGGCGCCACCCGCGCGATCGCCGCACAGGTCGGCCCATCCAAGTGATCCCAATGCCCGTGCGTCACGAGCACGAGGTCGACCGACGCGAGTTCCTCCGGCGCAACCATCGGCGGTACCAACCGGTCGGGATGCGGCGAGAGGAACGGATCGATCAGGACGATTCGGCCTGACCCCGCCAGCGCGACGCTCGCTTGCCCGAGCCACACGATCCCGAGCAAGTCGTGTCGCTGCGCCAGCTGCTGAAGAATCGCCGCGACCCCCTCCATCGTCCGCTCCTCACTCGCGCTCCGCTTGCCGTCGGTGCCACTCTTCGGCGAAAAGATTGAAAAAGACGCGCCGCCGCGGATGCTGCGCGACCACGCTGTGATCCAATTGGACGCCTAAGCCCGGCCCTTGCGGCAGCGGGAAGTAGCCATCGACGATGTCGGGAACCCCCGGTGCCGCTGCCTTCACGTGCGCTTCGGCGAAATCGTTGAAGTGCTCTTGGATCTTGAAGTTGGTCGTGCAGGCAGCCAAATGCAGGTTCGCTGCGGTTCCGACCGGGCCGCAGACGTTGTGCGGCGCCACGAGGACATAGTACGCATCAGCCCACGCGGCCAACTTCTTCGTCTCCAGGAGTCCACCCAGATGCGTGATATCCGGTTGGATGATATCGGCTGCCTGGAGCTCGAAAAGTTCGCGAAAGTCGTACCGAGTGTGGATCCGCTCGCCGGTCGCCACCGGGATCCGCACCAGCTCGGCGACCTTCTTCAAGGCAGCCAGATTGTGCGGCGGCACCGGCTCCTCGATCCAACTCAGCTGGTAGGGCTCGAGAAGTCGTGCCATCTCGATCGCGGTCGCCGGATTGAACCGTCCATGCATCTCGATCAAGATCTCGACCTCTGACCCCACGGCATCGCGCACGGCCTCGACCAGCGCGATCACACGCCGCTTCTCAGCGAGATCGAGCTCATAGTAACCAGCACCGAACGGATCGAGCTTGAGCGCACGATACCCGCGCTCGACCACCCGGCGCGCTGCCTCCGCGAACTGCTCCGGTGTCCGCTCCACCGTATACCAGCCGTTGGCGTACGCCTTGATCCGATCCCGTACCGCGCCACCCAAAAGCTGATAGACGGGAAGACCGAGCGCCTTCCCCATGATGTCCCAGCAGGCGATCTCGATCGCCGCGATCCCCGACATCATCACGTAGTCGGGCCGGGCATAATCGTCCCGCATCATGTGAAAGACAAGGTCTTCAATCTGAAATGGGTCACGGCCGAGCACATGATTGGGGACCGCTTCGGCCAGGTAGCCCAACAGAGCATCCGTGTGGTTGAGCATCCGCGCCTCGCCGACCCCAGTGATCCCCTCGTCGGTATGCACCTCGACGAACGTCAGATTGCGCCAGGCCGTCCCCAGTACGTACGTCTTCACATCGACGATGCGCACCGCTTGCTCCTCCATCTCACGCGGCGACGCGCTGTCCCGTCGCCGCTCGCAGGACACGCTCCTCAGTGGCCTCGCCGCGAGCGAACTCGGCGACGATCCGCCCTCCGCTCATCACCAGAATGCGATGGCTCATACTCAGAATTTCGGGGAGTTCGGACGAGATCAACAGGATGCCCATACCAGTCTCGGCCAACTCGGCGATCAGCGCATGGACTTCGGCCTTCGCGCCCACATCGATCCCGCGCGTCGGCTCGTCCAGGATGAGCACCTTGGGATTCGTCGCCAGCGCTCGGGCAAGCACTACTTTCTGTTGATTCCCACCGCTCAGGTTCAAAACGCGCTGCTCCAGTGATGGCGTGCGGATGCGCATCCGCTGGACGAAGGAACGCGCGAGTTCCTCCTCGCGTCGTCGCGAGGGGAAGCCGAAGCGAGCCAAGCGCGCGAGCACGGAGAGCGAGACGTTCTCCCGAACGGACAGATTGGAGACGAGGCCTTCCAGTTTTCTGTCTTCTGGAACCAGGACGATCCCGTGCTGCACCGCCTCACGCGGGCTACGGATCCGTGTCGGACGCCCGTCGACCAGTATCTCCCCCGCGTCGATCGGATCCACCCCGAAAAGACAACGCGCTAACTCGGTTCGCCCCGCACCGACGAGTCCAGCCAGTCCCACGATCTCCCCGGCCCGCACGGTCAAACTGACGTCGTGCAGGACATCCGCGCGCGCTAGTCCACGCACCTCGAGCCGCGGGACTCCTGGACACGACTGCACGTCGCGGAAGTAGGCCGAGAGATCGCGCCCCACCATCATCCTGATGAGGCCGTCTCGCGTCGCCTCACCGATCGGCAGCGTCCCGACGACGCGTCCGTCCCGGAGGACTGTCACTCGGTCAGCCAGCGCGAACACTTCCTCCAGGCGATGCGAAATGTAGATGATCGCGACACCCTGCGCTCGCAAACCACACAGAATTTCGAAGAGCCTTTCCGTCTCCTGCAGCGACAGTGCACTGGTCGGCTCATCCAAGATGAGGACCCGAACCTCCTGAGAGAGGGCACGCGCGATCTCCACGAGCTGCTTTTGGGCAATACTGAGTCCCCGGACCGGTTGCCGCGGATCGATCGGTGCGCCAACACGTGCTAAGACCTGTGCCGCCTCGTGCCAGACACGTGGCCAATCGACTGCTCCCGGCAGGCCAGATCGCTGGGGAAGACGTCCGAGAAAGACGTTTTCCCCAACGGAGAGCGCATCGATGACGCTCAGTTCCTGGTAAATAATGCCGATTCCGTGTTCGAGAGCCTGGCGAGGGTCACTGAAACGAACTGGCCGACCCTGCAGCAGAATCTCTCCCTCGTCCGGCTGAAGCGCGCCGGAAAGGATTTTCATGAGTGTCGACTTGCCTGCACCGTTCTCCCCGACGACCGCGAGCACTTCACCGGGAAAGATGGTCAAAGAGACACTCTCCAGAGCCACCACCCCCGGAAAGCGCTTCGTAATCTGGCGGGCTTCCAAGATCGGCTCAGCCATATTCTGCGCCCTGCCTTCGGGAAAGGGGCCGGGAGAGCCCCCCCGGCCCCTTCATTTGAGCGTCACTTCGTATAGCTGTTCAGGTTCTCCTTCGTCACCACCGTCACACCGGTGTCGATGTTCTGGAACGGTGGCTCCTCCTTGCCAGTCAGGATGTCGTAGGCCCACTGGACCGACAGCACACCCATCTGAACCGGCCGCTGGACCATCGTCGCCGCGATGATTCCTTCCTGGATCGCGCGCTTCGTTTCCTCCAGGTCATCGAACCCCACGATGACCAGCTTGCCGATCCGATCTTGGAACTCGGGTGACTTGAGGACCTGCGCGAGCGTTGGGCCACCGGTCGCGCTGACACAAGCGATCCCGTTGAGATCCGGATTCGCTCGCAACATCGCCTCGCTGACCGAAAGCCCCTTCTGCAAGTCATCGTCTGTCGCCTGCACGTCGACGACCTGGATAGTCGGACCAACTCCCTCCTTGAACCCTTCGATCCGCTGGTTCAGATTGAGCGCGCCGAGCCCACCAGTGATGATGCCGACCTTTCCCCGGCCGTCTAGTAACTTGGCCATGGTTTCGCCCATCGTTTTGCCAGCAGCCTTGTTGTCGGTACCGATGTACATCACGCGCTGGCTGTCTGGAGAATCGGCATCGAAGGTCATCATGAGGATGCCCTGCTTCATCCCCTCGGCGATCACCGGCTCGACCGACTTGGGCTCGTTGGGTGAGATCGCGATGGCATGCACCTTCTTGCGGATGAGATCTTCGATGATCTTCACTTGCAGAGCTGGGTCAGCTTGCTGCGGAGCGACATACTCGAACGTTACGCCGAGTTCCTTCGCTTTCTGCTCGCCTCCCATGCGGCAGTCTTCGAAGAAGGGGTGAACGAGTTTGGGCACCATTGCGATCGTGATCTTCGTCCCCGGTGCCACGGTCGGCACCGGTCCAGCCGCAGCCGCCGCGGCAGTTGGCGATGGAGTCGGCGTTGCTGCTGGGGCCGGAGTCGGCGTCGCCTGTGCACCGCCACATGCATTCAGCAGGGACAGCGCTGCACCACCGACCAACACGGAACGGAGCAGGTGTCGCCGCGTAACCGTTTTGCGCAGTCGCTGATCGTCCATGACGACTCTCCTCCTTCACTCATCCCATCCTGTGTCCTGATCGCCCGATGGATCGACAATACAGCGTGTCCGCGTATGCACCTCCCTCCGGTGATCCGTCACCCGTCCGCCACAGCAGGCAAATGCCAGGGCGGGAGTTCCGGCTCCTCGGTGTCGCGCGCCAGCTGGCGAGCACCCAGGCGCAGCGCGACGTCGCGTGCTCCTCGGCGCACCAGTCGCGATAACTCGAGGAACCGCTCCGGCGTATCCCGCACGACCGGAACCGAGATGCTCATCGCTGCAACCATCCGCCCACGGTGGTCGTAGATCGGTGCCGCTACGCAACGAACATCGGGATTGGACTCGCAGTTGTCCCAAGCGAGCCCACGGGCACGTGTTCGCTCGAGTTCGCTCCGCAGCTCAGCGAGCGTGCGGATACTGTTCCGCGTCATCGTCGGCAGCAGGTCCACACCGGAGAACCGTTCTTCCAGTTCCTCATCGGTCAAGCCGGACAGCAACATCTTCCCCACTGCGGTGCAATGAGCTGGCAATCGTCGACCGATCGCCGACACCAGCCGCAAGGCGTTCGTGCTGTCCACCTTGGCGATGTAGAAGACGTCTCGCCCCTCCAGCACCGCGATGTGCACCGTCTCGTCGCATCGGGCCGCGATCTCCCGCGCCACCTGCTGGCCTTCGCGCGCCAGATCGAGACCGGAGGCATAGGCGTTCCCCAACTCGAAGACACGAGCATCCAGCGCGAACCGGTGCGGATTTCCCTCGAACGGCCGAAGATACCGGCGCGCGACCAGCGTCGCCACGAGCTCGTGCGCCGTGCTGCGGGGCAGACCCAGAGCGCGCGCGATTTCCGGCACCGACAGCGACTCTGGCTGCGGGGTGCGCAGAAAGAGCTCGAGGATATCCAGGGCTCGCCCGACTGCCGGTACGCGACGTGTCATCCTTCTTTGTCCGATATATCAGACATTATTCGGTCTGTTGACTCTCATCTGCTCACAGTCTAGTCCTCGCGTGTCCAGCTGTCAATCCCCCTGAGCGGATCTGAGACGATGCACGATCGCCGCGAGACCACGCGCTGACCTGCCAGGCTGGACAGACATCAGCATCGGTCGGCCCACAGAACACAGCGAAGGACTCGCCGCGCGCAGGCAGCCCGTCGACGAGCCGCGCAGCGGTCGATCACCGCTCGCGCCACGCGAGCCGGCGTCCGACCCCGCGCGATCTGGCGGGCAACCATCCGTCACCGCCCCGACCAACCCCTGCTGGACACGGACGATCGGGCTAAATATACTCGCGTCCGTACGCATGTCCGGACAGTACGGTCCGGAAGGAGGGAGCTAGTTCGATGATGCAGGCCCGCTGGATCGGAGTGCTCTTGCTCGTCGCGCTCGCCCTGTCGTGGTCAGCAGCCCCGGTCGCTGGGGACGCCGGTATCACGGAACACCGCCCAGCAACGCGCCCTCTCGACCCGTCCGCGACCGCCGTTCCCAGCCTGACCACTGACCGATCGAGCTCGTTGACTCCCCGTCAGTCACCGGATCGACCCAGCCCACTGCGGAGCCACCGACCGGGGCGGACCAGACAGCGGGAAGGGTGGATCCCCTAAATCGGGCCGGCACGTCCGGAGGTGATGACGCAACGACTCGAGTTCTCCCTGACCGATCCCCGGTCATCACCGAGCCAACTCCTGGTGAGACGATCTCGTCCCCGGACGGTAACCGTCCACAGGACGCCGACGACTCGGCCGCACTCGCCGGTTCACCGCTAACGACAGCTACCCAACCGACCGGCTCGCGTTCCGTGACTTCCCCTTCGTCAAGAAAGTCCCCCGACACGAGTGAGCGCGCGCAAGTCGCACCCCAGACCGGAAGCGGGTTCACGCCTGCGGTTCTGGTCCTCCTGACCACCAGCCTGCTCGGCTCGTTCTGCCTCCTGCTCGGTCTCGCGCTGAGTACGCTAGCTCGGCGACACCACTGAGCAGGCCCACGATCACTGGAGCAGTGGCAAGAGCAGTCGCGGCCAGTGTCGGGCCACCGCCTCCCGCAAGCGTGCTGTCGTGACCACCCGGATCAGTCGACGATGCTCCTCGAAGCGCGCGAAGTCAGCGTCAGTCAGTCCCACCACATCCTGCCAGGGCATCAAGGGCTGAAAGCCGAGCGGTGGACGCTCGAAGAGCACCCAGACATCGGTGCTCCATTTCTCCGGTTTGGGGATCGCCAACAGCACTTCCCAATCCGCTACCGGTTCGCCGAGCAAATCGCTGAGACGATGCGCCAGAACTCCTTCCAGCTCTCGACGGGCCGCCGGTCGACCGTACAGACTACTGAGATGCCGATAGAGATCAGGCGCACGCGCACTGACCTCGAGCGCACGCTTGTGGAGAACGCGATCCCGCAACCGGAGCACGAGTTGCCTCGTACTCTCCGGCATGCCGGGCTCGCTCAAGCGAGCCAGCAGCGAGGCATCGTCATGACGCGGCAGTTCCTCGGCAGTTATCGCCCCAGCGAGGAGTGCGTCCTGCACGGCGCGCTGCAACATTGCCATCGCCGCTCGATTGGCATGGTGCCAGTACACGTTGTCGAACATCTCCTGCCGCGCGTTGATGAGCGAATGCAGCGGGCTCACTCCCTTGGCGGTCACCACGACCCGCGGCACACCGTGCACGTCGGCGACTCTCAGCGCATCGAGCAGGCGCGGCGTGTCGACGCCGCCATAGGGGACATTGCAGTGGCGAGCATCGCGGGGGAGGTAATCGAGCTTGTCCACGTCCAGCGCACCACTCAAGAGCCCCCGGACGAGGCGATACGCCGCTGCGAGTGCTCCGCGTGGCGCGATGAGATCAGCGACCCGTCGAGGCTCGACTGCCCACTCCCGCTCCAAAACCTCCGCCAGCTCGCTCCGCTCGATCAACTGGCGGCCCACCTCCTCGTGCAGCAGCACTGGTCGCCCTAGCTCCTCGATGGCGTGGCTGAACGGGTAGTGCCCCACGTCGTGCAGCAGTGCGGCTGCCAAGGCAGTCCGTCGCATCTCGTCGTCGATCCAACCAGCATCGCGCCGCCGTAAGGTCGCCAAAGCTTGGCGCATCAGGTGCAGCACACCGAGCGAATGCTCGTAGCGGGTGTGCTTCGCCCCTGGCCAAATCTTGCTGACGAAGCCGAGCTGCTGAATGCGGTCCAGTCGTTGGAAGGTCGGCGTGCTGATCAGCGTCACTTCGGCTCGAGTCAACGGAATGCGATCGTAGAGACTATCGCGTACGACGGTCACGTACCGTTCGTTGCACGTCATCGGTCGCTCCTCGTCTCGCCGACGATGCTACACTGCCCTACGGTCGGATGCGGGCGCACGAGTGGAGGATCCCGATGCCGTGGTTCCGGTCACTGGTTTTGGCCATCGCTCGCGAGCCGTGGGTGGAACGCCTCGTACGCGAGTCCTCGCTGACCCTTCCAGTCGTGACGCGCTTCGTCGCGGGAGAGAGCATGGCCGAAGCACTGGCGGTCGCCCGCGCGCTGGCTGACCGCGGCTTCGCGACCACGCTCGATTTTCTCGGGGAGGAAGTCGCCACTCCCGGCGAAGCTGCAGCCGCCACTCAGGCCTACGCGGAACTTCTGGCTGCGCTTGCCGATCGAGGGCTGGACGCCACCATCTCGGTCAAACCGACACACCTTGGCCTGCGCCTCGACCCTACCCTCGCTCGACTCAACCTCGAGCGGCTCGCCCGCCTGGCCCAGCGTCTCGGGCGACGGGTCGAAGTCGACATGGAAGACTCCTCGACCACCCGCGCGACGTTGGATCTCTTCGCGGCCTTACACACCACCTACGGTGACCATCTCCAGATCGCCCTCCAGGCCTACCTCTACCGAACGGAAGGCGACATCGACACAGCAGTCGCGCGCGGCTGGCGGGTTCGCCTCGTCAAGGGCGCCTACGCTGAGCCCGCGACCGTCGCCTATGCGACGAAGGCTGCCGTCGATGCTGCCTACCGGCGTCACCTGGAGACGCTGCTCGAGTACGGTCGCTTCGTGGCGGTGGCCACGCACGACGAGGCGATTCTCCGCGTGGCTCGAGGTTTTGCCCGTCGCATCGGCGTTGGGCCCGAAAAGTACGAATTCCAGATGCTCTACGGTGTCCGACGCGACCTCCAGGAGCAACTCCGTCGGGCTGGCGAACCGGTCCGCGTCTACGTTCCCTTCGGCCGCCAGTGGTATCCCTACTTCACCCGTCGCCTCGCCGAGCGCCCTGCCAACCTCGTGTTTCTGCTGGGTCAGCTCGGCAAGAGGTGACTCGTCTCGACAACGGCGTAGCGGAGCGAACGGGTGGAGGCTGCACGGCTGTCTGACTATCCCCCTATCGTACCAGGATCACACGCCACCTTACCTAGGACTGATCATCCACTTGACTTACTACTTTTAGGCTGGTATACTGTACCCGTGCAACAGGCAGCCATTTTGTATTCGTGCTGCTCGCAGCGATCCAGGAGGTGACGTGATGAGTTCTGTGCACCCGGCCCGTGTCGTTCTCTTGCGCCTCGTCGTGCTCGCTACCATCCTGGCTCTCGTGCTCCCTGCACGCGGTGCCGCGGCTGTCAGTGCTGACGAGAAAATCGGTTCGAACGAGGTTTCAGTTCACCCGATAAAGACGGCCGTGAACACCGTCGAGCCGTCCCCGATCAGCGTGGGCCCGCCGACCCGTCCGAGCGAATGCCCTACAGACCAGACCGATGCTATTCCGGTGGAGCCGCAGGAAGCTCCTGAACAAGGACACCACGTCAAGTACCCCCGACTCCACGGGCGATTCAGCCCCCTGAAGGTACAGCTACGTCCCAGGACGAGGCAACAACGACCGGTGGAGACGAGCAGACCGGACTGGGGAAGAGCAGCACCGGATTTCCGAATCCGATTAAGGTCGAGGCAGAAAATCCGACGACACAACTTGTTGAGCAGCAGCCAGCAACTCCGTCAGCGGCCGACAACGGAAACTGCCCACCTACGCAAGGACACGGCAACGACGATGATACCAGTGATTCCGGTCCTGCTGGCAGCAACACCGGTAACGGCTCCGGCGACGGAGAGGGCAGCGGCGGCACCGGCGGCGGGCAGGGCGGCGGTGGCGACCAAGGCGGGAGCGACGGCATCAGCGGGGGTACCGGTAGCTCAGGTGGCACGGATGGCCAAGGCGGGAGCGGCGGCAGCACCGGAGGAGCGTCCACTGCACCAGGGACATCCTCGGTCCCAGCGAGCGAGGCCGCCAGCCCGAGCACTGACACCCAGCCTGCGGGCAGTAGCGAAGTACTCGCTCTCCAGCAGCCAGCGACTGACGTCTCTCCAGCCAGCGCGGCAGCGAGCACGATGCCGCCTCTCCCACAAGTTCTCCCGCGCACCGGTCAGCGCCAAGCACTCACCTCACTCGCTGGCATCGGCCTCGTCCTGCTCGGCTGCGGAGTGATCCTGCTTCGTCGTCCTGCCCGAGCTCGTTGACGCTCCGCCAGTCGTTCGCGCCTGGCATCTCCGTCGGGTCCTTTCCCGACGGAGATGCCATGCCCTTCCCAGTGGCCTTATCGGGTGTGCACCGTGGAGCAACCCGAACGACCGCTGATCCAGGCTGGCCCCTTCTGTCTCCCTGATCGATGCACTGCGATCCGTCGGAGCTTCCCGCTGACGCTGCTCCACGACAGAACGGTCATTCTCGAGTCGACCGCTTCAGCGGGGCCCGACGAGATCAGGCATTGCACCATCTGCTGCGAACGGCACCATGGATGCCGGCCAGCCAAAGGTGCCCCAACGCATTTCGGCAACAACGGACACGCAAGAGAAACTCCTGGCGATCTGTTCAGTCGCGCGCTCACCCCCTCACAGCCAGACTCAATCCGGCCGTCGCGATCCACCCCGAAAAGGGCGCTCGCTACGAACTGGAGCCCCCTCGCTGACTCTCCTGAGCCGTGCGAGAGAGGGTCCACGCAAGCTGCTAGCGAGCGTTCTCGCACCAGGCGCGAGACTCGAGCCACCATCACCCCCAAAGCCGAATACCGGAGAGAGTGGCCCGCTCCACTAAGGCTCCGCAGCACCCTAAGCTCGCCGAGCCATCGACTCCGTTCATGCCTCTCCCAGCTCTTCCACCGTATCACTGAGTCGAGCGACTCAGGCGCCCAGGAGCGCGAGTAGCTCGGTCGTCAGGAGCACCGTCCCGGAGAATCGAGCGATGGGTGTACCCAGGCCCACGCCGTTACTGACCAGTCCGTATGCCTGGCATCGTTCCTGCGACGAGTCGACTCTTCCCGTATGCCGCAGGGTCGTCTCGACGAACCCGACGACGAAGGCGCCGACCGCGACCGTGAGAGAAACCAGCAAGACGAGTACTACGGGAGCTCGCTCGCCACTGGTCTTCGACGCAAGGCCGTCGCTCCCTTCACCGAGGACGACGAACCCGCCTACTCTGCTCGGTAGGTGGACGGACTGACGCGTAGCTGACGCGTCGCACTAGTGGTGAGTGAAAGGAAGACAGCTGGATCCCGCCCCATTCTGGCTGCACTCGGTTGCCTGGGTGCAGGCCTGCTCCTCGTCTTCGGTCTCACCATCGGGGCCAGTATCGGCTATCTCGTCTACCGTAACCGCACCCAGGGAAGCGCACCCACGGCGACGCCCGCTCCGCTCGCCCGCGTGACCGCCACCGCCGAACCGACCGTTCGACCAGCCACACCGACTGCCACCGCCCCGCAGCGACCCACTCCGACGCGCGTATCCCGGCCGACCCCGTCGCCGGCCCCGTCACCTCCGCTGCCTCCTCTTCCGACCCCGACGACGGCGCCGCCACCCACCCCGTAACCGACTCCTGCGCCAGCTCCTGCCCCGACCGATCTGCCTTCGGTCGCAGCAACACCGCGGACCATCGAGGGCTGGCAGGAGTACCGTGACCCGGGTTATCTGCGCGTCCAGATCCCACCCGGTTGGCTCGTCGTCACCACGCCCGAAGCACCTGAGTACAACTTGCACAGCTGTCACTGCTATTGGATGCTCATGAGCCAGCAGATGGTGCAGAACAGTCCCTCGGCCGAGGACGTCGCTGCCTGGTTCTATAGCATGGGCCCCGACGATCTTGCACCTGGCGGTGTCCTCATCGAAATCCTCCGGGCAGACTCCGAGTACGCCCCACCCGTCGATTGGGGCACTCCCTTCTCTCGGGTCGAGATTCGGCCGGGCTTTCCGGCGGAGTACTATGACCTCGATCCGGCTGGGCGCAAGTGGGGCTTCCGCTACCGCGATGCGCGAGGGCGGAGTTGGGCGATCATCGTGAAGACGAACGACGTCCTCACCGGGAAAAGCCCGACGCTCATCGACATCGCAGCCATCTCGGAGACGATCGACAACCGCTGAGCTGCTCGAGCCGCCACCGAGCACCACCGTACCCTGCATCCTTGCCGCTGGTCTCCTGGTCGCGATCGATGGTGCGAGAAGACGCCCGCCTTCGCTCGCTGCGCGCTAGCACCCGCATCAGCGGGGAACCTTCGCGGATCCGCTCGCCGACGAGCGAACACCCGGGCTGGTATGCTTGTTTCCCGGTGACTGGGTGGACGCCAGCGATCACGGGAGAGATCCCATGCACATTCCCGACGGCTATATCAGCCCGGCAACAGCACTGGCCTACTGGGGAGGTGTCCTACCGTTCTGGTACATCGCGTCCCAACGCTTGCGCCGTCTGCTGGTTGGTCGCACGGTACCTGCCCTGGCCCTCTTTGCCGCATTTGTCTTCGTGGTGATGATGTTCAATGTCCCCGTGCCTGGTGGAACCACCGCACATGCGGTCGGCAGCGTGCTCGCCGCCATCGTCCTCGGTCCGTGGGCCGCGATCGTCGCCACATCGGTTGCCTTGATCGTCCAAGCCTTGTTTTTCGGTGACGGGGGTATCCTGGCCATCGGCGCCAACTGTTTCATCCTCGGGGTCGCGATGCCCTTGGCCGGCTACGGAATCTACCGTCTGCTCGCCGGCTCCAGCCCGCTGGAAAGCCGTCGCCGGGTCATCGCCGCTGCCGTGGCCGGCTACTTCGGTATCAATGTCGCTGCCCTGTTGGTCGGTCTCACGCTTGGTGTCCAGCCGCTTCTCTGGAGCGAAAACGGCCGCGCCCTGTACAGCCCCTACGGTCTGGAAGTTGCTGTTCCCGCCATGCTCATTCCACACCTGACCGTGGCGGGGCTTGCCGAGGGAATCGTCACCGCCGCTGGACTCACACTGGTACTCCGGTTCTACCCGGAAGTCTTGGGCAGCGTTCCGCCGCAGGGGCCGACAGCGGCCCGGCAGCGCTCGCTCATCTTGCTCATCACCGCTGTGCTTGTCTTGCTCACCCCGCTCGGTCTGGTGGCCTCCGGTGCTGCCTGGGGCGAGTGGTCGGCTGAAGAGCTGGAGCAGCTGGTCGGCTACGTTCCCAGTGGACTGGCGCGCTGGGAAGGCTGGTGGCGTGCTCCTCTCCCCGATTACAGTCTGCCGTGGATGCCGGAAAGCGCGTCCTTCTCCGAACAGGCGCTTGCCTACGTGCTCTCCGCGATCATCGGTATCGGTTTAGTCAGTGCCCTGATCTTCGGTCTGCGTCTCTTGCTGCAGCCACGCTCGCCGGAGGACCGGTCCGCTGCCTCCGCGCGCTAGCATCGAAGGTGCCACATGGCCCGCCGCAGCTTTCTGGAAAAAACGCTCGCTGACCTTGCCACCACGCTCGAGCACACGGTCTATACCGAGGAGCTAGCCCGTCGTTCCGGGCTTCTCCAGCGGCTCGATGCACGCGTCAAGGTTGTTTTACTCGGCTACGCGCTCCTCGTCGCCGCGAGTCTTCAGACCGCTCTGATGCAGCTCGCCCTGCTGGTTCTACTCCTCGTCTTGCTCGCCGCCAGCCGGATACCAGCATCGATCGTCGTTCGTCTCGGTCTCGGTCTACCGGTCTTCACCCTGCTCGTCGCTGTCCCAGCGCTCTTCGTCGTGCACGGACCGCCCCTCCTGCACCTGCCGTTCGGCCTGATTATCAGCACCACCGGCGCCTGGAGCGTGCTGACGCTGCTGCTCCGCGTCACCACTTCGGTTCTGGCGGCCGCCGCGCTCATGCTCACCACGCGATGGTCGGATCTGCTCGCGGCACTGCGCGCCCTTCGCATTCCGCTCGTTTTCGTCGTGGTGCTGGCCATGGCCTACCGGTACGTCTTCGTGCTCCTCGAGCTCGTGCAGGATCTCCTGCTCGCCCGTCGCAGTCGCACGCTGTCAGCCATCCCCGGCCCTGAGCAGCGACGCTGGTTGACCACGGCACTCGCTGTCCTCTTTCAACGCAGCCTCCGGACCAGCGAACTGGTCTACCAGGCGATGACTGCTCGGGGCTTCCGCGGCGAGCCGCGTACCCTGCGTCCGCGCGCTCTGACCGAGGCGGACTGGTTCGCCCTCTCGGTCGGATCCGCTGCCTGCGCCGCGCTCTGGTTGATCGATTTGGCTCATTCATGAGGACCGTGTTCGAGCTCCACCGCGTGGGTTACGCCTACCACGGCCGCATCCCGGCTCTCGTCGATGTCGATCTGACGATCGCAGCCGGCGAGGCGCTCGTCGTACTCGGCCCGAACGGCTCCGGCAAATCGACACTGCTCAAAATCCTGGACGGTCTGTATCGACCCTCGAGCGGCCAGATTTTCGCTTTCGGTCGGGATATCACGTCGGCTGCTGATGATCCCGAACTCGGCTACTGGCTCCACCAGCGCGTCGGGCTCGTCTTCCAGGAACCGGATGTCCAGCTCTTTTCACCGACCGTTTTCGACGATGTCGCCTTCGGCCCTCTCCAGCTCGGTTGGTCACTGGACCGTGTGCGCGACGCAGTCCAGCGTGTCCTGGCCGAACTCGCTCTCGAGCACCTGGCTGACCGCGCTCCCTTCGAGTTGAGCGGTGGGGAGAAGAAGCGCGTCGCCCTGGCGACGGTGCTCGTGATGGAGCCAGAGGTGATCCTGCTCGATGAGCCGACAGCCAACTTGGATCCGCGGAGCCGCGCGCAGCTGATCGAGCTTCTCGCCGCCTCGCACGCGCGCGGGCACACGCTGGTCATCGCCACCCACGAACTGGATCTGGCCGCCGCACTCGGCACACGGTTGATCGTCTTTGGGGAACGCGAGCACCGACCCATCGCCGAGGGTTCGCCGGCTCAGGTGCTCGCCGATCACGAACTTCTCCTGACCGCCAATCTGATCCACGAGCACCTGCACTGGCACGGATCGCTCCAGCACTCGCATCCACACTGGCACGACCCCGAGCATCAGGACGATCACGACTGAGCGAACCGGGCCAGACTCCCTTTTTCGGGAGTCCGGCCCGCTCGACGTCGAGAGATCGTCAATGTCAGGCCGCGCTCGCCAGCAAGCGCAGGTCGGAGTTGCGCAGCTTCTGCAGCGCCTCCTTCTCGACCTGGCGGACACGCTCGCGGCTGATCTTCAGCGCATCGGCGATTTCCGCCAGGGTGCGCGGCTGCTCGCCGTCCAGACCGAAGCGCATCACCAGGACGGTGCGCTCGCGCTCCGTAAGCTGCTCCAGGCTGCGGCGGATCTGCTCGCGGATCGCATTGGTCAACGCTTCCTCGACCACGTCATCGCTCCTCGGATCAGGCAAAAGATCACCGATCGAGCTCTCGCCATCCTCACCGATCGGCTTGTCGAGCGAGGACGTTCGAGGAATCTGCGTCCGGGCCTGCTCGATCCGCGCCACATCGATGCCCAACAGTTCAGCCAGTTCCTCGTTCGTCGCTGGTCGACCCTTCTGCTGCTCGATCTGTGCCTCCGCGCGCCGGATCTTGGCGATCAAGTCATGCATGTGGACGGGAACCCGGATCGTTCGGCTCAAGTTGGCCACGGCACGCCCGATCGCCTGACGGATCCAGAAGGTCGCATAGGTGCTGAAGCGGTAACCCAGTTCCGGATCGTACCGCTCCACCGCCGTCATCAGACCGATGTTCCCCTCCTGGATCAGATCGATCAGCGGCAGTTCGCTCGAGCGGTAACGCTTGGCGATCGAGACGACCAGGCGCAGGTTGTGCCGGATCAGCTTTTCGCGCGCCTCCTGCCCCTTGCGCACGAGTTCGCGCAGCTCAGGAGTGTCTTCACCGGCCTCGATCCGCTTGCGGGCCGCCAAACCAGCCCGTACGGCCCGGGAGTACTCGATCTCCTCCTGGTGGGTCAGCAACCGGTGACCCCCCACCTCACGGAAATAGCGGTACACCGCATCGTTGGCCGCCTGATCGATGAGATCGTCGGACTCTTCGATCTCCTCAATCTCTTCGACCTCCTCGAGCCCTTCCGACGCGATCAGTTCTTCGAGTTCCAGCAGTTCCTGCAGTTCACGTTCGGTCATGGGTCTCTCATACCTCCATTGTTCGGACGCGTCGTACGGACACCGCACGACGACGTTTCGAAACCTGCATATACTAGCACACACCGTACGCCAGCGTCAAGGTCATCCCCGCTGCTGAGGCCAGCGGCCGAGCGTGACCCGAACGGTCTGCTGGCGTCCATCACGCAACACTGTCAGCTCGACCGTGTCGCCCGGCTGATGTGCGCCGATCCGCGCTGCCAGATCCTGCATTCCCGCGACGGGCTGACCATCGATCGCCACGATCACGTCGCCCAGCTGGGTGATGTCCAATCCACTCATTTGCGCCGGACGCAATCCAGCTCGTGCTGCCGGGCTTCCTGGCACCACGCTCAGGACGATGACCCCTCGGTCGACCGACAGTCCGAGTCGGCGCGCCCGCTGCGCGTCGAGATCGGTCCCGCTGATGCCCAGCCAGGCGGGCTCGAGCTGCGCACCTTGCTCGAGCTGCGGCAGCACGCGCTTCACCGTGTTGCTCGGAACGGCGAAGCCGATGCCGACGTTTCCTCGGATCGGGCTCTCGATCATAGTGGTGATGCCGATCACTTGGCCCTGAGCATCGAAGAGCGGCCCGCCGCTATTGCCGGGATTGATCGGTGCATCGGTCTGGATCAGTCCCGTCCGTAACCGATCACCCGGTGGGTTCCAGCTCCGGTCCACGGCACTGACGATCCCTTGGGTGACCGTACCAGAGAGACCGAAGGGACTGCCGATCGCGACCACCACGTCGCCGACTTGGACGCGGTCGGAGTCGCCGAGCACCGCCACCGGCACTCCTTCGGGAAGGCGGTCGACGCGAAGCAGGGCGATATCGTTCGCCTCGTCGGTACCCAGCACCTGTGCCGAAACACGCTCACCCGTCACGAAGCGAATTTCCACCGTGCTCGTTCCCGCGACCACGTGAGCAGCCGTGACGATGAGCCCCTGTCGGTCGATCACGACACCGCTACCAGCGCCTTGCTGGTCGAAAAAGCCGTTCGATTTTTGCGCGATCACATCGACGACGGCTTTCCCGTAACGCTGATACACCTGCCCAGCAACCGTCGTCGCCTGCACCTCGGCGACTGGTTGCGGCTGAGATTCAGCCGGAGCCGTCAACGCAATCGAGACCGTCGACGCGCCGGCTCCCCGCTCGCCAGCGAGCGAGGCCCCCGCCAGGCCCCCGATCACTCCGGCTATCAGGAATCCGATCACGACCAAGAGCGGCAGAATCCGCTGTCTTACCGAACTCCTCTGCTCCATCGTGCATCCTCCAGCACATCCTGCACCGCGCACACCGGTGCCTCCGCTTTGAGCCTACCGGCTGTGGATCAAAATCAGGCAAGATCCAGCTGAGAATCTCCTGAGAATCGTCGGCGACGACTATGCGGGAGACACGAGGCTGGGCGCCGCCCGAGCTTCGCCTTCCGCACTCGCTGGTTCGACCGGGAGCAATACCGTGAAGATACTCCCCTCGCCGGGTCGACTCACCACGCGAATTTCGCCGCGCATCGCCTCCAACAGCGATTTCGCGATCGCGAGTCCCAGGCCGGTCCCCTCGCCACTCCGGGCACTGTCGCCGCGGAAGAAACGCTCGAAGATGTGCGGCATGATCGCGGGGTCGATGCCGATCCCCGTGTCTCGGACCGCGATACCCGCGCGACCCTGCTCCACGACGACCGTCGCCTCCACCATGCCGTCCTCCGGCGTGTACTTCAGCGCGTTGTCCAGAAGGATCAACAGCACCTGATAGAGGAGATCCCGATCAGCCCGCACGACGACGTCGCGCTCCACTCGCACCCTGGCGACCGGTCGCGGTCGCAAGAGTTGTGCTTGCCGAACTGCATCCTCCACGAGCGACCCCAGCTGCACCGGCTCCAGCCGTGGGCGGAGACCAGCGTCGGCTCGCGCCAGCGTCAACAGTTCGCGGACCAGCCGAATCATCCGTTCGATCTCCGCCGCGACGTCCGCCAGGATCGCTCGCTGTTCCTCGAGAGGAAGCGGGGGCTCCCGTTGCAAGAGTTCGACGTTCCCCCGTAAGGTGGTCAGTGGTGTACGCAGCTCATGAGAGGCATCCGCCACGAACCGGCGCTGTGCTTGCAGGGCATGCTCGACTTGCTGATAGGCCGCCTGCAGCTCGGTCAGCATCTCGTTCAGTGTCGTCACCAGCGCACCGATCTCGTCGTTCGGTCCGTCGTAGTCCACTCGTCGGCTGAAGTCACGCGCCTGCCCGATTTCCAGAGCGATCTGTGTGATCCGATTGATCGGCCGCAGGCTCGCGCCAGCCAATACCCAGCCGACGAAAAAGGCAGTGATCGTCGACACCACGGTGCCGACCGTCAAGTAACGGCGCAGCATCGCGAGCGCTTGATCGAGATCGGCGAGCGGTCGCGCCACCTGCAGAATGCCGACCGGCTGGCCGTTGGCCGTGACCGTCCGACTGTACACGAGCAGGCGCCCATTGTCGGTCCGCACAATCTCCAACCAGCCGGTCGCCGGTCCGTTCGTCAGAGCTGTGAGGCCCTGACTGCTGAGCGGCAATTCGTAACCGTTCAAGTTGATCGAGCCCGAGATCACTTGCCCGGAAAGATCGCGCGTCTGCACGAAGGTTTGCGGTATCGCCACCTTGCCCTGTGGCGTCCGAATCACCGTCAGGCGAAACTCACCTTGCGTGAGGATCTGGGCCGCTTCCTCGGCCAGTGCTCGCTCTTGCCATTGCAGACTGAAGCGGGCAACCAGCACGTAGAGCACGACGCTGAAGATCACCAGCGTGCAGACCAGGATCCCACTGTAGAGCAGCGTCAAACGCAGCCGGATCGACATTTCTCCTCAGGACTCCCGCAACACATAGCCCACACCCCGGACGGTATGGATCAGTCGGGGCTCCCCACCGGCCTCCAGCTTCTGTCGTAGATAGCCGATGTAGACATCGAGCACGCTATCGTATCCGTCGAAGTCGTGTCCCCACACTGCCAGCAGGATCTGATTCCGCGTCAACACGCGGCGAGGATGCCGCATGAAGTACGAGAGCAGATCGAACTCGCGCGGGCTCAAGCGGAACGAGCGGTCACCGCGCCGCGTCTCCCGCGTCACCGGGTCCAAGACCAAATCAGCGAAGACGAGGGGCTTCTCGTCGCTAGCCGGTTCGACTCGACGCAGAAGAGCCCGAATGCGCGCGAGAAGCTCAGCTGGTGCGAACGGCTTGACCAGATAGTCGTCGGCTCCGCTGTCCAACCCCAGAACGCGGTCTTCCACCGCGTCCCGAGCCGTCAGCATCAGGATCGGCGTGCCATCACCGGCCGCTCGCAAGCGCTGGACTACCGCCAACCCGTCCATTCCCGGCAATAACCAGTCGAGCACGATCAGATCCGGTCGCCGCTCCGCCACCAGGCGCAACGCCTCATCGCCCGACTGCGCAACGCTCACCGTGAAACCCTCGTACGACAGCGTTCGCCGCAGCATCTCCACTAGTCGCGTGTCGTCATCCACCACCAGCACGTGCGTCATCGCCGCGACTCCGCTTCCAGCCGACCTCCATTGCTCGTCTCGCATCCTACCACGGCGTTCTGTCCACTCGCCCGATTCTCAGCGAACTCTTACCGCACTCTTGCTCGTTTCTCAGGCTCGTCGATTACGCTGCTGCTCGGGAGGAACGACGTGAGGACGCGGCACCGATTGGGTGCACTGTTCGAAAGAATGGCGATCATCGCAGCGATCGCCGCGCTGTTGCTCGCGGCGTGTGGAGGAAGCGCTGCTCCCACGGCGACTCCGATCCCCGCCACACCGCCGGCCCCCTCACCCACCCCGATGCCCACTGCCACGATCCCGGGCCCGGTCGACACGCCGACGGCCGTCCCCACCGCCAGCCCGACCCCGACACGCGCAATGATGGCAACACCTGCTACTGGTAGTGAAGCCAGTGCTGGTCTGATTTTCCGCATCGTGCCTGAACAGAGCGAGGCGCGCTATCGGGTGCGCGAGCAACTGCTGGGCCGATCTCTGCCCAACGACGCGGTAGGCAGCACGCGGGCGATCGAGGGACGCATCGTGTTCATGGCCGACGGAGCCATCGACAGCGCGCAGTCGCGCGTGACGGTCGATCTCACGACGCTGCGGAGCGACGAGGCGCGTCGTGACAATTACATCAAACAGAACACGCTCGAGGTCGCTCGTTTTCCCAAGGCTGAATTCCAGCCCACCGCTGCCCGCGGGCTCCCGTGGCCGTTGCCCCAGAGTGGGGAATTCAGCTTTCAGTTGGAGGGGAATCTCACTGTCCACGGCGTGACCAAGCCCGTCGTCTGGGACGTTCGTGCGACCGTCGACGGGTCGCGCATCACCGGGACAGCGACCACCACGGTGACGTTCGCCGACTTCGGCATGACGCAACCGCGTGTGCCGATCGTCCTGAGCGTGGAGGAGACGATCACCTTGGAGCTGGACTTTACGGTCGAACCGCAGTCATGAGGCGGCCGGCACGATTCACGCGACGCCTGCTGCTTCTCTCCAGTCTCGGGATCGCGGCAGCCTGCCGCAACCGACCCAACCCAACGCAAACTCCCAGCCTGCCCTCTCCCACCTCCTCTCTCGGGCCGGGGTCGACGGTCACCACCGCACCCCGGCCCTCTCCTTTTCTCCAGCCGACGCCAAGCGTCACACCGACCGCGACACCTTCATCCCAGCCGTCGCCGAGCCCCACGCTCCTCCCGTCACCGACACCGCACCCTCTCGCGGCCTACACCATCGAAGGCCTCCGTGCCCACAAGTATCGTGGCGGCCAGATCGAACTCCTCCGTACCGTTACCGAGACCGATACCTACACTTACTTCCATTTCCATTATCCCTCCGATGGGCTGCGCATCACCGGCGGCCTGCACCGACCTCACGGTCCGGGACCATTTCCTGTCGTCATTCTCTGTCACGGGTACATACCGCCAGACCAGTACTGGACTGGTGCCGACACGATCCAAGCGGCCGATGAGTTAGCCCGCCGCGGCTACCTCTGCCTCGCGCCCGACTTTCGCGGCTGGGGTGGTTCCGATGCCGGTCCCAATTATTTCCGGACCGGCATCGTCATCGATACCCTGGAGCTGATCAGCTCCCTCTCCTCTCTCCCTGAAGCTGATCCGACGCGCGTCGGTCTCTGGGGACACAGCATGGGCGGCGGGCTCGTGGCCAAAGCAATCTGTATCGACGACCGTATCCGCGCTGCCGTGCTGTACGCGCCTGTGAGTGGCTGGGATCTCGACAATATCCGCAAGTGGGGCAACGGTGCGCGCCCCGACGATCCGCTGGGGCCGCTGTACGCGCAAGCAGCTCAGGACGAAACGTTCTTGCGATCGACCTCGCCACTCTTTCACTTTCACTTCGTGAACTGCCCTGTCCAGATCCACGTCGGTACCGCCGACACCGTGACGCCGCCGGAATGGTCACGGGCTATTCGTGACAGCTTACTCCTCGCTGGGAAACGAGTCGAGTACTTCGAGTATCCCGGCGAGGGACACGCGTTCTCGCCTCCGGCGTGGCGACAATTCATCGAGCGTACCGTTCTCTTCTACGATCGCACCCTCCGCACACCCTGAGCATGCTCTCCGGTATACTCGCCTTCGTCAGCGGGGAGCCGGACGATGCATCTGAGCGAGACGTATCGTCGTATAGTCCAATGCGGTGGGATCGTTCGCCGGGCGAACGAAACCGCAGAGCTGGAAGCCTGCAGCGACGAGCTGCTCGTCCGGCGCGTTGCCGACGGCGATACCCGAGCTTTTGAGCTGCTCTACGATCGGTACGCTCGACCGGTCTATTCGCTCGCCTGTCGCATGCTGGGCGATCCCAGCGAGGCTGAAGAGCTGCTGCAGGAAACCTTCTTGCGGTTTTGGCAGCAGGCCTCACGGTTCGAGGCACGACGCGGCTCGTTCGGAGGCTGGCTCATGAGTATCGCACACAACCTCGCCATCGATACCCTCCGCGCTCGCCGGCGCCGCCCACAACGGGCGGATTTCGTAGACCTGACCACGCTCCCCTGGCACGAGATCGACCAGGCGGCGTCGGCCCATGAGGCAGCTGAAGCGAGCGAGCTCCGCGACCGGGTGCGTCGAGCGATGGCGCAGCTTCCCGAACCCCAGCGCCTGGCGATCGAACTCGCCTATTACGCTGGCCTCACCCACAGCGAAATCGCGGCGGTCCTGGGTGAACCGATCGGCACCATCAAGACGCGCTTACGGCTGGGAATGCAGAAGTTACAGCAGCTCCTGCGCGAACAGCCAGCGGAGCGTGCGCCATGACCGAGCCAGCACCACAGGTCGCCAACTGTCCGGATGATCTCCTTCCCGGCTACGCGCTCGGCGTCCTCGACCCTGAAGAATTGGAGGTGGTCGAGCATCATCTCGCTCGCTGCGCGCGCTGTCGTGCCGTCACTGCCGAACTCCGCTCGACAGCGCAGTTACTCGCCTTCGCTCCCGCCCCCCAACCGGTCCCCGCTCGCGCTCGCCGTCGGCTCCGCGCCGAGCTTCACCTCCGGCAGCCCGCCCCGAGCCTCGTCGCTTGGTTGCGACGTCCTGCCTGGCTCCTGGCGACCGCCGCGACCGTTCTCGCTGCCTTCTTCGGCTGGCAACTTCTCCAGCAGCAGCAGGTCGCCCAGCAGCGTGCCCAGCTCGCTAGCCAAGCTGACTCGCAGCGACGCGCCGTGGTCCAGCTCCTCGCCCAGCGCGACGGTCTCTTGATCCGCCTCCAGGGACACGGAGCCGCCCGCGACGCGCACGGCGCGATCATTCTCGATCCGTCCAGCAATACCGCGCTGATCGCCGTCGAGGGGCTGCCCCGCCCGGCCCCCGGTCAAGCCTACGTGGTTTGGCTCGTCCGCGGGGAAGACTATCGTCAGGCGGGTATCCTACCGATCGACGAACACGGTCATGCCGAACTGTTCCTCTCCCCACGCGAGCCGCTTCGTCTCTACGATGCCCTCGCGATCACGCTCGAGACCAACGCGCAGGCGACCAGTCCGAACGGCCAGCCGGTTGCGGTTGCCTCGCTCGATTAGATTAGATCAGGATTTCTCCGTCCTTCATGAACAGCTGGCCATCGACCCACACTTCGCTGTCTCGCCGCAGATCGCAAATCATGTCCCAGTGCACCGCCGAGCGGTTGCGACTTCCGGTTTCGGGATAGCCAGCACCGATCGCCAAGTGGAGCGTTCCCCCGATCTTTTCGTCGAACAAGATGTTCCCGGTGAAGCAGGTAATCGATCGGTTGAGCCCAAAGGCGAACTCGCCGACGAAGCGTGCCCCCTCATCGGTTTCCAGCATGCGATGCAAGAACGCCTCATTCCGCGCCGCCGTCGCCTTGACGACTCGGCCTCCTTCGAACCACAGCCGGACATCCTCGACCTGCCGCCCCTGCACCATCGACGGATAACTGAAGCGGATCGTCCCTTCCACGGAATCCTCGACCGGCCCAGTGAAGATCTCACCGTCGGGGAAGTTCTTTCGTCCATCGGCATTCACGAAGCGTCGTCCAGCGATCGACAAGCGGAGATCGGTATCTGGTGCCCGCACGTGAATTTCCCGTTTGTCCGCGAGCCAGTCGATGATACGCGCTTGCTCGCACGACTGCTCCCGCCAGGCCGTTACCGGGTCGTCCCGATCGAGGAAGCCGGCCAGCAGGACGAACTCTTCGTATTCGGCGAGCGCCATTTCCGCGTCCTGCGCATACGCCTCGGTCGGATAGAGCGTCACGCACCAGGCCAGCTTCCCAGCAGCTGCCCGCTCGAGGTAGGTCTGACGCAGTTCCGTCCGTGCCCGTTGGTGCAGCTGCTGGCGAGCTGGATCGACCCCGGTCAACGCCTTGGTGTTGCTCTCGCTCAGGATACGCAAGAGCGCATCAGCCTGCTCCGGCCCCAGTCGCTCGTCCGGTGACACGAACGTGAGTTGCTGGTCGTTCGCCACGCGGAACATGATTTCAGCGAGTCCCGGCAGCGCGACCTGCACGACCGGATGAGCACCCCGTTCCAGCACGAGGCGATAGACCTCGCGGATCAAGGGAGCAGCGAGCGGCGTTCCCCCGATCACGACGAGCTGTTCTGGTTGCAACGCGAGCGAGTAGTCCACGAGCACTCGTGCCCATTTGGCGATCCGCGGATCAGTCATCGCGCGCCTCCTTTCATCTGCGCATCCTACAATGCCTGGAGGTTCCTTGTCCCCACTCGTGCCAACGCTACCCTTCCCTCGCACCACCGATCGAACCTGCGCGGTGCCGCTCACCAGCATGCCCCTTCCCTCGAGAGGGCAACCGCAGGCCTCGCACCCGGATCAGCAGCCGATTCAGTACTTTCGGTTCTACCGCTCGTTGCACGACCGATCGTATGTTCTCTTGGAGGAGACGTCAGCGCTGCTGGAGGTTGGTCGTGCGCCTGGTCCATCCTGCAACTCGCTCGTCTGGCTGGCGCAAGGCATCGCCTGGCCAGGTCTTGCTCCTCCTCGCGCTGATCCTTCTCCTTTTGCTGGGCTTCAGTCCACTGGCGGTCGACGTTGCCCACGCCTATGCCGAGCGTCGTCTCCTGCAGAATGCCGTCGATGCCGCGGCACTTGCTGGGGCGCGGGCCCTGTTCGAAGGGCGTTCGCCGAGCGAGGCACGGACAGCAGCCCAGCAGGCATTCGATGGCAACCTCTCCGCCAACCACGACCCTGGTGAAGGGCTGCCTGTCACGCAGTTCGATGTCCAGGTCGATTGCGCGACGCGGATAGTGCGCGTCAGTGCGCGGGTGGCGATCGAGCGCTGTTTCCTCGGACCTCTCTATCGCGGTCCATGGGAAACGAACGCGAACGCAGCCGCACGCGTCGGCCAACAACCGACCGACTATGCTTTCCTCGCGCTCGAGCGCTATAATCCCTCTACCGTCAACCTGATCGGTAACGTGAGCGTGCGCATCGTCGGTGGCAGCGCCATGTCCAACGGCGGCATGCGCTGCATGGGAAACGGCATCTTCCAGGACGATGGCACAGTCGATGCGGCACTGACTTTTTCCCAAACCGGTAACTGCCGATTCCAGGCTGGGCAAGGGGTTCGGAGTGGCCTGAGTCCGGTCGACGACCCGCTCGCCGATATGCCGGAGCCGCCTCGACCGACCATCCCCAATCCTCCCGGAGGCCCAACTGTCACCTGCTCATCCAGCGCCAACACGATGACCTGTCCACCAGGACGGCACACCAGCGCTATCACCTATCGTGGAAACGGAACACTCTCTTTCTCTGGCGGAACCTACCAATTCGATAACCGTGTCAGTTTCTCAGCAAACGGATCGGTCGTCCTCGGCCCTGGTTTCTACTACTTCGACGACGGCTTTTCCATCGGCGGGAACGCTTCGGTCATCATGAGTCCCGGTACCTATGTCTTCCACGGATCAGCATTCGCGCTCGATGAGAACGTCCGTCTGACACTCCAGGGGCAACCGACCCCGTGTACGAGTTCCGGCCAAGAGTTTCGCTTGTACTTCGACGACCAAAGTTCGTTCGCTGTTCAGGGCAACTTCGACCTGGTCGATGTCCTCCCCTGCGACGTCCTCGTCTACCTGCGTGACTCCGATTTCGCGCTCACCGGCAATACCGACTCGAACATCCCTCCCGGCCTGTATTGCCCCGAGGGGGGAACGTTCCGCCTCCAGGGTAACCAGACGGTCACCGGTCGCGACGTCCTCTTCTACTTCGGGCCAGGTTCAGCCTTCAATGTCGTCGGGAATACCCGTTATCAGCTCAGCGGCGTCACCGACCCGCGCAGACTTCCCTATCCTGGTATGCAACCTGGTCTCGTCCTCTTTCAAGCCCGCGGAAATACCGCCACACTGCGCATGGTTGGCAACAGCGGCGCACGCGTGGACGGCATTCTCTACCTCCCCAACGGCACGCTTGATCTCCGCGGGAACGCTTCCGGGACCTGGGCACGGGGCCAGCTGATCGTGAATCGTTTCACGACTAACGGCAATACCGACATCCGCATCGAGCGGGTCGAGCACGTGGTCATTACCCGGCCGACCGTACGGCTCGTCGAGTAGTGCTACTCGCCCTGGCATCCCTCTCGCAGGCGGGTACGAAAAGCTCTACCACGTGCGTCCATCGCTTGCCGATCCTGCAACCGAGCTCGGAGTGCGCCGGGAGCGTCGGGACATGATCGAGCAGCGTCTGCGCCAACCCGGTCAGTCGCTGGTCGAGTTCGCATTCGGCCTCCTCGTGCTGCTGCTCGTCCTCGCCGCCGTTGTCGACTACGGTCGGCTCCTCTACGCCGGTATCGCCCTGACCAATGTGGCCCGGGACGGCGCGCACTACGGCTCCCTTTCGTCTGCCAATGCCACCGACAGTAACGGCATCCGTACCGCCGCGCTCACCGAGTACCGAGCCACCGGTCTTCCCTTGCTCTTCGGTAGCCAACCCACGATTACCACCAGTGTCACTTTCCAGAACGGGAAGCCGGACGCTGTCCGCGTGACTGCCACGCTCACCGTTCGCACCGTGCTCCCTGTTCCGTTGCCCATCACCGGCGAGCGACTCAGTGACCAGCTGGTCATTCGCCAGACCGCCGAGATGCGAGTGCTGCCATGACGCACCGAGCACGTCGCGGCCAGAACCTCGTCGAGTTCGCGCTCGTTGCCCCTCTCTTGTTTCTCTTCATCTTCGGCATCATCGAGTTCGGCTGGGCGTTCTATGTCTACAGCGAGCTCACCAATGCAGCCCGCGAGGGTGCGCGCTTCGCAGCCGTCCACGGCGAACTCTGCGCGCAGCATCCGCCCTGTCAGCCGGCGACCGCCGCGAGCGTCCGCGCACACCTTTTGCCACGTCTCTCGATCCCTGATGCCGATCAGGTTACCGTCCAGCTGGACGGCGCACTGACCCCTGGCGAGCGAGTCACTGTCGAACTCGCCTACCCCTTCCGTCCGCTCGTCGGTTTCGCGATTCCCAGCGCCGGTCTCACCATGCGCACCAGCAGCACGATGATCGTTCACTACTGAGGAGGGCGCCATGCGTCGCGCGGCTCGCGCTCAATCACTGCCGCTCCTCGCGCTCCTGCTCGTCCCCTTGCTCGGCTTCGCTGCCCTGGGAACCGATGCCGCCTACCTCTATGCCCAGCGGCGACTCACGCAAAACGCGGCCGATGCAGCGGCCCTCGCCGGTGCCCGCGAGCTGCTCGCCCGGGCAGCGACCGATAGCCAGGTCGTCCTCGCAGCTACGACGTACGCCGCGGCCAATGGCTTTCCCCCGCCAGTCCCTACCGACTCGATCTCCATCATCCGTCCCGATACCGTGCCCGTCAGGCTCGAGCGCTCAGTGTCGCTCTTCTTTCTCCCCGTTTTGGGCACTGACTCGCTGCGTATCGCTGCCCGCGCGACCGCCCGCATCATCCAGACCCCTGGCGAATACGCGCTGCTCGCGCTCGAGGACCTGATCACCGACCCAGGCATCTACGCCAATGGAACGACCGATATCTATGTCCTCGGGCGAGGACCCAGCGGACGCGGCGCCAGCGTTCGCTCCAACGCTGCCATCGATACGCGAGGTACGGTGACCTTCATCGTCGATGGCTGCATCGATGCTGCTGGCATGATCAACCAGAACGGCACCTGGCAATACGACTGTCTCAACGCGGAGTTGGGCGACTATGTCCCCGATCCCCTCGCCGGCCGCATGTCAGCGCCGCCGCTCAGCGCGCTCCGCTACGACTGGCGCCCCGATTGCACCGGCTACACCTGCCCCGCGACCTCCCCCGCGCCAGCGGAGGTGGACCCTGCTCGCAGGCACGCATTGTCAAGTTCACCGCTGACCCAGGCAGCGTTCCAGTCGTGTACCTCGACAACACGACCATCCAGCTCGGCAATACCAACACCCGGCTCGAAACACAGGGTGTCCTCCTCTACGTGACCGGCACAGGCAACCTCATCGATCCCAAAAACGGCAACCTGCACCTCGAGGCACCGCAGTCGATCCCGTATCCCGGTTGCCTCGCCGGCATGGCCGTCTGGATCGCCAACTGTTCGCTCTTCGACAACCAAGGTAACGGCGAGTTCTACGTCCGCGGGCTCTTTTACGCGCCCTGCTCGCAAGTCACCATGCACGGCAATCCCTACGGAACGGCCATCGAGGGTCAGGTCATCGTCCGTGACCTCACTATCAAAGGGACATCGGATTTCCGCGTCCAGTATCGGAAGTACGTGGACACGTACCTCAATACGGTCGTACTCGTTCCCAACCAGCCGGACAGCGAGTGACGCCCACCTCTCGGTGCACACGACCGATCGCCGGTGAGAGAACGCGCGACCGCACCCGATCTGCGCTGCAGTCCGTGCCGCACAGCCTCCTTCTGTCTCCGGCCCTCGCGACACAGCGCCAGGTAACGACTCACTCAGCGGGTTCACCACTGCCTCTCGCGCGCCGCGAACGGATTTCGTAATCTGCAAGAGCACGCGACCTCGCCCCCTGCCACCTGGGGCTGAACGAAGCACGAGCGCGAGGATGGAAGAGGCTCAGTCGTCGCCTTCTGCTCGTCCCTGCTTGAGCCGGGCGATGAAGTCATCGATCGGGATGGCGGGCATCGTCATCAGCTTGACCGTCCCACGCGCTCCGAGTTCCACCGAGACGCGCGCGATCGTCTCGTTGTCCGGTGCCTCGACGATGTTCACGAAATCGTACGGCCCCAGGACAGCCCACTGATGCAAGACCTTCACCCCGAGACGCTTGATCTCCGCATTGACTTCCTTGATCCGCTCGGGATGCTCGTGCAGCGTCTCCATTCCGTCATCGGTCAGGCTGCTCAACATCACATAGATCGGCATCGCTCCGTCCTCCTTTCATTCACGCCCTCGACTCGGCCACCAGACCCCGATCAGACTCTGCCCGCGCATGGGCAACTCCACCGTCCGCAAGTCGATCTCGGCCCGTACCGTCTCCCGAAACGGCCGCGCCGCCTCCTTGGCCAATCCCTCCGCCAGGATGACTGCACCCGGTCGCAGCCGGTCCCGCACGGCCCGGTAGTAGTCGAGATAGCCGCTCCGGTCGGCCGCCAGCCGGACCAGATCGAACGGCCCAGCCACCGTGTGGATCGTCCGGTGAGCGTCCCCCTGCAGGAGTTGCACGCGCTCCATCAGCCCCAGATCCTCTAGGCGTCCAGTGACGGACTCGATGACTGTCGGATCCTGTTCCAGCACGACCAAACGACCGCCAGTCTGCTCCATCGCATCAGCCAACCACACGGTCACGACCCCGGGACCAGCTCCGACCTCCAGTGCCAGCTGTCCCCGCACCGCCAGAGCCACCAGGTGAGCAAGCCGCGCGACGAGCGGCCAGTCCCCACCCGCCTTGCGGGCCAGCTCCTCCAGCATCGGCAGCCTCGTCTCCACTGTCGTCGTCCCCTGATCGGCCGAGAACCTGAATCGATCATACCGCATCCTTCCGCGAGGTGAGCACACCAGCCCCTCGCTCTGGAGTAACTCCTCCTCGACCTGCATGAGCAGCCTCGTTCGCGGATACCGAACGACCACCGCATTGTGGTGTGCATTCGCAGTACGCTTGCGCACCAGACGGAAGGGTGGCAGATCGGAGGGTTACCATGCTCTCGCTCAGCCAACGCCTGGACGAGCTCCCACTCACGCGCGAGCACTGGCGCATCGTCCTGCTTGCTGGGATCGGCTGGATGTTCGACGCCATGGATGTCGGCCTCGTCGGGTTCGTCCTGGTCAGTCTCGGACGCGACTGGAATCTGAGTCGTCCCGAGCTCGGACTCGTCGCCAGTGCCGGATTTCTCGGCATGTTCCTCGGGGCACTCCTGGCCGGCCGACTCGCCGACCGCTATGGCCGCCGAACCATGTTTCTCGCCAATTTGCTCCTCTACAGCCTCGGTACTGCTCTCTGCGCGCTCTCCTGGAATCTCCCGTCCCTTCTCCTCTTCCGTTTCCTCACCGGTATCGGGCTCGGCGGTGAACTACCGGTCGCCGCAGCGCTCGTCAGCGAGTTCGCTCCGGCTCGCCATCGTGGTCGCATGCTCGTCATTTTGGAAAGTTTCTGGGCGTATGGATGGATCCTGGCTGCTGTTATCGGCCTGCTCGTCGTTCCCCAGCTGCCGAGCTGGGGTTGGCGCGTTGCCTTTCTCATCGGCGCGCTGCCTGCGCTGACCGCTGCGTATCTGCGCCGCCAGCTCCCCGAGTCTCCCCGCTATCTCGATATCGCTGGTCGGCACACCGAGGCGGTCGCTGTTTTGCGTCGCTTCGAGCAAGCCGCGAGTATGCCGCCTGCTGAAGTGACCACGACACCTGCTCCCTCGCACCCGTCTTTTGTCCAGCAGTTTCGCGCCCTCTGGAGTCGGCAACTCCTCCGGCGTACGGTGATGCTCTGGATCCTGTGGTTCGGCATCGTCTTCGCCTACTACGGCGTCTTCACGTGGCTTCCCTCGTTGCTGGTCGAACGCGGGCTCACGGTGGCCCGCAGCTTCACCTATGTTTTCATCACGACACTCGCGCAGATCCCTGGCTACTTCTCGGCCGCCTACCTCGTCGATCGGTGGGGCCGCAAGCCGACGCTGGTGACCTACCTGCTCGGCTCGGCGCTTTCCGCCTGGCTGCTCGGGAACGCCGGGACAGCGCCGATTCTCGTGCTTTGGGGTTGTGCGCTTTCCTTCTTCAATCTCGGCGCCTGGGGGGTCGTCTATACCTACACGCCGGAACTCTATCCCACGACGCTGCGGGGCTTCGGCTCGGGTGCTGCCGCGAGTTTCGGCCGTATCGCTGGCATCATCGCCCCCTACCTCACCCCTTGGCTGCTCACCAGCGGCGGTTTCTCTCAGCCGGCTGTCTTCGCGCTCTTCATGGCCGTCTGCGCCATCGTCGCGGCCGACGTGCTCCTGCTCGGCGAAGAGACGCGTGGTCGCCCACTCGAACACGTCAGCCCGACGCCAGCACAGCTCGCACGCTGACGGAAACGCGCTCAACGCCCGCGGAGCGCCCGTACCGACGGCAGCCCCTGTTCGTCGAGATACCGGAGGAGCCCACGCAACAGCACGGCCGGCAGAGCCGGACCTCGAAACACCAGACCGGTATAGACCTGCACCAGATCGGCACCCAGGCGCAGGCGCTGGATCAGGTCGTCCGTCTCCAGCACTCCACCCACGCTGATCAGAGCGAGACGTCCCCCGGCGCGATCCGCAGCGTTGCTCAAGAGCTCGACCGCTCTCTTGCGAAGCGGACGCCCACTCACCCCACCCGGCAATGCTCCTGCACCAGCTGGGCGGAGCGACGGATCGATGCTCGTATTGCCGAGGATCAGGCCGTCCGCTCCCACTGCCAGCGCGATCTCGATGGCGTCAGCCAGTGCCCCAGCGTCCAGGTCCAGCGAGACCTTGACGAAGAGTGGGCGCGGTCGGGCACGCTGGAGTGCCGCCAGTGTTCGGTTGGTTTCCTGAACCGCGGCTAGCACCTGCTCGAGTCGCTCACCCCGCTGCAATTCCCGGAGTCCCGGCGTATTGGGCGAACTTACGTTCACCACCACGTAATCGGCAACGTCCCACAGCGCCACCAGCGTCGCGCAGTAATCCACGACCGCCTGCTCAAGCACGGTCCACGCATTCTTGCCGAGATTGATGCCGACTGGCCCGCGAAACCAGCGGCCGACGAGTCGCGCCCGCACGGCTGCCACACCGTCGCTGGGGAAGCCCAGCGCATTGACCAAGGTCTCGTCCTCCGGGAAACGCCACACTCGGGGACGGGGATTCCCTTCCTGTGGGCAAGGGGTAACCGTCCCGACTTCGACCGAACCGAAGCCGAGGCCGAACCAGGCTGCCACCGCTTTCGCATTCTTGTCTACACCAGCGGCCAAGCCGATCGGATTCGGAAACGTCAGGTCGCCCACTTCCACCCGCAGCCGCTCGTCATAAGGTACCCGGAACACGCGCCGCAGCACCCGTTCCGAACCAGGGCAGCGGGACAGCCCGCTGAGTTCCCCGAGTACCAGCCGGTGGGCATCTTCCGGATCCAGCCGAAAGAGGAGCGGTGTGACGATCCGCCGATACCAGCCCATGCGCGCGACCTCTCCCCAATCCTCCCCGCTCTCCATGCTACCCTTTCTTCGTGCCTGCGGAACCCGGGAGACGATGACCGATGCGACTCTGCTACGATCCGACCGACGACGTGCTCGTGCTCGATTTGGAGCTACCAGGCCAGCTGGCCCGAGCGAGCGCTCCCCCGATCGCTCATGCGCGCGGCCTCCTGGACGTCACCGAACGAGGCTCCCTCGCCGGCTTAGAGATCTCGCTGACCGATCTACCACCGGCTCTGGCCGAACTCTGCCGTGCCCTCGCGGACGATGACGAGGTCACGTACATCGAAATCGAGCGGGTCGCCGCGGCCCGGTCGCTCCGCACGGTGACGGTTCCCATCGTCTTTCGCTGGGACGGAGACCAGGCACGACTCAGTCTGCGCATTCCCCGCCGCACAGCCGACTACGAACTCTTGTATCCAGTCGGTGCGACGTGATGGCTCGTCCGGCGCTCCGGGGGAGCGTCCGTCGATCGCATCCCTTCGAACCAGCTGACGATGCCACCGCAGCCGAGACGGCTGTCCGACCTTCCTCTACCACCGCAACAGGGTCATTCCGTCAGTCACTCTGGATCTCAGGATGGCTCAGCCAGCGTCCACTCGTAATCGGCCGCCCGCACACCCACTTCGTTGAGATGTCGCAGGAGATCGGCCGGATCGTCGTACACCCGGTAGGCTCCCGCCTCCAGGAGTTCGCCCGCTTCGTAGCCGCCCGAAAGCAGGCCAACGCTCAAAGCCCGTGCGCGACGGGCGGCCAGCATATCCCAAACACTGTCCCCAACCACCACCGACTCCCCGATCTCCACGCCGAGACGCTCGCCTGCCGCGAGGAAGAGATCGGGATCAGGCGTCGCGTGCCGCACATGATCGCGCGTCACGAGCGGGATCTGGTCTGCATCCAACCCCAAGACAGCGACGGTCTTGCGCGCACTCTCCAACCGGCCACTCGTGGCGATCGCCCAAGGAATTCCCAGCCGCGTCAGTTCGTCGAGCAGTTCCCGTGCCCCTGGCAAGGGACGAACCTGACCGAGCATGCGACCATACGTCTCCGCATGAACCTGCTGCACGCGCCGAATCTCCTCGGCCGTCACTGCTCGGCCCGTCTCGCGCAAGAGACCAGCGAGAAACAGCCCACCGCTCATGCCGATGCGCTGGTGGATCCGCCAGATCGAGAGCTCGATTCCGATCGCCTCCAGCGCTTCCCGCCAGGCCACGACATGCTGGTAGACCGAATCGACGAGTGGGCCGTCCAGATCGAACAGGAAGGCCATACGCCGGTCATCACCCATCGTCTCACCCCTTCAGGCAGACGATCGGGCGCAACCGGGCGACACGCGCCACGATACCGGCATTGCACATTACCTCGACCACATGTTCGACATCCTTGTAGGCTCCGGGCGCTTCCTCGCTGACCGAAGCCTTCCCGTGGGCTCGGACGATGATCCCCTGCTTGCGCAGCTCTTCGATGATCCGCTCAGCCGGATACTGGCGCTTCGCCTGGCGCCGGGACTTCGCTCGCCCGGCACCATGCAGGGCCGTTCCGAACGTCTCTCGCATACCCTGCTCGGTACCCACCAGAATGTAGCTCGCCGTACCCATCGTCCCGCCCACCAGGACGGGCTGCCCCACTGCTCGATACCGCTCCGGAAGTTCCGGGCGTCCTGGCCCGAAGGCGCGCGTCGAACCCTTGCGATGGACGAGCAGTCGGCGGCGCTCACCATTCACCTCATGCACCTCCCACTTCACGGTGTTGTGTGCCACCTCATAGAGCGTTTCGATCGCCGTATCGGGCACACGCAACGCCTTCCAAAAGGCCTGACGCACGAGATGCGCGAGCACCTGCCGGTTGGCGAACGCACAGTTCGCTCCCGCCATCACTGCCCTGAAATATTGCTGGCCCTCCGGACTCTCGATCGGTGCACACACCAGTTCCCGATCCGGTACCTCGATTCCGTACTTCCGGGTCGCCTTCTCCAGGAACGGGAGATAATCGGTCCCGATCTGGTGCCCGAGTGCCCGGCTGCCGGTGTGTAGCATGATCACGATCTGTCCCAATTCCAGCCCGAACGCTTTCGCTGCGCGCGTGTTGTAGATCTGGTCCACCACCTGTACTTCGACGTAGTGGTTTCCCGAGCCGAGCGTTCCCACCTGCGCCATCTGCCGCTGCTTGGCCGTATGGCTGACGACTGAGGGATCAGCATCGCTGAGACAGCCATGCTCCTCGATGTACTCCAAATCGTCCTCGCGCCCATAGCCGAGCCGAACCGCGTAGCGCGCCCCTTCCCGGAGGACACGGTCGATCTCTTTCGTCGAAAGCTTCAGTTCCCCGGTACTGCCGAGACCTGCCGGGATCACTTCGAACATCGTATCTGCCAACTTCTCCTCTTTCCCTGTCAGGTCGCGGCGTGTGAGGTGAGTGCGCAAGCAACGCACGCCGCAGTTGATATCGAATCCCACCCCGGCGACGCTGATCACGCCTCCATCTTCTGGATCGAAGGCTGCCGCACCCCCGATTGGGAAGCCATAGCCGGGATGGACGTCCGCCATCGCCATCGCTGCCTTGACGATTTCCGGCAAGCACGCCACGTTTTCCAGTTGCTTGAGCGCATTCCACTCTTCGCTGCTCTGGTTCTCCATCAGTTCGCGCAGCGAGCGCTCGTCGAGATACAGTCTGGCCGGAACGCGCATCTTGCCGTGCGGCGGGATCTCGAAAAGATACTCATGGATCTTTCGCACGTGCAGGGCTCGATTCATGGTTCTCCCTCCCCGTTACGCGGTACAGCCGGTCAGAGATCGAGCACGCAGCGCAAGCGCCAACCTGCCTCGTTCTCCTCGGCGAGCAATCCGCCGTAGGTCGCCGCTTTCACCTCGATCTCGACCGCGTGTCGGTTCAGGTCGATCGGTTCTCCCCAGAGTGTCCCTTCGACCACCCAGTGATCGTCAACTTGCTCCAGATGCGTCAACTCGAAGTCGCGAAAAAACATACCGTGGAGATCCACGGCAGCCAGTACAGCGTTCAGCAGAGCGACGAACAACGAGCCAGGATCGCTCGCGGTCGCCTGGACCGGGGCCGCCTGGCGCGGCTCCACCGTCTCCGGATCCACCAGGAGCGCGAGAAGACCACGCACCCCATCCCGGAGCGCTTCCTCCAGGCTCGCTCCGGTCGCCTCCAGGCCGATATCCGCTTCGTGGTCCAGATACTCGTAGGGCATTCTCGCATCCTCTCGTTTCCTGGGGTCTGCCCCGTGCAGGACAGCCTACCCCGGACGCGAGCACTCTACCCGTCGCTCCACACACCGACAGGCTGAGCGTAGACGCGTATCCCGCTTCCTGTCAAGTCGAGCTGCTCATCTCGACAACTTCTCCCACTTCGCCGCTGCTGCCTCGGACGACTCTCGGGGGTTTCCTTTCGCCGAGAGACTGGCCTTCACCACGTCCCGCCTCGCCTCGAGGCCGGTCGCGGCTTACGCAGCGACACGATGCCGCCGCGACCCCCGTGAGCACCTCCCGAGTGGCGGAGGACGGGCTGAACCCTGGCCATCATCTCACTGCACGGCGGATCTCCTTCTCCGAGCTCTTCACCAGAAGGACGGATACCCCTCGCCCCGCCTCTGCGGGAGAGACGAGCCACCGGCGATCTACCAGTATTCGAGGAAGCACTGACCCGGGCGGCCGAGCATCGCAGGTATACTCCATCCGTCTTGGACACCGTCCCGGACTGGACGCGAACGTTTTGCCTGATCCTGAGTGTCCATGGTCGTTGATGGAGGCTCTTCTCGATGCATCTGTTCTCGAGGTTTCGTCCGAGCAGTCCCCTCGCTCTCGTCCTCGCCTTTTTCGCTGCCGCATCGAGCATCGTCCTCAACCGGGTCGTCTTCGAGGCTTTGCCGCACACCGAGGACGAGGTCGCTTTTCTCTTCCAGGCGATGACCTACGCCCGGGGACACCTCCTCGCACCAGCTCCACCGCTCCCGGCAGCCTTCTTCATCCCCTTCGTCATCGTCCGCGACGGCATGTGGTTCGGCAAGTATCCACCCGGCTATCCACTCGTTCTTTCGCTCGGCGTGTTGGTAGGCTATCCTCCCCTCGTCAATGCCCTCGCTGCTGCTGCCTGCATTCTCCTCATCGTCGCGATCGGCCGCCGCTGGTACGATGCCACGACTGCTTGGCTCGCCGGCCTCTTGCTGCTCGTTTCGCCGTTCTTCCTGCTCCAAGCCGCGTCTTTGATGGCGCATACCGTGTGCCTGGCCCTTACCCTGCTTTTCACCTGCTCGTTCCTCGCAACCGTCGATCGCCCCAGTGCACGTGCGGCGATGCCCGGCATGGTGGCGCTCGCTCTGCTCGTCCTGGCCCGCCCGCTCACCGCGCTCGGCGTCCTCCTCCCCTTTGTCCTCTGGTCGACCTGGCGCTTCTGGCGAGTGCCGGCCTGGCGCCCACCAGCACTCCTCTTCGCGGCGAGCGGCCTCCTGGCCACGGCAGCGCTCCTCGCCTACAACCAGCGGACGACCGGCGACCCGCTCGTCTTCGGTTACCAGCTTTGGTGGCCCTTCGATAAAGTCGGCTTCGGATCAGGCATCTCGCCTGATGGTCATCACACACTCCGCGACGGCTGGTTCAATACTCGCTGGAACGTCCGTGCCCTGGAACGACTCCTCTACGGCTGGCCGGGACGACTGGATTTCGGCCCCGCAGTCCTGGTCACCGCAGCGGCAGTGATCCAGGCACTCGCTCATCCCTTCCGTCTCGCGCCCGGGCGCCCGCTCTCTCGACCGACGACGCTCGATCTCCTCCTGGCTGCTCAGGCCGCGTCGCTGATCCTCGTCCATATGGCCTACTGGACAACCGGCGAGATGTACGGTCCGCGCTATTACGCCGAGGCGCTCGGGTCTTTGGCACTTCTCTCGGCGCGCGGGCTTCTCACCGCGCTCAGGTGGCTGGAAACGAGTTGGCTCCTCCTGGCCCCTTCGCGGCAGGCACCGCTCATCCTCCGCGTGGGAGCGGTGCTCATCCTCGTCTCACTCATCGGCTGGGGTCTCATCCGAACCGGTGTCCCATTCTGGCAAAGCTACCGCCAGTGGAACCACATCACGGCTGAGCCGGCTCGCACCATCGCCGAACGAGCTCCACGCGGTAGCCTGATCCTCGTTCCGGCGCGCTACTGGACCGACTACGCTCCCTTCTTCGTCCGGAACGATCCCTGGCTCCAAGCGCCGGTCATCTTCGCCCTCGACCTCGGTCCCGGACACGAGGAGGCTTTCCGCCAGGCGTTCCGCGGACGCGCGCTGTACCGGGCGGATCTCCAGTACGCCTCGCTCGTCCCGCTCCCGTGAAGGACCGCTCACGCTCCGCTGGGTCGCGGGCCGTCTCCCCGACCGGTCGGACTGTCGATCCGGTAGGCGCTCGGGTCCGGCTTGTATGGCCGCAGCATCCAGATCGGACGCCGCGTGCCGTCCGGTCCTGAAGCGGGACGTGTCATCGCCAGCCTGCGCCGGTAGACCTCCATCGACTTTCGCGTATCCACGACCACGTCCCCGTACCGGTCATCCGGCCCCGCTTTGACGATGCGCACCTTCTGATGCCAGTAGTGCTGTCCGCTGATCGGGTCGGGTTGGACCGGAAAGGTAAGATTTTGGTGAACACCGGCGTCACTCCAGAAGACCAGCTGGGAATCCGGATCCCCGCTGGCGAACGGTCGCACACCTGCTCGCTGCCGCAACCGGTACCGCCCGTCCGACAAGCGCTCGATCTCCACGAGTGCCGTGGACCAGCGCTCGCCGCCGGTCCCCTCAGCCAGGCGCCAGCGACCCAGCTGATGCGAGCAGGCCGCTACTCCAGGGCGGATCGCCTCCGTCACCCAGACACGATCGACGAAGTAGCCGATCTCCGTCTCCACCCTGACCAGGTCGCCGGTCCGCACACCGATTCGCTCGGCATCGCTCGGGTGTAGCCACAGCGGGTTGGAGTGCGTCAGCTCGTTATGCCACTTGGCATTTCCCGAACGTGTGTGGATCAGCGTGGGTACGCGGAAATCGGGGAGCAACACCATCTCGCCCGCTGCCCGATCCAACTGGTTGGGACCAACATGGCTCTCGATGATGCAGGGGATCGCGTACTCCGGCCAGCCCCACTCCCAGAGCGTACGCGAGAAGAATTCCAACTTCCCTGACGGTGTCGGGAAACCTCGCTTCGGCTCGCCGTCCACCATGACCCCGGCCCATCGGCCCCGTGGGCCAGGCGGAACTCCCGGAACCGGCACGATGTTCGTCGTATGGGGCGGTGGTGTCAGCGCCCAGATCCGCCCGTTTTCCGGATCGACCCACGATTGCGCCAGCTCCTCCTGTGGAACCGGATCCTCGTATTGGCAATAGCGCTGCTTTTCCAGCTCGAAGGCGCCGTACCGTCGCATGTACTGGAGCGGGGTCAGTCCTTCGGCGGCCGCTGCTTCCGGCAGCCCAGGAATCGAGTGCTCGAAGATCCACTGGTCGTACTCGTCGACGGTTACCTTCTCACCTGGCCGATACGGCGACTCGTACCACCGTCGGATCCCCAGCGAGCCATCCGGATCCACCCGCCAGGACAGTTCGATCCAGAATTCGTTCTCCTCCCAAACTTCGCCAGGATTCGCCTCGTAGGTCACGCGCACTGGCTGTCCGAGCTTCTCACGCGCGCGACGCGGAGCACCGGTTGGCGAAAACCGATCCAGCGAGCGGCATGGGTCTCGTACGAGTGAGTGTCGTGTCGTTCCGGCGCATGTCCCATCGGCAAAACGTAATCGGCGTACCACGCCGTCTCGCTCCAGGTCGGTGTCAAGGCCGCGTGCAGCTCGATCAACGACTCGTCCTGCAGGACCTCGAGCCAGGTGAAGCCGTCCGGGTTCGTCCAGACGGGGTTGTACACGCGCGTGAAGGAGACAGCGAGCTTGCCACGGCTTTCCTTCAGGAAATGCGGAAGCAAGAAGCTCATCTCGTGATGAGCCAACGGATACTCCTTCGGCCAGGTCAGTTCGTTCCAGACCTTCTGGCGCGGGGGCTCAGCGAACAGCCGGGGCACGTGCTTGTCCCAGATGTTCGGTTGTGTCCCGCCGGGTGTACCCACGCTCCCTGTGAGCACATTCAAGAAGAAGAGCGCCCGCGGCACCGTCCAGCCACCCAGGTGTGCCGCCGCCGCTGCACGCCAGTTGTGTGTCGAGACAGCCGGCGCCGCCCGAGCGAGTTCCTGCGCCAACTCGACGATCGTCCTCGCCGGGACGCCGCTCAGCTGCTCGGCCGCCTCCGGTTTGTAGCGCGCGTATTCTTCCTTCAGCCGCTGGACGAACTCGTCGAAGGTGACTGGACAACCAGGATGGACGACCCGCAGATATTCGTCCCAGTTCGTCCAGCGCCGGACGAACTCGCGGTCGAACCACTCCTCCTGGATCAAGACGTTGGCGATACTCAGAAGAACGAACGCCTCCGTCCCGGGGCAGCTGGCAACCAGTAGTCGGCCATCGCCGCGGTGTTCGACAACCGCGGATCCATCACCGCCAGCTTGGCGCCCCGCTGCTTGGCCTCCATGATGCGCTGCGCGTGCGGGTTGAAGTAGTGCCCGCTCTCCAGGTGCGCGCTCACCAGGAAGATGAAGCGGGCATTGGCATGATCGGGCGAGGGACGATCGGCACCCATCCACACGGCGTAGCCGAAGCGTCTGCCTGACGAGCAGACATTCGTGTGCGAGTTGTGCCCGTCCACACCCCACGACCACAGGACGCGCTCCATGAAGCCGTCTTCGCCAGGACGGCCAACGTGGTACATCACCTCGTTCTGCCGTCCCTCGAGAAAGGCTCGGCGCATCCGCCCCGCGATATCGTCCAGCACCTCGTCCCAACTGACGCGCTCCCACTTGCCCGACCCGCGCGGCCCGACCCGGCGCAGCGGGTAGAGGATCCGTTCCGGATCCTTGACCTGGTTGATGGTGGCAGGACCCTTGGCGCAGTTTCGACCCCGGCCTCCCGGATGGAAGGGATGCCCCTTCAACTTGCGGATATCCAGCGTTTCCTTGTCGACAAAGGCGAGAAGGCCACAGGCTGCCTCGCAGTTGAAACAGACGGTCGGGATCAGGAAGTAGCGCCGCACCCGTCCGTCCGGTCCTCGCTCTTCCCAATCGTCCCATCGCTCGGGCGGGGGATAGCTGCCAGTCCACTCGTCCGCTCGGGAACGAACGGTTCCCGGACAGCAGGTCTTTCCGCTTCCATCGTCGTCGCTCGCGACTCGCGCTGCATCGTCGCCCCCTCAACTCAACGGAATGTCTTGCCCGGTCTCGACCCAGAGTCGCTCGTAACTCCATAGCCCGATCAGGGCTGCGACCGCCGCGACAACGCTCCAGGGCGCAAGATTCCCACCCGCCCATCCGAGAGCCAGCGCGATCAGGGGTACCAGCACACCGACACCAAGGCCGACCACGAGCCGCTCTCCACGATAGGGGCCGTGCGTCAGCAGGCGAGCAGCCTTGGCGACATGCAGGTTGGCGTGCGGAACCAAGAGTTCACTGGCTACCAGCACGAACAGCCCGATCAACCCACCACCCAACACCAGGCCGAGCCACGCTCGCCCCTCGAGTGCTCCGCCCGCGACCAACAGCAACAGGAGAGCAGCCGTACCGGCCACCAGCGCTTGCACGAGCAGGATGGGAAGTAAGAGCGAACTCTGCCAGAAATCGCGCCCCCCGCTTGACCGAAGAGGAAAGCCGTATAACCCGCCGCCGCGATCCCGCCCGGCAGCGCGAGCCAGGCGAGTACACGCTCGATGCCCTGCCAACCGGCGAGCGACGCAACAGCCCAGAAGAACGCGAGACCTCCCACCACCAGGAGGATGTAGCCGCCCCAGACGAGCCAACTCCGTGTATTCGGTTTGACCAACTGATACCAGAACCGCTCCGGCCGCTTGAGGTCCCAGATCAGAAGCAAGGCGGTGATGGCCAGGAACACCATCCCGATCGCCGCTGCTCCGATCCCGAGCAGCCGATCGCTCATCACGCCACTGGCGAGCAACGGCCCACCCAACGCCAGCGCACCGCTTCCGATCGACTTCGTCCAGAGATAACTGGCGACCTTCCATCCCCACGGTTTGGGATGCAGACATCATAGGCTACCCGCGCATCGGCTGGCCCCGGGAGATACTCGGTGCCGCGCACTGCCTCGGCCGGGCGATCGTCCGGCCGCACCTCAGCCCACAGGTACCCGTTCGTCCGCGTCTGCACCTCGGGTGTGAGACTTGCTTCGTCCGCCCCGAGTTAGAACAACTTGGGGCGCGTCCCCTGCTCAGGCTTGCGCACCATCACCGGTTCGCGGGCAACGAGCTGATGGATCTCGCTCGTCGGGTCGTCGAGGTCTCCCGCGATGATCGCTTTCTCGGGACAGACAACGTCACAGGCTGGAAGCAGGCCTTGATCGACCCGGTGACCGCAGTAATTGCATTTGGCTGCTGTCCGGGTAATCGGATCGATGTAGAGCGCATCATAGGGGCACGCTTGCATACACGACTTGCAGCCGATGCACCGGACGGCATCGAAGTCGACGAAGCCGTCCGGTCGACGGAAGAGCGCCTTGGTTGGGCAAATCGTCACGCAGGACGCATCGTCGCAGTGATTGCAGCGTAGTACCGTGAACGATCGCCTGGTATGTGGGAACGTCCTTTTTTCGACGTACTTCACCCATGTCCGGTAGACCCCGAGCGGAACGAGGTTCTCCGATTTACAAGCGACCGTGCAGGCATGATAGCCGATGCATTTGCGCCGGTCGATGACGAACCCATAGCGCGCCATCGACGTCCCCCTCATCGTCCACCGCGGATCACCGCTTTGAGAGCGCGCGCCAGTTGCTGCGGCGCAGGTGGTGTTTCGTCGAGAAAGCAGCGTTCCACCATGGCTTGCACGAGCTCGGCGCATAAGCTATCGGTCGCTGCTCGCATCGCCGCCAGTTGTTGCACGATATCGACGCAATCCCGCCCTTCCTCGATCATGCGAGCGATCCCCCGCGCTTGTCCTTCGATGCGACGCAGGCGCTCGACCAGTTCGCGACGTGTGACTTCGTCCAGCTGCGCGACTGAGGTCATCGCTCCTCCTCCGAGATACTCAACCGGGGTACGGCTACACTGTAACGCGAATGTCGAACCAGCGTCAAGACCTCGCAGCGATGTCTTGCCTCACCCTCTCGATCGCCCGCGGCCTGTATGCGAAGCGAGTCTCCCCGTACGGTCGCCCCCCTTCGAGTGCAAACCTACGCAGCACGGTCAAGGACCGCTTGACCCGGTCGAACTCGTCGTTTCTTCCCCATCCACGAAACGGTGACGACGTCTCCGACGACGATCCGCGTGCGCTCGTGAATCTCTATGCGGGCTGGCACACGGGTAATGTCGTGTCGTATCACGACAGTCGTGATCGACTCCGTTAGCGAGCACTCTCGTTTTCAAACCCGGCATCGCCGCGCGCTCCGCGGCGTGTCAGTCACCCCACAACGACCTGCCGAACGGTCTGGGCCATCATCGTGCCAGTCTTTCCGCATCGTGCACCATGTCCACCCTCCGGCACCGGCCAACATGCATCTCGAACAGGGTGACCGCTTGACGACGCGACCCGGTCTGTGTGAGAATGTGTCCACACGGACGCCGCTTTCGGCATGTCCGGGTATCGGGTGTTACGGTCGGACTTTCGAGGAGGAGGATCGATGCAACGATCGGCACGACTGTTCACGATGCTGCTGCTCTCACTGGTGTTCGTCCTCGCTGCCTGCCAGCAGGCGGAGCCGACACCGACTCCCGCTCCCGCTGCCCAGCCGAGCCCAACCCAACCGGCTGCCCCGGCAGCTTCACCGACGCCAGCGGCACAGCCAACGCCGCAGGCTCAGGTGACCAAGCCGACCGATCCGATCGGTGTCCTCGAGATCAAGCCGGGTGAACCGATCGTCCTGGCTTGGATGCTGACCGTCTCTGGCGGCACGGCCCAACTCGGTGAGGACTCCAAGCGAGGAATCGAAATCGCCATCGATGATCTGGGCGGCCAGCTCCTCGGCCACAAGATCGAGCTGGTCGGTGAGGACTCCGGCTGCAATCCGGAGGGCGGACAGGCTGCCGCCACTCGTCTCGCCGCGAACCCGCGCATCGTCGCGATCGTCGGTTCGTCCTGCTCCTCCGAGGCACGCGTGGGCGCTCCGATCATCGACCAGGCTGGCCTGGTGATGGTCTCGCCGTCCAATACCGCACCCGATCTCACCGATCCGGCTAAGCACGTGAACGCTTATCTCCGCGTCGCGCACAACGACAAGGTGCAGGGTCGGGTGGCTGCCGAATTCGTCGTGAACAAGCTCGGACTCAAGAAGGTCGCGACCATCCACGACGGCAGCCTCTACGCCGAGCAGCTTGCCAATGTCTTCGCCGAGAACGTCAAGAAGCTCGGGGGAACGGTCGTCGCCCAGGAGGCGGTGAGCCCGGACGACACCGACATGCGCCCAGTCCTCACCCGCATCGCCACTCAGCAACCCGAGCTGATCTACTATCCGATCTTCAACCCGGCCGGCTCCTTCATCACGATCCAGGCCAAGGAAATCAGCGGGCTCGAGAACGTCAAGTTGATGAGCGCTGACGGCCTGCTCGAGCCCCAGACGGTGCAGAACGCCGGTCAAGCCTCGGTCGGCTTGTACTTGAGCGGTCCTGACCTGACCGTCCTCGGCCCCAAGTATCAGGAGTTCGTCCAGAAGTATCAGCAGAAGTACGGCACGAAGCCGGTCGCTGGCTTCCACGCCCATGCCTACGACGCGACCATGATGATCGTGGAAGCGATCAAGAAGGTGGCCGTCCAGGCACCGGACGGGACGCTCTACATCCCGCGCAAGGCGCTCCGCGACGCGCTGTATGAAACCAAGAACTTCCAAGGCTTGACGGGCAACCTGACCTGTGACCCGAACGGTGACTGCGCCGATCCCAAGATCGCCGTCTACGAGGTCTTCAGCACCGATACGGGCAACTGGTCGGACAGCGCTATCCGCAAGATCTATCCGTGACAAGCTCGAGCGAGTCGGCGCCGGGTCGGGCTCATCCCGACCCGGCGCTCTTCCTATAAGCTGAACGGAGCGAGGAGCAGACAGTGGCCATTGCGACACCGCGCTCGTTCCTCAGTGGTCGCCGGCTCGAGGCATCCCAGCTCATCGTCTGGACGATCGGGGCTGTTCTGCTCGGCATCGTCTTCGTCGGCTCCGTATTGACGCTGCGAGCCGGGCAATACACGGCCGCCCAGTGGCGCGATTTCATCGTCTTCGGTATCGCCCAGGGTTCCATCTATGCCCTGATCGCTCTCGGCTATACCATGGTCTACGGCGTCCTGCGGATGATCAATTTCGCACACGGCGAGGTCTTCATGAGCGGTGCCATGACGACCTTCTTCGTCGCCGATTACCTGAACCGCAGCGGCTTTCTCAAGGCTCACCCGTGGATCAGTCTCATCGCCTTGCTCCTCTTCAGCGGCCTCGTCTCCATGACCATCGCGGTCCTCGTGGAGCGGATCGCCTATCGCCCGCTCCGCGGCGCTCCCCGCCTCGTGCCGCTGATCACCGCAGTTGGCGCTTCCTTCTTCCTCCAGTACACCTTCCGCGGCCTCTTCGGGTCGGGAGTGCGCGCCTACCCGGCCATTCCTGTTCTCCAGGGCAAGCTGTGGGTCTTCCAGAAGACACAGATCGCTGTCTTCGTCGGTGTCGCGATCACGCTCCTGTTGCTCTTGCTGTTCTTGCAACGGACCAGAGCTGGATTGGCCATCCGCGCGGTCGCTGAGGATCGCGAAGCAGCCGCGCTCATGGGCGTCGATGTCGATCGCGCTATCGTCACGACCTTCGCCGTCGGCGGCTTTATGGCTGGTATCGCCGGTGTCCTGTACGCGCTCGTCTTCATCCAGGTCCAGTTCTTCATGGGCTTCCTGCCCGGTATCAAGGCGTTCACAGCCGCTGTGCTCGGGGGTATCGGCAACCTCCCCGGTGCCGCTATCGGTGGTCTGGTACTCGGCGTCATCGAATCGGTGGGTCCGAGCCTCTTCTTTGACGGCTATGGCATCCGCGCTGCGCACCAGCTCAAGGACGTGATCGCCTTCACCATTCTCGTCTTGATCCTCATCTTCCGACCGACCGGCATCCTCGGTGAGCGGCTGGGTGGGGAGGAACGGGTATGAGCCTGGCAGCACTCCGGCGTGCCCTCTTCATCGGCCTTCTCGGCGGTCTCGCTGTCTGGCACCTCAGTCTCGTCGGTTTGATCCCCGCCTTTGCCCAGCGTCGGCTCATCGGGGAAACCGTCACCTTCAGCTACGCCTTGCTCGTCGCCCTGTTCGCACTGGTCGCGCATGCCACGGGACGTCGTTACGCCGGTGCCCTCCAACGCGTCGCGTGGGGAACGCTCTCCGCACTCAGCACTGGTCTGCTCGTCCTGGCCCTGGCGTTGATCGTGACGCAGGTCAACCTGCGCCAGATCTTCCTGAACGCGACCCCCGACCTCGCGCGCGTTCTGACCTTCGGCGCTGGCGTCTCGCCAGCTGGCGTTCTCCGGACAATCCTCATCGCTGCTGTCGCCGGCGTCGCCTCGGGTGGGCTCGGTGCTACTCCAGCTCCATGGGGGCGCGTCAGCGTCTTTGCCGCGCTGGCGACGCTCCTGCTCGGTCTGCTGCGTGACGTGCTCGGCCCCATTCTCCCGAGCGGACTCGTCGGCTTCCTGTACGGAGCAGCCGGACTCAACGTGCTCGGCGCCGCCGTCACCTTCGTCCTCTTCTTCCTCCTCTTCGCGCTTCGCTGGTCCCTCCCCGGCCGAGCAGGGACTGGGCGAATCATTGAACTCGTCCCGTCACCGGTCCGGGCTCCGGTGACACGTCTAGCCGTGATCCTCTTCCTGGCCAGCGTTCCGCTTTGGGCCGGACTTTTCCTCAGCAACGTAGCCGATTTCGTCGGCTTCTACATCCTGATGGGGCTCGGACTCAACCTCGTGCTCGGCTTCGCTGGTCTCCTCGATCTCGGCTACGTGGCCTTCTTCGCGGTCGGCGCGTATACCATGGCCGTGCTGACCTCTCCGGAGATTGGGCAGCGCTTCACGCTCGATTTCTGGGTCGCTCTTCCGATCGCGATCATGCTCACGGTCTTCGCCGGTCTGTTGGTCGGTCTCCCCGTCCTGCGGATGCGCGGCGACTACCTGGCGATCGCCACACTCGGATTCGGCGAGATCGTCCGCCTGCTCGTCCTTTCCGATTGGCTCAAGCCGTATCTGGGTGGTGCGCAGGGAGTCACCCGCATCGCGCGGCCACAAATCGGTCCTCTCCGCATCGACAGCCCCCAGGAGTTCTACGTGCTCGTCCTTTTCTCTTGTCTCCTCGCTTGGTTCCTCTCCATTCGCCTGCGCGACTCGCGCCTCGGCCGCGCCTGGTTCGCGATCCGCGAAGACGAGTTCGTCGCTCAAGCGATGGGGATCAATCGCGTCACCGCCAAACTCTCGGCATTCGCGATCGGTGCCTCTTTTGGTGGACTGAGCGGCGCGCTCTTCGCCTCGCTCGTTGGTTCGGTCGTTCCCGCCAGCTTCTCGCTCCTCGTCAGCATCAACGTCGTCGCGCTCCTGGTGCTCGGCGGCATGGGGAGTCTGCCCGGGGTCGTCATCGGGGCGCTCGCGCTCGTCGGTATTCCAGAACTCTTGCGCGAGTTTCAGGAGTACCGCTTGCTCGTCTATGGCATCGTCCTGATCGCCATGATGCTCTTCCGACCAGCCGGACTGCTCCCCGAGCGCATCCACCGACGCGAACTCGAGGAGGCCGTCGAGGAAGTCCGCGAGGTCGCCCCAGCCGAGATCGCTCCGGGTCGCAGCTGAGGAGGAACGCTCGTGGCCCTGTTGGAAACGCGTCACCTCACCAAGCGCTTCGGCGGTCTCGTCGCGCTCCGTGATGTCGACCTGGCGGTCACGGAGCGCTCGATCCACAGCGTCATCGGCCCGAACGGCGCCGGTAAGACCACCCTCTTTAACTGCATCACCGGTTTCCTCCGGCCCGATGCCGGTGACATCCTCTTCGCTGAATCTTCGATCGCTAGGCTGCGTCCCGACCTGGTGGCCCAGCTAGGGATCGCTCGCACCTATCAGAATATCCGGCTCTTCAAGCATCTTTCCGTTCTGGACAATGTGCTCATCGGCCTGCATCCACATGTCCGCTACTCGCTGATCGATGCCGTCGTCCGCACCTCGCGCTACTGGCAGGCCGAGCGAGCGGCTGAGCGCGAGGCTCGCGACCTCTTGGCCTATGTAGGCCTCGCTGGCAAGGAGTTCCTCACGGCGGCCAACCTGCCGTATGGCGACCAACGACGACTCGAGATCGCGCGGGCTCTCGCGCTCCGACCACAGCTCCTGCTCCTCGACGAGCCCACCGCCGGCATGAACCCGCAAGAGACCGACGAAATGATTCAGCTCATCCGCCGGCTGCGCGACGAGCGCGGCTTGACCATTCTCTTGATCGAGCATGACATGAAGGTCGTCATGAACATCAGCGATCTGGTGACGGTGCTCGACTTCGGGGAAAAGATCGCGGAAGGGCCACCCGACGCTGTGCGGCGTGACCCGCGCGTCATCGAAGCCTACCTCGGCCGCGGTGCTGCCAGCGGACTCGGAACGAGCATGCCGATGCAGGACGGAGAGGCACAGCCCCATGCCACTGCTTGAGGTCCAGCGTGTCCATGTCCATTACGGGCCGATCCAGGCCCTCAAGGGGATCTCGCTGACCGTCGAATCCGGCGAGATCGTCACCCTGCTCGGTGCCAACGGCGCCGGCAAGACCTCCACGCTGCGCGCGATCTCTGGCCTCGTCCGCCCCTCCGCCGGACGCATCCTTTTGCAGGACGTCGACCTCACCCATCGCAAGCCGCACGAGATCGTCGCCTTGGGTGTCGGCCACGTGCCGGAGGGCCGCCGCATCTTCCCGCGCCTCAGCGTGGAGGAGAACCTCCGCCTCGGCGCCTTTACGGTGCGCGACCGCACCGAGATCGCCCGGCGCCAGGAGTACGTCCTTAGTCTCTTCCCTCGTCTCGCCGAACGACGCCACCAGGCGGGCGGCACCCTCTCCGGTGGCGAGCAACAGATGCTCGCCATCGGTCGCGCGCTCATGATGCAGCCGCGCATCCTGCTCCTCGACGAGCCGTCGATGGGACTCGCCCCGGTGCTCGTCGAGAGTATCTTCGAGGTGATCCAACGACTCAACCGCGATGGGACGACGATTCTCCTCGTCGAGCAGAATGCCCGCATGGCACTGGAAGTTGCGCATCGCGGGTACGTTTTGGAGACTGGCCGTATCGTCCTGAGCGGCCCAGCAGCCGAACTCGCTGCGGATCCGCGCGTTCAAGCTGCCTATCTCGGTGCAGCCTGAGCGTCATTCCGCGGCGAGAAGATCGCCGCCACGCGCGCTGCTCGCGCTGAAGCTCGCATTGGCCAACCGACCGACCAACCGCGCGACCTCGCGTGCCGGAAGCTGACCCCAGCCCCGCGCCATCGCGGCCACATAGAACTGATGAGCGAGCGCGGTCATCGGCACGGGCGAGCCCACATCGCTCCCGAGCCGCATTGCCAGTTCCATGTCACGCTTCATCAGCTCCAGTCGAAAGGACACTTCACCACTTTCCCGCAAGAGTTCCGGCACCACGTCCCGCCAGAGCTTCCAACCACCGGTACTCGAGCGCAGCGCCTCGTAGACGGTCGCGAGATCGGCACCAGCATTCGCAGCCAATGCCAGAGCTTCCCCGATGACGACCAAGCTTACCCCCGCGAGCAGCTGGTTGATCAGCTTGACCACTTTCCCCATGCCAGGCGGGCCGACCAGATAGATCTCTCGACCCAACACTCCGAGGAGCGGCATCATCCGCTCGAACACCGCCGGCTCGGTCCCAACCATCATTGTCAGCTGGCCACTGTTGGCCTCGACTGGCCCCCCTCCGACCGGCGCATCGACCACGTCGATCTGACGCAGCCGCGCTTCTCGATCGATGCGTTGCATCATCATCGGTGAGGCAGTACTGCAGTCGATCACCGTCGCTCCTGGCCGCAAGTGCTCGAGTGCTCCCTCCGGCCCGATATAGACCTCGAACAGTTCCTCGTCCCCCGGCAAACAGGTCAGAAACATATCGACCTCTTCGGCCAGCAGAAGCGGTGTCGGGATGGCTGTCGCACCATGCAGTTCCAATGCCTGTGCCACCTCCCAGCGACGGTCGTTGACCAGCAGCCGGTATCCCGCGCCGAGCAAGCGCAGCGCGATCGCCCGCCCCAGGTTTCCTAACCCAACGAGACCGAGCGTCGGCTTGTCATCCATCCTCGCTCCTCCCTGTTCTCCGACCCTCGTGCCGTCCATCATGCCGGAGCCCAGCAAACGGCGACAAGCCTTCTCCGCTCGCCTCGCATCGGCCGTCACGCACTCCTGCCATACCCTCATGCTGCGCCGAGTGTGCTCGAGATGACCGCTCCGCCAGACAATTTGGCTCGCCGGCGCAGACACGCAGTCGATGCTTCGCCTCCCCAGAGATCCACGACCACTCATCGGTGCCCCACGGGAGTGTTTTCCGTCGCGCCAGCACCAGGGTTCCTTCCCCGACGCTCGGGCCGTGCTGCCCGCTCAGCGGTACCTCATCGCATGCTCCACTGCGTCGTAGCTCGGCACCGCGACATCGCGAGCGTTTTCGCCTGCTCCGGCGATCTACACGGTGCTCATGCCACCAGGTAGTTCGCTCCTTACCTAGCAGGAGGAGGGTCCAGCCGCACGGTCGCGCCGCGGGCGAGTTGCATCACAGGGTCTCGTTCTCGCCAGGCTGAGTCACACGGCAACGCGCTCCCGCATCACTCGGTGCCCTCATGGGTTGGCGAGAGGAGTCGCAGTGACGATCAAGCGCTGGTCGTACCGCCCAGTTGCCGGGTTGTAGTTCCCCGCGCAGGTGATCAGCGTCAGCCGTTCCTGCCCAGTCGGTCCGACGATCCGTTCGACCGGTGCTTGCCTTTCCTCGACCGTTTCCAGCCCCGTCACGCGGTACCGGCTCACCCGACCATCTGCCAATCCCAACTCGACCAGATCACCGACGCGGACACGCCAGAGATCCCAGAACACCGCCGGGCCCACGCCAGCAAAATCGACGTGCCCAGCCAGCACGACGTTGCTGCCTTGCCCGGGTAGCGCCGTGAAGTCGTACCAGGCGACTTCGTGCGGATGATCCGGAGCTTCCATCCGACGCTCGCTGTCCAACCCTTTCACGACAACCGGTGCATCGACCCCGATCGCCGGGATCCGGATACGTGTGATCAGGATCGCCTCACTCGGGGGAAAAACTGCCGAACCGTCCGTTACAGGATTCGCCTGCGTCGTGGGCCTTGCGGTCGCCGTCACCGCAACGACACGCGGGCGCACTGTCGGGGTCGGCCGGGAATCGTCGCGCAACGACGTTCCAGCCAGGAGGCCGATCCCGGCACCGAGGATCCACGCCGCCGCCGCGAGAAGCAGGAGCAGCCCCGCCGAGCGCATCGACTACCTCTCGCGCGCACCATTGCTTCGCCGCCCTCGCATCATCCCCACACCACCGGCCATCAACCCGGCGACTCCCAGGGCGAGCAAGCCCACTCCCACCGTTCGGGCCAGCGGGCTCGCGCTGGCCGACCCGGTCGCCGGGAGCCCGATCGTCGGAGTCGGCGTCAGGCCAGGACCGGTGATCGGCGTCGCCGGACCGAGTACCGGTCGCGCAGTCGGTGTGGTCGTCGGTCGTAGTCCTGCGCCGGGCGTACCAGCTGGCGTACCGGTCGGGCTGGCTGTCGGCAGCGGCGTCGCCTCCAGAACCGGCAACTCCCAGGCTCCGATATCGCAGGCCGAACCTTGCGGCCGCTTGGTATGCACCTGGTCCTCGCTCGGGCATCCCTGCGTCCCAGCTGCATCGATGGCGGCCGAACCTAGGCCGAGCGCATGGTAGAGCGTGCCGCCCGACGGATCCACTTGGAGGGGCTGCAAACTGGGATCCCCATCGACCAGGTCTCCGGTACCCTGCAGACCACAGCTATCGCGATCCTCCAGGTTGCCACCCTGGGAACTCGGTGCCAGTCCACCGCAATTGCCGCCACCCGGGCTGGCCGCGAGCAGCGTCCCGCGCAGCGTGACCCCACCTCCATCGTTGTAGAGCGCGCCGCCCGCGGCGGCGGCGTTCGCAGCCAAAGTCACGAATTGCAGGCTCGCCGTCCCCTGCGGTCCCACCCACAGGCCCCCGCCCCGCTGCTGGCTCACGTTGGTGCTCACCGTCACGTTGGCCAGCCCCACCGCCCCCAGCACGGCTATTCCACCGCCATAGGCGGCACTCTGGTTCTCGGTGACCGAGCTCGCAGTGATTGTGAGCTGCCCACCGGACCGCACGGCGACTCCGCCGCCCAGCTGTCCCGCGCTGCTGCGCCGAATCGCGGTGTCCGCCATCGTCACCTTGGCGGTTCCTTCCACCACGAGCCCGCCACCGTCGTTCGTGGCCTGGTTGTCGATCACCTGCACACGCTGGAGGTCGACCTGGCCTCGCGCCGCCAGTCCCCCACCCGACCCACCAGCCACGTTCCCGACCACCGTTGCGCCGTTCAGGCTCGCCTTGCCCAGTGCGGCGATTCCACCGCCGTCGAGCGTCGCCTGGTTACCGCGCACGATCGTGTTCCCCTGCAGCGTCAGCGTCTTGCTGCCGGCATGGTAGATGCCACCACCAGCTGCTTCGGACCGGTTGGCCTCGATCGTCGCGGCATCGAGAACCATGTCTCCCTGGTTCCAGATCCCGCCGCCGTCCTGGGTTGCCGCGTTGCTCTGCACCACCAGACTGCGCAAGCGGCTGGTACCGGTGCTCGCCAGACCGCCTCCCAGCCGGGCACGGTTGTCGCGCACGATCACCGTTTCGGGTGAACTCAGATCGAGCGTCCCGCTGCTCGAGATCCCGCCACCTGCGCCAGCCTCGGCTCGGTTGCCTTCGATCACCGTGCGCGAGAGCGCCAGTGTCCCCGCGTTGAGGACCCCGCCTCCGTCTCCTTCCACAGCCGTATTGGCACCGATCGTTCCACCGACGATCTGCGCCGTCCCCTTCCCGAGGAGAGCGATGCCTCCCCCGCCGAGCTCGACCTGATTCTCACGCACTTCGCTGTCCAACAGCGTCAAGATCCCCTTGTCAGACGCGATCCCCCCGCCGCGCACTGCCCGGTTGGCCAGAACCTTCACCTGACGCAGCGTCACCTGCCCACGCGCGACCCAGATCCCGCCTCCCCGACCGCTCTCGTCGGCTGGCGTCCCATTTCCTGCCCGATTGCCGCGGACCAGCGTCCCCCGGAGTTCGACCTGGCCGCCGTCGACCGCCAGCGCACCGCCGTCGCGGGCGCGGTTGGCATCGCTCGCCGCGCCGCCCCCCAGCGTGACCCGGCTCCCTAGCACCAGGCGTCCACCGGAGACCCACACGGCGCCGCCCGCACCGCTCGCCTCGTTGCCGTGCAGCACGGCTACCCCGTCCAGCACCGCTGCACCCGCGACCGCCAGCGCACCGCCGTTGGCTTCTTCGTCGTCATTCATCGGATCACCGGCGCGGTTGCGCGCGAACGCGACCCTCCTGTCGAGCAGCACTGACAAGGTTCCGGACGGCGCGACGTACACAGCTCCGCCGTCGCCGGCAGCCACGTTTTCCTGAAACGTGACGTCAGCCAGCTGGAGCGCCCCACCCACCCAGATCGCGCCCCCCTTGTGGTCGCGGGCATCGTCGTGGACCGCCCGTCCTCCGCTGAGCGTGAGCTTCTCCAGGATCAGAGTCGCGCCCGAGCCGACGTCGAACAACCGGTCGGCCTGGTCCTCCGTCGACCAGGCTCCAGCGATGGTTGTCGCGTTCCGCCCGACGATGCGCAGGGCACCGCCGCGCTTGGTCACGTCGAGATCTCCACTCTCGGCCGTGTCATCCGTCGCAGGCGGGATGGACAGTTCATAGCGTCCGTCCTGGAGCTGGATGGTGACCGGGTCGTTCAGGGAATTCGCCAGCACGACCGCGGCGCGCAACGTCGGGCAGCTGCGCGTCGTCCCGCTGCCGCTGCAGCTGCCCGTCCCGTCGCTCGTTCCAGTTACGGTGATCGTCACCTCGGCCGCACCGGTCGCCGGCACGAAGACCAATGCGCCGCCAGCTGCCGCCAGCGCCAGCGAACCCACCAGCAGCGCGACCACCCCACCCGTCCAGCGCACCGAACCGACCTCCCGTCCCGCGACGCATCACCAGAGGCGCCTGCCCCGAACAGACGCACGTCGCTCGCGCCCAGCTGCCCCAACATCAGCGCCGCAGGTTGACCAGCTCCTGGAGCACCTCGTCGCTTGTGGTGATCACGCGCGAATTGGCCTGGAAGCCCCGCTGGGCCATGATCATGCTGGTGAACTCCTGCGCCAGGTCGACGTTGGACATCTCGAGATAGCCGCTGGCGATCTTGCCGCGCCCACCGGAATCGGCCGGTCCGACGATCGGCTCACCCGAGTTGACCGTCGGCAGATAGGCGTTCCCACCCACCTTCATCAGCCCGCCCGGGTTGGTGAAGAGGGCCAGCGCGATCTGCCCGATCACCTTGGTAACCCCATTGGAATAGATCCCCAACACCTGGCCGGATTGGCTCACCGTGAAGGTGGTCAGCGAGCCAGCTGGCGCGCCGTTGGCCGCCGCGTTCGCCGAGTACGGGGCCGCCAGCTGCGTCAGTCGCGAAAAGTCCGGCGTGACCGTGATCGAACTCGCACCACCAGCCGTCGAGTTGAGAACGACCGCGCCGATACTCGAGGCGGCGAGATCGAGATTTCCGTCCGCATCGAAGACGAGCGTCCCGGATGTCTCCCCATCGAGCGCGAAATCCGGGTCGTCTTCGGTCGTGCTCGTCGTCCGCGGGTCATCCTCCTGCAACGTGTAGTTCCAGGTATTCGGCCCTGCCTTGTCGAAGAGGATGTAGAACTCGTGTCGCCTACCCAGCGAATCGGTGATACTCACTTTGGTCACGAAGTGCGGTGTTGCCGCCGCCGTGTCCTGGTTCGCATTCAGATTCCCCTGCACGGTGATCTGCGTCGTCGGAACCGCATCCAGCTGCTGGCCGATCGGGATGGTGATCGGCCCCACCGGCCCGGCCGTGTCCACGTTGCCGTTGGCGTCCGCCTGCCAGCCGAGCACGTAGAAGCCGTTCGAGGGGTTGACCAGCCGCAAGTCCGAGCCGATATCGAAGGCGCCGTCCCGCGTGTAGAGCGTCTGCGAGCCATCGCTCACTACGAAGAACCCGTCACCCTGGATCGCCAGATCGCTCGGCTTGCCGGTCAGCTGCAGCGCCCCCTGGGTGTGGATCGTGTCCACTGCGCCGACCACCGCTCCCAAACCGATCTGCAGCGGATTGATCCCGCCTCGCGTCTCGGTCGGGCCGCTCGCACCGCGCACCAGCTGGCTCAGGATGTCGGTGAAGCGCACCCGACCGACCTTGAAACCGGTGGTGTTGACGTTGGCGATGTTGTTGCCGATCACGTCCATCCAGGTCTGGTGCGCCCGCAATCCGGAGATCGCCGAGAACATCGATCGCATCATGACTCGTCCTCCCTCGTCATCGTTCTTATCGGCTGTTTTCGCTCGCGCTCGAGCCCTCGAGACCGGCGAGCTCCCGCCCCGCGCTCACCCGCTCATTCCACGCTGTCCGAACCAGCTTCCGCTAATCCGATGCTCACCACGTCGCGCACGTCGATCCGCTGCCCACCGGAGAGCTCGAGCACTACGGCACCGTCCAAGATGGTCGCGCGCACCACCGTGCCAGTTACCAGGTCGCCACTCGTCCGGTCTAGGCCACTCACCACCCGGCCCAGATACCCAGCCACCTGCCCCAACGCCGCATGCTGCGCCATCGCCGCGACCGTCTCGTTCAACTGCTGCAGCTGCTCCAGCGTGTTCAGCTGGGCGAGCTGCGCGATGAACTCTCGGTCCTGCATCGGATTCATCGGGTCCTGGTTCTTGAGCTGAGCCACCAGGAGCATGAGGAACGCCTGCTTGTCGAGTCGGCCACCGGGGCCCACACCGCTGCCGGACGATAATGGGTTCGTCGTCACCGGACCGTTCGAGTCGCTCACACTGCCGACGCTCATCGCTCCACCTCGCCACTCAAGCCCACGTGTCCACGAGCCCGCTCGACTCCTGGCGCACTCGCGCCCGGGAGTCCCCTACCACCGGCAGCTGGTCCAGGGCCGTCCGCTGGGGGCGTGCCCAACCGGGATCGCTCGAGGCTCCCTGTTGCCCGCCCGGCGAACCCATTCCGGATTGACTGCCGCTGATCCCTTTCTGCCCACTGGCCATCAGCAGCGGCTGCACCTCCACCCGTTGCACCGCGAACCCTCCCGCCGCGAGCGAGGCACGCAGGCTCTCCCGTCCGGCTTCCAGCGCCTGCCGTACCTCCGGCTGGTTGGCCGCCAGCGTCACCTCCAGTCGCCCCGCTATCTCGCGGATGCGTACGTCGACCACTCCCAGGTCGGGCGGCTCCAGCCGCACGCGGAGCTGCCGCATGCCGTGCGCGATCGCCTGCGCCACACGCTCCTGCACCTGTCCGATCGCGCCCGCGGCTGCTTCCTCACCAGCAGCCGGAACCGGCCCAGCCTCACCCAGTCGACTGCCCGGAGTGTGGCTCACCGGGAGGGCTCCCGCGAGCGCCGGCCGGTCGTCGTGCCGGACGCGCCGCTCAGTCGCCACCGCCAGCGCCTGGCCTCGACCATCCGACGCCTGCTCCTCGACCCAGACGCGTACCCCCGCGGGCACTCGCTGCGACGCCTCACTTCCTCGCTCAGGGGTAACCCCGACTCCTTCGGACCCTCCCACCGGCTCGACTCGGTGCGCTATCCGGTGCGCGGCAGCCCGCCCAGCTTCGTCCAACGCCACGGGTTCGCCGGCACCCGCAGCCGTGTGCTGCAGGAGCGCGCCGACCGCCGGACCCTGCCGCCCTTTCGGTTGTCCCCCGTCCCCCGCCTGCACGGCATCGCTCGCCGGTTCACCCAACGCCGCTTGCCCACTCGACTGCGCGTACTCGAGCAGGCTCGCTGACTGCTGAGCGATCGCTGGTTCCCCGAACACCCCGCTCGCCTGGCCATCATCGACCGATAGCGTGCCGGCGAGGCCGGTCAGTACGCCGAGCTCGGATGGCGCCATCCCAGCAGCGAAGACGGTGCCCAACCGCGGCGTGTCGGAGCGTCGCTCGCCATGCGACTGACCCTTCATTTGTCCGTCCGTGCTCGCTACTCCGGCCAGCACCAACCCCGCCTGTGCGACACCGAACGGCATGCTGTCCGGCATGACCGACTCTTCCAACCGGTGCGTCAGTTCGCGCGTCCTGCCCTCGGCTGCGCTGGCGTCTGCGGGCATCAACCCGTTTCCCGATCCTTCCTCCCCAGTCGGCTCCAGCCCGCGCAGTGTCGCCAGGATCGCCGGGAACGCCTGCGCGTCGCTTCCCAGATCCCCGGGCCGCGGGCCAGCCCGCTCGTGCACTCCGTTCGGTGTCGACACGACCGGTAAGACCATCACCGCACCTCCCCGCTCGAGGCACTCAGCTACCCTGACCGCCGCTCGCCATGGCACGCAGCATGGCCAGGCGTCGCGCCAGGACTTCGCTCACCGCGCTATAGCGGAGCGTCGTCTCCGCCAGGAGCCCCATCTCGCGCTCGATGTCCACATTGTTGCCGTCCGGTCGATAGCGCGTTCCGGTGAGCTCGACGACTTCCGGCTGGAGGGCACTGGGCGAACTCGCTGTCACCGCGATGTGACGCGGATCGGTCCGCACCAGGGGCAATCGCGCGAAGGTGCCGTTCAACATCGCCTGGAGGAGATCCTCGAACCGGACCGCTTGGCCGCGGAAGCCGGGGGTTTCGGCATTGGCGACAGTGCTTGCCGTCACCTGCTGACGCAAGGCGAGCGCATCGAGCGTCTGCGCAAGCACACCGATCGGATCGATCGTTCCGGCCATCGTGCACCTCTCATCCTGTTCCGCCCAGCGCGCGCCAGGTCGCGAGCACCGCGCTGACGTACCGCTGCGTCTCCGGGTACGGCGGGACCCCACCGGCCTGCTCGACTGCGCCCGGGCCTGCGTTGTACGCGGCCAGCGCAAGCGAGACATCGCCGCCGAACCGCTGCAAGAGCTGGCTGAAGTAGCGGGCGCCGCCGTCCAGGTTTTGCGTCGGGTCGAAGGGATCGCGCACGCCGAGTGCCGCCGCCGTCGTGTCCATCAGCTGCAGCAGCCCCTTCGCTCCCGCTGGCGAAACGGCCCGTGGATCGAAACCGCTCTCGACCTTGACCATCGCCGCCAGCAGTGCAGGATCCAACCCGTACCGCTGGGCTGCCTGGAGGATCGCCTGACCATAGGGAAGAGCCGCGATCCGCTCGATCCCCTGTGCCGATCCTGTCGGTGCGGCACACAGCAACGGCCCGGGGTCGACCGCACGCCCGTTCTGCCGGATCTCGTAGTGCAGGTGTGGCCCGGTCGAGAGACCGGTATTGCCGGACTTGCCGATCACCTGCCCCCGCTGCACCCGCTGCCCGGGCCGCACGTTAGCCGCACTGAGATGCCCGTACAGTGTCGTCACGCCGTTCCCGTGATCCACTTCGATCCGCAACCCATACCCGTCCGTGTTCCCGACGAAGCGCACGGTGCCGTCGCCCGTCGCGCACACTGGCGTCCCCTCAGGAACCGCGATATCGATCCCCGAATGGAACGTCTCACCCGGAAGCAGCGACCGCGGTCCGTAGGTCGAAGTCACCGTGCCGCTCACCGGCCAGGCACCGCGCAACATCGCCAGTGGATCGCTGTTTGCAGGCGGTGCAGCGGGGACGACGCCACGCTGGGCCAGGAGCGCCCAAAACTGACTGCTGGCTCCGGTCGAGCCACCCAGCTGCGGTGACCGGATACCGAAGCGGACCGGCATGCTCGCGATGATCTCGGGTGGAATCGTAAGACCCGCCACAACCCGCTCCTCACGCGCTGCATTGGTCGGTCAGCAGGCGCCGGGCAGCGCGCACGGTCGCCAGTTCGTCCAGGAGGGCCGCTTCGGCAGCCTGCTCCCGACGCTGTGCTTCGCTCAGCCAACGCGCTCGTACCAGCTCCAGCTTCTTGGCCTCTCGTCGCTGTGCGATCAACGCGGCACGAGCCAGCTCCGCTCGGCGCTTGGCCTGCTCGAGCCGCGCTGCCTCCTCCGCGCGCCGCTGCTCGAGCCACGATTCGTACGTCTCCGCACCAGCCAGGACCTCAGCGTCCACCGAGCGGTTGGCCAGCTGTGCCAGCCCGGCCGCCAGCGAGCGCTGCGATGCCGCGAGCTGTGCCAGGACCGCCTCGCAAGTAGCCACCCACCGCTGCTGTTCCGCCAGCTGCCGCTGCGCCTCCTCCACCAGGCTCTGCCGGTGCTCGAGCAAGCGCTCCATTCGCTCGGCTCGTTGCCGCAGCAGTCGCACCATGTACCCTCACCTCCTCAGCCTGCGCTCGTTGCCCTTGCGACCCGTTCTCCCCGCAGCAGTCGCTCCAACCAAGCGACGGTCTCGGCAAAGGTCGCGCGCTCCTCCGGTTTCTGTTGCAGGAAGCGCCGGATCTCCGGCATGAGACTGAGCGCTCGATCGACGGTTGGACTCGTTCCGTGGACATAGGCGCCGATATCGATCAAGTCCCGCGCGCTTTCGTAGGCCGCTAAGAGCTCGCGGACCTCGCTCGCCAGCGCTCGATGGTCCGGTGTGACCAGGCTCGGCATGAGCCGACTCACGCTGGCCAGGACATCGATTGCCGGATAGTGCCCACGATCGGCGAGGGTGCGTGCGAGCACGATGTGACCGTCCAGGATGCCTCGTACCGTATCGCTGATCGGCTCGTTGAGGTCGTCACCCTCGACCAGCACGGTATAGAACGCCGTGATGCTGCCCTGTTCGGCATTGCCCGCCCGCTCCAGCAATCGCGGCAATAGAGCGAAAACCGAGGGCGGGTACCCGCGCGTGGCCGGTGGCTCACCAGCAGCCAGCCCGACCTCCCGTTGCGCCATCGCCAGTCGCGTCACTGAATCCATCATCAGCACCACACTCATGCCGCGGTCGCGGAAGTATTCGGCGATGAGTGTGGCCGTCCATGCTGCCTTGATCCGCATCAAGGCCGGTTGGTCCGAGGTGGACACCACGACCACGGCCTGCTCCAGGCCGGCGGGGCCGAGGTCACGCTCGATGAACTCCTGGACCTCTCGTCCCCGTTCGCCGATCAGGGCGATCACCCGCACGTCGCACACCGCGTTGCGGCTGATCATGCCGAGGAGCGTGCTCTTCCCCACGCCGGAGCCGGCGAAGATTCCGAGGCGCTGACCGCGCCCGCACGTCAACAGCGCGTCGATCGTCCTGACGCCGGTCGGCAAGATGTCGCGGATCGGTGCCCGCTGCAAGGGGCTCGGTGGTGCGCCACCGATCCGCAGGCGCCGCCGACAGCGCAACGGCCCCTTGCCGTCGATCGGTCGACCGAGCCCGTCGATCACTCGTCCCAGGATTTCGGGCCCGACCGGCACGTGGAGCGCTTCGGGTGCTCGAACGACCCGGCTGCCATGTCGCACCCCGCGGAGTTCCGCCAACGGAACCAGTATTAGGCGCTCGTCATGGAAACCGACGACTTCAGCCGCTAACCGTCCCTCTTCGGAGAGACTGGGAAAGATGTGGCAGAGGTCGCCGATCTGCAGATCCAGCCCGATCGCCTCCACCGTCAACCCGATACCCCGGACGACCCGCCCCTCGCGTTGGATCGGCTGGAGGTCGCGTAAGCGGTCGCGGAAGCGGTCGAGTACTGTTTCAAGCGTCATCGGCAACCTCCGAGAGGGCCCGTCGCACTGCCTCCAGCTGCGTCGAGATTCGCGCAGCCACGAAGCCGACCGGTGTTCCTAGGACGCAGCTGCCCCGATCGACATGCGGGTCACCGACCACCTCGACCGGCGGGCGCCCGTTCCACGCCCGCGCCAACCAATCGCGCGCTCGCTCCACATCCTCCGGATGGACGATCAGGTGCGTCACTGGGGCGCTCGGCGCATGCTCGAGCGCCGCCTGCGCGAGCCGGCCCAGCAACTCTCCGTCACGCTCGACCTCGCGCCGGAGGATCGTCTCAGCGACGAGGACGCTCAGGTCCACCAGCAGGCGCACCATGGCTTGCCGGATTTCTTCCTCCCGCAACACCGCCCGCTCCACCAGTGCCCGGAACCGGGCGAGCAGCTCGCGCTGCTCCGCCGCGAGTTCTGCCTCCACCTGACGACGAGCCTCGACCAGTGCGGCCTCCCACAGCTGCTGCTGCAACGACTCGAGTTCGGCTTCCACCGCGGCCCGGATCGCTCGCGCTTCCTCCTCAGCCGCCGCCACGATCGTCGCCGCTCGCGCTTCCGCTTCCGCGAGGAGCTGAACAGCCAACTCGCGGTCGTGCGGTGACGGCTGCGGGACGACCAGCGTGTCCCCCGCAGTCGACGCTTCGCGACGCTTGACCACCCGAGCGCTAACCAAGGATCGCCTCCTCGCCTCGCGAGATCACGATCTCTTCCGCCTCCTCCAGCCGCCGCACGATCGAGACGATCCGCTGCTGCGCCTCCTCGACCGCCCGGATGCGCACTGGCCCCAGATAGCTGATCTCCTCGCGCAACAGTTCGGCTGCCCGCTGCGACATGTTGCGGAAAATCTTCTCCTTGAGCTCGTCGCGCGCCGCCTTCAGGGCCAGTGCCAGATCGCGCATGTCCACCTCGCGCAGCACGCGTTGCAGCGAGCGATCGTCCAGGAGGATCAAATCGTCGAACGTGAACATCAGCTTGCGAACCTCTTCGGCCAGCATCGGATCGACTTCGGTCAAGCGCTCCAGAATGTGTTTCTCGGTACTGCGATCGACCTTGCTCAGGATCGCGACCAGGTGCGCGACACCACCGACGGTCCGCGAATCCTGCGTGAGGAGGGAGGACATCCGCCGCCGCATGATCTCCTCCACCCGCTTGACGATCTCCGCGGGAGTACGATCGATCGTCGCGATGCGCCGCGCCACCTCAGCTTGCAAGTCCTCGTTGAGATGACTGATCACCGCGGCCGCCTGCACGGGCGGCAGGTGCGAGAGGATCAAGGCGATCGTCTGCGGATGCTCGTTCTGGAGGAACATCGCCATTTGGCGTGGATCCGACTTGCGCAGGAACTCGAATGGCGCCGGAGGATTCATCGTCACCACGCGATCGATCAGCGCGTTCGCCCGCTCTAGCCCCATCGCCCGGGCCAGCATCTCCCGCGCGTATTCGATCCCACCGACCGCCAGATACCGGTGGACGACGGCCATCTCGTGCGCCTCGTCGAGGACTTGACGGACCTCCTCCTCGCTCAGGCGTGGCATCGTCGCCACCTTCACAGTGATCGCCTCGATTTCGTGCTCCTGCAGGTGCTGCAGCACCTTGGCGGAGAAGTCGGGCCCCAACGCCATGAGCAGTGCTGCCGCCTTGGCTGCGCCCTTGAGTGGCTGCGCCTGGTTCGCTTGGCGGAGGGTCGGTTGTGCTGTCATCGCCGTTTCACTCCTCGTTCAACCAGGCCCGGACCACGTGGGCGACCGTCGCCGGATCCTTCTTCGCCAAGTCCTGCAATTCCCGCAGTGTCGGCGGAGGCCCACTCGGCGGTTTCAGCGCTGCCTCGGCCTGGCCGGGTAAGCCGGCCGCTCCACCACCTGCCACGGACGGCGCAGCCGCTCCCGCTGCCGCGCCCAGTAAGACCTGAGTCGCGACCTCGTAACGCGGGACCGGCGGCAACGCTGACCGCTGAGCGGCGAGGACCCGCCACGCGATCAGCAACGCGAGCAGCGGGATCAGGACGATCGCACCGAGCCGCGCCGCTTCCAGCAACCGATCCATCAAAGTCGACTGCGCCGCGCTCTCCTCGGCCGTCGCTGTCGTGAACGGCACGACACTCACGGTCACCTGATCGCCCCGCTCCGGGACGATGCCGGCTGCAGCCGCCACGAGGTCACGGACCTGCTCGGCCACCGCTGGATCGACCGCCGCGCTGTTCAGCACCACCGCCACCGACAGCCGCTGCACTTTGCCCGGTGCCTGGACGACGCGCTCGACCTGGCGCGACAGTTCATAGTTGACCGTGGTCTCGCGGAGTTCGCTCCGCTGCTGATTCTGCTGCGCTGCACCCTCCTGGTAACTCCCGACGTTGCTGTCGACTCCTGGTACGCCGATCGGGCCGCTGGCAGTCCCCTCGCTCGTCTGCACACGTTCCTGCTGGCTGCGCACCTGCGGTTGCGTCCCGTTGGGGCTGTAGATCTCGCTATCGACCTGACGCTGGTCCCAGTCGAAGCTCGCGCTGACCTGCACCGCAGCGTTGTTGTTTCCCACCACGCGCGCCACGACCGTCTGCAACTGGGTCGCCATCGCGGTCTCGAAAGCACGCTGTGCTTTCAAGTGATCGCTCATGCCACCAGCAGCTGCGACTCCACCACCCGACCAGAGGGCGTTTCCGCTCTCGTCGACCACGGTCACATGCTCCGGCTGCAGGCCAGGGACCGAGGCTGAAACGAGATGCACCACCCCGCGCACTTGGTCGTCCGTCAGCCGGCTACCCGGCTTGAGCTGCAGCACCACTGCAGCCGTCGTCGGCTGTTGCTGCTCGCTGAAGAGCGACTCTTCCGGTATGACCAGATGGACACGCGCCGACCGGACACCGTCCAGCTGGCTGATCGTCCGCGCCAGCTCGCCCTCGAGGGCCCGCTGGTAATTGACCCGCTGCTGGAAGTCGGTCACACCGAACGAGGAACGATCGAACAGTTCGAAGCCGAGTGTTCCGCTCTTCGGTAACCCCTGTGCTGCCAGAGCGAGGCGAAGCTTGGCGACTTGCTCCACCGGAACGCTGATCGTCGTCCCGTCGTTGCTCAGTTTGTACGGCACCCCCTGTTGACGGAGTTGGTCGATGATCGCAGCAGCATCATCGGCCGAAAGGCCGGTAAAGAGCGGCGCATACTGTTGCGGCGGCTGGAGGAGCAGGAGAAGCGCCACCGTGAAGAGCGCCGCCAGACCAACGGCGACGATCGCCACTCGCCGGTTCTGGCTCAGACCGTCCCATCGCTCCCTGACACTCTCCCAATATGGGGCGAATCGCCGCAGCATCGTCCTCGCCTGTACCCTTCGATTCGTCAGATCGGCATCGACATCACTTCACGATAGGCTTCCAGTGCCCGGTTGCGGATCTGCAGCGCAGCCTGCAATCCGATCGACGCTGTCTCCAGGGCGAGCATGACCTCGTGGAGATCCACGTCTTCCCCAGCTGCCAATGCGAGTGCCAGCCGATCCGCTTCGTTGATCTGCTGATTCAAGGAGCCGAGTGCACGCTCGAGAACCGCCCCGAACGACGGGCCAGCTGCTGGCTTGGGCGCAGCCGCCGTCCCGACCGGCGCGATCTCAGCGGAGATCGGTGGAATCGGCGCGATGCTCACGTCGGCCTCCCTCCCTTACCGCCGACCGGCTCAGGCACGCCCGATGCTCAAGGCACGCATCGCCATCGTCTTCAAGGCATCGAGAACTGTGACGTTGGCCTCGTAGGCTCGCGTGGCTGCCATGAGATTGGTCATCTCGCTCACCACATCGATATCCGGATACCGCACGATCCCATTGGCGTCCGCATCGGGATGAGTCGGGTCGTAGACTTCCCGCACCGCCCGCCGATCGACGACGATCCCAGCCACTTGCACCCCGCGCCCAGCGCTCGGGGTCGTTTCGACCAGTCCCGTCCGCGTTTGCACGAGCCGAGCGAACGGGCTGGGCTGCTCGGTCGCGAAAACGACTTGCCGACGCAGATACGGCCCGCCTCGCGGCGTCCGCGTCGTATCGACGTTGGCCAGGTTCGACGCTGTGACGTCCATCCGCACGCGTTGCGCGGTGAGCGCCGAGAGACTGACGCGCATCGTCTCGAGGATTCCCATCGCCGCCCTTTCCTCTCGTCTCGAACAGCGCTCTCGCATGACCAACACTACGCAGGGACGCCCCAACTGCCGATACCCTGTCGGTCGGAAGCTCTGTCGGGACAGAAGTCCAGGAGGGCCTGGTACTCGCTGGGGGATTCGAACGCACGTTCACCCCGAAGCAATAGCCAGAACGCTCCGCACAGCGCCACCACACGCGAGGGCGCCGAGCGGCCTGAGTCCGCTCGCCGGCCGACGCCTGCGGGGAAGAGGGCATCGCCGGGTCATGGCAGCTCGCCGGTCCGCATCACCGATCGGCCCGGCATGCTGGCATGCCGAACCGATCCACCGGTGCACGAGCTGATTCGACGATCGATCCGGAATCAGGTGGACGATTGGTCGATCAGGTAGATCCGGACACCCTGATGGACGAGGTAATTGAGCAAGCGCAGCCGCGTTTCCAGTCCGATCCGTCCCAACGGAGGAATCAAGGGGACACCATGGAGTGCTGCCTTGGCCACGATCCACTCGCGGAACTGGCGATCACTCATCTCCGCGACGGTCAGGTTTTCGTTACCCGACCCGTCCTCCCGCGGGACCAGCACGTAGACGCGCCGCAAATCCTCGAGCGTGAGGTCCGGTTGTGGGGGCCGGTCGTACCGTCCATAGGGAAAACGTCCGATGTACATCCTGGGTACCTCCTCACCTCTACTGGGCCGTTACGGTCGCCGCGGGACCGCAAAACGCCGAACACCGCGCCACACCCGGGGGAAATCTGCCATTCCCACGCTGAACGTAGTCGTACTGCCCGCGAGCAGCCACAGGTTCCCTCCATCGGGCCAGCACCAGACGAGCGGATCGTCACGAACGACCAGTGATCCGACCGGCGCCAGGATCAGCACTTCGCCCCGCGAGAGCCACGGCGCATGCACCAGTCCTGCTGTGACCATACGGCCGCCGAACAGGATCGAAAGCATCGAACAGACGAGTCCGATCACCATAAACCCAGCGTACCATGAAGGGCTCCACCCACCGCCAGCACGGCGTCGCAACGCACCATGCGATCGGTGAGGATCATCGGGCGCGCTGCGCGCAACGTGCGACCTCGCCCGCTCGCCCGCCTTCCCTGGCTCATCGTCCCGGACCAGCCGCCAGACGATCCGTCCGACCAGGAGGCACCCAGCACGACCGAGTAATGGTATCGCCAACCGGATCGCTACCAGCGTTGCCGAACGCGACCCGCTGGGCGATCACCTCCAGCCGGGTCCGGTACGATCGCCCAGCCTCGCGGGGAGGCGGACGAACGATGCACCGAGAGACTGCTCACCGGTGCTTCGTCGCCTCTCGAGCTCGGATCGATGACGATAATGCTCCCGAGCCACAATGCGTCGGAGCCGATCGTTTCGCGCCGTTGCGCGGCGCCATACGCCACTCCGCCCAGTATGGCGTGATCCGTTCGCATCAGCGCAGACGACTGCGTCGCCGGACGATCGACTCTCCCTGCTCCGACGCATCGGTACCCGAACTGAGCTACAGGCGGCCTGAGTAGCGACCACGGACCGCCACCGCCTCACCGCGCCGAGAGTCCCCCAACGATCGGTTTGGTTAGCTACTGGTCGGTGAGCGTCGCGCTTGCGGTCTACCACAGTACCGCGTGCCGAGGGTATCCAACGGCGTTCTGTACCCTGCGAGACATCTATCCGGCATCTCCAGGGGAAATGGCTGGCGTAGAGAGCGACGGCTCTCCCGGTCACTCCACTGGTGCGACGCCGCGCCTCGCGGGTCGCCCGGAGCACGCGCCTCGCTGAGCAACTCCGGCGTAGTAGCGAGCACACACGCGAGTGGTACGATCAGGCGGGCGAACGATCAGAAGGAGAAGGCGATGGTCTGGGACGAGCTGATCCGAGTAACGCCGGAACTCGATGCGTGGCTGCGTGAGACGCGCCGCTACCTCCACATGCATCCCGAACTCTCGCTCCAGGAAACCAATACAGCACGCCTCGTCGCTGGCCATCTCCGCGAACTCGGCATCGAGCACCGTACCGGACTGGGTGGTGACGGTCGGCCGCTCTACATGTCCGCCGAGGCCCTCCGGGCAGCTGGTATCCAACCCGGACCCACCACCGGAGGGAACGGGGTCCTCGCCCTCATCCGCGGTGAGCGTGGCCCTGGAAGAACCGTCCTTTTGCGCGCCGATATGGATGCCCTCCCCATCGACGAACAGAACGAGGTACCATATCGATCCACGCGCCCCGGAGTGATGCACGCCTGCGGTCACGATGCGCACACCACCATTTTGCTCGGTGTCTCCGAGCTCCTGAATAGCTTGCGCGATCGCTTCGCTGGGACGGTCAAACTGATGTTCCAGCCCGCGGAGGAAGGACCTGGCGGTGCGGAGGCGATGATCGCCGATGGGATCCTCGAAGATCCGCCAGTCGATGCCGCCTTTGCTCTCCACGTCGACAGCACGCACCGCGCTGGTGAGGTCGCCGTGTCGCCTGGGCCAGCGACCGCAGCGGCCGACACGTTCCGCATCGTGGTGCGCGGTGTCGGTGGTCATGCCGCCAAACCGCAGACCACCGTCGATCCGATCGTGGTCGCTGCGCAGATCGTCGTCGCACTCCAGACGCTCGTCAGCCGGGAGACGAATCCTCTCGAGTCGGCTGTCGTCACGGTCGGCACGTTCCACGCCGGGACCGCGACCAACATCATTCCTGATCACGCTGTTCTCGAGGGGACGGTCCGCACCTATTCTCCTGCGGTCCGCGATCATACCGAGCGGCGCATCGCTGAGCTCGCTAGCGGCATCGCTCGCGCCATGCGTGCTGAGGCGGAAACCGTTTACCTCCGCGGTTATCCAGCCATGTACAACGATCCCTCGCTCACAGCACTCGCTCGCCAGGTGGCGACGGAACTGCTGGGTTCCGAGCGTGTTGACGATCGGGAACCGCTCATGGCTGGGGAAGACTTCGCCTTCGTCGCCCAGCATGTCCCGGTGTGCATGATCAGCCTGGGCGTTGCGAACCCGGAGCGCGGCATCGTCTACCCGCCGCACCACCCGCGTTTCGACCTGGACGAGGACGCGCTCGCCGTCGGCGTCCGACTCCTCACCGCGATCGCCCTTCGCTATCTCGGTGCTGCTTGAAGTGAGGGAACGACGATGCAACCCTTCGCTCGCATACCGCACGCCAACCTGCGGCTGACGCGACGGAGCGTGCTACTCTTCTCGCTGCTCCTGCCCGCCTGCAACGTGGGTATCCAGCGATGGGAGAGCGGACCACCCACTGCCACACCTCCTCCCGCGGCGTCGCGCACTCCTTCGCCCGTTCGCACGCCCAGTTCCGCCTCACCGTCTCTCGCGACCGTCACTGCTCCGCGACCGAGCCCGACCGGTGCACCATCCCCCACCGGTCCGGTTGCGCTCCGGGTCGAGACGCTCCTCACTGGACTCGAGGCACCGTGGGAAGTGACCTTCGCTCCCGATGGGCGTCTCCTGTTGACCGAGCGGCCAGGCCGAGTCCGGCTCGTGGTGAACGGCCAGCTCCGCACTCGACCTGCGCTGACGCTACCGGTCGCCGCGGTCGGTGAAGGCGGTCTCTTGGGCCTCGCGCTACACCCTGACTTCTCTCGTACAGGGTGGGTTTACCTTTACTACACCTACCAGACGGACCAGCTTTGGAATCGGGTCGTCCGCTATCGACTCGCCGATGATCAGTTGGTCGAACCTCAGGTCATTCTCGATCGCATTCCTGGTGCCAGCATCCATGACGGGGGGCGGATCGCCTTCGGTCCGGACGGCAAACTCTACGTCACGACCGGTGATGCCCGTGACCCGGAAGCCGCGCAGGACCTCGCTTCGCTCGCTGGCAAAATCCTGCGACTCGAGCCAGACGGCTCGCTCCCACCGGACAATCCCTTCCCGGGATCGCCGGTTTGGACCTATGGCCATCGCAACCCGCAGGGCCTGGCTTGGACGAACGATGGCCGGCTCTATGCGACCGAGCACGGGCCGACCGGCGATCTCGGACTCGCCGCCCATGACGAGGTGAACCTGATCGAACCGGGGAAAAACTACGGCTGGCCCTTCGTCGTCGCCGATCTGGTCCGGCGTCCGCTGCCCGATGCTGTTCCGCCGGTTGCGCAGAGCGGCCAGACTACTTGGGCCCCGAGTGGAGCCACGTTCGTGCGTGCTGGATCCATTCCCCAGTGGCAGGGAAACTTGCTCTTCGCCGGCTTGCGCAGTCAAGCGCTTTGGCGCCTCGTCCTCACACCGGCCGGACGATCTGCTGTCCAGCTCGAGGCACTCTATCAGGGAGAGTTCGGTCGGCTGCGCACCGTCGTCGAGGGGCCGGACGGAGCGATTTACCTCCTGACCAGCAACCGCGACGGCCGCGGTAACCCGCGTGCCGGGGACGACCGTCTCGTCCGCATCGCGCCCGCTTGACTCATTCTTCGCGACGAGACAGCTGCAATCCTCCCGTCCTCCGGGGAGTCTTTCAACGAGTTGCAGCGACCCGTCACCTGAGATGTGCGCAGCTGCCGTTCCCCTGCACTTTTCGGAGCAGCCGTGGCACGTCCCTGCAGTGCTCGCCATCGCCATGACGCCGATCAGGGTGAACGGCGAGTCACCGGAGCAGCGATCCGGGGAACGTTCTCCTGGAGCCCTGCCCGCTGGGCGAGCAGGACACCCACGAACACTGCCATGATCCCGATGACTTGCGTCACCCGGATCCGTTCTCCGACAAACATTGCACCGAGCACCAGAGCGATTCCTGGCTGCAAATAATAGTAGACCAGCGTCGTGGCAGCCCCGAGCTGTTGAACAGCTCGTTGCCAGAACACGTTCGCTCCCACCATCGCCAGAATTCCCGTTTAGAGGATCGCTCCCCAGGCACCCCAACCAGGCACCTCCTGCAGGCTCTGCATCGTCTCCGGGGAGCCAAGGAGACTCACCACGACCAGGCTCGCAATGAGCATCCAGGTCGTGATCGGTGCAGCCCCGTACCGGCGTACCAGCGGCCGCGGGATCAACGTCATCCCGACCCAGCAGAGCGCCGCGCCGAGCGTCAGCAGATCGCCCCACAGCGTCGAGCGCGCTTCCCCCTCGGGACGACCGATCATCGCCACGACGCCCGCGAATCCCAGCACCGCCCCGATGATCGCCCCGAGACGAGGTCGTTGACGTTCGACGAGCCAGGAGATCGGGAGCGCCCAGAGCGGGCTCGTGTTCACAAAAAAGCGCGCTGTGCGTCGCTGTTGTATGGTGCATGCCCACGAGGAACAGGATCTGGAAGAGCCCCATCGCCCCAAAACCCGCCACCGTGAGGCACGGCCAATCGGCTCGCTCGATCCGCAACGACTCACCACGCCAGCGCAACCACAGGAGAAGACACGCGATCGCGACGATCAGCCGGACGACTGCGAAGCAGAGCGGACCGAACGAATCGACACCGTGCTTGACGATTGGGAAGGACGCTCCCCAGATGAGCACAGCAAGGAAGGCCTCACCATCGACCCAGCGCCGCCATGTCGCCACACGCATGCGCCGCCCCCCAACCCGCATTGTCCAACAGCCGAGCATCGTTGACCAGTGAACTGTTCGTCCCAGCGAAACCGTTCGGTCGAGGGCACTGGAGGACGATCGTGACCAGCTTCCCCTGCAGGCGGACGACGCTCGCTCGCCACAGTAGCGACGAACTCGGTCTCCTTGCGACAGGTCGATCCAGGATCCATACTTCATCCGTGACCGGTCACGAGGATCAGAGCGACGTCTCCACGATGACGCGCGAAACCACCTGCCATCGGGTCGAGCTGTACGGCCTCCCGGCAGTCATCGCCGGTCGGCGGACGTTGGAAGTCGCGGGAACGACATTGGCCGAACTGGCCAGCGCACTTGTCGTCGCCTGTCCTCGACTGGCTGGCCCCGTTATCGATCCTGCGACCGGTTGGCTCAACCGCGGGTACGTCTTCGTCGTCGACGGCCGCTTCACGCGTGACCCGGCGACAGCGTTGGAAGCAGCGAGCGAAATCCTCCTCGTCGCAGCGCAGGCCGGAGGCTGAGCGATGCAGGCGATCCACGGTCGCGCACTCGTCGTCGATTGCTCCACTGGCACTGCTGAACCGTTTCCCATCCTGCCTGCCGTCAGTGCCGCTGTTCTCGGTGGTGCCGGGCTCGCCAGCTGGCTCCTCCTCCGCTTCGCTCCACCGCGGGTCGATGCTTGGGCACCAGAAAATCCCTTCGTTCTCGCGGCTGGCCCGTTCATCGGGACCGGACTCACCACGTCAAGCAAGCTCGCGATCGCGACGACATCCCCGCAGACCGGCTTCATCGGGGATTCCCTCACCTCGAGCTATCTGGCACTCGTCCTGCGGCGGACCGGCTTCGATGCCCTCGTGGTCGTGGGCAGGGCGCCGCGCTGGTCGGTCCTCTTCGTCGACGACGATCAGGTTCGCCTGCTGCCAGCTGAGCATCTGCTCGGACGCGACCCCGAGGAGACTACAGCCACTCTGCGCAGCGAACTCGGCCGCGACATCAGAGTCGCCGCGATCGGCCGCGCTGGGGAACGACTCGTCCGCTACGCGGCGGTCGTCAACGACGGGCGCCTCGCTGGACGCACCGGGCCGGGGGCTGTTCTCGGGGCCAAACGGATCAAGGCGATCGCTGTGCGCGGGACCGGACGATTTCCAGCGGTCGCCGATCCGGACGGAGTCCATCGGGCTGCGCGCCAGCTGGCCACGCGTAGCCTCGGTCCGGAAACCGCCAAGTATCGCGAACTCGGGACTGTGGCCAACCTCGCCTTTTTCAGCCGGCTCGGTGTCCTCCCGACCCGCAACTTCCAGGCCGGATCGTTCCCCGCGGCCGAGGCGCTTTCCGGGGAGAGACTGGTCACCCAGCACCGGGCTGATCGGCAGGCGTGTGCGGCCTGCACGGTCGGCTGCGAGCATCACTTCCGGACTAGCGATGGTGGCCCCGCGACCACGGTGCGACTCGAGTACGAGACACTGTTCGCTCTCGGCTCGCTGTGCGGCATCGAGGACCCGAACGTCGTCCTGCGGGCAGCAGCGCTCTGTGACCGCTACGGGATGGACGCCATCAGCGCTGGGGGAACGATCGCTTGGGCGATGGAATGCGTCGAGCGGGGTGTCCCCTTGCCAGGTTCACCCGACGAGTGGCCTCGTTTCGGCGATGGTGCCAGCCTCTTGCGCACGCTGGAAGCGATCGGTGAGCGCCGCGGCCCGCTCGGCGATCTCCTGGCAGAAGGCTCGCGGCGGGCTGCTGCCATCATCGGCCAGGGCAGCGAGGCCTGGGCGATGCACGTCAAAGGGCTCGAGCTCCCCGGTTACCACCCCAAACGGTTGCGCGCCATGGCGCTCGGCTTCGCAGTCACACCGCGCGGTGCCTGCCACAACCGAACGTCTGCCTACGAGATCGACTTCTCCGAGGACGCCCCGGCTTCGGCCGAACGGATCGCCCAGGCGACCGCCCGCAGCGAGGATCGCTCGGCCCTGCTCGATGCCCTTCCCCTCTGCAAATTCCTCCGCCACTGCTTCGATGATTTCTTCGTCGAAGCGGCCAGCCTCGTCCGGCTCGTGACCGGTCTCTCCTGTGACGCAGACGAACTCCAGCGGACCGGCGAGCGCATCGTCACGCTCAAAAAGCTCTTCAACCTGCGCCAGGGGTGGACCCGCTCCGATGATACGCTTCCCCCGCGCCTGCTCAGCCCAAACGGCATCGATCCAGCCGAACTGGACAGGCTCATCAGGGCATACTACCGTGTACGCGGCTGGGCGGCCGATGGGTCGATTCCGCCGGAACGCCTGCGCGATCTCGGATTGGAATCGTTGCTCGACTCCGTTTCGATCGGATCGTAAGCGATGTTCGACAACGACGAACTCCTCTGGCTCGAACTGGAGCGCGTCCGCCTCCCCTCTCCGGTCCTGGCCCGGATCGAAGAACTCGCTGAAGAACGACGCCGTTTGCTGCAAGCCTTGCCGGACCTGCTCTTCGAGCGCGAGCAGGTCATCCGCCGCATTGCCGAGATCGATCTGGAACTCGAACGTCTGTGGGATCTGCGCCGGCGCGAACTCCTCTTCGTCCGCCAACTCGTCAGCACCGAGAGCCAGGAAGCGCCAGCGACGCTCGAACAGGTCGAAGAGCAGCTCTCGGAAGAAAAGGCCGAGGACGGTACGAGGGATGAGTCCTCGGCCTCCCACGAGGCGATGAGTTGAGCGCCGTCACTCGACCTCGACGATGGCTTCGATCTCGACCGTGATCCCTCTCGGCAACGAGCCCATCCCGACCGCCGAGCGCGCATGGCGACCGCGCTCACCGAACACGTCGACGAACAGGTCCGAGCAGCCATTGATGACTTCCGGATGCTGACCGAAGTCGGGATCGGCGTTCACCATCCCCAGCACCTTCACGATCCGCTTCACCCGGTCGAGATCGCCGAGTTCCTGCTTGAGAACCGCAAGGAGCACGAGACCGACCGAGCGAGCATGCCGATACGCCTCCTCGACGGTCACCTCCCGCCCCACCTTGCCGGTCGGAACCGTCCCGTCGGGATTCCACGGTCCCTTACCCGCCAAGAAGAGCAGATTGCCAGTGCGCACGGCGTGGACGTAATTGCCCGCCGGCTTCGGCACCGGTGGCAGCTCGATCCCGAGTTCCTCGAGTCTCCGCTCGATCTCCACGTTCCGCTCCCTTCCCGCTACGGTGCGACCGCTCGTCCCGTATGATACGCCGCTCGGCCCGGCGGATTCCGTAGGAGATCGCGCCGACCAGGCCTGCGCGAGATCCCTCAGCACAGTGTCTATCGCCCGCCGAACGACGCTGCTCTTCGAGGACGCGATCGCACCGAGTGACGTCCGAGCTCACCGCACGACCGGACCTTCTCGCCGGTGCGGAGATGGACAGGTTGCTGCTGGCGCGGCCCGTACTCAGTACTGTGCATCGTCCTCGTCGCGACCCTTCTCGACGACCAGTGCCGAGCACGATCCTCAATGTCTCCGCTACAAACCGGCCGAAGGGAAAGGGCGCAGGATGGTTCACCTCGATTTGGCCAGTCTCATCCGCACCATTGGTCTCCTCGGTGTGGCAGCGATCGTGTTCACCGAAAGCGGTCTCCTCATCGGGTTGTTCCTGCCAGGTGACTCTCACCTCTTCACAGCTGGGCTGCTCGCTGCTCAGGGTTACCTCGATATCCGCTGGCTCGTCCTCGCCTGCTTCGCTGCCGCTGTCGCCGGCGACCAGGCCGGCTATGCCTTCGGCTTGCTGGTCGGGCGGGCACTCTTTCAGCGTCAGGACTCGCGCTTTTTCAAGAAGGGCTATCTCGTACAGGCTGAGCGCTTTTTCCTCCGTCATGGAGGGAAGGCAGTCACGCTGGACCGCTTCGTACCCATCGTCCGGACCTGTACACCGATCGTCGCGGGGATCGGCCGCATGCCGTACCAACGGTTGCTCGCCTTCAACCTGCTCGGGGCAGCGCTCTGGGCGATCGGCATCACGCTCGCCGGGTACTGGTTGGGCAACGTCATTCCGGGTATCGACCGATAACTTTTACCCATCGTCGCCGCTATCGTGCTCGTCTCCCTCGCGCCTTCGCCCTTCATCTTTGGCGCGAGCGGCAGGCGACCCTCCCCCATCCCTCTCGCGCTGGTGCCCCTCTGCCCGCGAAGGAGCGCGACCGCACGTAGCCGTATCCCCGAAAGTCCGGTTGGTGCGCGAGACACGGAGACTCGAGCGTAGGAGCGTCGCTCTGGAAGAGCGATGAGTCTCCCCCGGTCCTCTGGCACCCTTGCGGCGCTCTGCGGGACGAGCCCCGTCCCCCTGTTCTCTTGCCGAGTCCGATCGCAAAGCGGTTATACTGGCGAGGTCATGAGATGGTAGGAGGCGGTTATGGAGATCGCGACCGTGACACGGTTATTGCGAGCAGCTCGTGTTCGTTGGGTACGCATCGAAATGGCCGATACCCACGGTATCGCCCGCTCGAAAAGTGTGCCGCTCGACAAGTTCCCACTCTACGGAACGCTGGGCATCAACTTTTATGGAGGGATGCTCCTGCAAGATGCCTCGGGCTGGGACATTCCGCTGGAAGAGCGCCTTCCGCCCCCTGACTATCTCCTCAAGCCGGATCTCGATACGCTGGTCGTGCTTCCCTACGCGCCAGGAGAAGCCCGCGTGATCGGTGACCTCTTCTGCGATGATGTCCCAGCCCCGGAGGATCCTCGGGTCGGTTGTCGGCGCATCGTCGACCTCTATCGTGCGCACGGCTGGACACCGCGCAGCGGTTTCGAGTACGAGTTCTACTTGCTCGTCGCTGCGACACGCGAGCCCGTCTTCCGTGACAAGCAGATCTGCTCGACGATCCGCAACAACTTCGACCCTGCCTGGCGCGATGAACTCCTCGAGGCACTCGAGGCACACGGAATCGTCGTGTCGACGCTGAGCGTGGAAAACGCGCCCGGCCAGTTCGAGATCACCTTCAGCCCAGCCGACGGGCTCACCGCGGCCGATCAGGCGTTCTCTTTCCGTACCACCGTCAAGGAGGTTTCGCGCAAGCACGGGTACTTGGCCCCATTCATGACCAAGCCATTCATCGACCAAGCAGCATCCGGCACTCACCTGCACCACAGCCTCGTCGACTGCCGCACAGGCGAGAATCTTTTCGCCGATCCTGCGGGCGAGTGTGGCCTCTCCGAGTTGGCCTGGCACTTCCTCGGTGGGCTTTTCCATCATGCGCGAGCACTCATCGCTTTCTTCTCCCCCACACCCAACGATTACAAGCGGTATCAGCCTGGTCTCTTCGCGCCCACGAGCATCTGCTGGGGCTACGACAATCGTTCGGCTGCCTTCCGCATTCCGGCTGACGCCCACGGAGCCAAGGCTCGCATCGAGAACCGGCTCGGCGGAGCCGCGGCCAATCCCTACATCGCGCTCGCCGCGTCGCTGGCAGCTGGATGGGACGGGATCCAGCGTCGCCTTCGTCCCCCTGCGCCGATTCAGAAAGATGTCGGTTGGCTCGAGGGGTTGCCGCCGCTGCCTCGCTCGCTCGACGAAGCGCTCAATGCTCTGGAAGCCGATCGCACGCTTTGTGAATTGCTCGGCCGACCGGTCGTCGAGACCTATATCGCCGTGAAGCGGTGGGATACCGAAAAGTGCCGACGGCACTGCCCCGACTACGGCACACCGGAGTGGCTCCGCCGCATCGATCCCTACGAGTGGGAGGAGTACGGCGAACTCATCTAGGTACCAGCTGCGCGATCTGTACACTTGGCCCAGTGAGACAGGGAACCGAGTACGGATGGTCGCATGGGACTGGCTCGCGACGCACGCATCCTCAAGGACGGTGAGCTGTTCGTCGTCAGCGACGAGCGCGGTGACCTGCGTCGCACCTTACCGGGTGCCGGCGTCTATGCGCGCGACACTCGTTTTCTCAGCGAACTCTGGCTGCTTCTCCACGGTGAGGAGCCAGAACTGTTCGATTTTTCGGCTGAACGGACGAATACAGCTATCTTCGAGTTCGGCAATGCGGTCTTCCGGGACGAAGAGGGTCGGGACATCCTCGCTCATACCATCAGCCTGCGGCGCTGCCGCAGTGTCCGGCGCGGAACCTTGGACGAGGAACTGGTTCTGGAAAACTACAATGCTTTCGACATCACTGTCGAGCTGGCATTCGTCTTCGCAGCCGATTTCCTCGATATCTTCGAGGTACGAGGCTTCCCCCGCGAGCGCCCACGCGGGCGCATCTTGCTTCCACAGCAGCAAGATCACTCGCTCCGGCTCGCCTACCGCGCACCCGACGATGTTCTCCTCGAGACCGAAATCGTGTTCAGTCGCCAGCCGGACATGGTCACGACCGAGCCAGGCGCCACGCACCTGAGCGAACTCGCACTCCCACGCATGCTGCTGCCGGGCCACGATCAGCTGATCCGTGCCCCCGGAATGATTCATCCACCCCGTGCCTTCGTTCTCTTCCACTTGAAGCTCCCGAGTCATGGCCGGGAACGGCTGGCGCTCCGCATCGCTCCCCGTGAGCTCCTGGAACGTCGGATCGCTGTTCGCGTTCCGGACGTGTCACGCTTGACCGAGCCGGTCGAACCACCCACCTATTCCTTCGCTCGCGCTCGCACCGATCACGAACTGTTCGACCGGGTGCTCCAGCGCAGTCTCGACGACCTCCGCGCCCTCCTGACGCCATTCCCGGGTGGGCGTCTCGTCGCTGCGGGTATTCCCTGGTTCGTTGCCCCTTTCGGGCGCGACAGCTTGATCGTCAGTCTCCAAATGATGCTCTTCGCCCCAGAGCTCGCGCTGGAGACGCTGCGCTTTCTCGCTCGCTACCAAGGCCGCAAGCATGATCCCTGGACAGAGGAAGAGCCGGGCAAGATCCTCCACGAGCTGCGTTTCGGTGAGATGGTTCGTCTCGGTGAGACGCCGCACAGCCCGTACTACGGCACTGTCGATGCAACGCCGCTCTTCATCGTCACTTTTTGCGAAGTCATGGATTGGGTAGGAACACCCGCGCTCTTCGATGAACTCTTCCCCGCTGTCCAGGCCGCCCTCCACTGGATCGATCAGCATGGGGATCACAATGGTGACGGCTTCATCGACTACGGGAGAGTCTCGCCGAGCGGCCTCGTCCACCAGAATTGGAAGGACAGTCACAACTCCTTACTCTTTCCCGACGGTCGCGATCCGGTTCCACCGATCGCGGCGGTCGAGGTCCAGGGCTACGTGTACCAAGCGAAGCGAGCGCTCGCTGCCGTCCTGCAGCGTTTCGGGAAGCCATCGCACCAGGTGCTCGTCGCCCGCTTGCGCGCCGAAGCCGAGCAGCTGCGCGCACGCTTCGAGCAACGCTTCTGGAGCGAGTCCGACCAGTTCTATGGCCAGGCAATCGATGGGCAAGGTCGACTCGTTCCCGCCATTTCCTCCAACCCTGGCCACTGCCTCTGGAGCGAGATCATCGGTCCCGAGCGTGCGGCGCGCGTCGTCGAACGGCTGTTCCGCTCCGATCTCTACTCGGGTTGGGGGATCCGCACGCTGGCCAGCACCATGCCACACTACAACCCGATGAGCTACCACAACGGCAGCATCTGGCCACACGACAACGCACTCATCATCGCGGGCTTACGTCGCTACGGGTATCACCGCGAGGCACTCCGCCTCGCCAGCGATCTGCTCGAAGTGGCGGTCAGTTTTCCGTACTACCGCCTTCCCGAACTCTTCTGTGGTTTCGGCCGCGACGAGGCAGAGTGCATGGTTCCCATCTCCTATCCGGTCAGCTGCAGTCCACAAGCTTGGGCTGCCGGCACAATGCCTTTCCTCCTCCGTATCATGCTCGGTGCCGAAGCACGAGCTGCCGAGCGTCGTCTCACCCTTCGTCCGGCATTTCCCGACTGGCTCACTGAGGTCGAGATCCGAGGGCTCCGCTTCGCGGGCACCACGCTCGACCTCGCGGTCCGGCGCCAGGCAGGCCGCTGCACGCTCGAAGTCGAGGCTGATCCCGGCATCACTGTGGTACTCGCTGGCTCATCCGATGATTTCCGGAGGTAACCAGTGTCACTTCCGCGCCTCCGTTGGGTCATCTTCGTCCGATCGATCGTCGCAGTGGACGAGCACCCACCCGCACTCGTGTTCCGCCTGCTCGCACGTTCGCTGGCCCGGCATCAGCAGGAAGCCGTCCTGCTCGAGGAGCGCGCCAACCCCCTCACGGTAGCCGCGCTCCGTCGCCACGGCGTAGCTGTCTTGCGCGAACTCGCGACTGCCTGGCCCGATGTCCAGTACCAGACGGTCGAGCAGCGAACCGGGGCCGATCTCGTCGAATGGCTCGGCCGTACGCTCGCGACTGCTGACCTCGCATTGGTCGAACTGGGAGTCCGCGAAGAACTCGTCTACTGGGTCGGCCAACTGACTCGCCCCCATCTCAAAACGTTCCTTCTCGACCTCATGCCAGACGAGCCAGCATTGGCCGCCATGCGCCAGCGTCTCGACCCGACGACGTTTACGGGAATCATTTGCCACCCCGCGAACGCCCCCGCCTACCGGGGTCGGACGTCCGCCCGGCAGATCGTTCTCGTGGAAGGAGAACCCACCGAACTCGCATCGGCGATCGCCGATGCCGTCGTCGCCTTGCTGTTCCACTCTCTGGGGAACCTGGAGACGCGTGGCCAGGCTCCGAACGGCTCCGGACCAGCCACCGATCAGCCGGAGAAGGGAAGCCGTGGCTGAAACATGCGTACGTCGATCGCGGTCGGCAAGACACCGCACACCTGAAGCGCGTTGCTCCGTTCGACCAACTCCTGAAACTCCGTCTCGTCCAACACGAACCGGCACCCACAATCTGGACACGTGACGACGTAGACGCAGTCGAACCGCGACTCGCACCAGGCGCGCACGTCGCCGAAGAGCCCCTTCCGACAGAGATGAGCGAGAACCAGCTCGACCTGGCGAGCATCCATGACAGGACCTCCTCGCGGTGGGGATCGATGCGCAGGACCATTTTCTCAGACGAGTAGGTGACCGTCAACTGTCCTATGATAGGGTGAGCGCGCGAAACCACACTCACCGCGCTGGCGTTGAACGCATCCGGTCGACCAGTGATGCAGCCGATCATTGGTGGTCAGTACCAATGGAGAGTGAGCAGCCACTCTGCGCGGCCCCGACTCCACGCTCGCCTACCACTCGCAATGGTCGATCCGTTTTCCTTGAGTCCACCACATGTTGATGCTAAAGTGACGCTGATCGGTCTGCGACGGCCCTCGCTGCTGTCTGGAAGGCGACGATGAACAGCAGGCGAGCGAGTCAGCACCGTCCAGTATCGGAGAGCGTCTCGGCCCGTCGCCGGCTGAGCAGGTGAGGAACTGTCAGTGCCAGAGACATCGTCAGAAGGCGCGAGGAGTCGTGAACACGACGAAGGGGGACAGTACGGTGACGACTCGACGAATCGACATCATCGACATCCATGTTCACGTGCGAACTGGTGACCATGCCAAAGTTTGGGAACGCGACCGCTATGTTCCCGCCAACCAGGAAGGATTCAGCGACCACCCTGACGCTATGGCCGACGTGTATCGCGAAGTCAATGGCATGGCCGTCATCTTCGACATCGATGACGAAACCCGCACGGGACTCCAAGCCTCCAACGAGGAGATCGCCCAGTGGGTCGCCAGACACCCTGATGTCTACATCGGCTTCGGTTCGGTTGATCCCTGGAAGGGAAAGGCTGCGATCATCGAGGTCGAACGCTGCGCTGCACTCGGGCTCAAAGGCATCAAGTTTCACCCAGCGGTCCAAGACTTCGCACCGAACGATCCCCGCTTTTTCCCCCTCTGGGAAACCTGCGCACGACTCGGCCTGGCCGTTCTGTTTCACAGCGGCACCACCATGGCTGGAGCCAGGCAACCGGGCGGTGCCGGCATCCGCCTCGAATACGGTCGCCCCATCCCGTACATCGACGATATCGCCGCACGTTTCCCGGAACTCCGCATCATCATGGCTCATCCGGCCTGGCCCTGGCACGAGGAGCAACTCGCCATCCTACGCCATAAGCCGAACGGCTTTATGGATCTCTCCGGTTGGGCACCCAAGTACATTCCGGAAAGCGTCATTCGCTACGCGAACTCGTTGGTTCAGGACAAGGTCTTCTTCGGGTCGGACTTCCCCATGCTCACTCCTCACCGCTGGCAGCGCGAGTTCGCTGAACTCCTCATCAAAGACTCGGTCCGCCCGAAGATCCTCCGCGACAACGCGGCCCGCTTCCTCGGTCTCACACACCTCCTCGAGCACGCCCTACCAGCTTCGGAGTAGAGCGGGGAACGCACCTGAACTCTCGGAAAGTGCGGACTGCGCCCAACCCAGAGACCTCGCCATGCTTCTCCGAGGCGCGTCCGCTCAGACTTCTCACGACTCGCGACAGGGGTACCGGCCGTGCCGGGCTACGAAGCGGTACGGTGGCGCCAAAAAGTTCTCTCGCGTCGGTTCGCGCCCTGGCTGCGTCGGCACACGCGCGACCACGCTGCCCCCGCTGCTCTGATGGTCGACGCCCGCTGCGCGGCGAGGAGCGCTCAGCACGCGGGGCCGTTCACGGTGCTGGTTGCCTCCGCAGGAACAGCCAACCGCTCCGATGATATACTCGGTGGTGCACGGCGATGAGGCTCGCCAGGTGACTTCGGCCACTGAAGTGCCCGCTGCGGCTGATAGCCTCTGCTCGACCAGTCCGGTCAGCAGAGGCTTTTTGACGTTAGGAGGGCATCATGGAAAGACTCCCGCGCAACCACACCGTCTCCCGGATCGGCCGTTTCCTCGTTCGCCCCAGTCGGCCAACGGTCGACCGATATCTGGCCGCCACCCTGCGCTAGTCGTTCGGGGAGCCAGGGTGCCCTCTGTGTCGCATGCTGGAAGGCAAGGAGCGCCGAGCGCTCGAAGCGATCCTTTGGGAACAAGTGAACGATCCAGCCACGGCCGATCGGCTGGCGGCGGCACGCGGATTCTGCTGGGAACACACGTGGGCGCTCGTTCCAGCAGGAGCAGCCGTCCACAGTCATCTCGGCGTCGCTATCCTGCTCGAGCGGCTTCTGCGCGATGCCTTCCGATCAGGCCCCGCTCGCAACGGGCTCGCGCGCTGGCTCCGCCCGCTTGCGCCCTGCCCAGTCTGCGAATGGCTCGGGCAGGCCGAGAAGACGCTCGTGTCGGCGACCACCCAGCTCGTCCAGCAAGACCCCTCGCTCGTGTACCGGCAACCGGGCCTCCTCTGTTGTCCTCATGCGACGGCACTGGCTGGACTCCTCAGCGATTTCCCTTGGACAGCATGGCACGAGCGGGCCGAGCAGGAACGCGTGTCTTGGTCACCCTTGGAACTCCTCCAGCATGACGTCGGCCGTCGTCCGTGGTACGTCCCTCGGCCCGCTGCTCTGCCCGCAGTCTGCCCTCACTGCCTGACCGAACCACCAGGGCATGACCGGCGCTGGAGCTGGCTGCGAGCGCTCTGGCAACCACCACTGCTGGCTGATTGCTCGCTCGAAGTCTGCCTGGGCCACGCTGCCGCGAACGACCAGGCCGTGCCCTGGTATGAGGAACTCGCCGCACTGCTCGACGATGTGGCCGCCTTCATTGCCGCTCACGACTACCGGTTCCGCGGCACCCTGAATCTGGCTCAGCGCGGGAGCTGGCTCCGCGCACTCGCGCGCCTCGTCGGCACCGTTCCAGCAGCTGGTCCTCACGAGCAAGCGCAGCGCATGACGGTGTAGGATCGACGCAATGGCTACTCCGAATCAGCACGAGGGCTCGTCCTACGACATGGCCTTGATCGAAGGACTCCAGCATCCACGCCCGGATATTGCCGAAATGTGCGCCTGGGTTTTGGGTCAGCGGCGGACACGCCTGGCGGTACCCGCGCTGATCGAGGTACTCCACAGGCGTCCGAACGAGATCGACGTCCTGGTCGCTGCGGTCAACGCGCTCGGGTCCATCGGCGATACCCGAGCGTTGCCAGCACTCGTCGAAGCCGCCCGCGAGGGAGCCGTTCCCGTCCGATGCGCCGCCCTGCGCGCGTTGGCTGCCATCGATCCCGTCCGAGCCACTCCGATCCTGCGCGACGCTCGCGAACGCGACCCGTCACCCGGAGTGCGTGCGGAAGCTGCTCGACTGCTCGAAGAGGAGGCCAAGCGTGACCAACCCGATGAGACCACCGTTTGAGCCGCTCCCCACTGAACGCATACGAGACCTGCATACGCTGCTCCTGCGTATCCGCGATGCGATCGAGCGCGTGATCGTCGGGAAGCGCGACGTGATCGAACTGCTGTTGGCAGCAGTCCTGGCTGGCGGCCATGTCCTCCTCGAGGATGTTCCCGGGATCGGCAAGACCAAGCTCGCGCGGACCTTTTGCCGCGTGATCGGTGGAAGCTTCCGCCGCATCCAATTCACGCCTGATCTATTGCCAGCTGATGTCACCGGTTCGCTGGTCTACGAACCCGGCCGAGGCAGCTTCGTGTTCCATCCGGGGCCCATCTTCGCCAATGTCGTGCTCGCCGACGAGATCAATCGGGGAACACCGCGCACGCAAGCCGCGCTCCTCGAAGCGATGGAGGAGAGACAGGTAACGGTCGAACGCGAAACCTACCACCTTCCCACTCCTTTCCTGGTGGTGGCCACGCAGAACCCGATCGAGCTCGAGGGCACGTTCCCCCTGCCGGAAGCCCAGCTCGATCGCTTCATGATGCGCCTCAGTCTGGGATACCCGACGGCAGACGACGAGGCAGCGATGGTCCGCCGCTTCCTGATCGGCGATCCGCTGGTGGAACTCGAGCCGGTCACCGATCCAGAGGAACTCGCTGCCGCTATCGTCCAGACACAACGTATCTTCCTGGGTCAAGCCGTTCTCGACTATCTCGTCGCACTCGTGCGACAGACACGGCAGCGCGAGGACGTCCAGCTGGGCGCGAGTCCGCGCGCGACACTCGCGCTCGCCCGCAGCGCGCAGGCAACTGCTCTCCTCGCTGGTCGTTCCTACGTCATTCCGGACGATGTGCGAGCTGTCGCCGTACCAGTGCTCGCGCACCGCATCCGCTTGACCGCACGCGCCGAACTCCACGGTCTCACGGCTGAATCCGTCGTGCGAGCAGTCCTCGAAGAGGTTCCGGTTCCGGTGGAGGAAGTTGTCGAAGGAGCGTGACCGTGGAAAGCGCACCGACCGTCGTCCCGGTCGAACGCGAGGAACTTCTGCCCGCTGGCATCCTCGCCTCAGTCGTCCTCGGTGGTGCAGCCGTCGCGTTGGGGCGGCCGATTCTGGCTCTCGTCGCCTTCGCCGTGACCATCGTGCTCGGTCTGGGGCTGCTCTGGCTGCGCTTCGGCTTCTACCGGGTCCGTTATTGGCGTCAGCTCCAGCCGGACCATGTCTTTCCCGGGGAACCAGTCACGCTGAGCCTCGTCCTGGAGAATGCCAAACCGCTCCCCCTTCCCTGGGTCGAGGTCGTCGAGGAACTGCCTGCCGCACTCGTCATCGAAGGCCAGCAGCTCGAGCCCTCGCCCAAGCCGGAGCGCAAGGTGCTGCGGACGCTTCTCTCGGTCGGGATCGCGGAGCGCGTGCAGCGACGCTATCCGGCACGCGCGAGGCGACGTGGCTTCTATCGCCTCGGGCCGGCCCGCCTGACGACCGGCGATCCTTTCGGCTTGGCTCGCGCTCGTCTGGAGATCGAACCCGGCGGGACTCTCCTCGTCTACCCGGAGATCCGACCGCTGGAGTCGTTCGGTCTCCCAGCCGAGCATCCGCTCGGTGACGCGACCCCCTTGCGCCCGTTACTCGAGGATCCACTACGCATCCAGGGTGCTCGTCCCTACCAGCCTGGCGACTCTCCGCGCCAGATCCACTGGCGTGCCACTGCTCGTCTCGGGGAACTACAGACGCGCTTGCTGGAGCGTTCCGCTGCACCCGTCCTGGCACTTTTTCTGGACGTGAACACCTTCGAGCATTTCTGGGAAGGAATTCGTCCTGGAGAACTGGAGTGGGCGATTTCACTCACCGCCTCCCTGGCCTCTTGGGGCATCGAGCAGGGCTATCAAGTCGGGCTCTGGGTCAATGCGCCCCTCGTCGGTGGTGAACGGTTCATTCGTATCCGGCCAGGTCGTCATCCGCACCAGCTCCGGCGTCTGCTCGAGGCGCTGGCCATGCTCGTCCCGCATACCGGTCATCGCATCGAGCAGCTTCTCAGCGCTGAAGCGCGACTGCTCAGCGGCGGCGTCACGATCGTGCTGGTCACTGCGCTCGTCACGGAGAATCTGCGCCGGACGCTGCTCGCTCTCCGACAACAGGGTTACGGCATCGCGCTGATCGCCGTCGGGACCTCGGCCGGTCTCCTGCCGCGGCGAGGACTCGCCATCTTCGAGCTGGAGGGAGAACGTGCTCCGGCGGCCTGATCCGCTCACCATCGCACTGTCCGCGAGCGCGCTCGCCGCAGAGGCACTGGCTGTGACACCACTCGTCGCCTGGCTGGCCGTCCTCTCCGGTGCCGATCCGATCGCGGTACCGGGTTGGCTTTCGCTCGCGACCACAGGCCTGGTCGGCTACGGGCTCGCTCGCCTCGTGTTGACCCGAACCCAGGACCCCGCGTGGAGCAGGTTCCTGGCTTCCGGGGGCTGGTTGCTCTGGACGCTCGGGTGGTGGGCGTTGCGCGAACGATCGCTCGAGGCAATTCCCGGCTTTTTCGCTGCCCTGGTCAGTCTCGATGCACCGGCGGTCGGATTGGCGATCCTCAGCGCGCTGGCCTGGTGGCGCGCGCTCAGCCTGGCGAGTGACCCGCACCCGTTTCAGGGTTCCTACTTGCGGTGGGCGATCATGCGTGATCTCCTGATCGTCGGCGGCACAACGGTTCTCGCAGCAGCGAGCGGCGGTGCCGGCGCGCAAGCAGTCTGGCATCGACTCGAGTTCGGTGCTCCCCTGCTACTCATCGTCAGGCTCCTCACCGCTGTCTTAGTGCAAGCGGAGGCCGTACGCCTCGCTTATCCTGCGGCGATCAGCTCGGCCCGCTGGGTAACCTGGTCAGCGGTCCTCGCCCTCGGCATCGTCTGCCTCTCTGCACTGGCCAGTCTGGTGGCTGGTCCGACCCTGTGGCCGCACCTGGTGCGTCCCGTCACCTGGCTCCTCACGCTCATCGTCGCCGTCCTGGTGACGCTGGCCGTTCTCCTCGCCGTCCTCATCTGGACCGCGTTGCGTCTTCTCGTCTGGATGCTCCGGGCCATCGCCGGCCAGCACGAACCAGGTCCGCCGCCCGCGCTTCCGGTGCTGCCCGATCTCCTCCGTCCTCGGGACACTCTCGCGCACCTCGCCGTGCCGATCTGGCTCGAGCGAGGGCTGGTGGCACTCACCGGCCTGCTCCTCGCGCTCGGCTTGCTCGTGCTCATCGCGCGCGCCTTCCGGCGCATCCGATCGCGGCCGATCGCCACCAGCGCGAGCGAGCTCCGCGAACGCGTCTCTCTCGCAAGCATTCGCGACATTCTCCCCGCTTTCCGCTGGTCGGGATCGGCACCCCGTCTCCGCCGCAGTCCCGGCCTGCCCCACGATGTCCGCAGCGCGTATCGCGCCGCGCTCGTTCTATTGGCGGCGCGCGGCTTCGTTCGCCGAGCCAGCGAGACCCCGCTGGAGCTCGCTCATCGCGTCACGAGTGTCTGGCCCCGACTCGCCCAGCCGCTCCAGGATCTGACCGCCCGCTACCTCGTCGCCCGCTACGCGGAGCATGAGGATCCGCACGACCGCGCAGCAGCGCTCGACGATTGGCGAGAACTTGCGCGTCGGCTCGCTGAGGAGCCGTGAACCGTCAGATGTGCCCCAGTGCCTGTTCCAGGTCCTGCCAGAGTTCCTCCGGGTGTTCCAGTCCGACCGAGAGCCGCAGGAGCCCATCGCTGATCCCCAGTCGCTCCCGCTCGCTCACGGGCAGCGAACGGTGCGAGGTGGTCGCCGGGTGCACGAGTGTCGTCACGGCACCACCCAGCGTTTCAGCGAAGCGCACCAAGCGGAGAGCACGCACGAATCGCCGCACCGCCGGCTCTCCACCAGCGAACTCGAAAGCGACCACGGCCCCAAAGCCGTCACGCAACAGTCGTTCAGCCAGCCGGTGTTCCGGATGACCCGGCAGGCCCGGATAGAGCACCGCCTGCACCATCGGATGCGCGGCCAGGCGTTCCGCCAGGAGGAGCGCGCTCCGACTGCTCTGTGCTGCCCGCAGGGGCAGCGTGACCAGACCACGCTGGATCAACCAGCTGTCGAACGCTCCACCTCGCCCACCGAAGCGCACCACCTGTCCTCGGATCGTCTCGACCACGGCCGCTGGTCCAGCAACGACGCCGCCACTCGCATCGTGATGCCCACCGATCAACTTGGTGGTGGAATACACGACCAGCACCGCTCCCCAGGACAACGGCCGGCAATGCACCGGCGTCGCGAACGTGTTGTCCACGACCATCAGTGCCCCGGCAGCTCGGGCGAGCGCCGCCAGTCTCGGAAGATTGCGCACCCGGAGGGTCGGGTTGGTCAGCGTGTCCACCCACAGCAGTCGAGCCGGACGCTCCAGTGCACCTGCCATCGCCTCGAGATCACCACAATCGACGAAGTCGACGATCACCCCAAAGCGCGCCAGGTCTCGCTCCAAGAGCAGTCTCGTACCGCGATAGACGTGCGTGTCGGCGACTACTCGCTCGCCGGGTATGGTGAGCGCGAAGAGCGTGGCGGCGATCGCGCTCATGCCGCTCGCGGTGACGACCGCGTCTTCGGCCCCTTCCAGGCTCGCCAGTGCCAGCTCGAGCTGCCGGTGGTTCGGCAACCCGTAGCGGGCATAGATGAACCCCGGCTCCTCACCGCGGGCGATCTCGTCCATCGCCTCCATATCCGGATAGGCAAAAGCGCTCGTCTGCCAGATCGGTGGAGCGAGCGGTACTGTTCGGCTCTCCAGCTGGTGCAGTCCTGCCTGCGTGCAGATCGTTTCTGGCCTGGTCGCCGGTTTCTGCTCAGGCATCTCCGGACTCCTCTCGCTCTCGTTTCCGACCACCCGAGCGCAGCATACTTCCGCTCGAAGAGTGGACGCGACACGGAAAGCGAGGGAACGCGATGAGCCGCCTAGGGTACTCAGCTAGTTTCGAGCAGTTCCACCCTTCTGATCTCCTGCGCTGGTGCCAACTCGCTGAACAAGAGGGGTTCGATAGCGTGCTCGCTGCTGACCACTTCCACCCCTGGACACCCGAGCAAGGCCAGAGTGGCTTCGTCTGGGCCTGGCTCGGCGCGCTGGGCGCGACGACGCGTCTCCGCTTCGGCACTGGTGTCACGCCGCCGATCGGCTTCCGGTACCACCCGGCGATCGTCGCGCAGGCTGCGGCCACGCTCGAGGCGATGTTTCCGGGGCGCTTCTGGCTCGGGCTCGGGGCCGGCGAAGCGCTCAACGAGCACATCGTCGGCCGCTACTGGCCGGAACCGGCTGAGCGGATTCGCATGTTGAACGAGGCCATCGAGGTCATCCAAAAACTGTTCACTGGAAAAGTCATTCGGCACGAGGGAGTCTATTTCAAAGTAGAAAGCGCCAAACTCTACACAATGCCTGACGTCCCACCACCGATCATCGTGGGTACCGCTGGGCCCTACATGGCCAAAAAGACTGGCCAACTCTGCGACGGTCTCCTGACTCCCGGAGCGAATGACGAGAAGCTCCGCCTCCTCCTGAGTCGTTTCGAGGAAGGAGCGCGCGCTGCCGGCAAGGATCCCCGGCGCATGCCTCGCATGATCCAAGTCCACGTCTCCTGGGCCGAGACCGATGAGCAGGCGATCGAAAATGCCCTCCGCGAATGGCCTAATGGCGGCATGGCCTTCCCCAAGGGGGACATTCGCAACCCCGAAGACTTCCAGGCGATGGCCCGATTGGTCCGACCGGAACATTTCCAGGGCCGCGTCCTCATGACGTCCGACCTGGACCGCCATGGCGAGTTCCTGCAACATCTCATCGATCTCGGGTTCACCGAGATCTACGTGCACAATGTGGGACGCAACCAGGAGGAATTCATCCGCGCCTATGGGCGAGCAGTCATCCCCCACTTGCGCTGGCCAGCGGATGCCCCGGTCGCCCAGGCGATGAGTCCGTCTGCGCCTCGAGCAGGCCAGTAGAGGGACAGTCGACGCGGCCGGCCTCTCCCGGACGAGTGGGCTGTTCGCCTGTCCGTCCCCGGCGGGTGTCCGTTCGCCGCGCTGGAACCTGCCGGCCAGCCGACCTGGCGCCGGAGCGAGCGGACTGACCTGCCCCGGTCGTGGATGAGACTCGGCTGACGCGAGCTGATCGTCACAATGAGCGACCCCCGCCGGGTCTCACTCCCGCGGGGGTCGGCGACAACTGTCCGCGTGCCATCAGGCACCGCTCGGGCGGCGCTCCTCGGCAGCCTCGCTTCGCAGCGTGTGCTCGCCCGACCGACCGGCCTCCCTCTCCTGCTCGATCTCCCGGGGCAAAGGAGCCACTCGCGCCGTCGTCGGATAGACCACACGCACTGTGCGGATCACCGGCTGACCGTCCTGATTGAGAATCGTGTAACGGATCAGGGTGCGCATCGGTTCACCTCCTTTCCATCCGGCCTGTTGTGACCTGACCGGCTGCCCCCGGACCGACCGGGGGCGCGGAGGTGCCGTGCGCTCGAGGCGTACTGCAGCCTACTGCTCCGACCCGGACGGCCAGCGGGAGCCGGTACTGCGTTCTGGAGGCTGACTACGTTCCATGAACCGTACCCTCCACATCGGACCGACCTCGGCGTCGCATCACCTTGCAGACGCGACGCCCAACCTTCCAGAGTATACGCATCCCAGCCTTTGCCGTCAACCAACGATTCTTCGGTCGTCGTGCGCGTCGAGTGTTCCGACGGCTCTTCGAGGGGCCACGAATCTGGTCCGAGAGCCTGGCTCCCCTGCTAGCCATCGAACGACCATCTCGTCCAACTTCGACTGGCCGCTCGCGCAGCAGCACCGTTGCCGCAGGATCCGGCTCCCGGCCTGACCTGCCAGCGACGAGCGCTCAGGTGGAAAACGGTGAGTGCGTCGAACCCACCCGATCGATTCAGTCCACCCGACCAGCGTGAGGCTCGCCCCACGTCTCGTTCCTCCGCACACCCACCTTGTCGGTCCGCCCCTCGCGTGCTAACCCGTTCTTGTACTCGGCACTGCACGCGTGCCACCCGGAGGTCGCCATGCCTGGCTCCGCTCGCCGTCATACCACTGTCGACCGTCTACCGCGAAGCCGGAAGCCGCGTCCACGCTGCTGGCGAGGGACAGTTTCGCGTCGATCTCTGGGCATTGAGGTGCACCCGATGCACGCGACGAGGTGACCATGGCTCGCTGGAGACAGGTCCGCCGCTGGCTCAGCGGCTGGCGCGAACCGCGCCCTGGTCTCACGGTCACCGGGTCGGTCGTCCTGGAACCCGGTCACTACGATCTCCCCGACCCCGGAGACGGTGCGCTCCGCATCGCTGCGGACGATCTGGTGATCGACGGTCGCGGAGCGGTCCTCGATGGCCGAGGGCGCGGTGGCATCGGCATCCTGCTCCTGGGCCGCCGCCGAGTCGTGATCCGCCATCTGGTAGTACGCGGATACGACTGGGCGCTCCTCGCGCTCGACTGCGAGGAGATCGTCGTCGAGGATTGCGACTTTTCCCACAACGGTGCGAGCGAGGGGACCTTCCTCGACATCACGCGTCCAGACGAAGGCGCGGGCGGCGGGATCCGTTCGATTCGCTCCACGAACACCCGAATCGTTCGGCTCGTCGCTCGCGAGCAGGATATCGGGATCGATGCGATCGCCTCGCACGGTCTCGTCGTCACCGACTGCGATCTCTCCCACAACCACGCGTGGGGTATCCGTCTCCACGGCTCCTCGTCGTGCCGGCTGGAGCGGAACCGCGCGCAATATGTCAACCGCTGCGGCGGGACCGGGTGCGATGCAGCGGGCATCCTGGTGACTGGCGGATCGCACCACAATCTGATCGCCGGCAACGACCTACGCTGGTCGGGCGACGGCTTCTTCCTCGGCAACCAGTTCAGCCCGCCCTCCGACGAAAACCTCGTCGTCGGCAACGACGGCTCGTACTCGCCCAACAATGCCTTCGAGGCCACCTTTTCGCGCGGCAACGTGTTCCGGCAGAATCGAGCGTGCTGGAGTAACTTCGGCTTCTGGCTCGGCTTTTCCACCGATACCGTCCTCGAGGGCAATCTCATCACCGACAACCGGCTAGATGGCGTGCATTGGGAACATGGCGCCTGCGGTGTCCTGCGCGACAATCTGTTCGCGCGCAATGGTCGCGACGGGGTCGCCTTCACGCTCGACCCTGCCAACCGCGACTTTCCCGACCGCTGTGTCTCGACCGGCCACGAGCTGCGCGACAACTGCTTCGCCGCCAATGGCCGAGCTGCCGTCTTCCTGCTCCATACCACGCGGACGCGCTTGGTCGGCAACCGGTACCGGGCTGAGCGGACACCGCTCCTCCTGGCCGGTGACACGCGCGAGAACGAGATCCAGGACGTGTTCACGACGACCTGAGCCTCGACCGGCTGCAAGAGAGCCGGGCGCTGCTCGCGACCGATCAGCTCGGCTCGCCGCTAGGCAGCAGCGGTCGCGCGCCGGCGGGCAGCTCTCCCCGCCGGTCCGGTGCGCAGTGCCTGCACGAACGCGACGAGCGCGACGACCAGCTGGCTCCACAGTCCCCAGGTGAACCAGAGCACCCAACTCCCGAGGTCGCTCCATCGGCGAGGCAGCGCGACGGTCCCTTCGAGCCAGTGCCAGGCGAAGAGGGTATCCAGCACGCCGCTCCACGTACCGGTACGGAGTGCGCTGACGAGTGCGACGCTGAACCAGGACAGCTGCTGGATCCAGAACGCGATCAGGGCCACGCACCCCAATACCACCCAGGCCGCTGGAGCCTTCCAGCCTCGCCAGAGCGCAAGGCCAGCAAGAAACGGCGGTACACCGAGCGCGAGGAACCAGGCCGCGATGATCCGAAGTTCCGTGTCCCCCTGTACTCGCCGTACCAGGTCGCGAGCGACCAGCCAGTCCAGCCCCACAGCCACGCCCTTCAGAGGCCGAGCACCAGCCCGAGAGACCGTCGGACCGCCATCGTCATGCTGCACCTCGCCGTCTCGGTTCGGAGCAGATGTCGCATGTCGCGTATAGCTCGCGCGAACTCCTCGCGCCAGCCGAACGCCCGGTCGCTGGGCGGTGCGGCTGTCCGCCGGTATCCCAGCGCGAACGGTCGCGTGCAGGATCTGCCGTTCCGTTCACCGAGCTCGGTCGCTGGCTCAGCTCGCGCGTTCGCGAGCGGAGTCGGCCGGCGCACCGACGAGGAGTTCGGCGAGGTAGGCGAGCGCGGCCCCGGCCCGAGCCCGGAGGACGACTGCCGCTTCCCGGTCGAGCGGGGTCGGTTCGTCATTGACGATCGCGACGAATGCCCCCGCTCGCGCTGCACGGCGCGGCACATGAGCCGCCGGCACGACCTTGAGCGACGTACCGATCACCAGCATGACTGGCGTCGTTTCGGCGAGCGCCAGCGCATGCTCGAGAATCCGGCGCGGCACCGGCTCGCCGAAGGAAACGGTGGCTTCTTTCACTAGCCCACCGCAGACGGGACAATCCGGGATCGTTCCAGGCGGACCAGGGTCGAACTCCTCGGCCGGCCAGAGCAGCTCGCACGATAGGCAGCGGATGGCATGCGCCGTTCCGTGCAGCTCGATTACCCGCTCCGGCGGACTGCCCGCCTTTTGGTGCAGCCCATCGATGTTCTGCGTCACGATGATGTCCAGATACCCCGCAGCCTGCAGCCGCGCCAGCGCCACGTGTCCCGCATTGGGCCGCGCCCCGGCGAGGATCGGATAGCGTTGGCGCCGTCGATCCCAGTAACGCCGCCGTACCTCAGGATCGTTCAGAAAATCGCGGTAGCGGGTCGGATTCTCGCGCGACCATAGCCCGTTCGGCCCGCGATAGTCCGGTATCCCGGACTCGGTGGAGATTCCCGCGCCAGTGAAGGCTATACCTGGCCCCCGCTGGTAGAGCGCATCCGCGATCGCCTCAACCAGCCGCCGCTGCTCCGCACTGAGCGCTCCGCCGTCCATCGCTGCTTCCCCCTCCGTTCCCAATCCTACCAAGCCCACGAGAGCCTGACGGACTGCCCGTTTCACGTCTTCCCGTTCGCGTGTCCCAACGGCTCCTCCCGGGCGTCCCGCCTGCTCGACAACCGACTCGCGGTATCGAGCGGCACCCGCCCACGCTATCCACGCCTCGCATCGGAAGCGAGCTCGTCAGCTCAGCTGCGATCGACGCCCTGCATGGGGAACTCAGCCGAGCTGCCGGGACTCGACCGGTCGGTCCACTGCCCGCTCGCGCCGCGTCGATCGGTTGCCGCGGACGCCGCAGTGCGGGACAATCAGCGGGGAAGGGAGCCGAGCGTGTCTCAGTCTGCCTCGGTCGTCATCGTCGGTGGCGGGATCATCGGCTGCGCGATCGCTGCCGAGCTCGTTCAGCGTGGCTGGCGGAGCGTTCGCGTCCTCGAGCGTGCCACGGTCGGCGGCCAAGCCGTCATCGCCTACGCCGGGCTGCTGGCTCTTCCCGGCAGCGGATCGACCGATGACCCCCTGTCCGAGCTCGGTGCCGCGAGCCTGGCTCGCTTTCCTGCGGTCGCTGCCGACCTGCGCGAGCGCTCCGGTATCGACGTGGAACTTCGCCACACCGGTGCGATCCTGCTCGCCTTGACGGCCGACGAGGAAGCAGCGCTCCGCGCTGCCCTGCCTGTCCTGCGTACCCGCGATGCTGCCTGTTGCTGGCTCGACCAGCACGAGCTCCGGCACCTGGAACCCGCCGTCTCGACGCTCTTCCGCGGCGCCCTGCTCCTCCCCTACGAGCACCAGGTCCTGAGTCCACGTCTGGTCGAGGCCTATGCGCGCGCCGCCGTCCTCGGGGGTGCCCGTATCGAGGAAGGGGTGGAAGTGACCGGTTTCGAGCGCGACAGCGACCGCGTCGTCGCAGTCCGCACGCGCACCGACCGCATCGCGGCCGAGCACGTCATCATCGCCGCTGGCGCCTGGAGCGGCGCGCTCGCTGCCCTACTCGGTGTTCCACTTCCGCTCGGCCCGCTGCGCGGCCAACTGGTTCGCCTCCACGCCTGGGATACCCGGATTCGCCACACTCTGTACCGCGGCGACCTCTATCTCGCCGTGAAGGCCGATGGAACCGTCGCAGTCGGCTCCACCGAGGAACTGGCAGTGTACGACCGTCGGCCGACGCTCGAGGGAGTGCGCCAGCTGGTGACGTTCGTTCACGAGACGGTGCCGGCCCTCGGCCGGGCAGCTTTCCTCGAGGCACTGGCTGGTCTCCGGCCCTGGTCGGCCGATGGCCTCCCCTTGCTCGGACGCCTCCCCGGGTACGAGAACGTCTGGGTCGCCAGCGGGCACGCCCGGCACGGTGTTCTGCTGAGCCCGATCACCGCGTTCCTGATGATCGAGCTGCTGGAAGGGAAGCAGCCAGCGCTCTCACTCGCCCCCTTCGACCCCGCCCGCTTCGCCCGCTGACCGCTCCCGTTACCGTGATGCGCGCCGTTGCCAGGCGGTCGCGGCCAGCACGGCGAGTGCACCGACGAGGAATCCCAGCGCTGCCAGCAGCAGCCCGTCCCGCCAGGCTGCGGGACTGCCGCCCGCAGCGAGTACGGCGAGAGCGCCGGACAGGAACGCCCCGGCGGCCACACCGACCAGACTCTGGCCGAGCAACCAGCTGCGGCGCAGCGTCGCCAGCCGGATAGCGATGAGCACCAGCAGAAGAACCGGAAGCCCGACGAAGACGATCGACCAGTCCATCGTCGTCACCTCCTTCCCGCGCAGGGTCGATCCTGTCTCGATGCGAGCCGGATACCAGCGCGACCGGCTCGCCGAGATTGCAGGCGGGCCAGCCTATGCCCCGCGATGTGAGCCGGTATCGGCGAGTGCGGTCCCGCACGTTCCAGCAACAGCACCAGCGTCCGGGCACGTCCTGCCGTCGAGCCGTGACCTCCTCCCGTCGGCATCCCGACCGTTCCTCGACGAGCGGCCAGCCGGTCTCGTGAAGCGGCGGCTCCGCTCGGCTCGGGCGCGTCCGTCAGTGCGCGTTGCCGGACGCATGCTTCGCGCACTCGCGCCGGGCGTGCCTGAGCGCCCAGACGAGGTAAGCGAGCCCCGCCACCGGCAAGAGCGTCGTGAGCGTCGCCTCCGCCCAGTGCGGTAAGCCAGCCCAGAGTGTCTCTCCCCTGCGGAGACGGTCCCAGAGAAGCCAGCCGCCCAAGACTACCATAATGCTCCAATACACGATATCCCCGACCCGACGACGCCGGATGGCCATGAGCGAGCGGATGACGACCGCAGCGAGAATGAGCATCATCCCGAGCACGAACGCGGCGAGCACTGGACACCCCCGAACGAATGCGTCTCATCTGCAGCAGCCCAGCCGAGCGCCGCGCCTCCCTCACGGTCTCCACGGCGGCTCTTGCCAGCATCAGTTGAACCACCAGACGCAGGCGCGCATCGGACAAGCCGGGCAGGCGCTGGCCAGGCAGGTCGTGCTTGCGAGGTTGCTGATGAGCGTGCACGAATTCCCAAACCGGCCAAGGCAACAGGCGTGTGCCTTACAGCGTAAGCCAGGTCGTCCGTTCGAGGTGCCGCCGCTCCGCTGGGCAGGTCTCCCCAGCGTGCTCCTCGCTGCTTGTCTGGTGTCTGCCCCCTTTCTGGAGTGCTCATTCGATGAAGGCACCTTCCGCCACTCAACGGAACGTGACGAACATCATCCCAGCCCAGAACGGGAACCGGTTGGAGGCTGCTCATCCAGCTTTCCTGCCAGTCGCTCCTTCCGCCGCTCCCACAGTATCGAGGCCAGTCCGAACCAGACGACCGCGATCACGAACCAGCTCGAGGACGAGGGGCCGTTGGCGCAGACGTCCTCCACGTCGCTGTGCATGCCGACCGCGAGACCACTGAGCAGCAGAGCGATCGTGATGAGCCGGAACGGCCGCCACCGCAAGGTCTTCCAGCGATGAGGCAGATCGAGAGCGATGAGGAACAACAGTATGGTGATGGGGCTGACCAAGAGGACGATCGCCAGCGTGCTCAGGACGGCGTCGAGGCTCTGCATACCCGACCCCCTACTGCTTAGGACCCCCCGTGGTAGGCCCTCTGGACGACAGTCCGTGCACATGATGCAAACCCAAAACAGACAGAAGGGGCAAAGAAGCGCGATGCCGAGTAGGCATATAGCACAACCGTAGCGGAGTCCGCACTGCACGCACGGTACGAAGCATCCGCGGCCGCAACACTCCGAGAGCTTGCCGAGGTTCACCCGGCAGCACCGCTGGCCGGGCTACCAGCCCGGCAGGCAACTCGCCGGACCGGACGTCCCCTCTGCTGCCTCGTCCCCCGGGTCACCCCGCGGACCCACCCAGCAGCCCGGTCGACGGTCAGCAGCTTCTCGTCGCCGCAACTCGCACGAGTCCCGTCGCAGTCTCGGCAACCCACGCTCCCCGCTCGCCTCCCCCGCTCCGACCGGGACGAGCCAAGCCCTCGCCAGGTGACCTAGGTCACCCCCGGGGCGCGAGAGCGCTGTTCGAGCCGCCACCCCGCTGCCACCGCTACCACCACCGCTGCCAGCGCGAGCGCCCCGCGCACCCCGAGCGGACTCCCCGGCAACTCCGTATCCCAGACCGGCCCCTGCCGCACCCCGTGCCACCAGGCAACCGCGAGCAGCCATGTCACGACGAGCTCGTACGCCCAGTCCAATTTCCGGAACTGCCGAAAGCGCCGCCCCACCCAGCGCACGTGAACCAGCGACAGGAGCCCGAGGCTACCGAAATAGCAGATGGCGGAGTAGATCGGATACCACTGCTCCCACATCGTCCCGATTCCTCCACTGCAACATTCCGCTCACGGCCCCCAGGGTGGATCGTTCCAAGAGCACTCGCACCACCACACGCAGGACCGGAATACACAGCTGGCACACACGATCGGCAGACAGGAGATGCAAGCGAAATTACCGAGACGACAAGGCCAAGCACAGAATGTGCCTGCCGCACAACACCAAAGTGCAGCACCCACGTCAACCTGGCAGCAGCGCCGCTCCCTGCAAGGCCACGTCCCCGGCGGGCAACTCGCCGGACTGAAGTCACCCCCACCAACGCCCAGCGGATACTGCACCACCCCACCCGCACTCACTGCCCGCAGCTCGGCGACTTCCCCTACCACGCGGTAGCGCAGCGCCTCCACCCGCCCCTTGCTGTCCCGGTACGCCACCACCACCTCGTCGTCGGGCAGCACCCCCGCCAGGGCCCACAGCGTCCGCCCGTCGGCCAGCCGGTGCTCGGCTGCCTGCACCTCGGCCAGCTCTGCCGCACCGAGTACTGCCCGAAGGTCAGGCCCAGCCACGACCTCCGCCAGGAGTTTCTCCCGAGCTGCCGGATCGAGCAGGCTCGTCTCTATCGGCTCCACTGCCCACCACGGGCGCTCTTCCCCCGCTCCCTGGGCATGCACCCCACCCGGCACCGCCAGCTTCCCGCTCACCAGAAGCCCCAGTGCGGTGCCGAGTCCAGCCGGCCGCCCGAGTACTCGCCGCCGCGTCAGCACCGGACCCGCTCCCGCTGGCGAAGCCAGGTCCCCTAGCTCCCTCGCCAGTGCCAGCCCCCGCCGCACCCCCAGCAGCCGTACGAGCTCGAGCACAAGCCGCCGCCCGGTCAGTGCCCGGACCGCTTCCGCCCCCTCCACCGCAAAGAGCACCAGCTCCCACGGCGCCCCGGCCCCCAAGAGCCGCTCCCGCCAGGCCGCCACCTCCGGGTCGTGCAGGCTCCGCGCCAGGAGCCGCCCACCACCAGCTCGGCCAGCGCGTGGCAGCGCCCGCAGGCTCCGTCATAGGCCAACCCCCGTGCATGCGCAGACCTCGTTCGAGTGATACCGTGCCTCTTGCCACTATCCATAGGGTCGGGTGCGCTTACCAGTCACCTTTGGATGACAGCGCTGTCATCCGGCCGAGCGCTCCCTCCGCCTGGCGCGCTCAGGGAGCGAGCAAGCCACGCTGGCGAGCTGCCGCGACCACCGCGCCCCGCCCAGGCGTGACCCCGAGCTTGTGAGCCAGCCGCCGCACCCGCGCCTTGACGGTCGCCGGTGCCACGCCCAGCCGCCCGGCGATCGCTGCATAGGTGAGATCCCACTCGGCCAGGAGCGGCAGGAGCCGCTCCTCTGCCGGACTCAGCCTCGGACGCCCCACTCGCTCCCGCCACAGCGCAGCCAGCTGGGCTGCCGCTGTCGGCCCGGCGAGCAGGAGCGGGCTTTGCGTGAGGAGCGCGACCACCGCGGGCAGCAGTGCCCGGTCCAGGTCGTCCCAGGTGAGGACTCCCCGGAGCGGCAACCCGGAGTTCAGGAGCGTCGCGACGAGCTGGACAGGGAGTGCGCGCGCCAGAAGCACGCTCGGAGCCCGCTGCACCAGCTCTCCGAGCGCCGGGTCGAGCGGTTCGCGCAAGAGACCGGCCCCGAGGACGACGAGGTCGGGGCGCCAGGACAGCGAGCCGGCCGGCGGGGGCAAGATCAGCGGCCAGCTGTACAGCCGTGATTCCCGAGCAACCAGCCAGCTGGGCAGCCAGCTCCCGCCAGCCGAGCGCGTCGTCCCGGACGAGCAGGGTGCGCACCATCGCCAGTCCCTTCGAGAGAGTCGGTCGGTTGTCCGAACGATACCACCTGCTCTGCCGTTCCGGCAACTGCGGGAGGACAGAATACGATCGCTCTCGGCCGACTGCCGGCCTGCGCGGAGCGATCCACGACAGCACAGGGTGGCCGACGTGGGTCACTCCTCGTCGCCTGCGTGGAGTTTCTGAGTCGGTTTCCTGGTGGGAACGACGGGACGCTCGTCCCTCAGTCGCGCCCGGACTCGAGGACAGCTCGTCGCTTGGCTCGCTCGAGTGGCGAAAGCGTCCGCGCGACCCAGGCGACCGTCGCCGCCAGCGCCAGCCCGATCGCGAGGAAAGGTGCGTGAAGCCCGAGCGCGGCCGCGAGCGCTGTTCCCACTGACGGGCCGACGAAGGCTCCCAGCGATGATGCCGTTGTCGTGAACCCGTAAATGGTCCCGCGCCGCCCTTCGGGCGTGAGTCGCGCGACCAGGGCGTTCGCGGTCGGCAGCATGCCGCCAGAGGCGATGCCGAAGAGCGCCTGCAACACGATGACCTGCCACACCTGAGTCGTCAGCCCCAGCGGGAGGAAGGTGGCGGCCGCCAGCGCGCCGCTGGCGATCAGCAACGGTCGCTGGCCGATCCGGTCGCTCAGTCGGCCCAGTCCGACCGATGCGACCGCGCTGGTCATCCCGCTCACCCCCATCGCCAGCCCGGCGAGGGAATTGACCGCCGAGGAACCGCGTGCCAGCTGCGCGACGAGGAGCGGGACGATCGGCTGCAGCGCCATGCTAGCTGCCCGCAAGGCGAACAGGCTGACCACGATTCCGAGCAGCGCCGGCGCCAGCAACAGCCGCCAGGTCTCGCCACCTGTCTCACCGTGGCCTGCCCGTCGCGACGGCGGCTCGAAACGCTCTTCGACCAGGAACGCGACGAGCAGCGCCGAGACGAGGAGGAGACTCCCAGCCAAAACGAACGTCGCCCGGTAGCCGATCTGGTCCGCCAGTACCCCGCCGATCAGCGGGCCCACGGCCGAACCCGAGAAGACTGCCATCTGCATGAGACCCAGCCCGAAGCCGAGCCGCTCCCTGGGGACGGTCGAGGCAGCCAGCGTCGTCGACGCAGTGACTGTGCCGGTGAACCCGCCCTCGACGAGCCGCAGGACGAAGAGCTGCCAGGGGCTGGTGGCCAGCGCCATCAGACCGATCGTGAGCGAGCCGGCGACCATCGCGCGCAGCACCATCAACTTACGCCCGTAGCGGTCGGCCAGAGCGCCCCACAGCGGCGCGGTGATCGCCATGACCGCGGCGCCCCCAGCGTTGATCGCTCCGGCCCAGAGGACCTGCGTTTCGAGGTTCCTCGCGCCGAGTTCGGCGACGAAGAACGGCAAGAAGGGCGTCCGGAGGCTGAACCCGATGATCGTCAGCGTTTGGGCGAGCCAGAGTGCGCCGAGTGTTCGCTGCCAGTTCGGAGCGCTGCCCAGTGCAGCACCAGCCACTGGCGCCTTCGCGCCTGGTCGCACTGTCCCCGTACTCCCCTCCGCCGACCCGACAGACTCTCTGCCAGGTCGGCCAGGGGACAGTCTACGCCGCTTCAGCCGCGTCCGCTACCGTCCACCGGGGCCATCGCCGCAGGGTCACTGGCTGGCGGCTGGTCCGGTAGTGCGCCGTACCGCCAGCGGTAGTAGTGCTGCCCCACGTTGCCGAGCTCCACGCGCCAGCCGGGAGGGTTCTCCGGCGTATACGTCAGGCAACGGCGCTCAAAGCACTGGACCAGCACGTCCCGCACCACTCCGCCCACCGTGACCCGTGCCCAGTACGCTTCCGTGATCGGGAAGCCGGTGATCGCAAACGGCGGCCAAAACAGGTCAGCCGTCTCCAAACGGCCGCCGGTATAGACGACATCCCGCCCCTGCAAGAACTCCCAGAAGACCGAAGCGACGCGATGGCCTGTTTCCGGCACGAGCGGTCCGGCCCGTACGCTGTAGCCAGCCAGACGCCGCTCGTTCCCGACTCGGCCGCTCCGATCGATCGTCTGCGTGATCAGCTCTCCTTCTTCGAGCGGTGGCAGAGCCAGCACGGCAGCGAGCGTCGCGTACGTCGGACCGAGCCGATCGTCCGGATCACCAGCGACCGGGATGCTGGCTGGCGAACGTGGGACGAACCGCCTGTCTCCCACTTGTTCCATGCCGCTAATCAGTTCGCGGGCGAGCAACCCCGAGGTCACTGCCCACGGATCCTCGGGAGAACGATCGGGTTCGGTGAGTTCCAGGCGCGCCTTGTCGAAATAGGCCACCGCGCGCGTTCCCGTTCGCGTCTCCTCGTACGGCTCGCGCGTCACCGCGAACGCAGCTGGACCCCAATGCCACGACCGCTGCGCCTGTCCGGCTGCCACCGGGAGATCCGCCCGCTGCCACGTCTGGGCGAAGCGCCGCAGCACTGCGCGCTCGACCGCACCCCTGGCCGAGAGGAGTCCGCTGCCAGCCCCTGGCTGGCCCGGCGGATCCAGCGGGGACGCCGTTTCGCGCAGTGTCTGCCGCACCCACTCCACGCTGCTGTCCGGCGCGATGGAACGAACCAGCGCTGCTGCCGCGCTCACCATCGGCGCCGCGAAGGAGGTACCCGTCCGCCGGTCCCATCCGGGCTCTTGCCCATCCCAGCTCGTCGTCAGCACGTTCTCGGCTGGTGCGACCAGGTCGACCCGCGTTAGCCGCGAGGTAAAGCTGGCCAAGCGCTTGCCATCGGCCGTCGCACCACCCACCGCGACCACCTCAGGATAACTGGCCGGGAAGGTCACACTGTCGGGCGTGTTTCCTGCCGCCGCGACGACCACGATGCCTCGCGCGTACGCTTGCTCGATCGCGCGTTCCAGCGCAGCGCTCGGCGTATCCGCCCCCAGGCTCAGGTTGATTACCTGCACGCCGCGCTCGATCGCTCCGTAGACCGCTTCCGCGATCAAGAGCGAACTCGCACCGATCTGATCGCCGACCTTGAGCGGCACGATCTTGACACCCGGTGCACCGCCCACCATTCCGCGCCCATCAGCCGCAGCCGCGATGACTCCCGCCACCGCCGTCCCATGCCCGACCTCGTCGTCCGGATCAGGATCGCGTCGTAAGTAGTCGTATCCCGGCAGCAGCTTTCCTGCCAGATCCGGATGACGCGCTGCCACCCCGGAATCGATCACCGCGACCGACACCTCTGCCCGGCAGATCGTGTCGTCCCAGGCCGCCGGAAAGCCGGCCACCGTCAACCACTCTTGCTGGGCGACCAGCGGATCGGCTGGTGTCCACTGGTAGAACAGACGCACCGCCGGCTCCAGCCCAGTGACTCCCGGCCGTCCCATCAGACGCACGATCCATTCGGCAGCAGTCGCCGGCTGATCGAAGCGGAGCCGCCACCACTGCCCATCCGGATCGATCGGTTCCAGTCGAGCGGGGAGATCAGCTAGGCAGAGAGGCTCCGGGTGAGGCTGACGAGCGATAGAGCAGGTTGCCCGTTCGACCGCTACCGCCCATTCCACCACCCCCGGTCGTGTCGTCTCGTGCGCCTGCGCCCCGTCCAGCGAGCGCGGCGACCCGCCCAGGAGCAGAACCGGGACCAGGAGCCAGGCGAGCAGCCGGGACCGGATCGGCGACCACCGCATCAGCACCACCGCTCGCCCGCCGTTGCCTCGACGCGCTCGGACGCTTACTGAGTCCCGAACAGCCGGTCTCCAGCATCGCCCAAACCAGGTACGATGAATCCCCGGTCGTCGAGGCGCTCGTCGAGTGCCGCCAGGTAGATCCGCACGTCGGGATCGGCCGAAAGCAGGTGCTGGACACCATAAGGCGCACCGATGATCCCGAGAAATGAGATCGGCCCGCTGTAGGTCTGCCGGAGGAGCTCCACCGTCGCCACGGCCGAACCTCCGGTCGCCAGCATCGGATCGACGATGACGACATGGCGGAGGACATCGAATCGCCCCGGAAGCTTCTTGTAATAGATGGTCGAGCGCAGCGTTTCCTCGTCGCGTCGCGCTCCCACCAAGTAGATCGGTGCAGCGGGGACCAACTGGCGCACCGGTGCGAGCATGCCGAGTCCGGCCCGCAAGATCGCCAGCACGGCCAGTCCAGCCCGCAGCGCTCCCCCGTCCGCTTCCTCGCCCGTCGGCGAGGGGACCCGGAACGTTTGCAGCGGTTCCTCGTGCAGCGCTTCGTAGAGAAGAAACCGTGTCAGCTCGTGCAATACTCGCTCGAACTCGGCTGGCGGCGTGCGCTCGTCGCGCGCGACCGTGAGCAGCGCCGTCACTAACGGATGGTCGAGCACGCGCAACCGTGGTTGCCCCAGGACGTCCTCGCGCCGCGGCTGCGGGACGCCCCGCATCGGAGTTGGATGGACGAGTTGCTCAGCCATGCGTGTCTCCCCTCTGTCGCCGGCACGACCGATCCGCGTGCCGTCCGCTCCCGATCCATCGCCAGCCGCCAGCGGCCGGCTGCGCCACCTCATCCAGCTCGCTCGGCCATAGCCTCTTGAGGCTCCAGTATAACGCGCTCAGCCGCCGGCGAGACAGCTCGCACCTGGATCGAGCACAGTGCCCTTTCCCCACGTCGACGGCTCGTCCTCGGCCGCCACCAGCCGATGCCACATCGGCAGTTCCACACTCCCGTGCAGCCCTGGACACAGCCCCCGCGCTCGGCTACGATCGCGGTACGAGCAGTGCGTGCACGAGCGGGGGACAACGCGCATGGCGACTCGGCCAGTTCCAGAAGAACCGGCGGCCGCCATCCCGCCAGTGACCGCTGATCGCGAGGCGAGCGAGGCATTGCTCGACCAGGTCCAACAGCGGGTCGAGAAGCTGAGGGACGAGCGCTTCGCCGGCGGCGATCCCGTCGTTTCTCCACGACCCGTCCGGCGCGTGGCCGAAGCACTGCGCGAGGGTGCGATCGCTGCACTGGCTGCCGAGCGTCTCGGTGCCCTCCTCCAGCTCGACGGCGCACTGCTCACGCCGGCCGAAGACCTGGCTCGCGACGAACTGGCTGCCGCCTATCGCGCGCTGGCCACCTGGGATCTCCGCAGCGCTGCCATGAGTCTCGCGCGCGCCGCGAGTTTCGCTCGTTTCGCTGATAACCAGCAGCGCATCGCGCTCGGCTGGGCACTCTACCGGCTCGTCGAAGAGCTCCTCCGTCTCGTGCCTGGCCAGGCCAGAGAAAAAGCGCTGCCGAGCGTGCGTCTTGTCGAGGAACTCCTGCCCACGCTGGACCAACTGCCAGGAGCCGAACGTGCGTTCTACGCTCGCGAGGCCGAGCGCCTGGGCCAAGTCTGGAAGCAGGCCACGACCGACGATCGGGCCTGGTGTGTTTGGGCCCTGTTCCGCGCTCGTGTGGCGCTGCTGCGGAACGAGGGGGCGGAAACCACACTCGCCTGGCTGCTTCGCCTCGCCCAACGGGCCGGCATTACCAGCGGCCATGCGGACGATGGCCTCCTGACCCTGCTCCAGCGGGCGCAGGCCGTCTTCGCGCTGCTCCTCGGCCCTCCCGAGGAGCAAGCAGCCGAACTCTACAAGCTGGCGGCCGAAGCCTGGCCGCGCGATCTCTACCGGGCAATCGCTGCCGCCCTGACCGAGGCGTGGGGCGAGGACGCCACCGCGGCCACGCATCGTTTCGCGCTGGCCCTGTACGTGCCAGAATCCAGCCCGGCCGAGGAGTCGCCCGATGCCTGACCACGTGGAATCCGCCAGCGACCGCGCACTCCGCGCCTGGCGAGAACTCACCGCCAACCCTGGAATCCCACAGTGGCTCGACGTGCCCGTCTTGGTCAAACCAGCTCCCCGCCGCGACGAGCGGCGCAAGCTCGTCCTGCACGCGACCACCGAGGACGGTCATCCCCTGGGCTACTGCACTGTCTACACCAATGAGTGGTACCCGGGCTGTCCAAACCCCAACCCGTTCTCGCACTACTTCCCGGTGCTCGCGCATGTCCTCGAGGCACGTGCCCGACGCGGCATCGCGACACCGCTCCGCCTGCAAGTGCTCCGAGCGGTCGCCGCCATCACCGCGAGCGGCTGGCGACAAGTCGTCCTCCTCAAGTTCATCGTCGCACCGGAGTACACGGTGACGGGCAGCCTGGTCGAGCAACTCTATCAGTGCCCGCTCCAGGTGTTCTTCGAGCGCTTCCTCGGCCTGCCGCGCGACTTCCGCGAGCGCGAGCCGCAACCCAGCGACATCCGCGGTCGCGCCATCCACGCTGGCTACCGTCGCGCGCTGGTGACCTTCGCCTCCACCGGTGATCGCCAGCTGGCCGCTGCCGAGTACCGAGCCGCCGTCTGGGCCGAGTGGACGCGCACGATCCAGACGCTGCTCGCCGCCAAGGAGACGAAAGACGGTCTCCCGCCCAAGGATCTGCGCCTCTCTTTCGAGGCAGCGAACTCCATCCTCGATCAGGTCGAGAGGACACTCGATCCGGCTGCCGAACCTTTCGAGCTCTACCTCGAGCGGCTCTTCTACTCCCCCACGAGAGGGCTCTCCGGCCGCGCTGACCGCGTCGAGGTTCCCCTCCACCCAACTGCCTCGCCACTCCGGATCGCCGAGGTCAAGACGCGCTCTTTCCACGCCGAGCGCGACCCGCTCACCGGCGAGAGCGTACCGGGCGGCTTGCAAGCCCTGGCCTACCGCGAAGTCTTGCAGAGCGTCGGGTTCCCGTCCGTCGATGCCGTGGTGGAACTGGTAGACGAAAAACGGCTCTCCGCCGTGCCGCTCGAGCAGCATCCGCTGGTACGGCGACTCCGCCTGGATCTCTCCCGCCGGGACGAGCGCCTCGTCGATCTCATCGCCCAAGCCCGCAACGTCTTCTATTGCATCGCCAGCGGTCTCTTCACCGGCTACGATCGCTACCGGCTCCATGGAGCTACCGAGAACTGGCGCCTGCCGAAGATCATCGGTCAATTCGACTTGCTCAGTGAAGTGCCACCCTGTAAGCCGTGTGTCGCCCGTTCGCGCCGAGTCTGTGCGCAAGCGCGAGAACCGGACGGGAAGCCACTGAGTGGTCTCTTCCGCTACGCTCCCCCGGCGTTCTTCTCCTATTGGGTCTGGTTCCATCGCCAGCTCAAGGCCGAGGAGCATGCCGAGCGCGAGCGCTTCTTCCACCTCACCCAGACGCCCGCGCCGCTCCTCGAGCAGGAAGGGATCACCTTGAGCGAGCTGCGCTTCCGCCAGCAGGACGGGCAACGCGTCACCTTCGAACGCCCTGGGCGCCGGCTCGACACCCGGATCCGCGAGGACGATACGGTCCTGATCACGCCGCAATGGCCGGACGGGCTCCGCCAGCGCATCCCCCGCCCGGGTGAGCTCTTCTCGGTGGAGGGGACCGTCGTGGCGCTCGGCGAGTACGAGATCACCGTCGAGTTGCGTGACCGGGTACCGCTGGCACCCGATGGACACGACCCTCTCTACCGGATCGATCAGCTCACCGGCTGGGACATGCGCGCCTGGCAACTCGAAGGACTGGCCGATTTCTTCGTCTCCTCGATGACCGCAGCATCAGCCCGGGGCCGAGAAATCGACTGGCGGGAACTTCCGGCGCTCACACAGACTGTCCTCGGTCTCCGCCCGCCGAGCCTACTCCAGACCGCGTCGACGCTTCCCGGTTGGCTCGCCGGCGGACTCAACCAGTCGCAACGCCGGGCACTGGCCGCGGCACTCGCGCTCCAGCCGGGTGACCTCTTGCTCGTCCAAGGGCCACCGGGTACCGGCAAAACGGCACTCATCGCCGCGATCGTGCGTGGTCTCCTCGCCCGCGCGCTGCTCGATCCGGCACGACCCGCCGGCCGCCGCCCCGTCCTCGTCCTCACCAACACGCACCGGGCAGCCAACGAGGTGGTACGCAAGGTGCGGCAGGACGTACCCGAAGTTCTCCCCTTCCTCGTCCGCGTCGGCAGCGAGCGCGAGGACATGGAAGAGGAAGTCGCTGCCCAGACACTGGTCGCCCGCAGCGGGCTCTCCGCCCGCGTGCGCCGCCAGCCACCGGACAACGACGAAGCGGCGATCGAACGGTTGCTCGCCTCCAGCCGCCGGGCGCGCACGATCCGCGAGCATGCTGCTGTCTTCGTCGCCACGCTGGGTGCCGCCGACGCAGCCGAGCTGCGCGGACTGACCTTCGAGACCGTCATCGTCGACGAGGCTGGACAAGCCACCGAGCCAGCGTTCCTCCAGGCGCTGCGGCGCCTTCCCTTCGGCTATGCCGGGCGGCTCATCCTCGTCGGCGACGAGAATCAGCTGCCGCCGGTGGTGACCACGTCCGAGTCACCAGCGACGTGGCCCGACGTGGAACGGCTCGGCATCCAACCGGGCGATAGCTTGCGCACCTCCGCCTTCGAACGCCTGCATCGTCGCTATCCCGCTGCCTGTATCCGGTTGACCGAGCAATACCGGATGAATGACCCGATCTGCGACCTGGTGAGTCACGTCTTCTACCAGGACGAGCTGCGTCCAGCCGATCGGCTTATCGCCGACCGCCGCCTGGCGCACTGGTTAGACAAGCTCGGCGTGCCGATCCCTTCAGGGATCATCGGCCAGAGCCCACCGGTCGTCTACCTCGACACGAGCGATGACCCACTCGCTCGCGACAGCGGCGCCGTCTTCTCGGCCGACGACGAGGGACGGACGAACCAGCGCGAAGCCGAACTGATCGCTGCCGTGCTCGCCGAGTTTCTCCGCGACCTGCCCGAGTCGGCCCACCAGACTATCATCGATCAGATCGGCGTCATCTCACCATACCGGCGCCAGAACACGCTCATCCGCCAAGAGCTCGCCCGCGCTCACCCTGCGCTCGCGCGCCTGCGCGTCGACACTGTCGATCGCTTTCAGGGAGGCGAGCGCGAGATCATCATCGTCAGCTTGGTCAACAGCAACCCAGCGGGCGAGATCGGTTCGCTCCACGCCGAGTGGCGCCGGCTCAACGTCGCGCTGAGCCGCGCCCGCAGCCTGCTCGTCTTCGTCGGCGATCGCCGCACCTTCACGGCTCCAGCCAAGAACGACAGCGAACACGAGGCCCGCGAGCGCTTCCGTGCGGTCTTCGAGCGGATCGAGCACCTGGCTGCTCGCGGCGACGCACGCATCCTCCCGACACGCGATCGCTTCACTGCGGGGCGACGAGATGACCGCTGAACGCCTGGTCATCGACCTGACGGCGCTGGCCGTGCGACTCGCTCGCCTCGGGGAGAACGGCATCGCCTGCATCCACCAAGCGGAACTGGGCGATCCGGAGGCCCCACCGGGCGGTGTCCTGCGTCTGCTCGGCGACCTCGGGTTGCTCGACTCCCTCCGCACCCGGATCCTGCCCTGTCAAGAGCACGATTGCCCCCTGATACCCTCCTGCCCGTACGTCACCGACTTCGCTCGCGATGCATCGTCGTCGCGGAGTGACCGCCCCAAGAGCGGTCGCAAATTCCAGGCGAACGAGCTGACCCGCCAGCTCGTCGCTGACCCCGAACTTCTCGCGTGCTTCCTGCCGAGCCATCCGATCGCCCAGTGGCTCGCCGCGCGCTTCGCTGAGTGTCCGTATTGGACCGTCTTCGCCCTCGCCGAGGCCTGGCTCGAGGCAGCTCTCGCCGATCAGGAGCCAGCTGGTACCCCGGCCCAACCGCGTCCGACCGACTTCGCGGGCACGAGGCGGGAGCTCGCGGCTTGCGTCGCGCTTCTCGTCGGCCTCGGCTGGCTGGCCTGGGAGAACGAAGGACGCATCCTGCGCCTCGTCCAGCGCTGGTGGTAAGCCGGCCTGGACGAGCACGAGTCTCGAGCCGGAAGGGAGAGAAACGCTATGGAAATCGCGACCTTCTCGATCGTTGCCATCGATCCCGCCACAGGGGAACTCGGTGTCGCTGTCGCCTCCAAGTTCCTCGCCGTCGGTGCCGTCGTCCCCTGGGCGCGTGCCGGCGTCGGCGCCGTCGCCACCCAGTCCTATGCGAATGTCTCCTACGGGCCGACCGGCCTCGAGCTCATGGCAGCTGGCTATTCGGGTAGCGAGACGCTCGCTCGTCTTCTCGCCGACCCGGAACGCGAGTTGCGCCAGGTCGGCATCGTCGATGCGCGCGGCGGCACGGCGACTTTCTCCGGGAGTGCCTGTCACGCGTGGGCCGGCGGCCGCACGGGGCCAGGGTACGCCGTACAGGGAAACATCCTCACCGGTCCGGAAGTGGTCGACGCCATGGCCCATGCCTTCGAGACGACCGAGGGCCCACTGGCAGCGCGTCTTCTGGCAGCACTGGCGGCTGGCGAAGCAGCGGGAGGAGACCGGCGTGGGAAACAATCCGCTGCGCTCCTCGTCGTCAAGGAGCGCGGCGGCTACGGCGGCTACACCGATCGCTTCATCGACCTCCGGGTCGACGATCACCCCGAGCCAGTCGCTGAACTCCAGCGTCTGTATGGAATCTGGCGCCTCTATTTCGAGAAGCCGAAGCCCGAAGATCGCCTCCCGCTTGAAGGTGCCGTGCTCGTCGAGCTCCAGGAGCTCATGCACGCTCTCGGCTACTACCAGGGACCGGTGCACGGCCAGTGGGACGAGGCTACGCGCCGCGCTCATGCCACGCTCATCGGCAACGAGAACTTCGAGGAGCGGATCCCGCTCGATGCCGACTGGATCGACCGGGCTGTCCTGGAGTATCTCCGGGCTCTCGCTCACCGACGCGAGACGCCCAACGCAGAGGGTGTTACGCACTGACTTCCCCCGGCTGCCAAGGCAGTCGGTCGCGACGAGGAGGTTGCACTGCGTGCCGGAGGGTGCGAGCGTTGCGAACGCTCGCACCCTCCGGCGATTCACCACAAACCACGCCGCCCGACGTACGAGATGGCGAGAGCGACCGTCAACGCGAGAGCACCGACGAACACGAGCCATCCCCACCGCTCGGTCGCATCGTGAATCTCGACGAAATTCATGCCCCAAAGACCCATCAGGATGGAAAGACCGCCGAGCTACTGGCCAGTACCGTCAGTCGCCGGATACCGATCTCCGTTCGCGCTTCCCGATGGACTCCCCCGAGGGCACGGCGCTCTTGGATGAAATCAAGAACTTCCGACCGCAGCAGATTCTCGCCAGTGGACCATTCCAATTCGATTACGGCAGCATCACGAACTCGCAACTCACGCTCGTCAAGAACCCCAACGGCGTCAACGCGGACCAGGTTCTATTCGACCGGCTCGTGATCTACAACGGCGAAACACCCGACGTCACCCCGTTGGTCCTGGCCGGCGATGTCGATTACGCTACCCACGGTTTCCCGCCGGCAACGGAAAAGGCCTTCCAGCAACAGGGACTCCGCATCATCCGACCGCCGGTCTACTCTGGTCCCGCCCTCCTGTTCAACCTCGACAAACTTCCGGAGTTCCGCGACAAGCGCGCTCGCCAGGCGCTTGCCTACGCGATCGATCGCGCCCAGAACGGGACGGTCGCCTTGGGTGACTCCGGAAAAGCGGTCAAGTATATGGCCGGCTTTTCCGACATCCTCGTTCCCGACTGGATCGCTCAGGCCGATCTCGCCAAGCTGAATACCTACGACCACAATCCCGATCGGGCGGCGCAACTCCTGCAACAAGCTGGCTGGCGCAAGAACGGTGACACCTGGCAGACCCCCGAAGGAAAGAATGCCGAATACGAACTCCTCTTCCCGGCAGAGTACGCTGACTGGTCAGCCAGCGCCCAGAACGTCGCCGATCAGTTGACTCGCTTCGGCATCAAAGTCGCGCCGCGCAGCGTGACGTACTCCCAGCAACCGATCGAGGTCGATAAGGGGAACTTCCAGCTCGCCATTCAGGCCTGGGGATCGACGACCAACCCGCATCCTCACTTCGCCTTCGTCCAGGACCTCTTCACGCACAATATCCCCATCGCCGCCAACCAGGGCGGCCGCGGTATGGGCTTCGAACTGAAGCAAAAGACCGATATCCTCGGTGAGGTCGACCTGGAGCAGCTGGTCGTGGATGCCGGGCTCGGGCTCGATGCCGAGATGCAAAAGGCCAACGTCACCAAGGTCGCCCTCGCGTTCAACGAACTCCTCCCCATGATCCCGCTTTTCGAGCGGTACGGAAACAACCCGGTCCGCGAGGGGGTGCGTGTCCAGCCCTGGCCACCCGACAACGACCTGCTTTATCTCAATGCCCCGTACGGCGACAATTTCGCGGTCATAATGATCTGGACGGGTCGTCTCAAGCCCGTGTGATCGAGCTGTGTCGTGGCCCACTGCGAGGGGAGACCACCCTCGCAGTGGGCGCTCCAAACAGGATCAGGAGTCGCGTCTACCATCTCGAGAGGGCTCGGTGAGCGATGCCATCCCCGATCGAAGCCGTCATGGTCGGTGCCGGTAACCGCGGAACGCTCGCCTACGGAGCGTATGCCAGGCGACTTCCCTGGGATCTACGCTTCGTGGCAGTCGCGGAACCGAACGACGAGCGCCGTCTCCGCTTCGCCTGCGAGCACGGCATTCCGCCTCAACATCAGTTTCGTTCCTGGCAGGAACTCGCTGAACGGCCGCAACTGGCCCCAGCCCTCGTCAATGCCACGATGGACCGCGACCATTACCCCAGTACGATCGCTTTCCTCGAAGCCGGCTACCATGTCCTGCTCGAAAAGCCGATGGCGACGACCCCTGAGCACTGCATCGCGCTGGTCGAGACCGCGCACCGCCACGGTCGGCTACTCCAAATCGCTCATGTCCTCCGCTATGCGCCCTTCTTTCGTACGATCTACGATCTGGTGCACAGTGGTCGCCTGGGGGAGATCGTTTCGCTCGACTGGCGCGAGAATCTCTCCTACTATCACTTCGCGCATAGCTTCATCCGCGGCAACTGGGCCAATACCGAGCGGACGAGCCCGATGATTCTCACCAAGTGTTGTCACGACCTCGATCTCCTGGTGTGGATACTCGATCGGCCCTGCGAGCGCCTTGCCTCCTTCGGCTCACTGACTCACTTCACCCCGGCGAAGGTCCCACCAGGCGTTCCCGACCGTTGCCTGGACGGTTGCCCGATCAGCGACGAGTGTCCTTACTTCGCCCCCCGCATCTACCTCGTCACCGCTCATGGTGGCGCCTTCCAACACGCCGTCTCACCCGATCCCAGTCCAGAGGCGATCCTGGAAGCCCTACGGACTGGCCCCTACGGACGCTGTGTCTATCACTGCGACAACACGGCTGTCGATCATCAGGTCGTCCTGATGAAGTTCGCTGGACAGTTGGCAGTCTCGCTCACCATGCAAGGTTGCTCGCACGTCGAAGGGCGAACGGTCCGCATCGATGGCACGCGCGCCACCCTGCTCGCGAACGAGTCACGGCGCGAGATCGTCGTCGTTGACCACGCGACCGGCGACAGCGAAACGATCCGACTCGGCCCACCACTCGGCGGACACGGTGGTGGCGATCTCGGTCTCATCCGCGCTTTCGTCCGCGCCGTCCGCGGTGAGCGCTCGGATGTCCTCACGAGCGCGCAGCAAGCGGTCGAAAGTCACCTGCTCGCCTTCGCTGCGGAGGAAGCACGCCTCACGCGCACAGTCGTCGATCTCCCCGCGTTTCGGAACCGAATAGGGGTGAGTCATGTCGTTGCTTCAGACTGAGATCGAGAGCCAGCCTTCGATCCTCCAGCGATTGCTCGATCTCGCGCGACCACTGGCGATCGAAGCAGCCGCTCGCATGCGCGCATTCGATCCCCATTACGTCGTCATCGCCGCCCGCGGCAGTTCCGACAATGCGGCTCGCTACGCGCAGTATCTCTTCGGTGCCGTCAACCGACTCCCGGTTGCCCTGGCTACCCCCTCGCTCTTCACGCTCTACCACCAACCACCTGCGCTCCGCGATGCCCTCGTCATCGGGATCAGTCAGAGTGGCCAGTCTCCCGACATCGTCGCCGTACTCGAGGAGGCTCGGCGCCAGCACGCCTTGACGCTCGCCATCACCAACGACCCCGCCTCACCCCTGGGGCAAACGGCTGAACTCGTCTTCCCGCTTTTCGCCGGCGAGGAGCGCGCGATCGCCGCCACCAAGACGTACACTAGCCAGCTCCTCGCGCTCGCCATGCTCAGCACTGCCCTCCACCCCTCGCCCGAGCGCTGGAGCGAGCTCCAGGGCATCCCCACTGCAGTCGCGCGAGCGATCGAGCAGGCGGAGCCAGCCTGCGCTGCCGCCGCAGCATTCCGGGACGAGCAGCGGCTGGTCGTCATCGGCCGAGGCTTCAACTACGCTACCGCTTTCGAAATCGCCCTCAAACTCAAGGAACTCTGTGCGCTCGTCGCCGAGCCGTACTCGTCCGCCGATTTCCGCCACGGCCCCATCGCCATGGTCGAGCCTGGCTTCCCGGTCGTTGCGATCGCTGTGTCGGGAGCCGTCCTCGACGACATCGTCTCCCTGCTCGACGATCTCGAGCGGCGTCGGGCCGCGCTCATCCTGATCTCCGATCGTCCCGAGCTCCTCGCGCGCGCTCAGCTGCCCTTACAGCTTCCGTCCGGTGTCCCGGAATGGCTTTCGCCCCTCGTCGGGGTCATACCCGGCCAACTCTTCGCCAGCGCGCTCGCCCGGGCGCGCGGGCTCGATCCCGACCGACCGCGTGGCCTGCAGAAGGTCACGCGGACGCGATGAGGATCGCCGCATGCGCTTCGTCCTGGCCGGAGCCACACTGATCGACACCGGAATCGCTGACCCAGCAGCCTGGCTCGTCGTCGGCGACTCCGCCATCGCGGCGGTCGGAGCCACTGCCCCCGGAACGGATCCGGTCATCGACGCGACCGGTCTCCTGGTCGTTCCCGGTTTCATCGACCTCCACACGCATGGCGGTGGCGGATTCGCCCTGCACACGACGGAACCGGAGGAAATCGTCGCCTATGCGGCCTGGGTCCCGCGGACTGGTACGACTGCCTTCCTCATCAACGTGGTCGGGGTACCCGACGGCCTGCCCGAACGCCAGCTGGCCGCCGCGGCCACAGCCATGACCCTCGCACGCCGGGGTGCGGAGCCACTCGGCATCTACCTCGAGGGCCCGTACCTCAACCCGAAGCGGCGTGGCGCTCATCACCCCTCCTGGCTCCGCGCACCCGATCGCACCGAACTCTCCCGCCTCCTCGCCGTGAGCCGCGGCTTCCTCCGCGTCATGACACTGGCCCCGGAACTGCCTGGTGCCGAGGAACTCGTGCACCTGCTCGTCACGCATGGGGTGACGGTCGCGCTCGGGCACACGGACGCCACCTATGAGCAAGCCCGGCGTGCCTTCCAGGCTGGTGCCCGTCTAGTGACGCACTGTTTCAACGCCATGCCGCCGCTCCTGCACCGTGCCCCCGGCCCGATCGGGGCGCTCGTCGAGGTCGACCACGCCGTCGGTGAACTGATCGCTGACGGACACCACGTCGTACCACCCGCGATGCGCGTCCTCATTCGCGCACTCGGACCGCAGCGCACGGCCATCGTTACCGATGCACAGCCAGCCGCGGGCCTCCCGACAGGCACGAGTTTCTCGTTCGCTGGCTTGCCGGCGCACGTCGACGGGCAGGTCGCTCGCTTGAGCGATGGCACACTGGCGGGGAGCATCCTGACCATGGACCAGGCGCTGCGCAACCTCGTCTCGCTCGTCGGGGTGCCGCTGGCGGACGCCGTCACCATGCTGGCCACCACACCGGCCCGCGTCGCCGGTGTTGCCGAGCGCAAGGGGCGACTGCTCCCCGGCTACGATGCTGATTTCGTCGTCCTGAACGCCGACCTGCAGGTGATCGCGACCTACTGTCGGGGCCAGCTCGCCCACGCGACCGCCGAGTGGCATGACCGCCTCGCTGCTGCTGGTCTCCGCGTGTCCCCGAGCGTCGACAAGGAGCAGGCGCAGTGACGCTCGACGATCCCTTCGCCGCTGCCTGGGCAGTTGTCCTCGATGGTTCGGCGCACGATGCCTACGCCGGGGCTATCGCGCTCGTCCTCCACCGCCGCGGCGTGGTCCTCCGTGCGGCCACAGGCTGGGCCTGCCGCGAGCCAGAGCGCATCCCGATGACCGTGGAGACCGTCTTTGACCTCGCCTCGCTGACCAAGGTTGTCGCCACCCTTCCCTGCACTCTCCAGCTGGTCGCGCTGGGCGAGCTGGATCTCGAGACACCCGTCAGAACGGTCCTTCCACCCCTCCCGGCTGCACCCTGGAGCGGTCGCGTGACGGTGCGCCAACTCCTCAGTCATACCAGTGGGCTCCCCGCCTGGTTACCGCTCTACCTGAGGGCGCACAGCCCGGACGAGTATCTCGTGGCGATCGCTCAGACCGAACTCGTCGCGCCACCCGGTACTCAGGTCATTTACAGCGATCTCGGTTTCATCCTGCTGGGCGAGATCGTCCGCTCGCTGACCGGGCACGACATCGCCACTCTCGCTCGACGGGAGGTTTTCGCGCCGCTCGGCATGCATGCGACCTGCTTTCGCCCGCCACCGGATCTCCGGCGACGCAGCGCGGCGACGGAGCGAGGAAACGCGTTCGAGCGTTCCCGCGCGGGACCACCGGGTGCGCGCTTCACCCGGTGGCGGGAAGCCGTCATTTGGGGTGAAGTCCACGATGGCAATGCCTTTTACGGTCTGGAGGGGATCGCTGGACACGCTGGGCTCTTCGCGCCAGCTGATGAGCTAGCCCGTTTCGCCCAGTTCTGGCTGGACCACGGACGCTGGGAGGGACGCCAGCTCTTGCCGTCCTCCCTCGTCAGCGAGGCGACCAGGCCCCAGGCCCCCGGCCGCGGTCTGGGATGGATGCTGGCCTTCAGCGGTACGGCCGCAGCACGTGGACTTCACCCCACGGCCTACGGACACACCGGCTTTACCGGCACCTCCCTTTGGATCGACCCCGAACGCGAGCTCGTGATCATCCTCCTGACGAATCGCGTTCATCCCGTCGTGCGTGACGGCATCGAGGCAGTCCGAGCAGCCTTCACCAAGGCCGTCGCCCGAGCCGCTGGGGAGGTCGGCTGACGATGCGGACGGCCCTATCGGGCAACCGTCTCTGTATCGGTCTCCTCTCCGGCACCTCCGCAGACGCGATCGATGCCGCCCTCGTTCGCATCAGGGGTGCCGGGCCGGAGGCACAGCTGCACCTTCTCACCTACCGAGCCCGACCGTTCCCACCCCTCGTGCGGCGAGAACTTTTCCAGCTCTTCGAGCAGGCACCGCCTGCACTCGAACGACTCTGTACGCTCCACGACATCCTCGGTGAGCTGTTCGCCGAGGCAGCGATGACCCTCTGCCGGGCAGCTGGTTGCTCGCTGGACGAGGTCTTCGTGATCGGCTCGCACGGACAGACGGTTTGGCACCAGCCAGCGCCCAGCTCGCTCCTGCCGCTCGCTGCCCGGGGAACGCTCCAGATCGGCGATCCAGCGGTCATCGCGGAGCGCACTGGCGTGCCGGTCGTCGCCGATTTCCGAGCCGCTGATATGGCTGCGGGTGGGCAAGGGGCTCCGCTGACACCATACCTCGACTGGGTCGTCTTGCGTCATCCGACGCGCCACCGTGCCATCCAGAATATCGGTGGCATCGGCAACGTCACGTACCTTCCAGCGAGTGCCGCGCGCGAGGACATTCTCGCTTTCGATACCGGTCCCGGGAATATGGTGATCGACGGCGTCGTCCAGCTCCTGACCGCCGGAGAGCTCGACTGCGACCGAAACGGGGCACTCGCCGCCCAGGGGCGCGTCGATCGCATGCTTCTCGAGCACTTGCTGGCCGATCCCTTCCTCGATCAGCCCCCGCCCAAAACGACGGGTTGCGAGCGCTACGGTTTGCCGTTCGCCCGACAGCTTTTGAACGAGTTCGGTCTTCCCGCTGGCATCCTCCGCGATCCGCACGTCCCAGCGACGCTCCGCCAGCGAGCCTGTGACCTCGTCGCCACCGTCACGGCCTTCACCGCTCACGCGATCGCAGAGTCCTACCGGCGCTGGCTCCTACCGATCGACGAGGTCGTCGTGAGCGGCGGTGGCGCCCGCAACCCCTCCCTCATGAGGGTCCTGCACGATCTCCTCGCGCCAATCCCCGTCGTCCCGGTCGAAGCACTCGGACTCGACAGCGCCGCCAAGGAAGCGATGCTCTTCGCCCTACTGGCCCATGACGCCTGCTTCGGGCTTCCGACTAATGTGCCGAGCGCGACCGGTGCCCAGTGCGCTGTCACGCTCGGTTCATTGACCCCACCTAGCGGTTGGAAAGAACGGGCGAACCGAGAGGAGGAACAACCGTGACCCAGGACGCGAGTCGATCCATCCCGCTCCTACCCCCACCACGCGAACTCGAGCTCGGTGCGCCACAGGACGCTTTCTGGCTCGATGCGGATGTGAGCATCGTGCTCAGTGCCCGCGCCACGGACGAGACAGTGGCAACGGCTCGCCTTCTCCAAACCGCTATCCAGGTTGCCACCGGCCTGCTCCTTCCCATCCGGCGGACACTGCGCCCACTCGAGGAAAGCAGGTCGATCGTGCTCCTTCGTGCCGACCGCGACGGCCCCGTACCATCCACCGATCTCGCTTCCGCGGGTCCGGAAGGCTACGCCCTATCCATCGGGCAGCAGCGACTGCTCGTCCTCGCCACGGCGGAACGCGGGCTCTTCTATGGCGTCCAGACCCTCCGTCAACTCCTTCGAACACGGGGGCGTCTGCTCCCGGCGCTCTCCATCCGCGATTGGCCTGTGCTCCCCAACCGTGGTGTCATGCTCGACGTCTCGCGCGGCAAAGTGCCCACGCTCGAGACGCTCTTCCGCTTGGTCGAGAACCTCGCAGCTTACAAATACAATCACGTTCAGCTCTACATCGAGCACACCTTTCACTTCCCGAGTCACCCGGAGATCGGTGCCGGCTCCGATCCATTGACCGCTGACGACATCCTCGCGCTCGATGCGCACTGTCGTGCTCATCACGTCGAACTCGTCCCGAACCTCCAGTCGTTCGGACACCTGCGACGCTTGCTCTCGCTGCCCCGCTACGCCCATCTCGACGAGGTCGGTTGGCAGTGGAGCCTGACACCAGCCCGCGAGGAGACCTATCAGCTCCTCGACGACCTGTACGCCGACTTCCTGCCCAATTTCACGTCGTCCTGGCTCAACGTCGATTGCGACGAGACCTGGGACCTCGGAACGGGTCAGTCCAGGGCACTGGCCGAACGTCTCGGCAAGGGGCGCCTTTATCTCCAGCACATCCTGCGTGTCCGCGATCTCGCCGCCAAGTATAGCCGCCGCATCATGGTCTGGGCCGATATCCTGCTTCACTTCCCCGACCTGGTTGCCGAGCTTCCCGATGACATCGTGCTCCTCGACTGGTGGTACGAGGCACAGGATCATTACCCCTCAGCCGCGCTTCTCGGCTCGCTGGGGCGCACCTTCTGGGTCTGCCCCGGCACGTCGAGCTGGAACACCTTGTTCCCGCGCATCGAGAATGCAATCGGAAACATTCGTACCTTCGTGCGCGATGGGCTCGCTGCTGGCGCGAGTGGGATGTTGCTCACGGACTGGGGTGACTACGGGCACTACCAACTTCTCTCGCTTTCCTGGTACCCCTACCTGTTCGGTGCCGCTGTTGCGTGGTCCGGCCCCGACATCGAACTGGACCACTTCGATCGCGCCTTCGCGCTCCTCTTCCTCGACCGCCCAGCCGACAACGCGAGCGTGCGCGCGATCCATCGCCTGGGGCGCGCGGTGACCTTGCCGAGCCTTGGCTTGCCGAACCGCTCCAACAGTGCCCTGGCCCTCTTCGACGAGCCGCTCGCCGGTCGCCTGATCGAGCGCACCGACCCGCACGACCTGGAGGAACTCGCCGAAGCGGCCCGCGCGGCGCTTCGCGCCTGGGTCGCGCTGCCCGATGCGCAATTCCAACACGACTACACTTTCACGGCGCGTCTGGTCGTCTTCGCCGCCGAGAAGCTCCTCGCGAGCCAACGCCTACGTCGACTACTGGGATCCCTGCCCGATCCAGCCGACGAGAACGGGCGGTCACGGGGGCTCACGCAGCTCGACGAGGCGATCGCGACACTCGAGGCACAACGGACGCTCCTCGAGCCCCTCGCTCGTGAGTTCGAGCAGCGTTGGCTGGCCCATGCCCGACGGAGCGAGATCCACCAGACGCTCGACCGTTTCACGGCGCTCGGCCAGCGTTATCAGGCTGCCATCGCCTGGCTCCGCGAGCAGCGTGAACGGTACGCCAGCGGCCTGCCAGTCGATGCCACCCTCGCGACCTACTCGCCCGGCCCCTATCATCCACTCTGGGAAGAAGGAGTGCAGAAGTTGCTGGAGCTCGTGCGCCTGGCCGGACCGGACAGCCTCCCAGCCCAGCTCCGCGAGTCACTGGAACGCGAAGGACTGCTCGGGGGAGCAGGCTGACCACGCGGCACAGCACCCAGGCGACCGGCGCAGCGCAGGCAGGACGCCGAGCGCGCTGCGCCGGTCCTCACGCTCTGGCGTGCAACTCCTGCAGCGCCAGGTGCACCGCCCCGCGCGTCGCCTCCCCGACCAGCGTCACCGGTCCGACCGCCGACGGAAGCTGTCCGAGCAGTCGCTCGCGCAGGAGCGACGAATGCAGGAGGATGCCGCCGCCGAGCGCCAGCGGGCTCGCGTTCAGCTCGAGACGCGCCCGGACCACCTCGACCGACCGGGCCAGCTCGGTCGCCGCCTCCTCGACGATGGCCGTCGCATGCGGGTCGCCAGCCGATGCGAGATCGAGCACCCGCGGCGCGAACCACGCCAGCGCTGCCGGCGCACCCCGCACGCGCTGATAGACCAGCGGAACGAGCTCCTCCGGCGCGGTCAGTCCCCAGAACGCGAGTGCCGCCTCGAGCAGCTCATGGGCCTCCGCCCGACCATCGGCCGTCCGGGCCGCGAGTCGCAGTGCCTGCTGGGCGATCGCGAACCCGCTGCCCTCGTCACCGAGCAGATATCCCCAACCACCGGCGCGCGCGGTGCGACCGTCCGGTGCTCGCCCGAAACAGATCGACCCGGTACCGCTGACGAGCGCCAGACCCCAACCTTCGGGGCAACCTGCCGCCAGCACCAGCTCGCTATCGCTGACCAAGAGAAGCCGCTCGGCGAGCGAACGAACCCGGAGTGCTGTGCTGACCCGCTCGCGGTCACCCGGCCGGTCGACCCCGGCGAGCCCGAGACACGCCACGTTCACCGGCGCATCGCTCGCAACACCGGCAGCCCTGCGGGCAGCCTGAATCGCGACCTCCACTGCAGCGACGACCCCTTCGAGCCCCACGATCTGGAGATTGCTCGAGCCGGTCGTCCCGACGCCGAGGATTCTTCCCTGCGCGTCAGCCAGCACCGCGCGGCTCGTGCTCCCGCCACCATCGATCCCGAGCAGAAGCTCAGCCGCCATCGCTCTCCTCGAGGGCGGCCCGCACGAGCCCACCGGCACGTCCGAGCCGCGACCGGGCTTCTGCAGCATCGACTCCCGCGATCGCCATCACGATCGCCGTCTTCGGCTCGCCGCCCGCCTCCTGGAGCACGCGCTGCGCATCCTGCTCGCTGAGTCCAGTCGCCTCCATCACGATGCGCACCCCGCGCTGCCAGAGCTTGCGGTTCGTGGGTCGCACATCGACCATCAGGTTCCCGAACGTCTTACCCAGCCGCACCATCACCGTCGTGCTCAAAGCAGTGAGCACAAGCTTCTGGGCCGTCCCGGCCTTCATGCGGGTCGAGCCAGCGATCACCTCCGGGCCGACGACCGGCGCGATCACCAAGTCAGCCAGATCGGCTAGCGGCGCGGGCCGATTGCACACGAGCACGGCCACGTAGGCGCCACGCTGCCGCGCTTCGCGGAGCGCCCCGCGCACGTAGGGCGTCCGTCCGCTCGCGCTGATCCCGAGCACGACGTCATCTGGCCCGCAGCCCAGCGCAGTCAACTCGCGCGCGCCCGCCTCCTCGTCGTCCTCGGCAGCCTCGACCGGTCCGGTCAGCGCCGCCGGCCCGCCAGCGACCAGCGCGACGATTCGACCCGGCTCCAACCCGTAGGTCGGGATGCACTCGATGGCATCCAGCATCCCCAACCGGCCGGACGTCCCAGCACCGACGTAGACCAGGCGCCCACCCCGGCGCATCCGCTCGACGACCACGTCCGCCAGTGCGGCGATGGCAGTCCGCTCGGCCAGCACTGCCGGAATCACCCGCGCCTCTTCCTGCAGGATCAACTCCACGATCGCCTGGCTCGAGAGCTGGTCGATCTGCCGCGTCCGCGGGTTCACCGACTCGGTCGTTGCCTGCCTCAGCTCGTCCTGCTCGTCCATCCGTCCGCTCCGCTCCTGCCACCGGCCGAAAGTGAAAAACCCGGCGATCGCTCGGACTGGTCGACCCCTGCGCCTGACTGCCGAAACCGCACCTGCAGCGTGCAGGATAGCATGCCTGTCACCGGGCTGCAGACATCGGATACGCACAGCGACCGTGCACGATCCGCCAGCGACCGAGGCAATCGCGCCCGCACGCCATCACCCAGACCACCCGCCTCGCCGTACCGAGCATGAGCCGGCAACGAGCGAAGCGCGGAATCGCTCGCCTCGCGCCGCCTCAGCGCGCCCCCACTCGGCCCGATCCGCGAGCACCGACCAGCGTCGCAGCGTCAGCCAGTGACACCAGCTTCTGTCCATCACTCGCCCGTGACCCAGCGAGCGCACCTCTCGGCCGGTTACTGGCCACCGCCCGCCTACCGGGCGAGCGCGGCTCCTCCCCAGCCCGGCGCTCCTGTGCGATCATTCCGCTCGGTAGTGACTGATCGATCGCGCCGCCTTCTGACCCACGAGCGCACGCCGACAGACGAGAGGAGGAGTCCGATGCCCACCACGATCACTCAAATCGAGACCTACGATGTGCGCTTCCCCACCTCGCTCACCCTGGCCGGTTCCGACGCCATGCATCCTGACCCCGACTATTCGGCCGCCTACGTCATCCTCCACACCGATTCCCCCGGTCTGGAAGGGCACGGTCTCACCTTCACCATCGGCCGCGGCAACGAGCTCTGCGTCGCCGCCATCCACTCCCTCGCTCCGTTCGTCGTCGGCCAGCGGCTCGAGGAGATCGTCGCCGACTTCGGTCGCTACTGGGATCGCCTCACTAACGACGGTCAACTCCGCTGGGTCGGTCCGGAAAAAGGCGTGCTGCATCTGGCGACCGCTGCGGTGATCAACGCACTGTGGGACCTCTGGGCCAAGGCCGTCGGCAAGTCGGTCTGGAAGCTGCTGGCCGATCTCACGCCCGAAGAAATCGTCCGCCTCGTCCCCTTCCGCCACATCACCGATGCACTGACGCCGGACGAGGCTCTCGAACTCCTCCGCCAGCAGGCACCGACGCGCGCCGAGCGGGAACGGGAACTCTTCCGCTCCGGCTACCCCTGCTATACCACCTCGGCGGGCTGGCTCGGCTACTCGGACGGGCAGGTCGCCGCACTGGCCCGCCAGGCGATCGATCAGGGGTTCACTGCTATCAAGATGAAGGTGGGGCAAGACCTCGCTCACGATCGCGCCCGCGCTGCGCTCCTGCGCCAAGTCATCGGACCGGACCGCAAGCTGATGATGGACGCCAACCAGCGCTGGGACGTCCCCCAAGCGATCGCCTGGATGCGGGGGCTGGCCGAGTTCGACCCCTGGTGGATCGAAGAGCCCACCCATCCCGACGATGTCCTCGGCCACAAGGCGATCGCGGAAGCCATCGCACCGATCGGCGTCGCCACCGGCGAGCACGTGGCGAACCGCGTCGTCTTCAAGCAGCTGCTCGCCTCCGGCGCCATCCGCTTCTGCCAGATCGATGCCTGCCGGCTCGGCGGCGTGAACGAGGTCATCGCCGTCCTGCTCATGGCCGCCAAGTTCGGCATCCCGGTCTGTCCGCACGCCGGCGGCGTCGGCCTCTGCGAGTACGTCCAGCACCTCTCCATGTTCGACTACATCGCGGTGAGCGGCAGCCTGGAGCACCGGATGATCGAGCATGTCGATCATCTCCACGAGCACTTCGTCGACCCGGTCACGGTGCGGAACGCCCGGTATCTCCCGCCGCAGCGACCGGGCTACTCGATCGAGATGAAGCGCGAGTCGCTCGAGCAGTACCGCTACCCAGATGGTCCGGTCTGGCGCGAGTTGCGGCACCGCACCCCGGCGAGCGAACAGCGCTGAGACCGTCGCCGTGCTGATGCGTCCGAGCGGCGCGCGTCCCGCGCTCTCCGCTTGATCGCGGTCGCCAGTTGGACGGAACACCGAGCCGCCTCCGGAATCGGGGCCGACGCCGGCACCGATCTCACCGCACTGCAACGACCCTCGGGCGACGGGTCCTTCGAGCAGACCGCCATCGCGATGCGGCGGCCCACTACTCACCCGAGTCGGGTCGAGCGAGCAGCCTCGGCTGGCCGAACCGCAGCGGATACCGGGCCGTCAGACGCGCCCTGCCCTGCGGTCGCGTCATCCCGATGGCGACCGAGCGTAGGGAGCGTCCTCCGACTCGCAGCCCGCCGATGGTCCGCCCCGGGCATCGCCCACGGCACGTCGCTGAGCGGATCGTCCCGCGCTCACCAGATCGAGGGATCGTAATCGGCGCTCCAATCGTGGAGCGTGCTGGACGGCCCCTCCCAGTAGAGATTGCCGGCGTCGTCCATCCAGGTCGGGTCAGGATTTTCGCCGCTCAACGCCTGGCTCCGCTCTTCGGCCATCCAGGTATTGAAGGCATCGTGCTCGGGGTCGTAGAGACCACCACCGCTCGAATACAAGTCGCTGTACAGGTCGCCGGAGAAGTCGTAGCCACCGCTGTCCCAGCCGACATCAGCGAACGGGTCCTGGAAGCCGTACAGAGGCGTGCCGTAATCGAATGCACTCCAGTCCCAAGCGGGCGTCATCCCGCCGCCGTACCCCATCCCGCCACCATCGACCCAGACGTCTGGCACCGGCCCACCCTGGAGCGGCCCCGGCTGCTCGATCAGTTGCTGTTCGGCGTCCTGCAGTACCTGCGGGAGCTGGGGCACGTACTCGTCCAGGAGCCCATAGGGAGCGATGAAACTGACGATGTACCCGGTCCAGCCATCGCTCAAGATCCAGAGCACCGCCTCATAGGGCTGTCCGTTCTGGACCGCTGCGTAGGCCAACTCGATCGCCGGCCAACCGGCAAAGGACACCCACTGCGTATGGTACGCATAGAGTTGCTCGGTCTGCTGTTGCAGGCGCAAGTAGACGACCGCCGCGTACTGCAACGGATTGAGCGGCTGCGGGAGCGGCTCCGCCTGCCAGAAGAGTCCCGGCCGGAACGGCAGATTCCCCTGCGCGGGCGCCAGGTCGGCGAACCGCTACCCGTAGGACTCCCGCTGCCAGCTGTTCGCGAGCTGATTCCGCTCCACGTTCGCCCGGCGGAGCGCCGGGGTGACGTTCGCCGCGATCCCCGGTGTCGGCGACCCCTGGTCGCGCGTCAGGAACCACAGGCCAGCTGCTCCGATCACACCGACGGACAGACAACCACACACGAGCGCGATCGCCCCGAGCACCAGAAACCAGCCTCGCCGCGCCATGGCTCATCCCCCGGGTTCTGTCGTCTGGAAACGATCACTCGCCCCTTCGCTGCCCGCAGTCTACTGCAGCGCGCGGTCCTGCTCCAGGGGGCGAGCGCTTCTGGCCACTGGCCGCGGCGCCTTGTCGGCGCAGAGCGGCTGCCTATCGACCAGTCATCACCGCCTCCCTGCCAGCGCTGCGTCAACCGACCGCCTTCTGCTGGCGCATGCCCCGGGAGGCGGCGGCCGGCGCCACCGGCACCGGCGCGACTCGCACCACGAGCACCGCGCGGGCGGGGCCGCATCCGGTGGCGCCGCAGCGTGAGCGAGCTGGGTAGCCCGCCATCGCTGCTGCGTCCGGCCGACGCCTGAACGGACAGTCCGGGCGCTCTCCGCCGGCAAGCGGTCCCTCACGCAGCGACCGCCAGCGCCGCCCCCGATGGGGTGGCCAGCCGCGACCGTCCGCGGCTCCCTGCCAGTGCGGCGCGGAGCGACCCTTCGGTGACCAGCGGACGGGCCCGCCCCCGGCTGGTACAGACGTCGCCCCGCCGCGAACGGCGCGGTTCCCGGCACAACGCTGCAATGCGTGATTTGCCCGTCGCGAAGCCGAAACGGGACTATCGACCCCTCGAGCCCGCGTTTTCCGCGTCGTATCATAGTGTTGTCCCCACGCACGTGGGGGTGTACCGACACGCCCAGCGAGCCGCGCTCGCGCCTCAGCGTTGTCCCCACGCACGTGGGGGTGTACCGTCGGCCATCCGGGGTGCCTGCTCGAGGCGGACGTTGTCCCCACGCACGTGGGGGTGTACCGTTCTCGAGTGGGCTCTGATTCTGCCCTCCTGCGTTGTCCCCACGCACGTGGGGGTGTACCCCACTAGTCTTCGCGAATTCAGTCTCCCCGAACGTTGTCCCCACGCACGTGGGGGTGTACCGGTGTGCAAGGAGTGCGGAAGAACAGTTGGCAGCGTTGTCCCCACGCACGTGGGGGTGTACCGTGTCGCGCGCTGTTTTGCGAGGAGATCTTGACGTTGTCCCCACGCACGTGGGGGTGTACCGGCTGCCATTGCCTTTTCGCAGGCTACAGGCACGTTGTCCCCACGCACGTGGGGGTGTACCGTTCAGCCACTTCCTGTCTGGTCACGACCTTCCGTTGTCCCCACGCACGTGGGGGTGTACCTGCTCGAGCACGCTCGGCGTCTGCGCGACGAAAGTTGTCCCCACGCACGTGGGGGTGTACCGGCAGACACTGAAGGGCTGGCGCTTTGCGTTCGAGTTGTCCCCACGCACGTGGGGGTGTACCGTCATCGCCTTCGGCGACTTCCGAGCGGCCTACGTTGTCCCCACGCACGTGGGGGTGTACCGTAGTGCAGCTGACAGGCCATTGAGCAGCGTACGTTGTCCCCACGCACGTGGGGGTGTACCGAATCCCGGGGCGACGCGCTCGAGCAGGACCGGGTTGTCCCCACGCACGTGGGGGTGTACCGGCAAAGAGCGGGTCGACACACTCGCTTGCGACGTTGTCCCCACGCACGTGGGGGTGTACCGTACGTCTGCAGCGCCGAGTCGGCCAAGAGCGCGTTGTCCCCACGCACGTGGGGGTGTACCGTGGGCCGCTACCGCCGCCATCATTCCCGACCCGTTGTCCCCACGCACGTGGGGGTGTACCGATTCGCGCTGAGCTACGGCCGGCCGTCTCAGCGTTGTCCCCACGCACGTGGGGGTGTACCGAACAAGTGCATTTACTGCGGTATCCAGCTAACGTTGTCCCCACGCACGTGGGGGTGTACCGACGCCTACGGCGAGCTGTATGACTTTGTTATTGTTGTCCCCACGCACGTGGGGGTGTACCGGTCGCGCCAGTTCTGTCCAGGCTGTAGCAAGCGTTGTCCCCACGCACGTGGGGGTGTACCGCGGCCGATCACGTGGCAGTTCGGGTTGGAGCTGTTGTCCCCACGCACGTGGGGGTGTACCGATAGTCCGCACCAGGAAAGCGCCTCGTCCGCGGTTGTCCCCACGCACGTGGGGGTGTACCGAACACGGCCGCGTAGTCCATTGCGGCGAACTGGTTGTCCCCACGCACGTGGGGGTGTACCGCTCCCGACGCTCGCCGCCGTCGGTGGCTCGGTGTCGTCCCCACGCACGTGGGGGTGTACCGCCGAATGAGTATCGCCACGTCTTCACCCCGAGGTTGTCCCCACGCACGTGGGGGTGTACCGTCGTACAAGATCGCTCGAGAAATGGGCGTTATCGTTGTCCCCACGCACGTGGGGGTGTACCGCGATCGCCGCTCGCATGGGAGTCCCCTGCGAGGTTGTCCCCACGCACGTGGGGGTGTACCGGATCGTATCGAGGGCGCGCATTGTCGCCTCACGTTGTCCCCACGCACGTGGGGGTGTACCGGACGTTGTGGCGCCCGGCGACTTCATCCGCGAGTTGTCCCCACGCACGTGGGGGTGTACCGTAGCCAGCCCAGCTACGTTGCCGACAACGGCTGTTGTCCCCACGCACGTGGGGGTGTACCGTCAATGGCGGTGCAATCGTCGAACTGCTGAGAGTTGTCCCCACGCACGTGGGGGTGTACCGACGAGACCGGCCGGCTCGTGAGTCGCCTGATCGTTGTCCCCACGCACGTGGGGGTGTACCGTACGGACTCGTGTGCAAGCACGTTCTCGCCGCGTTGTCCCCACGCACGTGGGGGTGTACCGCGCGTACCGGGCACGAACGCCTCGAATTCGACGTTGTCCCCACGCACGTGGGGGTGTACCGACGGCAGTTGGTGGCAGCGACAGCGATCCCGCGTTGTCCCCACGCACGTGGGGGTGTACCGGGGTGACGATAAGCGTGTCTCTGTGCCACGTAGTTGTCCCCACGCACGTGGGGGTGTACCGACCCCTACTGGGCCATGCGCTTGTACGAACGGGTTGTCCCCACGCACGTGGGGGTGTACCGTCCTCGACGAGGCGCGCCTCGTACGCCGCGACGTTGTCCCCACGCACGTGGGGGTGTACCGAGGGTCACGGGCATCACGAGCTGCCTGCGCAAGTTGTCCCCACGCACGTGGGGGTGTACCGTCGCATTCTACCGCGGTTGGGCCGCACTCGGGGTTGTCCCCACGCACGTGGGGGTGTACCGGAACGCGGTTCTTCAGGAAGCGGAAGGCACGTGTTGTCCCCACGCACGTGGGGGTGTACCCCCTTGCGGCCTTTGTTGGCTGCCTCGCTGTTCGTTGTCCCCACGCACGTGGGGGTGTACCGTCGCAGTAGACTTTCATGCACCGACCGTAATCGTTGTCCCCACGCACGTGGGGGTGTACCGCCGCGCCTGGCCTGGCCGTGCCGAGCCCTGCCGTTGTCCCCACGCACGTGGGGGTGTACCGTCGAGCCCCTCACCGCGCAGGCGATCGGGGACGTTGTCCCCACGCACGTGGGGGTGTACCGAACCTTGAGGCTGGAAGAGCGCATTGCCGAGGGTTGTCCCCACGCACGTGGGGGTGTACCGCAAAAGCCGCACTGCACGATTGGAGCGCGCGTAGTTGTCCCCACGCACGTGGGGGTGTACCGTTGTCAGCCCAGGTCAGTTGCCGGCGGTTGCGTTGTCCCCACGCACGTGGGGGTGTACCGTCGCGGAGGCTGCAGCTCACGACGCCCAGGAGGTTGTCCCCACGCACGTGGGGGTGTACCGCTCATGCTTGAGTACGCCGACACGATCGCAGGGTTGTCCCCACGCACGTGGGGGTGTACCGTTGCAAGCTGGCGACAACGTGACGTTGTCTGCGTTGTCCCCACGCACGTGGGGGTGTACCGGGGGTGAGGGTAGCGCCAGCTAGCGCAGTCGGGTTGTCCCCAAGCACGTGGGGGTGTACCGGAAGATCGATACATGCGGGCAGTGCGGATTGCGTTGTCCCCACGCACGTGGGGGTGTACCGTCTTCTCGCTCCTCTCAGTGTCGCCCGGTGAGGTTGTCCCCACGCACGTGGGGGTGTACCGTGTCCGCAGCAGAGCGCGACGAACTCGCCGAGGTTGTCCCCACGTACGTGGGGGTGTACCGCACTCGCCGAAATGTTTCACGACTGATCCGCCGTTGTCCCCACGCACGAAGGGGTCTACCCGGAACAGTGCCCTGCGCCGGGCTCGACGGAATCTGTCCCTCTCGCGCCCCGGAACCTTGCCGGTCGGTCCCAACTTCGGCTAGGCTCGCACTCCCGAGCGCGCGCTACGCGGCGCGCGTCCCCGAGTCGCGGGCCCACCAGGACGGTTCCCCGTTCACCTTGTCGGCACCAGCGCATGACCATAAAATCGTCCCTGAACGTGAGTCCGGTGACCATCGGTGGTGGAATCCGCGGGCCGCTGTTTTCGACGGGAACACCAGTGTTCCCGTCAGCGATCCATTCTGCATCGTAGAGAGGAGCGGCACGGTGGAGTCACAGGCCAACGCAGCACGCAATCTACTCCTCTGGGCCAAGCTCGGCAAGACCGAGGACGCTCAGCACCGGTACCATCCTCTTCTCTGCCACCTCCTGGATGCTGCCGCAGTGGCTGAGCAGCTCTGGCTCCAAGGTTTGACGCCCCGTATCCACCGCCTCCTTGCCGACGGTCTCGGCCTTTCCCCGGACGCGGCCGAGCGATGGCTCGTTGTGCTGACCGCTCTGCACGACCTCGGGAAGGCGACACCGGTGTTTCAATTCCGGCTGCCAAAGCCGCGTGGCGATTTGGAGAAAGCCGCTGTGCGCCAAGTGGCAGGAGCCGGCTTCAGCTGTCCTGTGCTCCCCGAGAATGCGTGCCTCCCGCACAGTACCCTGACGAGTGTCGTCCTCCGACCGCTTCTCATCGCTCGCGGTCTCCAGCCGCGCCTGGCCGCTCAGCTGGCAGACACGCTCGCCGGGCACCACGGACGATTTCCCGATCCAGCGGTGCTCTCCCGGGCAGATCTGGCGAAGGGGGACGAAACCTGGCAGGCGGTGCGCCATGGCCTGTTCGAGCAGCTCGCCTCCCTCCTCGATTTGCCGCGGGACGTCCCACGGCGGGTCGATCTTGCAGCGCTCGCGGTGCTGGCCGGGTTCGTGACGGTGGCTGACTGGATCGCTTCCATCAGCCAGCCGTACTTCCCCTACGTTGGCGTGCTGGGACAGACAGTCGATCTGTCCCCAGTAGACTACTTGAGTCGTGCTCGCGAGCAGGCGCGCGAGGCGGTCGCATCACTACGCTGGAACGTGCCGCAGCGACTGCCCCCAGCTGACTTCCAGGCCCTCTTTCCCACCCTCGGCTCGCCACGGCCAGTCCAGCAGGCTGTCGCCGCACTCGTCGATCGCGTGCTTTCTGATGCCCCCACCCTCGTCATCATCGAGGCGCCGACCGGCGAGGGCAAAACGGAGGCAGCATGGCTCTTGGCCGACCGCTGGGGTATCAGCGGTTCGGCTCGCGGTGTCTACATCGGAATGCCGACACGAGCCACCAGTGATGCCCTCTTCGATCGGATCCGGGAAGTGCTCACCCACCGCTATGCCTCGAGCGGTCCCGAAACGGTGGTCTTCCAGCTCGTTCACGGCCACGCCGCCGTTTCGGGCGAGGTTGAGCGCGCCCGCATCGACCCTTCGCTCCCGCTGCCGGAGGGGCTGTGGAACGACGAGCGGTCGACTGACGCTGGCAACGCGGTGGTTGTGGCCGGCGAGTGGTTCACCCACCGCAAGCGCGGGCTCCTGGCACCGTTTGGTGTCGGAACGGTGGATCAGGCTCTCCTGGCTGCGCTGCGGGTCCGCCACAGCTTCCTCCGCTTGTTCGGCCTGGCCGGTCGCGTCGTGATCTTCGACGAAGTTCACGCCTACGACACCTACATGTTGTCGCTGTTCGAGCGACTCCTCGAGTGGCTCGCCAGCATCGGGAGCAGTGTCATCGTGCTCTCAGCGACGCTGGCGCCCTCGCGGCGCGCCGCGCTGGCAGCCGCGTTCCGTCGCGGTCTCGGCCAGACCGCGTCTCTGGGAGCATTGCCTGTCACCCCCTATCCCCGGATCACGGTGGTCACGTCCGATGCCTGCTCTGTCGAGCCGGTCGCGGCGTCCACGCGCTCCCGGCGCACCGTCTGCCTCGAGAGGCTGCCGATCCAGTCCGATGAGGCAGGCTATCGGGAACTCGCTCACTATCTCGCACACGCCCTGAGCGCTGGTGGTTGTGCAGCTATCGTCTGCAATACCGTCCGGCAGGCCCAGGAGTGTTTTCAGGCGCTCCGTGCCTACTTCCCCGGTCGAGCCGATGACGGTGAGTCCGAACTGGACCTCCTCCATGCGCGTTATCCCCTCGTCTGGCGCAGCGAGCGGGAGATGCGTGTTCTCCGACGCTTCGGCAAACCGGGTGGCAGCGTGCCGACACCGGACGGCGGTCGCGTTCCGGTCTGCCGACCACACCGTGCCATCCTCGTGGCGACGCAGATCGTCGAACAGAGCCTCGATCTGGACTTCGACCTGCTGGTGACGTTCCCTGCTCCGATCGATCTCTTGCTCCAACGTGCCGGGCGCTTGCACCGTCACCAGCGAGACACACGCCCGCAGCCGCTCGCCGTGCCGCGCATGGTGCTTCTGGGACCCCCGCTCGACGACCACGAGTTACCGGTCTTCGACCGGGGAACGCGCGCGATCTACGACGAACACATCCTCCTCCGCACCTGGCTCGCGCTGCGTGCGCGGCATCAGCTGCGCTTGCCGGAAGACACCGATGAGCTGATCGCAGCCGTCTACGAGGACCAGCCCCAGCCAAAGGAACCGGAGGCATTGTGCCGGCGCTGGCGCGAGACGGCCGAGCGTCTCGAGCAGTCGCTGGCGTTCGAGCGGAACGAAGCGGCCAAGCGGTGGATCTGCCCACCAGGAGACGGTCGTCTGGAGGAACTGACGGATGCTGACCTCGCCGAGGATGCAGTCGGCACGCATCCGGCCTTCCAGGCGCTCACCCGTCTCGCCGAACCGTCGCTCACGCTCGTTCCCGTGTTCCGCACCGGCGACGACCGGACGACACTGGACGCGGAGGGTGAAGAACCAGTCGACCTCGCGATCCGCCCGCCTCTGCAGGACTGTGTTCGCATCCTCCGCTGGTCGGTCGAAGTGGGAGGCAAGCACCTGCTGCCTCTCCTTAAGAAGAGCGACCGTGTCTGCCAACCCGAACAGTGGCAGCGTGCTCCCCTGCTCGCCAGGGTCCGGGTAGCCTGGTTCGATCCGGACGGCACGCTCCCCCTCGATAGGCAGACTGTACTGGTGCTCGACCGAACGTTGGGCCTGTTTACTGCAAAGGAGGCGATCGATGCCGACGTTTGACCTCGTGACTGAACCGTGGGTTCCCTGTCTCTTGACGAACGGGCATCTCGTCGAACGGAGCCTGCTCGATGTCCTCACGGCACCGCAGGACGTGCGCGAGATCGTCGATCCCTCGCCCCTAGTGACGGTCGCGCTGCATCGCGTGCTGCTCGCGATCCTTCATACCGCCCTCGATGGACCGCACGATGAGGATGAGTGGGCGACCTGGTGGGAAGTCGGCTGTTGGCCGGTCGGCCCAGTGCGGCAGTATCTCCAACGCTGGCAGCACCGTTTTGACCTGTTCGATCCCGATCGCCCCTTCTATCAGCATCCCGACCTCGACCGCCGGTATCTGGCGGAGAGCGCACGCCTGGCCACCGAACTCGCTTCGTCGTTCAATGCGCCGCTCCTCTTCGATCATTCGGATCCGGCACAGGTAGCGCTCTCACCAGCAGCAGCAGCGCGGTATCTCGTCGCATACCAGGCCTTTTCCACGGGAGGACTTCTTTCTGGCCGTACACCAGCCGACCGTGCATCGAAAGCTGCGCCGCTCTGTACTGTCGTCGTCTGCCTCGGCAAGGGGGACAACCTGGCGCAGACGCTCCTGCTCAACCTGGTCGGCCGGCGGTTCCGGGTTTCGTCGTACCAGCCGCCCATAGGCACTGGGACGCCGGACCAGCCAGCATGGGAGCGTCCGGACCCGCCCAGCGATCAGCCGCGCTGGCCGACCGGCTACCGGGACTATCTCACTTGGCAGGCGCGGCGCGTGCTGCTCGTACCGGAAACGCGCGATGGGCGTGTCGTGGTCCGCCAGGCAGTGATCATGCGCGGTGAGTCGTTCCCCGATGGGTTCGAGCAGCGCCAGCTCGAGACGATGGTCCCGTTTCGCAAGGACAGCAAGAGGGGTTGGCTTGCGCTCGCGTTTCGCGAGGATCGTGCCCTCTGGCGCGACAGCTTAGCACTCATCCAGACCGTCTCGACCGGGTCAGATGAGCAGCAACGACCGCGCATCGTGGACTGGTGGGCTTCACTCTACCGCCTCGGCATCCTGCAGGTGCCGGTTCTGCCTCTCGATGTCGCTGGATTCGTACCCGATCAGGCAAAGCCGCTGTTCTGGCGTTACGAGCGCTTCCCCTTACCGCTCTCCGTAATCGACAACCAGGAAGTGCTTCTGTGGATCAGACAGCTGCTGGAGATGGCAGAGACGGCGGCGCGCTCCCTCGTCGAGGTCTTGCGCGGCCTCGCGACCGATTTGGGAATTAAGAAGGAGCAAGTGCGCGATTTTGTCATTGGACTCGGTGTCGAACGGGTCTTTTGGGCCGCGCTCGAGCCGACGTTCTACACGATGTTCCACCGACTCAGTCGAGGCGAACCGCCCCTGGCAGTCTGTGCCGACTGGCGGACGGTCGTCCAGCGGTCTGCCCAGCGCGCTTTCGAGCAGGCTGCGCTCGCGCTGCAACGGGCCGGCCGACCCATCCTGCTGGTCGCTGATGCCGAAAGTCGTCTGCATGCCAAACTCGCGAGGATCACCTGTGGTGCTGCTCCAACGGTATCGTCCGGTAGCGAGGAGGTGGGAGAATGAAGGCCCAGGATCGGTCAGGCGAACGCTTCGTCCAGGCGCTGGAGGAACTCGTCGAACGCGAGGATCGAGGAGCGCTCGCGACGCTACGCCGTGGGCTCGGCAAATCCCCCGGAACGGTCGTCGAGATCTACCCCTACGTGGTGCCCTTTCTACCAGCCGATGCCGACGACCGTCGCGCCTGGGTGTACTTCACCGTCGCTCCCCTCTTCGCCTTCCACCCACTGAATTGGCCTAGTAACGAGCGGAGGGGATGGACCAACTTCGGCGCGTCGGTCGCTCAGCTCGCCCAGCGACTCGGGGAGCGATCTGCTGGACTCGAAGCGCGATTCCTCCGACTCCTCGCCGCCGAACGCGAGGAGCTTCCCCTCCAGCTTTACCGGATGCTGACGCTCTTCAAGCCGCACCAGGTACCGGTCTCGTGGGTGGACCTGCTGCGTGACTTGGACCAATGGGATCACCCGGAACGATTCGTCCAGCAACGGTGGGCACGAGCGTTCGTCGAACAGCGGGAAAGGAGGGAAGAGGGAAGTCCGAGCGAACGGTCCGATGAGGCATCGGAGTAGGTCAGAGGCGTGGACGAGTACGAGCGCAGAGGAGGGAAAGCCATGTTCGTCGAGCTGCATCTGCTCCAGCACTTCGCTCCGTCCAACTTGAACCGCGACGATACCGGCGCGCCCAAGGACTGCTACTTCGGCGGCGTCCGGCGCGCCCGTATCTCGAGCCAGTGCATCAAGCGCGCGATCCGCACGTACGTCCAGCAGGCAAACTTGCTCGATGTCCGGGAGCGAGCGGTGCGGACCAAGCGCTTGATCGGGGAGATCACTGCGCGCCTCGCCCAGAACGGGAAAGACGAGTCTGAGGCTGATCGCGTTGCCCGCGTACTCCTCCAGAGTGTCGGTATTCAACCGATGTCGGACCAATCCGAAAAGACGGAGTACCTACTCTTCATCGGCGAGGATCAGATCGCGAAGCTCGTGGCCATCGCCGAACGATACTGGGACACGCTCGGACAAATCGACCCGGCGAGCGGGGAGGATGAACAGAAGTCCAGTCGTCCTAGGAAGAAGAAAGAGGCCAAGGCGGCACTTCCCGAGACGATCAGCAGCGAAGTCAAGACGGTACTCAATGCTCCGAGTGCTGCCGTCGACCTCGCTCTCTTTGGCCGGATGATCGCTGACGTACCCCTCGGCCGGGTCGATGCGGCCAGCCAGGTAGCGCATGCGATCTCCACGCATCAAGTGTCGGTCGAGTTCGATTACTTCACCGCGGTCGATGATCTCCTGCCCCAGGAGAAGACCGGCGCCGACATGATCGGGACGGTCGAGTTCAATTCGGCCTGCTACTACCGCTACGCCAACGTCGACATCGAGCAGCTCGTGAAGAATCTCGGCGGCGACATCGACCTCGCCCGCAAAGGACTCGCAGCCTTCCTCAAAGCAGCGGTCCACGCGGTGCCAACCGGCAAGCAGAACAGCTTCGCGGCGCACAATCCGCCGGCATTCGTCGCGACGGTCGTCCGCGAGCACGGCCTCTGGTCACTGGCCAACGCCTTCGTCCAGCCGGTACGGGCAAGCGAGCAGCGGGACCTCGTGCAGGAATCGATCCGCGCCCTCGATCGGTACTGGGCCAAGCTCACCGGCCTGTATGGGTCCGACGGCCTCCGCGCGCTGTACGTAGCCACCCACGAGCCCGAGCACGTCCAGGCCATGCGCCGGTTGAACGAAGAGCACAAGAACACGGTGGTTCCGACAGTTCGCGACCTCATCGAGCGGACTATAGCGAGCGCACTCGACAACAAGTTGGGGGGTTCATGATGTCCGGCTCGGCGACGCTCTTGCTTCGCCTGGCTGGCCCGATGCAGTCGTGGGGAGTCCAGTCACGCTTTACGATCCGCGATACAGCGCGCGAGCCAACCAAGAGCGGCGTGGTGGGCTTGCTTTGTGCTGCGCTCGGACGTCCTCGCCAAGACCCGGTCGATGATCTCGCGGCCCTCCGCATGGGCGTGCGCGTCGATGCTGAGGGTAATCTCGCCCGCGAGTACCAGACCGTCGGCGGGGGATCATGGCCAGGACGCGAGGAATACGGAGTCGCCAGCGCCGCGAACAAATCGCTCGAGACACAGACGACAGTTCGGTACTACCTAGCCCAGGCAGTCTTTCTCGTCGGTCTCGAGGGTGATCCCGCGTTGCTCGAACACCTGGCGGCCGCACTCCGCCAGCCGCGGTGGCAGCTCTACCTCGGTCGCAAGTCGTACGTACCGGCTGAGCCGGTCCTCTATCCGGACCCGCCGATCCGTCGTCAGCGACTCGAAGAAGCCCTCCGCTCCGTTCCCTGGCCAGTCAGCGATACCGTGCCACGGCGTCTCCGTGAGCAGCCACCCGAGCTGGTACGCGTGGTGCTGGAGGAACCAGACCTCGCGCGAGCAGAGCGCTCCCAGCTCGACCAGCCGGTCGGAGCCGCCTTTCAGGACCGCCGCTTCACGCTTCGCGGCACCCGTACTGAATTCTGGCGTCTCGGTGTCGAGGTGCCAAAACGGGAGGATTGACCATGTTCTTGACGCGCCTCATGCTCGATCCGCGGCATCTCGAGGTCCAGCGCGATCTGGCCGACTGCTATCGCCTGCACCGGCGCATCCTCTCACTCTACCCGGACATCCAGGCCGGGCGAGACGCTCGCCGGCAGCTCGGGGTGCTCTACCGGCCCGAGGGGTATGTCGTGCTGATCCAATCGCGCTTCCCACCGCTCTGCGATCGCTTGCCCCTGGGCTACCTCCTGCCGACCGGTGGCGATCCGGAGAACCCGGCCATCAAGGACGTCTCGCAGTCGTACGCGCAGGTGCGCGCCGGAATGCAGCTCGCTTTTCGACTGCGCGCTAACCCGACCAAGAAGATCGACTCTCGGCAGGACCAGCCCGGATTTCGCCCCAACGGCCGTCGGGTCGATCTCCGTCGGGAAGCGGATCAGGTCGCCTGGCTGCTCCGCAAGGCCGATCAGCACGGCTTCCGCGTGCTCCGCGTGCGCGTGCGACCCGATACCGTCCAGCTCGCCGACGCCCCAGTGCAGGCAGATGCCCGTCCAGCCGGCAAAGTCACCGGTTGGCGCCGCAGCGGCGAGGGGCACCAGCACCGCCTCACCTTCGGCGCCGTCCTGTACGAAGGCGTGCTCGAGGTAACGAATGCCGAGCGCTTTCGCCTTGCGCTCGAACAGGGAATCGGCCCTGCCAAGGCGTTCGGTTTCGGCTTGCTCTCCGTCGCGCCAGCCAGGAGATGACTACCATGGACAACTTGCATCTTCTGCCAACGATCCGCGATAGTCTGTCCTACCTCTATGTCGAGCACTGCCGGATTGAGCAGGACGGAAAGGCGATCGCGCTCTTCGACCAGAACGGGAAGACACCGGTCCCATGCGCGGGCCTCATGGTGTTGCTGCTCGGACCAGGGACGAGCATCACCCACGCGGCGGTGCGTGTCCTCGCCGAGAGCGGCTGCCTCGTCATCTGGTGCGGCGAGGAAGGGATCCGTTTCTACGCGCAAGGGCTTGGCGAAACGCGATCGGCACGCAATCTGCTCTGGCAGATCCAGCAGTGGGCCAACCCAGAGCAACGACTCCAGGTCGTCGAACGCTTGTATCGGATGCGGTTCACCGAGGAACTGCCAGCTGGCCTCACGCTGCGCCAGTTGCGCGGACGAGAGGGTATGCGGGTCCGCTGGGCCTACGAAAAGGCCAGCCGCGAGACCGGTGTGCCGTGGCACGGTCGCTCGTACGACCGCCGCGACTGGCGAACGGCCGACCCGGTAAACCGCGCGTTGTCGACCGCCAACGCGTGCTTGTACGGGATCTGCCACGCCGCGATCGTGGCAGCCGGATTTTCGCCAGCGATCGGCTTCATCCATACCGGCAAGATGCTCTCCTTCGTTTATGACGTCGCCGATCTGTACAAGACCGAGATCACGATTCCGATCGCGTTCCGCACCGTCGCCGAAGGGGAGCGTGATCTCGAGGGTCGCGTGCGCCGAGCCTGCCGGGATGCCTTCCGGGAGGGCAGGCTGCTCGCCCGCATCATTCCCGATATCGGGAGAGCCTTGGGGATGCCGAGCCAGCCTCTCGAACGGGCTGAGTTCGACGATGACCCCGCGGCGCCCGGCAAGCTCTGGGATCCTACTGGCGAGATCGAGGGCGGTGTCAACTGGTCCGAGGGGGAGGATGCGCCATGATCGTCCTTCTGGTCGAGCGGGCCAAACCGAGCCTGCGCGGCGAGCTGACGCGTTGGCTCCTCGAACCGCGCCCCGGCGTGTTCGTCGGCCAGGTGAGCGCGCGCGTCCGTGACCGCCTGTGGGACAAGCTCTGCCGGTCTCTCGACAGCGGTGCGGCGTTGCTCATCTACACGACGAACAACGAGCAGAGCTTCGGCTTGCGGACCTTCGGCGAGACTGCGCGGGAAATCGTCGAGCACGAGGGTCTCTGGCTCGTTCGCCTGCCGCGGTCGCCCGAATCCAACGAATGATCGGTATCCGCGATGGAACGACAAAACGAGACTATCGCCCCTGACGAGCGGCGATTTTCGCGTCGTTCCACAGTCTCATCCCCACGCACGTGGGGGTGCACCGGCGGGGTCACCGGCGTGGGCGAGCTTGCGGCTCTCATCCCCACGCACGTGGGGGTGCACCGCTTCTTCCCTGGCCGGTCCTCAATGACCTCTTCTCATCCCCACGCACGTGGGGGTGCACCGAGCGCCTCCTGCCAGGCACGCGAGCCCCAATCCTCATCCCCACGCACGTGGGGGTGCACCGACCATCGGCAACGTGAGCGCCGCGCTCGGCGGCTCATCCCCACGCACGTGGGGGTGCACCGCAGCTCTCTATCGGGCGCGCTGGCCTGGTTTCCTCATCCCCACGCACGTGGGGGTGCACTGCAAGCACAAAAGCCATCCATGGAGATGGCAACCTCATCCCCACGCACGTGGGGGTGCACCGGCGCGGATCGCGTCGAGCTCGAGCGGCTCGACCTCATCCCCACGCACGTGGGGGTGCACCGCGAGAACGCAGGATCATTCGCTCTTCAGGAGCTCATCCCCACGCACGTGGGGGTGCACCGTCGCGAAGCACTTCCGGCGGCTGGGAGCGACCCTCATCCCCACGCACGTGGGGGTGCACCGTACATGAAGGCGGTGAGAATCGCTGGTAAGGCCTCATCCCCACGCACGTGGGGGTGCACCGGACAACTGCAAGTTGCCCGTCTACAAACCGAAATCATCCCCACGCACGTGAGGGTGCATCGCTCTCGCTGCCCTGCAGAGCACGTCATCGACTGCGATCCCCCAGTGAGCCGATACGCCCGCGGCGGTCCGATGCAGCTCATTGATGAGAACCTGATTCAGGGCGCGCTCCCTCTCGGCGTACTCGTCATGACAGAGCAGAGCTCGCCACCCGCGTATCGAACGCGCTTTCCCATGCATGGGACGACCCTGCGAAAATCCCCGCGAGACGCTCGTCGTCAGCGAAACAGATCGTGTTTCGGTTGCTCGCACGATGCCTACAAGGCACCACTTCTGCCACCGGTGGACGACTTCCAACAGCTCCATCCAGCCCTGGTCGTGCCGAGCCAGCCCGCACATCGAGACGACCATGATGATGCCATCGTCCCATCACCGTCGATGGTCGGGACGCCGCTCCGACGAGACGCGACTGGCTTCGTCTTGCGCGCGCCCACAGCTTGGCGGATGGCAAGCTTTCCCCTGAGCACCTCTACAGATCCGCAGGCTGTCTCCGCGATGCCCGAGTCGTGCAAAAACTGCTATACGTTTTGTTTGCCCCAACCGGTGCCGTATTCCGGAGTCCACCCATAGAGTTCCTCCATCACCGACCCGCACGGTGGAGAGGAGGCAGCGCGCTGCTCGCCGCCCGCTCCCGCTGCGCCTCGATCCCCAGCTCCAGCAGCGGCAGCCACTCCATTATCAGGCGCTGCCCGGTCTGTACCCTGGTTGCTGGCGCGACCCCCATCTCGTCACCTATCTGGACTCTCCACTCCTCTTCTCACCCTGAACCCGCTCCCCCGTCGGGAGGCGAGGGGTGGCTGCCGGTTCCTCACCCCTTGTCCTCTCTCCCTTTCGGTCGGCGAGGGCTGCTCGTCGAGCGGGGTGCGGATGACACCGCTGCCCGCCGGCGCCGCTGGACGACCGTTCCCCGGTCGTCGACCCAGGCGCGGGCGACCAGCCCTGCCGCTGGGTCGCCCCACCAGGCCGCCCAGCCCCCGATCGGCGGACGGGTCAACCGGTAGACGTCGTCGCGGTAGCCGGCCCACCAGAGCCAGCGGGGCAGGGCCGCCGGCACCAGCAGCGCTTCAGCGACCAGGAGCTCACCCGCCAGCGGCACCGACTCGCCTGCCCCGTCTTGCGTCTCCAAGTGGGCCACCGGTCCCTCCGACCCCGGCGCGATCGTGAACAACACCCCCTGCGCCTGTTTGCCGCCCCGCGTTAGGATCGCACGCCGGGCCGCCTGGTAGAACGGTTCCGCCTGCAGCACCGCCACCGTCGGGCCAGGATCGAAGCGCAGCTCCTCGGCCGCTTCCAGACAGGGCTCCACCGGCAAGACGAGCCGGAAACGCTTTCCCCAGCCCTCAGGGGGTTCGTACACTCCCGTCAGGCGCACGGCGCTCGGCGGGGGCTGCCGGCGCCACCAACAGAAGAGCGGCCTCACCGGCTGCACTCGTTCCACGAGGTACCACAGCTCCCCATTCGGGCAGTGGAAACGACCCTCCGGCCAGGGACCGTTCCCCCGCCACCAGACGGCCAGGTGCCGGCGTCCCAGCCAAACGCCTAGTCGCCCGTCGCTGCCTACTTCGGGGGCGACGTAGGCGATATCGCTGCGCAGCAGCGGGAGCTTCAGCATCGTCCGCCACCTCCCCGTCCGCTGACCGACTCCCCGGCCGCTAGGATACGCAACGCCCGCTGCACCCGCCGGCCGCTACGCTGCCTCCTGCTCCGCGACACGCCGCTAGAACGCCAGATACGCGTTTGCCGCCTCGCGAGCTGCCGCGCGATCGATCGAGCGGAACAACCGATGCGCACCGATCGCCGGCGTCTCTTCCTTCAAGGTCGGTGGCAGGACCCGCTCCGACCGAGCCGCGATGCGGCTGGCTTCGCTGAGCTGCCGCAACAACACCTCGCTCTCCTGACCGAAGGCATCGGTGGGATCACCCAGCGTGAGCACCACCACGACCCGCTGGCGGCTAGCCGCGAACTCGAGCAGCGGCATCAGGAACGCGATCGTTTGGTCAGCCGGCGTCCCGCGCCCGGTCGCCGTCGGCACCGCGTCTGCTGCCCGAAGGTAGCGCGCGATCTCGTCGAACATGATCAGTGTCGGTTGCTCACCGATCAGTTCGTCCAACATACTGCCGCCGGGCGCTGCTTCGGTCGCCCGGTCCGATTCACCCACCAGGCGGTAGCTAGCCCGCCGAGCTGGTAAGCGAGGTCACCCCACAGGAAGAAGGTGCGCGCGTCCGGATGAGTGACCCCCACCCGACGGATCCAGTTCCGAACCCACCACACCCGCGATGCGGAGAGCACCCGTCGGCGGAATGAGCTCAGGACCGACCAGCGCAGCCGCTTCCGCCGCACCACGTGCCGCATGGTAGAGCGCGATCAGATTGTGCGTCTTGCCGCCACCGAACGGCGTTTCCAAGCGGATGATCGCGTTGGCCGTTGGGTCTTCCCCGGCCAATCGGCCCAGTGCCTCGCGCAACAACGTGCGCAGTCCCAGGGTCGGATAGGTGTGGTCGAAGAACAGCTGCGGATCCTGGTAGACCGGATCGGCTCGCCCCTCCAGCACATCCTTCAAGCGGGCCGCGAACAGCTCTTCGCGCAACTCACCCTACAGCACCTCGGGGCGCAGCTGGCATGTCTCGTGCACCGACCGTATCGTCACCGTCGCGATCCCTCCACGGCGCCTCGCTGCGATCTCCTCAAGCCAGTGGAGCCGTCGTCTGGAGCGGTCACATCCAGCAGCATCGCCATGCGGCGGAGTTCAGCATATTCGCTGTTCGGGCTCCTGGCAACGACGGCTCGAATCAGCCACGCCGTCTCGCTCCGGGCCAACGCTCGGCAGACCGGAGCGCGAGCGAGATCGAGTGCCTTCCTTCCCGACTCGATCGCACCTGGAAGGTCGACGATGCTCACGCTATGCTCCCAAAGGGGGGGGACATGCGCTTTCACCTCGGCCCGCCGCCGACCGATCCCGCATTCCAGCCGGCTCCGCCCTGGCGACCGCTCCGCGAGCCTCGCCGGGCCAGCCTGGTCATCCTGCTCTCCCTGCCCCTCGGCCTTCTCGCCGCCTTTCTCTTCACCCTGCCGCTCCTCCTCCGCTCACCCGATCGCTCGCTGACGATTCCCCTCTCCGGCCTGCCCAGCCTCCTCGCTCTGATGCTCCTCGTTCCGCTCCACGAACTTCTGCACGCCCTCCCGCTGCCCGGCTCGCTCCGCTCGCCCCAGCTCGTCCTCGGCCTTTGGCCGCGCTCGCTCCTCGCCTACGTCCAGTACCTCGGCGAGCTCGGTCGGGCGCGATTCCTCGTCGTCGCGCTCAGCCCGCTCATCGCGGTCAGCCTGCTCGCCTACGCCGGGCTCTCGCTCCTGCCCAGTCTGGCACCGTTCTGGCTCACCCTGGGCCTCCTGAACGCACTCGGCTCCGGCGCCGACCTCTTGGCGGCAGCGCTCGTCCTCACCCAGGTCCCGCCTGGCGCGCATCTGCGCAACCACAGCTGGCGGACCTACTGGCGCCCAGCCGAGCCCTCAAGGGCCGACCGTCCCCCATCGCCCGACTCGTGATCGACCGCTGCGCCGCCGCCCGGTGTCTCTCTCGCTCGGCCGTTTTGCGCCCTATCCGGCGCACGGTCGCTGACTCGCTCGCCCCGCACCGGCATCGCCTCGCTGACCAGCTCCCAACGACCGTCTCGCTCCCGCCAGTACTGCGCGAACCGCACCGGCAGCGAGGCAGCACGGTAGAAATCCGCCCGATCCATCAGCTGCCAGTGCAGGTGCGGCTCCGTCGAGTGACCCGAATGCCCGCACCGGCCGATCACGTCGCCCGCCTGCACCCGCTGACCCGGCCGCACCGTGACGCTCCCGCACTGGAGATGGGCTGACAGACTGTACTCCCCCGGCGCATGCTCGATCACCACGAAGTTACCCAACAGATCCCGTGCCAGCGGGTCGATGATTCCGATCTCTCGAGAGTCGTGGTGACCGTCGCGCACCGCGACGACCGTCCCATCGGCGGCCGCGAGGATCGGCCGACCCCATGCGAAATACTCCTCTGGCCGGCGTACATCCGGCGGCGCCGTCCGGCCGGCTCCATCGGTCACGACCAGGTCGAGCGCGTACCGTTGACCGACCAGCGACCAAGAATGCGACGTCTCCGGATCAGGTCCCCCGTTGGCAACGGTCCAGACGCCTTCGACCGGCAGGCGATACCGTCCGCGCGGTCGCCAGTCGTGCGGTCCCGGCATACCCGAACGATAGCGGAGTCTGGCTGCCCCCTCCCCGATCAGCTGGCGCACGGTGAAAAGCCACACGAACGGCGAGAGAAGTCCGATCAGCTGGCTCGCGACAAAACGCAGCGTCCAGCCCACTCCAGCCTGCCGACTCCACCGCGCGATGCGGTATAGCCAGGGCAGTAGGCTCGCCACGAGCGCCCACCGCAGCGGCGCCACCACCGCTAGCCGGTCATCCAGCATCGGCAGGACCCAGCCCGCTACCCCGAGCAAGAACAGTTCCGTCTCCCAACGCTCGAGCACGTCGAGCAGGCGCCTCATCGCTCCACTTCCTCCCGTGCGTCACCGGGACGTGCACCGTCACTGACCGCCACTGGTGCGCGCGCTCCCACCCGCCCAGCCAGCACCTCGCGCGGAAAGCCGACCACCACCAGCGCGACGGCCGCGGTGACGACGAGGAGGATCAGGAGAAAAGCCACGCTCAGCGCCTCGGCCAGCGCGCGCTCCGAGCTAGCACGCAGCGCGTCGCTCAGGCTCGGCCGCTGCGCCGGATCGAGCAATGCGTCGATCGCTGCCCGTTCCCCCAGCCGCTGCTGGATCACCCCGTTGAGCACGGCACCCAGTACGGCCACCCCCACCGCCCCACCGATCGTCCGCGACAAGCCGACCAGCGCCGTCGCGATGCCCCGCTCGCCCCACGCGACCGCGTTCTGCACCGCGATCAGGAACGCCGTCGCGCTGAACCCCATCCCGATTCCGAACAGCGCTGCCGCAGCCACCGCCCACCCCAGGACCGGCCACCGCGGGACGACTTGCAGGACGAACGCACCAGCCAGCATCGCGCCCATACCGAGCACCACCGAACTCCGGAAGCCGAAGCGCAGGATGACGCGACCAGCTGCTGTCGAGGCCACCGACCAGCTCACAGCGAACGGCATGATCGTCAGGCCAGCCGTCGTCGCCGTCCCCGCTCCCAGACCCTGCATCGCCAGCGGGAGGAACGAGATCAGCCCGAACATCCCCGCACCGATCAGGATGCTGCCCAGCGCGACGACGGCCATCAACCGGCGGCGGACGAGCTCCGGTGGGACGATCGGCATGGCCGCCCGCCGTTCCGTCCGCCAGAAGAGCACCAGGAGCGCCGCTCCTCCCAGCGTCGCCCCGACTGCGACGACCGGCGCCGCTCCACGTCCCTCCCCAGCGGCCGAAAGTCCCGAGAGCAGCAGCGTCATCCCAGCCGTCAGGAGGAGCGCACCCCGGTAGTCCAGCGGGTGCTCACGCCGACCCACCCGCTCCTGCAGCGCTGCCCCCAACAGGCCGAGCGCGACCAGCCCGACCGGCACGTTCAGGTAGAAGATCCAGCGCCAACCGGCCAGGTCGGTGACCGCAGCCCCCACGCTCGGTCCCGCCACCGCCGCAGCACCCCAGACGGCGCTCGTCAGCCCCTGCAAGCGGGCCCGCTGCTCGAGCGGGAAGAGATCCCCCAGGACGGTCAGCGTCACTGGGATGATTCCGCCCGCTCCCAGTCCCTGCAGCGCGCGGAACAGGACCAGCTGCAGCATCGATTGGGCCAGGCCACAGAGCGCCGATCCGGCCAGGAAGAGCGTGATCGCTGCGAGCAGGATCCGCTTGCGCCCATACAGGTCAGCCAGCCGACCATACAGCGGGATCGTGGTCGTCGAGGTCAACAGATACGCCGTAACGACCCAGGGGTAGAGTGCGAAGCCGCGCAATTCCCCGACGATGGTCGGCATGGCCGTTCCGACAATCGAAACGTCCAGGGCAGCCAGAAAGGTCGCCGCGAGAACGCCGCTCACGATGGCAACGGTCCGCCTCCGTCCGAGCTCCGGTCGTTGTGCTAGCGGCCACACCATAGCGACCCTCTCGACCCGGTCAGAAAGGCGGCGAACCTCGTCGGAACCGTCCTCGTGCTCGTCAACCGGCACTGCCGCGATTACCATATCGCGTGAGCCGCATCGGCAAGCACGACCTGCAGGCGGCAGGGCGCAGTCTACGGTGCGAGCCGGAGGGCAGCAAGATGAGCGTGACCACCATTCGCGGACGACAGCTTTTTCGGACCTCGCCCACCGGACGATGGGTCCAGTTGCTCCTCAGCCTGGTCGTGCTGTCGGCAGTTGTCGCGTGGCCATCGCTCGCCACTGCCGCGCCGACCGGGCACGATGCGTTCCTCGACACCTGGGCGCGCAGCGACTTGCCCGTCGCCGAAGGCCGCGTCGACCGCACCTGGATGTGGGGACCCGAGCCGTTCACGGTACCGCTCCGCGAGCCGTACGTCGGCGCGCCGGGTGGCACGCGCCTCGTCCAGTACTTCGACAAGTCCCGCATGGAGATCACCGAACCGGCGGCTGACCGTGCGTCACCCTGGTACGTGACCAACGGGCTCCTGGCCAAGGAGCTGATTACCGGCCAGCTCCAGCTCGGTGACCAGACCTTTCAGATGCATCCTCCCGCAGTCGTCAACGTCGCCGGTGACCCCGACGATCCCGCAGCTCCGACCTACGCGACGTTCTCCTCGCTCCTCACTGCACCAGCCCTGCCCATCGGCAGTGTCGTGACCCAGACGCTCGATCGTGCCGGCCAGGTGGGGAACGAGCCGGCCCTGGCACGCTATGGCGTGACCGCCGCCCTCCTCGTCTCGGAGACCGGCCACACCGTCGCCTCGGTCTTCTGGAGCTTCATCAACAGTCGTGGCACGGTCTACACCGGCTGGCGGTTCCGCGAGGATGCGCTCTTTCCCAATCCCTTCTATGCCACCGGTTTCCCGATCACCGAGCCCTACTGGACGCGCGTCCGCGTCGGGGGCACGCCGCGCGACGTGCTCGTCCAGTGCTTCGAGCGGCGTTGTCTGACCTACACGCCCGACAATCCGCCCGGCTGGCAGGTCGAGGCGGGCAACGTGGGCCAGCACTACTGCCGCTGGCGCTACGAACAGCTGGGACAGCCGGTGCAGGAGGCAGGCGTTTACCAGTTGGCCACAGTCACCAACGTGGTCGATGGCGACACGATCGACGTCCGCTTCGCCGATGGTCGCACCGCCCGCGTCCGCCTGATCGGCGTCGACACCCCTGAGGTGTACGGTGAGGTCGAGTGTTTCGGCGTGGCTGCCTCGCAGTTCACCGCCGAGTGGTTGGCCGGCAAGGAGGTGGCGCTCCAGCGCGACGTCTCGGAGACCGACCGCTACGGGCGGCTCCTCCGCTACGTCTGGATCGGCCCGTATCTCTTCAACGAGGTGCTGGTCCGGCGCGGCTACGCCGGCGTCGCCACCTATCCGCCGGACGTCACCTACGCCGGGCGTTTCGTCGAAGCCGAGCGAGCGGCGCGGGAGGAACGGGCCGGGCTGTGGGGCGTCTGCCCGGTTCCGCCAGTGGGACGCGATACGGAACCAGCCCCACCGCCGGGACCAGCGCCATCCCCGTCACCGACGCCGACGCCAGCACCCAACTGCGATCCGAGCTATCCGACCGTCTGCATCCCGCCTCCTCCGCCTGACCTGGACTGCGCGGATATCCCCTACCGTCGTTTCCCGGTCCTACCACCCGATCCGCATCGCTTCGACCCGGACCGCGATGGCATCGGTTGCGAGAGCGGATAGCTCGGACACCGACGAGCCAGCGAACGCACCCCTGTCCGATCCGCTCGCGCGGCCTACCGGACATGGCATCATGATTCAGGACTGCACTGATTCGGCTGTCGCCCGCGTGACGGGTGAGGATCGGAAAGGATCATCGGTATCAACCGCAGCGACTGGTCGGTTGAGTCGACTCGTCATCGCCGAACTCCTCCGCCAAGTTCCCCCCGACCGACTGGCCGCACGCGCTCCCGATCCCAACGAGCCGAGTGACCTCGCTGCACAGGGTATCACTGTTCGCCCTGCCGACTACGATGATCCGGCGAGGCTCGATGCAGCGCTCCGCGGCATCCAGCGTGCTCATCTCGGGCAGCGAGGTCGGCCGGCGCGTCCAACAGCACCGGAACGTCATCGCTGCCGCGGTGCGCGCGGGCGTCCAGCTCCTCGCCGACACGAGCCTCCTCCACGCTGACCGTTCGCCGCTCCGCATCCTAGCTCACGAGCACCCGGCGCCCGAGCACGCCCTGTAGGAGAGCGGTCTTTCCTGGATCATCCTGCGCCACGGCTGGTAGACGGAGAACTGCGAGGAACGCGCCCGTCACGCGGCGGCCATCGGCGAACTCGTCAGTGCGACTGGCACAGCACGCCTGTCACCCGCATCCCGCGCCGTCTATGCGGTCGCCGCCGCAGTTGTCCTCACTGGAGACGGGCACGTTGGGCAGATCGACGAACTGGCTGGTGATGAAGCCTGGACGATGGCTGATCTGGCCCAGGCCATCAGCGAGGTGGTCGGGCGGCCCATCGCCTTGCGCCTAGCCAGCCCTGCGGAGTACCGTGCCTTTCTTCTCCCAGGAGGCACGCCCGAATCCAGCGCTCACGTGCTCCTGACCATCGAGACCGGCATCGCGCCGGAGGCACTCTTTGACGACAGCCGGACGTTGAGTCACCTCAGCGGCCGACCGACCACGCCGCTCCGCACAGTCCTGCGGACGTGGCTGCGCGCCTGGGTCAGCCACAGGCTGCGGCGGTCAGTCTCGCTCCACGTGAGGGCGCCCGGCCGCCACCGCCGCCTCACCCGCGACGCGACGCACGCCGCTCCATCGCGCGTCGCTGCATGATCGGCTCATCTCTCAGCAGGCGCGGCCACGATTCCCTGCGGCCGCTGGATGGGAACACCGGTGTTCCCGCAGCCGCTCCATCCTGGTACGCGGAGAATCGCGCGGTCACCGACCGACGATCCAGCCCGGGCCTCCGAGCAGGCGGTTGCGGGAACCGACCGGCACGACCGCGCTCGATCACGCGAGAAAAGCGCAGTGGAAAGGGAGGCCTGCCGTGCGTCTTTTCCGCGCGTTCGCCGGGGCACGCTGAGGATCGTTGGCGTCATACTCTTCTTCGCGTGGCTGATCGCCTCCTGGATCGTCGACCTGCTCGCGGTCTACCTCACCTTCGGCGGCCTGGCGGTGCTCCTCGGCATCGTCTTGGCTCCCATCGTCTTCGTCATCGCCCCGTGGTATGCTGGGCTCGCTCACGGCTTCTGGTGGCCGCTGATCGTCGAGTACGGCGGGCTGGTCGTCTTGGGCCTCGTCTTCGGCCTGGCCGAGAAGCTCTTCAGCACCCGCGAGTGATTCCCGTCTCCCGCCGATCTGCCTCGGCGATGCCTGCCGATCGCCCCGTCGCTTCTCTCGGTGCGGCCGGTCATCCGGTTGTCCCAGCCGCAACCGCACTGCGTAGGAAGGCCCCCAAGAGAGCCGGTCGCGGGTCCAGCCAGCCCTGCGACGATACATCTGCCCTCTTGAGTCACCGGTCCTTCCTCGTCGAGAGGGGAACCGCGTCTCGGCTCAGCAGGTAGCCGCAAAGTCCGTTCCGATTAGGGACGATGTTCCCAGAAGTCGTTCACTGCTCCCGCCGATGCTCACCGACGAGAGAAAGGACGCACGGTGCTGATGCGCGACGTCTTCTTGCGTCGCCAGCCGGTCCTCACGCGTCGTCTCGACGTCTGGGGCTACCAGGTCAGCACGAGTCACCCGAGCTTCGTGCAGCCGCCGCCTGCGCTGAGTGGGTCCGCCACGCATCCCGACCTGTCGGAGGCCGAAGCTCGGCTGTTGTTCGACACGCTCGCCGAACTCGGGCTCCCCGCCCTGGTCGGCGACTCCATAGCGCTCATCGAGCTTTCTCCCGCCGCGGCGCTCGCTGCCCAGGACTTCTTGGCGGGACTCGCGACGCCGGACCGGCTGATCCCGCTCCTGACGCTCGAACCCCCACCCGATCGACAACTCCTGCTCGATGCGATCGCCGCACTGCGCAGCCACGGCTTTCGCGTCGGAACCGCTGGTGTTCCGAGCGATGAGGTGCTGCAGGCGGTCACCCGGACGATCGATCTCGTCGCCGTGGAGTACAGCCGAGCGAACACTCGACTGGACACACTGGCCAGTCACCTTCGCGCGGGGCGTGCCCTCCTTTTGGTCACGGGGATCGAGGACTATCAGGCCTTCGACCGATGCCGGGAACAGCGCGTGACGCTGTTCGCTGGGACATTCCTCGCGCTCCCACGCCCCGTCCGCGCGCTCCGTGCCCCGACCAGCCGCGCGCTCCTCCTGTTGCTCGCGCGACTGCAAGATCCCGAGGTGGAATTCTCCGAACTCGAGGCACTGATCTCCCTCGACGTCGGCCTGACCTATCGGCTCTTGCGACTCGTCAATACGGTCTGGCTCGGTCGGAGGCGCATCGAGTCGGTTCGCCAGGCTCTGCTCGTGCTCGGTACGCGTCTGGTCTCCGCCTGGGTAACGCTCCTGCTCATGGCGGACATTCCCGACAAGCCTCAGGAATTGCTTACCCTGGCGATCGTCCGTGCGCGCATGGCTGAACTCGTCGCTGCCGCACGCGGGCGAACCAGCCGCGAATCAGCCTTCTTGGTGGGACTGCTGTCGGTCCTCGATGCGCTGCTCGATCAGCCGATGTCCGACCTCGTCGCAGCTCTCCCACTCGCTGACGAGCTCGCGGCTGCACTGCTCCACCGGGAAGGTGAGCTCGGCCTCGTCCTCGATATCGTGCTGACCTACGAGCGGGGCGATTGGCTGCGCCTGCCCGCAAGCGGACTGCGACCATCGCTCCTCAGCTCGGCGTACGTGGATGCGCTGGCCTTCGCCCGCGAGATCGAGTCAGCATTGGCTGCGTGAATGTCCGTTCACGAACTACTCATCGCTCGACAACCGGTCTTCGACCGCCACCTGGAAACGGCCGCCTACGAACATCGCTACGGTCAGCCCGGCGGGCATGCTGGTGCGCCGTCGACGCAGGACGCAGAGCGCCTTCTCGACACCATGCTGGACCTGGGGCTCGACCAACTGGTCGGTGCTCGCGCTGCCATCGTCGCCTTCCCTCCTTCCTTTCTCAGCAGCTCGCTCCCCGAACTGGTCGCATTCCTTCCGGCCGATCGTCTGATGGTGCTCGTTGAGCTCCCAGACTACCTGCGCAGCGATGTGCGCGACGCACTACGCCGACTCGCCCACTACGGCTGCCAGATCTTTCTCGGACTCGATCTTCTCGAGACGCACCTACCCTCGATCGATGACGTCGATGCCGTCCGGGTGCGGCTCCCGGATCTCGTAGTGCTCTAGGAGCAGCGCAGACGGCTCGAAGCGCTGCTCGCGGAACTCCTCGCCCCGCTCGTCTCCTTTCGGTCCGGAACCTTGCGTGTTCTCGTCTCGGACGTTCGAACCTATCATGAGTTCGTAGTGTGCCGTGACTTCGGCGTCGATCTGTTCCAAGGCCCCTTCCTCTTCCGACCGCTCATCGTGCGGGGATACCACCGACCAGTATCCGATGCTGCGCTTCTCCTGCTTTCCCGTCTTGCCGATCCAGCGATCGACTTCGAAGAGATCGAACGCCTCCTCGCTCAGGACGTCCAACTCACTTACAAACTGCTCAAGCTGGTCAACAGTATCTGGTTCGCTCGACGCAGCCGGATCGATTCGCTCCGGCAGGCGCTGCTCGTCCTCGGGATACGCAACGTGGCAGCGTGGGTCACGGTGCTCGTTCTGGCCGGCATAGAGAACAAGCCGGTCGAACTCGTCCGTACCGCTGTTCTACGGGCTCGCCTGTGCGAGTTGCTTGCCGCAGCGACCGGCTCTGCGTCGCGCGAGACAGCCTTCTTGACCGGGCTACTCTCGGTGCTCGACGCTGCCCTCGATCGACCGCTCGAGGCAGCGCTCGCTCCGCTGCCTCTCGCCAGCGAAGTAGTGGCAGCGCTCCTCGAACAGCGCGGCCCGCTCGGTCGGCTCCTCCAGCTCGTGCGCGCCTATGAGTCTGGCGACTGGCCACATCTCGCCGATCTCCCGCTGGCCGCATCGGTCGTGACCGAAGCCTACATCGATGCGCTCGCCTTCACTGCCGAAGTGCTCGGTGCGCTCGAGCAGACGTCCTAGACCAGACCAGGAAGTGCCGCTGGACGTTCGAGGAAGACGGCGATCACGCGACCGAGTGCCCGCGGTCGCTCTTCGGGGAGAAAGTGACTCGCCTGCTGGAAGCTGAGGAAGCGAGCTCCAGGGATAGCGCTGGCCAGTTCGCGCGCTTCGTCCACGCCGAATTGGGGATCGCGCGCCCCCCAGGCCAACAGAAGCGGGAGTCCGCCCCTCCCACGCTCGACGAGCGTTGCCCGCCAACGTGCCAGGTCGTCCGCCGAGAACGGGGGCACACGCATCGAGCGGATGAGCGTCCGGCGGTATCCCAACTCGAACGGTTCCCAGTACACGGCCAGCATCGCGCGATCCAGCACGCTCTGATCGTTCAGATACCGACGCAGCGCGGCTGCCAAAATCCACGGTCGGGCCAACGCCAGGGCGATCTCCCCGAGCACCGGTATCCGTAAGAGTTGCAAGGGCGAGAGGCTCCCACCCCGCCACCGCTCGATTCGGAAGCTCGTGTTGGTCACCACCAAATGGGTGACCCGATCCGGCCACCGCTCGACCAGCGCTGCGGCGACGAGCACGCCAAAGTCATGGCCAACCAGAGCACAGCGCTCCACCCGCAAGCGATCCAGCAAGGCACTCAGACGCTCCGCCAGTTGCGCCACCGTCTCGGCACCGTGCCGCGGCTTGTCCGAGCGACCGAACCCGAGAAGATCCGGGGCGATGACACGCCGCTCTCGTGCCAGCACCGGCAGGACCTTGCGCCACAAAAAGCTCGAAGTCGGGATGCCATGCAGGAGCACGACCGGCTCTCCCTCACCGCTCTCGCGGAAGAACCAGCGCCATCCCTCGACATAAACAAAAGCTCCGTCGGCCGTCCGCACTTCAGCCATCCGTTGTTCCTCACCCGGTGCACGCCGTCTTCGGTCGACCTCACTCGACCAGGCCGCCATCCGCGCCGCACGAGCCCGTGAAACGACGCCAGCGCCCCCATCGCCCCAGCGATAGAGTAGCATCGTCCTGGGGAGGCACGCGATGGTGAGCCCGGAACAGTTCCGCAATGTCATGGCCAGGCACGCTGCCGGTGTCACCGTGGTGACCACCGCCGGGCCGACCGGCTATCACGGCGTGACCGTGACCGCCTTCTGCCCGCTCTCGCTCGATCCCCCACTCGTCCTCGTCTGCATCGACCGCCAGCAGCAGAGTCATCGGCTACTCGAGACGGCCGCCGGCTGGGTCGTCAATCTCCTCTCCCGCGATCAGGAGTTCCTGGCCGAGCAGTTCGCCGGACGTGCCCCCCTGGCCGATTCGCGCTTCTCCCGCCTGCCCCATCACCTGGGCCCTCTGGGAATCCCCCGTCTGGACGGCTGCCTCGCCTGGATCGACTGCCGACCCTGGGCTCGCTACGAGGGGGGTGACCATTCCATCTTCGTGGGCCAGGTCGTCGCGCTCGATCTCGGTCCAGCGAACGACCCCCTCATGTATTTCGAGCGCCAGTACTGTGAGCTCGCCTGGTAGATCCAACTCCCCTCGATCCCTTGTCTTCCTGATCCGCCGGGGGCCGATCCGAGACACCAGCGCGGCGCGAACCAGCATGCACTCCGCGGCGATCCACCTCCCGAGAACGAGACTGCACCGATCCCACGAGTACACTATGAAAAGAGGCGTGGTGTGCCTCGGGAGCGAACGATGCACGAGCCGACCAGCAGCGAACCGATCGCGCCGACCGACGTGTCGAGCGACCGCCAGGCACAACGACCCCTCTGGCACCTCATCGCGCTCAATATCGCCCTGCTCGCTGTCCTGGTCAGTGCGGTCTGGCTTGCCCTCTGGTTCCTGCGCCAGAGCGAGGTTCCTCGTCCTGCTCCGTCCGCTGGCGACTTCCTCGCCGCTCAGGCCTTGACCATCGGGACGGTCGCGCCGGAGTTCACGCTTCCCCAACTCGATGGCGACCAGATCAGTCTCAGTCAGTTCCGCGGGCGACCGGTTCTGGTCAACTTTTGGGCTTCCTGGTGCGCACCATGCCGGTCCGAGATGCCAGCTCTGCAGCAGGTGGCCACGCAGTACGCCGGGAGCGGCCTCGTCGTCATCGGCATCAACCAGCTGGAAGATGTGCCCACGGTGCAGGGGTTCGTCCGAGAATTCGGCCTCACCTTCCCGATCGCGCTCGACCGCGACGGGGTCACCAGTCGCGCCTGGCGGGTCTACGGCATTCCGCAGACGTATCTCGTCGGTCCGGATGGGATGATCCGCAAAGCCTGGGTCGGTCCCGTCACCGAGCAATCGGTGACACGCGCCCTCGACGAAATGGGGATCCGACCCACTCCCAGCTGACCGGCGTCACCACGCTCACCGTGCCGCTTCGATCGACTCGCGCCGAAACCGCTCCAGGCGGAAGAGTGCCGCTGGCTGCGCTCCGGAATCGATCGCCAGTGCGGCGACGAGTTCGCCGATCGCGGCAGCGAACTTGAAACCATGCCCGGAACACGCGCTGCAGAGAACGACCTGTGGCCGAAGGGGGTGCCGATCGATGAGAAAATGATGATCGGGTGTGACTGTGTAGAGGCAGGTGAGATACCACAGCACCGCTCCCCCAGCTTCGGGCCAGTACCGTTCCAGTGCGTGGCGCAGTTCGGCGATTTCCTCGCTCGTCGCCGTACGTCGGACCGTTTGCGGTGTGCAGACTTCTCCCGTATCGTGCCGGCCGAACTTCACCCCTTGTCCCGGCAGTTCCGGAAACGCGCTGTAGAGCCCTGTTTCGTCCTCCCAGAGGGCGAAGGGAAAACGATCCGCCGCGTAGCGTCCCCCGGCCTGGGGTGCGAAGTGCACGTGCAGGATACGCCACACCTCGAGTGGTAATCCGAGCTCTGGGACGAGCTGACTCAACCACGCTCCCGCCGCCAGCACCAACCGATCCGCCCGAAAGGTTCCAGCCGGCGTTTCCACGCGGACGCCGTCACCATCGACCGCCCAGGCGATCACTGGCGTCTCATGCCGGAGTTGTGCTCCCGCGGCCGTGGCGCGGTCGAGCATGGCTGCCACCGCTGCCTCCGGTTCGATCAACCCAGCCTCCGGCTCGAACACAGCCACCTGTTCGGGTGCTAACCGCAACCCTGGAAAACGCGCCATCGCCTCGCTGGCCTCCAGGAGTTCATGCGGGACTCCATGCGCACGAACGCTCGCCAGCACCCCGCTCACGAGCGAGCTGTCCGGTCGCCCCACGTAGAGCCCTCCCGTCATCCGGAGGAGCGACTGGCCGCTCTCGGCCTCCAGTTGCCGCCAGAGCGTCCACGCCCGCCGGACCAACGGGACGTACTCCGGCGACTCGTAGTAAGCTGTCCGGATGATCCGCGTCTTGCCGTGCGACGAACCGCGATCGTGCCCGCGGCGAAAGGCGTCCAGCCCGAGTACGCGGAAGCCACTGCGTGCGAGCGCCCACGCCGTCGCGGCACCCATCGCGCCAAGACCGATCACGATCACCTCTGAGCTGCGCATCGGCCCTCCTCGCGTTCGTTTCGACGCCCTTGCGCTCTCAGTGCTTTCACGACACTTCCTTTGCCCCGCGCGAGTCCTCTCTGCGGCCAGCCTGATCGCCTGGTGGGATCGAACCGACTGCTGCGACAGGCTCGTGCGTGTCGCCCCGCTCGCGCCCTCCCTCCGCGCCGGATCGCTGGCGCGACATGCTCACCGCGCCGCGAGAAGACACCCACCCCGAGAGGCCATTCCTGCCTCCCCGTATACCCGCTGCCCAAACACGTCGGGAGCAGCGGCGGCTCGAGAGCGGCACGAGCGCGTCGCTCGCGGAAACCTGACAAGGAGATCTTCCCAACCATGTGCAATTGTGCCGCAGCTGCACCCGAACCTCGACCAGTACCCAGACCCGCTCTCCGTCGGAATCGATCGCCGAGGTGATCGGACCCCGTTCGCCGTCGAGAGCGAGACTCCTCGCGATAGCCGGAACAGCGAACCCGTTCTGCTCCCCAGCCCGCATGAGCGCATCGGCGGCGTCAGCCGCGACCATCCCACTCGCTGTCACCATCGGCCAGCCGACCTCGCTGCGCAATGACTGCCGCTCGCGCTCGGGCCGCTGAGCGGGTTCCCCCAGATGAGCCAGCTGCGCGTCGTCCCGCTCCATGCGCCGTTCGATCCGGTTCGCTCCTCCTGCCACGCCATACGCTCGTCCTGGTAATCCACCTCGTGGAACGTCGCAGCGAGCCGCTCCGCGGCAGCGAGGAGTCACCTCAAAAAGTCTGACCGGCGCTCGCGTGAAGCGGCCAGCCAGCGCATCGCGCAGCTGAGCGGGACCCCCTCGACGCGATCCAACCGGTCACCCTGCTGCGCGACGACCGCTGGCAACGCGAGCAATTCCTGCGCGAGAACACGACACCGCAGCGCCTCGCGGCGTTCCGGATGCTGCTCGATCCTCGACAGGAGCGCTCGCGGCTGCTCCCGACCGACCGTCATCGCCTGTCCCCCTCCTCGCTGGGGACGTGATCCGTCCACCAGTCTACCAGCCGCTTTGCACCGACATCCGACTCGACCACAGTACACTCGCTCGGCTGGCTTCCGAGCGCTCCGGCTCGCCCCTCACCAACGCTTGATCGTCCACTCCAGTCCCCGCTCGAACGGGATGGTGATCGTCAGGACATCGCTCCGCGAACGGACGAACTCTTGGTATGCGGGACAGTCGTGCGAGACGACATTGTCGGCCACGATCAGCCCACCCGGTACCACGCGGTCGAAGGCAGCCAGGAAGAGACGCCCATAGTCGTCCTTCTCCGCATCCAGGAAAAGGAAATCGATTCGCTCGTACTGCCGTACCAGTTCTGCAGCATCGCCCTCCAGGACGACTGCCACGTCTTGGAGACCAGCCGCCGCGAGGTTGGCATTGGCTGCCGCGACGCGCTCCGGACGGATCTCGCTCCCGATGACGCGTCCACCATAGGCCCGCGCAGCCAGTGCCAACCAGATCGTGGAATAACCGACCGCTGAACCTGCCTCGAAGATGAGCGGCGGCCGCAGGGCCAAGAGCACTCCGTACAAAAACGCTCCCGTCGCCGGCGTCAATGCGCGGATGCGCTGTTCCTGAGGGAGTCCGCGAGCACGCTCGGCTGCATCCTGCTCCGCCAAGCGATCGAGAACACGCCGCGCACGCTCGTCCGCCAGTTCGTGCTCGGCTCGGCTTGCCATCCTGCTCCTCCGTTCACGATCTCACCTCGCGCGACCAGTGCAGGCAAGTCTAGCATCCCGTCCCGGCACCGAGTCCGCCATCGTTCCGGCGTCCCCGCGCCAGCCGTGACCGACGGCGAGCCAGGCACTCGGCGAGGCACCGCTCATCCTCGCCAGAATCGGCCCAATGGTCGGTCGCATGGTAGACTCATCAACCGCGTGTCGGGAGGGCCGATGCAGGTCGTTCGCGGACTTGGTATCTTCGCAGCGACGCTCATCGGGATCTTCGCGCGGCCAGCTCGTCTGTCGGAGGCACACGCCGCACTCCTCGGCGCCCTGGTGATGCTGCTTACCGGGATCGTGTCACCCGAGACAGCAGCAGCCGCGCTCTACCACGAATGGAACGTTTACCTCTTCTTCCTGGGGCTCATGGTAACCACCGCGCTGGCGGAGCGTGCCGGCGTGTTCACGATGCTGGCCCGAGCAGCAGCCATCTGGGCGAACGGTTCGAGCCGCAGGCTCTATCTGATGCTTTTTCTCATCGGAGCTCTGGTCACCGCGTTCCTCTCCAACGACGCGACCGCACTGCTGCTCACTCCGGTCGTCGCCATGCTGGTCATCCAGTTGCGCCTTTCACCAGTGCCGTATCTGTTCGCGACGACGTTCATCGCTGACACGGCGTCGTTCCTGCTCCCGGTCAGTAATCCGATCAACGTGCTGCTCCTCGGCGAGCGGATCAATCTCCCCACCTTCTTCCGCTTTCTCCTGGCCCCCGCTCTCTTTGCCATTCTCGCGAATTACATCATTTTCGCTTGGTGGTTCCGCCACGACCTTCGTATGGTGTACGATCTCGCTCGCCTTCCCGTGCTCGACTCCCGACGACAGCAGACTGCCCGCCTGACGCTGAGCGGGCTTGCCGTCCTGGCTTTGGTGGAAGTCACCGCGGCTTGGTATCACCTGTCCCTCGGTCCGGTGGCCGTCCTCGGCGCCTGCGCGCTCGCCCTGCTCGTCTGGCGCATCGGCCAGCTCGATTGGAGGAGCCTGGTCCGCGGTATTTCTTGGTCGCTGTTCGGTTTCCTCACGGGTATGGTCATCGTCGTGCGCGGATTGACCGAACTCGGACTCACCGAACGCTTCGGTACCTGGCTCCTGGCGCTCGGCGCGGGATCTACCTTGCGCGCCATCCTCGGCACGGCCTTCGGGACCGCGCTCGGTGCGAACCTGATCAACAATGTACCGATGGCCCTGGTCATGGGCGCGGCACTGGAGACCAGTGCCCCCGCCACGCTCCCCCAGGAAGCGCTGCGCTACGCTGCCCTGCTCGGAGCCGATCTCGGGCCGAACGTCACGACCGTGGGATCGCTGGCAACGATCCTTTGCGTCCTGCTCCTGCGCCGGTACGGGATCACGGTTTCAGTCCGCCAGTACATCCTGCTCGGGTTCCTTCTCGTCCCCCTACTCCTGGCAGCCGGCTCGCTCGCCATCTGGCTCCAACTGTGACGGCTCACGGACGCCAGATCAGACACGGCACCAGTTGCTCGACCGCTTCCAGCCCGGCATGTGCCCCGAGAAAGACACGGCCTGATGCCCCAGGTGGATCCCACGGGAAACCCGCTCCCGCGACTGCGATCAGGACCAGTTCACCCACCCGATGCAGCGCTTCCGGATGGTACGGCAGGATACCGAACAGCCCCTGCGCGAAGAGCTCGTCTCGACTGGACACCCATCCGTCCTCGCCCGCCAGCGCTGTCAGGCGCGCCCGTACGGACTCTTCTGCGCCGGTCACCGGATGCAGATAGACGGCGCGACGCTCGCCAGCCGGAGGGACCCGCAGTTCGGCCAGCAGTGCGGGATCGGTGAGCGGTCGTTGCCGCGCTGGATCCAGGGAGACCATCCCGTGATCGGCGGTGATGACGACGAGCAGGTTACGCCGCGGGAGTCGAGCCAGGAGCTCGTCGGCCAGCAAGCGATCGAACTGCCGGAACTCGATACGCCAGGCCGCTGATTCCGGCCCCACGAAGTGGCCCAGCGTGTCCAGCGTATCCCAATAGGCCGTCACCAACTGGCGACCCGGCCGGACGAGCGCAGCGTGAACCTGCGCCACGAACTCGCCGGGTGTCCGATATCCGCGGAATTCAGCACCAGCCGCCTGCATCTTGGTCAGGGGCGTGTCGCGAAACGGCTCCGGGCTCACCACCGTCGCGTGGATGCCGGCTCGCGCGGCTCGCTCGGCGATCGTCGGAAAAGGCAAAAACGAGCGTGGTTCCAGCCCCAGGCTCGCGTAGCTGGGAAACCGCCCGAGCGGCGACCAGAGCAGGAGATTGGAGAGCATGCCGAACTCGCGCAGAAAGACCGTGAAGCCGAGCAAGCCATGCTGACTCGGCGAGTAACCGGTCGCCAGCGTCGTCAACGCCGCGACAGTCGTCGAGGGGAAGACCGAGGTGAGCGGGAAGAGCATGCCCTCACGCGCCAATCTCGCTAGCCCGGGCGTCTCTCCCTCCGCCAGCGCGCGCTGCAGCCGTTCGTAACCCAGTCCATCGATGATCACGAGCAGAACAGCCTCGATCCCATCGGCCAACTCGCTCGGCCAGATCGCTGGAGAAACCGGCTGCCCCTCCAGCTCGCCCCCTAGGCTGGCCAGGATCGACCAAGGCAGGTTGACGAGGCCGAACCCGTCGTAACTGGGCCCAACCCAATGCGGTCGCTCCGCTGAAAAGCGCGTTGCCGCGCGCACCAACCGCTCAGCGTTCCCCTGCTCGTCCATCGCTCCAACCCCCTTCACCGACCGGCTCCGCTCTGCCACGCACGATCGCTTCTCCTGGTAAGGAGCAGCATCCAGTCCGCACTGCGCCGGTTGGTCGCTGCGCGCCTCCATCGTGACGGCAAACGGTGCCCGGGTCATCGGACAGCCGGTGCGCGGCACACCCGCATCGACCTCGACTCCATTCCGGATCTCTCGCGGCGAACCGCAACGCCGTCCTGCCGGAGGACCGAGTGAGCCAACGTGCCGACCACGAGGATACGCAAAAACGGAGATCCACTCGTGAGCCGCGCATTTCCTCATCGACAGTTCATCGGTGCCAGTTCCCGAACCGCCCGAGCAGTTCGGTCCTCAGTTGCGTCCGCACCGCTCGCTTCGAGAAGCCGCGGGAGTTCGGCGCTCTCCTCTTGACGAACCACTCGTTGGCTTTCACAATCACCGAGCAGTGAAACGTAGCAGGACACGATCGTGTGGAGCACGATGCACGGCGAGGACACGAGCGATCACCCCTCGATGACCGATCCTGCGCCATCGACTTTTCTCGGACTTCCCCGCCTCGACGAGTTGCCTCGTCCCCCTCATGTGACGTTCCTCGGTGTTCCCTACGGACGCCCGTACCGAGGGCTGGGGCCTGAGCTTCCGTCAGCGACTGCCCCAGCCGCGCTCCGCGCTGCTTCACTGGCCTTCCAGCCATATTACCGGAACGTGGACGTCGATTTTGGTGGCGACCTCTTCGCGGGACGGGAAGTCCTGCTCGCTGATGCGGGCGATGTCCGGCTCGTTCCAGAGGACCACACCGGCAATCTGGAGCGGATCACCACGGTCGTCCGCATACTGCTCCGTGCTGGCACCGTACCCATCGTGCTCGGCGGTGACCATGCGGTGACCGTTCCGGTCTTGCAGGCCTACGCCGAGCAGACAGGGCTCTGTATCGTCCAGATCGACGCGCACCTCGACTGGCGCGACGAGGTCGATGGCATCCGCGAGGGATTCTCGAGTCCGATGCGACGGGCCAGCGAACTGTCCTCGGTGCACGCGATGATCCAGATCGGGCTACGCGGGGCCGGCAGTGGACGAGAGGAAGAGTTCGCTGCTGCTCGTACCTGGGGAAGCGTCTTGGTTCCGGCCCGCACCGTGCACCGAGAGGGGATCGAGTGGGTACTCGACCGGTTGCCGCAGGCATCCGCGTACTACGTCACGCTTGACGCGGACGGCATCGATCCGGGTATCATGCCAGGGGTCAATGCGCCAGCCCCCGGTGGTCTGACGTACTGGCAGGTCTTCGACCTCTTGTGTGGCATTGCACACCGTGGCCAAATCGTCGGCTTCGACCTCACCGAACTGGCACCGGCCCGCGACCCGAGCGGTGTGACCGTGGCTCATGCCGTGCGCATCCTGCTGGTCCTCATCGGTGCGCTGGCGCACGCCGGCCAGTTCGGATGATGCAAAGGAGTATCAGGTGAGACGCTGGTCACCTGAGTTCGCACGACACCGACCCGCCTCGCAACCGCCCTCCGGAACCCTGCTCATCCTAGGAAGCGGCTTCCTCATCGTCGGTCTGCTCTGGATTTCGCTCGCGTATCGCTTTTATCTGAGCGCAGCACCGCGCGCTCTGCTGATCGCCCTCGTGATGGCTTTCCTACACGCTGTGTCGAGCATGCTGAACTTCCGCCGAGGGCTCTCGGCCTTCCTCCTCAGCCTCGCGGCCGTTCTTCTCGGTATCGTCGGCGCGTTCCTCGTCCGGGTCTACTTCCTCATAGGTGTCGAAGTCGTCGCCGGAGTCGTGCTCGTTCTCGGGCGAACGACGCTACTCTCCAGCATAGGGAGGAGGTGATCGTGTCGTAACCGGTGTATAATCGGGCACGCTGCTGACGAAACCGGCGCTCGACTCGCGAGAGGCGGGTACCGGTGAGGTAAGCAGGCGAAAATGCACTGCTGTGCAAACTGGCACCGTGATGGTGCGACAGCTGGTCAATGGAGACCATGGAGTGAGGAGCGCTGGAACGATGGTACGCCCGATCGATGCACTCGACCGCTCGATCATCCGTCTCCTCCAAGAGGACAGCCGCATGCCGAGCGCCGAGATCGCTCGCCGACTCGGTGTGGCCGAGCGAACCGTCCGCGCTCGCATCAACCGGCTCGTCGGGGACGGCATCGTCAAGCTCGTCGCCATCGTCAATCCTTCCGCCCTCGGCTACGACGTGACCGCCGATATCTTCCTGGAAGTGGAACCGGGACGCCTGGAGGAAGTCGCTCAGCAACTCGTCGCCATGGAAGAAGTCGCTTACGTCGGTCTCACCACCGGCGAGCGCGACATCAGCATCCAGGTCTTCGTCCCCTCGGTCGATGCGCTCTATCGCTTCATCACCGAGAAACTCCAGCGAATTCCTGGCGTCATCGGCACGACGACGTACGTGGTTCCCCGCGTCCTGAAGTTGCTGCACAACTGGTCGTTACCCTCGGAAAGCACTGCGCCAGCCGGTCGCCGCGCCGTCCGTCGTCGCCGACGCGGCCGGGCCGGACGCGCCCAGGAAGAAGCAGCGATCTCAGCCACCAGCCCAGCAGAAGCGAACAGTGACGAAAACACCTAAAGCCACCCGCACTGAATGGCTGCGCCGCGCGGGCGCGGCGCTCGGTGGCGCTGTGACCAGTTTCGTCCTTCCCGAGTCGCATGCCATCGTGCTCTCGCACGGCTTGGGAAGCCGTGTCGTCGACGTCGATGGTCAGGACTATATCGACTATGTGCTCGGTTCCGGACCGCTCATCCTCGGCCATGCTCATCCCGCCATCGTCGAGGCCGTCTCGCGTCAAGCGGCACTCGGCTCGACCTTCTACACGCTCACGCCGGCCGCGATCGACCTGGCTGAGGAGATCATCCGGGCCGTTCCCTGCGCCGAGCAGATCAAGTTCGTCTCTACCGGCACCGAGGCAACATTCCACGCGCTGCGCATCGCCCGCGCCGATACAGGTCGTACCAAGATCCTCAAGTTCGAAGGGGCCTTCCACGGCGTCCACGACTACGCCCTCATCAGCGCGTTCCCCGCCGTCCCCTCGGACCTGCCGCAGGGGCAACCGGATTCCGCTGGCATCCCACCCCAAGTCGCCGAGACCGTACTGGTCTCACGCTGGAACGACCTCGACGTCACGCGCGCGCTCATCGAGCAGCATGCCGAGGAGCTGGCCGCCGTCATCTGTGAGCCGCTGCAACGAGCGCTCCCACCAGCACCCGGCTTCCTGAACGGCCTGCGCGAACTCGCCGAGCGCTACGGAATCCTGCTCATCTTCGACGAGGTCGTCACCGGGTTCCGGCTCGCCTACGGAGGAGCCCAGGAACGGTACGGCGTCGTCTCCGATCTGGCTACCTTCGGCAAGGCGTTGAGCGGTGGCTACCCGCTGGCTGCTATCGCCGGCCGCCGCGAGATCATGGCACTCACCGACCCCACGCGCCGGTCTCGTGGCGAACCGGTCGCGTATCTCAGTGGCACGCTCAATGGCAATCCGCTGGCTGCCGCTGCCGGGGTGGCCACCTTGCACGTTCTTCGGCAGCCTGGCGTGTACGACGACCTCTATCGAATCAGTGAGCAACTCCGGACCGGATTGCGTGAACTGGCCGCCGCACGCGGTATACCGCTGCAGGTCATCGGGGAAGGGCCGGTCCTGCAGATCGTCTTCGCCGAGGAAGAGCCCCGCGATTATGTAGCTTTGCTCCGTGCCGATCGCGAGCGAGCTGTTCGCTTCGGCCTCGCCTGCCTCGAACGTGGGCTCTTCGTCAACCCAGGCGCAAAGCTCTACCTCTCGCTGGCCCACAGCGAGGCCGACATCGCGCGCACCCTGGAGATCTTCTCCGCAGCGCTGGATACGGTACTCAGCGACGCCAACGCTACCGCGAGCGACTAGCTCAGCGGGGCGAGGCCGTCGAAGCGCGTGAAGACGAGAAGGTTGTCGCTGTACACGTGACGCTGCGGATCCCACCAGCCGGCGCAGGTGATCAAGACGAGTTCCGAGGAGTTCTCGCCGGTGAGCAGCTCCGCCGGTAGGTCCGTGCTCGCCGCACGCGCTTGCCCCGTCACCGTGTAGTGGAGCACCCGCCCATCGGCCAGTTCGAGCAGCACCACACTACCCGGCTGCAAGCGGTGCAAGCCGGCGAAGACAGCCCACCCACCCTCCACCCGGTCGAGATGGCCGGCCAGTAATGCTCGTCCCGGCCAACCGGGGTAGGCGCTTCCCCGATACCAGAACACTGTGTCGCCGTCGTCGGAGATCGCCAGGCTGCCGTCGGGCGCGAGATCGACCGCTTGGATCGGAGCATCGACGCCGATGCTCGGAATCCGAATACGCACCGGCTCGACCAGTCGCGGCATCACCAGTAGTGGTTCGCGGACCGGCGAGGGCTCCTCGACCACCGCCGGGCTGGGCGAGTGCCTCGGCGGGATCCACGTCTCGGGCAACGGGAGCACCGCGACCTCTTCACTCGGAATCGCTTGCCCGACGAGCCCCCACGCCTCGGTGCGCAGCGCGTCAGCCTCCGGCACGCGCGGTGATACCCCGACCGGGCCGAGCAGCAAGGCGTGCGAGGACGCGTTCAACCACCCCCCGATCAGCATCATTGCCAGGAGGAGCGCAGTCGTCCCGAATGCCTTGCGCCGACGTGTCGATGCGGTCATGACGATCCTCGCTGGGAGCGTCTGCGATCGAAAGCAGCGGGTGCCCTGATCGAAGCCGGAGCACCCGCTGCGACGGGAGGGAGAGGCGCCATTACCGGAGATTGCGGCGTTCGATGCGAACCGGCACGCGGACGAGCGCCGCACTACCAGCCAATACCAGCAGCGCGGCCAGCACCGTGACTGTCAACGGCAGCGTCGCGTTGGCGGCACTACCCCCACCGGTCCCGACATGGCTGGGTGGAGCACCCAAACCGGTGATCACCTGGGTTACCAGCCGGAAGGAGCCTTGTTCGATCGATCCGATGGCATAGACGATCGTCGCTGCTCCGGCTGCCACCGGCAAGTCGACCGGCCCGAACACCGCCTGCGCCTGCCCAGCCGGCGCCAGGTCGACCGAATAGGTCTTGGCATCGACGTCCGCCTTGGCCTCGTTCGGATTCGCCAGATTGGCGAAGACGACCGCGCCACCAGCCCGCACGTCTACCGCCGGCGCCTGCGCAGTATGGCGAACGATGAGGCGTCCCTTACCGCTCGCCACCCGGGATGTGTCGTTGACGAAGATGCTCAGGCGCGGCTGCCCGTTGGCATCCAGATGAGCGACGACCGACGCGTTCTGGCCAGCAGCCAACGTGGCTTCGGCCGAGAGGACTGGAGCGCTCGCTGGGTCAGCCCCGGCCGGCCGGATCGCCAGCTTGTAGGTACCGGGATCGAGCGCCAGAGGATCGGTCACCGTGCCGAAGGTGAAATTGGACAGCACCTTCGCATCGTTGGCGTAGACATCCACGACCAGGTCCGGGACTCCGTGCACCACAGTGAGCTGCGCCTTCGCATGGTCCGCAGCCAAAACCGTGAACGGAACGGCTGCAAGCAGTGCGAGGGTGATGACGACGGTGATCAGTTGCCTCATGGCGTCCCCCTTCGATTTTACCTAATCTTTGTTTGACTTAACTTATACCTGCACGCGCGCGTGCAACCGTAGTATAGCAGCACCAACCATCGTGCGCCAAGGTGACGTGTCGCAGCACGCGGGTGAGGGGCTCCCCAGCGTGGTCGTGGAGAAGCCCTGGACACGACCGATCCCGACTGGCAACCGGCATGGCCGGAACGTCATCCCGCACTGCTGCACGACCGACTGCCTCTTGCCGCCGCACGAGAGAGGTTCGCGAGAGGCACCCTCGTGAGACATACGGTATCGCTCGGTGAGGAGAGGAGCACACCATTCCCGCGCGGGCGGGAGTGACGACGAGCCACTTGGCGAGGCGTCTCAGGCTGGGAACAGAGTGGTCGGCGGCGGAAACAGATGGGTTGTTCACGGAATCGTCGCGCTCAGCGGGAGAGCGTGCTGGTAGAATGCAGGCAAGGGCAAGACGCACGGGCCAAGGAGTCCATCGACACGGTGACGTCAGCCCGAGAAAGAAAGGAACACCATGCGAGCAGCCCGCTGTTTCGGTCCCCACGATTTCCGTCTCGTCGAGATCGACCGCCCCGTTCCGGAGCGCGGCGAGGTGCTCCTGCGCGTCCGCGCAGCTGGCCTCTGCCACTCCGACCTGCACATCATCTTCGATGAACTCGGTGGTTACCCGATTCCGGCACCCCTGACGCTGGGTCACGAGATCTGCGGTGAAGCCATGGAACTCGGCGAGGGAGTGACCGGCATCGAACTCGGCTGGCGCTACGCCGTCTTCGGTCCAGTCGGTTGCGGCAACTGCCGCTGGTGCCGCAGCGGACGCGACAACCTCTGCACCGAGAGTCGCTGGATCGGAATCGCCCGCGACGGCGGGTACGCCGAGTACGTCACTGTCCCGGCTCAGGCACTGGTTCCCGTCCCGGACTCCGTTTCCGATGCAGCCGCGTCCATCGCCACTGACGCGATCCTCACGTCCTATCACGCCCTGCTGACCGTCGCTCGTCTCCAGCCCGGCGAGGGTGTCGCCATCATCGGTGTCGGGGGCCTGGGTCTGCATGCCGTCCAGATCGCCAGTGCTTTCGGCGCCGTCGTCGTGGCCCTCGACATCCAGGAGCGAAAGCTGGAACTCGCCCGCCAGCACGGCGCAGCCATCGCGCTGGACAGCCGGCAGCTCGATCCCCAAAACCCGCCCCTTGATCGACCCATCACGCTGGTCGCCGACTTCGTCGGCACCGATCAGACCAAGCTGCTCGCCCAGCAACTCGTCGCCCGCGGCGGACGCATCGTTCTCGTCGGCCTGGGCAGCGTCGGTGGTCCACTCCTCGGGCTTCGCGATGTTTCCGACGAGATCGCTGTCCTCGGCTCGTTTTGGGGTACCCGGCAGGAACTCGCGACTGTTCTCGACCTCATCGCCCGCGGCATCATCCGGCCCCGCGTGGAAACGCACCCGCTCGACGAAATCCTCACCTGGGTCGAACGGTTGCGCGCGGGTGAGGTCGAAAGCCGCGTGGCCCTGGTGCCCTGAGCAGCGTTGCCCGGTTGGCCAAAAGCGGATCGTCCGACCGACTGCCATCGGCCGGCGCCAGCCCGACCGGCCGATGCACGCGCTCACGGCCGAGTCGTTCACTGGCGCTGCCCCACGCACGCGTCGTCGCGCGTATCGTCAACGGGCGCAAGTCCGGTGCTCCCTCTGCCTGCCCCGGTACACGGGTGCTTTCGCTCGCTGAGCGTTCCTGCCTGAACAGCTGCCGACTCCAGCTCTCGTAACGTCGCGCCTTGCCGCATTCCTGGAGTGGCTCACTGGTTCGGCTCGCCGCTCGGTGCACCACGGCTCGGGATCGACAAAAAGAAGTTTTGACAACTCTCTCTAGTAGGCTACCGGTAGAAATATCGCTCGATCAGTCCGTGAGCCCGGGAAAGGAGCACGTCATATGGCGAGCACCGGAGCGACGCGTGCGCGACCGAGCGTCTGCTACCCGACGGTCGTTCCTCGTACTTTTGCTCGTACTCGCGACCGGTCTCTTCCCGCCGCTGTCGGTCAACGCCGGTTCGTGGGTCGTCGCCTCGGCCTGCCGTGTGGACAAGGTGACCTGATCGTTCTGCCCTTTCGCCGAATACGGCGCGTTCTTCCCTGGCCAGTATGGGCATGACCAGCACGACGTCGGGCCATGGGGCGATGCGGCGACCTGCGGGAGCAACCACGGGTGCATCTCCCAGTGGAACTGGACGAATCAAGGAGGCGTGCAGCGGAACGTCCTGCTCCTACCCACAACCTGGCTCTGGACGATAACGTCTTTCAGTCAGCGTTCTGGAGCAGGGACCGCGGCGAATGACCGCGCCACGATGTGGATCCGCTGAGCGGAGAGGAGCTGCGTCATGCGCGGGTTTACCAACGGACAGAGCTGGAACGAGAGACTGTCTCGTGTCGTAGCGGTCGCTGACCTGCCCGCCCTGGCACTGGCGTTCGGCTGGTACTGGACAGCGGCGCGGGGTGGGACCAGCCGGCCGCTCGCCGACCTGCTCGTCCCGCTGATGTCCCCGGCTGGTCGGAGCCTTCAAGCTGCTCCGGTCGAGCCGGTCTCCGCGTTCCCACTCTCCGGCGTAGCTCCTGCCACTGCGAGCGCCTACCGTGAGGGGGCGCGGGTCGTCTGGCAACTGGCCGGTCAGCGCCAGCCCGAGTTCGAATGGCTGAACGTCGCGGTGACGTTCTACCGGTTCGCCGACGCCAAAAGCGCAGCGGCGGCTGCTGACGTGCTCGCCAACCAGGACGCGGCGGAACGTGCGCCTGCCGGTCTGACCGAGGGGACGGTTGTCGAGGTCGATGGCTAGCCCCTCGTTGTCCGTCGCGCGCTGACCGGTCAGGAACCAGACCAGCTCCGGGGGTGGAGCCTGGTGACCTACGAGCTGGCACCGGAGGCGCTGCCAGCTGCCCAGGGAGCTATCGGCGCTCCGGTCGAGGTCGAGTCGCTGCGGGCGCACGAACTCACCCTCGTGCTCGTCTCCGGTGAGACGGTCGCCTCGGTCTCGGTTCATGCCAACAACCGGGCAGTTCCCGTGCTCCGCGACCTGCTCGTGCAGGTGTGCGACCGCCTTGCGCTCGAGCGGACAGTGCTCGACCGCGTCCCCCTGCCGGCGGACTGAGCGGCCGGTCGACCGCGTCGACGCGCTGGAGCCATCGGTGCCGTCCGTCGCGCCGCGAACCGCAGCGCCTGTGTGGAACGGGTAGCGCCTGCAGGGCCAGGCGCATGCGAGAGGGGGTTGACATCTCTCTCTCTGATACTCTGAAGGTGGGGTACCCCACCTGTGTCGACCGAGAGAACGGGAGGTGTGCGATGGATCGGTCGTGGCGTCGGCTCGCTGCTGTGCTGGCAGCGCTTGTCCTCTTCACCGTCCTCCCGCTCGGCGTCAGCGCGAAGGGAGAAGAGGTCTCGCTCGCCGAGGCCGTCGCGCTCCGGCGGCAGCTCGTGACGGCACCGGATTTCGAGGTTGCCTGGCGCGCGTTGACGCCGGCTCAGCAGCGGGCAGTGATGGAACTGTATCGGCACGTCAACATCGAGACGAGCGTGGTCGAGGGCCCAAGCGAACTGGCTGCTCGGGTAACAGGCTCGTGCCGGACTGTTGGATATACGGTGACCGCGCGTTCGACATTCGTGGGTGCACTCTTGTGGAGGTATACGCACTGGCTTCGATATTGTTATAACGGTACGGTTATCACGTATTTTTCCAGCTGGCCCGAGGTCTATCTGGATGATCCGTTTTGGCAGTATGCCGGCGAGGTGAGCTATTCTGTGTTAGGAGGCACCGGTCAGTCGTATGTGCGTGCCTATCGGCAGGGCGCATTCTGTCAGTATTTCCCGACCGTTGGCTGCGCGTGGTACCGGTACCCATGGGTGACAATCTGGGCATACGGCAACGGTTCCTGGACTGCCACCGGTGCGATCAATTGAGATCGGGGGTAACCAGTGATGGTCGAGCGTCTCGACGCTTGGGTCAGATTACTGACGCGCCTCATCGTGCTCGTTCTGCTCCTGCTCGTCCTGGCCATCGTCGTGCGTTTCCTCTTCTCCCTGCCGGGTGAAGTGGAAACGGCTCCGATCGAGGTCGTGCTCACACCACCGGCGCTGTTGACGCCAGTGCCCACGCCATGAGGCAAAGCGGGCTGGCCAGCTGGAAGTTCGGAGGCTTCAGGGCGCCTGATCGACATGATCAGGCGCCCGCGTCGTTGCGAAGTGAACAAAAGTTTTGTACCCTCGCCAGCGGCAACCGATCCCCATCAGGTGTAGCCGGTGGCGTCGGCCACCCGTTCGTTCGTGTGTATCGGTCCGGCAAGAGCTGCTTCTTGCCACAGCTGCACTGCCCCCACGTACGGTATTCCTCTGTGACGTATGATGCCTTCGGGAACGGCGACTGGTCGTATGAGGCGGGTACGTGATGAGCAGTCAGTCTCCCCAGGGGATACCCTGGGAGGTCGTCTGGATCCGGCGGCTGGTGCTGGTGTTGCTCGTCGTGCTGATCCTCTTCCTCCTGGTGGCGCTGGCTGCCTTCGTGAACGCAGCGTTCGCCCACCTCGAGTGCGGCGGTGGTGCGCCGGCGGCTGCAGGCGGGTGAGCCGTCGTCCGCGGGTGGGCGCAGCAGACTGCACCCAGCCGGCCTCGCGGTAGGAGAACGGTGCGGGTGCCTCGTCCCTATCGGGCCGGACGGGTCGGGCGTGCCTGACCCCTACAGGGGGCGAACAAGGCCTTGAGAGTGCCGTTGGACGAACCGATGGCGACCGTCGTCAACAGGCCACGCCCCTGTTTCCGTAGGAGCGCGGCGCGCCTCGCCCGCCCGCGCCGAATGACGCGGGAACGGGGGGTGGTTTCCGGCCCTGGCGGGCCGGACGGGTCAGGCACGCCTGACCCCTACAGGGACGGCGGTGGTCTCTCGGCCACAGGTGGGCGATGCGTAGGTCACCATCCCTCATTCGCCATGCTCTGTAGAGACGAGGCGTGCTTCGCTCGCCCGCGCCGGATGGCCCGGGAACGGGAACGTTTCGCAGCCCTGATGGCATAGACGTGTCGGGCACGCCTGGCCCCTACACGGATCGATCGTGGCCGCACAGTCCAAGATGGTCGCTGCGCGATCGAGCGTCGCGAACCGACGCTGCCTCGTTACCAGAGGGGTTTCACGCCCTGTGCCTGCGGAGACGGTTGGGGTGGCCGGTCCTCTCGGGCCAGGCGAGGCACCTACGCCCGCGCCCGCCGCGGCTCGACGCTGCTCGAGCAGTTCAGGTGGACAGCATGCACCCGACCTTCGGTATCGGGACGCGCTCGTCGGCCAGCACCCGGTGCCGCTCGCTGGGCTCAGTGTGCTTCCGCTTGGATCCGGCTTCGAGACAAACACAGGGCTGTAGCCGCGTCGTCGGTGGTGGGTTGCCCCCACGGATCGGGACACCGCGCTGCCCGACTGCCCGCGTCCCAGGGAAACACCGGGATGGGAATCGTCCCTCGCTCCTGGACACAGACGGTGACCTCTGGTAGCCTTCCACTGCGAGTGTCTGTACAGGAAGCCAGGCGTGACGCCGGTCATCGCGTTCTTCAACCAGAAAGGTGGAACCGCCAAGACCACGAGTACGCTCAACGTCGGAGCTGCACTCGCTGAGCGCGGCTACCGGGTACTCTCGCTCGACCTCGATCCCCAGGCCAGCCTGACGATGGCGCTCGGGATCGATATCGCCCGGCTGGAGGTCTCGGTCTACGACCTCCTCGTCGAGGATCCGCTTCCCCTCAGCGAGACCATCGTGGCGACGCGGATCGCCGGATTCGACCTCGTCCCGAGCCATCCGGATCTGGCTGCTGCGGAACTGGAACTCTTGAATGCACTCGAGCGCGAGCGGCGGCTGGCGCACGCGCTCGCTGCGGCTGAACCCTTGCCCTACGACTACGTCCTGATCGATAGCCCACCGGCCCTCAACATCCTGAGCGTCAACATCCTGGTCGCCGCGACCGCCCTGGTCATTCCGATCGAGCCGCATCCGCTTTCGCTCATGGTCTTGCGTCGCCTCTTCGAGACGGTCAACCGGGTGCGCCGGCTCAACCCGCGCCTTACCGTGCTCGGCTTCCTGCCGACCAAAGTGCACCACTCCTCGCGCCTGGTCGCCGACATGCTCGCCACGCTGCGTGAGCGCTTCCCCGATCTCCCGCTCTTGCCGAGTATCCCGCTCTCGATCAAGGGCGCCGAGGCGGTAGCCGAGCTCACCTCGATCCTGCAGTACCAGCCGCGGTCTCCCCTGGCGGCTGCCTACCGGCAAGCTGCTGCTGCCATCGTCGAACTCGTCGGGAGTACCAGTCGTGTCTGAGTCTCCGCTCTCCCCAACTACCCGCCGACGGCGCTTTACCATCGATGATCTGCTCGCCGATACGTCACCCCAGGCACGCGGTACCCGCGAACTCGCCGAGGCACGCGAGATCGCGCTCGACCGCATCGAGCCTGATCCTGATCAGCCGCGCCGTACCTTCGATCCGGAGCGCCTGGAAGAACTGGCCGCCTCCATCCGCCAGCAGGGCGTGCTCCAGCCGATCGCGGTGCGGTACGACGCGACGCGCGACCGGTACGTCATCATCCACGGCGAGCGACGCTGGCGGGCCGCCCAGCTGGCTGGTCTCCCCACCATCCCGGCCATCGTCCGGCAGGTCAGCGACGAGCAGCGACTCATCCAGCAGCTCATGGAGAACATCCTGCGCGAGGACTTGAACGCGCTCGACCGAGCGGCTGCGCTCCGTCGGCTCAAGCAGCAGCTCGGTGACGTGCCGTGGGAGCAGGTCGCCGAGACGGTCGGGATCAAGCGCAGCCGGCTGTTCCAGCTCCTCGCCACGGAGAAGCTGCCGGAACCGGTGCAGGAAGCGATCCGGGCTGGCCGGCTCTCGGAGAAGCAGACGCGACCGCTCCAGGGGCTTCCCGAGCCGCTCCAGATCGCGGTGGCCCAGCTGATCGAGCAGGACGGTCTCCCGCAAGCGGAGATCGAGCGACTCGCCCGCACGCTGCGCGAGCGCACCGACCTCGCCCTGCTCGATCCCCGAGAGCTCCTGCCTCAACTCCGGCAACTCATCCGTCCGATCGGGTCAGCCACGCCGCGACCGGCTCGCTCCACCCGTCGATCATCCCGCGCAGTCCAGCTCGTTACCGCGCTCGAGCGGCTCCGTCAACTCCTGGAGACGACCGATCCCGCCACCCTCGATCGCGCCGAGCGCGAAGTGATCACTGAAGCCTTCCGACGCCTGGGCACCTCGCTGCACCGCTGGCGCACCGCGTTGGGCGGCGCACCCGAGTCGAGCTGAGCATCGCTCAGCTCCACGGAGTCGATCGTTCGCGGATGATCGCCTGAGTCTCCCGGCCAGGTCGCTCACCCGCCTCGAGCGCCTGCGCAACCCGCTCGGTCGCTGGGCCGTGACCATCGCTGACGGGCACTGGCTCGCACGATCGGAGCGATCGAGCTAGCCACTCGTCCTTGACCTGTCGCCTTCCCTGTGCGAAAAAGAATCAGTGAGGAGGTACCGGCCGCATGATCGACGATCTCTGCCAGGTGCTGGAGCGGTTGCGCGATCGCCTGCAGGCGCAGAAGTCGCTCCTGGAATCCAACGAGGCGCAAACGCGCGTCAGCCTGATCGATCCCCTCTTGCGAGCCCTCGGCTGGCCGACCGACGATCCGACGGCCGTGCAGGTGGAAGTGCGAGCAGGGAGCGGGCGAGCCGATTACCTGCTCCGCAGTGGAGACCAGACGATACTCGTCCTCGAGGTCAAGAAGCTCGGCGAGAAACTCGATATCGCCCATTCGGCTGCCGTCAGCTACGCGTGGGAGCTGCTCCGCCAGGGCCAGGCACCCCGCTACGTCGGTGTCAGCGACGGCCGCCGCTGGCTCCTCTACGAGCCACAGCAGCTCAAGCAGCCGCGCTACGCCCTGGACCTGGCGGATTCCCAACGCAGTATCCCGGCACTCGCTCTCGCCTTCACCGAGGCTCTCTGGCGCCGGCTGTACGAGCGCATGATCCCTCCGCCACCCCCATCGCCCCCTCCCTCACCGGACTGGCGTCCGCTCACCGAGCTCCGACCGCAACACGGTGACCCGCCACCCGTGCGGATCCGCTTCCCGGACGGCAGCGAGCGCGACCTGAAGACGTGGAAGTCGCTGCTCCTCGAAGTCGCCGAGTGGCTGGTCGCGCAGGGCAAGCTGACCACTGCCGTGTGCCCCGTACCGAAGTCACCGAAGGGCTATATTGTTCACACCGAACCACGGCATTTGGACGGGAGACTCTTCGCGGCTGGTAACCAGCTCTCTAATGGACTGTGGGTCGACTGTTATGTGGGTTCGACCGGCGCTATCCAACAGGCGCAGATACTCCTGCGACATGTCGGTGAAGATCCGCGTGCCTACGCGGTGCGCTGGTAGTCGCCGGGGATCCGGCCGGACGTATTCGACGGAGGATCACCCTGCGCGATGTTTCTGACTCGGGCGATGTGTTGTGACGGTGTGGCCCCGGAAGTCGGCCGTCCGCGCGAGGGCTGTGCTGGCAGCCGTGCACGAGGGATGAGGGTAACTGGAAGGATCGTTGGACGTGGCCGCCTGACGACGGGAGTCGCCGGTGGCCGCCGGCAGCTCCCGATCGAGGTGTTCCGCTCGCCCTGGTGCGCTACCACCGTGCGATGAACCCAGCCATGCCGCTGCGCTGGACGATCCACCAGGCACCCGGTAGCGCCGCAGTGGCCAACAGGATCTTCAGAAGGTCCCCTGGCAAGAAGGGGATCATGCCGAGGAGCCGCGCCTTGCTGATGCCGACGAAAACAGCGAGCCAAGAGACACCGTGGAGGGAGATCACGAGATTCCCGAGGACCATCGCCAAAGCCGTCGTCAGCGGCCGGCGGTTCAAGCCTCGCTCGGCCAGCCAGCCGGTGACGAACGCCGCGGCGATGAAACCGATGAGGTACCCACCGGTCGGACCCAGCAACACTGCCAACCCCGCCTTACCACCGGCGAAGACCGGCAACCCGGCCAGCCCTTGCGCGACATAGAGCGCCATGCTCGCCGCTCGGCGCCGGCTCCCCAAAGCCGCACCCATCAGGAGAACGGCGAAGGTCTGCCCGGTGATCGGAACCGGGGTGAACGGCAGCGGAATCGAAACGTGTGCAGCCAGTGCGGTGAGGACGCTCCCAGCCACGACGAGCGCAGCGCTCGTCAATAGGCACGCATTGGCGACGAACCGCCAGCTGCGCGGCATCGTCAGGTCGACGAGAACGACCGACTGTATGCGACCTCTCGCTCCACTCCTGCCCGATATCCGGAAACTCCTTCCGTCCCACTCAGGCGGTCGCCGTCATTCCCGCCCCCAACGGGCGGACGACCACACCTGCCTCCTCCAGGCGCTGGCGCACCCGCTGGGCGATCTCTGGTGCATTCGGCGCGTCGCCGTGGATACAGATCGTCTCCACCTCGGCCTGGAGCGTCTCCCCCTCGATCGTCGGGATACGACCGTGCAGGACCAGCTCCACGGCGCGCCGGGCGACTTCCTCGGGGTCCCACGCCTGCTTGCGGCGCTCGAGCACCAGTTGCCCCTGGCGGTTGTAGTTGAGGTCGATGTAACCCTCGCGCGCCATCGGGATACCGACCGAGGCTGCGACTCGCGGCGCGATATCGCCCATCATCACGAGCGCGATCCCGTTGCCGAGCGCCTTGATCGCCCGGCAGAGCGCTTCGCACAGTTCCTCGTTCTGCGAGCACATCACGTAGAACGCTCCGTGCGGCTTGACGTGCTGCAGTCGCGCACCGGCTGCCTGAGCGAACGCCTGTAGTGCGCCGGCTTGGTAGAGAGTATAGTCATAAACCTCCTGCGGCGTGACGTCGATGCGGCGACGGCCGAAACCGAGGAGGTCGGGAAAGCCGACATGCGCGCCGATACCGACCCCATGCGCCCCCGCGAGTTCGACCGTTTGCCGCATGACGGCCGGATCGCCGGCGTGCCAGCCGCAGGCGATGTTCGCTGAGGTGATGTATGGCATCAGTGCTGCATCGTTGCCGAGCGTCCAGCGACCGAAGCTTTCGCCCATGTCGCAGTTGATGTCGATGACGCGGGCCATGGCTCAGCTCCTCTCGAGGTTGCTCTCGTGGATCGTCTCGTCCTGCTTCTTGAGGAGCGCGATCGCCTCCTCGAGCGTGACCTCCTTGAACCGAATGTAGCTCCAACCCGGGACCATCTGCCCGAGCTTCCACATCGCAGCCTTAGCGACCACGGCGTTGCAGATGAAGCCGCCCAGCGTGGGACCATCGATGCAGAGGATGATCGGCTGATCACCGCAGACATTCACGGCCCCGACCGGATAGCCGTTGTCCAGGATGTTCGAGGGATGCCCGCCACCGGCACCACCGCTCGTGCGGGCCCACTGCCACTTGTGAATGTCCAGCCGGTAGCCGGTCCGGTTGGAGGCAGCGTCCAGCTTCCATTGGTGCGAGAAGAAGAAGGCCATGTCGTCGGCCGTCATGTAATCGGGATCCGCTTGCGGCCCGCGCGTCGCCTCCACTTCCCACACCTCGTTGTAACCCGGATAGCTCGGCACCAGCGCGCTCGGCACGCGTCGTCCAGCTGCCTGCGCCGGGTCGACGACCGGCTCGCCCAGCGGCAGCGTGTCACCAGCCTGCAGCTTCCGCCCTTCCAGCCCGCCGATGGCACCGGGCAGATACGTGGCGCGGCTCCCCAGCACCGGTGGAACGTTGATCCCGCCACTCACTGCCAGGTACGTGCGGAAGCCGGCCCCCTGTAGATAGTCGAACTCCAGGACATCGCCAGCTCGCACCAGGTAGCTGCGCCAAAGTTCCACCGGCTGGCCGTTCAGTCGCGCCCCCATGTCGGCACCGCAGATCGCGATCGCCCGCTCGTCCCGGAAGGCAACCACGAGCCCGCCGGCCGTGATTTCCAGCCCAGCCGCACCCGGGGGATTGCCGACGAGCACGTTGGCGAAACGGAACGCATAGTCGTCCATCGGACCCGCCGGTGCGAAGCCGAGCGACAGCATCCCGATCCGCCCCGGATAGTCCTGTACCGTCGTTTCGAAGCCGCCGTTCCGTACCTCGAGCATGGCTCCTCCACCCTTCCTGCCTTCTCGCGAGCATCACGGAACCGGCACGCGAGCAGCCGCCTCGGCCTGGCGATGCCGGAACGCCTCCGCTTCCGGCTCCACCTCTGTGAGGAACTTGAGATACGCACCAACGTCGAAGGTCGCCGTCTCGTCGATCCGGTACTGGTACGTGCCGTCGTAGACCGCTTGGATCATCGCCTCGAGTTCGTCGTCGGTCACCCGTGGGCGGAAGCGCAGGCGGTCGCCTGGGCGTAGGAGGACGGGACTCTCGCGGAAGGCTGGATTGCGCTGCTGCGGATCGTAGATCGGCACCGTATGCCCGAAGATCTGATAGCCTCCGGCCGATTCCACCGGATAGATGGCCAAGCACGGTCCGGCGATACCGACCGTTCCAGCCGGTGTCCAGTGTCGCGTCGGGTTGTACTTCGGCAGGACGACCGCATAGCGCGGATCCAACGGATAGGCGAACGGCAGACCGGGGAAGAAGCCGAGTGCAGCATTCCACCAGTCGGTCGCCATGATGTAGCTGAAGAACTCTTCCTCATCGCGCAGTCCGTTGTACATGGCCGCGTACTTGGAGTTCGTTCCGTCGATCACGTTCGGTGCATCGGCTCGCTGGTACTGGACGTAGCGAGCAATCGCTTCGCGCGTCCACTTGTCGTCGAAGGCGATCGGCAGTTCGACGATCCGGCTCGGCACCACGAGGTTCTCGAACGGGGGCAGATGCTCGTATTGGTCCTCGACGAAATCGATCAGATCGCGCACCCCGATCTGTCGACTATCGTAGTTGATCAAGATACTGCGCAGGGCCGGGATCGTCTCGATGAGTCCTGCCGGTCGATGTCGCTTGATCGCATCGTCCAGCCCCAGCACGCGGAAGCTCATCGTCAGGTCGAAAACCATATCGCCGAACTCGACCAAGAGGAAGCTGTCTCCTGCATTGCGGTACACCACGCTCGGGCGGCCGTTCCGCTCCGGGAAGCTCGCCAGGACCACTCCTGAGGGATGAGGACCAGTGCCCATCATGACCGCTCGCTCCTTCCGCTGCCTACCGGGGTCAGGCCTCGTCGCTCACCACCGCGATCGGTTGGCCGGGTCGGATCGCCTCTTCGTTCTCCACCAGGAAGCGCACCAGTTTCCCGCCGACATCGGCCGTGATCTGGTGGAACGTCTTCATCACACCGACCAGGCCGATGACCGTCCCCGGTTGGATCGTCTGTCCTTCCTCGACGAACGGCGCCGCATCCGGGCTGGATCGCCGATAAAAGATGCCTGGCAACGGTGATTTGATCGTGTGCTCCGCCATCACGTTCCCCCTTCCCGTCCTACCGCTCACGATGCACCCAGTTATCGATGATCACGGCCGCGACCAGCAGCGCGCCCGTGATGATCAACTGCGTGTAGGTGCTGATCCCTATGATGTCCATACCATTGCGCAGCATGACGAGGAAAACGGCACCCAGCGCCGCACCGAAAATATTCCCCTCGCCACCGCGGATCGAGACTCCACCGAGCACCGCCGCTGCGATCGATTCCAACGGGAAGCTCGCCCCCAAGGTCGGCTCACCCGACCCCACCCGTGCCGTCAGCAAGAGACCAGTCACCCCCACCAGGACCCCAGCGATCGCATAGGCGAGGAAGAGATAGAAACGGACCGCGATGCCCGAGAGGCGCGCCGCCTCCGCATTGCTTCCGATCGCGTACCAGTACCGCCCAAAGCGCGTCCAGTGCAGCAGGAGATACATGACCAAGAGGACGAGCACCATGACGAACCAGGGAACGGGAATGCCCAAAACTTTACCGGTATAGAGGGTGCCGGAGAAATAACCGGGCAAGCCGAACACTGGTACTCCGCGAGAAACTTTCAATGCCAGACCGGACACCGCCGTCATCATGGCCAGGGTCACGATGAACGGCGGCACGCGAAACACCGAGACGAACAGTCCATTGAGCGCACCGATACCGGTCGCCACCGCGATCGCTGCCAGGGTCGCGATCACCAGACCAGTCAGTGGTGCGTCCGGGTGATCCAGGAGCTGCAGGCCGACCACGATACTGACCAGTGCGATCGAGGAGCCCATCGAAAGATCGAAGCCACCAGTCAGGAGCACCAACGTCTGGGCAACCGACACGATGATCAAGAAAAGCGCCTGTGTCAAGATGGTCGAGAGGTTCGTACGCGTAAAGAAGTTTGGCGAAGCGATGCTAAAGAAGAGCAAGAGGCCGATCAGCAAAACCGGGAGCAGCCCCAGTTGATCGATGACCCCTCGCAACCAGCGGAGACGTCCGAGAGCGACATAGCGTCCGGTCGCGAGTTCACGCGGCGTCGACACCGGTCCGCCCGACCTCCTCTCTTGTGTGCCCGAAGTAGTACTGCAACAAGCGTTCCTCGGACACCTCCTCGTGGCGCATGATCGCCACGAGTTCCCCCTGGAACATCACCGCGACCCGGTGACAGACGTGCAGCAGCTCCAGCATATCCGAGGTGATGAACAGGACTGCCGCCCCCTGTCTGGCGAGTTCGTGCAAGAGCTCGTAGACAGCGATCTTCGCGCCGACATCGATCCCTTGCGTCGGCTCGTCCAGCACGAAGACTCGGGTGGTCCGGATCATGCCACGTGCCAGCGCTACCTTCTGCTGGTTCCCACCCGAGAGATTACGCACCCGCGCATCGGGATTCGGGGGAACAATGGCCAAGCGCCGGATATATTCGGTCAATATGCGCCGCTCACGCCGCTTGTCGAGGATGCCCCCCGCTCGCTGGAACTGCTCGAGCGCTGCGATCGTCATGTTTTCGAGCACCGGGCGATTGGTGAAGAGACCCTCGTGGCGCCGGTCAGCCGGGAAATACATGAGCCCTCGCTCCAAGAGCGTGTGCGGGCTGATCCGGTCGAGCGGGATTCGTTCCCCGAAGAGCTCGATTTCCCCTGCCGTGATCGGCTCCAGACCCACGAGCGCTCGCCCGAGAAATCCCTTTCCCGAACCGATCAATCCGCCCACGCCGAGAATTTCACCGGCGCGGAGCCTCAGGTGTACCCCCCGAAGGCCATGCGCAGTCGTCAACCCACGAACCGCCAGAACGACTGCAGCTGATTCGGGAACCGGCTGCAGCACTGGGTAGATTTGCTCGTATTCCCGACCGGTCATCAATGTGATCAGCCGGTCCGTCGTCGTCTCGTGCACCGACAACGTCGCGACATGCCGACCATCCCGCATCACCGTCACGCGGTCGGCGATCTCGTACAGTTCCTCCAAGCGGTGCGTGATCCAGATTACCCCTACGCCTTGCCCGCGCAGTTCCCGGACGAGATCGTAGAGTACGCGCGTTTCACGGTCGGTCAGGGAAGCGGTCGGCTCGTCGAGGATCAGGACCTTCGGTCGTTCGAGCGTTGCCTTGGCGATCTCGACCAGATAGCGCTGCGGCACGGTCAAATCACGCACCTTCGCAGTGGGCGAGATTCCAGCATCGAAGAGACCCAGTTGAGCCACACTGCGCGCCTGCATCGCTGGCTTGCGCAGAAGCCCGGGAGTCGTCAACTCCCGCCCTAAGAAGATGTTTTCGGCGACGCTCAACGCTGGCACCAAGCTCAGGTGCTGGAAGACAGCGCGGATCCCCAACTCTTGAGCATGGTGGGGCGACCGGATCTGCACCGGTCGCCCCTCGAGCTCGATCGTCCCCCCGTCTGGATGAAGCGAACCAGCGAAGATGTTGACGAGGGTCGACTTCCCTGCCCCGTTCTCGCCGACGAGCGCATGGACCTCCCCGGCACGCAGCTCGAACGAGACCCGGTCGAGAGCGAGCACACCCGGGAAGCGCTTGGAGACCTCGATGGCCCGCAGGAGCTCCGCCATGCGTCGGCCTCGTCACGCCTTCGGCTTCACCGAGAAGACCGGACGGAAATCACGCGGACCGAACATGTCTTCATACTTGAACTCCTTGTAGTTTTTGGGCGTGACCACCTTGATGATCGGTCCAGCCCGGAACGGGAAATCCATGCCCGGCTTCTCCCCATTCAGAATCCGCACCATCATATCCACCGCCATGCGCCCTTGGAGAGCCGTGAAGTCCGTCGGTGCTGCCGCGACCTTCCCCTCGGCGATCTTGTCGTAGAGCGGCGGGATGATGTAGGTCGAGACCACCTTCGGCTTTTTGGCCCGGTTCGCCAGGATGTCCGGTGCCGCATCGGCCGCGACCGCATTCCCGACGAGGTAGGTGACATCGGGATAGGCGTTGAGCGCATCCTCAATCAGCGAGACCTGCACATCCTTCCCGGTGTCGCCCCACTTGACGTCCAGAATCTTCACCTTGCCGGGAACCTTCTCTTCGACCGCTGCCTTGAAGCCATCCACCGTATCCGGCGCCCAGCCGGAACCAGCCGGACCAGGCAGGAAGACGACCGTCACCTCCTGACCGTCGGAATCTTCCGCGACGAACTGACCAGCTGCATACCCCATGTCGTAGAACGACACCAGCGCCTTGGCCATGATGTCTGGCGCCTGGATGTCGTTGATCACCTCGATGACCGGCTTCTTCTTGTTCTTGGCGATGTCGGTCACCAGTTGATCCTGCGAGGCGTAACTGATCGCAGCCAGGATGATCCCCTCGATGTCCGCGCGGTTGGCCAGGTTTTCCACCTGATTGATTTGCCCAGTCAAGTCGTTGTACCCCTGGGCCGCGACCAGCTCGATCCCCACCCCGAGGATCTGTGCTTCGTCGACGATCCCGTAATCGACCGCCAGCCAGTACGGGTCCTTGAGGTGCGGGAACGAGACGCCGATCATGTACGGCTTGTTCGCCTTTGGCCGCGTCCACTTCTCGTACTTCGGCCCCTGCAAGCTGCCGGCTGGCCGACCCGGCTGCTTGGTCGAGACGTCGTACGTGCCGTAATAAGCGACGACGTCCCACAGCTCTTCCGTCATGGCCGCCGCTGTCGGTGTCGCTCCAGCCGCTGGAGCGCTCGTCGGTGTCGCAGCTGGCGCGGCAGTCGGCTGGGCACCACTGCTCGCCGGTGTCGGAGTCGCCCCGCCTCCGCCGCAAGCAGCCAAGAGACCACCAGCCACTGCCGCGGCGCTGGTCACTGCCAACGAGCGCAAAAGACCACGTCGCGTCAGTCGCCCGAACTGATCCATCGTATCCCCTCCTCGCATCCTCTTGCTCCTTCGTCCAGCTACTCGTGCCATTCCCTGGCTTTCCGCCAGGGAATGGCGACCATCCCATCCATCCAGGTGCCGAAATTGAGACGCGTGCTCGATCGTCACCTCCTCACGCGCCGCCCTGCTTCTGAAGCGCGCCCAGTACCCGCTCCGGCGTCAGCGGCAGCTCCTCGATCGCTCGACCAGCCGGCCAGATGGCATCGAGCACTGCGCCTGCGACCGATGCCGGCGACGCCAACAGTCCACCTTCACCGATCCCTTTGATGCCACCGATCGTGACCGGCGAGGGAGTCTCGAGGTGATCGATCACCAACTCCGGCACTTCGGTCGCCGTCGGTAACGCGTACGTCACGAAGCTATCGGTGAGCAGCTGCCCGTTCTCGTCGTAGACCATCGCCTCGTAGAGCGCACCGCCGATCCCTTGAGCGATCGCGCCCATCACCTGACCTTCGACGATCATCGGGTTGAGCATCGTCCCACAGTCTTCGACCGCCACGATCTTGTCGAGCCGGACGAGACCCGTCTCGCCGTCCACCTCGCAGACGGTAACGATGCATCCGTTCGAATACGTGGCCCGTGGATCGTAGAACTTGGTCGCCGAAAGCAGCGGCTCCTCCCCCTCCGCCCGCACGCGTCCGTCCAAATAGGCTGCGTAGGCAACCTGGAACATGCTCAACGAGCGATCCGGCGCGCCGCGGACGAAGACGGTGCCGTCTTGGATCTCTAGATCTTCCGGCGCCACCTCGAGGAGGCGACTGGCGACGCGCAGCACCTTCTCGCGCACTTCCTGCGCTGCCAGTGCCACCATGCCACCACCGATGACCGCGCTTCGACTCGCATAGGTGCCCATGCCCCAGGGCGCACGCTCGGTGTCGCCATGCTCGACGATCACGTCGTCGATCGAGACACCCAGGATCTCGGCTGCCACCTGGGCCAGCGTCGTTTCGTGCCCTTGACCATGGCTGTGCACGCTGACCGCGACGCGCACCTTTCCGGTCGGATCGATCGTCACCGTCGCGTTGTCGTGCGAGGGGAACGGGAAGCCGGCTTGCAACGCGATCTCCGAACCCCACGCCGTCGGCTCGACGTACAAGCTGATCCCGATTCCCAGGTACCGACCCTGTTGCCGCAGCTCAGCTTGCCGGCGTCGCAGCTCGTCGTACCCGCCGAGTTGCAGAGCCCGCTCCAGCGACTCCCGGTAACTGCCGCTGTCGTAGACCATCCCGGTCACGGTGGTGTGCGGGAACTCGCTGATCAGGTTGCGGCGCCGGAACTCCGCCGGGTCCAGCCCGAGTTCGCGCGCGATCTCGTCGAAGAACAGCTCCCGCGCCGTCTGCGCGGCCGTCCAGCCGACGGCGCGGAAAGCCCCGACCGGCGCCTTGTTCGTGCAGACCGCAACCACCTCGTGCTGGTACGCCGCAATATCGTAGACCCCCGGCACGATCCCCGCAGCCGCCAGGGGTTCGATCAGCGCGCTCGCCGTGTTGAACGAATAGGCGCCCCCGTCGCCGATCAGCCGCGCCTTCATCCCCAGCACCTTGCCATCAGCGCGGACGGCTGCCTCGAGCTCGATGATCTGCTCCTTCGCGTGCGTTGCGGCGGCGAGGTTCTCCCGCCGGTCCTCGACCCACTTGACCGGTCGCCCGAGAACTTTGCCGAGATAGGCGATGACGACTTCCTCCGGATAGATCGTCATCTTCTGCCCAAAGCCGCCACCGACCTCTGGAGAGATGACGCGCACCTTGTGCTCAGGAATCCCCAGGAACAACGAGAGGTAGAGTCGCAACATATGCGGCATCTGGGTCGAAGAATAGAACGTCAGTTGCCCGCTCGCTCGCTCGTAGACCGAAAGGCAACCGCGTGTCTCCATCGGCGAGGCCACGAACCGGTTAGTGTGGAAGCGTCGCCGGAAAACTCGATCAGCCTGGGCGAAAGCGCCTTCGACGTCGCCGAGGGTCGTGACCTTCTGGTAGACGACGTTCGTTCCCAGATCCTCGTGCAGGAGGGGAGCATCCGCGGCCATCGCGCCCTCGGCATGCGTCACCGCTGGCAGCGGCTCGTACTCCACCTCGACGAGTTCCGCCGCATCTTCGGCAATGTAGTGATTTTCGGCCACCACGACCGCGACCGCTTCACCGACGAAGCGCACCTTGTCCTTGGCCAACACCAACTGCGGTGTCGGCTTGAGCCCCTCGATCGGGAGGCCACTCGCCAGTGGCGGGAGCGCCGCCACATCCTCAGCTGTGTAGACCGCGATCACTCCCGGCAGCGCCTTCGCTGCACTCGTCTCGACACGTCGGATCCGCGCATGCCCGTATGGCGAGCGCACGAATGCCGCATGTACTGTTCCCGGGATCTGGATATCGGCCAGATAGCGTGCTTCGCCAGTCAGAAAGCGTGGATCCTCCACCCGCTTGACCCGAGCTCCGACCCACTTTCCCCTCGGCAAGATCTGAAGCGTCATCGCTGCGCTCCTCTCATGATCCCCGGCCCGCTTGCATCTGTTCCGCTGCCGCTCGGACAGCACGGACGATGTTCTGGTATCCCGTGCACCGGCAGAGATTGCCGCTCAAAGCCTCCCGGATCTCCTGCTCGCTCGGGTCTGGGTTTTCCTCGAGCAACGCCACGGCAGTCAGCACCATACCAGGCGTGCAGAACCCGCATTGCAACCCATGATGCTCCCAGAACGCTTGCTGCACCGCGTGCATCGCTTCCCCGGTCGCCAGCCCCTCGATCGTCGTCAGATTCGCACCATCAGCTTGAGCGGCCAGCACGAGGCACGAGCGCACCGCTGCACCGTCCCACAGCACCGAGCAGCTCCCACAGACCCCGTACTCGCATCCCAATTTGGTGCCAGTGAGCCCCAGCTGCTCGCGCAGGAAATCGGCGAGCGTCATGCGCGCTTCGACCTCGGCAGAAATCGACCGCCCATTCACGGTCAGCGTGATCGGAACTCGCTGCATCGTGCCCCGCCTCCCCTCGCTCAGAACCCGGCCCGCGCGGCGGCAGCCTCGAGCGCTCGTCGCACCACCACGGGCGTGACCTGCCGCCGGTACGTCGCTGACCCATGCACATCGGAAAGGGGCTCGTCGATCGCATCCGCCGCAAGAGCGGCTGCTTCACGCAGCGTCGCGCTGTCCAGGACTCGCCCGATGAGCGCCTGCTCGACCGCGGTCGCCCGCAACGGTCGCGTCGCAACTCCGAAGAGCGCCACGCTCGCCCGACTACACGTTCCGTCCGGCCCACGCTCCAGCACCGCGACTGCTCCGGCGAGCGCGAAGTCGCCGTGCCGCCGCGCGATCTCCTCGACACCCCAACCCGCGCCAGCCGGTAATGCGGGAAAACGGATCGCGACGAGCAGTTCGCCCTCAGCGAGGGTGGTCGTGAAGGGTCCCAGGAAGAAGTCACGTGCCGGGATCGTCCGCTCACCTCGTGCGCTGCGGACGACCATCTGCGCATCCACTGCCAGCGCGACCGCCGGGTATTCAGCCGACGGATCGGCATGAGCCAGGCTCCCGCCCACCGTACCCCGATTCCGGATCGAGGGATGCCCCACGTACCGTGTCGCCGCAGCGAGCACCGGCACGTGCTGGGTGACCAGCGGATCACGCTCCAACCGTCGTTGCCGCACCATCGTACCGATCTCGACCGCACCATTCCGCACGACCAACTCGTCGAGCCCGGCGAGACGACCGAGGTCGACCAAGAGCGCTGGACGCGCCAGCCGCAAGCTCAGCATCGGCACCAGGCTCTGCCCACCAGCGACTGGCCGGGCATCCGAACCATGCCGCGCCAGCGCCTCGAGCGCCTCATCGAGGATCCCCGGCCGCTCGTAGGCAAAAGCTGCCGGTTTCATCGCCACCCTCCCAGCTCATCCACCGAACAATACAACACCCGACCCGCTCCTTAACCCGACGAGCCCGAGATAGCACGCTTCTTTCCGGATCCGCGACGATGACAGCCAGCACCACTATTCGTATGCTAGAGCCCAGACGGTTCGCCTGTCAAGAGGCGCGCCTTTGTAATCCGATACAAATTAGCTTGTCACAAGACACAAAAGAAGGGATGCCGTGCGATGTTCCGGAAGATCCTGGTCGCTAACCGCGGCGAGATCGCCCTCCGCGTCATGCGGGCTTGTCGCGAATTGGGCATCCGCACGGTCGCCGTCTATTCGGAGGCCGACGCCCAAGCTCGCCATGTTCGGTACGCCGACGAGGCATGCTGCGTCGGCCCGGCAGCTGCGACCCGCAGTTATCTGAACATCGACGCCATCATCGCCGCTGCGCGCGAAACCGGCGCGGAGGCCATCCACCCTGGCTACGGTTTCCTGGCCGAGAATGCCCAGTTCGCTCGCGCCTGCCGTGATGCCGGTCTCGTTTTCATCGGTCCCTCTCCCCAGGCGATCGCCCTCATGGGCGACAAGGCGGCCGCCCGCAAGCTCGCCGACTCAGCTGGCGTCCCGATCGTCCCGGGTACCCCAGAGACAGTCGGGTTGGAAGAGGCGCTCGCGTTCGCCGATCGGATCGGCTTTCCCCTGATGGTCAAGGCGGCTGCTGGCGGCGGCGGGCGTGGTATCCGCATCGTGCGCGATCGGGCCGAACTCGAGCAGGCCCTCGTCATCGCCGCGCAGGAGGCGCATGCGGCTTTCGGTGACGGTTCTCTCTACCTCGAAAAGTTCCTCGAGCGCCCCCGTCACATCGAAGTCCAGGTGCTCGCCGATCACCACGGTACTGTCCTGCACCTGTTCGAGCGCGAGTGCTCGATCCAGCGCCGTCGTCAGAAGCTGTGGGAGGAAGCACCATCCCCAGCCCTCACGCCCGGTCTACGGGCCCAAATCTGCGAGGCGGCTGTCCGCCTCGCCCGTGCCGCTGGCTACACCAATGCCGGGACGATCGAGTTCCTCCTCGATGCCGGCGGTTCGTTCTATTTCCTGGAGATGAACACCCGTATCCAGGTCGAGCACCCCGTCACCGAACTCGTTACCGGTATCGACATCGTCAAAGAACAGATCCGCATCGCAGCCGGCGAGCGACTCGACGTGAGTCAAGACGAGATCAGACTCCACGGCCACGCCATCGAGTTCCGGATCAACGCCGAAGACCCCTCGCTCGGCTTCTTCCCCTCGCCCGGCATCATCGAGCGGATGGAACTCCCGAGCGGACCCGGTGTTCGCTGCGACTTCGGTTTCGGCACGGGTGACGAGGTATCACCCTTCTACGACTCACTCATCGGCAAGCTGATCGTCTGGGGTCGCGACCGCAGCGAGGCCCTCGCTCGCGGTCGGCGCGCCCTCGACGAACTCGTGATCGAGGGGATCGCGACCACCGCATCCTTCCATCGCCAGCTCACCGACGATCCGGCCGTGGTCGCGGCCGCCTATCACGTCCAGTTCCTGGACGAGCGCCTCGCCAACCTGCAGTGAGGATCGGTTCCGGGCAACCTGCCCACCCGCCCGGGCACGCCGCATCCGGCGGCGACCCTTGGCGGGTGCGCGGTGAGCCCGAACGTCCCCTGGCTCCGCCAATCGCACACCGTTTATCACATTCGATCTCAGCCGCGTTCGCGCCACCCGGCTGCCGGACCCAGGCCAACCAGCGCCGGCGCCGGACGCCGTCGCGGTGTCACACGGTTTCCGACCGGCCCCGCGGCCAGACCGACGCCAGTTTTCCCCTGCTTTCGACCCAAAGGCGGCAATGCGTGAGGAGCAAGCGCGTACCGCGGGTGACCCCGCCGCTCCCCCGATCGCACTGAAGCGATACGGTGTGACCCCAGTTCTCAGGGAGAAAATCATGGAGCAGGCCGCGGGTCAGTCGTTCCAGCATGCCGAGCCTCACCGGCAGGTCTCTGCCCGCGAGCGAGGTCGGCTTGCCGGCATCGGCGACCGACTGCCAGCGATGGCGTCGTTGACCGCGTCTACCCCACCACCACATGCGTACTCGTCGCCGTCACGCCGGGCGTACCGTGGATCTTCTCGAGAACGAGCCGCCCCAGTTCCTCGACCGTCGGTTGCTCGACCACCACGATGAGGTCGTAATCGCCCGTCACGATGTCGGCATACAGGACGCCGGGGAAGCTCGCCAGCGCTTCTTTGACGGAACGAGCCTTCCCGACATCGCAGTGAACCAGGACGTATGCCCGCGCAGCCATGAGGCTCCCTCCCTTCTTGGACGGAACTCGCGGTTAGTGTGCCCCATCGGCGAGTCGGCTACAAGAAGACGCCTCGCGCGTCGCTTCCCACTGCTCAGGCCCGTACGCGATCACTCAGTCGAATCGCTATAATTTAAGGGGTTTGTGCTGCGTCTCATGGCAGCAGTTGGAGAGCTTATGATCGATCGTCGACCACCATTACGCCGGTTGAGTGCCCCTGGTCGGCCGGGACCGCGGCGGGCTTTTCGAATTCCCATACTGTTGGGTCGCACTGCCGGTGCTTCGAGCGAGCCGGTCGGACGCGGTCACGTTTCCCTGCTCGGTACACTCCTCATTGTCACCGGACTCGTCTTGCTCGCTATCGCGGCGATGGGCACGGTCGCGCTCCGGCCATCACCGGAGACCCCTCCCAGCCAGATTGCCGCGATCGCCACCCCTCCGCCACCGCTACAAGCTGCCGTGTCCCCGACCCCGACCGCCACCCCATTCGCGGAGCGGTTGGATAAGCTGCCCATCGTACCCAGCCCCACTCCTGAACCGACACCGACCCCACGACCGAAGATGCCGCCACCCACGCGTATCCAGATCCCCTCCGTCGGCATCGATGCTCCAGTCGTCGAGGTCGGCTACAAGATCGTCGAGATGCAAGGCGTCAAGGTCATCGAGTGGGAAGTCGCCGAGTATGCCGCCGGCCACCATAACACCTCGGCCAATCCTGGCGAGGGCGGGAACATCGTCATCACCGGCCACAACGACTGGAAGGGCGAAGTCTTTCGCACACTCGAGCGCGTCAAGCTCGGCGACGAGGTCATCCTCACCAGTGACGCTGGCGTGTTCCGGTACCGCGTCACGGAGATCCACTACCGAAAGGAAGTCGGCGTTCCGCTCGAGGAACGGATCGCCACCGGCCGGTTCCTCGATCCGATGCCGGAGGAGCGCGTGACACTCGTCACCTGCTGGCCGTACGGTATCGATGACCATCGAATCATCGTCGTTGCCAAGCCCGTCGGTTAGACAACCGATCGCGCTGCTCGGGGCTGGGGGTGCGGGGCACGCGCTCGGCGTCGCGCTCAACGCGGCCGGCTTCTCGGTGTCCGCTGTCTGGAGTCGCCGACGCGAGCGGGCCGAGGAACTCGCTTCGCTCATCCCCGGTTCCCGCGTCTGCTCGACACCGCACGATGCCGTCGAGAGTGGCCGTCTCGTCGTACTGGCTGTTCCGGACAGCGCGATCGCTCCACTCTGCGCAAGCCTGTCCTGGCGACCTGACCAGGCGGTCATCCATCTCGCTGGCGCGTTCGGACGCGAACTGCTTGCCGCAGCAGCGCGAGCCGGTGCCGCAACCGGTTCCTTCCATCCCCTCCAGACCTTCGCAGGTGCGGCCGATCCCACCGCCTGGCAGGGGATCGCTGTCGCTATCGAGGCCGATCCCTCCCTGAAAGGGGAGCTGCTCGCCTTGGCGCAGCAGCTCGGCAGTCGTCCCTTCCTGCTTTCCCCAGAACAGCGCCCGCTCTACCACGCTGCCGCTGTTCTGGCCGCGAATGGCCTCGTCGCTCTCGCCGGTGTGGCAGCCGAGCTGATCGCACAGGCGACAGCCGCTGACCGCGCGACGGCGCTTCGCTCCCTCTTTCCCCTCTTGTCAGGTGTCCTCGCGAATCTCGACCAACTCGGCCTGCCCCAGGCTTTGACTGGCCCGGTCGCCCGAGCCGAACGCGAGACGATCGATCGGCATATCGAGGCCCTGACACACACTGCCCCGACGCTCCTCCCCTTGTACCGGACGCTCGCTCAGGCGATGCTCCCACTCGCACGCGAGCGCGCGGCTGCTGCTCCCGAGCGGCTGGTCGCGCTCGACGACCTGGAACGATGGTTGGCGAGCGAGGAGGTGGCACGATGACCCCCCAGCGCGTGACCGTCGCGGATCTCCGCGCGATGAAGCGTCGCGGCGAGCGGATCGTCATGCTCACGGCCTACGATTACCCGACCGCGCGCCTGATCGACGAAGCAGGCATTCCCGCTATCTTGGTCGGTGACTCGCTCGGTAACACGATCCTCGGCTACGAGACGACCATCCCCGTGACCCTCGAACAGATGCTGCATCACACCAAGGCTGTCACGCGTGCTACCCGCCGGGCGCTCGTCGTCGCCGACATGCCGTTCCTGACCTTTCAGATCAATCCAGAAGAAGCCCTCCGCAACGCCGGCCGACTCATCCAGGAAGGCGGTGCTCACGCGGTCAAGCTGGAGGGAGGTGGACCGATCGTCGAGACCGTCTCCCGGCTCGTCCGCGCTGGCATCCCCGTGATGGGCCATCTGGGTTTGACTCCGCAAGCGGTGCATACGCTCGGTCGTTTTCGGCTGCAAGCGCGTACTGCCGACGCGGTCCGCCAGCTCTTCGCTGATGCCATCGCACTGGAACGAGCCGGTGCCTTCGCGATCGTGCTGGAACTCGTTCCAGCGCCGGTTGCTCGTGCAGTCAGCCAACTCCTCGAGATTCCGACGATCGGCATCGGGGCTGGTCCGGGTTGCGATGGGCAAGTCCAGGTCCTGACCGATCTTCTCCATCTTCTGCCCGGGCCTCTCCCTCGTCATGCCCGCGCCTACACCGACCTCGCCACCATCGTGAGCGATGCGATCCGCCGCTACGCCGAGGACGTCCGCAGCGGCACCTTTCCGAGCGAGTCCGAAAGCTTCGGACTCCCCCGTGAACTCGATCTCGACACCTTCGCAGCGATCGCCGCCGAGTTCGCTGCCCAGCGCGGAGGAGACAAGCATGCACCTCTTCCGAACGATCGCTGAACTCCGCATCTGGCGTTCCCAGCAGGCCAGCCGTTCGGTTGGCTTCGTCCCCACGATGGGCTACTTGCATGAGGGGCATCTCGCGCTGGTCCGTCGCGCCCGCGCCGAGAACGAGATCGTCGTCGTCAGCATCTTCGTCAATCCCTTGCAGTTCGGTCCTCAGGAAGACTACGACCGCTACCCGCGCGATCTCGACCGCGACCTGGACCTCCTCGAGCGTGAGGGTGTCGATGGCGTCTTCGCTCCCTCGGTGAGTGAGATGTATCCATCCGGCTTCTCCACCGCAGTCGTGGTGACCGGCCCGATCGCCGAGCGTCTCGAAGGGGAAGCCCGGCCTGGTCATTTCCGCGGTGTCGCCACCGTCGTGACGCGCCTCTTCGGGCTCGTTCAGCCTCAGCGCGCCTACTTCGGCTGGAAGGATGCCCAGCAAGTGCTGGTGGTTCAGCGGCTGGTCCAGGACCTCGCGCTCCCGGTCGACATCGTGCCGCTCCCCACTGTCCGCGAGGCAGACGGGTTGGCCATGAGCAGTCGCAACGTCTACCTTTCGCCCGAGGAGCGAGTCGCAGCCAGCGCCATCCCGCGAGCGTTGTTCGCTGCCCTGGAGCGTTTCCGCAGCGGCGAGCGCGCAGCCGCAGCGTTCCGAGAACTCGTCCAGCGCACGCTGACCACCACACCGGTACGCCTGGAATACGTCAGCGTGAGCGACTTGGAGACGTTCCAGGAAGTCGAGTACGTCGAACGCCCGGCGCTCCTGCTCGTGGCTGCCTGGATCGGGACGACCCGGCTCTTCGACAACGTGCTGCTCGATCCGGGAGCACCCTGATGGTTGCCCGCGTCTTCCACGTACAATCCCCCAGATGAGCGATGCGGAGGCCGGAGACGATGCTGCCGACACCACCGACCATCCTGGCTGGACGGTACCGGATCGAGGCACCGCTCGGTCAAGGCGGCATGGCCATCACGTATCTCGCCCGCGACCTCGTCCTCGACCGTCCGGTCGCGGTCAAGGTCATGCAGCGAGGGACACTCGACCCGGCCGAGCTCGCGCGCTTCCAACGCGAGGCACGCGTCGCCGCAGCCGTCTCGCACCCCAACGTTGTCCAGGTCTACGATGCCGGCCAGGACGGTGACATCCGGTTTCTCGTCCTGGAATGGGTGGAGGGTGGCGACCTCGCCCAGTTCATGCGTCAGAACGTGCCCGTTCCGCTCGACGAGGCAGTCCGTCTCGTGCTGGACGTCCTTCACGGCCTGGCCGCTATCCACCAGGCTGGTATCGTCCACCGCGACGTCAAACCGGGCAACGTGCTCATCGATCGTCAAGGACGGGCCAAGCTGACCGACTTCGGGATCGCCCGCCGACACGATGAGCCGACGCTCACCACTCCGGTCGAGTTGCTCGGCACTGCTCCGTACGTCGCCCCCGAGCGGATCCGTGGTGAACCAGCGACACCAGCCAGCGACCTCTATGCCGTGGGTGTCCTGCTCTATGAACTCCTGACTGGCCGCTTACCCTTCCCTGGCCAGACACCGGAGGAACTGCTGGCTCAGCACGTCCACGCTCCACCGATTCCACCCCGCCGGTGGCGACATGACATCCCGCCCGCCCTGGAGCGAGTCGTCCTGCGCGCGCTCGCCAAGGATCCAGTGGCACGCTACCGCTCCGCCGAGGCGATGGCAGCTGCACTCCGATCGGCGAGCACCGCCGAGCCGCGAAATCCTCTCCCGGCTGTCCAGGCGACGTCAGCACCTGACCGACCCGTTCTCCCTCGACGCTCTCTCGCCTGGGCAGGCGGCGCGACTGTCCTCTCCTTCGCCGTCGTCGCTCTCCTCGCCCTGCTTGCCTGGGCGCAACTGGCGAGCGAAACCGACCGCGCGGAGCCACTGCCGAACCCGGCCAGCACCCCGACCGCCGAGACTGCACCCACAACCAACCCGCGACCCAGCCCGAGTCCGCTGCCGAGTCCGACACCCACGTTGTCTCCCACCCCGACCACTGCTCCCACACCGGAGCCACTCGCGATGCTCGTGCGGTCACTTACGCTCGTGCCGACCACCCCGCCCGAGGTCCGCCGCTTCGCTGACATGCCTGCACTCGAGTTCGGACCCGGCGACCTCACGGGAGCCTACCTTCCCAGCCGCGATGGGGCCTTGCCCGGTTTCACCCGCGATTTGGCCAACGCCGCGCTCATCTTTCCCGCACGAACCAGCCGCGTCTCGCTGGTCATTCCATCCGGGACCGAGCGGATCCTCATCGAGGTGGAGGGACGGCAAAATCGGGGAACCCCAAGGCCGCTCCTCCAACTCGCTCTGGGAGGCCGGACAGTCTGGGAGAAGGCCGACCCTTTTCCTTCCGCCAGTTGGTCGCGCCAGACCATCATCTTGCAGTTCGACCCATTGCCCGCTGACCTCCCCGTGACGCTCGAGCTGCGCAACGCCCATGAGCTAGCCGCGATCGGCAGCGAGCCCTGGATCGCCGTGCGCTCGCTCCGCGTGATCACCGCGGGCGCGCCCTGATGCCCTCCCTCGGTATCACCTGCTACACTCGCCGAAGGGAAAGCGCCGAAAGAGGTGAGGAATGGGTACGATCACGATCGGACTGGATCCGAACATCGTCCAGGTCGGTCCGCTCCTCCTGACCTGGCATGGTCTCTTTACCGCACTCGCCATCCTCTCGGCTATCTGGCTCGCATCCCGTGAACTCGCCCGCAAAGGGATCGTCATCCCGAACTTCGACCTCGTGGCCATCTTGACTGTCCTCGGCGGCGTTGTCGGTGCCCGGCTTTTCTTCGTCCTCGACCATCTCAACGAGTACCTGCGCCAGCCGTGGCGTATCCTCGCCATCACCGAAGGTGGCCTCGCTGTGTATGGCGGCATCATCGGGGGAACGCTGACCGCTGCTTTCCTCCTCTGGCGCCAGCGGGTTCCCATCGCGCCCGTCGCCGATGCGGTTGCCCCTGGCCTCTTGCTCGCCCAAGGGATCGGTCGCATCGGCTGCCTCATCAACGGCGACGCCTGGGGCGGCCCCTGCACCTGTCTGGTGTGCTCCGGTGTTGCCGCCAGCGTCCCAGCGGAAGGGCTCGGCTACTGTCCCTTCGCCCTTCGCTACACGAACCCGAAAGCCCTACTCCCTCCCGAACTCCTCGGCGTGCCAACTCACCCCTACCCGATCTACGACATGGCGGTCAATTTCCTCGTCCTCGCTGTGCTCTGGCGCTTGCGCCGCCGTGGCCTGCCGGATGGATCGCTGTTCGCCCTGTACTGGCTGCTCTACGGAATCGGGCGCTTCCTCGTCAGCTTCGTACGACAAGAAGCGATCTGGTTCTTGGGACTCCAGCAGGCGCAGGTCGTCGCGCTGGCGACTGCTCTGATCGGTCTCGTGGCCTTGCTCTGGTTGCTCCGCCGTCACACGCCGGCCACCGCGCCGGCTCGCTCGTGATCGCTTACACCTCGGGCGCCGTGTCTGGTGCACTCGCTTGCCGCTTGGCCAGCTCCTCCTCCACCAGCTTGCGCCGGAGCACTTTGCCGATCAGATTCTTGGGCAATTCCGTGCGGATCTCGATCTCGCGCGGCACCCGGTGAGGCGCCAGTCGTTCGCGACAGAACGCGAGCAGCTCGCGCGGCTCGACGCTCGCTCCCTCGCGGAGCACGACGAACGCTTTCACCATCTCACCACGGTACGGATCGGGGATCCCCACCACGACCGCCTCCTGCACCGCCGGATGCTCGAGGAGCACCTTCTCCACCTCGCTCGGAAACACCTTGAGCCCACCGACGATGATCATGTCCTTGCGGCGATCGACGATCTGGAAGTAGCCGTCCTCCGTCATCCGGGCGATGTCACCGGTCAGAAACCAGCTCCCGCGGAAGACCCGCTCGGTCTCGTCCGGTCGCTGCCAGTACCCTTGCATCACCTGCGGCCCGCGGACCGCGAGCTCGCCCACTTCACCCGGCGGCAGCATGGTGGTCCCCGTTTCCAAGTCGACGACGATCGCCTCCGTACTCGGGATCGGCAGGCCAATGGTCCCCGCCCGCCGCTCGCCCAGGATCGGGTTGCAGTGGGTCACCGGTGCTTCGGAGAGCCCGTATCCCTCCACGAGTCTTGCACCGGTGAGCCGCTCGAACTGCTCCTGCACCGGTACGGGCAGAGGAGCCGCCCCTGAGATACATGCCTTGAGCGAGCGCAAGTTGTACTGCTCCACCTTCGGAGCGTTCGCCAGAACGGCGTACATCGTCGGCACTCCGGGGAAAAAGGTGGGATGCTCATGATCGATCGCTTCCAGGATCGCCTTGAGATCGAAGCGCGGGATCAAGATCATGCACCCACCGCTCACGATCGGAAAGTTCATCGCCACTGTTTGACCGTAAATATGGAAGATCGGAATGACCCCGAGGACGACATCGCTGCCGTCCGGTTCTTCGATGTTGCGCGCCCAGGCATGCGTCTGCAGCGTCACCGCGACGAGGTTCCGGTGCGTCAGCATCGCCCCCTTCGGGACGCCCGTCGTTCCGGCTGTGTACTGGAGAACGGCCAGATCGTCCGGATCGCGCCGCACACTCGGCATGGTCGCTGACGCCTGCTGGAGCAGCGGCTGCAGCCAGTGCGTCCGCCCGTCTTCCGGGAGCGTCACCTCGTGTCCTTCCTTGCGCTCGCGGAACAAGGTAAAGCCGACTCGCGCCAGCGGCGGCAGATATTCTTTGATGTTCGTCACCACGACATGCTCGAGCGTGGGGACCCTATCGCGTACGGCCTGTACCTTCGGGAACATGAGCGAGAGGCAAAGCACGACCTTGACCCCCGCGTCTGCCAGCTGATGCGCCAGTTCCGGCTCGGCGTACAGCGGGTTGCACGGTACGACGACGGCCCCAGCTCGCAGCGCACCGTAATACCCGATGACGATCTGCGGGCAGTTGGGCAGCACCAGTCCCACGCGATCGCCCGGTTCGACACCGAGCCGGATCAACGCATTGGCGAAGCGGTTCACCGCCTCGTCCAGTTCCCGATAGTGGATCGCCTTCCCGAAGAAGCGGATCGCCTCGCGCCGCGGATACCGTCCGGCATTGAGCGCGAGATACTCCGGCAGCGTCGTCTCCGGTATCTCGATCGTCCACGGCACACCCGGCTCATAATGCCGCAGCCATGGACGGGCCTCGGGGGTCACTGGCAGCGATTGCGGTAGCTGGCTCGTCGCACCCACTCGTCAGCTCCCTTCTCACGTCGCGGCTGACTCGACATACCCGTGGCGGATGTACTGCCGATTACTATAGCGAATCGCGCCCTGCTACGCGGGAGCTTCCCCCTTGCGCCGCACATACCTGAACGGTGCCAGGCTTTCCCCAGGCAGTCATCCGGTCGGGAGAGACACTACTGCTCGGCCAGCCGGGTACCGAGCCACAGCGCGACGAGCGGCGGGAGCACCAGGACCGCGACGCTCACGAGCGGTGCCCACGCTGGCGCTCCGGGTGAGGTGGCCCAGCCGAGACTGGCCACGAACGCCGTTGCACCGACGGCGGCGAGGAACAGCACCAGCGGACGGCGCCGGAGGAACGCGGCGAGCGAGAACCGCGGTGGTCGATCGCTTCCCGCCGCGAAGGCGCGGAGCGACACGCGTACGTGGTAGGCAAGCCAGGCCACGCTGAGGATCACCGCGCTCAGCAGAGCGGCGAGTAACCCAGCCAGACCGACGAGTGCGCCGTCCATGGTCGGAAAGAGTGGCAGCCCCAGAGTGACGACCAGACCCAGCGTCACGACAGCCACTCCCGCGAGCGTCATGAGGTCGGTGCCGCGGACAGCCAGACGCTCCAGCTCCCAGGCCAGCTGCACACCCTCAGCAAGCGCACCCTCCATCTCCGGCACCAGCGACGGCAGCTCGATCGGCTCGACGCGCGCGTTCCACCGTTCGGCGAGCAGGAGGGCCTGGCGGCGGACAGCACGCGACCAGAAGTCCCGCGCGAGCGGCCAGCGTGACGGGGGATACACGCGGTTGAGCGCGGTCATCGTCCTTCCGTCGTTGTCCAGCAGCAGCGCGAGCGCCCCGCGGACCACGAGCAGTGAGGACCACATGCTCTGTTCGTCGATGACCGTCGGCTCGATGACGATCCAGCCACCGTCCACGGCTCGCGCGCCTCTCTGCTCGGCGAGCCACCGTTCTACCTGCGTGGCGAGGCTCTCCGTCCTGTCGTCGGAACGGAAGCGCAGCGCGACTTGCCAGGGGCGTGGGACAGCGCTCGTGCTGCCCCCAGCGATGAGCTGACGGATCGCCAACCCGAACGGGATCACGAGTGCGCTAACGACCCAGGTGAAGAGGAAGAGCATGCCGAGGTCGGCGTACCGGTCACCCTGGTCGAGTCGTTGCGCGTTGACAGCGGCGAAGGAGAGGAAGGCGATGAGGGCGAGGACAGCGTGCCCCCAGGCCAGCAGTCCCCGCACCGCGATCGCTCGCCAGCGGGGTACGAAGAGGAACACCCCGGCGAGTGGCGGGACGAGGATGATCAGGGCAGCCAAGACCCGTTCTCGGCGAGGCCGTCGCTCCACCGAGCCCTCTCCCGGTACCGGGGATGTGGTCACCCGGTCTCCTCTCGTTCGCCAGAATCTATCGTAACTGAAGCGAAACCTGGCGTACCGGCCGGAAGCGGCGAGACGCTGCAGTCGGGTGACGTCCGTGCGGGTGTCGGTCTATCCAGCGGGCCTGCCGACCGTGCAACGCGACCGTGTTAGACTCCACCGGGGGAGGGTGGGGCCTAAAGATGGTCCGTACCCCGGCTGCTGAGCGATCGGCATCGCCATTGTCGCCCCGAACCCGTCTCGCCCCTCCACGCGGTGCAGTGTCCGGACGACGGGAGAGAGCCGAAGGAGGCTAGCATGCGTGTCGCGGACGTCGTTGCTGAGATCCTGAAGCGCGAGGGAGTCGACCTCATCATCGGCTATCCGGTGAACGACGTGCTGGAGGCAGCTGCCCGCGCCGATATCCGCACCGTGATCGTCCGTCAAGAGCGCGTCGGTATTCACATGGCTGATGCCATGAGCCGCGTCACCTCCGGCCAACGCATCGGCGTCTTTGCCATGCAGCATGGCCCAGGCACCGAGAACGCCTTCGGTGCAGTGGCACAAGCCTATGCGGACAGCGTGCCCGTCCTCATCCTCCCCGAAGGCTACCCGCGCCCGATCCAGAACCTCCCACCCAACTTCAGCGCCCTCCTCAATTACCGCGAAATCGCCAAATGGGTCGAGCAAGTCGTGCTCCTCGGCGAGGTACCCAATGCACTGCGACGTGCGTGGACCCAACTCAAGAACGGTCGTCCCCGGCCAGTCGTCATCGAACTCCCCCGGGACCTCGTCCAGGAAGAGTTCGCTGGGCCGCTCGACTATCGCCCCGCTCCGCGTGTCCGCATCGCTCCCGACCCAGTCGCGGTCGATGAGGTTGCCGCCGTGCTCGTCGCTGCTCGGCGCCCCGCCATCTATACCGGTCAGGGTGTGCACTATGCCCAGGCATGGGAAGAACTCCGGGCATTGGCTGAGCTCTTGGAGGCGCCGGTCTGCACGAGCCTGCAGGGAAAGAGTGCCTTTCCGGAAGATCATCCGCTCGCGCTCGGTGCCGGCGGCCGCGCCTACCCCGCCACCGTTGCCCACTTCTTGCGCGAGGCCGACGTCATCTTCGGTATCGGGTGCAGCTTCACCAGGACCAACTACGGTGTGCGTATCCCCTACGAGGGCAAGACGATCATCCATGCCACGCTCGATCCAGCCGATCTCAACAAGGATGTGCCCATCTCCCATGCGCTCCTCGGCGATGCCAAGCTCACGCTCGCCGCGCTCTACGAGGCCGTCAGCGAACGCTTGGGCGGTAAGCCGCGTGGGCGCTTGCCAGAAGTCGTGGCCGAGATCCGGCGTGTCCGTGACGCGTGGCTCGCCCAGTGGATGCCGAAACTCACCTCTGACGAGGTACCGCTCACCCCATATCGCGTTATCTGGGAACTGATGCACACGCTCGCTATCGACCGGACCATCATCACCCACGATGCTGGGAGCCCGCGTGACCAGCTTTCGCCGTTCTGGGTCAGCAAGCGACCGCTCACCTACCTGGGTTGGGGCAAGTCGACCCAGCTGGGCTATGGACTCGGCCTCGCCATGGGCGCCAAGCTGGCTCGCCCGGACATGCTCTGCATCAACGTCTGGGGCGATGCCGCCATCGGCATGACCGGAATGGATTTCGAAACGGCCGTGCGCGAGCGGATCCCCATCCTCTCGATCCTCTTCAACAACTTCTCGATGGCCATCGAGATCCCCGTCATGCCGGTCGCCACCGAGAAGTACCGCGCCACCGACATCAGCGGCGATTACGCTGCCTTCGCGCGGGCCATGGGTGGCTACGGCGAACGCGTGACCGAACCAGGGCAGATCGTGCCGGCCATCCAGCGGGCCCTGCGTGCTGTCGAGGACGGTATACCGGCACTGCTCGAGATCATCACCGGGAAGGAGCTCGCGATCTCGACACCGTAGCATCCGAACTCGCTATGGTTCGAGAGGCAGACCCTCGCGACCTCCCGAGAAGAGGACGCAGAGTCTCGTCTTTCCCGCGACCCTTTAGCGACGCCGACTCTTCAGGGTCAGCCCGAGAGCAGCCATCGCCGTCCCCAGGACGGAAAGCAGTGCGAAGAGTGCCGATGGTCTCGTCGCGCCAGTCCGCGGAACCAGTTGCGGCAGTCACTCTTGGAGGGCTGGCGTCGCGGAGCCGACTTGTGCCAATCCGGACGGGAGGGTGTCCGATTGCTGCGGGGCGGTCGGCGGAGAGGGTGCCGACCGAGGAGCCGGGGGAGTAGGGGTCGGCAGCGACGTCGGGGTCGGGAAGGCGGCTGGTGTCGTCAGCACACTCGGCGTGGGCGTGGGCGTCGGCGTTGGGGTTGAAGTGGCAGTTGGCGTGGATGTGGGCGTCGGTGTCGGTGTGGCGGTCGGCGTGGGCGTCGGTGTCGGCGTTGGTGTCGGCGTGGCGGTCGGTGTGGGTGTACTGGCCGGCTCCGTCTGTTCGATTTCGAAACACCCGGCGTCGCAGGCTCCGCTCGCGGGTGATGGCCGCGGGCGTGCACGCTGGTCCTCGCTGACGGGATTGCCAGAGTGATCGGTGCACTCGGCAGCTGGGACAGCATCGATTGCGGGGGAACCCGGGAGAAGCGCGTGGGTACTCGTGAAACCGCCATTGTTCTGGAGGGGATCCAGCGTCGAACCGAGACCCGCCGTGGCAGCGCCTCCACAGGAGCTGTCGTCCGCGAGCACGGTGCCGGAGAGCGTGACCGAGTAGAGCGCTGTACTCGACAGATCGCACTCATCGACGCTATCGTCAGCGAGCAAGCTGTTCCGGAGCACGATGGTACTCCCACCCGGGACTTATAAGATGATCTGGTAAGCTGACAGCGCCGGCCCTCGCTGTTGGTCAGCGAGGGTGGTAAAGACGACCGCCGCCGCAGTACGATTAGCGACGTTGAGCACACTTCCAGACGGCGCTGCATTGCCGGAAAACGTGCTGTTCAGGACGACGACTTCGCTATCCGTGTGGGCATTGATCGCTGCACCGCGCTGACTCGCCGTATTTCCCGCGAACGTGCTCCTCGTGATCGTGACGCTACTGCTCCTGACTGCCAGCGCTCCACCGAAGGTTCCCCGGTTCCCCTCGAAGGTACTCTCGTCGATACGGATGACCGTGCCTCCGTCTTGATCGACGGGAAAGCCGGAGATCGCTCCACCGATTCGAGCGAGGTTGTTCCGGAAGATGCTTCTCGTCACGCGCACGGTGGCTGCGGGTTGAGCCCGAATCGCGCCGCCGCGCGTCCCCGTCGCGAAGCTCTCGAGCGTGCTCTCGATGACTTCGAGCGTCGCGCGCTCGACATCGATTCAGGGGTTCTGGTTGCCGCGCAGCGTCAGCCCCTCGATCCGCACGGTGAGCGGACCGCTGATCCACATCAGACGCACCGTGGGGAGGCCGGCTCACTGGATCGTGCCGCCCCCGATGAGAGTCAGGTTACCGCCCCTGTCGACCGAGAGCGAGTTCGTCAGTGTCGCGGTTCCTGACAAGACGATCGTATCGTCTCCATACCCGCTTGCCGTGCAGTCGTTGTAGTCGCTGTCGGTGACCGCAGCCTTGACGGCCTCTTCGAGATCGCAGAGACCGTTGGCCGGATCCTCGTTTCCTTGTCCATCAACCGTCAGGGTAGCACCCGAAGCAGCGACTGGTCGATACAGGTGGACACTGGCGATGGCGAAGGCAACAGCGAGAGTCGCGACGATACCGATCAGCCGGGTCACGCGGTGACGATGTTCCAACTGCGCCTCCCTCAGCTGAACCTCGATCGACTGGCAAGCCAAGCTGGTCCAGCGTTTGCTTTCGGGACCGATGCACCGCGCGGACAGGCTCGCGACCAGCCTGTCCGGCCTCGATCCCACTGATAGAAGCACTTGATACCTGCTTGCAGTCTCCGCGTCAATCGGTGTGCTCAATCCGGGGTGCTCGGACGGTGATGACGATCCTGACGATCGACGCTGGCGTGAATACAGCTTTGCGCTGACGGAGGTGTTGCACTCCAACGACGAGGATTCCTCGTGACTTCCCACGTGTGAGCAGTCGGTCGACTACCATCTCGCCAACAGCCGCTGCATGTTCGCCTGGACCTTCGACCGCTTGCTTCCGGAGAAGCTGGCTGAGGTGAACGAGCGGACGGGAAGCCCGGTGGTCGCGATCCTGTTGAGCGCGATCGGTGCGGAACTTTTCCTGATCGTCTTTACCTTCTGGGGCAATACGGCCACCTTCTTCGGCGGGAGCACGCTCGGGTATCTCCTCGCTTTCGGTACGACTGCGCTGGCTGGCCTGCTCTGGCCCCTGCTGCGGCCCGATTCGTTCCGCCGGTCGCCTGCGGCCGTCCAGCTCTTCGGCCTGCCGCTGATCCAGATCGCTGGAGCTGGGACACTCCTCTACTACGCCTTCCTCTTCTGGGCCTTCCTCGCCAACCCGGCTTTCGGATTGGCACGGTTCGGTCTGGTCGGCTTCGCGCTCTACTGGCTGGTTGGGCTCGGTATCTTCGTGATCGCCTGGCAAGTTCGCCGTGCCCAGGGCATCGATCTCTCTCTGGTCTACCGCGAAGTACCGGCGGAGTGAGGGCAGTGATGCGCTGGTTCCGCCGCTCCTCGCCATCTTCGACACGATTCCGTTTGCTTTACGCGACCGACCTGCACGGCGCTGATCGCGTCTTCCGCAAGCTCGTGAACGCGGCACTGACGTACGAGGCCGATGCAGTGGTGATCGGCGGTGACCTCACGGGCAAAGTGCTCGTTCCGCTAATCCACCAACCCGACGGCTCCTGGCTTCTCTCGTTCTATGGCGAGACACGTCACCTCACGACCGACAGCGAAGCGGACGAGGTCGCAGCAGAACTCGCTGACACCGGTCACTATGTCCTCCGGTGTACTGCAGCGCTCCTCGTCGATCTGGAAGCTGAGCCGACCCGTCGCGACACGGTCTTTCTCGAGCTCATGCGCGAGCGGCTCGTTGCCTGGGCAGCCCTCGTACGCGAACGACTCGCCCCACACGGTATCCGCTTCTACTGGAACTGCGGCAATGACGATCCGATCGAGCTGGATGCGTACCTCCGCGACCTCCCTGGCGTCGATTTCCTCGAAGGACGTGCTGTCCAGCTCGAGAACGGGGTTTGGCTCGCCAGCGTCGGCGCAGCGAACCTCACTCCCTGGCAATGCCCGCGCGATGTGCCCGAAGAAGAACTCGCTCGCCGCATCGACGAAGTCGTCGCCCAGATCCCATCCAGCGATCTCCCGACGGCGATCTTCAACTTCCACTGCCCGCCCTACGGGAGCGGGCTCGATCTCGCACCGCGCCTCGACGAGACGCTCAAACCCGTCGTCATCGGGGGCGTGGTGGAAACGATCCCCGTCGGAAGTACCGCGGTTCGCAGCGCTATCGAACGCTACCAGCCTCAGCTCGGCCTCCATGGCCACATTCACGAGTCACGGGGCGCGCAGCGGCTCGGCCGTACGCTCTGTCTCAATCCAGGGAGCGAGTACCAAGACGGCATCCTGCGGGTAGCAGTCATCGACTTTTCCGGACCGCTCGTGCGAAACTACGTCCTCGTGAGCGCGTGAAGCGAGGAGGACACGACATGGGTCTGCGCTACCGAGCAGCAGCGATCCAGTTCGAACCGGAACGGGGAGCCAAAGAGCAAAACGTGGAGCGCTTGCTGTCACTCTGCACCGCCGCCGCCCGGGCTGGTGCGCGCCTCCTCGTGACGCCGGAAATGGCCACCACGGGCTACTGTTGGTACGATCGTCGCGAGATCGCCCCCTTCGTCGAACCGATCCCCGGACCCACAACCGAACGCTTCGCCACCCTCGCCCGCGAGCATCACTGCTTCATCGTGCTCGGACTTCCGGGAGTCGATTCCCGTACCGGTATCTTCTACAACGCAGCAGCACTCATCGGACCTTCCGGCGTCCTCGGCGTCTACCGCAAGACACACAGCTTCATCAGCGAACCGAAGTGGGCGAAAGATGGCGATCTCGGTTTTCCCGTCTTCTCGACCGAACTCGGCCGTCTCGGGATCTTCATTTGCATGGACGCCGACTACTTCGAGCCTGCGCGTCTCCTCGCCCTCCAGGCCGCCGACGTCCTCTGTTTTCCGACCAACTGGCTCCTCGAGAAAGGTCCTGGCGCCGCGTGGATCGCTCGTGCCTTCGAGAACGGTTGCTACCTCATCGCAGCCGATCGCTACGGCTGCGAGCGCGGCGTTCAGTTCTCGGGTGGATCGACCATCATCGAGCCCGATGGCACGATCCAGGCACGACTCGACAGTGGCGACGGCTATCTGCTCGGCGAGATCGAGCTGGATCGCGCGCGACACAAGCGCTTCCCTGGTAGTCTCGCTCCCGAAAAACTGACTGCGCGCCGACCCGAGTTCTACGACACCTTGACGCTCAACGCCTACCTCTGGAATCCTCTCGAATTTCATGGGCTGTACGGTCATCGGCCGTTACCTCCCGGCCGCGCCAGCCTGATCGCTTTCGCCCAGTTCTTGCCGAAACCCGGCGATCTGGCCGCCAATCTCGCGACCATCGATCGCTCCTTGGCTGCGCTGCCCCGCGGCACCCGTCTCGCAGTCTTCCCGGAATACGCCGCGACGGGTGTTCCACACGATGCGAGCGAGGCCACAGCCTTCGCAGCGAGCGATACTGCCTCTCTCCTTCGCGCACTCCGACGCCTGGCTCGCCGACACCGGATCGCTCTCGTCGTTGGCTTCCTCGAAGCGCTACCCGGCGGCTTTGCCTCCAGCGCCGCCTTGGTCACACTGAGCGGCCTCACCGTCACCTGTCGGAAAACGCACGTCATCGGTCCGGAACGGTCGTTCCTCGTGCCGGGCGACACGCCCCCACCAGTCATCGATCTGCCGCTCGGCCGAGTCGGCCTGCTCATCGGCAGCGATCTCTGCTTCCCCGAGATCGCGCGCGTCCTCGCGCTCGCCGGATGCGATCTCCTCGCGGTCCCCGCTGGACCAGGCATCCCCCCGGTGCAAGCGCTCGGCCCGACCAGCGTCCCCCTCCCGCCACCAGCCGTGACCGGTGACGACCCGACGCACTTCCATCTCGCGCGGGTGCGGGCATGCGAAAACATGACCGTCGTGGCCTACGCCGCGCTCCCGCTCCCTGAGGGAACCGGCTGGTCAGGCCTCTTCGGCCCGGTTCCGGAATCGCGGGCCAGCGAGCGCCTCGTCGAACCGGGCCAGGCCGGCCTCTCCTGGGGACTCCTCGATACGCGCAACGCGGCCAGCCGCTACCCTACGAACCCGCTCCGCGCCAAGGACATGCTGCGGATGCGTCAGCCCCACTGGTACGCGCCGCTCCAGCTGCCGATCGCCGCACCCGCCGAGGGCGTCACTCTCACGGCACCGGCCCGCGACGCTGCTCGCGAAGCGTGACGCTGAGCCACAGACGCAGCCGTTGCGCGATCATGTCCCGCACGCGGCGGAAGAACTCCAGCTGCTCCTCCTCGCTTCCCTGGACGGCAGAGGGATCGGGAAAGGACCAGTGGATCTGCTCCCCTCCGGGGAAAACTGGACAGCGCTCCTTCGCCTGGTCACAGACGGTGATGACGAAGTCGAACGCTTGACCGAGGAACGCATCGACTCCCTTGGATCGGAGACCCTCTGTCGGAATTCCCATTTCTTCCAGGACACGGATCGTCAGCGGATGCACCACTGTCGGCTCGGTGCCCGCCGAGTACACCTCGAACGTCTCCCCGGCCATCCAGCGCAGGAGGGTCTCCGCCATCTGCGAGCGCGCGGCGTTGTGCGTGCAGATGACGAGCACACGCTTCCGCAGGCTCTGTCCTCCCACGCCCCACCCCCTCTCCCAGCCCACCGGTCATCGGCGCACATGATACGAGCCGTCCCCACGCTCGATATGACAGAATCGTGAACGACGCCCTCAGGCTGGGAAAGTATCCTCAGCGGCGAGGGATACGGAGATGTCGCCTGCCGAGACACACGTTGCGACTGACCCGATCGAAGCCTGGCTCATTGCAGCGGTCGAGCGGCTCGCCCGGACGATCGATCCCGAGCGTATCCTCCTCTTCGGCTCCTTCGCCAAGGGACAGGCTGGTCGCCGCTCCGATATCGATTTGATCGTCGTCTGGAATACGGACCTCGGACCACTCGATCGGATCGGCCTCGTTTTGGAACTCCTCGCGGATGCTCCCCGACCGGTCGATGTACTCGTCTATACTCCAATTGAGTTCGCCGAGCGTTCCGAACTCCCTTTCCTGCGCGGGATACTGCGAGAGGCTCGTCTCCTCTATGAGCGTCGAGAAACGCCAGCGCGAGGCACACCGATGGCTGCGCCAAGCTGAGGACGACCTTGAGGCTGCCCGCGCCTTGCGCGCAGCGGCCAAGTACGCCCAAGCCTGCTTCTTCGCGCAGCAAGCAGCCGAGAAGGCGCTGAAGGGCCTCTGGCATGCCCTCGATCTCGATCCGTGGGGTCACTCGGTCTACCGACTCATCATCGAACTTCCTGCCGAACAGCGAGCAGCGCTCGATCCCTGGCGTGCGACCGCGCTGGCCCTGGACAAACTGTATCTTCCCACGCGCTACCCCGACGCGCTCGGCGAACTCGTGCCAGCTGAAGCCTATACGCGCGAGGAGGCTGAGCAGGCTCTCGAGCAGGCTGCAGCACTCCTCGAGGCTGTCCGGGCCACCCTCCCCTGAGCCGGGTTCCCCGAGCATCACGGCTGCCCCACTCGGCCGACCACTTCGCTCTCGCGGTACCGTGGCCTCTCGACCCGGCTGGCAGTCCTCCACTTCGCTTGCCCACCGGCCACCGGCTCGCCGAGCCGAGCGCAGCATCCTGCCTGCTGGTACCCGAGACGTACCTGCAGCGACTCGCGCTCTGCGCCATCATGCGGTGGTATTCCGCCCGCGAGCGCCACCCCACACGGACTTCTGCGCCGTCCTCGAATCGATGGGCTGCGGCGCCCGCCGTGGCGCACCGGTGCAAGCCCCACTCAGCACCATCAGGGAAGAGAGCCGACGCAGTAGGGAGCGTTGCCACTGTGCCCGCCCAGCCGGTAGCATCGCAGGGCGAGCCAGCGCCCGCGACACCCGGGGCGACCAGGCGACCACGAGCGGGAGAGGAGCGTTCGCGTGGAGACCGGTCCCAGCAATCCTGCTGCTTCCGTCGTCGTCCTCGCTGGTGGCGTCGGTGGCGCCAAGCTCGCGCACGGTTTCGCCCAGCTCGATCTCGGCAGCCGCCTGACCGTCATCGTCAACACCGCTGACGATTTCGAACTCTACGGCCTGACCATCTGCCCCGACCTCGACACGGTGCTCTACACGCTCGCCGGCATCGCCAATCCAGTGACCGGTTGGGGCATCCTCGGCGACACGGCCAACACGCTCGCGATGATCGGGCGGTACGGCCGGCCGACCTGGTTCTGGCTCGGGGACCGCGATCTCGCGACGCACATCCTGCGGACCGAACGGCTGCGACAGGGTGCCCGCCTGACGGAGATCGCTGCCGAACTCGCCGCCGCGCTCGGTGTTACCGCTCGCATCCTGCCGATGTCCGATCAGCCTGTCCGGACGATCGTCGAGACACCTGACGGCCCTCTCCCGTTTCAGGACTATTTCGTCCGACGCCGCCAGCGAGACACGGTTCTCGCCGTCCACTTCGCTGGGATCGAGCAGGCACGCCCGACCCCGGAGGTCGAGCGCGCACTGGCCGATGCCTCGGTGATCGTCCTCGCTCCCTCCAATCCGATCGTCAGCATCGGTCCGATCCTCGCGCTGCCCGGTCTCCGGGATCGGCTCGTCGACCACCCTGCTCCGATCGTTGCAGTCAGCCCCATCATCGCCGGACGGGCGCTCAAAGGGCCGGCTGATCGGATGCTCGCCTCGCTGGGGCACGAGGTCTCGCCGGTCGGCGTCGCACGTCTTTACCAGGATTTCCTCGATGGTCTGGTCATCGATTCGGCCGATGCCGACTCAGCCCCAGCCATCGAGCAACTCGGCATCCGCCCACTCGTCACCGATGCCGTCATGCACGATGAGGCCGACCGAGCACGACTCGCCCGCGAGACGCTCGCCTTTGCCGATCAGCTTCGGAAGGGCCGCCATTGATGCAGGTCCTCGCCGTCGTTCCTGTCCAGCGCCTGGAACAGGCCAAATCGCGTCTCGCTCCCGCACTGGAACCGGCGGCGCGCCAGGCTCTCGTCCGCGAGTTGGCCGAACGGACCATCCGCGTTCTCCGTTCCGTTCCCGCCGTCGCCGTGATCGGTCTCCTGACGCCCGATCCATCGCTGGCTCGCCTCGCCTCTCGGTGGGAAGTCCGCACCCTTCGCGACGCCGCTCATGGCCTCAACGACGCCGTGCGCCTCGCCCAAGCCGAAGCCTGTCGGTTGCACCTACCGGCTCTCCTGATCGTCCTGGGAGATCTGCCGTTGCTCGATCCCCACGCTATCCGGCACGCGCTCGCCCTGCTCGAGTCGCCAGGTGTCGTGCTCGCTCCCGATCGCCACGGCACCGGCACCAATCTTCTGGCGCTCGCCCCACCCGACGTCATCGCGCCGGCCTTCGGCCCGTTCAGTCGCTGGCGACATCGTCGCGCGGCTGCCGGCGCGCGATGTACGATTCGTGAGCTGTGGAGCAGGGCGCTTGTCCTGGATCTCGACACACCTGAAGATCTCGCGCTCGTCCACCGTGTCCGAGAGGGGGAACGGTGACCATCCGAGAGCAGACTGTCACTCGATGGGGTGTTTTCGTTGTGGCACTCGGCGCCTCGCTCTGGGCAGTCGATGCACCGCTGCGCAAGCCGCTGAGCGATCTCTTGCCCGCCACCTCGATCGTGCTCGCCGAGCATCTCTTCCTTGCCCTGTACGCGCTCCCGGTGCTCGTGTGGCAGCGCCGCGCGCTCGCCCAGCTCACGCCGCGTGCCTGGCTCGCCGTCCTCGTCATCGCTTGGGGAGCCTCTGGACTGGCGACCGTGCTCTTCACTGCGGCCTTCCGCGTCGGCAACCCCACGACCGTGATCCTGCTGCAGAAGGTTCAACCGCTCATCGCCGTACTCCTGGCAGCGCTGCTGCTCCGCGAACGTCTCCCGCGCCTCTACTGGCCTTGCTTCGTCGCTGCCATCCTCGGCGCGTATCTCGTCTCCTTCGGGCGCTCCGCGCTGGAACCACTTTGGCTCCTTCCGCAAGAACGCATTCTCGCTGCCGTCTTGGCCCTCGGTGCTGCGGCACTCTGGGGAAGCGGCACCGTTCTGGGGCGCTATGTGCTCGGCACGCTCGGCTTTCCCACGCTGGCAGCAGCCCGCTTTCTTGTCGCGCTCCCGTTTCTCGCCGGGCTCGCCGCCCTCGAGGGCACCTTTTCCCGCACGTTTACTGTCGGGCTCGCCCAGCATGCACCCCGCCTCTTCCTCATGGCGCTCATTCCCGGTCTCCTCGCCATGTTGATCTACTACGCGGGACTCCGTCATACCCGTGCCTCCTACGCGACGCTCGCCGAACTGGCCTTCCCCGCCGTGGCGATCATCGTCAACTGGCTCACCTTGGGCGCGACGATCGATCTCGTCCAGTTCATCGGCTTCGTCGTCCTCTGGGGATCGATCACATTGCTTTCCTGGCTTCCCGCCCCCAGCACCGTCGCCGAGCCGAGTCCAGCTTCTCCCGTATCCTGAGGAGCCATGAGCCACCACGATGCCGTCCCGCCACCCCTCGTCCCGTTGCCTGAGCCCGATCAGGTAGCTGGCTCGCGACCGCTCGATCTTCCTGAGATCATTCGCGGTCGCCGCTCGGTCCGCCGCCTGCGGACCGATCCCGTCGCACCGGAACTCGTCACCGCTGTCCTGGAAGCTGCTGCCTGGGCCCCCTCGCCCCACGGCACGCAACCGTGGCGCTTCGTGGTACTCACCCAACCCGAACGCAAACGCCAGCTCGCCGACGCCATGGCAACCGCCTGGCGACACCACTTGGCGATGGACGGACAGGACGAGGAAACGATCGCCCGCCGACTAGCCGGATCCCAGAGGCGACTCTGCGAGGCACCAGTCCTCATCCTGGTCTGTCTCGATCCCAGCGATCTCGACCGGTATCCGGATCCCGAGCGCCAAGCAGCCGAGCGGACCATGGCCATCCAGAGCCTCGGGGCCGCGATCCAGAATCTCCTCCTCATGGCCTACCGACTCGGCCTCGATACCGGCTGGATGTGCGCACCGCTCTTCTGTCCCGCTGTCGTCCGGGAGATCCTCGATCTTCCGCCGGTGCTTGAGCCTCAGGCACTCGTCACGCTCGGGTATGCGGCAGCCGACCCGCAGCGGCGTCCCCGCCGCCCGCTCCACCAGCTGATCGTCCGTTGGGAATGACGATGCCTCGCTGGATCGTCCTGCTGGCTCTGCTGCTCGTCGCCTGTCGCGCCACGCCATCGACTTCTCCAACCACCCCTGCCCACCAACCGACCGGCATGCTCACGCCGGTTTCTTCGCCTCGCCTTCCGGCAACGGCCACTGCAACCCCCGCACGATCTGCCCGAGCCCCCATGACGGCCACGCCAGCGATCACCGGCGAGACGGCGCAAGTCGTCACCGTGATCGACGGCGACACTCTCACGGTGCGTACCGCGAGCGGTGAAGCAGTCGTCCGGCTCATCGGGATCGATGCCCCAGAGCGCGGTACGGCTGGACAGTCAGCCGAATGCTACTTCGAGGAAGCGACTGCCACGCTTCGGCTCCTCACCCCGCCAGGGACCATCGTCATCCTCGAGCGCGACGTGAGCGAGACCGACCGCTACGGTCGACTCCTCCGCTACGTCTGGATCGAGCAGGACGGACGCTGGCTTCTCGTGAACGAGGAACTCGTCCGGCGTGGTGCGGCCGTTGCCCGCCGCTATCCCCCTGATGTCCGCTATGCCGACCGTCTCGACGCGGCGCAGCGTCAGGCCCAGCGCGAGCGACGCGGCCTCTGGGATGCCTGCACGGCGCCGAGCCAGTCTCCCGCACCGCTGCCAGCCCCGAGCCCGCGCTCCGGCTGTGACCCCAGTTATCCCGACCTCTGTCTTCCTCCGCCGCCACCCGACCTCGATTGCCGGGATATCCCGCAGCGTCGCTTCCGCGTCCTTCCACCTGACCCTCATCGACTGGACGCCGACGGCGACGGCATCGGCTGCGAGTCTGGCTGAAGCAGGCAGACGACCAGATCGTTCCTGAATTCGGAACGTCGAGCCCTGGACAACCGCTCAGCACCGTACAATCGCCTCGCAACGAGAGCGAAACCATTCGGGAGGAAGCGCATGGCAGAAGAAGTCCGAGTCGGCCCCTCCGCCGGGCCTCGCGAGCTGCGGGAGGTCGAGATCGCCGAAGCCTATGTCGAAGCGCTCCTCGCCCATGGTGTCTCATACCTCTTTTTGAATCCCGGCACGGACACGTTTCCCATCCAAGAAGCAGTCGCCAAGCGCCGAGCCCTCGGGCAGCCGACCGTCGAGACCGTTCTCTGCCCGTTCGAACTCCCGGCCCTCGCCGCCGCTCATGGGTACTACGCTGTGTCCGGTCGTCCGCAGGCGGTTCTTGTCCATGTCGATGTCGGCACCCAGAATCTCGGGGCCATGGTGCACAATGCCCAACGTGGACGAGCCGCTGTCCTCCTCAGCGCTGGGCGTGCCCCCTACACGACCGACCCCGCTATGCGCGGCACCCGCGACACGTACGTCCACTGGCTGCAAGAGCAACTCGACCAGCACGGCATCGTTCGCAACTACGTCAAGTGGGACTACGAACTCCGGCGACCAGACCAGATCGGGGAAGTCATCGCTCGGGCATTTCAGATCGCCGAGAGTGATCCACCGGGACCCGTCTACCTCACGCTACCCCGCGAAGTGCTCATGGAACGGGTCGATCGCGTGCTGATCCCCGATCCAAGCCGTTTCCCACCGGCACGGCTCGGTGCTGGCGACCCTGATCTCCTACGCCGGGCGGCCGAAATGCTCGTCCGGGCAGAGCGCCCGCTGGTACTCGCCGCAGCCAGCGGGCGGACCCGTGCCGGCTGGGACGGGCTGATCGCGCTGGCGGAACTCCTGGCACTGCCGGTGGTGGAATGGCGGACGCGCGCCAATTTCCCGGCCGACCATCCCCTGCACCTCGGGTACAACTACGGGCTCGAGCACGGATTGAGCGAGGCCGATGTCGTTCTCGTTCTGGATCATGACGTTCCCTACATTCCCACACGCACACCGCTGTCCGAGCAGGCGACCATCATCCAGATCGACCTCGATCCGGTGAAGGAGCGTATCCCGTTGTGGAGCTTCCCAGTTGACCTCCCCATCCGGGCCGACACCGGGGCAGCGCTCCCCCTGCTCGCCGCAGCTGCCCGCGATCTGCTCACCGAGTCCGATCGCCGTCGCATCGCGGAACGCCGCGACCGGCTGGCAGCACTCTCCAACGCGCAACGCCTGGCCTGGCGCCAGCAGGCTGCCACGTACGCCTCCACTCGCCCGATCGCACTTCAGTGGCTCGGCTACTGCTTGGAAGAATTCCGGCGAGAAAATCCGGACATTCTCTTCATCGATGAAGCGATCACTAGCCAAGTTCCGCTGTTCTGCCAGGTTCGGACGACCTCCTTCGGGAGTTGGTTCCAGAGTGGCGGATCCGGCCTCGGCTGGGGGATCGGCGCAGCCATCGGTGCCAAGCTCGCTGCTCCCGAGCGGCTGGTCGTCGGCCTCATCGGGGACGGCTCGTTCCTGTTCGGCGTCCCCGAAGCAAGCCTGTGGATCGCTCAACGTGCGCAGGCACCCGTCTTGCTCGTCGTTCTGAACAACGCCTGCTACAACGCGACCAAGCTTCCGCTCACCGCTGCCTATCCTGAGGGCTATTCAGTACGGACAGGCCAGTTCGTCGGCATCGACCTCACCCCAACACCGCGCTTCGATCTCCTCGCTCAGGCAGTCGATGCCTACGGCGAACGCGTCGAGGAACCTGACCAAATCCTCCCCGCCCTGCGCCGGGCTGCCGCTCGTGTCCGCGAGGGTCAGTCCGCAGTCCTCGACGTGATCTTGGCCCGACCCTGATCGCGTCGCTGGCTTGCTTGCCAACAGGCTGCAAGACACGATCTGCTCGCGACGAGAACGTTTCGGTGCACGGCCCTTGGTGGGCAGCCGGGTGACTCACCTCCGGCCGTGTGCCGGTTTCGCGGTAGGAGCGAGCGACCGACCGTCTCGCTGTCTCACGATACGAGCGCGCGAGCCAGCCTCGTCACGGCGCGAGCGTACGCTCCCGCGTGACAATGCCTGAGTCGTGCCGCATACTCGCGCAGCGAAGAGTCGACCCGAGAGAGCATGGAGGCTCGCTCATGATCCCTGGCGAGGTTCGCGTCGTCGCACCGATCATCGAACGCTGGCGCTATCGCTGGTTCGGACGCCTCGCGGTCAGCGACGGCACCCACGAGCTCGTCCTTCCCATGACTGGCAGCGTCGCCCAATGGTTTCAGCCTGACGAGCGCGTGCTCCTCGCTCTCGCCAGCGACGCCTCCGATCCTCCCGACTTCCAGGACTTCCAACTCTGGCGTCCAGTCGAGCATGGCCTTCTTCCAGTCTGGCCACTGTGGCAAGAGGAGGCGAGATACGAGCGTCGCTCGCCGCTCACTGGTGCACCGCTCGCCACCTACCGTCTCCTCTTTCGTGAGGCAGCGCGGGAGACCGATTTTCTCGCCATCGTGGAACTGGAGCAATCGCACTATGCGAGCGAGCATGAGAAAGTCGCCCGCTGGACCTGTCCGGAAGACGGGTCGATACTCGATGCCAATACCCGCCCACTCTGCCCCGCCTGTCACCGACCGATGCGCTTCAGCGAAATCCTCCGTTCCACACGGGCAAGCCGTTTTCTCGTCGCCGAACTCCTCGATCGCCAATCGTACGAGCCAGCCATCGTCGGCTACGTACGCATCGATCCACCGTTACCGATCATGCACCGGCGCCTGCCGGACGGAACGCTCGTCCGGCATATCCGACGTCTCGTCTTCCCGGCCGATTGGTTGGAGCCGACCTACTGGCCAGAACGACATGTTCGCCTTCTGCGGGAGCGAGAGCCCTACCGAGATCCTGATGAACGTTGGGCGCTCGCCGAAGAGCAGGCACTCGCGCAATGCGATACCCAAGCGGCACGGATCGCCCGTGTGGTGATCCATCCGGATTATCGCGGTGAAGGGCTCGGTCACACCCTCGTGTCGACAGCGCTTCGGTGGATCAGCGAACGGCGTATCCCAGAGATGCGCCGTCCCAAGGTGCTCGTCGAGACAGTGGCCAAGATGGCCCGCTATAACCCCTTCTTCGAGCGAGCCGGCTTCCGCTATCTCTGGGACACCGCTTCGGGGGCCCAGTTCTCTTTTTCGGACTCACACCGGATGCACAGACACGCATCGAACAGTTCATCGCGACTGATCCGGTCGCTCGCCAGCACCGCGGACAACTCTATCGACCAGCACTCCGCACTGCCGAATCACTCGCTGCCCCGATCCGGTTCCATCACGTGCGCAAGGTGTACCGGCGGACGCTCGATCTCCACCACCTCGCACCGGAACTCGAGGCAGTCCTCCGCGCTTTCGGCGTCGAGCGTCGCGTTATCGAAACCGTTGTCCTGCGCCGGCTCGACTTGACCATCGAGCCTGGTGAATTGATCGTCCTGGTCGGCGCGTTCAGCACTGGCAAAACCACGCTGCTCCGTCTGCTTTGGGGCGCCGCCAGCGGGAAACGCAGTCCACGCTTTACACCGGACGGAGGACGTATCGAGCTCCCCGTCAACACGACCGCTGCCGCGTTTCTGCCCGGCGAAGTCGAGCCAGCATGGGGACGCGAACCGCTGTTGCAGCGAATCGTCGCCGCAACCGGCGATGCAGTCCCGCGATGGAACTCCTCAATGCGGTCAGTCTCAGTGACGCCGTGCTCTGGCGCGCACGTCCTCACGAACTCTCGACTGGTCAACGGGAACGGGCTCGCCTCGCTCTTTTGCTCGCCGAGAGCCCCAATCTGGTGTTGCTCGACGAGTTTGCCGCTCACCTCGATCCAGCGCTCGCCGGACGCGTCGCGCGCAAGGTCGGGACACTTCTCCGCCGCCTCGCGATCACCGCGGTCATCGCCACCCACCGGCCGGAAGTCGTCAGCGCGCTTCAGCCAGACCGCCTCCTGGTCGTCGGGTATGGCGGCGTGGTCGAGGCCTCGTCTCCTCAGTGATTCCGGCGACGCACTTGCCGCCGGACCACTCAGATCCGCGGACCACCCGCCCGCTCCACCTCGTACGGCTCGGCGAACTCTTCCGCTTCTTCCAGTTCCCAGGCCCAGAGTGGGCGTTCCTGGGCATATTCCCGCAGGAACGCTTCCGGCGCCAGATGCCGCTCGATTTCCTCCAGGAGTTCCTCGACCGTGAACGGTCCCAGCACCCGCGTCCAGCGCACTGCGCCGATCAATCCGCGCTGGCTCACGATCCCGATGCGCCCGCGTACCCGCGTCGGGTAGCGCCGGATCTCCCACGTCTTCCGCCCCTGCACGATGTAGGACGCCCAGGGTTCGCGCACGACGAGCGAGCGTTCCGGTATCCGCTCTTCCCACTGGTCACGTTCTTCTCGTTCTCTCGTCATCACCCTCGACCTCTCGTCGGGAACGCATGAGAACTAGTCTACTCCGCTGACCGGTATGGCAAACCTCTTCCCACGCCGTTACGCCATCGATCCCTGGTTCGACTTTGCAGTGTCGACTCGACTCGCACCAGACGCGAGTGACTTCGCAGTACCGCTCCGACCAGTCGAGGTACAGCGCGGCTCGGCACGTTTCCTGAGCATCTTCCCGGCACACCGGAGATCACACTTGCCCGAGCATCCTCGATGGAGTAGCGTGCAGCAGGAGTGCAGTCTCGTGATGCAGCCTTCCAGGACCGAGCAGTCTACTCCGATACGCCAGCTCCCAACGCGTGCCATCTCGCCAGGACACGTCCTCATCGCGAACTGGCTGGCCTACGCGACGCTCTACTTTCCCCGTCTCGCCTTCGCTGCGAGCAAGCTCGGCCTCCTCGCCGATCCTTCCCTCTCGCTCACCCGGGCCTTACTCGGCGTGGCCGATGCCGCGTTCCTGACGGTCTACGCAGCCGGCCAGTTCGTCTCCGGAACGCTGGCCGAGCGTATCGGGCCACGTCGCCTCGTCGTCCTCGGCCTGTTCAGCGCCGGATTGGCCGCCGGCACACTCGCCCTCGCGCCCGAGCCATGGTTCCTCCTCGCTGTCATCGTGCTGCAAGGAGCGGCGCAATCGACCGGCTGGGTGGCGGTGTGCAGCGACGTCGCGCGCTCGACCCCAGTCGAGCGCCGCGGCACTGTATTCGGCCTCCTGAGCACCAGCTACGCGTTCGGAGCGCTCGCCGCACCCGTCTTCTTGGGTTGGATCGCCTATTCGCTCATCGGCCACTGGCGAGCCGCACCAGCTGCGAGCACCCTGCTCGCCGTCACTGTCGCTGCTCTCTACGGATGGTGGCTCGCGGCTCGGCAACAGCCTCCAGGACAACCGGGCCAGCAGCGCGACTCGCCGAGCGCGGATCCTCGACGACGAGTCGTTCGTAACCCAACGGTGTGGATGCTCGGTCTCGCTGATGTTCTTCTCAAGCCCGTCATTTACGCCACCGTCTTCTGGACACCGGTCCTCGTGCGCGATGCGCTGCCCCAGCTCACGCCCACTGCCGCCACCGCCCTCGCTGGACTCCTGGGCCTCGCGGGGCTGGCCGGGCCGGTCGTTGCCGGGACGCTGTCCGACCGCTTCTTTGCGGCCCGCCGTCTGCTCCCGGCGTCCCTCGCGCTGTTCGGATGCGCTGACACCCTCAGCCTTTTCCCGCTCGCCGCTAGCACTGGCCACTGGTGGCTCGTCGCGATCGACCTGCTGGTGCTCGGCGTCACCCTCTATGCTGCCGAGTCGCTCGTCGTCGGGGTCGCCGCGGCAGAAGCTGGCGGCCGCGATGCTGCCGTGACCGTCGGTATCGTCAACGGTGTCGGTTCGGTCGGAGGAATTCTCGGTGGCCTCGTTCCTGGCCTCCTGATCGGCACTCCGCTGTTTCTCGCCCTCGCGGCCATGACTCTGGTCGCGTGGTTCCTGCTCCTCCCACTCGCCCGCCGGGAAAGGGTGAAATCGCTTGCGAGCTTCGAGCCGCGCTGACATCCAGCACGGCGGACGGGTCATGGCGCGGGTTCGCGACATCCGATCTCCCGCTCCCAGGCATCGTGGCACACAGCACGGGAGGACGCTCGGAGGCAGCTCACCCGCGCCGTCGACGCCTCCCACGTGCGCGATCACCGAAGTGGCTGATCCACCATCCTCACCTGGCTCGCGACGGGACCCGACGGGTCCTCGAGCGGCTCCGCGCAACAGAACCACGATTCGGTGAGCCGCGGTGGCTCCGGTCGCTTGGTCCGCCGCTTCGGTGGCGTACTCGGGGCTCTCCGACCGGCGGCCTCATAGGCTGCGGCCCGGACGACCGCGAACGTCTCGTAGGGATCCCAGCCTTCCCGCGTCGCCTGTTCCACGACTGCAGCGACGCGTCGCTGGAGCGCATCCATCCGCTGATCCGGATGACGCCAGGTATAGGTGAAGTTCCTTTCGTCCAGCGGGCCGAGATACGGGAGCACGTCAGGCTGCTCGAGCAAGGCCGAGCCGGGAGGAATCAAGAGCCGGATGGAGAGATGGACCGCATCGACATGCTCGATCAACTCCTTGTCCTCGATGAACCGCAGGAGGTCGAGGTAGTCGTCCAGGGTCGTCCACGGGGTGAACGGAAGGAGCGACGGACGGAGCGCGATACCTGCGGCATCGCAGATCCGCAAGGCCTCGATCACGTCCGCTCGGGTGTGACCCTTTCTGATTGCCTGCAAGGCAGGCTCGCTCAAAAGCTCCACCGCCGACACGACGAAGAGACAACCGAGTCGCCTGAACTCGGACATCAGGTCTCGATGCCGGACGATGTGCTCGATTCGCGCGGTGAAGTCGAACGTGACGTCGGGGAACTCCTCGTGAAGTGCTCGGCAAATGCGCAGACTGTGCGTCGGCCCATTGAGGAAGTCCGGATCCCCGAACGTGATGTGCCGTGCGCCGTGCGCGACCTGCTGACGGATGTCGGCGAGCACCACCGATCGCGGAATCGCGAAGAAGCGGCCCCGATAGACCGGGACCACCGGACAATGGGCGCACGTATGGTGACAGCCGCGTGTCGTCTCCGTGTACCCGGCAGGCACCACCCGTTCTCCGGCCACGAGATGCGCATAGTGCCGCAGCCCCGGCAGTGAATCACGGGCTGGCACCGGGTACTCGAACCGTATCAGAGCCGGCCCCAACGGTCGCTCGCGCGTGACCACACCCGGCACGTCGACGCTCGTACCGCGTTCCAGGGCTTGGACCAGTCCGAGGAGCGGCAGCTCGATCTCACCACCGATCACACTGTCGGCGATGTGTCGCAAGAGATAATCACGATTGAGCCAAGCGTAGAGACCGTAATAGCAGAGATGCGCCGCCGGAGCGACCGCGCGGATTCGCTGGCCGAGGGCGACCCCCAAGCGCAAGGCCGTATGCATCGGGACAGAGATCGCGATCGCCCGCGCTCGCACGATCGTTTCGTCGTCGAGACGCTGGACCGCGGTATCCACAGCGACGGGCTGATACCCCGCTGCCCGCAGCGTGGCCAGCGGGAGCGCTACGCTCAGCGACTGGTGACCGAGTTCGTAACAGGAAAGCAGCAGAATCGCGCCAGGCTGACGGAAGTCAGGTCGCCCGTCGGGCGCGTTCACTGCTCTCCGGTCGACTGCCATGCTGACCTCCGCAACCCTCCGGTAAGCGTAGCATGTCGTCCACCTGCTCGCCGGTCCCCGGCTCACCCACCCGCTGGCCCTGCGCCGGTTGCCCGGAGCGATTCCAGCGACAGTGGGCATCGGCGAACGTCAGCAGCGCTCCCGTTGCCTGCCACTCGACCGAGTGCAGTGCTACACTCAGAGGCCAATCGTGTCGTTGGGTGGGGGAGCAAGATGACCCGAGGTACGGTCGCACCGGAGATTTCGTCGCGTGTCCGTTTGATCCCGCCGTCACCGATCCGCGGTCTCGCGCCGCTCGCCGAAGCTGCCAAAGCACGCGGAATTCACGTCATCCACCTCAATATCGGTCAACCCGATCTACCTCCCCCACCGGGAGTCGCGGCGGCGCTGGCTGCAGCTGCGACGCAACCACCGGTCTACACGGCGTCACAGGGTATTCCCCAACTACTGGACGCCTGGGCGCGGTACTACGAGCGCATCGGCCTTGCCATCTCACCCGAGCAGGTAGTCGCCACCGGCGGTGCGAGCGAGGCATTGTCGCTCGCGGTTCTGGCCACGACCGACCCCGGTGACCGCATCCTGGTGCCGGAACCGTTCTACGCGCCGTACTATGGCATCCTCGCTGCCGCTGGTGTCGAACTGGTACCGATCCCGGCCCCCGAACGATGCGGGCCGGTCACTCCGCAGGCGATCCAGGAACGACTGGGACCGCGCACCCGAGGAATCCTGCTTTGTAGCCCTGCCAACCCGACCGGTACGTTGTACGAGCGCGACCAGTTCGCTGCCATTGCTGAATTGGCCCGCGAGCATGGGCTGTTTTTCTATAGCGACGAGACGTATCGCGAGCTGGTCTTCCGCGACTCACGCGCGGCGAGCGCCCTGGAAATACCAGGACTGGAGCAGCACGTCATCGTCATCGACAGTGTTTCCAAGCGCTTCAATGCCTGTGGTCTGCGCATCGGCGCTCTCATCAGTCGGAATCCGGATGTCATTACGGCTGCTGTCTCGCTCGCCGAACTCCGCTTGTCTCTTCCTCTCGCTGCTCAACTCGCCGCTGTGGCTGCCCTCGAGGCTCCGGCCACCTACGTTGCCGAGGTCGTCACCACCTACCGACGACGCCGCGACGCAGCGCTGGCTGCGCTGGCGCGGCTCCCTGGTGTCCACGTCGTGCCACCCGATGGCGCGCTGTATCTCGTCGCCGAGCTTCCGGTCGACGATGCGGAGCGCTTTGCCGCCTGGCTCCTGACCGATTTCACCCATCATGGCGAGACGGTCATGCTCGCACCGCTCAGCGGTTTCTTTGCGACGCCGGGAGCAGGTCGGAACGCTGTCCGCCTCGCGCTCGTTCAGCCGGAGCCGGTGCTCGAGCACGCCGCCGAACTGCTCGGCGAAGCACTGGCTCGTTATCCCGGTCGCACGACCTGAATCCCGCGAGGCCACCAGACCAGCGAGGGGCGATCGACCGCACGCCGCAGTCCTGGCTGACCCTGCTGCCTCACCCCGATGAGGACGTGGAGGCCTTCGTCGGTCGTCGCGGAAACAGCCCCTCGATCTCTTAGAACTCGTACATGCGCAACATCTGTGCTGCAACTCAGGATCGGCGTGGCGGTAGAGTCCCTCCATGAGCCCATTTGCAACGACCGGGTCGAAGAGCTTATGGAACTTGTTGTTCTGGATAGCGATGAACAGCTTGTAGAGATTGATCAGTTCAGTGGAACTCAGCGGAGTCTCGCGGTCGGTCTTGATCACGCGTCCACTGGACATCCGTACCCGCAGCCCATGCTGCTGGGCGAAGCGGTTGAGTTGCTGCTCGAACTCGAGCGCCACACGCGGATGATCGAAAAGGACAAGCTTCAGATAGATCGACTCGACAGCCAGCGTGAACAGCTGGATGATCTTCACCCGGTTCGGCGGCACCGCCTCGACCAGACCCAGTCGCTACAAACGGTACAGCGCCCGCGCTGTCTCGAACTGGGTCCAACCCACCTCGCGGGCGATCGTCGCCACGTCCCGCTGCCCATCTACCTGCTGGTAAATTGTGTCGAGTTCCGGCGGGATCGGCCGCTGCACCTTGCGACGCCGAAAAATCACCGAGACCGAGGGGATGACCGGGCTGAACTGGATCCACTCGTCGACTCGACGTGTTCCCTCCAGGACTAGTTGCAAGCTGTCGACGCTCACGGGGATGCCGTCCTCGTACAGGCATTCTCCGGCGCGGAAAGTAAACTGACAGTTCCGCCACAAGAACAGGGTATAGATCGCAACTTCCAGCTGCTGCTCGCGACAACGTTCGATATCCTCCGGGACGATCCGCCCTCGCTCGAGCAGGTGCGTCAGGAGGCTTTCCTCGTCCGGGTGCTCTGCTTGCAACTGCTCCAGCTCCCGACCGCTCAGCCGTCCCGCCCGAACGAGGAGCTCGATCAAGGTCGGCAAGCGCGACCCAGCGGCCACATAGGTGATACGCCCCCGCTCGAAGGTGATCGTGCGCGTGTTCCAGCCTTGGATCAGTGTCAGTGTTCCTGTCTTGTGCGTGTACCCGATCATCTGGAGAAGATCGGAAAGCGTGAACGCTCCCAAGCGCCCTTCCAAATCGGGACTGAGCGAGTCGTTTCCCGGTCGTTTCGTCGTCGCCCCACTCATGGTCGCACGAGTTCCACTGCTGCCCGGCCCTCGTTGCCTGCTCGATCGACAGCACGGACTTCGAGTCGGAGCGGTGGGCCTGGTAACGGCCACGGCGTCTCCCACAGTGTGATCCATTCGTCGGCCTCCGGCAATGGATCGAGGGTACCGATCTCCTGCCCGTCCACCCACAACCCGACGCGTTCGATCCCGCCGAGATCGCTGATTCGTGCCCGCACGGTCAGGAACCGCCTCTTCACATGGCTTCCCGTCTCTGGCCGCTCGATCACCACCTGTGGTGCCTGGCGATCCCAGGCGAGCGCTCGCCACGCCGCACGAGCGATCGCCGCATATCCCGCGTTGGTCGGATGGATATCGACCGGCCACCAGGTCCACTCGTCCGTCCGGCCCCGGAACTCCTTGTCCAGATCGACCACGAGCGCCCCAACTGACTCCGCATTAGCTCGGATCGCCCGATCGAACTGCGCGATCCACCAGCTGTCACTCCGCGGTGCGCTGGCATCCCCTTCGGTCGGGTCGTAGAGCGTGAGGGCCAGGAGCGGAACATCGCCGACAGCACTGCGGATCACCCGCATCGCCTCGGCATAGTTCGCCTCGAAGGCTGCAAGTTGCTCCTCCCGTTCGACCTCATCGGCGGCTTGGAGTTGGAGAACATCGTTCCCACCCAGACTGATCAGCACGAAGCGGATCGCCCGCCCCTCTGCTCGCAGGCGAGCCACCGTCTGGCGCAGTCGTTCCGCTTGCCCACCGCTCAGAAACGATTCGGTACGTTCTCCCGGCACCGCGAGACTCACGAGCTCGCTCTTCTCCCCCAAGTAGGTGCTCGCCCACTCGCAGAGCAGCACGGCCGCACTTCGTTCTCGCGGCAACGTGCTTCCCACACCGGCAGCGAGCGAGTCACCTACCGCCAAGCACGCGCTCGGCGGTGCGGCGGCCGAGCCGAACGGCACCGCGGCCAAAATCACCATCCCCACGAGGACGAGGCGACGTATGCCGGACGGCATCATCGGCTCGTTCCGACCGGAACCCCGATGCGACACATCGTCGTCGCGACCAACTCGCGTACTTCCTCGTGACTGAGCGCTGCCAGCGCCTCCTCCACGTCCATGAGCACGGTATCCCGCCCCAGGTGCTGCGCGAATGCTGGCCCGGGCTTCGCCTGGACGAGCACGTAAACGACACGTCGCCGCTTGCCGCCCGCCTCGAACTCGAGCGCCCCTGCCCAGTCGATCAGCTCGGCGATCAAACCCATCTCCTCGCCCACCTCGCGCAAGGCAGCACGGTAGGCCGCCTCGCCCGGCTCGATGTGCCCTTTCGGGAGTACCAGTGTCCCATCGCGAGCACGCCGGATCGCAAGCTTCCTTTCCTCGGGCAGCCACACCACGGCACCCGCTTGCGGAACCACCAGGTCGTCCGCACGACCGAACGCCGAGAGCTCCAACTCCGCCCGCAACTTGGCGTAGGTCACGGGAATCAGCTCAGGAATCACCATCGTGTTCGCCAGGATGGGCATGAAGTTGGCATCCCCCTGCCAACGCGGCACCACGTGCACATGCACATGGTCGCTGATCCCCGCCCCCGCAACCGCACCGAGGTTGAGGCCGATGTTGAAACCATCGCACCGTAAGGCCCGGCGCTGCGCTGTCGTGAGCCATGCCACCAGTTCAAAAAGCTCAGCGATCGTCGCCGGATCGAGCTCGGCCAAGTCCGCCACGTGGTCGAAGGGTACCGCCATCGCGTGTCCCGTGTTGTAGGGGAAGAGGTTCATGATCAGGTACGCCCGCCGCCCGCGCAGCAGGATCAGTTCTCCAACATCGTCACCGAGCGCCGGCTTCTCGCAGAAGATGCAACCCCGATGGCGTATCTCTCCCTCCACATAGCGCAGTCGCCACGGCGCCCAGAGTCGCTCCATCTCCTCCGCTCCTCGTCCAGCCACGTGCCCTGGCTCGGTCGTGTCAATCCTAGCACCGTGATCGGTCTGCCCGAGACACTTCTTCGTCAGCTCCCTGTCGCTCTCGAGAGCGATTGCTGCCACAGCTGGAGCAGTCCACCCGCTCTGTTCTCTTCCCCTCTCGGACGAGCGAGCAGCGGAACGCTCCTCGTCCGGTCGTTCGGCACTTCCCACCGTGTTGCTCGATCGATCCCGATGCGGTCGCCGCGATCCTGCTCGACAGGATCGGTGTGCGTCCGTACCGTGTGTCCTTCGCTATACTACCGGCAGCACGACGCGTTGTCTGGGGGGCACGATGCGCGACGACGCGGCGGTAACGCACGGCGAAGGGGAGTCGGGATTGGCGGTACGCACCACCTCGGTGATCGCTCCGCGACGCCGGCGCTCCCTCTGGCGTGTCTGGATACCGCGCTTTGCTCAAGCGCTCCTCGATGGGATATTACTGGCCATCGCTTTCTGGCTCGCTTATCTGATTCGGTACCACTGGGAATTCGGTGGCGAGGTTCCGTCTTCGTTCATCCAGCCCTTCAGCGCCTTCGTCGGACGCACGGCGCTCTTCGTCACCGCCACGCTGCTGATTCTCGCGCTCCGCGGACTGTACCGTCTCCCACGTTGGACGAGTTTTCTCGATGAGGCCTCGATCATCGCCAGTGGTGTCACCACCGGCATGGCGATCACCATCCTGTACAGTTTCCTGTCGCGCTTTTCCCCTTCGCGGCTGATCTTCATCTACGCCTGGCTCTTGGCCATCGTCCTGCTGGTGACCCAACGTCTGATCGGTCGTTGGATCCGCTCTTGGCTCTGGGCCCACGATCGAGGCGTCGACCGTGTGGTCGTCATCGGGAGCGGTCCAGCAGCCCGCCGCATCATGCAGTATCTCTACAATCATCCGCGTCTCGGCTACCGCGTTCTCGGCTACGTCGATCTGGAGCCACCGCTCGAGCCGCTGGCACTCGGCACCGAGCGGGGAGTCGTGCAACCGCCTTACCTCGGTACCCTCGACGAGGTCGTCGATCTGATTCGCCGGACCGATGTCGACGAGGTGATCGTCGCACTGCCGCCCGCTCATCACGATCGTGTCCTCGAGATCGTCGAGCAGTGCCGCGAACTCGATGTCGCCTTCTCCCTGGTACCGGACCTTTTCGAACTCGCACTCGATCGCGTCCAGATCAGCGAGGTGGCAGGGCTCCCACTGATCGGCATCAAGGAAAGCCAGCTCCAGGGATGGAACTGGTTCGTCAAGCGTACGATGGATATCCTCATCGCCTCCATGGTTCTCGTCCTGGCGGCCCCGCTCATGCTGCTCATCGCCCTCGCTATCAAGCTCGATTCCCCCGGCCCCGTCCTTTTCCGTCAGACCCGGATCGGGAAAGGCGGCAAGCCGTTCACGCTCTACAAATTCCGCTCGATGTACGACGGTGCTGAGCGCCTCCAAGAATCCCTCCAGCGTGCGACCGGGCGCGGTCCCCTGCTGTTCAAGCTCCGCCAGGATCCGCGCGTCACGCGTGTCGGACGTTTCCTGCGCCGCACCAGTCTGGACGAACTCCCGCAGTTCTTCAACGTGCTCAAGGGAGAGATGAGCGTCGTCGGACCGCGCCCCCCGGTCGCGGAAGAGGTCGCCGAGTACCAGGACTGGCACCTGCAGCGACTCCTCGTCACCCCTGGTCTCACCGGTCTTTGGCAAGTGAATGGGCGCAGCGACCTCACCTTTGACGAAATGGTCCGGCTCGACCTCTACTACGTCGAAAACTGGTCACCCTGGCTTGACCTCAAGGTCATCTTGCGGACTGTCCCCGTCGTCCTCACCGGCCGCGGCGCATACTGATCCGCCCTCTCGAAGGTTCACCTGTTCGCTGCTCATTCCGTCGGCAGCACGCACGTTCTCCCGCGCGCTGACCTGCGCTCGGGCTCTCACGCGGCCAGTTACCCGTCAACGCAGCGCACGAGGATCGTCCTGAGCACCCTCTGGCTAGCGATCGGGCGACGACGCATCAGGAATCGATCGCCCGATATGGTACACTCGTTCGGAGCATTCAGTCGGTTCCGTTCTGCGCTCGGTGGGAACCGAGCGGTCAGGAGTCTCCGATGACACCGTGGATCGAACAAGAGCTTGCCAGACATCGCCGGCGAGAACTCGAAGCGGAGGCCGATGCCTACCGGCGCGCGAGTAGCCTGCGACCAGCTGCCACCCCGTGGCGGAAGCGCCTCGGTACTGCCGTCATTCGCGCCGGACAGTGGATCGCTGGCTCGCCCACTCCGGCCTGACTCCCCTTGCACTCTCCCTCGCGAACTGCCCGGCTGCGCTATCATGGGGCGGGGAAGCGAGGGGTGCGCAGCGTGCGCGTTGCCATCGTCCACGACTATCTGAACCAATACGGGGGAGCCGAGCGCGTCCTGGAAGCCCTCCACGACCTCTACCCGGATGCGCCGATCTATACCTCCCTCTACGCGCCCGACCGCCTCCCCGCTTATTACCGGACGTGGGACATCCGTACTACCTGGCTCCAGCGGTTTCCAGGGAGTCGCCGGCGCCATCAGCTCTATCTGCCGCTGTACCCGCTCGCTTTTTCGGGACTCCGCCTGGGAAACTACGACCTCGTGATCAGTTCCTCGAGCGCCTTCGCCAAGAGTGTCCACGTTCGACCCGGCACTGTCCACATCTGCTATTGCCACAGTCCGATGCGCTTCGCCTGGAACTTCGAGCAGTACGCTGCCCGCGAGGCGCTCCCCATCTGGCTGCGCCGGCTCCTGCCACCGCTCATGGCCTGGCTGCGCCGCTGGGATCGCGCCACTGCCCAACGGCTCGACGCGATCGCCGTCAACTCTCGTGCCGTCGCCGAACGCGTCCGGCGCTTTTGGGGACGCGAGGCGACCGTTATCCACCCACCAGTCTCCATCGACCGCGTGCAGCCGCTCCCGCCCGACGAGGTCGGCGACTATTTCCTCGTCGTCTCGCGCCTCGTCCCCTACAAGCGACTCGATCTTGTCATCGAGGCCTGTAATCAGCTGCGTCTCCCGCTCAAGATCATCGGGGACGGGCGCGATCGCCCAGCGCTGGAACGACTGGCAGGCCCGACGATCGAGTTCCTCGGCGCTGTCCCGGACGAGGAGAAGTTCGCTCTCCTGGCACGCTGTCGTGCCGCGGTCTTTCCTGCTGAGGACGACTTCGGCATCGCTCAGGTCGAGGTCCAAGCCGCGGGCCGCCCAGCTATCGCTCTGGCCCGCGGAGGCGCCACCGAAACGGTCGTCGATGGCGTGACCGGTGTCCTCTTCCCCGAACAGACGGTCGATTCGCTCATCGCTGCCTTCCGCCGCTTCGCCCAGCTCACCTTCGATCCCTCGACGATTCGCGCGCATGCCGAGCGTTTCCGACCCGAGCGCTTCGCTGCCGAGTTCACTGCCTTCGTCCAGGCACGCCTGGTTCGGCAGCTCCACCCCGCCGAGCGGAAGGAGGCTCTCGCCCGGTGGAACTGAAGGCCTATCTGGCGATCCTCTGGCGTCAGCGCTGGCTCGTCCTCTTCGTGCCAGCCGTCGCACTCCTGGCCATCATCGTACAAGCCATCCGCTATCAGCCGCGCTATACCGCGAGCGCAGCCGTCATCGTCACGCGCCTGCCGCAGGAGGCGCCTGCCGATCAGTACCGCTACGATGAGTATTATCTCTATCTGACCAACGAGTATACGGTTGACGATTTCACCGAGGTCGTCCGCGGAAACGTCTTTGCGAGCGATGTCGCCCAGCGTGCGACCGCCGCTTTGGGTACTCCCATCACACCGGGGGAAGTCCAGGGCAGCCTCTCGGTGACGCGCCGGAACCGAGCCGTCCTCCTGTCCGTCTCTGCACCCGATGCCCAGCGCGCCGTCGCCATCGCCCAGGCTGCGGTCGCCGCTTTGCGCGAGCGCGGCACACAGTACTTCGGCTTCACTGACCCAGCCCGTCAGGTCATCGTCCAGGTGATCGACGACCCGCAGAGTGCGGTACCCGATACCACGCGTACTCGTCTCCTCTGGGCGATCCAGCTCGTCGTCGCTTTTGTTATCGGCGTCTTTCTCGCTTTCCTGGCCAATTCCCTCTCCGACGCACTCCACGACCCCGAAGACGTTCGACGCGCGCTCGACCTCCCAGTCGTGACAGTCATTCCTGCTCCCCCCGAGAGGAGAGGCCGTGCGTCCTGAGGAGTACCTGGCTATCGTCTTGCGTCGTTGGTGGGTCGTTCTCCTGGCTGGCCTCGTCGCCGCCGCCGTGGCTTTCTTCTACAGCAGCACCATGCCACCGACGTATCAGGTCAGTGTCCGTCTCATGGCGGTCGCCCAGCCACCCGACTACTGGCTCGATCTCTATGCCAAAAACCGGTTAGCATCCTTTCAGGATCTCATCCGCAACGGTGACTTCGTCGCCAGCGCTCTGGCCCGAGCGGGGCTCTCCGCTGATCCTGGTCAGGTCCTCGGCTCGCTCCAGCTCGGTCGCAATCAGGACAGCAATGTCATCCAGCTCGTGGTGACCGACACTGACCCGGCTCGCGCGGCGCGCGTCGCCAATGCCCTCGCTGATGCCTTCGTGACCCAGACGATGGCTGAGAACCAGCGGATCCTCGAACAGTTCCGCGATCCGTTCGGCCAGCGCATCCAGGGGACCGTCACGGTTCTCAAGCTGGACACCGCCTCGCCACCCAGTGTCCCGGTCGGGCCACGCACGCGCCTCAACACCATTGGCGGGCTCGTGCTCGGTCTCGCCTTCGGTATCGTGGTCACTTTCGGGATCGAGTATTTCGAGGACGTTTTGCGGACGGCACGCGAAACCACGCGCGCACTCGGCCTGCCCGTTCTCAGCGAGATCCGGCTGGCACGCGATCGACGACCGAGACGTGTGGAGGAGACGATGCCCAAGCTGGTCGTGCTCGAGGAACCGTTGTCCGCTGCTGCTGAGTCCTACCGGACGCTCCGTGCGAGCGTACTCGGTCGCGAGGCAGCCGGCGCATCGTGCCGGACAATCCTGGTCTGCGGCATCGGCCGCGACTCGCGCGATGCCGCATGCGTCGCCGCCAATCTCGCTGCTGCACTCGCCATTGCCGGCGAGCGCACGCTCCTGGTCGATACCGATCTCCGCCAGCCATCACTCCACACCCTCTTGCCCAGTTCCCCCTCGACCGGTCTGGCCGAAGCACTCCTCTCGTCCGAGGAACGACCCATTCCATCACAACCGACCCCGGTCAGCGAGCTCGCACTCATTCCCGCCGGTACGCTTCCGGCAGGCACCAATCCCGCCGATCTCCTCGCCCGAGCCCACTCGCTCGCTCGCCTCGCTCAGCTGCGCGAGCGAGCCGACCGGGTCGTCCTCCACACCGCACCGTTACCCGAGTGCGGTGAGGCACTCGTCTTATCTCGCCTCGCCGACGGTGTGCTGCTCGTCGTGCGCAGCGGGCGAACCTCGCGGAGCATAGCCCAGCGAGCCAAAGAGCAGCTGGAGCGCGTCGGTGCTTCCCTGATCGGCGTCGTCCTCCTGACCGGGTGAGTGCGCATTCGTTCCTTGCCTCGCTCGGTGAAGAGAGACGGCAGACCGATCTTCCGGGGTGCTCACTCCGTCCACATCGAATCGTTCAGACTCCATCATGGCCGCTCGCACCCCGCGTCATGAGCGAGCGGCTCGAGGTTCCTGGCCCGCGTCCCGCTGCGCCAACAGCTTCGCCTTAACCCGCACGCTCGAGCAACCTCGCGGAGACCAGCCGATCCAACACTTCGCGAAGAGTCGCTCTCGGTAAGCCTGTCGCCTCGACGAGTTGCTGTTCCGTACACTGCCCTTCCAGCACCGCCATCAGCACCGCCCGTTCCTCGGGCAGGAGTCGATCGAGCATCGACCGGTCGCCCGGACCAGTCGTCAAGCGCACTCCGGCACGTCGCTCATCGGCGCGTCGGATCGCGTTCAGGATCAGCTTCGTCATCGGCGCATCATCCAGGACGGTCTCCTCGTCCGGGATGAGTGGCGGCTCGGGCACGAAGGCAAAGGACGCATCGGCTGCCCCGAGCACCCGCACCAGAACTTCCTCGAACTGCTGGGCCAGTGCGCGCTTGATCTGCTGATGGGTCACGAAGCCCAACTCCGTGAGGATCTGTCCGAGCCGGCGTCGCCCATCGGTCACCGCTTGCAGCGCGAGCGCTTGCTCCAGTTGTTCCTCACTGATGTCCCCGAGTTGCAGCAGCATCTGGCCGAGTCGAAGCTGTGCATCGCTGCTCAGAACCGCCGCGATCCGTCCACGATCGAGCACCAGCGTCACTTCCTCGACCCGTGTCCGCAGCGTCAGTCGGCCCGTCTGCCCAGCCCGCGTCAAAGCCTGCAGGAGGATATGCAGCGGCAAATCGCTCAGGTCACCGTCAATCGGCATTGCCGCCCGCCTCGTAGCCGAATTCCCGGAGCGAGAAACCTGGTGCGCATCCACTGTATTGGAGAAAGCGCTCGATCACGCGGGTCAGTTGCGTCTCGTCGAGGACGACAGTCAAGAGCGCGAAATCGACCAACCTGCCCGTCATCCGAACGATCCGGCAACCGACATCTCCGGAAGCCGCACGAGCAGCTGGTAAAAGTGGGTGAGCGTTGTCAGCCGCTCTGGCACGACCACGGTCAAATCCCAGCGACGCAGGTTCGGAAGAGTGCGCATCGCGAGTACGCGACAGGGGAGAGGATACGTCTGGCACGGTCGGGCCACCTGCTCGCGCACAACGACACCGGCGAGCGCCCGCGCCAGCCGTTCCACTGCCGGATCGACCCCGAACGTCTGCCACCCCTCTCTGCCCACCGCGACCTCACTCTCACCGCTCCTCGTACCGATCCGCTGCCGCTAGCATAGCGGACGAGTGGGCAGAGAGGATCCGACCATCAACTGGCCGTCGCCAGCTCGAATCGCGGCCGTTCCGTATCACCAGGCAGCCGACCCGTGCTCACCAACCAGTGCAAGAAGCGCAGTCGTGCCAGTTGCTGCGGGGCCAGTTCGACGATCTCTTCCATCGGCCGTACGGTCACCGGCGTCGTGCGCCAACCCACCGCATTGAGGAGTTCCGCCACCACCGTGCTCGGCGACCCCCCGAACAGCCGATCCAGCGGAACCGTCACTTCCATGCCCCCGCTTAACAGGAAATGCACACGGTCCCGCTCCAGGCACCAGCCGGTCAATGGGAGGCCAGCCGACCGTACCGCATTCAAGATGATAGCCAGCGCTTCACGGTACTCACTCATGGCTCCACCCTCCTCGAGTCCTTCACCCCTCCCGCGCCCGGTCGAGCGCTGCGAGGAGATTGCTCAGGGCAGTATCCGGCGTCTCACCGACGGCAACCGGCGGACAACGCAGTTGTCGGCGCCAGTACTGCAGGACGAAACAGGACTGAGCAGCCTCCGGTGGTCGTTGCGCCGGCTCACAGGCGACCGCAACCCAGCGCGGCTGGCGTTCGTCACTGCACGGATCGCGAAAAATCGTGATCGGCCATCGAATCAGAGCACCGTTCTCGTTCACCGCTAGCCCTGCCGCCCCTCGCTTGTCCGGTGCGAACCTGCTTCACTCTCTATTCTCGGCCGCGCAGCTCCACGAGCCTCTAGGCCGTTCGTCCCAAGTTCGCACCAGCGCTGCTCTGTGAATGTACACGAGTACGTACGCACCCAGTCTAGCCGTGGGGGACTCGCTTGTCAACCCCTCGACGTCCCGGCTCGCACCAGGAACGCAGAGACTGTTGGCCTCGGCTCGACTGCACTCACCAGGCTTGCTGACAGTCACGCACGACTCGATGATATCGACGCCCCTGGCGAGACCAGGAAAGACGCGCCTGCCGACACGACCAGACTGCTCTGCGTCAGAGGTGCGCCTGCCTGGCGATCGCACGACATCGACGCCGATCGTTCTCCGAGCACAACAGAGCCGTCCGGAAAGCACCTCCCGAACGGCTCCATCCCGTCACATCCAATCGACTGCCGCAAAACGAGCTGGGTCCAACCCGAGTCAGCGAGCGAACCTCCGATCGTGCCCCTCGACGACGACCACGCGGCTCGCCCCGATCATTACTGCCACGGCTCGGCCAGAGTCACCTCGTCCGTCAGTGTCAGGCATTGCGCCACTGTGGCTGGCGCTTTTCCAGGAAGGCGCAGATCCCCTCCTGCGCGTCCGCTGCCAGCGCGTTGAGCGCCATCACTTCCATCGCGTAGGCATAGGCGAGGTGCTCAGGAAGCTCCAGTTGTCGGTAGAACGCTTGCTTACCGATCCCGACCACGTAGCGGCTCGCTGCTCGGATCTTCTCCGCCAGTTCCCAGGTCGCGGCCTCCAGTTCCTCAGCCGGGACGACTCGGTTCACCATCCCCAGCTGCGCCGCCTCCTCCGCCGTGATCGGTTCACCGGTCACCAAAAGCTCGAATGTCTTCTTCGGCGGCAGTACGCGGCTCACCGCCACCATCGGAGTCGAGCAGAACAGCCCGATCTTCACGCCTGGAGTCTGGAAGCGTGTCCCGGCCGCCGCCACGATGAGGTCGCAGGTCGCAGCCAACTGGAAGCCGGCGGCAGTCGCCAGCCCATGGACCTGAGCGATCACCGGCTGGGGGATCGATCGGATCGTCTGCATCAGCGTCGTACAGACCGCGAAGATACGGCGCGCGGTCGGCGTATCGCATCCGGTCAGCTCGTTCAAGTCATGACCAGCGCAGAAGATCGGCCCGGCACCCCGCAAGATTGCGACCGCGATGTCCCGATCCTCACCGATCCGCCGGAAGGCATCCGTCAGCTCCTCCATGTGCGCAACCGAGAGCGCGTTCCGCTTCTCCGGACGGTTCATCGTCACCACAGCGATCCCATCGCGCACATCGGTCAGGATGAACTGGTAGGTTCTCTGCTCGGTCGCGGTCATCGTTGTCCCTCCTTCCGGCCTCGCTGGCTCGCGCTCCGGTTCCCTCAGTCGTCTGCGGGCTCGCTGGGCCGCCCATCCGTTCCGGCACCGACGAGTTCGCGATCCACATCGTCCGGTCGGAACGTCTTGGCGTGGCCCCGCCAGCGCTGTGCCTCCTTGTAAATGCAGCGGTTCATCACCACTGCCAGGCCGCCCTCCGTCGCGATCCGTGCCGCCTCAGGGCTGACCACACCCTCTTGCAACCACAATACCCGTGCGCCGTGCTCGACTGCCTCGCGGGCGACGGCGGGTGCATGCTCGCTCGCCCGGAAGACCACCACGACATCAGCCCGTTCGGGGAGTTCGCGGAGCGAGGAGTACGCCCGCTCGCCGAGCGCTTCATCGATGAGCGGGTTGACCGGGATGATCCGGTAGCCGAGCCGCTTAAGTTTCTGCACCACGCGATAGCTGGGACGAGCCGGGTCATTGGAAAGCCCGACGATCGCCAGGACGAGCGGCCGACGGGTTCCCTTCTCCTCCACGAAGGCCCGCGTGCACACCGCGCGGATCACCCGCTCGTCGTTGAGCACGACCTGTGACACCTCTTCGCGCGCTCGGCTGTCACCACCTGCTGCCAGGCCAGTCGCGATCCGCAAGGCCCGATCCAGGTCAGCCTTGAGATCCTCGACATGCTCGATGCCGACTGCCAGCCGGATCAAATCATCCCCCACCCCAGCTGCCACTCGTTGCTCGGGAGTCAGCTGCCGGTGCGTGGTGCTCGCCGGATAGATGATCAGCGACTTGGCATCGCCCACGTTCGCCAGGTGCGACCACAGCGCCACGTTGTCGATGACCTTGATGCCGGCTTCCATCCCACCCTTCACGCCGAAGACGACGACCGCGCCATAGCACCCTTCCCGCAAGTACTTGCACGCCAGGTGATGCGACGAGTGCTCTGGCAAGCCCGGGTAGGCTACCCAGGCCACGGCCGGATGCCCGGCTAGCCAGCGCGCGATCTCCAGCGCGTTGGCGCAATGCCGGTCCATCCGCACATGCAGCGTCTCCAGTCCCACTAGGAGCAGGAACGCATTGAACGGGCTCATGCAAGCGCCCACGTCGCGCATCATGTGCGCCCGCAGCTTGGTCACATAGGCCAAGCTGCCGAAATCCTTCCAGTAGGATATCCCGTGATACCCCGGATCCGGATCGACGAGTCGCGGGAACTTGCCGTTCCCCCAGTCGAAACGGCCAGCATCGACCACCACGCCACCGATCGCGATGCCGTGCCCGCCGATCCACTTGGTCGCCGAATGCACCACGATGTCCGCGCCCCACTCGATCGGGCGGCACAGGTAGGGTGTCGCGAACGTGTTGTCGACGATCAACGGGATTCCATGCTCGTGCGCGATGCGCGCCACCGCCTCGATGTCCAGTACGTCGAGCCGCGGGTTCCCGATCGTCTCAGCGTAGATGCACTTCGTTCGCTCCGTAATCGCTCGTCGGAAATTCTCCGGATCGGACGGCTCGACGAACCGGACCATGATCCCCAGGTCAGAGAGCGTGTTGGCGAACAGCGCGACCGTTCCCCCGTACAGGCTCGTGCTCGCCACGACCTCGTCACCGGCCCGCGCGATGTTCAGGATCGCCAGCGTGGTCGCCGCTTGACCGCTCGCCGTGGCGACCGCCGCCACCCCTCCTTCCATGTACGCCACCCGCTTTTCGAAGACCTCGACTGTCGGGTTGCTGATCCGCGTGTAGATATGTCCAGGCTCGTCGAGATTGAACAGTTGCGAGGCATGGTCAGCATCGTGGAAGACGAACGATGTCGTCTGATAGATGGGAACCGCCCGCGCTCCCGTGGCTGGATCGGGCGCTTGCCCGGCATGCACAGCCAGTGTCTCGATCGCATAGTTCCGAAACGGATCTCGCTCGCTCGCCACCCTCGTTCCTCCCTCGCTCGTTCTACCGGTGTGCCCGACCCGCAGCCGAGCCAGCCTGCTCGAATCTTACCCCCGGCGTCTCGCGCTAGCACGTCGCTGGCTCAGCCCAATGACCGACCACAGCGCCGCCCGCCGGCGAGCCAACTCAACCACCACGCGCCTCATCAGTGGATCCGCTTGTCGTAGCCAGCCCACTCTCGCTCGCGCAGCACGAACTTCTGGATCTTCCCTGTCGAGGTCTTGGGCAAGCTCTCGACCAACTCGACCTGCTTCGGGCACTTGTAGTGGGCCAGACGGTCCCGGCAGAATGTGATCAATTCTTCCGGCGTCGCGTGCATTCCTGGCTTCAGTACGACGAACGCTTTCGGTACCTCGCCCCACTTCTCGTCTGGAATACCGATGACCGCGCACTCCAGCACCGCGGGGTGCTGGTAGAGCGCACGCTCGACCTCGATCGTCGAGATGTTCTCCCCACCGCTGATGATGATGTCCTTTTTGCGATCGCGCAGCTCGATGTACCCATCCGGATGCACCACCGCCAGGTCACCGGAGTGGAACCAGCCGCCAGCGAACGCCCGAGCGGTCGCCTTCTCGTCGCGGTAATATCCCTTCATCACGTTGTTGCCACGCATGACCACTTCACCCAGCGTCTCCCCGTCCGCTGGGACATCGCGCATCGCCTCGTCGACCACCCGCAGTTCCGGCGCATGGATGTATCCCACACCCTGCCGTGCCTTGAGTCGCGCACGCTCTTCCAATGGCAAGGCGTCCCACTCCTCGTGCCACTCGCAGACGGTGTGTGGACCGTACGTTTCGGTCAGGCCATAGACGTGCACGATGCGGGCACCCATCGCTTCCATCGCGGCGATCGTCGCTGGCGCCGGTGGTGCCGCCGCGGTCAGCACGGTGAGCGGTCTGGGGAACCGGTAGTCGGGATTCGGCCGTCCTTGCAACAGCATGATCAGCACAGTCGGCGCACCGCAGAAATGCGTCACGCCTTCCTGCTCGATCAGCTGGAAGATGCGGGACGGATCGACCTTGGGCAGCACCACGTGCGTCGCTCCGATCCCGGTCACAGCGTACGGGAAGTACCAGCCATTGCAGTGGAACATCGGCAACGTCCAGAGATAGGCGCTTTCCGGCACGAGTCGGGCCTCGATGATCTCCCCCAACGCGTTCAAGTACGCGCCGCGATGCGTCACCATCACACCCTTCGGCCGACCGGTCGTCCCGCTCGTGTAGTTGATGCTCAGCACCTCCTCCTCGTCGCGGAGCGGGTACACCGATGGATCCGGTGAGCCTTCCGCCAGCAGTGCCTCGTACTCGACATCGGCAAACGATGCGCGAGCCGGCGGCGGATCGCCGTGACGGCTATCGATATCGGCCCAGACGACGAGCCTGAGTTCCGGAAGGGCTCCCCGGATCGGCTCGACGAGGCTCGCCAGTGCTCCGTCCAGGATCAGCGCTCGGGCGCCTGAGTGCTCCAGGATGTAGCGCACCTCCTCGCTCGAAAGGCGCACGTTGATCGGAACCAGGACCCCACCCATTTGGGGTACGGCGAAGTGGGCCTCCAGCGCCTCCGAGCTGTTCCGGCACAGGACAGCGACCCGATCGCCCGGCTGCAAGCCCCGACCGCGCAGTGCGCTGGCGAGCCGGTAGACACGGGCACCGAACTCGCGGTACGTCAACCGCCGGTTTCCATCCACCACTCCGACCTTGTCGGGAAAGACGTGCAACGTCCGCTCCAGCAGCATGAGCGGTGTCAGGAGCGAGCGATAGGGCGGGAGCCCCTCCCATTGGGGCCGCGACCAGAGCTGTTGGAAGAGCGGCGTCGTCCGTGTCTGCATCCTCATCTCCCTCCGCCTCTTGCGAGCGGATAGCGACCGGCCGGGGCGAGAACTCGCTGAACCGGCCGTTCGCAGCGTCGTCCTGGTATCCGAATTATTCCCCGTCGCCGGTCGCCAGCGCCGCCCCTGGCTGCTCCCACAAGCGGTGGCGCGCCGTCTCGGGCAAGAACAGGAGACCGACGATCAACCCCAGGAGCGGCAAGGCGATCGGATAGACCAGCGCCCACATCAAGTTTCCGGTCGCAGTCTGGATCCACGTCGTGACGTACGGGACCAGTCCACCGCCCCAGCCATTGGCCGCGTTCTGGACGACGCCCAGGGAGGTATAACGGACCTGCGTGGGGAAGTACTCGGCCAACAGAGCTGGCAGCGGTCCCCACACCATCGCCGCGATCAGCATCAGGCCCATCACGGTCAGGGCGGCCGGCCAGTACTGCAGATTGTCCTTCTGCGCGAACCGCCCGAGCAGCGTATAGAGTGGGTAGAAGCCGACGATCGCCAGGACGAAGCCAGTGAGGACGATCGGCTTGCGGCCGATCGAGTCGGAGAGCCAGCCCATGATGATATGCAGCACTGGCGCCACCAGCAGACCCGGCAGAAGGACCTTGTACGTCGTGATAAGATCGAGCTTCTGCGCGGTCTGCAGGAAGAAGAGCGCCCAGAAAATCGCGGTATACCAGGCCACCGCCTGACCGAACGAGACAGCTGCCGCAATGAGTACCCGCCGCAAGTTCTCGCCCGTGAAGGTCACCTTCAAGGGATTCTGCACCACTGCACGCCGCGCCTTCAGTTCAGCGAACATCGGCGTCTCCTGGAGACGCAGCCGCACGTACAGCGAGATCAGGACCAGCACAAGCGAAAGCAGGAACGGTATGCGCCAGCCCCAGGCTCGAAACGCCTCCTCACCGAGCGCCGTCCGCACACCCAGCACGATGAAGAACGAGATGATCAGGCCGTAGATCGCCGCCGGGCTCAAAAGACCCGTGTACAGCCCACGCTTCCCGTCCGGCGCGTGCTCGGCCACGTAGGTCAGCGCACCTCCCCACTCACCCCCGACGCTCAACCCCTGGATCACCCGCAACAAAAAGACCAAGATGGGAGCAAGCACACCGATCGTCGCGTAGCTCGGGATCATGCCGATCAGTGCCGTCCCCATGCCCATCCCGAGCAAGGTGAGGATGAAGACCCGCTTGCGCCCGATCTTGTCCCCGTACCAGCCGAAGATGATCGCCCCGAGTGGCCGGAACAGGAATCCGATGGTAAAGATCGCGATGGTATTTAGGAGCGCCGCGACCGGGTGGTCCTTGGCGAAGAAATGCGTCGCCAGAATCGCCGCCAAGCTCCCGAAAATGTAGAAGTCATACCACTCAATCGCCGACCCGACCGTCGAGGCGCCGATCACGAAGGCCAGATAGCGCCGATCGTTGTTCCCCGCACGCATCGTGCCCTCTCCCTTCCCGAACACTCGACTCTATCTCCTCCTTGCCGACGTCTGACCCTATCACGCGTTCATCACAGCATTCCAACGAGTCACAGCGGCTGCACACATCAGTGATGCATCGAATTACTGTTTCGTTCGCTTCTCAGGACGCCGCTATGATACGCGGGTAACACTCTGCTGTCAAGCGGTGACTCGTGAGTTGGCTCCATCTGGACGCCAACCAGGGCTCGAACCTGCTTTCGTTCTGTTGTTCAGCAGGAACAGTCGCAAATGCGCGGCCACAAGGCAAAGAGTGCGTTCATCGTCGGGCAGGGAGCCACGAGCGCCCACCCTCGCTGATCTTTCGTCGTTCCGAACCGTCCCTGTCCCATCGTCGCCCGCGATGACAAACGAACTCGTACCCGACCCGAACCTGGTTTCACAATGCCCATTATTTAAAGTGCTCCGACTCTCTTCGTCAAGCACTCGAGCACGCTCGCGACGCTCCCGCGAACCCGGCGCCTACCCGATCCACTCCTGCTCTCACGGCTGCTTATGCTGCCCGCACACGCGAGCCGTGCTTCGTGCTGCCCCACAGCGCTGTCCGATCGCCGTGCAGCCACCCACTCGAGTCGGTACCATTGCACGACACCACGTCGCGCACCCCGCCCACCTCGAGCGACGAGATCGAGCGCTGGCCGACCGGTTCCCCTCACGTTTTCTGCACTGCGCTCCCCCGTCGGGCACCTCGCCGGCTGCTGTGCCCTGCACCTCTGCACCCGTCACCATCGTCTTCCAGCGACTCTCTCCGCTCCCAGTTCCTCGCCGCAGACCGCCTGCTCGTCCCCGCGGTCGACCGCTGAAACAGCGGCACTGTGCTCCCGAGCGAAGCCTTGCACCGACCGAGCAGCCAGGTTTCGTCAGCGCCTGCTCGTTCAGCGTAGGCCGCGGGTGGTCCGATCTCCACCGGCAGCATCAGTCGTTGCGGCCCGACCGCTTTGCAGCGACGACGATCTACCTTCGCTCCGCGCACCCTGCTCGTGCAGGGTGATACGCACGCTGCTGTCGGTTCCGTTCGCGAAGTCGAATCCTGCGACCTCTCCTCGGGCACCCTCGCGCTGTCGATCCCCTCAGCCGCGTGACCCCGGCACCCAGCGAGCCCGTACCACTCCGCGTGGCAACACCCGGTCCCAACCAGCTGGTCGCGGCTGCGAGCTGCGTGCGCCAGCAGAACCTCTTGCGTTGTCCCTCTCCCTGCATTAGAATATTCGCGTATGCGAATGAAGCTACACCCGGAAGGAGGCGAAGGGTTTGAGCAGTGACGAACGCGAACGCCGGCGCGAGCTCTATCGTCTGCAGGCCATGCTCTGTCAGGTGCTCGCCGATCCGACACGTATCGAACTGATCGAACTGCTCGGTGACGGCCCCAAGGCGGTCAAGGAACTGGCTCACGCGACCGGCCAGCGCCAGGCCAAGATCAGCCAACACCTGGCCGTCCTCCGCCAGCGCGGTCTGGTCCACGCGCAGCGGGTCGGCACCGAGATGCACTACTCGCTGGCCGATCCACGCATCCTCGAGGCATGCCATCTGACCCGTGCCCTGCTCCTCGATCAGCTGCTGCGCCAGGGTGAACTGGCCGAATCGGTCCTGATGGAACGGAGGTGACACGCGTGCCCCTCTACGAATACCGCTGCCGAGTCTGTGGCTACCGCTTCGAGAAGCTCGTCCGACTCTCCCAGGCCGATCAGCCGATCGCCTGCCCCGACTGCGGTACGAGCGAGACCGAGCGTCTGCTCTCCGCCTTCGCTGCTCGCACCAGCGAGGGTGCCTCGAGCGCGACCAGTTGCTCGACCGGTGGCGGCTGAGCCATCCGCTGGTGATGCGGGCCGTGGGCTCGCACGGCGAGCGGCTTTGAGAGGAAAGACAACGACGCGCGGTGCGGAAAGGAGGAGTATCGATGTTCACTGGTCGCTACGGCTTCGGAGTCGATCTCGACCGCCCCTTCGATGAAGTCCTGCCTAAGGTTCAGGAAGCACTCAAGGAGCAAGGCTTCGGCGTCCTCACCACCATCGACGTCAAGGAGACGCTCAAGCAGAAGCTCGGACACGACATGGAGCGGTACGTCATTCTCGGTGCCTGTAACCCGCCCCTCGCGCACCGGGCGCTCGAAACCGAACGCGAGGTCGGTCTCTTGCTTCCCTGCAACGTGGTCGTCCGCGAGGTCGACGGCAAGACTCGTGTCGAGATCGCGGACCCCAAGGCCATGCTCGGCATCGTCGGTAATCCCGCACTCGACGAACTGGCCAACGAGGCGCGCGCCCGCCTCGAGCGAGCCCTGCGCGCTCTCGAGGCCGCCTGAAAGGAGCACTGCGATGTTCTTCCAGCAGATTCTCCGTACCGATATCGGCTGCGCAGCCTACGTCGTTGCGTCCACTGACGCCGGCCTGGCCGCAGTGATCGACCCCCGCATCGACATGGTCGATGAGATCCTCGACCTCCTCCAGCGGGAGGGACTCCAGCTCCGCTATATCATCGAAACGCACAATCACGCCGATCACGTTTCCGGGCATCATCAGCTCGCCGCTGCGACCAGCGCGACGATCGCCGTCTCCGCGCTCGCCGGGGTCACGTACCCGCACCTGCCGCTCCATGACGGTGACGAGCTGGAGTTGGGCGAGGTCGTCCTCCGCGCCATCCATACGCCTGGACATCGCCCGGAACACATCGTCATCGCGGTGATCGACCGCTCCCGCAGCCGGGAGCCGTGGCTCGTCCTCACCGGCGATACGCTCTTCGTCGGTGATATCGCTCGCCCCGATCTCGCCATCGACGGCCAGGAAGGTGCTGCCGCCCTCTTCGATTCGCTCCACCAGCGCCTCCTCCAGCTTCCCCCCGGTACGCTCGTCTTTCCTGGTCACGTCGCCGGCTCGTTGTGTGGGCGGGTCAACAACCGCATGACCGGAACCACGATCGGCTTCGAAGCGCGCAACAACCCGGCACTGCAGATCCTCGACCGTCAAACCTTCATCCGCTTCATGAACGAGAATCTCCCTGAGCGCCCGCCGAATCTCGCCCGCATCGTCGACCTCAACCGCGCCGCCGAGGCACCGCGGATGGGAACGGCGACACCGCTCACTCCTGCTCGCGTTCGCGAACTCATCGAGCAGGGTGCCGTGGTCCTCGATGTCCGGTCACCTGCCTCCTTCGCCGCGAGCCACATCCCGGGTGCCATTTCTGTCGCCCTCGACGGCGGGCAGTTCCAGAATCGAGTCGGCCTCGTCGTTCCGCCCGACCGAGCCCTCGTTCTCGTCGTCGAGCGCGAAGAGGATGCACACCGTGCCGTCCAGATGCTCGCGGTCATCGGCTATGACCAGGTGGTCGGCTATCTCGCTGGCGGGATGGCCGCGTGGGAACGTGCCGGCTTTCCCTATCGCACGTTGCCTGTCCTCACCGTTCACGACCTTGCCCGCTGGCGCGAGGAGGACCCCACCCTGCAGATCGTCGACGTCCGCGAGCCGTCCGAGTGGGCTGAAGGACACATTCCGGGCGCTCGGCACATCCCGTTTTATCGTCTACCAGAGCGCTGGACCGAACTCGATCCCTCGCGCCTGATCGCGCTCGTGTGCGGTGCCGGAACCCGCAGCGCGCTGGCAGCGAGCCTGTTGCGCTCGCGCGATTTCCCGCGGGTCTACTCGGTCGAGGGCGGTATGGACGCCTGGCGCGCCGCTGGCCTCCCCACGACGCGGGGAGCCGTGGTCACGGCTTGACCGATCGGTCGCTCGCCCGGCTGGCCGGTCGATGCGCCAGCCGGGCACCTCGTTCCCTGGGCGGCTGGTACCGAGCGAGCCTTCTTGACCGACTCGAAAAGAGAATGCAGAGAAACGGAGAACGGAGGAATCGATGTTGACTCGACTGTTCGGCCCACGCGTTCCGGAACTCACCCCCCACGAGGCACACGAGCGCCTGCAGGCCGGGGCACTCCTCATCGACGTGCGCGAGCCGGACGAGTGGCGAGCCGCCCGCATTCCCGGCGCACGGCTCATTCCCCTCGACGAGTTGCCCCAACGTGTCGGTGAACTGGACCCGAATCGGGAGATCATCCTCGTCTGCCGGAGCGGCAACCGCAGTGCCTCGGCCACGGCTTATCTGCAACGAGCCGGCTTTACCAAGGTCCGCAACCTCGCTGGCGGCCTCATCGCCTGGGCCCGGGCTGGTCTCCCTGTGGTGCGCTGAACGATCGTCGTGAACGGAGCGGGGCGCTTCCCGCTGCGCCTCGCTCCGTTCGTCTGCGATCCAGCGCGAGTGAGGAAGCTCGGCGCTCTCGCCGCCGAGATCCAAGCTGACTCACCGCTCGCTGGTCCCCGTTTCCCCTCCTCGCCGGCTTCGGACGGGACCAGGATTTCGATTCAAGGCGCGAGCGAACGCAGATCGACACGCTCGTCCGCGAGGAGCGCGCGATCGACTCGCGCCATCGCCTCCACCAGGCGCCGTGCTGGTCGCATCTCGCGCGGCCGCTTCACGATCACTGCCCCGCAAACACGCCCGTCTTTTAAGTAGAAGGCCGTGAAGGACGGAGCGTCCAGATCGCCACGCACGACGAGTTCATCGCATTCGATCGGGTAACCGTACTGCTGGATGGTCAGATCGTACTGATCCGACCAGAAAGACGGTACCGGCGCGTACATCTCAGGACGCCCAGCGACCCCCTTGGCGACGCACGCACCTTGCGCCAACGCGTTGTCGAAGTGCTCGACCCGAATCGCCCGCTCGATCACCGGATGCCACCAGCGCGCCACGTCACCGGCGGCCCAGACGCCCGGGACACTCGCCGCGCAGGTCGCATCGACGACCACACCGTCCTCTATCGTCAGCTCGCCCCTGATCGCCGGCACGGCTGGCCGGACGCCGATCCCGACGATGACGGTCTCGGCGGGGAGACTCGTGCCGTCGTCCAGGAGAACCCGCTCCACCCGCTCTCGCCCCTCCAATGCGATCACCTTCCGCCCCAGGTGGAGTTCCACACCAGCTCGCTCGTGCACCCGCGTGATCGCGGCTCCGATCGTCTCGCCGAGCGCTCGACCGAGCAGGACTGGCAACGTTTCGACCAGCGCAACCTGCTTCCCCAATGTCCGCGCGCTCGCGGCGACTTCGCACCCGATGAACCCGCCACCGATCACGACGACGCGCTGCGCAGACGACAGCGCCGCTCGCACCCCTCGTGCGTCCTCGAGCGAGCGAAGCACGAAGACCCCCGGGAGTTCTGCCCCCGGTACCGGCAGCCGGTTCGGTACCGCCCCAGTTGCCAGCACCAACTGATCGAAGCCGATCTCCCTCGCGGCACGCGTGCGGGCTACCCGGCGCTCGAGATCGATCTCCTCGACCGGATCACCCAGAACCAGCTCGATCGAGCGTTCCTCGTAGAACGCAACCGGCCGGAAGAGTATCTCGCTCTCCGCTTTCTTCCCCAGGAGATATTGCTTGGAAAGTGGTGGTCGCTCGTACAGTGGCACCGGCTCGGCGCCCACCACAGTGACCCGTCCCTGGTACCCCGCCTCGCGGCTCGCACTCGCGAACCCGAAGGCTGCCGCTCCAGCTCCCACGACGAGGCAGTGCTCGACCATGGCAACCCCCTTCAGCGCACCAAATCAGCGCCCGAGCACCCGCTTCTTCCTCGTCTCGACCGTCGTTCCCCGGTCGACGACGCCAGCGGCCCCGCATGCTCCAGGCCGACCGTGGCGTGGGAATTCACCAGAGAGCGGCCACCGGAGCCGCTCGGCCGGTCGTCTCGATACAGCGATCCGCGAGACCGGTCGGCGAGAGCAGGCCCACGCCACCTGTCCCGGTCGCGACGTCACACGGGTATGATCTCCCTGCCCAACGGTGACACCTATTGCCGAGGAGCCTCTGCTCCTGGCCCATGACCACCCTGCCGGGAGATCCGTGCTTCGGCCTCAGCCTTCACCGACCGCGCGGCTGGCGTGAAACGTACACCATCCCGTCCCGTACGACCACCTCGTAGACCGGCAACGGTTTGGTCGCCGGGAGACTGGTGACTCGTCCGGTCGCCAACTCGAACCCCGAGCCATGCAAGGGACAATAGATCACGCCGTCCTCCAGATCCCCCTCGGCCAGTTCTGCCTCTTCGTGCGTGCAGATGCCGTCGACCGCATAAAGCCGTTCTCCGAAGCGAACGAGCAATCGCGGCGCTCCGTCGACCTCGAAGCGCACGACCGTCGCCTCGGGCACCTCGGCCAGCGGCTTGACCGGCACGAAATCGCTGTCACTGGCTTGCTCCTGCACGGGAGCAGCGCCAGGGGCAGCTGGCTCTCTTTCCTCGGCAATGTCGGCCGCTCGACGCACCGCGACCCCGAGATCCCCTTGGAAACCGATGCGCTTGTGTGCCCCGTCACAGAACGGCTTCTTCGCCGAGCCGCCGCACCGGCACAGCCAGAGCTCTTCCCCTTCGTACGGGATCTCGTTTCCCTCGTGATCGACCAAGATGACGCGCCCTTGCAAGTGATAGGGACCATTCTGCCGAACCGTGATCCGAACCTCGCTCACCGCTTACCCTCCGGGGCAATCGATCCTTATTGGCCTTCAACGCAACTATACCGTTGCAGAACGGTGCCGACGAGACGAAGCCGTGAACTGCGAGGACGCGGTTGCCCGCGCGATAACCGCCCCTCGTCCGCATCGACGAATCCGACCAGAGACGACGGTACTGGTTTCCAGTACATCTCTGCCGCACCACGACCACTGATCGAACGGGCAGCAACCCAGCGAACCGTATCCACCGCGCTCAGTGTTGTCTTACAGCAGCACGCTTTGCGGAACCACTGGACTCGAGGGAGACGAAGTCTGCCACGGAATGCCTCGGATGATGCACTTTTCCGGGAACACCGACACCGGAACGCCGAAAGTCGCTGAATTCCCCAGACTCCTCGCGTCGTCCGCGACGTTGGACATCGCGGGCGATCGGACAACCGATCACGAATGCTCACTTCTGTACCCACACGACGCTCGTCGTGCAGCGGCAGAAGCCAATCGAACCCAACGCCTGTCTCACCGTCGCCGTCCGGCACGATCACCCGAACTTCCGATGCCTGGTCAGTCATGAGTTCCTGGCTCATCCCGCACGGTGGTACCACCTCACCCCATCGATGCACGGCGACGATCGTGTCGATTTCGGTATCGCCATCAGCCGCTGCCAGACCGATCGCCACCGCTTCAGCAGAGACCGATCGTCGCCTCCAGATGCACCGCACTGGACACCATTCTGGATCGTGTCCGCAGTGCACGACCGATCTGCTGCCAGCCCTGTTTGGAGCGCAATCCGACTGTGTCGCGTGCCACCGCAGCGAGCAGACGATCGCTTTGCGTGCGTGTCATGACGCTGCTTTCCGTCCGCGCCGGTCAGTCGTTCGGTCGTGACAGCGAGCCGCAACGGAAAGGCACTCTTCAGCACGCCTGCCGTGCCGCGACGATGCTGCGTGGCGCGCGATCATCGCTGACTCACCGAAAGGCGCTTCGACATGTCGGACGTCTGTGGGATGAACGAGCTCGCCGCTCGAGTTGCACGCCCTTGACAGCACCCCCCTCCCCCTCGCACACTCGAGCGTTGTTGTAGTGGACGGGGGATGACCGATGAGCAGTCACCAGTCGAGCCGCGAACACTGGTTCGCGATACTGGAAAGCAGTGCCCGTCTCCGCTACGGCCCAGAACGCACCACAGCGATCACCGACGAACTGCGGGGCATGGCTAACGCGCTCGCTCGCCTGCTCGTCGAGCCACTCGACTTCGCGGATGAGCCACCCTTCGACCTGCTTCCCGAGAGGCAGGTGCGGGCATGAACCAACTCCTCCACCTCCCGCTGCGCGAAATTCCCGCCCGCATCCGGCAGCGCCAGCTCTCGGTGAGCGATTTGATCCAGGCCACGCTCCAGCAGATCGAGCGCACCGAGCCCGATGTTCAGGCATGGGTCGAGATCGACCGCGATGGTGCCCTCCGCGAGGCCGAGCGACTCGACCGCTTGGCTGCTCGCGGCACGGTCCTGCCCTTGCACGGAGTCCCCGTCGGCCTCAAGGACGTGATCGACGTTGCTGGACTCCCAACTCGTGCTGGCTTCGCACCGCTCGCCGACCACCCCGCCCAGGCCGATGCTGCCATCGTTGCGCGGCTGCGCGAACTCGGTGCGGTCGTACTCGGCAAGACCCACACCACCCAACTCGCTTTCGCCGACCCCGCCCCTACCCGCAATCCGTGGGCACCTGACCGCACTCCGGGTGGTTCCAGCTCCGGATCAGCTGCTGCCGTCGCCGCCCGCCAGTCTCCGCTCACCGTTGGCACCCAGACCGCCGGCTCAGTCGTCCGCCCCGCCGCCTACTGTGGTGTCGTCGGTTTCAAACCGAGCCTCGACTGGTTCCCGCTCGATGGAGTCATTCCGCTGGCCTGGTCCCTCGATCACCTCGGGATCTTCACCCGCTCGGTCGAGGATGCAGCCTACGCCTATGTCGCTCTCTGCGCTCACCAGCGACTGGAAGTGCCGCTCGCCACCGAGCCACCGCGTCTTTTCCTGCTCGTCGATTTCCTCGAACTGGCCGAGCCAGAAGTCGCAGCGCATCTTCAGGACGTCGCTCGGCGCTTCCGCGAAGCCGGGGCCCGCATCGAGGAGCGTCGCCTGCCGGTCGATGTCCACCTGCTGTTGGCCGTCCATCACGTCATCATGCTGAGCGAAATGGGTGCCCTCCACCAGCAGATGCTCGAGCGTGTCCCCGACGCCTATGGCCCTCGGCTGCGCTCAGCGGTCGAAGTTGGTCAACTCGTCCCCGCCGGTGCACTCTTGCATGCTCGTCGACTCCGTCGACGGCTCAGCACGCTGCTCGACTCTTTCCTCTCCCAAGTCAATGCGGTCATACTTCCCACCGCCTCCGGTCCAGCCCCCGACCGTTCCACGACCGGCGATCGGCGCTTCCAGGCCGTCTGGACGCTTCTCGGCACTCCGGCGCTCTCTCTTCCCAGTGGTCTGACCCATGACGGCCTGCCGCTCGCTACCCAACTCGTCGCTCGCTTCGGCCACGATCGTCATCTCTTACACGTCGCCGCCTGGTGCGAGCGCATTTTGCCCAGCCTACCGCCACCGCCGCTCGCTTGAGGGAGGCTGACGGGAGTGGAGCACTCATGGGTATCCTCACTCGTCCGGAGATCCTGCGCCTCATCGAAGCCGGTGAAATCGTCATCGAGCCGTTCGATCCCGACCAGGTCGGCCCGGCCTCGATCGACCTTCACCTCGGCCGCGAGTTCCGCCTTTTCAAGCATGCCCGCGAGATCCTCCACGTGACCGAGGAAACCGATCACCGCGAGGTGACCGAATTGGTGACCGTGGAGGATCACCTGCTTCTCCTACCAGGCCAGGCTGTCCTCGGCATCACCGAAGAGCGACTCACCCTCCCGGACTATCTCTGCGGTTGGATCCAGGGTCGCAGCCGCTTTGCCCGCGTTGGTCTCATGGTCCACGTCACCGCTAATTTCATCCAGCCTGGTATGATCCGGACGCGCCAGGTGCTCGAAATGAACAACGCCGGCCCTATCCCGCTCGCCATTCGCCCCGGCATCCGCATCTGCCAGATCATTCTCGAGGAGTGCGTCGGCCGCGCTCGCTATGCGGGGCGCTTCCAGGGGCAGGAACATCCCTGACCGCCCCTCGTTCGGCCCCCTGCTCGCCTCGGCAGACCCCTCGAGCACCGCGCGGAGCAGTCCGCATGCCGGTGTCGCGAAGGAACGGCCGGGCGGCAGTGCGCTACCGGTCGGCTCTTCCTCACTGTCCCGGGCAGTTCGTCAGCGCACGATCGTGCGCCGCGTCTCGGAGAGCATCGCCTCCAGTTCCGCAGCACTGATCAGCGCGAGATCTCCCCGCACCGTCAATTTGAGCGCCGCCAGCGCGACGCCCGTGCGCAACCCGCGCTCCAGATCCCGCCCATCCAGATAGCCGTGCAGGAAGCCTGCCGCAAAGGCATCCCCGGCGCCGACCCGATCGATGACCGTCGCCCGAAGCGCCTCCGCCGTCACCCGCTCCCCCTCCCGCGTCACGGCCAGCGCTCCCCCCTCGCCGAGCGTCAGCACCGTCACCTCAGCACCGAACCGTCCAGCGAGCCGCTCAGCGACCTCCAGCGCAGTCCCCTCCAGCCCCCACAGGGTCCGCGCATCGCCCTCCCCGCAAAACAAGACCGTTGCCCCCGCACAGAACGGCTCCAAAACGCGCGCGGCCTCGTCCGACCCCCACAACCGGCTCCGGTAGTTCACGTCGAACGACACCGGCACCCCGGCTGCCCGTGCCCGTTCCATCAAGCGCTCGGCCACCGCCCGGCAACCCACGCTCAGCGCTGGGGTGATGCCCGTCAGGTGCAGCCAGCGGCCACCCGCCACGAAGTCGATTGGAAACGCCGCCGGATCGACCTGCGCAACTGCCGATCCAGCCCGATCGTAGAGCACCGCGGTCGGTCGTGGCGGCACACCCGTGTCCAGATAGTAGACCCCAACTCGCCCCCGCTCGACCCACTGAACCCAGCTGGTATCCACCCCGTGCCAGGCGAGCTCCCGCACGATCCGCTCCCCGAGCGGATTGCGCGGCAGGACCGAGGCCCAGGCTGTCCGGCGCCCCAACCGGGCCAGTGCCACGAGCACGTTCGCCTCCGCGCCACCGATCCCCACTTCGAGTCGTGTCGCCGTCTCCAAGCGCTCCCCGAGCGGAACGGCGAGCCGGATCATCGTTTCACCGAAGCTGACGACATCCCACTGCACCACGCTCTTCCTCACAGCTGCTCGCTCAGTTCAATCAGCGACTGGACCGTCCGGTGGGGCTGCTTGCCGAGCGCGTCCAGCGCGCTCCCTGTCCGGTCCACCCAGCAGACGCGAAAGCCATAGCGAAGCGCTCCAGCGACATCGAAGCCGTTCGCCGAGCAGAAGAGGATCCGCTCCGGCGGCACGACGAGGTGAGCAGGTGCCAGGGCATAGACTGCTGGCGACGGCTTGTAGCGCCGCACAGCATCGGCGCTCAACACCGCCTCGAACCACTCGCGCAGTTCGGCCATCCGTAAGAGCTGCTCGAGCATCATCGGACTGCCGTTGGACAGAACGGCCAACCGCAATCCCCGCTCGGCGAGCCGCTCCAGCGCCATTGCTGTTTCCGGGAAGGGATCCAGTTCCAACCACCCGTGCAGAAGATGCTCGCGCTCTTCGGGCAGAAGCTCCAGTTCCAGCTGTTCGCACGCTGCATCGAGTGCTTGAGCCGTTATCACCCAGAAATCCTCGTATTCTCCCAAGATCGTGCGCAGGAAACTGTGCTCCAGCTGCTTGGTTCGCCAACGGTCGAGCAGGGGGACATCACCGACGATGGCCCGCGCCCGCTCCGCCAGTCGTCCGAACCCGAATAACGTCCCGTACACATCGAAGACGACCGCCTCGATCGTTTCCTCGTTCACCCGCACCCCCCCACGGCATGGTGCTAGGCCGAATCGTAGGCGCTCCGCGCCAGCACGGCAACTGGCACGAAATGAGTGCCGCACACCGAGATGGACGACCGGTTGTGATGTCCTGATCCGCGGTTCATCGCCTTCCCGATCGCTCCTCACGACGACCCAACCAGCCGGCTCGTTGTACCCTGGAAGTGCTGGCTCGAGGAGGGGCAGCGTGTGGAAGCAGGTCCTCATCGTTTTTCTCGCCGTCGCCGTTTTCGTCGCCATGCTCCCGGTCCGAGAGGCAACCACTTCCCCCTTTGCCAGTCCTGCCTTCGAGCAGATCTGGTTGCGAGACCAGAACGACCTGCTCGACCTTTGGGGACAAGGTCCGCTCGCGTGGCGACTCGAGCCCTATGCCGATGCTCCGTCCGGTCACCGCCTCGTCCAATACTTCGATCGTGGTCGCATGGAACTCACCAGCGAGGCTCGCTCGACCCGCACGCTGGTCACGCAAGGTCGACTCGCCTGGGAACTCACCACTGGTCAGATCGCCCTCGGCAGTGATCTCACTGCGCGCCGTCCGCCACCTGACATCTCGATCGACGGTGGTTCACCCGATCCGCGCGTACCGACCTATGCGGCGCTCGCCCGCCTCGTCGGTCAGCCTGCCACTGACCGAACTGGCTGGCCACAACCCATCGATCAGTGGCTCACCGCCGACGGCACGCTCCGCACAGCGACGCCGCCAGCACCAGTCCGCATGGGTCGTTTCGTCAACACCACACGCCACAACCTTCCCGACGTCACCGTCGCCCTCTTCGACCGCTCACCCCTCGGCGCCACCGCCTGGCTCGAGACCTTCGGCTACCCGATCAGCGAGCCCGTGTGGGCTTACTACCGCCGGGGCAACGTCGCCATCCCCGCGCTCGTCCAGGTCTTCGAGCGCCGCATCCTGCTCTACTTTCCATCCCTCCCAGCCGATCAACGCTTCACCGTCGCCAACACCGGACGCCACTACTACCGCTGGCGCTACAGTAGCGAACCGACTGCTCCCTGGCCAGCACCGCTCCCTGGCACCCCGCTCCCGCTCGATGTGCCGACCCACTTCCGAGCCGGCCTCCTCCTGGACGGGGTTCGCGATCCGATCGACCTGACGCTCGCCCCGGACGGCAATCTCCTCGTCCTCACTGCCTCCGGCACCATGCTCCTGGTGACGGCGGAGGACAGCCAGGGTCGTGCCTCCCGCCTCACCACGTTCGCCTCGGGTTTCCTCGCGCCACGCGGCGCCGTCGCCAGCGGCGGGTGGGTGTACGTCGCCGACGACCGCGGGCTCATTCGGCTGCGCGACGACGACGGTGACGGCATCGCGGACCGGACCGAGTTACTGCCCCTCGATCTCCGACCGTTGCCTGGGCCAGCCGGTGCTCCGGTCGTCGACGAGCGGGGACGTCTCGTGCTCGCCGCGACCACCACCGACGCACCAGAAACACCCCTCTTGTACGTCATCGAGGATCGCCGAGCCTCGCCGCTCGGCCCTGTCCCCGGTCATTTGGTCCGCCTGTTCACTTGGGGAGAACTCCTGCTCGCGGTCACGCAAGCGGAAGGCGAGCCAGCCAGCGTCTTGCGCTTGACTGCGAGCGAAGATCCTTCTGCCTCGCGCCCGCTCCTCGACTTCCTACCAGATGTCGTCCTCTCCAGTGGGATCGTCTACACCGTTCCGCTCTGGGCAAACCCGATCCCTGGTACGTGGCTCTTCTGTGGAACGCGCAATGGGAGCGGGGTCGTGCTCCGCGCCCTTCCACGCTCCGATGCCCAGGGCGCCGAGCTGGCTCCCTTCGTCACTGGACTGCGTCGCCCGGTCGCTCTCGCTATCGGTCTGGATGGCACGATCTACAGTGCGGACGCCGGCACGGGACAAGTCGTCAAGCTGGTTCCCACGCTCCGCTCGAGTCGATGAAGCGGTCAGAGGTCGCTGGGGCCACCATTCGGCTTTCCAGCCCCCAGTTCCTTGGCACGCCGGTAGGCTGCCCAGACCGCGCGCGCGATCACGGTCCGCAATCCACCGCGCTCCATTTCGTAGAGCGCAGCCGCAGACGTACCGCCCGGCGTCGTCACCATGTTCCGCAGCTCCGCCGGGTGCTTACTGGTTTCCTGCGCGAACAGGACAGAACCCAGGATCGTCTGCTGGACGAGCTGCTCCGCCACACTGCGCGAGAAACCGAGATGCACGCCCGCATCGATCAACGCTTCCATGATCAGGAAGACGTAGGCTGGACCAGTCCCGCTGAGCGCCGTCGCCATGTCCACGAAGTCCTCGTTGTCGACGCGGATCGCCAGCCCCATCGCTTCCAGTACTGTCCGCACCAGCCGCTCGTCCTCCGTCGTGACCGCCGGCGCTGGGCACCACACGGTCGCCCCGTACCCGATCTGGGCTGGCGTATTCGGCATCGAACGCACGACTCGCTCGTGTCGCAGCCCTGATTGCAATCGTTCGATCGTGGCTCCAGCCACGATCGACAGAACCACTTGTTCGGCACGGAGTCGCCCCGCCAGATCGCGCATCGCCGCATCCAGCGTCTGTGGCTTCACCGAAAGCACCACGAGGTCAGCCTCGCTCGCCGCAGCAGCATTGTCCGGAACCGTCTCCAGTCCCAACCGCGCGACGAGCTCTTGCCGCCGTCGCGCGTTCGGCTCCCCGCCGGTCAGCTGGTGCACGCTCACCGATCCGGTCCGCAGCAGCGCTGCTGCCATCGCTTCTGCCATCACTCCGCAACCGATGAAGGCGATCCGCTTGCCACTCAGCGGCGACGGCTGCTGCCCCACCGGACGCCCTGCGAACTCCGCACGCACTCCACCCGACCTCACTCTTCTTCTTCCTCCTCCAGCTCGAGTTCCTCGAACTCGCCTTCCTCGATGAACGCCTCCACGAACTCGACCAGCCGGTTCAGTGCCGTCTCCACGATCTGCTCACCGAACTCCACCGACGCGGCTCGCGCGTCTCCCAGCGCCCCGTTCGCCGTGATCTCGTCGAACGAATAGGCCACGTGGACCGGCCCCCACCACGACGCGTGCGGATAGGCTTGCTCCAGGAGTTCGCCAGGTGCCAGCGCCTCTTCCCGCACCGCCCACGGAGCCAAGTACAAAAGCTGACTCGTCTCGCTCTCGCAGGCGTGCCCGATCACCTCCGCCACCTTTCCCCGCTGCACCACGTCGTTGGCGAGCTCGGTGATCGATACCCACGCTGCCAGGACATCGAGTTCTCGTCGCAGCCGCTGGACGAGCAACTCCAGTGCCGGGCGATTCCCACCGTGTCCATTGACGAAAAGGAACCGCTCGAACCCATGCTCAGCCAGGCTCTCCACCACCTCGTAGAGCACTTGCATGAACGTTTCCGCCGAAAGCGTGATCGTCCCCGGAAACGCCATATGGTGCGGCGAGACCCCGAACGGCATCACCGGAGCCACCAGGACCTCGGGATACATCCGTTCGGCCAGCCGCACGCTGAACTCGTACGCCCGCGCACTATCCGTCGCGAACGTCGCATGAGGCCCGTGCTGCTCCGTCGAACCGACCGGAATGACGACCAGCCGGATCTCTCCCATGGCAGCTTCCAGTTCCGGCCAGGTCATTTCCCAGAGCACGTATCGCTCTTGTGCTTCCATCACCCGTTATCCTTCCTCTGGCCGCTCCGGCGGCGCTTTGCTTGACCCTCCGCATCGTAACACACGGGAGACAGTCCGATGGCCTGCCCTTATCCACCCATCACCGACTACGCCCTCATCGGCGATGGCCGCACCGCCGCCTTGGTTTCCCGTACCGGCTCCCTCGACTGGCTTTGCCTGCCGCGCTTCGATGCTGATCCGGTCTTTTCGCGCATTCTCGATGCCGATCTCGGTGGCTCCTGGACCATCGTGCCGGAGGACATCGTGCGGATCCACCGTGCCTACCGACCCCACACCAATGTCCTCGACACCACTTTTACGACCGCTACCGGCCAGCTCCGTCTCACCGACTTTTTCCCAGCTCTCCACGAGCACCAGAAACCTGCTTTCCCGCTCGCCCAAACTCTCCTCCTGCGTCGCCTGCGCTGCCTCTCCGGCCGCGTGACCATCACTGTCACCATCCGCCTCCGGCCGCGTTACGGTCGCCAAACGCCGGAACTACGCTCGTTCGCCGGTCACTGGTACCAGTACGGCTGGGGACATTCCCAGGCTATCCTCTTTGCCAGCAGACCACTCGAGCGGCGCGGCGCCTTGCTCCACGGGACGTTCGTCCTCGAGGCTGGCCAGTCAGCCGACTTCGCGCTCGCCTATGCCGACGAGGCTCCTGTGGAACTCCCCGTCCCACAGCTGTTCGACACCTTCGAGCGGCTGACCGTCGACTATTGGACCGAGTGGGCACTGCGCTGCGGCTATACCGGCCCCTACCGCCAGGCCGTCGAGCGGAGCGCACTCGTGCTCAAGCTTTTGACCTACGCACCCTCCGGTGCCATCGTCGCTGCGCCCACGACCTCGCTTCCCGAGTGGCCCGGCGGACCACGCAACTGGGACTATCGCTACTGCTGGCTCCGCGACGCCGCCTTCACGGTCCGTTCTCTGCTCGGCCTCGGCTATCATGAGGAAGCCGACGCGTTCGTCGACTGGATCCTCCACGCCACCCGCCTCACCCAACCGGAACTCCATGTCCTCTATACCGTCTACGGCGAGCCCGATATCCCTGAGCGGCTGCTCGTCGATCTCGACGGCTACCGCAGTAGCCGCCCCGTTCGCGTCGGCAATGCTGCTGCTCGACAGTTCCAACTCGATGTCTACGGCGAAGTGATCGATGCCCTCGCGCGCTATCGCCTCTTCGGTCGCCCCCTCGATCGCGAGGTGTACCGCTTCCTGCGCGGACTCGCCGAGGTGATCGTTCGTCGCTGGCGCGAACCGGACGACGGGATTTGGGAAGTGCGCTCCGGCCGCGTCCACCATGTCCATTCCAAAGTCATGGCCCTCGTCGGCCTCCGCCATCTCGAGCGCCTCGCCAGCCTGGACGGCGTCCGTTTGCCGCTCGAGCGCTATCGCCGTGCTGCCGAGGAGATCGAGCGTTGGTTGGTTACCTACGGGGTCGATCCAGTGCGCAACGCCTTCGTCGCGACTCCTGGCGGTGCGCCGGATGCCGCTCTCCTCTGGGTCGCGCTCCAGGATGTGTTCCTCTCACCCGAGCATCCGTGGGTCATCGGAACGGTCGAGGCCATCCAGCGCGAACTCGCCCACCAGGAACTCGTCTTTCGCTACCACCGCAACGACGGCCTGGCTGGTCCCGAGGGAGCATTCGTCATCTGCTCCTTCTGGCTCGTCGAGGCACTCGCGCGCCTCGGTCGGCTGGATCAGGCACACGAGCACTTTGCCCGACTGCTCACCCGCGCGAGCGACCTCGGCCTCTACGCGGAAGAAATCGATCCTCGCACCGGCGAGCATCTCGGGAACTTCCCGCAAGCCTTCAGCCACATCGGCCTCATCAGCGCCGCCCTGGCACTCGAGGAGGCGAGCACACCTTCGACCTCGCTCCGCCTGGCTGCCAACTAGCGGAGCAACACACCGAGCACGAGCCCGTAGAGGACATGCCCGATGATTGTCGCCACCGCCGTGCGACGCCCGTAGTTGAGTCCCGCCAGCCCCGGCGGCTGCAGATGCCGGGTCGGGTCCGGCCCAGTCCGCTCGCTCGCCATCCGCGGGTGCACACCAGGAAGGCCCGGCAGCACCCCCAGCAGCACGAACGCGCCATGTCCGAGCCCCAGCAAAGCACCCAACCACCAGCTAGCACCCCCCAGAAGCCAGAAGACACCAGCATAGATGGCCGCCAGTGGCCAACCCACGAGGATGTGCACGAAAATGCCCACGAACTTGGCACGTTCTCGATCGCGCGTCACCCACAGCCCGAGGATCAGCGGGAGATCCATCCGCGTCAGCCCCATCAGTTGGCTTCCCCGCAATACGACGGTCAGCACGATCGTGGCGACCAGCCCCGCGATCAGCACGCGCAGGATCGCATCCATCGCTCGCCCTCCCGCCCCGCCAACCGGTGCTATCCTCGACAATCGGGAGGAACACGATGCCGTTCGTCATGGAGCTCCAGCCAGAAGGGTTCGTCCCGGCCGTCCGCTGCGATCACTGTGGTGAGTCGGTCACTGCCGAGACCGGCCTCGTTCTCTGGAGCATCGATGTGCCAGCCAGCCTCAGCGCAGCACCGATTCTGGTCGCCTGCGACCAGGACTGCGCTGATGCCCTCGCCGCCCGCTATCCGGAATCCCAGTTCGCCCTCCTGGCCCTCGATACCTATCTCGTGACCCTCGTCGAGGATTCCCTGAGCATCGACGCTGATGCCGTCCGCCAGCGCGATGCGCTCGCCTGGGCGATCGAACAGACCCGCGATGAGGCCGACCAGGCCCTCGAGTAGCCCTCACCGACTCGCGAGCCGTCGTACGACTAACACCGCGAGCGCAAGTCCAAAGCGCAGGCCGATACCCGCGTAGACCAGCCCGCGCAAGAGCCGACTCTGATTCGGCGCGTAATGACGGCGATAGAACAGCGCCATCGCCCGGTAGAACTCCCAGAGCACGCGCGGATCGCGACGCCCCCAGGATCCCCCTTTCACATGGACAGCCCGCGCGACTGGCTCGTAGCGCACGCGCCAGCCACGCGCCTTGATCCGGTACGCCCAATCCAAGTCCTCGCCGTACATGAAGTACGCCTCGTCGAGCAGCCCTACCTCCTCGATCGCCCGCAGGCGCACCAGCATGCACGCACCGCTGACCGCATCGACCTCGAGCGGCTGATCGGGGTCGTGGCAGGTCAGGTTGTACCGGCCGAACCGCCGACTCCGGGGGAAAAGTGTCGCCAAGCCAGTCAACTTCCACAAGGCAGACTCAGGCGTCGGAAAACTCCGCCGACACGCCAGATCCAACCGCTCATCCGGCAGCACCAGCTTGGGCCCGACCACTGCCACCGTGGGCTCCCGGTCCAATACCACAACCAGCCGAGCGATCGTCTCCGGCTCGACGAAGCAATCCGAGTTCAAGAGCAGCACCGCATGTCCGCACCGCACTGGCTCGGGAAGCAACGCGAGAATGCGGCGCAGCGCCACGTTGTTTGCACGCGCAAACCCCAGATTCCGCCCGGTCTCCAGGACCAGAACCTGCGGAAACTGCCGGCGCACCATCTCCACCGAGTTGTCCTGCGAGTCATTGTCCACCACCAGGACACTCAGCGGGCGATCGAGGCAACTCGCCGACACGGCGGTCAGGCAGCGTTCCAACAGCCCCGCCGTGTTGTAGTTGACGATCACCACCCAGACACCGCGCGGCGCTGTGGCCGTCACCGCGACCGGCTGGATCGCTGACTCACGACCCCTCGCGCCACGCCAGGTAGTGCTGCCCGACATTCCCCATCTCCACTCGCCAACCCGGCGGATTGCCCGGCGTGTACGTCAAGCACCGTCGCTCGAAACATTGAACCAGCACGTCTTGGACTACTCCACCCACCTTCACCGTTGCCCAATACGGCTCGGTAATCGGGAAACCTGTCGCGAAGAACGTCGGCTCGAACAGCTTCCCCTCGACCGGCCCGGTCTCGCCCCAGACCAGCCCCTGGCTCTGCAGAAAGTCCCAGAAGACATCGGCCACCGTATGGTGTGTTTCCGGAACGAGCACCGCCGCGAAGACGCCACCAGGACCGTCGTCGCTCACCGTGCCATCGCGGTGCAGCCGCCAGCGAATCTCCGCTCCCACCGGGAGCGGCGGGGTATCGAGGAACGCACGAAACGTCGCATAGGTCGGCCCAGCGGGATCGTCGGCATCACCCGCCACCGGAAGAGCGGCCGGCTCCCGTTGCTCGAACAGCGCATCACCGACCTGGACCGCTCCCGTGATGAGTTCTCGCACCAGCAGCCCGTTCGTTACGTACCAACGGGTACCTCGATCGGCCGCCAGCTCCGTCACCTCCATCCGCGCCTTGTCCCAATACAGCACCGCCCGCCGACCGCCCGGCGCATCCACATACGGCTCGATCGCGACCTGCAGCGGTTGCGGCCCCCACGTCCAGCTCCGCGCTGCCGAGCCAGCCGCGACCGGCCGATCCTCTCGCTCCCAGGTTCGTTGCCAGGCAGCAAAAACGACTGGCTGGTAGGCTGCCGGTTCCCATGCTGCCCAGCCGATCTGCTCCAGTGTCTCCCGGCGACCAGTAGCCGGTTCCACGATCACCAGCACAGGCGGCTTCCCTGGCGAGTTCTGCACGAAGGCCAGTCGCTCACCCTCAGGACTGATCGCTACGAGAATCCCCGGATCGCTTGCCGCGATCGCGCGCTCCCCGGTCACCAGGTCGATCCGCGTCACCACAGTCGGAAAACTTCGGCTCACGTAGAGAAAGCGAGCCAGGGGGTCCAACCACACGTACGGAGAGGGCACTTGCCTCCCTGGATACTCCACCGGCACATCGACGATGCGGCGCGCCTCCCCGCTGACCAGATTGAGCAAGATCAAATCGTCGCCACCTCCGACCGCATCCACGAACCCCAACCACTGCCCGTCACCGGAGACCAAAAGCGGCATCCGGCACGTCTCGATCGGCCCGTTCCACAACACGCCGCTCGCGCCGCTCGCCGGATCGACCCAGCGGAGTCGCGCATCGAGCGCACCGGCATACACCAGCCGTGGCTGCTCGGCGACACCAGCTACCCCAACCCAGGTGATCTGCCCGATCGCTCGGTCGACGATCTCGACGCGACCGCTGGCGGCCTCGATCCAACCTAGCTCCATCACAGGGCACGGTCCATCGAGCGATTCATCGGTCGCTCGCTGGAACGTGAGCCATCGCCCGTCCGCTGACCAGACGAGCGTCCTCGCCGCCACTGAAACGGAACGAACCACATTCCCCTCGCGGGTCGCGATGACGACCGATTCCCCATCGCGCCAGGCCAGCCACCGCCCATCGCCCGACCAACTGGCCTCGCTGCCCCGGCCCACGATCCGGGTCGTTGGCTCTGCTCCCGTCGTGACGATCCCGATCACCGGAGTACCGTCCTGGACACCGGCCAAGGCGAGCCGCCCACCCTCCGGCGACCACAGCACGCGAGACACAGCTAGATCGTTCGCCACCGGTTGTCGCTGCCGACCGTCCCCCGTCGCCAACCACAACGTCCGATCGCGATCGAGCAGCGCGAGCGACCACCAGGCAGGTTCCGCCTCGCGAGCCGCAACCAAGCCCGACATCCCGGTGCCGATCGAGACGATCGCGAGCAGAATCGACCATGTCACCCGCATCCCGCACCCCTTCCCCGCGGCAGCCCCACTCCCGAAAACGAATACTAACCATAGCGTGCCCGCCACGTTTGCCGAACCGTCCTGCAGCGTTGCTCGCTCGCGCCGATCAGCCTGGCCACATCCTGGCGAGCGGGCGTCTCGTCGCATTCCAGCCCGTGAGGCAATGACACGATCTTCCCCAGCGAACGCACAGTGCCGACTCCGCGCGATCTGATCGCTCCGGCCCACCAAACCCTCTGGTGCATCGGCTCCCTGTTACGGCGTGACAGTGCGACCCCCTGGCCTCCTCGCGCTACTGCACCGCGCCGAGATTTGCTGGCACGCCGCGTGTTCCCCGCGGTCCGACTCCTGCCCGTTCCGGAACCGGTCGGCTCGTCAGGGGAGAGCCTCATCGTCCTGCGCCTCACTCCATGGCGATTCGTGTCTTGACGCGCTCCGCCCCGGCTGTTACCCTCAGCGCGGCAAACGATGTTCGTCGTGGGGAGGGAGCGCTGTGCTCGTCCGCTTGCCCGGTCGTGCCAGGTGATGTGATGCGCAGAAACCCAGTGCACTGCCATCGGTCCAGAGTCGAATCGCCTGGAAGGGAGAGCACAGCGTGACGAAGAAGCGCGTCAACAAGGTCGTCCTCGCCTATTCTGGTGGGCTGGACACCTCCGTCATCCTGAAATGGATCGAGGAAACCTACGGCTGCGAAGTGATCACCGTCACCGCTGATGTCGGCCAGGGTGAGGATCTCTCCGGTATCGAAGCCAAAGCGCTCGCCACCGGCGCCTCCAAAGCCTATGTCCTCGATCTCAAGGAGGAGTTCCTGACCCAATACGCCTTCCCTGTCCTCCGCTCTGGTGCTGTGTACGAGCGGAAGTATCTCCTCGGCACGAGCTTTGCCCGCCCGCTGATCGCCAAGTACCAGGTGGAGATCGCAAAGCGCGAGGGAGCCGATGCCGTCGCGCATGGTTGCACCGGCAAGGGAAATGACCAGGTCCGCTTCGAACTCACCTACAAGGCACTCGCCCCCGAACTCACCGTCATTGCACCCTGGCGCGAGTGGGATCTCTCCGGTCGCGAGGCCCTGCTCGAGTACGCTGCCTCTCGCGGTATCCCGGTCGCACAGTCCAAAGAGAACATCTACAGCCGCGACCAGAATCTCTGGCACCTGAGTCATGAGGGAGGCGAACTCGAAGACCCTTGGCAAGCCCCGAGCGAACGGGTCTATCAAATCACGGCGAGCCCGCAAGCGGCACCTGACCAGCCCGAAGAGATCGTCATCGGCTTCGAGCACGGTTATCCCGTCAGCTTGAACGGTGAGCGGCTGCCCCCGGTGACGCTCATGGAGCGCCTCAACGCGATCGGCGGACAACATAGTATCGGGCGCATCGACCTTGTCGAAAACCGCCTCGTCGGCATGAAGTCCCGCGGCGTCTATGAGCAGCCTGGGGCGACCATCCTCTCCGTCGCGCACAAAGAACTCGAGCATCTGACGCTCGACCGCGAGACGATGCACTTCAAAGACCAACTCGCTCTGAAATACGCCGAACTCGTCTACTACGGACTGTGGTACACACCGCTCCGCGAGGCCCTCGATGCCTTCGTCGATGTCACCCAGCGGACCGTCACCGGCGAGGTCCGACTCATGCTGTACAAGGGGAACTGCATTCCCACCGGTCGCCGCTCCCCCTACAGCCTCTATAGCATGGAATTGGCGACCTTCGGAGCTGACGCTATTTACGACCCGCGTGACGCCGAAGGTTTTATCAACCTCTTCGGCCTCCCGCTCGAGGTCGCTGCCCTCTTGGCCAAACAGCGGAGCGCTTCGTCCTGACTGCTCAACGCCAGGGACAGAATCGGGGGCGCTTTTCGCGCCCCCTGTTCATCGACGGCCGTCACTCGTCAGCCGGACCTCATCGCCACGGATGAATCGTCGGCGAGTTGATGGCGATGATCATCCAAATGATCAACCCCACGACGTTGATGCCGACGAACGTCACGAATGCCAGAAATGCCCACCCATAGCGGAACTCGTACCTGAAGAGCGGCTGTCCCGCCGTCTCCACCCGCTCTGCGACCACCACTCGGCTGTTCTGTCCCTTCGCCACGCTCGTTCCCTCCCAGTCTCGGCCGCTGCGATCGCTCTCCCCCTATCCTACCACCTTCCCTGGCACTTTGCGAAACCATTCACGAAGAAAATAAAATATCGTTCTTGACCAACCCGACGCGCCTCACCACTTGTTCTGCAATCGAACACGCTCGACGATGATCCGTGCTCATCCCGCACGCCTGTCGCACCGTGCTCCGGTTTCTTCCGCTTCCCCCTCGCCGACCATGCGTCACTCTCGTCGCACCAGCGCCGCTTACCGTTCGGTTGCCTCGCTCCCGGGGAGCCTCGCCACATATTCGCCTCGCTCTTCCGCCAGTTCCACCAGCCCATCCCGGGCCAATCCTTCCAGCACCCCGCGCAACCAGTCGCGCGCTTGGCGACCGTAATCCGCCCGGACCAGCCTTCCCAACTCGTCCAACGGCACGCCTCTCGGATGCTGCCGCAGCACCGCCACGATCCGCCCGCGGTAAAAGCGCCGCGAGCCCTCGAAGCGCCCACCCCTGCGCCGACTTTCTCCCTCCGTCCCCACCGAGCGACACAGCCCGCACAACGGGCAGATCTCACACCGCGGTCGCCGCGACGAGCAGATGCGCGCACCCAGTTCCATCAGGGCCTGGTTCCACTCGTAGGCTCGATCCAGTGGCAAGACCCGCTCGGCCAGCTCGTCCAGTTCGCGCCGACCCGGTCGCGCCTCCGGCCCGAGGAAGACACGCCTCAAAACCCGGGCGATGTTCGTGTCCCAGAACGCCACACGCTCCCCGAAGGCGAAGCACGCCACCGCACCCGCCGTATAGCGTCCGACACCCGGCAGCCGCTCCAAGAGCCGCCGCTCGCCCGGAAAGCGCCCACCCCACCGCTCCACGATCTCCCGAGCTGCTCGCCACAGATAGACGGCTCGCCGGTTGTAGCCCAACCCACCCCAGACCGCGATCACCTCCGCCAGCGCTGCCGAGGCCAGCGCCTCCACCGTCGGGAACCGAGCGAGGAACACCTCATAGTACGGAATCACGCGCTCCACTTGGGTCTGCTGGAGCATCACCTCGCTGACCAGGATCCGGTACGGATCGCGCGTCCGGCGCCAGGGAAGATCGCGCGCTTCCCGCCGATACCAGTCCACGAGCTGTCGCTGCACTGCCCGGATTTGCTCCTCCGGGCTCTGCCCCAACCTCTCCGCCACCTGACTTGCAGCGCTCCCTTCCCGCCTCATACGTTCACTCGTGGTACGCTCGCCAGCCCACGAGGACGCATCATCGAGCATGCCTGCCTCCAACAGTCTGGAATTTATCCGCTCCGCCACCGCGACCAGTACTCGTGCTCGGAACACGTGCGGCGCTCCCGCTCCGCGCCGCTACCGCTCTTCGTTCTCCTGAAAACGGAATCTCTCCCTCTCCAGCGTGGCGGACCATCGTCGGTCGTTCGAGCATGCAGCCGACGAAAACACGGAAGCGGCCAGCTGGGCCGCTTCCGTGCCTCCTCCTCACGCGCGAGGTGCTTCCTTTCCTCCTCCGCTCTGGTGTACGGCAACAACCCCTTCATCGGATTCTTCCCGGAGGAACCTTTCGACACGCTCGCGCAACTGCTCGTACCAACCTGGTTGGGTCACGTCGTACCACTTCACCTGCTTCATCCGCCGCAACCAGGTCAGCTGATGCCGCGCATACCGGTGCGTATCGTACTTGATCCGCTGGATCGCTTCCTCCAAGCCCATCTGCCCGCTAAGAAACGCGACGATCTGCCGATAACCGAGCGCCGTCATCGCGGGTGCGTCCGGCGGCACTCCCTGCTCCAGTAAGCGCCGCACCTCTTCCACCAGACCGCGCGCGACCTGCCGATCCACCCGCTCGTCGATCCGGCGGTACAGTTCGTCGCGCGGCATCGTCAGGCCGAGCCACAGCACACGCCAGGGCGGTGCTTCTCGGCCTTCCATTTCGGTCATCCGTCTCCCGGTCGTCAGGAAGATCTCGAGTGCGCGGATAACTCGACGGACGTTCTCCGGGGGAATGCGGTCTGCCGCGACCGGATCCACTGTCTGGAGCTCCCGATGCAACGCCTCCGGCCCCTCCCGGCGGGCACGCAACTCCAGCTGGGCACGCAACTCCGGATTGGGTGGAGCAGGTGGAATGCGCCACCCCTCCAGCAGTGCACGCAGATACAGCGGTGTCCCGCCGGCCACGATCGGCAGCCGACCACGCGCATGGATCTCCTCGATCGCCCGCTGGGCATCACGTTGGAACAGAGCCAGCGAGTAGTCGGCGCGCGGATCGAGAATGTCGATGAGATGATGGGGAACCCCCCGGCGTTCCTCTAGCGTCGGCTTGTCCGTACCGATATCCATGCCGCGGTAGAGATACCGTGAATCGGCTGAGACGACTTCCCCCCCGAATGTCAATGCCAACTCGATCGCGGTCGCTGTCTTCCCGACCGAGGTCGGACCCACGAGCGCGACCACCGGTTTGCGCTTGTTCATCTGCCTCAACTCCTGGTAGACTCTCGGCCGGTCGCGCGACCCGTTACGTCCAGCGCCGGCAGGAGGCTCACCCGCGTGCTCCGCGTGATGGTACAAGCCCTGAAGATCATGGTCGTCCTCGTTCTCGCCGCTGTCATCGTCTTATCGGCTCAGCGTGCGCTCGATGCCCAACTCCGCGGAACTGCCGCAGCCGCTGGACAACCGGTCATCTTCGACGTTCAGCCCCAGGAGTCGATCGATTCGATCGCCGAGCGTCTCCACGAGTCCGGTCTGATTCGCTCGCCGACCTACTTCAAGCTTCGTGTCCGCCTGACCAACGCCGATACGCGCATCCGCGCCGGCCGCTTTACGTTATATACCGGAATGTCTGTCAACCAGATCATCCAGACGCTCACCACCGCGCCCGGCGTCCAGGTCGTGCGTGTCCGCTTCCTGGAAGGATGGCGGGCCGAGCAGTATGCCGACGAGCTGGTCCGCGTCGGGATCCTCTCCGACCCGAATCGATTCCTCGACGCTCTCCGCGCTTCTCGCTGGCAGACGCGTTTCCCCTTCCTGGCCGATGTCCCACCCAATGGCACCGTCGAAGGATACTTGTTCCCTGACACCTACGAGTTCCGCATCGACGCCACGCCCGACGAGATCGTGCAGACGCTGCTCGAAAACTTCGATCGTCGTGTCCCGGCCGAGGATCGCGCTCGTGCGCAGGCACTCGGCCGCACCTTCTACCAGGTCCTCATCATCGCCTCCATCGTCGAGCGCGAGGCGCGCGTCGCCGAGGAACGCCCGGTCATCGCGTCCGTCTTCTACAACCGTCTGCGCGAGAACATGCCGCTGCAAGCTGATCCGACAGTGCAATATGCCCTCGGCGTCCCGGAAGACTGGTGGCCTTCCCTCGAAAACATCCGCGACCTGGGCGCTGTGAATAGTCCTTACAACACCTATCGCAATGCTGGTTTGCCTCCCAGTCCGATCTGCAATCCGGGACGAGCTGCCATCGAAGCCGCTCTCTCCCCCGTGCAGACCGATTACCTCTACTTCGTCACCCGCGGTGACGGCAGCGGCGCCCACGTCTTCGCTCGAACCTACGAGGAGCATGTCCGGAACATTCGGGAGCAGCACGGCAGATGACCCTCCGTGTCGGCCTGATCGGTTTCCCTGTCGAACATAGCCTCTCGCCGGTCTTCCAGCAGGTCGCCCTCGACGCTCTCGGCATCCCCGCACGCTACGAGCTCTGGGCGACTCCACCAGCCGAACTCCAGCAGCGCCTCGCCGGTCTACGCGCACCCGGTACCGTGGGGGCGAACGTCACCGTCCCGCACAAAGAGGCGGTCGCGCAGCTGGTGGACGAACTCGCTCCGCGCGCTCGGCGTGTCGGTGCGGTCAACACAGTCATCGTGCGCGGGCAGAGGCTCCTCGGCGACAATACCGATGTTCCCGGTTTTCTCTTCCCGCTCCGAGAGCGGGGGCTTCGGCTCGCTGATCTCCGCGTGACCCTGCTCGGCGCCGGTGGTGCCGCCCGAGCGGTCATTGTCGGCCTGCTCGATCAGGGTTGCCGCCACCTCACCATCGCCAACCGCACGCCCGAGCGCGCCCGGCAGCTCGTAGCCGAGTTTGGAATCGGTCATGCGCTCACGCTTGGTCCGGAAATCCTCACCGTTCTCGGCGAAACCGATCTCCTGGTCAACGCCACCAGTCTCGGCTGGGACGGCCGCGCGAGTCCCATCCCGCTCGACTGGCTCGGGCAGCTGCCACCCCATGCACTCGTCTACGATCTCACTTACCGTGAGACACCGCTCCTCGTCACAGCACGTCAGTTGGGACGCGCCGCACTCGATGGGCTCGAGATGCTCGTCGCGCAGGGAGCCGAGTCGTTCCGCCTCTGGTTCGAGCGCGAACCTCCATTCGATCTCATGTTGCGCGCTGCCCAGGAGGCGCGAGCCCACCGGTTCGGGACTATCGGGTGAGCCCCGCGAGCAGTTCCTCGTGCTATCGTCCGTCCGGGGCGAGCCCTTCAGCCTGCCCGCAGGAGTCGTGATGGAAGCCACCATCGTCTTTCTGCCGATCGCCGCACTCGCCGGTTTCGCGCTCGGTGCCCTCGTCGAGCTCACCGCGCTCCGCTTGCCGAGCGGTCAACCGCTGCTCGCCCGGCCAGCATGCCCAGTCTGCCAGGCTCCGCTGCCCCGCTGGAGCTGGCTGATCCCGCGCCGCTGTGCCTTCTGCCGGAACTTCCCGCGCCACCAGCTTCTCTCGCAAACAGCCATCGCGGTCCTACTGGCTGCAGCCTGGTGGCGTTTTCTCGCCGACCCCCTTCAGGCATTTCGGGTCTCCCTCGCCATCCTCTTCCTGGCCCTCATCGCCCCCGTCGACTGGGCACATCACCTGATCTATCTTGTGACGGTCATCCCGGCTCTGCTCCTAGGCTTGCTTCTGACTCTGCTCGCCTCTTCCGCCGCCTTTCTCGCCGCGCTTGTCGGTTCGCTGGCCGGCGCACTCCTCTTCGCACTCTTCTACGGTCTCGGTTGGCTCCTCTATCGCCGCCCTGCCCTCGGCAGTGGCGACGTGTTGCTCGCCGCCTCCATCGGCGCGCTGACTGGTTGGCAGCATCTCCTGCACGCACTCGCCCTCGGCATGACTGCTGCTGCGCTCGCTGCGGTCTGGCTCCTCGCTCGTCGGCGCGCGAGCCGCTACAGCTATCTTCCCTACGGCTCCTACCTCGCCGGCGGCACCATCCTCGCCCTGCTCCTCTGGAGACCTACCTGAATGACGTTTCCCCACGTTCGACGACCGCGGCGGAAGGCGACTCCACCCGCCTCCGGCCGACCAGCAGTCGGCAAGCTCTCGAACCCGCGCACCACGCAGACGAGCACACCCCGCGCACCGAACTGCGTCCATCGCCTACCCGAGCCCAGGGCTGGGGAAAACGAGCGCGCTAGTGGACCGTCGCCTCGCCGTGCTCAGGCCCCCATCGGCAGACCCAGCTGCGCGCCAGCCTGCTCCGGCCGGACCAGGGTCCCTTCTGAGCGGATGGCCCGCGCGGCACCGACCGACTGCAACTCTCGTTATCGTTTGCGGTGACCGTCGCGCGGATGATAGCTGAGGACGAGCAGGTCGTTTCCGTTCTCAGTTCGAGTCTCTAACCAGACGCGGCGTCCCCACAGCCGGTAAACGTGCTCCAGCGTCTTTTCCGCCCATGCGAGATCGAGCTTTCGCCCGTCCCACACGTGCCGCAGGTACAGTTCGCGGTTTCCGCGGTAATCGCCGTCCTCTACCACAATGACCGGAATCTGGTTTCCACCCAGCTCGCTCGCCAGCCGATCCCGTACCGCCTCCCAGTCCTTGTCGACCACCACGAGCTCCTCACCCCGCCGCTCGTAGAGATACAAGTCCAGCCGTTCGACTAACTCCTCAGTCAAGTAGTTCCGGACCAGTGAGACATCGTTTTCCATTTCCCGAACCATGAAGAGGTATTCGGTTCCGTAGCGTCGTTCGATGTCGCGCAAAATCTCGTACCCCAACGCGTACGGGTTGAGCCGTCTCGCTGTCGGCTGCAAGACGCCAGCATGGAGGCGTGCGAACTCGAGATACTCGTCCGGCGTCAACTCGAGTTCGCGCACGATGCGTGCATGCCAAAACGTCGCCCACCCCTCGTTCACGACCTTGGTTTGGATCTGGGGCAGAAAATAAAGCATCTCCGCCCGGACGATCGCCACCACGTCCCGTTCCCAGTCCTCCAGGACCGGCGAGTACTCGTGGATGAAGAGCAAGAGATCCCGCACCGGTTCAGCCGGGAGCCGGGTTTCGCGCTGCCACGTCTCGCGCTCGTCCGCCGCATCGTCGGTCGGCTCGCCCAATCGCCAAAGATCCTCGTACGGCGACCTCGATCGCCGTTCCCGCTCCGCCACGCGCCGAACGGGAATCTCCATCAGACTCGGATCGACGTGCTCCTGGATCGCCAGCACCGCATCCAGCAACTGTTCGACCGCCTCCTTGCCGTGGGCGAACTCGTACCGCTCGATCCGCTCAGCGTGCACCGTCGCGATCTCGACCATATCCCGTCGTGTTCGAACGAAGTACGCATTGTTGGCGAAGAAGTCGGCATGCGCCATGACATGTGCAGCCACGAGCGTGTTTTGCAGGAGCGTGTTGGTCTCCAAAAGGAAGGCCTGACAGGGGTGGCTATTGATCACCAGCTCGTAGATCTTGCTCAAGCCGTAGTCGTACAGCGTCTTTTGGACTTGATACGCCTTCCCATGTGTCCAATGCGAGAAGCGTCCTGGCAGCCCGTATGCTCCGATCTCGTACATCACGGTTGCCGGCACGACCTCGAAGTGCACCGGCAGCGGGCGTAACCCCATGCGCTCCCCGATTTCCCAGATCGCTCCGATCCGGCGCTCCAGTTCGCGAAGTTCGCTCGGTGCCAACTCACGCACGCGCCACCTCCTGCCCCACCTCGGGACCGAAAAAGCGCTGCAGCGCCTGGTACACGTCCGCCTTCTCGGTGATCGTGACCATTACCAGTTTGGGACTACCGATCCGCTGCAATGTATGCATCAGCGTGCTCTGGTAGGTGTATCGCCCCTGCCGGATCTCGCCGTATCCGAAGAGGTTCGCGCAGCGCAGGAGCTCCTCAGCCAGTTCGCGGCAACGCTCGTTGTCGGACGGCCAGTTGTCTCCATCCGAGAAATGGAATGGATAAATGTTCCAACTGTCCGGCGGGTACGACTCGCGGATGAGCTGCAAGGCGAGCTCGTACGCGGTGCTCGCCCGCGTCCCACCACTCTCGCCCCGCGAGAAGAACTCCTCCTCGCTGACCTCCCGAGCCTCCGCGTGATGGGCGATGAACCGGATCTCGACTCGGTCGTACTTCGTTCGCAAGAAACGCACCATCCAGTAGTAGAACGCGCGCGAGACATACTTCTCGAACGTTCCCATCGAGCCGGAGACATCCATCATGGCGATAACGACCGCGTTCGACTCTCGCTTGACGTCCGGCTCCCACGTCTTGAACCGCAGGTCCTCGTTCGCGAAGTCTCCGATGCGCGCACGGCCACGCCATGCATTCCGCCGCAAGTTCTCCCGCAGCGTCCGCCGCTTGTCCAGGTTGGCGAACGGACCATGCCGGCGGATCTCGGTGAAGCGAACCGCCTCCGACTCGAGTTCCCGCAGCCGTTTTTCCTCCAGGTTGGGCAATTCGAGATCTTCGAAGATGAGTTCGCTCAGCTCCTCGATCGTCAGTTCCGCTTCGTAGTAGTCGATTCCCGGCTGGTCACCCGCTTGCGGACCGTCTCCCGACCGCTGGCCACCCCCTACCCGGCCCACCACGTCTCCGACGTGCGTTCCACCGCTGCCCTGCCCGACTTGCCGGCCGCTGTCCGGGTCGAAGCGGAATCGGTACTCCTCCAGCACCCGGATCGGTACCCGGATCACCCGCTTGCCGTCCGAGGTGATGAGCGACTGCTCGCTGACGATGTCCGCGAGATTCCGCTTGATCGCTTCCTTCACCTTTTCCATGTGTCGCGCTTGGTCGATCGCACCCTTACGGTGCAACGACCAATCGTCGCGCCGGATCGCCAGCGTGAACATGATCGCCACCTCCAGATGCTCGCCTCAGCGGCTCAAGAGCGCACCGACGTACTTCAAGAGCTCGTTCGCGCAGACCGGGCAGTAGCCGTGATGCTGAACCAGCCGATCGACCACCTCGTTCATCCGTCGCAACTGATCCGGGTCCGGTGTCTTGGTCGAGGTGGTGATTTTGACGACGTCGCGCAAGTCCGCGAACAGTTTGCGCTCGATCGCTTCCCGCAAACGGTCGTGCGACGTGTAATCGAACGGTTGCCCACGCCGCGCCATCGCCGACATCTTGATGAGCAGTTCCTCCCGGAACTGCCGCTTCTGGCTCTCCGGAATCCCGATCTGCTCCTCGATCGAGCGCATCAGCCGTTCGTCTGGCTCGAGTTCCTCCTCAGTGATCGGGTCGATCACCTTCGTCCGGTTGACGTAGGCTTCCAAGTTGTCGAGATAGTTGTTGAAGAGCGTCCGCGCTTGCTCCTCGAACGAATAGACGAAGGCCCGCTGCACCTCGCGCTTGGCCCACTCGTCGTACTCCTTGCGCGCCTCCGCGATCAGATTCAGGAGACGCTCGCGCTCCTTCGGAGTGATGCTGGTATGTTGCTCGAGACCGTCACGGAGGCTCCGCAAGACATCGATCGCGTTGATGCAGCGGGTCCCCTCCCGCACGATCGCCGCCGAGATCCGGTTGATCACATAGCGCGGCGAAACCCCGTCCATCCCCTCGCGCGTTGCTTCCTCTTGCAACTCTTTCACGTCTTGAGGCGTGTATCCCTCGACCACTTGCCCGTCGTAGAGCTTGAGCTTCTTCATCAGCGTTATGCCCGCCTTCCGGCTCTCCTCCAGGCGCGAGAGCACGGCGAACGTCGCGGCCGTTTCCAGGGTTCCCGGTGCGATGTGCACGTCGCGGATTCCGCTCTGCTTCAAAAGTTTCTGGTAGATCTTCACCTCGTCGGACACACGCAAGTTGTACGGTACTTTGACGAGGATGATCCGGTCTTGCAGTGCTTCGCTCCGCTTGTTCCCCACGAATGCGTTGTATTCGTGCTCATTGGTGTGGCTGATCACCACCTCGTCGGCATAGATCATCGGGAATCGACCGGTCTTGATGCTCTGCTCCTGCGTCAACGTCAGCAGCACGTAGAGAAAACGCTCGTCGACCTTGAGCATCTCGATGAATTCCACCAGCCCCCGATTCGCGATGTTGAGTTCCCCATCGAACCGGTAGGCTCGGGGATCCGACTCCGCCCCCACCTCACCGATCGTCGAGAGGTCGATGCTTCCCACCAACTCCGCGATGTCCTGGCTCTTCGGATCCGACGGCGTAAACGTCCCGATCCCGACGCGATGCTTCTCGGAAAACACGATGCGCACCACCGGAACGTCCTCATGACGCCCGCTGAACAGCTGCCCCGGTCGACTCCAGGGATGCTGCTCGTCACGCGGCGCCTCCTCCAGGTAATACCGGCACCACGGGCACAGTTCCCCCTCGATGTAGATCCCGTACTCGCGGAAAAGTTCGTCGCGCAGTGGCTCCGGTATCAGGTGCAGCGGCTCCTCGTGCATCGGGCAGCCCTTGATCGCGTAGACCGCTCCCCGATCCGTCCGGGTGTACTGCTCCAAGCCCCGCTTGAGCTTGGCCACGATCGTCGATTTCCCCCCACCCACCGGTCCCATGAGCAGGAGAATCCGCTTGCGAACCTCCAGCCGCTGCGCCGCTGACCGAAAGTACTCGACGATCTGCTCCAACGGTTTTTCCAGCCCGAAGATCTCGTCCGCAAAGAACCGGTAGCGGACGCGTCCGTCCGGCAGTTGCTCCACCCCCGCATCCATGATCATGTTGTAGATCCGGGCATGCGCCAGCTGGGCGATCTGTGGATTCGCCAGCACGAGCTCGAAGTAGTCAGCGAACGTACCTTCCCAGTGGAGTCGGGCTTCCTCTGCCCGGTAGGCTTCCAAGCGCTCCAAGAGATCCATGATCGCTCTCCGCTCCTTTCCCGCGTCGATCGCTGGTCCCGTCAGGTTCTGCATCGTCTGCGCAACACCCCCTTCCGACCGACAGGTACGGCCCAGGTTCACGCCTGCTGGCACTGCCGCACTTCGCCTCTGCCTTGGGAAAGGTGAACAGGCATTGCCCGCAGGAGGAAACCGGGCAATGGTCGAGCCATCATCGCTCGACAAAAAAACGTTCGCCAGCCGACCCCCACGGCCCATGGCCGTCGTAGAAGGACTCGGGATCGGCTGTCGAACGTGCGAGACCTCTGCACTATCGTAAACGTCCAGCGACCCTCCGTGGATTCGTCGACTTTCGTCACCTCACGATCAGTGCATTTCGGCCCCCACCCTCGTACATGAGTACCAGCGATGGTCGAGCCACCGCCCCGAGGAGCGCAGCGAGTCCACCGGAACCAGTCCAACCGGTGACTGGACTCCTTGTGAGCAGCGCGCATCCGGGCAAGCCTTTCCCCGGCACGAGGTCGGTCGCGGTCGTGCGTCTTAGCTCTTACCCCTGCATCGAACACAGCGGCGATCAGCTGGACGACCACCACGCCCGAGCGTCCGCAGCGAGCAGCGATGGGCAGCCCCACCAGCATCTCGGCGCTGGTGCTTTGCCAGTCTTTTCTCCCCGAGCACGGTCGCCGTACGCCTGCCCCGATCACTCCGGCGAACAGCCAGGGCGCAGCCACGATCTGCTCAGGGCATGCCGCGTGCAGACCCGCACGACGCCAGCGACCCGGCAGCCACCCTGCCACCAGCCGGCCAGCTTTCGGCGACGATCGGTGCTTGGGAACGTGTCGCTGGAGTGCTACGATCTCAACGTCGTCGCTCGTCGCGCTCGCTCGGGAGGAAGGCACCAAAATGGATCTCGACTGGGAACTCCTGCGGAGACTCTGCGAAGCACATGGTATCCCCGGACACGAGGAGCGGATCGCGGGGGTCGTGCGGGCTGCTCTCCAGCCGCTCGTCGATGAGTTCCACGTCGATGCCATGGGCAATCTCATCGGCAGACGCCGCGGCCGCAGCGATCGCCGCGTCATGCTCGCTGCCCACATGGACGAAATCGGTTTCCTCGTTCGTCACATCGACGAGCAAGGCTTTCTTCGTCTCCAACCGGTCGGCGGCTTCGATGCCCGCGTCCTGGTCGCCCAGCGCGTCCACGTGTGGTCCCGCACCGGTGATCCGCTCCTCGGCGCGCTCCAGCTCGCGACGAAGCCGATCCATCTGCTCGCTCAGGAAGAGCGCAAAGCGCCGACGGTGGAGGACCTGTACGTCGATCTCGGATTACCCGCTGACGAGGTGCGCGCTCACGTCGAGATCGGCGACATGGTCACCCTAGGCCGCGACTTCGCTCGCCTCGGACCGACGGTACTCAGCAAGGCCCTCGACGATCGTGTCGGGCTGTTCGTGATGCTGGAATCTCTCCGTCATCTCGAACACCACGAGGCGGATATCGTCGCGGTGGCCACGGTCCAGGAGGAAGTCGGCTTACGCGGCGCTCAGGCCGCAGCGTTCGGGCTCGAACCCCACGTCGGGATCGCGCTGGATGTCACCATCGCCGGTGATGTTCCGGGCATCGACCCCAAGGATCGTGTCACCTCTCTCGGAGCAGGTGTCGCTCTCAAGGTTTTCGATACGTCCCATCTCCCCAGCCGGCCGCTTCTCCAGCACCTGCGCGAGATCGCCGAGCGGGAGGGTATCCGCTACCAGCTCGAAGTCCTCCCGCGTGGGGGTACCGATGCTGGCGCTCTCCAGCGCGCCCGAGCCGGTATTCCGGTCGTCACGCTTTCCATTCCCACCCGTCACGTGCACACGGTCAACGAAATGGCGCACATCGAGGACATCGCTGCAGCCGTTCAGCTGCTCACGCGCTACCTCGCCGAAGCGCACGAGCGTTCCTATCACCCCTACGCATGGTGAGACCGCACCGCATCGCTCGGGATGGGTCGATGCAGCGACTACTGGTCTTCGTGTTCGTCTTCAGTCTTCTACAAAGCAGCGGGCTCGCGACGCTCGCCAGCGCAGGCGAGCCCGCGTTCCATAGCGCATCGTTCGTCATCGAGCCGACTGCTCCGCGCGCTGGCGATACCGTCACCGTGCACCTCAGCGTCGTCGATGCTCGAGATCAACCGGTGACCGGCCTCACAGGGCATACTCAGGTCCGACCGGTGATGAACACGGTCGACGAGGACACCGTCGCCGAAGTGGCTGGCCTTGCGGAAACTGGGCCCGGCGAATACGTCGTGACTGTCCCGCTCAACACCCCCGGTGAATGGCGGATCGTGGTCACTCTGACCGACGCGGTGCGGACACTCGAGCAGGCGACCACGATCGTGGTCGCACCGCGACTCGATCCCCCACCCCCCAGTCAGGCCCCCCTGGTGTTCCGCGGCAGTTCCTGGGTCACCGCACTGCGCGTCGATCCTGCCACCGGAAGTATCGTGCGTCTCCTCGGCGATTCCGCAGTGACCACCGCCGAGACCACCCTGCTGATCCGACGGGCCACGTCACCCCTCGGCCCGATCAGTCGTCTGTTCGGCGGCCAATGGCAACTGGAACTCACCTTCACCGATGCTCGAACCGGGCACGATCTGCGTGTCCCGCTCGGACCGATCCGCGCTTCTCTGCAACCCGGATCGTCCTCCACTCCAGCGATCGTCGTCGCCACTGCTGGACTCCCCACGCAGCCAGTCGTGATCGTCTACCGTGCCTGGCGTCTCGGTGAGGGTTGGCAGTCGGAACTCGTGCTCGTCGATACCCGCTCTGGCGATATCGTCGCCACGACGATCCTGCCGGGAGCACTGCGCGGGACCCAGCTCCTCCCGCGCGTGGCAGCCACACCAGAGGGAACGATCGTCGTGCTCGAGCGTGCTCTCTCCCTCCAGGCGACCGGCGAGGCCCGTGTCACCACCCTGGCGACCACCGCCCTGGCCATCCAGGCCACCCGGCGCTGGTCCTTCTCGACGACCGGCTCGCCCGACGCTGATTGCTTGGCCAACCCCGCACTCGATGGCGGAGTGCTTGGCCGGGTCAGCCCGCGCTGGTTCGCCTGGTGCCGAGATCTCTCCGGAACCTGGCTGGGGCTCTGGGACCTTCCTTCAGGGATGCTGCTGGCGCGCCTTCCACTCGATCCGACTGCGACCGTGCTGCTTCCCGCTCCTGACGGGCGCGAACTCTTCCTCGTCGAGACCAGACAGCGACGCCTCCTGGCTCTCGACGCGGAGGTCGGTCGCGTTCGGGAGTCCACACGCTCCCCGCGCGACACGTCCACGCGCTCTCTGCGGGACGAGTTCGCCCGATTTCTGGCACCGTCCGCTCGTGCTGCCTCCTCCTCCGAGCTGCGCGCCGCGCTCTCACCGGACGGCCGCCTGCTCTACGCAGTGTTCCCAACGATCACCGACGCTGGGGACGGTCTCTGGGTCTTCGCAACCGCGACGCTCCAGCCGGTCGATCGGCTGCTGCTCGGCTGGCTGGTCCATGGGGTGGTCGCCGCACCGGACGGTACGCTCGTCGCCGTGACCGATGGTCCCACCGGCGACCGCCTCGTCGTTCTCGACAACGACCAGCCACGGCTCATCGTGACCGTACCCGAGCGCATCACGGAACAGTTGAAGTGAAGCGAGAGGAGCATACGATGGCGAACCTGAGCAAGCGTGAACGTGTCGAAGCTGCCCTACAGGGCGAACTGGTCGATCGCCCACCAGTTTGCTTCTGGCACCACTTCCGTCCCGAGGGGTCGGGATATCGTCTCGCCGAGCTCACCTACGACTTTTTCATCTGCCGCTTCGATCTCGACATCGCCAAACTGATGCCGGATCTACGCTATCCGTTCCCGCGCCGGACGATTACCACGCCGGACGATTGGTACCTCGTCGACTCGATCGACTTCCGCACGAGTCGCTACGCCCGCGAATGGGTTCGGGCCGTTCGTCGCCTCCGCGAACTGGCTGGCCCCGAGGTTCCCATCGTCGTCACGATTTTCAGCCCGCTGACTCAAGTCCTCTACTTTGTGGCCGACCATCAGCTGTTTCAGCAACACGCTGTCGAGCGACCAGCCCTCCTGCACCAGGTTCTGGCCATCATCGCCGAGAACGTGCGGCAGCAGATCGAGCTCGTCCTGGCAGCCGGAGCTGATGGCATTTTCTTTGCGCTGCAAGGCTGCTCAGCGACCGTCATGCCGGTCGAGCGCTATCGCGAGTTCGGTCGACCCTATGATCTCCTCGCTCTGAGCGGTGCCGCGGACGCCTGGCTGAATATCCTTCACGTGCATGGCGAACGCGATCTCTACTTGGACGAGGTCCTCGACTATCCGGTTCGAGTCCTCAGCTGGAGCGACCGCCGTGCTGGACCATCGCTCGCCCAGGCAAGGCAGCGCACCACCAGGTGCCTCATGGGGGGCTGGGACGAGTTCGGGCCACTCGCTCGCGGCCCTGAGGAAGGCATCCGCGACGAAGCACTCGATGCATTCCGACAGACTAACGGTCGGCGGCTCATCCTTGCCAATGGCTGCTCGGTTCCCGACGATACCGACGAGCGCTGGCTCGCCGCTGCCCGTCGCATCGTCGACGAGCTCGCTTCCTGATCCCGGTTCATCTCGCCCACCAGCGGAGCGAGAGCCCAGCCACGCCGACGCTCGGCACAGGAGGTATCCGCGCACCGGTCTGCGCCAACATCGTCCGGATCGGTGCTGGGATCAGGTCAACCGCACCGCCGAGCGTGGGCTCGCGGTGCGCCGCTGGTCTTCATGCGGCACGTCCTCCGGCTGCCTCGCGAACGCCTCGCGGACAGGAGAAGGGAACCAAGCGTCCTAGGCTCCCGGCAGGACCGTGAGCGGCACGCGCTGAGCCAGCGTCCCGTTCAAGAGAACACTCACCGAGTACTCGACCGGCTCGCCGCCGCTTTCCGCCGGGAGATCGAACGGGAGCGAGACCCAGTTCGCCAGCAAGGTCAGGCCGCTCACCGTTTGCCGGTTCCATTCCTGCCCCGCCCGTTCCCACACGACCTCGAGGACGTCGCTCGCTTGCAGGTCACGCACCAGGACCGCGACGTAGAGCCGAGCCGGACCGCGCACCTGCGTGACGCGCGCTCCCACCGGCACACCGGTACCCGGCTCCACAGCCCGAACGATCCGCAGGTCCTCCACCACCGCGTTGCCCACCACGGGAGCCTCCGGTGTCGGCGTCGCTCCAGCGATCAGGAAGCTCCCCTCGGCGATCGGTTGCTGACCGGCGAACACCTGAACGCTGTACAGCCCGGGCGGCAATGGTTCCGCTCGTTGCAGCGTGAAGCTCCGCACGAAGGCCGTGCGCAACTCGTCGGGTCCCAGTTCGGTCAGGACGCTGCCGTTGACTGACCACCGGCTCCAAAGCTCTTCTTGAAGATCCGGCGGCACATCGGTCAGGATCGCCACGACTCGTGTCGTCCCGAGCGGAAATTCGCTCATTGCCTGGATCGTACCGCTACCCGAGAAATCGGTCGCGAAAACGAGGCTCGTCTCATCGCTGGCTGGCCCACGCCCGCTCCCCACGGTGAAGACGACCGAATCGACGAAGCGGTCGTCCAAGAACAAGCGCACGCTGTACTCGCCGCTCGGCAGTGGTGTCGCCGACTGAAACCCGAGCGCGATCCAGCGAGCGCCCCTGATCGATTCGCGAATCTCGCGCTCCGAACGCCCGATCTCGGTTGCGCCGCGGAGCCATACCGCGGTCAGGCGTGCTCCAGCTGGCATGTCGCTGGCCCGCACGACCAGATAGAGCTGTTTCGCGTTCACTGGGAATGCGCTGCTCTGGTCCTTCGGCGCCTCGTCGTTCCCGACTTCCTTGGCCAGCACCAGCTGCCCGATGATCGGATCGAGGGGTCGAGCCTCGGTATTGGTATCCGGCGTCAGGACGCTCGCCGCAGCCGGTGTCGGTGTCGGCAATGGCCGCTGGCTCTGCACCACCGGAGCAGTACATGCGCCCAGGAGGACCATCGCCAAGAGCAGTACCGGAAGCGCTTTGTCCATCAGTGATCCGCTCCCCTACCGCCCGGTCGCCGATAGCGACCGAACGCCGCCTGATATTCCTCCGCTGCTTCCTGCGCCGTCAGGTGCACGTAGATCCGCGTCGTCACCGGAGAAGCATGGCCGAGAATCGTCTGGACTGTCGATTCTCTCACCCGTCTCCGTACGAGCTCGGTCGCCAGTCCGTGTCGGAAGGAATGAGGAGTCACTGCGAACTCCACGCCAGCCTCCTCGCTGAGCCGACTCACCAGCGCCTGCACCGTCCGCGGGGCGATCGCCTTCCCCGGTTGACCCGGACGATCTCGCCCACTGAACGCCGGAAACGCATTCACCCCCCGTCCGCTGTCACCGCGCGCCCGCCAGTACGCTGCCAGCGCCTCGGCGGTCTCGCTGTCGAAGTGTACGGTACGGCTCTTGCCACCCTTGGCCCGGTAGATCCGCGCTGTGCCGGTTTCCAGGTCGATGTCTTGACGGCGCAACGCACAAAGTTCCGAGACCCGTACCCCCGTACGGAAAAGGAACAAGATCAATGCCCTCACCTTGAGTCGGCGGAGCTCCTTGATCGGATCGCTCTCTGGAGCCAGGCGGCGGACATGGTCGACGATCCGTTCCAGATCGCTCGTGCGGACATCCGGCGGTGGGGGAGTGAACCGCGGAAGGACGGTTGCGGCCCGCACGCGTAGTTTCTCCGTCGAAAGTCCGGTGTGGAGATCGAACGAAATCAGGTAACCGTAGAACTTGCGCACCGCTGCGAACGTCGTCTGGGCCGTCCGCATCCGCGAGACTTGCTCGGGCGTTTTGATGTCTTCGGGCACGAGATCGCGCAAGAACGCGATCGCATGCTCCTCGCGGAGCTCGCTCACCGCTGCCTCAGGCGAAAGCCCTTGCACCTCCTCCAGGTGACGGAGAAACTTCCGCAACGCCAACGCGTAGGTCGTACGACTGCGCGGCGAAAGCCGCAGATCATTGAGAAAGCGAGCGACCGCCTCTTCGATCGTGATGCCCATGGGCTCGTGCCTCCCCATCGCGTCGAGATTATAGCGTACGGACGCGATATCGCCATCGGTCTCACGGCGATGCCCTCTAGACACGTCGATCGACTCGGTGGTAAGACTAGCCACGAGCCAGCAGGCCACTGCGCCTGTGGGGGTGTTGGCTCAGTACCTGGGGAGTCGTTCGATGCGAATCACTCGGCTCCTGCCCGCATGGGATGAGACCCAGCCACGTGTTCGCGCGGCAATGTTCGAACTTGGCCTCATGGTGAGCCTCTTTTCGCTGTACTTCGTCACGCGGGGAATCGCCGCTGGACGCGCGTACGATGCATTCCAAAACGCCTTTTTGGTGATGCGCCTCGAAAGCGCACTCGGTCTCGCGATCGAGCAGCAGCTTCAGCGAATCGTGCTCGCCACTCCCGTGCTCGTCACCTTCCTCAACGGGATCTACGCTTTTACGCACCTGTGGACAGTGCTCCTGTTCGGCACGTGGGCATTCTTCCGTGTCCCCGACCGCTACCGTGAAGTGCGCGCGACCTTCCTCGCCATCCTCGGCGCTGGTCTCTTGTCGTACACTCTGTTCCCGCTCGCTCCGCCCCGCTTTTTTCCCTGGCGTGGCTTCGTCGACACCCTCGCCCTGATGCGCGGTGTCAACTACGATCACCCGGGAATCGCAACGCTCTACAATCCCTTCGCCGCCATGCCGAGTCTCCACGTCGCCTTCGCTGTTTTCGTCTGCCTGGGGCTCTTCCGGTTATCCGGCAATCGCCTGCTGCACGGCGTCGGCATGCTCTATGCCGCTTTGATGACGCTCGCTGTCATCGGCACTGGAAATCACTACGTCCTCGATTGCCTGGCAGGAACCGCCCTCGCCGCCGCAGCGTGGGCCATCGTCCCGCGGCTCCTCGGCCGCTCCGCCCGCGAAGCGATCCCCCTCCCTGCGGTCGCTGTTGCCCGCTCCCGATTCGGCCAATACCGATCGTGAGCATCGTTCTGCTCCCACAGCTCGCGCCAGCGACTCCGAGCAACCCATACCCTATTGCACCGCTTCCTCGGCATAGTTCACGACGGCCCTCGACACCGGCGTCAGCCACTCCCGCTTTTGACTCGACCAGTCCTGGTCGCGCGGAAAGTCGTCGCCCGAGCACACATCCCGCTCGTCCATCTGCACCAGCTGCTTTTTCTCGAGTAGAACGCGAACCGATTGCTCGATGATGCCGCCCAGGGTTCGCCAGGACCACTCGCGTGGCAAGAAACGGACTCGTCCATCTCGGAACGCGAGCGGATAGCCCCGCCGAGCGACGCAACAAAAGACGACCACGTTCTCCGTCCGAGCGACCCGGCTCAGAAAAGCGATCGCATCCCCGCTCCGAAGAACAGGATCCACGATGATCGCATGCGGGCGCCACGAAGACAGCAAACACTGAGCCTCACCGAGATCGTCTACTCCTCGCACCTGTGCCCATGACTCCAGGGCACGAGCCATCCCCTCCCGAAACGACCTTTCGTCGTCGACTACCAAGATGCGCCAGCCTGCCTCCACCGATCGCCCCCGGTCGACTTCCCAACGTCACTATGGTGACCGTTCGGCACGGCCGGCACCCCCACCCAGGCCCGATAGTCCCGGTTTGGCCCGTCCCTCTCGGCCAGGCCGGAAAGCACGCGCGAACCGGGCGCAGTCCTAGGCAGGGAGTCCTCACCCCAGCACTGACGAGTTGGCGGTCCCCGACCCCTCACCTGGGGTCGCCGACCTTCGCTGCCCCCTACCAGTGAACTCGTGATGGGACCTCTCCAGATCATCCAGTGACGAGTGTCCTCGCGGATGCATCGGACCTCCAGACGGCAGGCAAGGCAAGATCGCAGCTACAGAAACGGTCCTCGGGGACACGATGGGCAAACGCAGCAGACTGGATACTTTGCCTCGCACCACCCGACCCACCGTTACCCGATTCCGGCTCGGCAGCAGAAGCGACTGCCAGCGGCCGTGGCAGGTGCGATGCTCGGCAGATCGCGACCTCCCAGGATTTCCACCCGGTCACCCGCTCGCTCCCGGAGACTCGAGCGCAAGAGCCTCTGAGCAGGGCAGGAGAACGACCCAACGCTGCCCCACGTGTGGATCCATCAGCGATCGACTGGTCCACGCAGCGTATCGTCTCGTCTCCTGCGATGCGCCCAGCTCGCGCTCCGACCAGCGCTCCGAATCGCCCACTGCTGCCGAGCGAGCCGATACCAGCAAGCGCTCGCGCAGTCCCGCACCGTCACGTCTCTCGGCCGTGGCTGGTCGCGAGCGAGCTTCCGCACGAGGTTGGCCAGCTTCTGGCGGAGCTTGGCTTCGCTGGCAGCGTAGACGCTGAACCGACCACCCTCAGGGCGGACCCGGGACTCGCGATGACTGTCCGACCGTCGTCGTACCGACACCGTGGCGTTGTAACCCTCTTCCCAGCTCGGTCGGGTATCAGGAGCTGGTGGAGGTAGACCGGGATCGAATGCACGCTCAGGGCAGGCAGATGCGGTTTTTGTGGCTCAGCCGGCCATCCCGACCGATCACCGACTCTCTGAGCAGCACAAAGCCGATGACGCCCCCAACCGTACGATCCGTCTCGCTCGAGCACACACCGGACGGGGATCGTGCGGTGCTGGTGCGCGGGTCAGACGCTGTCGATCGATGAAGGCCAGCAAAATCTGGCGAGGCAGCCCGGCCAGTGCCGAGAAGCCAAGGCACTCGGATCAGCCCGCCGAAGCAGCGATCGTGAAGCCAGCTGCCTCGATCCCGTTCCGGATCGCTTCCTCGGGCACCTGCTCCTCGCTCACGACACGCACGATTTTTTGCGCGAGGTCCACCTCGATCTCCTGGATTCCCGCGATCTTCCGCAGTTCTTCGGTGATCGCCCGCACGCATTGCTGGCAGCTCACGTCCGGAACCCGATGCGTCCGCGTCACCATTGCATGCCTCCCACCATCATGATCCTCAGCAATGCCGCTGAATACCCCACAGGGGTATCGCATATCATTATACCGCGTGGGGCTGACTCGACCAAGTCCGCTACGGGTTTCGCACGCCGAACCTCGTGCTCACTTTTGAAGCTTCCGACGGATCGCCTCCCCGCAGCGAGCCACGTCGGGCTCGCCAGGCACTCTTCTCCTACCGCTGCTCCCCTTTTGAGCCCGGCTGGAGTCCACGTGGGCACCCCAGACGTTCGGTCGTCGGAGCAGAAGCCGTTGCAACACCACACGCCCGGCCGTGTCGGAATTCGGAGCAGGAGAAACTACGCGCGGCTCGCACCTGCCTCGGAAAGTGGTTTCCCGCGCTGCGGCACATCGTGCGAGAACCTCACCCATCGATCGAGATCCAGGAAAGCGCGCATGTTTCCATCGAGATCGAGACCGAGGTGAACTCATCATCGCCGAGCGCGCAGCGTAGAGCGCGGTTTCGTCTCTCCTGAGCAAGGCCAGTCCTCCTGCCGCAACGCCCAATCGCCGCCCGGCAGATGCGGTTCCGTCCCAGCTGAGCGAGCCCGGTTCCCTTTCCCCTCAGCAATGCCGAGCGGCTCGGGCACGCGGAGCGCAGTCGCGGACTCCAGGCACCGTTGCGATCACCAGCGAACCGCCGGATCGATCGCGCCGTACACGACCGGCCGTTCCAGCGGTGTCTCGCGGATATGCCAGCACAGGTCGGAAAGCCCCTCTTGGAGAGCTCTTTCCACACGGCGGATCTCGACGCGCCTGACCGACGTGACTGTCTCGCTGCATCGCCCCACCCGCTGAAACATGCCGGGAAGCGTCCCCGAACTCCCCATGCGAGGGTGTCTCGGCGTATCCTTGCCCGGGAGGGAAGCGTGATCAGGCTGGCGCGTACGGTCGGAATCAAGTTCCTCTTCACCAATCGAGTCCCGCTCGCCGTACTGGATCTCGTGCTGCGCCTGGCCAGCGCTGCTGCCCTTTCTCCAGCTGGCCGTTACCGCTTTCTCCTGGCCGGAATCCATCCCCGCTCGCTCACTACGACCTTGCGTCGCGTTCGTCGGCTGCACGACTGGCCTCGCGCTTGGGTGCGTGCCGCTCACGACTATCTGCTTGCCGCGCACGAACGTGCTGTCGCTGGCGAGGTGCGACTCGCCGCCGAGTACCAGCGTGTCGCTGCACTCTGCTACCACTTCGCGCATGTCCTGGCGCTCGGTGATCACCGGTACCGGCAACAGCTCTATACCAGCGCGGTACGCTTGTTCCGCGCCGCAGCGCCACATCTCGAGCGTCCCATCATCCCGATCGAAATTCCTTGGCACGGTATCGCGCTTCCCGGCTATCTCTGCCTACCCAGCGATCGCCCCGCGCCAGTCGTCGTCTTTCTCAATGGGGCGAGCACTGTCAAAGAGGAGATGATCGGGTGGGCTCAACCTTTTCTCGAGCGCGGGCTCGCCGTCCTCGCGCTCGATACGCCAGGAAGCGGGGAGATCGCCGACAGCGTGCCTGCTGCCCCTGGACAGGAAGATGTCGGCTGGGCTATCGTCGAGGCGGCCCGCACCTTACCGGGTGTCGATCCGCGCCGCACTGCGCTCCTCGGTGTCAGCCTGCGCGGTGCCTACGCCGTGCAGCTCGCCCACGCTGTCCCCGAGTTCGCAGCAGCGGTCGCGGTCACTGCTCCCTTTGATCCTCATCCGTACGTGGGCGCGCTCGGCGAACTTGTCCGTCACGACGTGGCCTTGGCCGCTGGAGTAACGCCTGAGGATCTTCCCCGTCTCGCACCGACGCTCTCCTTGGAGCCGATCGCACCCTCCCTGCGCACCCCTCTTCTGGTGGTGGGTGCTGGCAACGATCTCGTCGTGCCCCCCTCGGAGTCACTGCGCCTCTATCGGGCCGCTGGTAGCATCAAGCACCTGCTCTTTTTCGAGCGGGCGAATCACGTCGCCTTCACTCACCTGGAGCAATGGACAGCGCTCGCCGCAGCCTGGCTCGCCGTCATGCTGGGGGTCTGAGCTCAGGTCGCTGTTCCCCACCGTCCGGGGTTTCCGCTTCACCGACCAGCGCTGGCTCCTTGGGTACCGCTCCATTCTCGCTGTCCACCACCGCCAGCGCGGCCCTTTCCTCTGCTTGCCGTGCCTCCAGTGGCTCCTCGGGATCGGGAAGCGGCGGGGGAACCAACAGCTGGTACTGGCTCAGGATCGATCGCAGCTGTTCCTCGTTCAATTCGTCCCACTGCAGGAGTTCTTCGGTGATAGCGGTGACCGCCGCGCGGTTCGCCTCGAGCAACCGCTTGACGTTCTGGAACTGCCGCTGCAACAAGCGCTCGATCCGCTGCTTGCGATAGAGATCCGGAACCAGTTGGTTGTAGGTCAGCCCGCTGTAGAGTGAACCGTCCATCCCCCAGGCCGAAACCATGAGATTAGCGAGATGGGTCGCCTGCGCGAGGTCACTCGTCGCACCGGTCATCTGTGTCCCGAGGAAAAGCTCCTCCGCTGCCCGAGCCGCCAGCGCCACCTGGATATCGGCCAACAGCTCTTCTCGAGTCTTGGTGAAGCGTTCCTCCGTGGGCTTCGTCGCCGAGAAACCCAGAGCCTCGCCGCGCCGGATGATCGAGACCTTGACCACCCGCTCCTTCGGCTGCAGCAGGAACTGCGCCAGCGCATGCCCCGCCTCGTGATACGCGATGCGACGCCGCTCGTCGAGCGACATCGTCCGGATCGGCTGCCGCAGCCCCAGCTCGTGCGTTTCCCGCGCTGCCGTGAAGTCCTCGTACGTGATGTAGTTGCGCCCTTCGAAGTGAGCGTGGATCACTGCCTCGTTGATGACGTAACGGATCGCGGCCGGTGTATAGCCGATCGTGTCGTGCACCATGTAATCGATCGGGATATTCGGATCGTGCTTGACCTTGGTGAGGTAATACTCCATGATCTCGCGCCGACCCTCCGCACTGGGCAGATCGACAACGATCTTACGATCGAAGCGCCCCGGTCGCAACAACGCAGGGTCGAGCGTATCAGGCAAGTTGGTCGCCGCGATCGTCAGCACGGGCGGAAGTTCGGCCCTCCCTCGTCGCAGTCCCAGAAAGCGGAGGAAGCGCCCGATCAGCGTGACCTCCTGTGGCGGTGGGTCGAGTTGCAAGAGCAGCTCGTTCAGCATCGCGCTGCCCCCCCACCCGAAGAGCGGCCCCATAAACCCTTGTCCAGCATAGCGCCCGCCGCGCGCTTGGCCGATAGCGTCGATTTCGTCGATGAAGAGAATGCACGCGCCATACTTCCTGGCCAGCTTGCGCGCCTTGCGATAGAGCATCATGATCCGCAAATTGCTCACGCCGAAGAACATGTTCTGGAATGAGGGAGCACTCGCGTAGCCGAACGGTACGTTCGCTTCCGTCGAAATGCACTGAGCGAGATACGACTTTCCCGTACCGGGAGGCCCAACGAGCAAGAGCCCGCGGATCGCCTCGCCCCCCATCTCTTTGAACTCTTTGATCCCCTTGAGCAACGTCACGATCCGGCGCGCGCTCTCCAGCACCTCGGGATTTCCCTTGTAGTCGGCAAAGCTCACGCCGGTCTCGCCCGGCTTGATCCAGTAGGTCCGGCCTCGTCCGAGGAACCAGAAGATCGCGGCGAACTGAACGATCACGAAGACGATCGCGAAGGCGATCTGCAACAGCGCAAAGAGAACTGTGAGGACGATCGGCCCCCAGGTGGCCCGCGCTGGCCAAGCCCAGGTGTAGAAGGCATAGCCGAGAGCAGCCAGCGTCAGCAGGCCGCGAAAGTGGGAGCGAACGAGATCAGCGACCCCGACGATCACGTCGTCGATCTGCTGTTCGAGCTCGTCCCAGTACCGACGTCGCTCGCGCGGCTTGGGAATGGTCTGTGTTTGTCCTGTCATGGGCTACCACCCTCACTGAAGTTGCGGCGTGTCGACAGTGAAAATGAGGCCATCGGCGCTGACCCAGAAGATCTGATAGACCATACCACGCTGATCGTTGGCGTTCCGCACTTCGGTCACGTAAAAATAGTAGGCCTGCCCATCGGGCAACTTGTAGCCTCCCACGTAGGTGCTGTCTCCGAAGCGGAATCCCTGCTGTTGCAGGAGTTGCACTGATTGCCGAAACGTTGCCAGGCTCTCGCCGCTGGCCAAGCGGCGTGCTTTCGATTCCGGACTCAAGGTCTGCCACATCCGCTCGGCGTCGAAGTTGCGTTGTGCCTCGAGATAGGCGCGCACACTGGCGGGTGGCGCGATGAGCGGCGCCGCCTGCACTGGCGACTCTCGCGGCTGAATCACTGGCTGAGGTGCCAACGTGCGATAGGCATAGTACCCACCTAACGCGATGAGCAGGGTAACCAGAAGATGGCGCCAGGCGAGTCGGATTACCCGGATCGTCACCCAAAGTGTCTTACGGAGGACAACCCGTACCACCTGCGCCAGCGCGATCAGTGGCCAAAAGAGGACACGCAAGCGGCGTCGACGAGTGGGGCCAGGAAGCTTTGGAACGGTCGAGACCGGAGCTGTCACTGCCATCGCGGAAATCGTTTCCTCGTCACTCGAGCAGAACAGCGCCTGTCGAGAGTGTAGCATGAATGGCAGAGCGCGGACAGCACGAGCGGAGAGTCACACGCGGCAACCCGACTCAGCAGAAGCGAGCCGGCTGCGGGCAGCGAACTTCCACCACTCACTGAGAGGCGGGCCGGGGCTAGCTCTCGTCAGCGATCACCGAGCGAGGTGTGATCGAGTCCGCGCACCGGTGCACCGGCACGCGCGAGATGACGCTCGGGCCTCTCCACCCTCCTGATCGCATCGGACGTTGGCCCGAGCGAAGACTCCCGTGCCTATGGTGGGTACGGTTATCCCCTGTCGTCCACCTCAGTGCGCTGCCAGTCGCTCGACCAGGCTGCGGCCAGTCGGCGCCTTACCGGTTGCCTCCGCGATCCGATCCAGTCGCTCATAGCCGAGCTGAACGAAGCGCACACCGAGCCAGCGCAACGGTTCCGGTTCCCAATCCTTCAGGCGATGGCTGGTCATCGGTAATCGCGTTAGCTCGCTCTCCTGCCCGGTGATCAGGTCGGCCAGGATGCGTCCGGCCAAGTTCGCTGTCGCCACCCCCTGTCCGGTATAGCCGCAAGCAAGCGCGATACCGCTGCGCGGATCGTAGCGCATGGTCGGCATCCAGTCGCGAGGCACCCCGAGCGGTCCACCCCAAGCATGCGTGAAGCGCACACCATGGAGGCGGAGTGCAGGGAACCACTCGTAGCACATGTGCCGCAACATCTCGTGGGTCGGACCATGCCGATCGTAGGCATCGGCGATGCGCGAGCCGAAGCGATAGGGCGCGCCGCGCCCACCGAACATGATGCGACCGTCCGCGGTTCGCTGCAGGTAATCAACGGTGAGCCGCTGCGATGAGAGCAGTTCGCGGTTCTCCCAGCCGATCTCCTGCCACACCTCGTCCGGAACAGGCTCGGTGAGCACGATCAGCGAGTAGATCGGAATCAGTGCCCGCTGCAAGGGAGCTAGCTGCGAGAGATACGCCTCACCAGCCAGGACGAGCACGCGTGCCCGGACTTCCCCTCGCGGTGTACGGAAGAAGGGAGAACTGCCTCCTCGGAAACCGACGACCGGCGTCTCCTCGAAGATCACGGCACCGCGCCGCTGCAGCGCGCGGGCCAGGCCACGCACCAGTCGACCCGGGTGGATGACCGCTCCATGCGCCGAGTACAACCCAGCCACCACCTTGGTCACCCGGACGCGCTGACGAACCGCCTTGACTGACAGCCATTCGGCATAGTCGGTGATGCCGAGACGCTCGAGCGTGCGTGCCGTTTCCTCCAGAGCAGGCACTTGATGCGCCCCGCGAGCGAGCCGGAGGACACCGCCCCGGTGAAAATGCGCGTCGATCCCCTCGACCTGGAGCACACGCTCGACTTCGTCGACTGTCGCACGCATGGCGTAGTGGATCGCACGCGCCGTCTCCTCACCGTAGCGTTCTGCCAACTCCCCGAGCGAAACAGGAAACCCCGGATAGAGCCATCCCCCGTTGCGTCCGGAGGCGCCGAAGCCAGCGATCCGCTGTTCCAGGATAACGACCTTCAAGCCCGGCTCACGCTCGAGCAGGTAATAGGCCGTCCACAAGCCCGTAAAGCCAGCGCCGAGAATGGCGACATCGGCCTCGTAGGTCCCCTCGAGGGCGGGGCGCGGAGACAAGTCGTCACCGCACGTTTCCAGCCAGAAGCTGTACTGACCATACACGCGTCGCGGGTCAAGTGTCCCGGCCATGGCTCGTCCTCCCCTACCGCACGCAGTATGACCCAGCGCCAAGCGCGGAACAAGCCCGGCGCAGGGATCGGGTGCACCAGCAGCCCGTGAGGTACGGCCCCCGAGACGCGCCTCAGCCTGCCCGGTGATTCATAGTCTGCCCGGTCACCAGCAGCGCCCTCACCGCATTCAGCTCGTACCCTCGACACGACCACTCTCCTCTCCCTCATCCCTACACACCGGACGCCACACCGCTCCTCGGGCGAGATAGACTACCCGGAGTCCCTGGCGCGCCCCCTCGCCCGCCGCCTGAACCGCTTTCCCGTTTTACCCCTGCCGCTGGCACCGACGTCTCGCGTTGTTGATCAGCTGCGCCAGCTCGTCTCCCCACCGCTCCGACGGAGTCGCCCGGGACCTGCTGCCGTTGCTCGCTGTACCGCTCGCGTACGTACCGGGCAGCCTTGTCGCGTGCGGCCTCCCAGCAGTTCAGCCACAGGGTCCGACCTCGCGCCACACCGCCCAGACCCCAAATTACTCGCTGCGCTGATGCGACAGCACAGGCGCCGCTTTGCGCCAGGTCATGGCATCACCGCCCTACTCCCCAGCTGCGGAAAAGACCGCTGCACCAGAACCGGCTCGCGTCCTCGGCTCGGGCATAGACACCCGAGAGTTCCCCCATGCCGAAACCTCCTCCCGTCGCTTCATCTCCTCTACTGGGCGTCAGTGGGAGTCGGCGGGTCAACTGCTTCACTGCCACGTGCCCCAGGCAGACGACCGCTGATGCGGAAATGCATTCCACCCGGCTCGGCTTTCCCGCCTCGGCTTCGTCCTGCCGGACTGGGCCAGGGGCACTGCGTACTCACGCCCCCGGTTGCCTCCTCAGCCCGGACGCCAGACCTGCAGCGCTGGAACCCGGGCGCCTGTGCGGCAACAGGTTAGGAGGCAGAGGACAGGCAAGCCGGCGCTCCAGGTTCGCGGATCGCTCAGTCTCGTCCAGCACCCTCCGGACTGGTCTCCGGTGCACGAGGGGACAGTGCTGCAGCCGGTACGGAGCGAGCAACGGCATGCCCGTCGTCCAGCGGCTCGAGCCCCCTCCAGGGCAGGTAGACCTCGCGCCCCTGCTCCTGGAGAAGCAGCCTCGCGGCGAGAGGCTGGTACCCGCGCACGAGGTCAGCCGAGGCGATCGTCTCCGCCAGCTCGTCGGCAACGAGCTGATCGGTGAATCGCCCCTCGGAGCCGGCGAGCAACCTCAGCTGAGGGGCGAGGTCGTTTGTTTGGACAGGGTCGCTCTTTGCTCCCGGCGAGAGCGCCCCGTGCTTCTCGTCCTCCTCACTGACACTCGTTCGGTACTTCCGCCAGTCAGTAGGCAGTAGCATCGGCTCCCGATTGCCCCGTACACTCGCCATGCGCGTCGGCAGAGCGCAGGAGGCTGACGATGACGACTGACGGGTCCGGAACGATCGATCGAGCGTTTCTGCAAGCTGTACGCAAAGCGGCGGGTTTCCGTGCCTCGCCGCGCCAGATCATCCCCGTGGTTCGCGCGCTGACTGCCCGGCAGAGGCCAGTCACGCCGGAAGTGGTGGCGCGCCTGCTCAGCGAAATTGAGCAGGGTGAACGGTCAGCTCGCCAGCGACGCAACGCCGAACTCTGGCGAGAACTGGGGACCTACCTGGCTCTAGAAGGAAAACCAGCTCATCCTGAAGCGCAGCGCGCTCTGCTCGGCCGTATCCGTCGCATCCTCGGCGAGCGTCATTCCGACCGAGTTCTCTTGGAGGTCGCGGTCGCGCTCGGTGCAGCTGGGTATCCGATCGAGGCCCGCACGGCTGCCGACGCAGTGCGGTGGTTGGAGAGCAAGCTCGGTCCCACGCTCACTGCCGAGACGATCGAGCCGTACCTCGCGCAGGCCGTCGCCGCAGTCTCCACTGCGCCTCCACCCGCCGGGCAATCGCGCCGGCGATCTTCCAGCCGCCGCGCCCCCTGATACCCACCACGGAGTGCCATGCTGGAGCACTAGCGGGCAGCCGCGAGTTCGCCAGCCAGCGCCTCGCGCACGACAGCGGCCATCCGGGCGATCCCCTCGTCGATCTGCTCGAGCGTCACTGCACTGAACGAGAGGCGCAGGTGTTGATCCCCACTCCCGTCGCCATAGAAGGCCGGGCCGGGGATGAAATCGACCCGTCGCTCGCGGCAGGCCGAGAGGAGCGCGCTCGCGCTCAAGCCTTCCGGCAGAGTGAGCCAGATGAAGAAGCCGCCGTTCGGACGCGTCCAGCACACCCCTTCCGGCATCTCCCGCTCCAGGGCTGCCAGCATGCGCTCGCACTTTTCTCTGTACAGCCGACGCAACTCGGCAACGTGCGCGTGGTAGCGGCCAGTGCGCAGGTACCAGTCAGCCAGCGCTGCCGTGAAGCTGTTCCGGAGCGCATCGATCCGCGCTCGGGCGAGTGTCGCCACGATCGGCGCTGGACCGACCACGTAGCCCAATCGGAGTCCAGCCGCGATCGTCTTGGAGAGCGTCCCGCAGTACAACACGTTTCCTGGTGCAGCCAAGCTGTAAATGGTCGGTGGGTACTCTCCGCGGAAGCGAAGCTCGTAATAGGCATCGTCTTCGATGATGAGCAAGCCCCGCTCGTCAGCCAGGCGAGCCAGAGCCTGTCGGCGCTCGAGCGAGGTTTCCACGCCAGCCGGATTTTGGAAGGTCGGCAGCGTGTAGAGAAACTTGGGACGCCGCCCCTCGCGCTCCAGTCGATCGAGTGCAGCAGCGACCCCGTCCGGATCGATTCCGTGTTCGTCGATCGGGATACCGACCAATTCCGCTCCGGCCAGCTTGAACATGCTGGTTGCCCCCATCCACGCCGGGGCATCGATCAGCACCACGTCACCGGGATCGAGCAGCGCGTCGCAGATGATACCGAGGCCATTGCTGGAGCCGAGCGTGACGAGGATCTGGTCGGGTGCAACCTGCATGCCCTGATCGCGAGCGAGTTTCTCGGCGAGCGCCTCGTTCAACTCGTCCGGGCGGATCAGGTTCTGATAGCCGAGTGTGTCCCGCCGCTGGTTCTCGGCCAGAAACTCCGCTGCGAGAGCCATGTCATCGAGCGGAAGCGTCTCCCAATCCGGATCACCGTAGACGAACGAGATCATCCCTTCCGGGGGTACCCGCGGTGGCCGCTCGGCTGCTGCGGCGATCCGCCCTCTCCTCGACCACCTCGCCTGCCAGCGCTCGTCCATCGCAACGGCTCCTTCCCTGCACGTGGTATGCTGCGCGGCAGCGCGCCGCTGTCGCCGCTGTCTCAGTATAGTGGAGAGCAGCGGCGGTTCGCGAGACGGTGGGAGGCGAGGAGGAGACGATGAGCGTGGTGGCCGATCCCGAACTGGTGATGACGATGCACCGGGCGATCGCTCACTATCGTGACCTGCACCCCCGCGCCATTCCGGTCGATCACCCGGACGTTCCGGAACTCGCCACGCCCGATCGGCTGGCCTATGCTGTCGCCTGGATTCTGGCCGCTGCGATCGTCGGTAATCGCTACCGTGCCTCGGCCATCGACGTCCTACCGGTCTACCATCCGGAACACGGTTGGGATCGCTTCCTCGCCACTCGCCGGGTGAGCTGTAAGCTCTGCGCTGATGAGCCAGCAGACAGCCAAGGAACACTGTGGCTCGACAAGGAGGGCGCACCCGTCTATACCATCGGCCAGAGCCTCGAACTCGCGCTCGGCTCTCTCAGCCACGACGACCCAGCCGATGCGATCCGGCGCTTGCTGTTCGCAGTGCCCGCCCCACGACTCCGGCAAGGAGACCACTCTTCCTGTCCGCACGTTTGGGCCGAACGGTATCCGACCATCTATCGGGTCACTGCCGGGCTGATCGCAGATTATCCCGGCTTGATCGCTGCGCGCGAGATATTCGTCGACGAGCAGCCGATCGACGGAACGTATCATCCGCTGTATACGGCCAGCGGAGCCCGTCTCTCCGGCTGGACCTATGACTACGTTCAGTATCTGGCCGGAGAACGGATCGTCTTCCTCCGGATCGACGGGCGACTTGTCACCTTCGAGGTCGAGCCAGGCATCTGGCGGACCGAGGAAGTCCCTGCTCGAGCTGAATCGGAACTACGCAGCTATCTCGAGGAACGCTTGGGACTCGGTACGCCAGGGCAACCGATCGTGACAGTACCCTCAGGGGAGGCGGAGGAGCGCCGGAACGCGCCAAGCGACGAGCAAGGCGAGGAGTGAGCTGGCGACCGCACCGGCGAGCACCGCAGCCGGCACACCGATGGCGTCACCGAGCGCGCCCATCGGGAGCGCACCGAGGGGCATGAAACCCCAGGTGATCATATAGAGCCCCATGACGCGCCCCCGCACCTCGTCAGCGATGGCGAGGTGCAGGAGGGCGTTATTGAGCGCCATGTAGCTCGCCCCGAGAAAGCCACCAGCGAAGAGGCAGATCAGCACGAGCGGTAACCAGCGCGTCATGGCAAAGGTCGCGATGACGCCACCGTAGATCACGATGACTGCCACCATCAGGAAGCCACGGTGGCGGGCTCGCTGCAACCCCGCGACGAAGAGCGAACCGGTCAAGGCACCCGCTCCACCGACGGTGTAGAGCAGACCGAGCCCGCTCGGCCCGAGGTGAAAAACATCTCGCGCAAAGACGGGTAGGAGCTGCAGATAGGGAAACACCAGAAGGGTAGGCACGCTGGCCAGCAGCAAAAGGGCGAGGACGACCGGCACCCGGCGAACGTAGCTCACCCCCTCCACCAGTGTTCGGAGGAAGGAACCGCTGACCGGACGCGCCGGAGGCGTCGCCGGGAGGCGCGCCGTGTTGAGCAAGGCGAGCACGAGACAACCTGCCTGGACGAGGAGCGTGCCCCCGACTCCGAGCGTCGCGACCAGTGGGCCAGCGAGCGACGGCCCGACGATCCGCGTCGTGTTCATTCCCGCCGAGAGCAGTGCCACTGCGTTGGGGATGCTGGCACGGGGAACGTAGCTGGGAAGCGCAGCCTGACGCGTCGCGTTGTTGGCTGCCATTAGGGCCCCGTTGAGTACTGTCGCGATCAGGAGCGCGAGAGGGGTGGCCTGGCCGCTCAGAACGAGAAAGGCCAGTAGGGAACTGACCGTGAGGGCTCCTGTCTGGCAAGCGAGGAGAATGAGTCGGCGATCGATTTGCTCAGCCAGCGTGCCGGCTGGTGCAGCGACGAGCAGGAACGGAAGCCCGCCAGCGAAACCGAGCAGACCGACCCACAATGCCGAGTCGGTGAGCTGGAGCATGAGCCACCCGCTCGCGACTTGCAGCATCCACTGAGCGATCTGGGTGAGGAGGCTCGATGTCCAGAGTAGACGGTAATCACGGTAACGGAGGAGCGAGTCGAGCAGGCGAGCCGCACCATCGGTCACACGGCGCGGTTCGATCGTCGTTGCGGCTCCGCGGTCAGCCATCCGACCCCCTGCCGAACCATACTCCCGAGGCCGGACGACAGCAAGTCGTCCATCCCACCCTCCGCACCCGCGTCCGGGTGAGCGTCTCCACCCGCAACGCGGCTGGGTTGTTGCCGGGCGAGAGACAACCTGCCCGGATCGCTCCGGCACTCTGGGATTCGCCGCGCGCTTCGACAGCCGTACACCCAACAGGTTCCCCTCCAACGAGCAGCAAAGGAGCAAGAGACACGGTGCGTTCGCCAACGGCCCCGCCACGGTGGGCGGCACCTCAGCTGCTCAGCAAGGGCGGAGAGAGCTGCTTTGACGAGCGAGGGGGCAAACGGTTCGTCAGCCAGTCCGAGCGCTCGCGGGAGCGGGCAACGCTCGTCGGTCTCAGCGTGACAGTTGGCAGCAGTGCGGAGAAGCTCGCGCAGACGACGAGAACTCCACTCGCCCGGACCCACCGGTGAGTGTCCACCCTGGTGGACTACGCACCAGACTCGACAGGCAGTACCATAGCCACATCGCTCGCCGCGGAGGGAGGGACGATGGGAGGCTGGAGAGATGGAGCACAGTGTGCGGTGATGCTGACCTTCGATTTCGACGCAGAGACTTTGTGGCTCGCTGGCTCGCTCGAGCGTCGCGAGCGGATTGGACTTCTCTCGCAGGGGATCTATGGTGCGCGCGTCGGTGTTCCGCTGATTCTGCACACCTTACGCCGCTACGAGCTCAAGGCAACCTTCTTCGTCCCCGGCTGGGTTGCCGAGCATCACCCGGATGTCGTTGCCGCGATCGTCGATCAAGGGCACGAGATCGGCCACCATGGCTATCTTCACGAGTCGGTCACGGAGCTTTCCAGTGAAGAGGAGCGAGCGGTACTGGAGCGAGGAATCGAGGCGCTCCGCCGGGTCACTGGGATCGTACCACGCGGCTACCGCTCGCCGTCCTGGGAACTCACGACCCGAACGCTCCAGCTTCTCGAGGAATACGGTTTCCGATACTCATCGAATCTGATGAGTCATTTTCTGCCTTGGCAGCACCCGGACACCCGACTGATCGAGTTACCGGTGCAATGGCTCCTGGACGATGCCCCGTTCTTCTTGTTCCGAACCGGACCGGGCTCGCGTCCCATCCAACCAGCCCAGGTTGCTTTCCAGGCGTGGGCAGAAGAGTTCCAGGGCATCTACCGCTTCGGCGGGCTGTTCAACCTCACCATGCATCCCCAGCTGATCGGGCGCCCAGGGCGGATCCTGATGCTCGAGCGCTTGCTCGAGCACCTCCTGTCCTATCCACGCGTGTGGTTCGCCACGGGGCAAGAGGTCGCCGAGTACTGGGCAGCTCACGTTGCGGCCAACCCGGAGGAGTGGCGACAAGGATTGGTGTACGACCTGCTCCGTCACCGCTTCTGACCGATCACCGCTTTTCGGCTCCCGCTTCCGCCCGGGCAGGAATGGCATCGAGCACGATCCGGTAGTGCTTGCGGAAAGCGAAGCGCTCGTCCTGGATCAGTTGGAAATAGGAGCCGAACCGCTCCGGATGCTCCGCTGCGGCATCCAGCGGGTGCGGAGGATCCTCATCGGTCAACGATGTGCGGATTTCGTACAGCGTCGTCCGTTCGGCAGGAACCCGACCTGCCTCGCGGATCCAGCGACGGAGCTCCCGCGGTGGTACCAGTTGGCCATAGGTGGCGCCGGCTGCGGTGGAAATACTCTCATTGATCAGCGTCCCACCGAGATCGTTCGCACCAGCGTTCAGACACCACTGAGCCAGCTTCGGCCCCTCTTTGACCCACGACACCTGGATGTTCCGGATGTACGGGTGAAGCATGATCCGAGCGATGGCATGCATCTTGACGACGTCCTCACCGGTCGCGCCGGGTCGAAGATCGGGAAGCAGGCGCTTGCGATACATCGGTGCTTCGCTGTGGACCAGGCTGAGCGGCACGAACTCGGTGAACCCCCCGGTCTCCTTTTGGATGCTCCGGATGAGAGCCAAGTGAGCGGCCCGCTGGCGATCGGTTTCCACGTGTCCGTACATGATCGTCGCCGTCGTCGGGATGCCGAGGCGATGTGCCGTCGTGATCACCTCCACCCACTGCGCGGTCGTGATGCGTCCCGGCGAAATGCGTTGCCGCACGGTATCGTCGAGGATCTCGGCCGATGTACCAGGCAGGGAACCGACGCCGGCTGCCTTGAGCCGGAGGAGATACTCCTCGATAGAGGTTCGAGCACGCAAGGCGCCATAGACGACTTCCTCCGGGGAGAAACCGTGAATGTGGATCTCGGGTAGCTCGGCCTTGATCGCTCGACAGATGGTCGGGTAGAGATCAGGATCCATCTTGGGCGGTAGCCCGGCCTGGATGCAGACCTCGGTGGCACCGAGTTCCCAGGCCTCACGCGCTCGCCGAACGATCTCCTCGAGCGGCAGGAAGTAGCCTTGTTCTTCCCGATGGCCACGGGAAAAGGCGCAGAAACCGCAGCGCTTGATACAGACGTTGGTGAAATTGATGTTCCGGTTGACGACATAGGTGACGACGTCGCCGACCGCACGCCGTCGGAGGTCGTCGGCCACCAGCGTGACGAGAAACAGATCCCGGCCATGCGTCGCGAAGAGCCGCTCTCCCTCCTCGATCGTCAGCTCATGTCCGGAGAGAGCGCGATCGAGAATGCGAGCCACTTCGGGCGAGGCGAGTCCGAGCTGGCGTTCGAGGAGTTCATGCAAGGCAGGAGTCTCGTGCATCACCACAACTCCTTTTCCCGGGGAACCAGTCCACCCGGGTCGACGAGCGCCGCGACCCGGTTCCAGATCGCAGGATCGAGGAACTCCTCACTACGGCGGATGAATCCCGGATAGACGGCCAGGCGCTCACGCAACTGAAACCCGCTCGCCTCGGTGCGGGCCTTCAGTTCGCGCAGATGCGGCCAGGCGCGCTCCGGGTTGATGTAATCGCGGGTTACCGGTGAGATACCACCCCAGTCGTCGAGTCCAGCGAGGAGATAGGCCTCGTAGCCATCGGGCATCAGGTTGGGCGGCGCCTGGACTGCCGTCGTGGTTCCGAGGATCAAGCGAGCGACCGCGAGTGTCCGCAGCATGTCGAGCAGGGTCGGCTCTGGCCAATCCCGCATCCGGATATCCGGCTTGCGGCGGAAGTTCTGAACGATCACTTCCTGAATGTGACCATAGCGATCCTGCAGCTCCCGGATCGCGTAGAGGGCCTCGACGCGCTCTTCCAGCGTCTCGCCGATCCCGATGAGGATCCCGGTCGTGAAGGGCACCCGGAGGCGGCCGGCCGCTTCCAGCGTGGCCAACCGTACAGCCGGCACCTTATCGGGGCACCCGCGGTGTGCGCCCCCCCGCTCGAGGAGGCGCTCGCTCGTCGACTCGAGCATCAGACCCATACTGGCCGTCACCGGGCGGAGCAACGCGAGATCGTCCTCGCTCATCACGCCGGGATTCGCATGGGGAAGCAGGCCCGTCTGCTCGAGAACCAGCGCGCACATGTCCCGGAGATACTCGATCGTCCGGGAATAGCCGCGCGCTGCCAGCCACTGTCGATAGGAGGCATAGCGGAGTTCCGGCTTGTCCCCCAGGCTGAATAGCGCTTCCTTGCATCCGGCCGCTCGGCCAGCCTCAGCGACGGCGAGCACTTCTTCCGGCGTCATCGTGTGGGCACGCGGATCGCTCGGCCGGCGCACGAACGTACAATAGGCACATTGATCACGACATAAATTCGTGAGCGGAAGGAAGACCTTGCGCGAGTAGGTGATCGTCCGACCGGATCGGCGCTCACGCACGAGCGAGGCCGCTTCGAGGAGGAGCAGCAACAGCGGTGCCTCGGCTGCGATGAGACGGCGAGCAGCAGCCGGATCCAGGCAACCGCGGTCGACCGCGTCGGCGACGGCTCGCTCCATGGCCGGATCGACCGCGTTCGCCGTCCGGAAGATGATCACCACTGGTCTCGCCCCCTCTCTGCGCACCCGCAGGCGCTCGTAGTATGGCGCAGCCTTCCTCGGGATGCCAGTCATCCCGGCGCACCCGCACTCCCTTCACACGCCTTTGCTCACCGATACACCTGATCAGCATGCCAGGCCCCAGAGAGCACCCAGCCGGACCCGATCAGGTCGGTGCTTCAATTGGAAGATGAGGGGAGGAGCGTCATGACGCCACTTCGCTGCCCCGATCACGACGATACCTAGACAACGTTCTCCCTCAGCAGACTTTCCTCCTGCGTCTCGCGCGAAGAGCGAACATCCGGTATGATGCGTGCATCACCTGGGGGCGGCATGCGGCTCGACGAACTCCTCCTGGCCGAAATCTGGCAGGCCCAGTGGCTGAGCGGCGCTCTGACGACAACCGAGAACCGAATGGTCAGGGTCGTCTATCGAGGGATCTGGACGCATCGCCGCGGCCCGGATTTTACTGGCGCGCTGCTCGACATCGGGGGAGAACTCCATCAGGGTGACATCGAGCTCCACCTGCGTGCCTCCGACTGGTATGCCCACGGCCACCACGACGACCCAGCATACGAGGCGGTCGTCCTCCACGTCGTGTGGGAGGATGACCTCGACGAACCGGTTCGCCGTCGCGATGGCCAGCGCGTGCCCACGCTGGTCTTGCACGACAGTCTGGCCGGTCCCCTCGAACTCTTCCCCCGGCAGCATGTCCGCCCGCTCGGCGCTCTCGGTTTCGAGCACTGCGCACCACACCTCGCAGCCGCAGCGCCGGACCAGCTCCATCGGCTTTTCGAGGAAGCGGGTGATCGGAGACTGCGGGAAAAGGTCGCGCGCGTGCAGGCACGGTTAGCGGGGGAACCGCCGGCCCAAACGCTCTACTGGATGCTCGCCGATGCGCTCGGCTACCACCGCAATCGGGAAGGGATGCGGGCAGTGGCCGAAGCGGTACCGATCGCCGAACTCGAAGCACGGCTACTCACTCCCTCCCCTGACGATCGTTTCCTGACCGCCGCGGGACTGCTCCTCGGAACGGCAGGGTTCCTGCCTGTCTCGGATCGGGAGCGCGGCCTCAGCGGGCTCCGCTCCGACGACTGGCGCCGGATCGAAAGCGTCTGGCGAGCGGCGAGTCCCATCGTGCTCCGCACCACCTGGCGACTCGACGGCGTTCGGCCGACCAACCATCCGCTTCGGCGCCTGCTGAGCCTAGCTGGGCTGGTCGCGACGAGTTGCGAGGGAATCCTCGGCGCCTGCCTCGCTCGCCTGCAGAGCGAGCCGGCACGACGTCGACTACTGGAGTGGCTGACCGGTGGTCCGGTGCCGCTCGGACGCGATCGGGCGCACGAGGTCATCGTGAACGTGGTGGTTCCCTTCGCGCTGGCTTACGCGGAGTGGACAGAAGACGCGGCGCTGGCGGAGCGCGCTGCCCAGTTGTGGGAGGAACTACCAGCAGGTCGCGGCAACGCTCTGGTCAAGGCGACACTCGAGCAAATTTGCGGGACGAGTCCGCTCCGGCTCCGGAGCGCGCGAGCCGAACAGGGGGTTTTGCACCTCCACTGGTGGGGCTGTCGCCAGTGCCGCTGCTACGAATGCCCTATCGCGCAGCTGGTCACCGGGATCGCAGCGAGTGAGCCGGCCGTGCCTGGGGCGGAAGAGAGTCGAGCGGGATCTCCCTGACTTGCAGACGAGGCGCCTGCCTCGCGAGACTGCGCTCCTCAAGCGAACGCGTTGGCGCGATCGCGTGCTCGGGTTCCGTATCGACCCTGAGGGCGGCTCGGACTCGACCAGGACTGCGTTCCTGGACGAGGAAACGAGGCAGTGTTATAATCCCGACCAAATTAGTCGGGATTATGATTCCGCTCGATAGGGGGTTCACCTGTGCTGCCGAACGCGCTTCCGATCGACGCACCTTCGGAATCACTCCACAGCGACGCGTTCAGCGCGATGACGCTGTGCTCGTTCGCTGGTGCGGACGACTTCCGCAGCTTTGTGACAGGGGCGGACTCTCTGGCACCGGGCAGTGAGGGAACGGTCGAGTTCGGCTCGGCGGACCGCGATCAATCCGATGCGATCGACCTGGAAGCTGCACGGGCACGCCTCGTCCTTGCGGCGAAACTCGTCCACCGATTCCGGCGATTGCTCGGGAAGAGCGCGATCATGCTGCGTGACGACGACATTCTCGGGGAAGAACGTTTCTCGTTCACGAACGCGCGGCGGTCGCGTGCTTGCGCGGCCGGCGACGCCAGGGCCGCTGCAGGACGAACGCTGGGGAAGGGCAGGGCAACCATCGTCATCCACGGCGAATGGTCTATCCCTGGGAGGCACGTCGTCGCGGCGCGCTCTCGGGTGACCATCCGCGACGAACCGAGCGCCGCTTGGCGACGCTTTCAGCTGATGACGACAGCGTTCCCGGACGTCAACGGTCGTCAGTATCCGCGCTGTGAGCAGCCCGTAGCAGTCTGGTCGCCGCACACCGCGGGGGAGCCGGCGAGCCGACCCCGGCGGTGCACTGAACGCCAGGGGAGTGATGAGCGACAAGACTGCACAGCATGTTGGGCCACTCGACTCCATGCGATCCGACGGAAGAGGCAATCACCACCGAAGGAAGAAACCGGAACACCGCGACGGTCAATCGTACGAGGAGGGAAGCGATGAGTGATCTGGTTCCGATCGTCGTGCAAGGGATCAGCTGGTCACAGCAGCATGGGCAGCCGGTCGTCCTCTTGCGCGGGCTGGGCACCGACTCCTGGTTCGCGGTCTCGGCCGATGTCGAAGAGGCGCGAGCCTTCTCCTCCTGCGCCTGCACCGTCGAGCGAACCCGGCGGCGACTCGCGCGCCTGGCGAGCCAACTCCTGCGCGTGGCCGGAGGGGAGGTCGAGCAGATTGTGCTCCGCGTGGACGGGGAGCAGATCCTGCGCGCCCGCGTCGTCGTTCGGAGCAGCACGGGCACGACGACGGTCGAGACCTTTGGGCTCGACGCACTCGTCCTCGCCGCTGAGTTGGGGATCATGCCGGTCATGCACTGGCAAGAACTCGCCGCATTGGCCAGCAGCAGTCAGCGCGCTGAGAACGCGAGCGACGAGACAGCGACCGAACTTCCCCCGGCGATCCAGCGACTGCTGGCCGAGCTCGAGGAGCGCGGCTTCGGCACGGACGACTCACGATGACGCGAGCCGAGCGAGGGTGGGGATGCCGCCCGCCCGAGCAACGAGCCTATCCAATTGAACGAAGAGCTTGTTCATGGACGATGCGACCAGACGCTCCTGACCGCCCGCCGGCAGGCTCACGGTGACATCGATCGGTGAGGACGGTCGATAGACCCACCACCAGGAGCGGCGCGCGAGGACACGCTGCAAGGCGTCGGCGAGCGCAGCCCGGGTACGATCGGGTGGAAGACACTCCGCTCGATCCGGGGAGTGAGCCAGTTTCACGGCGATGGCTGTCGTCTGATCGGTCCAGAGTTCAGCTTCCGCGGTCAGCGCGCGGTCTCCGGAGACGAGCAGGAGCGGGATACCCTGCTCACCGAGCCAACGACTGGAGAGCGCGAGTTCCCCAGCTGGTCGACCATCCCACTCGATGGACAGCCCGGGAAGAAGGGTGCAGGGGGCGAAAGCACGAGGAGCGTCGCCGCGGGCGTGAAAACCCAAGAGGACCGCCACGCGCGGGTTTCGGTCGAGCGGGAGCAGCGCTGGCTCGATGTCACTGGTACACAGGCTGGGTGGAATAGCGCGTCCGTGCCAATCGAGAAGGCGAATACGAGCGATCCCGAAAGCACGAGCGGCCTGGCTCACCGCGCGCACGTCCTCTGCATACTGATCCAGAGCACGCGCGTACTCCGGATCAGCTGGATCGCACCAGACGCGCTCAGCGACACCGGACATTCCCTCCAGGTCAGCGACGATGACGAGCTCCATTCGACCTCCGCAGAATCACTGACCGATCGAGGGCAAGCATACCGGCGAGGCCGGCGAAAGGCGATCGACGAAGCGAAGGAGAGCCGACGAGAAGGGTCGACCAAAACCGAGCGGTCCCGGACGGAAACACCCAGGACCGCCAGTGCCGAGAGACCGAGCCGGACCGGTCAGAAGGAGAGAGCATCGATATTCGGATATTCGTCGAGCACCACGTTGCCGAGCGTCCCATCAGGCAACTTTTCGACGCGGCGCACGAGCACCGTGGTGATCACACCTTGGGCTTCAAGATGGAAGCGAACTTCGTTCATCGGGCCCCGGAATCGGACATTGCGGATCGCTTGCAGGAAGACGTCCTCGTCACTGGTATCTCCCGCAACGGTCTCCAGAGCATGCGCGACGATCATGACGGTGATGTAGCCCCAGTACTCCAGGTGACCAGGGAGACGATTGAACTTCTGCTGGAACTTGGCGACGAACTCCTTGTTCTGTGGCCGATCATAACGTGCTGCGTCGTTGATCGCACTGACGATGCCGAGAGCTGCTTCGCCGACCTCCGGGAGATAGGGGTCATCACCGACCTCGGCACCGCCGAGCAGGGGATAGCGATCCTCGAGGCCGAACTCCTAGTACTGGGTTATGAAACGGATAGCGTCGGCACCGCTGAACCAGGCCCACACGGCATCGGCGTTCGCAGCATCCTGAAGGATGCGCTAGAGATAGGGCCTGAAATCGGTCGTATCAAGCGGCGGATAGAACACAGCGGCGATTTGACCGCCCGACTTCTTGAAGTAATCGCCGAAGATCTGAGCTACCGTTCGGCCAGTCGTGTAGTCGGGGGCCATGAGAGCGATATTCCGATAGCCACCCTTCTCATAGGCCCACTTCGCTCGGATGAACTCGTACTGACCCTGGCAGAAGGACGACCGAAAGATGTATAGACTGCGGACCTTGGGGTCCCGGGTCAGGGGTGGCCAGCCGGCGATCGAGCCGATGGTGACTTGCTTTTGCTCGTGCAGGTAATCACGCACCGCAGTCAGTTCAGGCGTAATGGTGAAGCCGGTGATGACATCGACCTTGTCGCTTTCGACCAGTCGCCGGACATGCGTCTTCGCCTGATCAGGATTCCCAGCCGAATCGGCTGGCAACAATTGCAATTGGCGACCAGCAGCAGTGTTGCCCAACTCGTCGAGTGCGAGCTGCATCCCCTCGATGAGGCGCCGACCGGAAGATGCCAGATTCCCCGTCTGGGCGACCACGACACCGATCTTGAAGGGGGTTGCCGGCCGCGCGACGGTCGGCGTGGCAGCGACCTGAGGAGTCGGTGAATCCGCAGCCACTGGCGTCTGAACGGGTGCACTGGCTGGTGTCGGCGACGGTGCCGTCGTCGGTGTCGGTGTCGGGCCTGCACTACCGCCACAAGCCGCGAGAAGACTACTGGCGAGCGCGGATACCGAAAAGGCGAGAAAACGCCGGCGATTCATCCTGTCTCCTCCCCGCATTGCGCCACAACCGACGGACAACACGACAAGTCGGCCATCCCTCGCATCCGAGCACTCGTGCTGCTCACGCCGCGACTGTCCTCGTCACTCGCACAGCGCGTGCGCCCGAAATTCTCACCGGTGGCTCGTACGCCCCTCGCGCGAGGGTGAACCGCCTGTAATTTTATCCATGTAGCATATAGGTGTAAAGATTTCCTCACATGCAGCGATAGCTCTCGTGATTCTCCCTCCAGACGGTGCGTGCCCCTCGAGGAGACTGGTCGTCGATCCGGCCGACGATGGTCCGCAGCGCCGAGGAAAAGAGCCGACTCCTCGTGTGCGACCGGCGGGAACGGAGAGGGAGCCGTTCCGGTCGTAGACTCGCACGGAACGCCACGGGGTGACAGCCAGTGTCGTGCCAGAGACAGGATGAACGCGCTCGCTTCCCCATCGGGTAGCCAGCCAACGGCGTAGCGGCTGCCCACATTCCGGTGAGGAGCGCGCGAGCTGCACACTCGTTCATCAATCCCCGCTCGGCATGACTGCCGAGGCGACTCGCTCACGGGACACATCAGTGCAGCTGCCGGCAGCAAGGGCGCGGCAAATTCGGCTCGTCTCGCCCAAACTATCGGCGATGGCGAGACGTCGCGGCCAGTCGTTGCCCTGAAACCAACCCTCACGAACAGGTGACGCAGACCGCTCGGGAGCGGTCACTGGAACGCAGGAACGAGTAGGATGTGATCGAAACGACATGAGCAGAGGAAAGGAATTCATGACCGTGGTCTTGACACGCGATGCGGTACCGATCGAAGAGACCTGGAACCTCGCTGACCTCTTCGCCAGTCCGGAGGACTGGGAGCGAGAGCGCGAGGCAGTGCTCGCGGAACTCGCCAGGCTGGAATCCTTGCGCGGAACCCTGCAGCAGGGACCGCGGCAAGTCCTCGAGGTCCTGACCCTAGCCGACGAACTCGACCAGCGGGTGAGCAAGCTTTTCGCCTATGCCCTGCTCGCGCGCGATCAGGACACGCGCGACACGGCCGCGGCCGAGCGATACGAGCGAGCTGTCCATGTGGGAACGGTGGCGGGTCGCGCCTCGGCGTGGATCGCACCAGAACTCCTGACCAGCTATGACGACGCGGCTCTCTTGGGTCTGGTCGAACAGGAACCGGGTCTCGCCCCGTTCCGACGGCTCCTGGAACGGCTGGTACGGGAGCGTCCGCATGTGCGCTCCGCGGAGGTCGAGCAGCTTCTCGCCGAGACGATGCCGCTCGCACAGGCACCGGCGACGGCCTTCACCTTGCTCGACAATGCCGATATCCAGTACGGCACGGTGACGGACGTCGACGGGACAACGGTCGAGCTCACGAAAGGCCGCTATCAACTCTTGCTCGAGCGGCGTGAGCGGCGGGTGCGCCAGGAGGCCTACCAGGTCTTCCACGCCCCCTACATCGCCCACCGGCACACGCTCGCTGCGCTCCTGAGCGCCGCGAACCAGCGCGATACGTTCTACGCACGGGCGCGACGCTACGAGTCGGCCCTCGCAGCAGCCCTCTACCCGGACAACATTCCGCTCGAGGTCTATACGACACTGGTCGACCTCGTCCGCCAGCACCGCCATCTCCTGCAGCGGTATCTAGCGGTGCGCAAGCGGGTGCTCGGCCTGGAGCGTCTCCGAACCTACGATTTGTACGTACCACTGGTGGAGCGAGCAGATCACCGGTACACGTATGCCGAAGCGCGCGAGCTGGTCCTGGCAGCACTCCGTCCGCTCGGACCAGAGTACGTCGAGCCGTTGCGAGAGGGGCTCGCGAGTCGGTGGGTCGATGTCCACGAGACGATCGGCAAGCGGTCCGGTGGTTACAGCCTGGGGGTGTACGGTGTCCACCCGTACATCTTGCTGAACTGGAACGGCACGCTGCGCGAGGTGTTCACGCTGACACACGAGGTGGGGCACGCCATGCATTCCTACTTCAGCTCGCGGGCACAACCCCATCCGACCGCTGAGTACACGATCTTCGTCGCCGAAGTCGCGTCGACCTTCAACGAGCGCCTGCTCACTCATGCACTCCTGGAACGCGCGACCGCTGCACGGGAACGGGCGGCGCTCGTCAACGATGCTTTGGATACCTTCCGCATCGCGCTCTTCCGGCAAACGCTCTTCGCCGAGTTCGAGCTCCTGACGCACCAGGCTGTGGAGCGAGGGGAAGGGTTGAGCGCAGACGGGCTTTGCGAGCTGTACGGCCGCCTGATCAGCGAGTACTACGGTCCCGACCTGGAGGTGGACGAGGAAGTGCGGCACGAGTGGAGTCGGGTACCGCACTTCTATCGTGCTTTCTACGTCTACCAGTATGCGACCGGGCTGGTCGCCGCGACGGCGTTGGCGCGAGCCGTGCTCGCGGGCGACGAAGCGGCACAGCAGCGATATCTCGCCTTCTTGGCCGCCGGGTCGTCCAAGGACTCGCTGGACCTTCTGCGCGATGCGGGGGTCAATCTGACGACACCGGAACCGTACCTGGCTGCCTTCGCGACGATGGAGCAGGATCTGGCTACGCTGGAGCGGGCGCTGCAGGAATTGGGGATCCTGCAGCCCGACAGCACGGCGCACTGAGTGGAGGGAAACGCAGGGCAGGGGAAGCACACAAGACGAGGGGGAGCGAGCGCTCGCGACGACCGCCCTGACCTGGATACCGACGAGCGCACCGTTGCACAGTGAGCGTGAGCCGGTGGTTCGGCAGCGTCCCCGATCAGGAGCCGCATCAGGCGCTCGGCTGAGTCGTGACGGCCTCGGCCTCCGCCAGCTTGACCGGTGAAGCGGCACGCACCCCGATATGCAGGGCGACGGCACCGAGCATGAACGTACGGTAGATGACCGGAGAGAAGCCGACGCCGCGGAGAAGATCAGCCAGGTCATCGGCAGCCGGGAAGGCAGCTGTCGAGCGCGGGAGATACTGATAGGCATCCGGGTCACCGCTGATCAGCCCGCCGAGCCAGGGAACGACGCGATCGAAGTAGAGGCGGAGCAGAGGCGCCAGTGGGCCGCGCAACGGGGTGGTTTCCAACACGACCAGGCGACCGCCAGGGCGGAGGACGCGCGCGAACTCGGACAGTGCACCTCGGTAATCGGGGAGATTGCGCAGTCCGAAGGCGATCGTGCACGCATCGAGCGAGGCATCGCGGAAGGGCAAGCGCATGGCATCGCCGCAGAGGAGAGAGAGCGGTCGGCCGGTCGCTGCGCGCTTGCGGGCAGCCAAACGGAGCATGGCGAGGCTGAAATCGAGCGCGATGACCCGCACCGCACCCTGCCGGGCGAGTTCGAGCGCGAGATCGGCGGTCCCCGTCGCGACATCGAGGACACATCGCGGTGAGCTGACCAGCGCTTCTCGAGCGGCCTGGCGTCGCCAGGCTACGTCACGCCCGAACGTCATTAGGCGATTCATCAAGTCGTACCGCCGCGCGATGCGATCGAACATTCGTCGAATTTCGCCCGGCGAGCGGAGCGCGCCCCGGTGGGTCACCGCCTTCTCCTTTCCTCAGGAGAATCGTAGCGCTCCGCGTGCGCTGGTGCCGAACACCCTCCCATCCGGCAGGCAATCCGAAACCTGCCAGACGCCCTCTCGTCTCGTTCCCGGCGGCTGGCACGGCCCCAGCGAGGCAATTTCCACCCCCGATAGCTCGCGTCGAAACGATGCCGCGCGAGCGCACCGGGTTCTCCCGAGCCTCACACTGCGCGTACTCGAGGAAGGCAGGCTGATCAGCCTGGGCCGCCTGCGCTGCAAGAGGAGCTCCGATCCGAAGGAGTCGCACTGCTGGCGGGAAGCAGTGGATACCACCGCTCATCGGGCGGTGCTGAAGCGAGTGTGTACCACGCGCGGGACCGATCTCGTCGCCACCGATTTCACGGTACGGGGTCGGAGCAGACGAACGGGCTGGAACCGAAAGGCCGAGTGCGCGATGCCGTCACGCTCTCTGCGGAGTCGGCGGGCTGATGGGGAGTCTCGAGCAGCGACAACCGACAGACTCGCGGTTACCCTGCTCGTGACGGTACTGCTCGAGGAGCGGTGCACGACAGCCCGCCGTGGTAGGTGGAAGGGGCAAGCCGACGTGGCTCTCGCAGCACCTGGCTCGGCCAGCCTCGGACCGATCCCGGGCGAGCAACACCGCGGGAGACTCGGCCTCCGCCACTAGTCATCGAGCGGTTGGCGCCCGCGAAACCCGGCGTCCAGGTCGTGCCAGTAGGCGACAGTCGGCTCGTCGACCCGCCAACACAGGTAGACTTCGCGGCCGTCGCGGAGGCTCGGAAAGTCGACGATACCCATATCGAGATCCTTGACCTCGACCCCGAGCTGGTGAATGACCCGTACCTTCTCGCGGATCGAGCGGGTCAGCTCGGCGACCCGCTGCTCGATGCGTTTCAGCTGGGCACCATGGCCGTTCAAAAAAGCGAGTGGTGCCAGCCGACGGAGTTCGCCGAGCAGCTGATCGAGTTCGCGTTTTTCCGCCTGAAGTGCGATGAGCAAGCCGCGCAAGCGTGGGACGAGTGCGCGTGCCTCTTCGACCGTGAAGTAACGGCGTTCCTTCCGCTCCATCGCTCGACCGCAGCCTCTCGCAACCGTTTCGCCAGGAGATGGACAGCAGCCGGCGCATGCTGCCGCTCGTACTGGCCGATCGTGCGAGCTGGGCTCGCTTTCGGCGCTCGCTGCCGGCCGAAGAGTCGCCATCCGGCCGGAGGCAGTTTACCATCCAGGGGGCGAGGGACGCTGGAGGGTACAATGCGAGAGCAAGCGATCGCTGACCAGCGAGCAGCGCGCCTGCACACGATCGGCGGGCACCTGCTGCTGGCAACGACGGCTGTGCTGTGGGGATCCTCGTATATCGGAACACGCGCGATCGTCGGAGACGTCCCACCGCTCCTCCTGGGATTCTTGCGTGCGCTGTCGGCGACTGTCGTCCTGGGAGTCCTGGCGAAGCTGGCCGGGGAATCACTGCGGGCACGGTCGAGCGCCTGGATCCCGCTGGCGGGGCTGGGGGTGCTGGGGGTCGCCTACTTCTACATCGGTCTGAACCTGGCGTTGCAGTGGACGACTGCGACCGCTGCCTCGTTCCTGAACCTCCCGTATCCCGCTCTAACGGCAGTGGGAGGGTGGCTGTTCCTGCGGGAGCGATTGGGAACGCGGCAGATCGCCGGGATCGGGCTCGCCGCACTAGGAGCCACCTGGTTGACCGTGGCCTCCGCGCAGGACAACGTCGGTGGTGCGTGGATCGGAAACCTGCTTGCGCTGTCCATCACGGTCGCCTGGACCGCCTATACGCTCCTGGGTCGTCGCCTTCTGCTGAACTGGACGCCCTTAACCGCGACCTTTCACATGATGGCGGCTGGCACGCTGGTCCTCGCTCTCGCGGCTGGGCTCGAGTATTTCGGCGGGGGGCGACCGCGCTGGACCGCGGAGTCCACCCTGATCACGCTGTATCTAGGTGTGGTGTGCACCGGACTCGGTTACGCGTTCTGGAACGCTGGACTCCGTCGTGTCCGTGCCGCGACCGCCAGCGTCTACTTGTATCTCCAACCGGTGACCGTCGTCGTTTTGGGAATCGCATTGCTCGGCGAACAGCCGTCGCTCGTGACACTCGTCGCAGGGGCGCTCGTCATCGCGGGGACGGCACTGACCGCCGGGGGTGAGAGGGCGCGCTGACCGATCCGGTACACTGGCCAACGAGCGCTCCGCTCGTCAGGAGCGCGATGCGCATCGAGCGAGAAGCAGGGGGACCGAGACGAGCGATGCCGAAGCAGAAGATGGCACTGATCACAGGGATCACTGGACAAGACGGCTCGTACCTGGCGGAGTTCCTGCTCGAACGGGGCTATCGGGTAGTCGGCATGCAGCGCCGGTCGAGCACCGAGACGTTGTGGCGGATCGCGCACCTCCTGGACAAGATCGAACTCGTGCAGGGGGACCTCCTCGACCAGCTCTCGCTGATCGAAATCGTGCAGGCGTACCAGCCAGACGAGATCTACAATCTGGCGGCGCAGTCGTTCGTACCGACCTCGTGGCAGCAACCGGTCCTGACGGGCGAGTTCACGGCGCTCGGGGTGACGCGGCTCCTGGAGGCGGTGCGGCTGGTCAAGCCGGACGCCAAGTTCTACCAGGCGAGCTCGTCGGAAATGTTCGGGAAAGTGGTCGAGGTTCCGCAGAACGAGCGCACACCCTTCTATCCGCGATCTCCCTACGGTGTCAGCAAGGTCTACGGGCATTACATCACGATCAACTATCGGGAGAGTTACGGATTGTTCGCTGTCTCGGGAATCTTGTTCAACCATGAGAGCCCACGCCGGGGTCTGGAGTTCGTCACGCGCAAAGTGACGCACGGGGTGGCCAAGATCAAGCTGGGCCTGGCCAGGGAGCTGCGGCTGGGGAATCTGGATGCCCGGCGGGATTGGGGTTACGCGCCCGACTACGTGCAGGCGATGTGGCTGATGCTGCAGCAGGATCAGCCGGACGACTTCGTCGTCGGGACGGGGAAAACGCACTCGGTGCGACAGCTGTGCGAGATCGCCTTCGGCTGCGTAGGGCTGAACTGGGAAGACTACGTGGTCGTCGATCCAGCGCTCTTCCGGCCGGCGGACGTGGATCTCCTCGTCGCGGACGCGACGAAGGCGCGTACGGTACTCGGCTGGCGACCGACCGTCAGCTTCGAGGAGATGATCGAGCTGATGGTGGACGCTGACCTGCGGTTGCTCAAAGGAGAAGACGTGCCTCCGGGGATGGTGGCGCCAGTCCTCCGGCGCGGGATCTGAGCGCGGAGCGAGTGAACCTGGTGCTGTTCAGCGATCGGTGCGGCCACAGTCGTTGGAGGAGGATCCAGCTGGGACGGGAAGGGTGCGGCGACCCGTCGATCCCGGTCGATAGCGAAACGCCGACCCTCCACGACTGCTCCTCATGGATCCGCGGCTACAGCTCCGTGCGACCACGGCATTCTGTCCATGAAGTAACAGCACTCCTGATCTGGTAGGCGACGCAACCTGCACTGCGAGACGAGGCTCAACGCGCAGAACAGGACGTCTCCTTTCTGAGCGCTGGCATGAGAATCATCCGAGGCGGTGGACACGACCGAGCCAAGGAATCGTCTCATCGTCCAGGGGAGACGGCACAGCGGGTGCTAGTTGCTCCTGCGAGTGCGGTAAATAGTGCTGGAAGGCAAAGATGCACCGCTGGAGGTGCGCCGCAATCGCCTCACGGGCGACTTGGGTCCAGCCGAAACGGATAGCTTGGACGATGAAAACATGCTCCTCAGCCGAGCGCTGCATATTTTTGTTAAAATATGGGATATTTGCCAGATAGTAACGGCTTGCCAATACGCGTCCCTCATCGAGCCAGGTGGGAACCGCTTCGAGCTGACCGGCGAAATGCCTCGAGCGGTCGAGCATGCCAGTGCCCCCTCGATCTGGACTGATTTCCCCGAGGCAGCGAGCGCCTGGGGAGTCCTGCCGCCGGAATCGCTTGGGCACGGCAGCTGATCCGGAACGATCAGCTCGAGCGTAGCTGGACAGCAGGGGAGAGGAGGCCGCGATGGGACGCCCTCAGGAGGCTTTCCGCATCTTACGCCTCGGGCACTGTGTGCTGCGAGTGCGTGACTTGTCAGCCGCTCGCTCTTTCTCCGTCGATGTGCTCGGCTTCGTCCCCGCCCTCGAAGAGCGGGACGCTCTCTCCGTTCGGGGGATCACGGACTTCGATCTATGGACGCTCGGGCTCGTCCGCTTGGACGAGCCCGGGCTCGATCACTTCGCTCTCCGGGTGGAGTACTCCGACGATCTCGATGCACTCGAGGAGCTGCACCGCACACTCGGCGTCCCAGTCACACGGGTCGAGGCAGGGCGAGAGCCAGGCCAAGGGGAAGCGCTGCGGGTTCGCACGCCGGACGGGCATCCGGTGGAGTTCTATCACCACATGGAGCAAGTGCCAGTCTACGACGACCGCGGCCGCGTGCGGCTCCCGATGCAGTCGACTCATCGGTTCCGGGGTATTCCACCGATGTTCATCGACCATATGAACTCGCGTGTCGAGGATCCCGACGCATCACTCACCTACTGGCGGGATCGCCTTCGCTCCAGTATTTCGGAGTACACTGTCCGCGATGGAAAGACCTTCACGGCGTGGCTGCGACGACAGCGTGGTACGCACGACGTTGCCGTGGTCCGTTCAACTGGTCCGTCGCTTCACCATGTTGCCTATCACGTCGGTGAACCGGCTGACGTAATGCGAACAGCCGATCTCTTGGCCGATGCCGGATTCCGAGCGCAGATCGACTTCGGCCCAGGACGACACGGTTTGAGCAACGCTTTCTTCAGTAACGTCCGTGATCCCTCAGGAAATCGTCTCGAAATTTCTATGGGCGACTACCAACGTGACCTGGACGCGGAACCGATCCGCTGGGAGTGGGAGGATTACGACGAAGGTGGACGCTTGTGGTGGTCGCCCGAGTATCCAGCACGTTTCTTGGAAACCACACCGGTCAACCCCAGTTGGCCCCTTTGACTTCGCAACCTCCCTCACCGGGGAGGGTGGCTCGCCCGGGGGCGAGTCACCCTCTCGGTTTGTCAAAACAGCAGGCCATCGCTCGGAGCGTCGGTCGATTCGCTCGCGAACGTGACCGACTCCCATACAGTGGCAGGGAAGCCTTCGAGCAAGGCACTCGTGCCGTGCTGCGGGCGCAGGACGACGAGCGCGCGGCTAGCACGGGTCATCGCGACGTAGACGGTGCGCCGCCAGAGCGCGATCGACTCCCGGACCTCGTCGACTTCGCAATCGGACCAGCTGGCAGGAGGCGGCTCCCAATCGGGCAGCACGAGCAGGACGAGTGCGAACTCCAGGCCCTTGGCGTTGTGCCACGTGAGCAGCTTGACGCCGGAACCCTGGCTGAGATCCTGGCCAGCCTGCACGTGCTCGACCTCGAAGCCACGCGCCCACAAGGCTTCGGACACCGCATCGGCCAGCTGATTGGTGGGGACGAGCACGGCAGCGTGTCCAGAGGTCAACCGGAGTTCACGGAGACGTTCGGCGAGGCAGCGGGCGAGCGCATCTGGCCAGGCATCCCAGCGCGACAGCAGGACGAGCAGGGGGCGCGCACGGCCAGGACGCTTGCGATGGGTCACTGCCGACGATTCGCCGCGGGAGTCATCCAACGGGAGCGCGGCGCGGTAGGCCTCGGCTGCGGCCGCGATCTCCGGTGGACAGCGATGACCAGTCGAAAGCTCGATGGATACCAATCCAGGGAACTCGGCGCGCAGGAGGTCCCACCGGACTGTCCGCGTATAGATCGACTGACCGGTGTCTCCAAGCAAGAGCAGCGCCTCGGGATGACGGCACAATTCATGGAGGAGGCGCAGCGCAGTCAGCGAGAGATCGTGCACCTCATCCACGACGACGACGTCGTAGCGCGTCACCGCGGGGTCCTGCCGAACCGTTTCCCAGGCGAGTTGACGCCGTTCTTCGCGGAGGAAGAGGCCCTGCTCACGCAGCAGGTCGCTGAGGGTCTCATAGACGCACCAGATCGCCTCACGCTGGTTGGCATTGAGCGGAAGCTGGCGACCAGTGCGATCGGCCGCGCGGTATTCCTCGAGTGTCTGGAGACCGCGACCGAGAATGACCTCTTCGATCTCCTCCTGGATGTATAGGTTGGTGATTCGGTGGAGCGAGCCAGCGAGCTTGCGGTCGCGCGCGGGATCGGGCGAGAGGGGCCGCGTGAAGGCGCGTTGGCGCGCTTGGGCGACGAGCGTGACGACCGCCGGTCCATCAGCGAGAAGCGCGTCCGGTGCGAGATCGTTGACCAGGCTGTCCAGGGTCTTGAAGGCCACTGCCAAGCGATCGGCAGCGGAGAGGTGCACGCGGGCGAGTCGTTCCAGTGTTCGGGCCAGCGTACGAGTGAAGGTGACGAACAGCGCGCGTGGCTGGGGATTGCCGCGCTGGCGTGCTCGGGCGAGGAGCGGCGAGATGGCGAGCAAACCGAGCAGCGTCTTACCGCTGCCGGGTGGACCAGTCACCAGGAACGGGCCGTCCTGCTTGCTGATCCGCTGCAGGGACTCCTCTTGACTCGGATCGAGCAGGTAGCGGAGCGGCACATGGCCGCGCAGGACATCCACGAAGGACGGGGGCAACTCATCGAGGAGAAGGACCGGGTCGTCGAGCACCTCCTTTAGGGTGGTGCCCAAGGCGAGCGCCAGAACCCGATCGGCTACCGCTGGGGGGAGGCGCTCGAGCACTTCGAGCAGCTCGTTGACGGTCCGGCAAGCCGCCAGCGGCCCACTCTGATCGGCCGGTACGCCCAGACGAGCGAGTTCGGGCTCGGCCAGCGGGCGGGGGAGCGGATCACCGGGTGGTGACGTCGGTACGGCCGGTAGCGGCTCGACGTCCCCGTCAGCCGGCGCACTGTCGCCGAGCGTAGGGAGTTCGAACTGGTCGTCGGGTTCGATGAGGATCAGCTGATCGTCGCTCGGCAGCGTGTCGTGCCGGTAGGCGTCCCGGCGGTGCTCGATCGCCATGAGAATGATGCGGGAGTTCGCGATGCGGTAGAAGACGCGATATTTCCCGACTCGCCAGCGATAGACGTCGTCGAAGTTCTCCACCCGCTGCTTGCGCTCGGTCCCGTCCGGGTGGGGATCGGCCTGTAGTTCGGGGAGCTTGCGCCAGACCTGTTCCTGCGCCTTGGGCGGCAGCGCAGCGAGCATACGGCCGAACGTGGTCGTGATCGCGAGTTCGTACCGCTGGTTCATCGCTCGTCTCCGGGAACGGCGCCGAGAGAAGGATAGGCAGCGCGTGAGACGACTGTCAAGATGCAGCTGGCGAAACGACTGGGGAGGCGCTCGGCTCGGTGGGGCGGTTGGCCGTGCGATCGGATCGGCGCGGCCGGAGCGGGTCGTTCGTTTGCTGGGCGGGCTGCTCGGAGCGCTTTCTCGGGCGGGAGTCCAGCGAGGGGGAAAGGAGATCAGCGACGACCGTCGCGGTGGGACTGACGAGCGACTCGCCCGAGCGATCCAGCCAGTCGGTCCGGGCAGCGTGGGAATCCGTGCCCTTTCGTGGTCGGCAGTGGCAGGCAACGCCGACACCCTCTACGGGGAGATCATCCGTCGAACCCGGTGGAGGGTGCCCCGCCGTCCTGCGGTGTCGACCGGCTGCCACGGGTGCCGTGAGTGGTCGCTCGACCGGGGGTGTGGGATCGTTTCGCGCGAGCCAGCTGGGGAGTGGCACTCGGACACGCCAGTGGGTCTTCCCACACACGCCCTGGGCGTCACGGCGTCGATCGCGCCGCGCTGCGCCTCATTCCCTCTGGCGCTTGCGATTGCGATACGGCTCTTGTAGGATGATGACAAGAGAGGCCTTTCGTTTCGAAGGGAGAGGACGAAGCGCCCGGGCAAGGAGCAGGGATCGTGCTCGGGTGCAGCGAGAGGGTAACGGAGTCGTCGCCGCGTGCACCTCCCTGTGGCGACCGGTCAGCCCGTCGCGTCGGCGCAGGCTGCGGTGACTCCAACACGAGCGTCGGAAGGAGGCCCGCAGCGATGCGCAGCCGTCAAGACGGCTCGACCGTGACCGGCCCGCCAGACCGGCGATGGGGGTGGCCAGCGACCGGTCAGTCTCTCGTTCGTCTGCTCGTGCTCGGCCTGCTCGTGCTCGCGTCCTGTACCCGCCCGAGCCCGCAGCCATCACCGATCCCGGACACGCAACCGACTGCGACGACCGTCGCCAGCGAGGGTGGACCGCGTCCGAGCGCGGAACCCTCAGGAACGCACCCTCCGGCCGCGCCGGCGCACCCACTTCCTGGCGGACCGCCGAACGAGACGCTGCTCGCGTTCGGCGAGCTCCTGGACGAGGAGGGGCGGCTCTCGCTGGAGACCGCGCTGGCAGTGTTCGCTGGCTCCGTCGCGCCGCTGCCGGGCGTCGTACCGCAGCAGCTTCCCGGAGACGATGCAGCGGCCGTCGGTGAGCTGGCAGCACGCGTCCTCCTCAGCAACCTGGATCGGCTGCCGCCGGAGGCGGCGCAGGCGGTCGAGCAGGCAGTCTACGGAGCGATCGAGGAGTGGATCGAGATTCCACCGAGCGGGAGGACCGGCGATCGCCTCTCGGGCACGCTGGCTGGTGTGCTCGCGCCACCACCGGCGCGAGCGCAGGAGCGAGCCGACGTCGAGCACGTGCGCGCCCTCGTGGAGAACGTCCGGGGGCGCATCGAGGAGCGGGCAGGACGTCGTTTGCGTCTGCCGCTGCGGGTCGGGCTGAATCCCCGTCTGGGCTCGGACACCGATGCAGTCGCGAGCCCGGTACTCTCCGGAAACAGCCGCGTGATTGCCTGCCGGATCGCGTTCAACCCAGCGATCCTGGGAAACGCGAGCGCGGAAGAGGTCACGGCAGCCCATGAAGTCTGGCACTGCTTCCAATTCGACTACGTCGGGTTAGCGGGCGACGAGCGGAGCTGGCTTGTCGAGGGACAGGCAGAGTGGGTCGGAGCGGCGATCGCGACGGACCCGTCGGACTCCGCACGCTGGTGGAACACCTGGCTCGGCGCCCCACACGTCTCGTTGTGGCGCCGCAGCTACGACGCGATCGGGCTGTACGCGGCAGCGGAGGCAGCTGGTCACGATCCGTTCGAAGCGATGCTGGAGATGTTCCGACTCAGGAACCAGGAGGCGGTGTCGCGACTCTTCGGCGGTCGGTCGTACGAGGAGGCGCTGCAGATCGTCGCCCAGTCGCTGGTACGATCGCCGGAGTTCGGTCCAGAGTGGGAGGCCAGCGGGCCTGGCATCACCACGACGCGGGCAGCCGCAACGCTTGCCCTCCGGCCGGCCGTGCCGGACGTCGAAGCGTCATTGGATGCTGGCCCATTCGGCTCGCTGCCATTGGACGTCTCGATCGATCCAGGAGACCGTCCGCTCGTGCAGGTCACCGTCTTCGGCGAGGGCTCGGGCAGCGTCGAGTTCCCGGGACATGGACCGCTCAGGCTGGCACCTGGTGCCAGGATCTGGTTCTGCCTGCGGCCGGAGGAGTGCACCTGCCCGGACGGTTCCCCACCGCGGGGCGGGACCGATCCAACCCTGCTGGCTGAGCCGCGCGGCGTCGCCACGGTCTTCGCCCCGGCCGGCGGCACGATCGGGCTGCGGGTGAGGGCGGTCGATCGTGACGAGGCCTGCTCGCGACTGGTCGGTACGTGGACGGCCTCCGTCATGGAGATTCTCGCTGCCAATCTCGCGCCGTATGGTGGGGTGCCTGCTGGGATGGATTGCAGTGGCGACATCGTCATGACCTTCCGGGATGATGGCACTTTCGAACGCTCCTGGCAGGCCGACTGCCAGATGAGCGGCTCGCATCGCGTCAGAGGGGCAGGCCGGCAGACTGGTACTTATGAGGATCCCGGAGACGAGCTCATCTTCCGCGACGTGCAGACTGTGGTGACAGCTGATTTCGGCTTCAGCTTCGCTGTGACGGACAACGGGCGAGCGACGTACCGGATCGAGGGGGATCGCTTGGCAATCCAGTTCACGACCCCGGATGGAGCGATGATCGTCCAGATCTATCGGCGGGCGGGCTAGCCTGGCTCCGGCTGGGTCCAGCAGCGCCCGGGCACACGTCTGCCGGTAACGACGCGGCTTGCGCTTGGCAGCGAGCACCAGCCCGCGGGTCGCGCTGCTCGCTGCCGGGACCGATGCACCCGACCGGACGACGGGCGCGCGAGTCGAATCGCGCACCGCGACGCCGCGCGGCGAAGACGGTGAGCCGACGCGGGCCGCACGGGCTCGAAAATCGTCCGGCGAGGGGCAGGCGAGCGCTCCCTGGCTCAGCTCTCGACGGGGGCTCGCTCGTTGGATGGCCCGGCGCGATCAGGTCGACGAGCGCGATAGTCGCGCGCTGGGCCGTGGGACTCAAGCTGGTGGCAGATCGAAATAAATGGTCTTCACTTGCGTGAAGAACTCGAGCGCTGCCCGACCTTGCTCGCGCGACCAGGAACTGGAGGCCTTCATACCGCCGAAGGGCACGTGCGGCTCGGCGCCAGCCGTCTCGGAATTGATATGGACCACGCCGGCCTGGATACGGCGCGCGAAGGCGAAGGCACGGCGGATATCGCGGGTGACGATCGAGGCCGAAAGGCCATACGGGACGCCGTTGGCGATCTCGATCGCTTCGTCCAAGCTGCGGGCACGGATGATACCGACCACTGGGCCGAAGATCTCTTCCTGAGCGATCCGCATGCCGGGCTCGATATCGGTGAAGACGGTGGGGGCAACGAAGAAGCCATAGCGCAGGTCTCCCTCGGCCAGTTCATGACCACCGGTGAGGACCCGCGCTCCCTCCTTCTCGCCGATCTCGATGTAGCCCAAAACGCGTTGCCGCTGTTCCTCCGAGACGAGCGGGCCCATATAGACGGTCGGGTCGATGCCAGGGCCCACCTTGAGACTCCGAGCGCGCTCGACCAGCCGGATGGTGAACTCGTGGAGGAGCGGCTCGAGGACGATGACCCGCGAGGTGGCGGTGCACTTCTGGCCAGTCGAGCGGAAGGCACCGGACGTGGTCAGCTCGACCGCGAAGTCGAGATCGGCATCCTCAGCGACGATGACCGGATTCTTGCCACCGAGCTCGAGCTGCACCCTGGCTCCGCGCTCGCTGGCGATCTGGTAGAGGTGCCGCCCGACGGCGTTGGATCCGGTGAAGCTCACGGCCACGACTTTGGGATGGCGCGCGATCGCTTCGCCGACGACCGAGCCGGGGCCATGCACGAGGTTGAGGACACCGGGTGGCAGACCAGCCTCGACGAACACTTCCGTGATGAGATGGGCCGTGAGCGGGGTGAGTTCAGCTGGCTTGAAGACGGCCGTGTTGCCGAACGCCAAGCAGGGTGCCAGCTTCCACAGCGGGATAGCCACCGGAAAGTTCCACGGTGTGATGATCCCGACGACACCGAGCGGCACGCGCTCGGTGTAGAGAAACGTCTCCGGGTTGGTCGCGGAGTAGACTTCGCCGAGCGGGCGAAGCGGCTCCCCAGCGAAATAGCGCAGAATGGCCACACCGCGCAAGACTTCGCCCACTCCCTCGCCGATCGTCTTGCCCTCCTCGCGGGTCAGCGCCTCGCCGATTTCTCGGGCACGCGCTTCCAGAATGTTGGCGGCTTTATGGAGGATAGCTGCCCGCTGTGGACCAGAGAGACTGCTCCAGGCTGGGAAGGCAGCCTCAGCCGCTTCGACCGCCCGATCGACGTCTTCAGCAGTCGAGCGAGGAAATTCGCCGAGCACGGTACGGCTATCGGCCGGGTCGATATCAGGGCGGTACTCACCGCTAGCTGGTTCGACCCACTCGCCACCGATGTAGTTCCGATAGCGCCGGACTGTTCCAGACGTCATGGCACACCCTCCTTCGGCTCCGCAGCGTTTTCGCGGAGCGGCCCGACCGGCGAGGTCACCGGCACGGGCCACTCACTCCTAGCCGATCGAGACATGTCGAGGACGAGAAGGAGTTCGGCATCCGCACCCCAACCGTCCGGCAAGCGCGACACGACGCGCAGGCCGACAGCTGTGGCCAGGCTGGAGGCGACCGGATCCGGGGTAACGACGAGCACCTCGACATCGTGATCGAGAGCGGTCCGGCTCGCTGCCTGAAGAAGCGGAAGATCATCCCAGACCACGACGCCGGGCGGCACGATCAGGAGGACATCGCGTCGGGCCGGAGCAGCGGCGAGCCAGTCGGGCAGAGTGGGGAGGAGCGAGCGGTCACGCAGCATGAAGATTTGGCGCGGTGGCGGGTGGCGTAGTTCTTCCAGCACGGTGAGGACGACGATCTTGAGCGCAGCCAGCACCGGGACAGCGAGGAGGAGGCCGAGAATGCCCGCCACACTGGCACCGGCCAGGATCCCGAAAAGGACAACGACCGGATGCAGCCGGACAAAATGGCCGACAAGTTGAGGGATGACGAAATGATCCTCGAGCAGGCGGAGAACCAGGTAGACGAGTGCGACGACGACCGCGAGCTGGAGGGAGGACCAGCCGAAGGGCGCAGTCCCCTGTGTCAAGGCTACGCTGACGGCGATGGCACCAGCAGTCCACGGACCGATAAAGGGGATGAGCTCGAGCAACCCAGTGGCGATCGCCAGGGCAAGTCGATACTTGATTTCCAGGATGGTGAGGGCGATGTAGGTGGCCGTCGCCATGATCGCGAACAGGACGAGCTGCGCACGGATATAGGCCCGGAAGGTCGCGTCGACTTGGCCGAGGATCCGGCTCACTGTCTTCTGGTGCCGGCGTGGCGCGAGTGCCCGCAGGCGTGCAACCAATGTGCGGCCCTGCAAGAGACCGTAAAAGCTGACGAGGAAGAAAACGAACGACTTGATGAGCGCCTCCACCGTCGCGAGGACGAGTGGAACGGCCTCGCGACTGAACCGCTCGGCGAGCGACTGCGCAGCAGCGTCCAGACGGTCCAAGAGTCCGCTCGTGTCGATGGCCAGTTCGCCAAAACGGAGTTCGGGGGCGCGCGCGAGCCGCTGCTCGATCGTCTCGATGACGCGGGGGACCGTGGTAGCCAGCGCCTGCGCTTGCTGGGCCAGCGAGGGAGCGAGCAGCAGTCCACCGAGAACCAGCAGGCCGATCAGGACCAGGTAGAGCACGAGGACAACGGCGATCCGCGGAAGACGGAGGCGTCGCTCCAGCCAATCGACGAGCGGGTGGACCAGGTACGCGAAGACTGCGGCGACGATAAAGGGGGTGAGGATATGGGCGAGGTGGAGCAAGGCCCAGCCGAGAACGAGCGCGACGAGCGCGGTGACGAGAAGGAGTTCACGGGACTGCCGGACACGATCGAGCACGTGCATGCTGTTCGGACTCGCCCCGTTCCAGCCCTCTGCCTTGCCAGCGGAGGGAGGATCGCACGTTCCACAGGCGCATTCTACCGCAGCAGGACGCGTGTTGCACTGCGAGCGCGGACAGCATGCCGAGAGGACTCGCAGAGCGGGAGCGGTCCACCCATGCCAACTCCAGCCTGGATCGGAAGCCAGGGGCGATCGTCCCGCACCCGTGCTGGTCGGGTGCACGGGGTACCGCAATGGTGTTCACGCTGGCTGGCGACGGGACGCTGGCAGGAGACCGCTGGCCAGCAGCGCGAGCAAGGAAAGCGCGAGCGCGAGCGCGAAAACCGCTGAGTAGCCAAAGCGATCGACGACCAGGCCACCGAGCATCGGCACGAGGGCAACGACGCCCAGGATCGTATTGGTGACGCCGACGAGTGTCGGACGCTCCTCGGGGTGAGCGAGCTCGAGCACCGCCGTGAAGTTGGCCAACATCTGTGCCGAGAGCGTCACGCCATAGGCGACGAACACGAAGGCGAAGGTGACGAGGACGACCCGCTGTGGATCGTCCAGGCGCGGCACGAGGCGCTCCCAGCCGAGGATCGGTTGAATCCCCAGCGCGACGAGCGGCATGAAGACGCGCACCAGGGTCGCCAGCTGGAGGAGTTGACGGTTGCCCCAATGCTGGACCACCCAACCCCAGAGCGGATTGGCGAGGATCCGGGCAAGAGCGGAAAGAGCAAGATAGAAACCGACCGTTTCGGCGGGAAGGCCGAGCACGCGCTGCGCGTACACGACGAAGAAGGGGTCGGCAATCGTGGACAAGGCGAGGAGGGAACGAAAGACCAGAAAGCGACGAACTGGACGACGCGCGAGGAGGCGCGGGAGCTCGGCCACCCAGGAGGCAAACGAGCGTGGCCGAGGCGGAACAGGACGCTCGACGATCCAAAGCGTGGTGTAGGCCGCGAGGGAAAGCGCAGCAAACGAGGCAGCAAAGAGGACGGCAAAACCCGCCTCCTCGAACACCAGTGCCTGTTGGACAGCGAACCCAGCAGCGAGGGAGAGCACAGCGCCCCACAGATTGCGCTGGCTGAAGAAGAAGCCACGCCGATCAGGCGGTACAGCACGAGCAGTAAGTTCCACCAAGGGAACGAAGGCAAAACCGGCAGCGAGGTTGTAGACCGCATAACAAACGAAGAACACGGTGAGCAGCGTCGGGCTCGGGCCAACACCACGAGCGAGCACGACCGCGGCCAGGATACCGATCGCCAGGGCACGCACGATCCCTCCCCAGGTCGCCCAGGGGAGCTGGCGGCGACGCCCCTCGACGAACGCGGCCGCGATCGCCTGCGGCAGGAACCAGAGGCTGACACTCATCGCCGGGACGAGTCCCACGAGGAGGCCGCGCTCGGTCAACTGGGAGACGAAGACGGTGAGGACCAAAACGGGGTGGATGAGCGCGTCGCCGAGCAGGAGCAAACCGCCGTTAGCCACACCGAAGAAGAAGCTCTGCTGCAGACGCCGCCGCTCAGAGGACCGCGGACGGGAGACTGTCGGCTCGAGAGCGGGTACGGGTCGTCCACCCGGGTCATGGTCGCTCATGGTCCGGACGAAGGTCTCCTCTCGCACACCGATCCCGCGCTCATCCTATCGCACGTTCGCCCACTGGGCGAGCGCGAGGAAGGTGGGTGCGGGCAGCGCGACCAAAGCGGCCGTTCGCTGGCAGCGGGTTCTCGAGGAACGAGGGCCGGGCACCGGTACCAGGCCCTCCTCTGCTTTTCGCTGTCCTTGTTGGCATGGAACCCAGTCGGCGAAGCGGGGACCCGGTATGCTGAAGGTGAGGAACAGCGTAACGAGGGAAGGTGTGGAGGAGCGCACGATGCTCGATTTGCTGCAACGGTGGGAATACACGGATCATCCACTCCGTCGGCACGATCTCGCGGACGATCCCCTGGAGCAATTCCTGCGCTGGTACCAGGAGGCGCAAGAGAGCGGCCTCCGTTACCCGAACGCGATGGCGGTCGCGACCGCAACTACGGATGGTCGTCCATCCGTGCGGATGGTCCTCTTACGGGGAGTCGACGAGCGGGGGTTCATCTTCTACACCAATCTGGAGAGCCGGAAAGGTCGCGAGCTGGCCGAAAACCCCCGGGCAGCCTTGCTTTTTTACTGGGAACCGTTGGAGCGGCAAGTGCGGATCGAGGGTCGGGTCGAGCTGGTCACGAGCGCGGAAGCGGACGCGTACTTCGCGACGCGCCCCAAGGGGAGTCAGATCAGTGCCTGGACCTCACGGCAAAGCGAGCCGATCGACTCGCGGGAAGCACTGGAGCGACGGCATGCGGAGTTCGCCGAGCGTTTCGGCTCGGGGCCTGTTCCCCGACCAGCCGACTGGGGCGGCTATCGCGTGGTGCCGGACGCATACGAGTTCTGGCAGGGACGTCCGGACCGGCTGCACGACCGGTTCCGTTACGAGCGCAGTGCCGATGGGATCTGGGTGATTACCCGGTTGCAGCCGTGAGGTGACGGCATGGAAGGCTGTTCGTTTTGCCGGATCGTGGACGGAGAACTGCCGGCGGCACGCGTGTACGAGGACGAGAAGGTCATGGCGTTCCTCGATCACCGGCCACTGTTCTTCGGGCACACGCTGGTGATCCCACGACAGCACGTGCCGACGCTCGCCGAGCTTCCTGGAGACCTGCTCGCACCGCTCTTCGGGCTCGTCCAACGCCTGGCACGGGCGATACCGCTGGCGCTGGAAGCGGAAGGGACGTTCATCGGGATCAACAACCGGGTCAGCCAGAGTATTCCGCACCTGCACATCCACGTCGTCCCGCGGCGTCGTGGGGACGGGCTGCGTGGATTCTTTTGGCCGCGCCGACGGTACCCGAGCGAGACGGCGATGGAGGAGACCGCTGCTCGCCTCCGTGCCGCCTTGCAGCACGTCTGAGGCAAAAGGCTGCGGCGAACGGCGTCCGCGAGCGCGGGACCGGCCGCGGGGTGCTTCCTCGCTCGACACCTCGGCTGCGATCAGCTGCCGAGTCCGGCTGGCAGGGAACAGGCGTGGGTACACGGAAAAAGGCACGCTCGCCCAGCAGGGCATGGACAGCAGCATGCGGCCGGCGATGATCGGGTCGTTCCCGAGCGTATCACGGGCGGGAACGCTCGCTGCTTCTCCGGGACACTCGTGGTCCAGTCAAACGATCACCACGCGCATTCGGCCAGTCAGCGCGCTGCTCAGCCAGCATCGTACCCCGCGATGCGTGGCAGGCACAATCTTGACAGAACAGTAGCGAGCGGGGTATCGAGAACACAGGAGAGTCGTCCGATCAGGAGGGAGGACACGATGAAGGCAGCGGTGCTCGTGATCGATATGCTGAACGACTTCGTCACCGGCAAGCTGGGCAACGAGCGGGTGCGGAGCGTGATCGAGCCGCTCCGGCATTTACTCGAGCGGGCACGAGCTTCCGGCGTTCCAGTCGTGTACATCGGTGACGCGCACCTGCCGAGTGATCCCGAAATGGCAGTCTGGGGCCCGCACGCGATGAAAGGGACAAAGGAAGCGGAGACGATCCTGGAGTTGGCTCCGCAGCCCGGCGACACCGTACTGGAAAAGCGCACCTACAGCGCATTCTACGAGACGGGGCTCGACCTTTTGCTGCGCTCGCTCGGTGTGGATACGGTCGTCATCACCGGGTTGCACACCAACATCTGCTGCCGCCACACAGCAGCTGATGCCTTCACGCACGGCTACAAGATCATCGTCCCGGAGGACTGCGTCAACGCGTTCACCGAAGAAGAGCATCGCGAGGGGATCGCCTACCTGCGGCGAGTCTACGGCGCACGCATCACGACGAGCGAGGAACTGGCACGCGAGTGGGAGCGGGAGCCCCAGACGGCTGCCACGAAGGCCTGATCCGGAGTGGGGGATCGCAGGCGCAGCGCCGAGGCATCCCGCATCCAAGCCGATGCGCGCCGGTCGGTCGATGGGGTGAACTCCAGCGCTGCACTGGCGCACAGGCAGCCCCGCGACAGTCCGCGGCGGTGACGCTGCAAGCGATCTCCGCCGTTCGCCCTGCCGCACTCGGGGATGGATCGACTCGCCGGGCATCGCCGTGTCGCGCCTTGCATGGTCTTCTCTGGGACAGGCGAACTAGCCGGGACGCCCGCAGCACGAAGTCGTGGGTCGCCGATCGCTCGCGGTAGCGCGCAGGTTCCAACCGGCGGGTGGAAGAAGCACCGCGCGCACGCTCGGTCGCCGAAACGAGTGCCGCTTTTCCGGTGCGAAGATCCGCACCCCATCTCGACACTGGTCACGGCCTGGTCATCCCCCGGGCTGGAAGAGGTCGATACCCGATCCATCTGGTAGGCCAGTGAGCAGCCGCGCGCGGGGCGTCGGCTGCTCCGCTCGTCGCTGAACAGGCTGCTCGACCACGCGAACGACGAAGAGTCGCTGATCGGCATCCACCTGAGCGATCCGTGCGCAGCGCGGATCAGAAGCGAGAGCCCTTGCCAGAAGCCCTGCCGAGCGCGAAGCTGACCGGGGAAGCGAGCGACGGAGGAATAGCCGATGAGAACGACGAGCGACCTTCGGCAGGTGATTGAGCGCGCCTGCGCCAGCACGGGGGTTCCCGGCATGGTGATCGGGATCCTGACACCCGACGGGCGCGAGGTGGTGACATACGGGATCGCCAGCCTGGAAACCGGTTGCCCTGTGCGACGTGACACGCTGTTCCAGATCGGCTCGATCAGCAAGGTCTACCTTGCGACGCTGGCGATGCGCCTGGTCGAAGAGGGGAAACTCACGCTCGATACGCCGGTGGCGAGCGTCCTGCCGGAACTGGAACTCGCCGATCGGGAAGCGCAGCAAGCGATCACGCTGTGGCATCTTCTCACCCACACCAGCGGGATCGAAGGGGATCGCTTCGACGACTACGGGTACGGCGACGATGCCCTGGCACGCTAAGTGGCCGGTCTGGCGAGCGCCCGACAGATCCATCCGCCGGGCCAGCACTGGAGCTACTGCAACAGTGGTTTCTCGCTCGCCGGGCGGCTGATCGAGGTGGTGACCGGTCGCTCGTTCGAGGCAACGATGCGCGAGTTGATCTTCGGACCGCTCGGCCTGGAACGCAGCTGCTTCCTCGTGCAGGACGTCCTGGGATACCCGTTCGCGGTCGGGCACCGGACGGACGAGCACGGACACGTTGGCGTGGTCCGCTACTTTGCGCTGCCTCGCAGTGTCCATCCGGCTGGCGGCGTTTGGGCGACGATCGACGACCTCCTCGACTTCGCAGCCTTTCACCTCGGTTTGCGTCCGGTGGCAGCGCCGCCGATCTCATGGGACAGCATCACCATGATGCAGGCACCGCAGGTGGCAGCCGCGAACTGGGCCGACTGGTACGGTTTAGGCTGGGCCATCTGGTCGATCGGATCCGTGCGGGTGATCGGGCACGGAGGCTCGACGAACGGATACCAGGCGCATCTCGTGCTGTTGCCCGAGGAGCGGGTCGCGATCGCCAGCCTGACCAATCACGAGCAGGGGAGTTCGGCCTACCTCGAGGTCAAAACCTGGATTTTGACAGAACGGTTCGGCATCCGGCCACCGGCACCCCGGCTGTGCACGGTGTCCGAGCGAGAACTCCAACGGTATGCGGGCACCTACACCTATCCGTTGGCTCGCTTGACGGTCCGGGCAGCAACGGGTGGGCTGTGGCTGGAGGCGGTCCAGACGCGCGGGCTGAGCCGCGAGGCGCGCGAGCGCCCGCTACCGCCGCTGTTTCTCCGGCCGATCGGCGAGCGCGTTTTCGCGACCGGACCGGTACGGGCTGTTCCCAACCGCGTGGACTTCATCTTCGATGGGGACAGTCAGCATCCACGCTGGGTCCGGGCCTTCGGTCGCTTGGCCGAGCGAGACGCGATCCAGGAGTACTGACGCACCGCACGCCCGACGAGCGATGCCGGGAACGGGCGGCGGAGCGCCACGCGTCAGGCGCACCAGCTCAGGCATGGGCAACGCGTATCGGGACGTGTGCCGGCGCGGCCGAGACGCTGCCTCTCACCAGGCCGTCCAGCCACCATCCACCGGCAGGGTGACACCAGTGATCATGCCCGCGGCATCGGAAGCGAGGAAAACGACCGCCGCGGCCACTTCCTCGGGCAGACCGAGTCGACCCAGCGGGATGCGCCGAAGCACTTCCTCGCGGAAGCCAGGAATCCGCTCGAAGTAGGGACGGGTGAGTGGCGTCTCGACGAAAGTCGGCGCGACGGCGTTGACGGTGACGTTGTACGGCGCCCACTCGATGGCGAGGACTTTGGTGAGCTGGGTGACCGCTCCCTTGCTGGCGCAGTAGGCTGCGCGGTCAGCCATGCCGACCAGTCCCATGGTAGAGCCCAGATTGACGATGCGTCCATATCGTCGGGCCACCATGTAGCGACCGACAGCTTGGCAGGCGAAGAAAAGCCCCTTGGCATTGGTATCGAGGATCGTGTCCCAGTTCTCCTCCGTCACCTCGAGCGCTGGCTGCGGGATGTTGAGACCGGCGCTGTTGACCAGGATATCGATCCGGCCGAAGACACTGTGCACGCGTTCGGCCATCGCGCGGATCTGGCCGACGTCGCGCACGTCGACTGCGATCGGAAAGGCGCGGCGACCACGCTCCTCGATCGCTCGGCAGACCTCCTGCAAGCGATCGAGCGAGCGGCTCGCCACGGCGACGTCGGCACCCGCCTCGGCAAGTGCGACCGCACAGGTGTAACCGAGGCCGGACGACGCCCCGGTGACGAGCGCGACCTTGCCATCGACGCGGCACTCGAGCAGAACGCGTTCGCTCTTCATTCTCTACCTCCTGATCATCCCCCGACCGTGCGACAGTGTGACCGAGGAGCCGACGAGCATGCAAGACACCTGGTAGCGGGCGATCAGCGAAGCGCGAGAGGCGAAACTGTTGCGTTTTTGTAACACTCCTCTCTTGCAGCAGAGCGCTGGATGCGTATGTTGATAAGCGAGGCCCCGACGATTCGAGGCCGGGAATCCGAAACCCGTGAGGGGAGTAGGAAACCCGAACCGAGGATCGTCGGGGCCCTCGTTTCGTTCGAGCGCTCCGGCGATACTGGCCAACGGGCCGACGCTCTCCGGGGGAGAGCAGCTCACCGGCAAGCCGGTTACCAGCGCGCGTGGCCAGCGACCGCTCGCCGGTGCTGTGGGCACGAGCAGATCGGCCCGGGTGGGAAAGCTTCACGTCTGCCGGCGCGCTACTCGGGTCGATGCAGCCCAGCATGCGCTTCCACGACGCGCAGGAGCGAGGTGAAGTCGAGTTCGGCCTGGCCACGCGCCATCGCCTCCAGCGCATGCTGACGGACGAGGTCGGCGATCGGTAACGGCGTGTGCGTCGCTTCGGCCAACTCGAGCGCCAAGCGGATGTCCTTGAGCCCGAGCGTGAGGCGAAAACCTGGTGGTTGGAAGCGCTGCTCGAGCAACGCACGACCATAGCGATCGGCGAGCGGCGAGGAAAAGACAGCGCTGGCGACCTCGAAGAAACGCTCGCGGGACACGCCCGCCTTGTCGGCCAAAACGAAGGCCTCGCTTAGGAGCTCCACCAGCGAGAGAATGAGGAAATTACCGGCGATCTTGACGGCGTGCGCGTGTTCCGGCCGCTCGCCGATGACGAACTGCTGGGAACCGAGCGCGGCGAAGGCCGGCTGCAAGCGTGCGATCGCACCGGGCTGCCCAGCGATCACCAGCCGGAGCGCGCCCTGCGCGGCAGCATCGGGGCGACCGAAGACGGGGGCAGCGACATAGTGCTGCCCGCGCGTGCGGTGCCGCTCGGCCAGCTCAGCCGAATAGCGGACGCTGAGCGTGCTGGACGCGACATGGATGCCGTCGCGCGGGAGTCCGGCCAGGATGCCATGCGGTCCGGCGACGACTGCCTCGGTGGCAGCATCGTCGGCCAGCATGGTGAAGACGACGCCCACTTCCGCGGCCTCGAAAGGGGTGGCAGCACGCTCGGCGCCGAGTGCAACCAGCTCGTCCGCTCCCTCCGGTGTGCGGTTCCAGACGACGACGCGGTGGTCTGCTCGCAAGAGCGACTGGACCATGCCGCGCCCCATGTTGCCCAGCCCGATAAAACCAATGTCCATCGCCCGACCTCCTCGCCGCAACGACTCGCTCACCTGGTGGTAGCGTACCCGGACGGTCACCAGTCGGCGAGAGGACAGGGGGAAGACGCGTGGAACTTGGAAGAAACAGCATGCGTCGCAGACCGGGTCCGCGCGTTGGTTCTCGTGGCGGTCGTCAGTCGTGTCGCGCGGGCGAGTGATCCAACGTCGCGAGCAGGCGATCGCGAGCGGCGGCGGCACGCTCGGCAACGATCCACTCGGTGCACGTGCTCGCCGGACGCCGTGCTGGTGGTTCGGGCAGAGCAGCCGGGTAGCCGATATAGACGAAACCTAGCAGAACTGCTCGATCCGAGAGACCGAGGAACTCCTTGACCGCTGGATCCTCGATCGCCCGGCCGGTCCGCCAGATGGCACCGAGTCCGAGCGCATGGGCAGCCAGGAGCATGTTCTGGATCGCTGCCGCACCGGCTGCCAACTCGTCCAGCAAGGGACGAGCCGGATCGGGCTCGACCGCGACCGCGATGAGCACCGGTGCGCGGAGCGGCTTCTGGCGGATCGCCTCCCGCTTGGCGGGTGTGAGGGCAGGATCGCGGGCTAGCACCTCGCCCAAGGCGACCCGGGCCTCACCAGTGAGGACGAAGAAGCGCCAGGGTTGCGTGAGATGGTGATTGGGTGCCCAGATAGCCGCCTCGAGCAGCTGCTCGATCAGCTCGCGCGGCACCGGATCGGGTCGTACCTGCTTGACGCTGCGGCGATTACGGATGGTCGCGAGGACCGCTTCAGCCACCTGGATCGTCGTCTCCGACACGCACGCCTCCCCGTCATCTCGAGCCAGCAGACGATCACCCAGTACGAGGGTAGTCGATCAGCAGCAGTGCTGGCCAGCAGTGTCGCCCGCAGGGCCCGTTCGCATGGTCAGGGATCGAACGAGCGTTTCACCGGCAGGGCCTCTCGTGCTATCCACAGAAAAAGCGCGCACGGTCGGCCACTGTGCGGCGGCCGAGGGGCGCGTGGAAACCGAAAGCATGCTGGCGAGCCGTCGGACGCGCGGCGGTCTCTCCTCGCCGGGGCCGCTCACGATGCGCAGCGGGTCGACGCCGACGGCGTTCGCGAGGTGGTGCGAGCCGGGAGCCAACGTACTGCGACCAGGCGATCAGCCGACCTCCTGCGGCCGGTACTGGAGCGCTTCGGCGACGTGAACGGCGGCGATCCGCTCCGCGCCAGCGAGATCAGCGATCGTCCGCGCGAGCTTGAGGACGCGGTGATATCCCCGCGCCGAGAGCCCCAGCCGCTCGACTGCCGTACGGAGCAAGCGCTCGCCCGCCTCGTCCAACCGGCAGTACCGACGGATCTCGGCCGGGGTCATCTCGCTGTTGAGTCGCCGCGAATCGCCGAAGCGGCGCTGTTGCACGACTCGGGCGGCTTCGACGCGAGCCCGGACCGCCGCGGAGGGCTCTCCGGTCCGGTGGTCGGCCAGCTTGTCGAACTCGACGCGCGGGACAGGCAGGTGAATATCGATGCGGTCGAGCAGGGGACCGGAGATCCGCTTCTGGTAGCGCGCGACCTCGTGAGGGCTGCACCGGCAGGCGCGAACCGGGTCGCCGTGGTAGCCGCAGGGACAGGGATTCATGGCGGCAACGAGCAAGAACGAGGCCGGGAAGGTGACGGCGCCACTGGCGCGCGAGATGGTGACGAGGCGGTCCTCGAGCGGCTGGCGAAGGACCTCGAGGACCCGCGGGCTGAACTCGGGCAACTCGTCGAGGAAGAGGACTCCACGGTGTGCCAGCGTCACCTCGCCGGGCCGGGGCCAGGCACCACCACCGATCATGCCGGCGAAGCTGATCGTATGGTGCGGCGCGCGGAACGGTCGGTGGCGGATGAGCGGTGATCCGCTGGGGAGCAGCCCGGCGACCGAGTAGATGCGAGTGACCTCGAGCGCCTCCTCACGGGTGAGCGGCGGCAGAATGGTCGGCAAGGCGCGAGCTAAGAGTGTCTTGCCAGCACCGGGAGGTCCGACGGCGATGACGTTATGTCCGCCAGCTGCTGCCAGTTCCAGCCCGCGTTTGACGTGCTCTTGTCCTTTGATCTCTGCGAAATCGATCCCGCTCAGCGGCTCGTCACCCAGCTCGATCGGCGTCGGCGGGAGCGGGGCGATCGGTGCCTGACCGTCGAGATGCGCGAGAAGTTCGTTCAAGCTCTGGACGGGGATCACTTCGATCCCCTCGACCAGCGCGGCCTCGGCTGCGTCCTCAGCGGGGACGATGGCGCGACGCAGCCCGTGCTCGCGGGCGATACCGACCATCGGCAGGATACCAGCGGTATGACGCACCGTCCCGTCGAGCGAGAGCTCGCCCAGCACGACCGTATCGGTGAGATCGGCACTGACCTGCCCGCTCGCCAGCAAGATACCGAGCGCGATGGGAAGGTCGTACGCCGGTCCCTCCTTGCGGATATCGGCGGGAGCGAGATTGACGGTGATGCGACCGCTCAGCGGAAAGCGCGCCCCGCTGTTGCGGATCGCTGCGCGGACGCGCTCGCGCGCCTCCTGGACAGCGGCGTCCGGCAGGCCGACGATGGTCAAGCCGGGATTACCCGGCCCGATGTCGACCTCGACTTCGACCAGCACCCCTTCCAGGCCGACGACCGCCGAGCTGTGGACACAGGCGAGCACGCGAACTCCTCTCGTTCCGGAACCGAGCCGACACGACGCTCATTCTACTGCCTGGTCGGCCCCTGGAGAAGGACGGTCAGATGAGGGTGGATAGACGACAATGGCCGGCCGAGTCATGGCCGCTAGGGTCGGAGCGAGCTGCGCTGCCTGGGATTCAGTGTAGACGTGCGGCTCGACGCGCGGCAGACCAGCGGCAGTGAGCACGCGCCAGGCGACCGCGAAGGCGTCCGCGCGCGGTGGGTCAGCGTAGATCACGACGACGTCGACATCACTGGCCGCTGTGGCGCGACCTTGGACCCAGGATCCGAAGAGGACGAGCCAGCGCAGCGGCAACTCCTCTGCCAGCGCGCGGGCAGCCTGCTCGAGCCGAGCCACGAGTTCAGGAAGCGTCAGGTCGGGCCACGAGACGCGCACAGAAGTCGAGGATTCGTTCGGCATGGGCGAGAGCCCTTTCCGCTTCCGCTCGCGTGTAGAGGATGCGGGGAGCGCCTGCTGGATGCGCATCGGGATCGCGAGCCGCGATGTATCCCTTGTCGAGTTCGAGCGCGGCAGCGATGAGTTCATCGGGAACCGGCAAGCGCTCGGCCAGCGCCCGGAGCAGCCTGGCCACCGCATGGCCCCAGGCTTCCGCCCCGAGTCGTTGGAGCGCAGCCTTGACCGCTTTCTCGGCTGCTTGCTGGGCTGCGAAGACTGTCCAGTCGAAGAAACCGCCAGCGAAAGCGTGACGGGCTAGCGCGAGATCGCCCGTTGCCTGCTCGAGCCAGTCGCGACTCCGTTCCACGTGCATCCTCCGGCGTCGAGCATAGCAGAGTGGTCGACCGATACGACACCCCGCACCCGGGCTGCGTTGCAGTGTCCACCGACGCAAGCGTGGAGTGAGGAACACCACCGAGGGAGGGGCGGAGGCGAGGAGGACGGTGGCTGGCCCAGCTCGTGCGCCTGTGCTACAAAGGGATGGACACCTTAGTGCGAGCGGAAAAATCGCGAGAATGGAGTGGCGGCTGTCCGCACGCGGCACTGGAGGTGCTGACGAGACCTGACGACACGGGAAGGCGCAGGCCGTTACAAATCCATTACAAATCGTGTCCGAACCCTTGACATGAGTCGTATCAGTGTGCTAAATATGACCCAGGAAACGACGAGGCGATCGAATGACTCGTCGGGTACAGAAAGGAGGGACAGCGATGTTGGAGCGGTGGAACCCCGTCGCGGAGGCAGAGCGGATGCTGACCGAGATGAACCGGTTGATGTCGGAAGTCTTCGAGCGACCGCTCGTGCGGGCACGACTGGTTGCCTGGCGGCCAGCGACCGATGTCTACGAGACGGGTGATGCGCTGGTCATCCGCTTGGCGGTACCCGGAGCGAGGCCGGAGGGCCTGGAGGTCACGGTCGAGCAGAACGTGGTCACGATCCGCGGGCAGTACGGTTACCGGCTGAGCGAGGAGGAAGCGAAGCAAGCGACCTGGTACCGGCGGGAGATCGCGAGCGGTGAGTTCGCTGAGAGCATCACGCTGCCGGTGCCGGTCAACATCGAGAATGCCAAGGCGACGGTCGAGAACGGGATCATCACGCTGACCTTCCCGAAGGCTGAGGAAGCGCGCGTCAAGCGGATCCCGATCCAGGTGACACAGTGAGTCCCGGGACAGTGGAAGGGAGGGAGGAGTAATGACACGGGTACGGACCGACGAGGAGATCCATTAGGACGTCCTGGACGAGCTCGATTGGGACCCGGAGGTCGACGCCAAGGACGTTGGCGTGACGGTTCATGACGGCGTGGTCACGCTGACTGGAACTGTCGACAGCTTCTTGAAGAAGTGGGCTGCAGAGCAGGCGGCCTTGCGGGTCGAAGGGGTGCGCGCGGTCGTCAACCATATCGAGGTGGTTCCGCGTGATCTGGGCGTACGGACGGACGAGGACATCGCCCGGGCGGTGGCGACAGCGCTGGAAGAGAACCCGGCGATTCCGCACGAGCGGATCAAGATCCGGGTCGAAGAAGGCCGGGTGACGCTGGAGGGCGAGGTCGACTGGTACTACCAGCGACGCGAAGCCGAGGAGACGGCGCGGCGCATCACTAGCGTCAAATCGGTGATCAACCTGATCACGGTGCGGCAACCGACGGTCGCACCGGAAGACATCAAGCGGCAGATCGAGCAGGCCTTCGTGCGCCATGCCGAGATCGATGCCGAGAACATCCAGGTGCGCGTCGAAGAGGGTGGACACGCGATCCTCTCCGGGACGGTGCGTTCCTGGGCCGAGCGCAAGGAGGCCGAAGAGGCAGCCTGGCGCGCATCAGGCGTCACCAAGGTGACCAACTTGATCCGCGTCCAAGTACCGTGAAGCCAGTCCAGCGAGTACTCGGGCCCCAGGGGCAGCCCTGGGGCCCGTTCTTCCTGATCACGGCAGGGCGATCGAGCGTACGCAATGCGTTCTCGAGTCCGTAAGGAGAGCAGCAGCCCTCGGGAGCGTCGCCACCTCGGGCAGTTCCGGGTCGTTTCCCCGACAGCTGGCGGGAATCAGTCGAGACGGGTCCCAACGCGAGGACGAAACCTGATCGCAAGCGACCTCGAATGAGTCATGCACGGGGCATGCTGCTCGATCGCTTCCACGGGCAATCAGGCAGTCTGCACCACACCGACTCTTGACGAGCGGGCTACTTGCGCGTACGCTACTGATGTGGCTTCCGAGAACGCTTGGGCTGAACGGCGAAGGCGATACGAACTGGCAGGCCACGAAAAAGCGAGATGACGATGTCGCGCGACGCACAGGCGGCGGAGCGCTTGGTATTTTCTTTTTTCGTTACGCGGATTGCGGCGAGAACGCGCGCGGCGAGACGCAGAGTTCTTCAGCAGGACGGGAAGGGGGTGCGAGAAGCGAGCGGGCCGGGTAGAGGCTGTGTTCTCATGGGGATCGAGTTCGCGCGCGGACGTAGCGGGAGATACCGCAAGCGGTAGACGACCGAGAGCAGTGTTGCACATGCACAGAGGAGGAGACCCGATGGCTGACGAGACCCGGATGTTCGGGCGGACACTTTCCCGACGCGCTGTTTTGCGGGGAGTGGCAGCCGGACTGGCGCTGCCTGCAGTGAGCGCGCTCCTGGCTGCGTGCGGCGGTCAAGCCACGCCGACACCGGCCCCTGCGCCGGCACAGACACCGGCTTCGGCCCAAACCCCGGCAGCAGCGGCGACACCGGAGGCGAAGCCGGTCACGTTGGCGATCCTGCACTTCAGCGTGATCGAAGGAACCACCTGGTCCGGGGCCCATAACCGGGCGGGCATGCGACTAGCTGAGAAATACCCGAACCTGAAATACATCTACCGTGAGCAGGTCGGGCCCGATCAGACGGTTCCCTTCGCCGAGGAAATGATCGCCAAGGAGAAAGCCGACATCATCGTCGGTAATGCCGAGTTCATCGGGATGCCGCTGCTGGACATCGTCGACAAGTACCCCGACAATATCTTCGTCGCGGTGACGACCAGCGACCTGACCACGCGGCCCAATTTCATCCGCATCTTCCCGCGACAGTACCAGTCGCTCTACCTCGAGGGGCTGATCGCAGCCGCACTCACCAAGACGGGGAATGTCGGGATCGTCTCGGCCTATCCGAACCTGCAGGTGTTGCGACGGCAAGCCGGCTTCGTGCTGGGTGTGCAGGAAGCAGCCAAGAAGCTCAATAAGGATGTGAAGGTTCATATCAAATACGTCGGCGACTGGTACCTGCCGGCCGAAGAGCGAGCCGTCGCCGAGACGTTGGCTACCCAGTACAACTGCGACGTGCTTACCCAGCAGACCGACTCGGGCTCGACCCTCGATGTGTGTAAGGCGCGCGGGCTCTGGTTCGTCGGCAAGGACATGGACACCGTCTGCTTCTACAAGTGGGCGACCACCGACACGGTAGCCATTTCCTTCGACACGCGGTGGGAGGTCGTTTACGATAAGATCATCCAGGCTTTCCTGAAGGGGGATAAGCCACCGGAAATCATCTTCCCGGGCATGGAGTCGTCGATCAAGCTGGCCGACGGGACCGAGATCACGACGACCGACATCATGAACGACTGCAAGGTCGGCGTCGATGGGATCAGCCCGAAGGCCCGGGACCTGCTCCCGAAGGAGATCATCGACCTGGTCGCGGAGCGGCGCGAGGGGATGCGCAAGGGAACCTTCGATCCCTTCACGGAGCACGCACTGGTGAGCAACGGGACAGGGCTGGAGGTTGAGGGGCTACCCATCCCGCCGAAGGGGACCGTGGTCAAGAAGGCTGGAGAGAAGCCGACCGACGAGTTCCTGCTCCAGAAGATCAACTTCGATCTGGACGGCGTCAACATCCTGCCCTGAGAGCGAGAGACGGAAGGATGCGTCGACGGGCGAGAGTCGAAAGGCGTGGGCGCGCTGAGCCGACCCTCGCCCGACGCCTGTTTCTGTAGGCTTACTCAAGCATGGGAGCGACGATGGGTGGGGACGGAGCTAGGCGCATCGTGTTGGAAGCGCGGGGGATCACCAAGCGCTTCGGAACGGTCGTCGCCAACGATCACGTCGATCTCACCATCCGGGCTGGCGAACTCCACGCCATTCTCGGTGAGAACGGCGCCGGCAAGACAACGCTCATGCGTATCCTCTTTGGTGAACTCCAGCCGGACGAGGGAGAAATTTACCTGAACGGGCAGCGTGTCCACTTCCGCAGCCCGCGCGATGCGCTCCGCCAGGGGATCGGAATGGTCCACCAGGAACGGAAGCTGATCCCAGCGCACACCGCGTTAGAAAACATCGTGCTGGGCCACCCCAAGAAGCGACCGATCCTGAACTTGAAAGAGGCCGAGCGTGACGCACAGGCTCTCTGCGAGCGCTACGGTTTCCGCATCCCGCTACATGCCAAGGTCTGGCAACTCTCGGAGGGTGAGAAACAGATCGTCGAGATCATCAAGGAACTCTACCAGGGTGCGCGCATTTTGATCCTGGACGAGCCGACCTCCGTGCTGTCCCCACCGGAGATCGTCAAGCTACTGGAATCGCTCACCAACATGGCTAAGGAAGACCTGGCCGTCATCCCCTTCATCACGCACAAGCTCCCAGTCGTGCTGGAGTACTGTGACCGGGTCACCATTTTGCGTCGCGGCCGCGTCGTGGCGGAGATGGAGACGCGCCAAGCGACCGAGCAAACGCTGGCTTCAGCGATGGTGGGGCGCGAGGTCATGCTCCAGCTGGAGCGGGTCGAGGTGCCTCTCGGTGAGCCGGTCGTGCAGGTGCAGGACCTGTGGGTACGCGACGACCGTGGCCTCTTCGCCGTGCAAGGACTTTCCTTCGAGATCCGCACGGGCGAGATCTTCGGCATCGCCGGTGTGGCGGGAAACGGCCAAGAGCCGCTGGCGGAAGCATTGGCTGGCCTGCGACCGGTCGAGAGAGGCTCGATCACGCTGAGTGGACGAGACATCACACGAGCACCGGTGCTCGAGCGCTGGCGGCAGGGACTGGGCTACATCCCCACCGAGCGGCGCGACGTCGGATCGATCCCGAACTTGTCGCTGGTCGACAACGTGCTGCTCAATTATCACTTCGAGCCGGAGTTGTCGCAGTGGGGCGTGCTTGCGACTGGTCGGGCTCGCGCGCTGACGGAGCGGATCCTCCAGGAATACAGCGTGGTCGCAGCTGGACCGGATGCGCCGGCTCGCTCGCTCTCCGGTGGGAACCTGCAGAAGGTGATCCTGGGGCGGGTTCTCTCGCGTCCGCCGCGTTTTCTCATCGCTTGTCTGCCGACACATGGGCTGGATGTGGGAGCAGCCGAGTTCGTCCAGCAACGCCTGCTGGACGCCAAGCGGGAAGGAATGGCGATCCTGTTGATCTCAGAAGACTTGGACGAGATCCTGGCGCTCAGCGACCGGATCGCGGCCATCTACGAAGGACAGTTCACCGGCATCGTATCCGCACGCGAGGCTACCAAGGAACTCGTCGGTGAGCTGATGGCTGGACTGCGACGGGAGCGCGTATGAGGGCAGTCATCGGAAGCTACACGATACGGATCGAGCGACGCGCTGACCTGCGCTGGTGGCATACGGTCGTGGCCTCGGTTCTCGCGATCCTCGTTTCCCTCTTCCTGGTCGGTTTCGCCTTCCTTCGGGCCGGAGCCGACCCGCTCGAGGTCTATCGGGAGATCATCGCGTACGCGTTCGTGAGCTCCTTTGGTTTGCCACAGACGATCAACCGAGCAACTTTCGTCCTGCTGGCCGCCTTCGCATTGATCGTGCCGCTGCGGGCTGGCCTCTGGAACATCGGGATGCCTGGGCAGCTGTATGCCGCGACGCTCGCGGCCTTCGGGGTCGCCTACGCCTTCGGTGCCAAGGCATCGGTGAACGCTCAGCTCAACGGAGCGATTGTCATCCCACTGATGGTCATCGCGGGTCTGATCGCGAGCGGACTGTACGGAGCGATCGCGGGATTCCTGCGCGGGCGTCTCCAAGTGAACGAGATCGTCACGACCATGATGCTCAACTGGGCTATGCTGTGGATCGTCGCCCACATGATCCGCGAAGGTGGCCCCTTCATGGGTCGAACAGCGGAAGGCGAGGGCTTCACCTTGCCCACTGCGATCCGTATCCCTCAGATACTGGGGCTGCCGCTGACCGCTTATGCGGCGGTGCTCCTCGCGCTCGTCTTGACCTGGTTCCTGGCCAAGACGACGTTGGGCTATCGCATCAGGACGTTCGGGGAGAGTCCCCGCGCGGCCGAGTACGCGGGGATCTACGCGACTCGGATCAGTACTCTCGTCTTCACCCTGGGCGGCATGTTCGCTGGACTCGCGGGTTTCCATTACTTCACTGGTGTGCCGGGGGTTTACAAGATTCCCAAGAACTACGGTGAGTTCGCTGATTTCAGCTTCTACGGCTTGATCACCGGATTGATCGCACGCAATAACCCGATCGCTGCCATTCCGGTAGCAATCCTGTTTGGCGGCGTTTCGGGTGGAGCGCGTTTCATGCAGGGCAAGCTCCGCCTGGCCTTCGGGATCGATTACGCTCTGCTCGGTGTGTTGATGATCATGATGGTCGCCTTCCAGGCGCTGGCACAGTATTCGGTGCGGATCGAGCGGGTGGTGACCGCACCTGCTCGGCAGGTGGGGCTGGAGAGGGGCGAGAGCCGTGTCGAGTCTCCTCGTCATTAGTCTCGCAGCGGCGGCTGTTTTCGCCATCGCAGCGCTCGGGGAACTGCTCGAGCAGCGGGCAGGCATCCTGAACGTGGGCCTCGAGGGAGTGATGCTTCTCAGTGGGACCTTCGGCTTCATCGCTTCCAAAACGAGCGGGAGTTACCTCCAAGGGTTCACGATCGCCATCCTGACTGGTGCGCTGGTCGGGCTCCTGCACGGCTTCTTTTCCATCACTCTGGGGAGCAATCAAGTCGTCAATGGGATGGCGATCTGGATTCTCGGCTTCGGGCTCACGACCTACATCGGCTATCCCTACACCGGGCCGCTGGGGCTCAAACCGTTTCCGACACTCGGCGGGCTTCCCACGTTCTTCGTCGTAGCGCTGGTGCTGGCGGTCGCCATCTGGTTTCTCCTCTTCAAGACGCACCTCGGACTCGAGCTCCGCTCGGTCGGTGAAAATCCCTCCGTCGCGGAGGCATCGGGCATCTCCGTCACGGGGATGCGCTATTTGGCAGCCGTGCTGGCTGGTATGCTGGTCGGGCTGGGGGGTGCCGTTTACTCGCTGGTCTACAACCCGGTGTGGAGCTACAACTATTTGCAGGGCTGGGGATTCATCGCACTGGCATTGGTCTTCTTCTCGCTCTGGAACCCGTTCCTGGTCGTCGTCGGCGCGATTTTCTTCGGGATCCTCTGGCAGCTTTCGCTCTATCCCGAACTCCTGTTCCCGAACATCTTCTCGCGCTACATCTGGCGAGCGATGCCGTTCGTCATCACAATCCTCGTCTTCATCCTGCTTTCCACTCGCTGGTTCCGTCTCCGCTGGGGCGCGACCAAGCCGGAGGCACTGGGGATCGCCTACGAGCGTCAGGGCTGAGCAGATTCGGCTTCGGTACAGGCGAGGCGGCCGAGCAGGAATCGCCCGCCTTTTGGCGTTGATTTGACGAGTTCTCAGGGCATCGGGCAACAGATGCTCGAGGAGCCCTACACCTCTTTCCTGTCACTGCTTTGCTGAGTCAGCAGACTCGGGGACAAAGCCGAAGCGCTGAACCGGCTCTGGACCAGGGGATGCTGACCTGGTCTCCTCGGGTGTCGATTCCAGGACGCGCCAGGATCGCGGTAGCCGAGCGTGCAGGAGATCGCGGAAAGGCGGGACGACGGCTTGGGCGAGAGGCGAAGTCGCGCGCTGCTCTCGCAGGAGGGCGATCTCGTCCGGTCGCAGCTCCCCGAGAAGCGAAAGGCCGGCCTGCCCAGCCCCGACCAGGAGAAAGCGTTCGCCCACCCGGACGATATGGATCACACCGCTGCCCGCCAGCGACAACGTATCGACCAGTTCCAAGAGCTGGGACTGCGAGACACTCGCGGCGACCCGGCGGTTGAGTGAGCGGAGGACGCGGATCGTGGCATAGGCAGCGACGACGACGATCACGGTCGGGACGAGCATCGCCGCGAAGAGATCCCAGAGCGAACCACCAGGTGAGGCACCGGTTGGCTGCTCGGCCAACTCCGCATAGCCGCGTGCGAGGAACTCGCCGGCGGGAGCAGTCGGGGCCGGTGGGGCCGGGGTCGGCGAACGGGTGACTGACCAAGCCAGACCGGCGAGGAGGGCGAACAGGAAGACGAACGCGAGGACGGCCCACTGGCGAGGGAGACGGGAGAGGAGAGGTCGTCGAGGCGTCACGCGCCGCCACCCTCCGCCAGCCGCTTCTCGGGCGAGACGATCTCGGTGATGCGGACGGCGAACTTTTCGTCGACGACCACGACCTCGCCGCGAGCGATCAGCGTCTTGTTGATGGTCAGCTCAACCGGCTCACCAGCGAGGCGATCGAGTTCGACGACCGAACCAGGCCGCAGACCGAGGATGTGCTTGATGCGCATGCGAGCCGACCCGAGTTCAGCAGTCAGCTCGACTTCCACGTCACGCAAGAAATCGATGCCCTGGCGACCGTTGCCGATCGGCTGATCGCGCAGGTCGACGAAGCGCGCCTCCTGGACCGGGGTTTCGGGAGGCCGAACCGCGCTGGGCTCCTGGCCGCGGTTCAGGGTGTCGTCACGGTCGGCCATAGGGCAGTGCCTCCTTCCTGATCGAGCTCCTCGTCGCGTGGCCACTCCTCGGTGAGCGTCCCAGCGATGCGTATCGCGAGGGAACGCCCACGCTGGCCAGGAAACGCATAGAAGCATGGCTCGTTCTCGACATAGACTGCGAGGGGAAACGAGACGTCCTGGTCGAGTACGAGGACATCGCCAGGTTCCAGTGCCAGCAGTTCCCGCACGGTGAGGCGGGCGCGACCGAGCTCCACTCGTAACTGGAGCGAGACTTCCTCGAGTTGCGCCATGAGATCGGCGATCACCTGAGGAGAGGTCGCGCGCCGGGGATTGGCAAAGAGGACCCGAGCATTGAGACGGGGCAGGACCGGCTCGAGCGTCGAGGCGGGGAGGACGACCGTGAAGGTCCCCTCGCTTTCGAACAAGCGCACTTGGTGCTGGACGAGCAAAACGATCTCGCTCGGCATCATACCCTGGATCTGCTGGCCGGAGAGGACGACTTCACACGGCTGAGGCTGGAGACGGATCACCTGTTCCCACGCAGCTGCCAACTCACCGAAAAGGCCGTTCCCGAGTTCCCGGAGGAGCAGCAGCTCGATCTCGGTGATCGTCGTCGCCGTGAAAGGCGGGCGCTCCTCGCCGGCACCCCCGAGCATGCGGTCGACGAGGCGCGAAGCAGTCGCGAAGTCGATTTCCAAAACGATGCGGCCGACGAGCGGCTCGAGCTCAGCTATGCAGAGGACGACCTGTGAAGGCAGGCGATCCAGGTAATCGCCGAGCGTCGTCTGCTCGATTGGACCCAGTTCGCAGTGAACCGCCGAGCGGACCTGGGCAGAGAGATAGTTGGAGGCGAAACGGTCGAAGGCTTCGTGGATGCTCTGGATGGACCGGATATGGTCTTTGGAGAACTTATCCGGACGACGGAAATCGTAGGGAATCGGCTTGCCGCGTTCGCGGCGAGCGGCTCGTGTCGTCGGTCGGGTACGACTGAGCGACATGCGAGCCTCCTCACTGGATCACGAACTGCGTGAGATAAACCTCGGTAATTTTGTAGTCACCGAAAGCTGGCTGGAGCTTCTCGCGGAGTTCGTCCTTGAGGTGTTCTTTCCCTTCGGGTGTCGCGAGTTCGTCGACGGTCTTGGACGTGAGCACCATTGTCAAGGTGTCCTGGATTTTGGGCCAGGAGTGCTCCAGCTCAGCGCGCAGCGGATCGGTGCTGCCACCGCCACCACCATGACCGCCGCCTCCGCCTGCGGCGGTGAGACGCTCGTAGGTTTTCTGGTCGATGGCGACTTCGACGACGATCTCCGTCTTGAGATAGCGGTAGCCACCGGGGTCAGCCAGGTTGACGATCCGCTCGCCGAGCGAGACGGTAAGATGCTTCTCGGCCGGTGCTGCCGACTTCCCCCCGTCCCCGGACTGGTTGATCGTGATGTTGAGGACGAAGGGCGCTGCACCGGCGCCACCGAGGAGAGAGAAACCGGCACCAGCGACCACCAGAACGAGCGGAATCACGAGCAGCAGAAGTCGTTTTGAGAGCAACCGCTTGATCATCCCCGTCTCCCTCGATCACGGGCCGCCGAATGTCGGCTGGACGATCACGATATCGACTCGCCGGTTCTTACGTCGTCCTTCCACCGTTTCGTTGGAGGCCCGAGGCCGAAACTCGCCATAGCCAGCGGCACTGAGGCGTTGGGGCGGCAAGCCAGCCACATCGGTGAGATACCGCACCGTGTTGACGGCACGCATAGCCGAAAGCTCCCAATTGTCCGGGTACGAGCCGGGCGGAGGTGGAGTACTGTCAGTATGCCCCTCGACGCGGATCGGGTTCGGCAAAGGCTCGATGATGGCCGCGATCCCGTCCAACACGCGCTGGGCCTCGGGACGGACCTCGGCCTGGCCGGGTGGAAAGAGGATCGCATCGGAGAGATGGATGACGATCCCTTCGCTCGTCAGCTCGACCTCCGCACCCTGCCGGTCGAGGCCGAGCCGAGTGAAGAGGGAAGCCACTTGCGCGCGGACACTCAGGTACGCATTGAAGCGGGGATCCTGCTCGAGAGGCGTGATCATCGACTGGCCAGGTGGTGGAGCAGTGAGCACATCCAGATTGAAGGCAGCCCGTAACGAACTGGCCACCTGACGGAACTTGGCCAGGTCAGCCTGCGAGATCGAGTACATCACGACGAAGAAGACCAGGAGGAGCGTGATGAGATCGGCATAGGTGATGAGCCAGCGCTCCAGGTTTTCGTGCTCTCCCTCGTGATGACGCTGCCGTCGCGCCACAGTCGATCACTCCCCGCCGGGTGCCATCACCCGCGCACCAGCTGGTGCGGCCGCCTTCTGCTCGGCTGCCCGGACCCGCGGAGGCAGATGGACGATCAACTTCTCGCGCAGCATCCGCGGATTCTCACCGGCTTGGATACCGAGGACCCCTTCGATGATGAGCTGCCGTTCGGCAACTTCCTCCTTGCTGCGGAGCTTGAGTTTGTTGTGGATCGGCAACCACAGGACATTCGCTGAAGCAACCCCGTAGAGTGTCGCCAGGAACGCGACCGCGATGGCCGGGCCGAGGGAACTCGGGTCATCGAGGGAACTCAGCACATGGACCAGACCCATGACCGTTCCGATGATGCCCATGGTGGGTGCGAAACCGCCCATCGTCTGGAAGATACCGTACCCACGAGCGTGACGCTGCTCCATCGCTTCGACATCGGCCCAGAGGATCTGCTCCGTCAGCTCAGCGTCGGTGCCGTCGACGACCAGCATGATCCCCTTCTTCAGGAAGGGATCTTCGATCGGGTGGTTCTCGAGGGCGAGAAGGCCGTCACGGCGAGCGATCTCGGCCAGCTTGACGATCTCTTCGATGAGAACAGCGCGGCGGTCGGGCGGCGTCTTGATCGCCTTCATCAAGAGTTTCGGAAGGCCGACCATGTCAGCGAGACCATAACTCGTGAGCGTCGCACCGAACGTCCCGCCGAAGACGATCATGAAGGCCGTGATCCCGATGAGCGACGTGAGGTGCCCGCCTTCCATGACGAAGGCGAGAATGAGCGCGCAGAAACCGAGCACGATCCCCAGTATGGTGGCGAGATCCATCCTGGCTGCTCCTCCCATCCCTCAATCGTCGTACTCAGCGCGAGGGAGTAGGCCACGCACCGCGTCCGGTTGCCCGCCGAGCCCCCGTCGATAGGCCAGCACGCGGTCGATGACCTCATCGACCGGCTCGCGGACCATCAGGCGACGCCGGGTCACGAGAACGATGACCGTCTCGGGCACAGCCTCGACCGTTTCGATGAGTTCGGCATTGACGACGACCCGGCTTCCGTCCAGCCGCGTGACCGTGATCATGACTTGTCCCTACTCGGCACCATGCGAGCATGGTGCCGCACTGAGCATTTCGGCAGAACGAGCCAGCGTGCTCGCCAGCCAAAAAGTCCTAGGCACCCTGTCCCTCGGCACTATCCGGACACCGACCCACGCACCCTAGGGGGAAAGGACGAGCGTCCCGCCGCAAAACCCGACAGGCTCCCGATGCAGCTGGCTCGGCGGATGCAATAGGGTGCGCTCGTGGAAACGGTCCACAGGAGAAGCGTGGAGCGAAGCATGCGGGACGAGGCGCGACTGCGAGCGAGCGAACCGAAGCGACCACTGCGGTGGGGGGCGCTCGCCGCTGGTGCACTGGGAGCGATGGCGAGCAGCGCCTGCGCCTTCCAGGCAACGATGGGCTCCACCCAGATCCAGGTGCAGAGCCAAGGAGGAAACAGCACCGACAACCCGGTCGCAGCAGGCCTGGAACTGGTCTTCTTGCTGACGCTGGTCAGTCTGCTGCCGACGATCCTGATCGTGATGACCTCGTTCACGCGGATCGTGATCGTGCTCTCCTTCGTCCGCTCAGCGATCGGCGTACCGCAGCTCCCGCCGAACCAGGTCCTGATCGGGCTGGCACTCTTCCTGACCGTATTCGTCATGGCACCGACCTGGCAAGCGGTCAACCGCGATGCACTCCAACCGTACCTGCGGGGCGAGATTGACCAGCGGACAGCACTGGAGCGCGGGCTGCAGCCACTGCGCACCTTCATGTTCCGACAGACACGGGAGCGCGACATCGCGCTCTTCATGAGCCTCGGCAATTTGCCGCGCCCGCGGACACCGGAGGATGTTCCGACCTGGGTGCTGGTCCCCGCCTTCATCCTGAGCGAGCTGAAGACTGCGTTTACCATGGGATTCGTCCTCTTCATCCCCTTCCTGATCATCGATTTGATCGTGTCCAGCACGCTGATGGCGATGGGGATGATCATGGTTCCGCCGGTCGTCATCTCGTTACCGTTCAAGCTATTGCTCTTCGTCATGGTGGACGGTTGGGACCTTCTCGTCCGCTCCCTGGTCGTCAGCTTCGGAACTGGTTAGGAGGGCGTGGATGAACGAGGCACTGCTGCTCGAATTGGCGCGGGCTGCGATCACGACCACACTGTTGGTTTCGGCTCCTATCCTGCTCACCATCCTGGTCGTCGGGCTTCTCGTGAGCGTGCTCCAGGCGGTCACCCAAGTCAATGAGCAGACACTGGTTTTCATCCCGAAGATCGTGATCACCTTCCTGATCCTGCTCTTCGCGGGATCGTGGATGGGGCGCCAGCTGGCGACACTGGCGACCGAGCTGTTCCTGCTCTTGCCGGCATTGCGTCGCTGAGGATCGCTCATGGAGGTCACGACACCCCTCATCCCGAGCTCGATCGCGCTGTTCGTCCTGGTGGTCACCCGGGTCGGGCTCGTGCTCTCGCTGCTTCCCGGGTTCGGAAGCCAGGCCGTGCCGCTGCCCGCCCGCGTCGCGCTGGCCGTCGTCCTGGCGCTGGCACTGGTCCCATTCGTCCCGACCGATGCCAGAGGGCTCAGCGAGCCGACCGTCTTCGCGGTCGCCTTAGCCCGCGAGTTGGTGACAGGGCTGGCACTGGGATTGGCGGTGGCCACTGTCTTCGCTGCGGTGGAGATGGCGGCCTCGCTCATCGGCTACCAACTCGGCTTCGGATTGGCGGCGACGTTCAACCCGGCCTTCGGGATGCAGGGCACAGCCCTGAACACGCTCTACTTAGCGTTGGCAGCACTGGTCCTCTTCGGCACGAATGGGCATCACCAACTGGTCGGAGCGCTGGCCCGCAGCCTGATCCTGCTGCCTCCAGGAGCAGCCGCTCCCGACGTCGATACCCCCCGTGCGGTCATCGCGCTGACTGGCGCCATGTTCAGCGATGCGCTCCGGATCGGGCTCCCGATCGCTGGCTCGCTCCTGGTCGCGGACATCGGGCTGGGGCTGCTCAACCGCATGGTGCCCCAGATGAGCGTCTTCTTCGTCGGACTTCCGGCCAAGATCCTGCTCGGCTTTCTCGTCCTGTTGCTCTCGCTTCCTTTTCTTTTGCAGATTCTGGTGCACGTCACGACCGATGGCCTCCTGAACGTTCTGACGCGCGTGATCTTGGCAGCGAGGTGAGGGATGGCGAGCGAGCGCACCGAGCGCGCCACACCGCGCCGGCGCCAAGAAGCCCGCAAGCGTGGGCAAGTCCCGCGCAGCGCGGACCTGACCTCGGCGCTGGTCCTGTTGGCCGGGGCTTTCTTCCTCCCATGGTACGCTGGTGCAGCGGGACAGACCCTCTGGGACTATCTCGAACGCGCCTTCAGCGGTCCCTTGCCGCGCGATCTCACTGGGCCGGACATCGTCGCGCTGGCTTGGGCGAGCGGGGCGACTGTTCTGAAGCTCGCGCTCCCCATCCTCGGGCTCTTCGCCGCGGTCGGCGTGGCCAGCACACTGGTGCAAGCGGGCTTCGTCTTCGCACCAGCGGTGCTCAAACCGGACTGGCGACGGATCGATCCGATCGCCGGCTTCCAGCGACTGTTCTCCCGACGAGGCCTCTTCGAGACGGGGAAGGCGCTTCTCAAGATCGCTATCGTTCTCGCAGTGACGTATCCGCTCATCCAACGGGATCTGCCGCGCTACGCCGATTTGACCGGTGCGGAACCAGCGGCTATCGCGCAGGCGATCGGGCAGAGCATGCGCGATCTGGCAGTGCGGGTCGGCGCGGCCTATCTGGCACTGGCGATCCTGGACTACGGGTTCCAGCGCTGGGACCTGGAGCAACGTTTGCGGATGACCCGCCACGAACTCAAGGAAGAACTCCGACAAACGGAGGGAGATCCCGAGATCAAGGCGCGGATCCGGCGCTTGCAGCGGCAGATGGCGATGCGCCGGATGATGGCACAAGTTCCCAAAGCGACGGTGGTGGTGACCAACCCGACCCACCTGGCAGTCGCCTTGCGGTACGAGCCGCGCAGCATGCGAGCGCCAGTCGTGGTGGCCAAGGGAGCAGGGATAGTCGCCGAGCGGATCACCGCCATCGCGCGGCAGCACACGATCCCGGTCCTCCGCAACCAGCCACTGGCGCAGGCGCTCTATCGGACCGTCGAGGTGGGCCAGGAAATCCCGATCACGCTCTACGAAGCGGTGGCCGACATCATCGCCTACGTCTACCGGTTGCGCCGGGCCAGCGCGCCGGTCCAGAGCGAAATGCCGCCGACGAGCGTTTCGTGACGGGTTGAAGGGAGAAACGATGGCGAGCACGCCGACAGTCAGCGGAAACCGCGCAGAGCCGGTGAGCGGCATCCGGCGCCTCGTCCGCTACAGCGACGTCGCCCTGGCTGCGGGCGTGGTGGCGATCGTCGCCCTGATGATCTTGCCGGTTCCCGCCCACGTCCTCGATATCTTGATCACGACCAATATCGCACTGGCCCTGACGATCCTCCTAGTCTCGCTGTACATCCACGAACCACTCCAGTTCTCGGCTTTCCCGACGGTTCTCCTCCTCGCCACGCTCTTCCGGCTCGCGCTCAACATCACCTCGACCCGCTTGATCCTGCTGCAGGGGAACGCTGGTGAGGTGATCAACGCGTTCGGTCGCTTCGTGGTAGGCGGCAACTACGTGGTGGGGATCGTCGTCTTCGTGATCCTGGTGGTGATCCAGTTCGTGGTGATCACCAACGGGGCGGGGCGCGTGGCGGAAGTGGCCGCACGCTTCACCCTGGACGCGATGCCCGGCAAGCAGATGTCGATCGATGCCGACCTCAATGCCGGCCTCATCACCGAGGAGGAAGCACGGCGTCGACGGCAGGAGATCGCGCGCGAAGCCGACTTCTACGGCGCGATGGACGGTGCCAGCAAGTTCGTCAAGGGGGACGCCATCGCGGGCATCGTGATCATCCTCATCAACATCCTGGGTGGTATCGCCATCGGCGCGCTGCAGCGCGGCCTTTCGCTCGGCGAGGCGCTGCGCACCTACGCCCTGCTGACCGTCGGGGACGGTTTGGTCTCGCAGATCCCCGCCCTGCTGATCTCCACGGCGACCGGCATCATCGTGACGCGCAGTGCCTCGGATGCCAATCTGGGACTGGATCTGGCGCGACAGATCTTCAGTGCTCCCCGGGCGCTGGCGATCGCTGGTGTCCTGCTGGCTGTCCTGGGACTGGCGCCAGGCTTGCCGGCCCCACCGTTTTTCCTCGGGGCGGTCGGGATGCTGGGTGCAGCGCTGGCCCTGCGGCAACCGACCCGACCGGCAGCAGCCGAGATCCCGCCGCCAGCGAGCGAGACCGAGGAGGTGATGCCGGAGGTGGCACCGGTCGATCCGCTCGAACTGGAGATCGGCTACGGACTGATCCCGCTGGTCGATCAAGCAGCTGGTGGACAGCTGTTGCGGCGGATCACGCTCTTGCGCAAGCAGATCGCACAAGAACTGGGGTTCGTCATGCCAACCGTGCGCATCCGGGACAATCTGACCCTGCGGCCGAACGAGTACCGCATTCTGGTGCGTGGGATCAAGGCTGGGGAGGGCGAAGTCTATCCGGACCGGCTGATGGCGATGAGCACGGCCGGTGAACCGCCGCAGCTGGAGGGGATCGCGGCGCGTGAACCGGCCTTCGGTCTCCAGGCAGTGTGGATCGCCGAAGGACAGCGCGCGGCAGCCGAAGCGCAGGGCTACGCAGTGGTCGATGCCGCCTCGGTGATCACGACGCATTTGAGCGAAGTGGTGCGCCGTCACGCAGCACAACTGTTGCGCCGCCAGGACGTGCAACGGCTGCTGGATAGTGTCCGGCGCGAGCACCCGGCGGTGGTGGACGAACTCGTCCCGCATCTCCTCTCGCTGAGCGAGGTGCACCAGGTGCTGCAGCTCCTCCTCGAGGAGCAGGTCCCGATCCGCGACCTCGTCACCATCCTGGAAGTGCTGGGGAACCATGCCCGCTCCGTGCGCACCGTGCATGTCCTCGCCGAGCATGTCCGGCATGCTTTGGCAGCTGCCATCACCCAGCAGTACGTGGCAGCGGACGGCACGCTGGGCGCGCTGGTACTGCATCCTGACCTGGCGACGCAGCTCCAGGAATCGATCCATCACGGTGAGGATGGGCCACAACTGGCGCTGCCACCGGAGCGCTTGCAGGCATTGCTGAGCGCTGTGGCCCAGGAGATGGAGCGCGTGGCGGCTCTCGGTTATCAGCCGGTGCTGCTCGCGCCAGCCAGCCTGCGGGCTGCCCTGAGTCGCACACTCCGCCGCTCCTTGCCGAACCTGGCAGTCCTGGCTTACCACGAGGTCGCACCTGGAATCCGCGTCCAGATTTTGGGAACCGTGAGGGGGTAAGTCATGCTGGAGGCACGCACCTACCGGGCAGAATCGATCCAAGCCGCGCTCCTCCTGGCCAAGGCGGAACTCGGGCCAGATGCCGTCATCTTGGACGTGCGTCACCTCGAACCGCGTCATCTCCTCGGCGGGCCAGCCGTCGTGGAACTCGTGGCTGCACCGGGGTCGCCTGCAGTCCAACGCGGCCCGGGAACGCCGGGAATCCCGGCGATCCCAGCGATCGGTGATCCGGTCGTCCTGGGGCTGACAGCGCTCGGGTTGAGTCCACGCTTCGCGGCGGAACTGGTCCAGGCTTACCGGCATGGGAAGGGACCGAGCCGCGATCTCCGTCGAGTACTGGCCGCTCGGATCGCGGAGTACATCACGGTGGCGCCGTGGTTACCGCTTGGGGGACGCATGATCCTGGCGCTCGTCGGCCCGACCGGTGTCGGCAAGACGACGACGGCGCTGAAGCTCGCGGCGGCAGCTCGAACCGATGGCTTCGCGGTGCAACTCATCAGCTGCGGGGGCGACGAAGCGCACGACGCGCGCAGCGAGACACTGGCGCGGAGCTTCGGCCTCCCCTTCACCCGCGCGGCGAATGGGGTCGAACTCCAGCGGGCACTCCGGATGACGAGCGGCCAGCTGGTCCTGATCGACACGGCAGGGGCGAACCCGTTCGATCCGCGCGCCATCGCGGCGCTGGAGGGAGTTCTGGCCAGCGAGCACGTGATCGTCGCGCTGACGCTCTCCGTCGGAGGCGACCTGGAAGAAACGCTCGAAGCGGCGCGCCGTTATGCGCCGCTGCGTCCTCGGGCTCTCATCCTGACCAAGCTCGACGAGACCCGGCGCCCGGGACTGGCCCTGGGCCTGGCTGAACGGCTGGCGCGTCCCCTGTTGGCGCTCACCACCGGCACCCGGATTCCCGACGACCTGGTGAGCGCTTCGACACCGGCGCTGGCCGAGCTCGCTGCCTGGACGCTGGAGCGCCTGGAACGACGAGCCGCCGTTCGTCCCCCGTCCTAGGACCGACGCACTGCCTGTCCTAGGACGCCCGCACTGAGCGCTTTGGGTCGGGCAGGGCTGGGCTGGTCGATGGTCGAGAGGTTAGGGTGAACGATGCAGGGGTGGGACGCACGACCACTCGAGAGGGTACCCGGATGCAGGACGCAAAGCAGTCCAAGCCATTGACGATCCGGCCACTGATCCTCCTCTCCAGCATCGCGGCATTCCTCGTGGTGTACCTCGGGGGCATCCTGCGCGGGCAGTCGCTGATCTGGGTCGCGCTCAGCAGCGCAAGCGCGCTCGTCCTGATGTTGATCGCTGGGCTCATCATCGAGCGCTTGCTCTCGAGTTCGAGCGAACCGGAAGAGGCTGCAGCGATCTACGAGCGCTCGCCCGCCAGAAGCGAGCAGCGTGAGACCTCGTGAGCCGAAAGGGCCGGCCGATGGCAATCCCGGCACGCCAAGAAGGAAGACTTCGCCAGCGGCTCCGCCGCATCGAGGCGCGTGACGACACACGTGCGCAGCTCGTCGAGCAGTACGCACCGCTCGTCAAGTACGTGGTCGACCGCCTGCGACTCTCGCTGCCCCCGAGCGTGGAGCGGGACGACCTCATCGGCTACGGGACGATCGGTCTCCTGGAGGCGCTGGACCGGTTCGATGACACGCGTGGGGTGAAGTTCGAGACCTACGCAGCGATGCGGATCCGCGGGGCCATTCTCGATGCGCTGCGCACGCTCGATATGGTCCCGCGGAGTGCCCGCAGCCGGGCACGCCAGATCGAGCAGGCGACCCGGGAGTTCTTCGCCGAGTACGGGCGGATGCCTAGCGAGAATGAACTGGCCGACCATCTCGGCATGACCACGACCGAACTGCAGCAGGCGATCAGTGACGCTGCCTGCCTTTTCCTCCCGCTGCAAACGAGCGAGGATCCGGACACGCTCACGCTCGAAGAGCAACTCGCTGACCCCAATGCGCTGGAGCCGGGCGAGGTCGCTGCCGAAGAAGATCTCAAGCAGCGGATCGCTGCCGCACTGGCCAGGCTGAGCGAGCGCGATCGCCTGATCGTCTCGCTCTACTACTACGAGGACCTCACCATGCGGGAGATCAGCCAGCTGCTCGGCATTTCCGAATCACGGGTGAGCCAGATCCTCAACCGAGTGCGGTTGCAGCTGCGCGCCCTGTTGCGCGAGCGTGGCGTCGGTCTGGACGACCTGGAACCGGGGGCGAGATGAGTTTCGGGCTGGTGGAGATGCAGGTGGTGGCGCTCATCGGACTCCTGGCGATCGCCTCGCTGGCCGCCTGGAGTTCAGCGACCCTCTGGCGACGGCAGCGGAAGTTGGAAGAACTGGTCAGCGAACTCGCGGCTTCGCTCGGGCAGCGATCGGGACGGGGAGAACTGGCTCCCCGTACTGATGAAGGAGAGGACCAGCTCCCCGGTCTCGCCGATCTGGTGGCCTCGCTGAAGGCGGCTGATCGGCAAACGGTGGAAGACCTGTTGCGCACGCCGGTCGATCTCCCACGGGCCACGGCGATCGAGGTCGATCGACCGACGGAGCGAGCAGTGCGCTTCGGTTTTCCCTCGCGGAGCCACCCGCAAGGATGGGAGGCTTGACGCCGTGCGGTGGGTGGACGGGAGAAGCGTTCTGGAGGAGCCGGAGACGATCCTGGGTCGCGAGCGGACGCGGGTGGTGATCGAGCCGGTCCTGACCGGCTGGCATCTTCTGATCACTAGTCTCCTCCTGGCCATTGCGCTCTGGCTGTGGGTGAGCGAGCGACTCCAGGCCGAAGCGTTTCCGGTGCGCCTGATACTCTCCTATGTGCCGACCGTGAGTACCTGGGGACCATCGCAGGCGACCGGCGTCGCCCTCATCACGTTCAGCGAAGGGGACGTGCGGGCTGATTTCGTCGATCTTCCAGTCCTGGATGGCGGAAACCGTTACGCGCTGTGGCTCATGCGGTCGAAGACTAAAGAAGCCTTTCTCCTCGGGAAGTTCGATGCCAAGGAGCTTCCGGTCACGCACGTCGACCTGCTCCTGCCGGACCCGATTCCGGAGGATGGGTGGGACATGCTCCTGGTTACCGTCGAACCGGAACCGGACCCTGACCCTGGCCCGGACAGTCGCTGGGTCCTGGTCGGTGCCCTACCCGGCACGCCGGTCGAACTGGAGCTCATGCCGCCGGCGCTGCCACAAACTGGAGAGGTGCGGCACGATGGAGCGACGCCACCGCTCGTGCTGGCCAATCTGATGGTGCTGATCCTCCTGGGGTTGCTACGCCCCTGGCGGCCGGCCCCAGCAGAAGCGAGGAGAGCACGATGATCCGCACGATCTACCAAGCAGCGGCTGGAATGATGGCGCAGTTCGCGCGCCAGCTGACGCTCGCAACAAACCTGGCGAACATCGAGACACCCGGATACCGGCAGCAAGAGAGCACGATCCGGGACTTTCAACAGATGTTCCTCCTGCGGCTCGGCCGAGGGGAGGCGAGTCCGATCGGCACGCTCTCGACCGCCGTCCGCTGGGACAAGCCGCTGGTCGATCTGCGCCAGGGCTCGCTGATCGAGACCGGGCGTCCGCTCGACCTGGCTCTGGCCGGTCGTGCCTTCTTCGCAATCCAGACGACGGACGGCGTGGAATACACGCGGGACGGACGCTTCCAGCTCGATGCTCAGCGACGCCTGGTCACGGCGGACGGTCATCCGGTACTCGGAGAGCAGGGGCCACTAGTGCTGCCTGCGGGAGACATTTGGGTCGAACCGGACGGCACGATCCTGGTGGGGGAGCAGGTGGTGGGGAGACTGCTCCTGGACGAATTTCCGCCGGACGCACAGTTCGAGCCGGTGGCAGGGAACCGGTATCGAACCGAGGCGACCGGGGTCCCCTCTGAGACCACTGGCGTCAGCCAGGGTTTTCTCGAAGCCTCGAACGTCGATCTGACCCAGACCTTGACCGACATGCTCGCAGCCACGCGCAGTTACCAGCTGGCAGCACGGTCGCTGCAGCTGGCAGACGAGACGCTCCGCTTGGCCGTCAACTCGGTCGGTCGGGTGAATCAAGGATGAGGTGACGAGCGATGGAAGCGTTGTACTTCCCGGCGGTCAGCGGCGTGCGAGCGCAGCAGGTGCGACTGGATACGATCGCGCACAACCTGGCCAACTTGGAGACGGACGGCTTCAAGGCAGCGCGCGCCGACTTCACCGCGCTCCCGCCACAGGAATACCGGGTGGCTCGAGCTGGCGAGGCGCCGCTGGGGCCGGTGCCGATCGGATCCGGTGTCGAGCTTTCCGCGACGACACGCCAGTTCACGCTGGGACCAGTGGAGGTCACCGGCGATCCGTTCGATCTGGCGCTGGCTGGACCGGATACGTTCGTGGCGACGGAGCTTCCAGACGGGACCACCGCTTTTCGGCGCAGTGGCCGCCTGAGCATCGATGCGACCGGCCGGCTGGTGTTCGAGGACGGGAGTCTCCTCCAGCCCCCGCTCGTCCTGCCGGCAGGAGCACAGCTCGATCGGATGGCACCGGACGGAACCGTCTTCGTGCGAGCCGCCGGGAGCGGCGATGCCCAGTCGATCGGGCGATTGGAACTGGTGCGCTTCCCGAACCCTCAGGGTCTCCTGGTCGCGGGACAGGGACGTTGGATCGCGACCGAGGCAGCCGGACAACCGGAAACCGGAGCACCGGGGGAGGGGAACTGGCCTCCAGTGCTGAGCGGAGTGCGCGAACACTCCAACGTCGATCTCGTCGATCAGATGACGCAGCTCATCATGGCACAACGGGCGTACACGGCCAACCTGCGCTCCTTGCAAACGATCGACGAACTGATCGAGATCGCGACGCGGCTGCGGCAGTAGCGTTAGGGAAAAGAGATCACGGCACGCCCCCTTCAGAAGAAGACGCGGCCTGCCGATAGACTGGAATGAGCGGCGAGCCAGCGCCGCACGTGAGCAGAGACCGAGGAAGGAACGATGGTCAACCAAGTCGGACACGTCTGGCACGATCCCTCGGTCCAGCGGGTGGAGACACCGGAGCAGCAGCACGCTCGCCAACCGGTGACGCCGCCGAGCCGTCCAGATCGCCCGCAGCAGGCCGCGGAAGTGGCCCCGGAACTCCAGGAAGTCCAGCGGGCGATCGAGGTCGTTCGGCAAGCACCGGATGTCCGCGAGGGACGAGTGGCCGCGATCCGCAAGCTGCTGGAAGCCGGCAAGTACCAGGTTCCGCTGGCAGCGGTGGCGGATCGCATCGCTGCCGACTTGCGGCCCACGCTGGACAGCGAGTAACGGCCGGGGGTCACATGGGGACACGAACACCGGGGCACGGGGCGAGCGATGACCTCGCCGCGATCGGCGAATTGTTGGCCGCGCTCGTCGAGGCGCTCACAGGCGGCACACCCGAAGAGATCAGCGCACTGGCCCGCATCCTGGAGAGCAAGGCGAGCAGCATCAACCTACCGGCAAGCGATGCTGCCCGCCTGGCGGCGATCGCGACCTTGCGGACCCGGGCGGCGCTGCTGGTCGAAACGCTGTTCGCAACGACCGATTGCTTCCTCAGCGAGGCGATCGCTGTCCAGGCGCGTAGCCAGGGTTACCGGCCGCGCGCCGGAGCCTGGCGGACAGTGGGCGACCTGACCGGCGAGATCGGCATCCACGCGAACGGGGCACGTTCGGGGCTCACCGAACTGCGCGCCTAGCCTTCAGATGCAGGCCCGAGCTGCCGATCATTCCCAGTAGCAGAGCGACGCGGGAAGGCAGGCACGAGGATGGTCTTCCGGGCACTGGAGACAGCGTTCCGCGGGTTGATGGCCCAGCAACGGGCCGTCGATACGGCCAACCACAACATCGCCAATGCCAATACGCCCGGCTTCGCTCGCCAGCGCGTCTCTCTGGTGCCGAGCATGCCGTACACCGTGCCCGCCTTCAATCGCAGCGGACTGGCCGGGCAGGTGGGGACCGGCGTCCTGGTGGCCAGCATCACCCGCGTGCGCGAGTCGGTCTTCGACCTCCAGTATCGGGTGCAATCCCAGGCATTGGGCGAAGCCTCGACGCTGGTCGACGCGTATGCCCAGATCGAGGCGGTCTTCAACGAGCCGACCGAGGCTGGCCTGGGCACGCTCCTCGATCGTTTCTGGCGCGCCTGGCAAGCGGTCGGGAACCAACCGGAGGATCTGGCCGCGCGGGCAGCTCTGGTGCAGGACGCGACGACGCTCGCGACCAACCTGAACCGGATGCGTCGCCAGCTAACGGAGCTGCAGACCGATACCGTGACCAAGCTGACGCTGCAGGTGAGCGAGGTCAACAGCATCGCCGAGCGACTGGCAAGCCTCAACCAGCAGATCGTGGCAGCACTGGCCACCGGACAGACGCCGAACGACCTCATGGACCAGCGCGATCTCCTGCTGGACAAGCTGGCGCGCTTTACCGGCGCCACGATCCGGCCTTTGCCCAATGGGGCAGTCAACATCTACCTGGGCGGGTACCCGCTGGTCGATCAGGATCAGTGGTTCCCGCTCAGCGTGCAGGTGAGCGGAGGCACCGCGAGCGTGCTCTGGCAAGGGACGACGAGCCCAGTCGCGCTCGAACGGGGCTCGTTGCAAGCGTTGCTTCACCTTCACAACGCGGTTCTTCCTAGGCTGGTGCAGAAGCTGGAGGATATCCGCGATGCGCTAGCCCGCGAAGTCAACACGCTCCACATGACCGGCTATGGCCTGAGCGACCTCCCCGGGCCGCCACCGGGACGTTCGTTCTTCCAGGTCACGGCCGGCGGTGAACTCGAAGTCGAGCCGAGCCTGGTGGCCGATCCGCAGCTGATCGCGGCCGCCGATGCCCCGGGGGAACCAGGCAACAACGCGATCGCGCGGCAGATCGCCGAGCTGCGCTCCCAGCTGGTTCTCAACAGCGGGACCGCGACGATCAACGATTTCTACAACACGCTGGTGGCCGAGGTGGGCGGGGCCTCGCAGACGGCGCAGGTCACGCGCGACAACCAGCGTGCGCTGGTGGAGGCGATCGACCGGCAACGGCAGGAAATCATGGCGGTTTCCCTGGACGAGGAAATGGCGAACTTGATCAAGTACCAGCAAGCCTATGGAGCAGCGGCTCGAGCGATCACGGCAGTCGACGAGATGCTGGACCGGATCATCAATGGGATGGGCCTCGTCGGGCGCTGAGGCCGAGTGAGTGGAAGGATGACAAGCAATGCGCGTGACGCACGGCATGCTGGTCGACACCTTGCTCAAGAACCTTTCCGGGAATCTCGCCCGGATGGAACGGGTCTACCAGCAGATCACCTCAGCCCGACGCATCTCGCGCCCCTCCGACGATCCGGTCGGAACTGCAACCTTGCTGCGACTCGGTTCGGCTGCTCAGGAGATCGAGCAGTATCTGGCCAACGTCGAGCAGGCGCGGACCTGGCTGGATCTCACCGACCAGGCCTTGACCACCATCGGGCAATCACTGCAGCGGGCCCGCGAACTGGTTGTGCAGGCCGCCAACGATACGCTCTCGGCCGATGATCGGCAAGCGATCTGGCAGGAACTCACGGCACTCCAGGAACAGATCGCAACGACCGGGAACTATGCCCACGCCGGGCGATACCTGTTCGCCGGCAGCCTGACACAGACCGAACCCTTCAACCGTTCAACCGATCCTCCGACCTACCGCGGAAACAGCGACCAGCTCCAGCGACTGATCGACCGCGGGGTCACCATCGACATCAACGTGACGGGCGACACCGCGATCGTGCCGGTCCTGACGGCGATCAAGCAGGCACGTGACGCGGTGGCAGCCAATGATCCGGTTGCGATCCGCTCGCAGCTGGCAGCGATCGATGCGGCGCACACGCAACTCCTGGCAGCTCAGGCCTCGGTGGGTGCACGGGTCAACCGTCTGGAGGCCCAGCGCGATCGCTTGCTGGATGCGCATACCAGCACGCTGCGACTCGCCAGCGAGGCTGGTGATACCGACATGGCGGAGGCGATCACGCGCTTTTCCAAGGAAGAGTTGACGTATCGCGCAGCGCTGCAGGCGGGAGCCCGGGCCATCCAGCCGACGCTCCTCGACTACCTGCGCTGACGAGCGGGAAAGGAGGAGCGATGATCGAGCGGCTACCGGAGACGATGACGGCGAGGAGCAGGCAGGGAGAGCTGATCTTCCCCAACGGTTTGATCGGCTGTCCGACATGGCGACACTTCGCCGTCGAGGAACCGGGGGACCTGCCAGGGCTCTTGCTCTTGCGCTCGCTCGACGAGCCGGGCATCGAGTTCGTCGTGGCACCGGTGGCCGAACTCGTCCCCGACTTTCTCGAGCAACTCGCGCCGAACGATCGGGCTACACTGGCCGCTCTGGGGGTCGGGATTTCCGAGGAGGTCGAACTCTGGGTCACCCTGAGCGTGCACGACGACGGGACGGTGACAGCCAATCTCCTGGGGCCGCTGGTCCTGGACTTCGGGCGAGGGTGCGGAACGCAAGTGGTGCTGGCCGACTCCGGCTGGGGAACGCGGCACCCCCTGGTCACGGAATGAAGGGGCCAGGCGATGCTCGTGCTGACGCGACGGACAGGCGAAGCGTTCGTCATCGGTGAGGGAATCCGGGTCATCGTCCTCGCCGTCGAGGGGGAACGGGTCAAGCTCGGGATCGAGGCACCACGCGAGGTCCCAGTGGTGCGCAGCGAGCTCCTGGCGGTGGTCGAGGCAGCCAACCGGCAGGCCGCCGGGACACGCACCCAGGTCCTGGAGCGATTGAAGCGGGTCTTCACCAGTACGAGTCGATCCTCGCGGCTGCCTTCCTGACCCAGGACAACCTCGCTGTCGAACTAGCCCCGCAGTGCGTCTCGTCGCTGATCGAAAGACTGTTGAACGAGGCTCGCACGAGGTGAGCCGGAACCGGTCAACTCGGTTCGCGTCCGCCATCATCCAGATGACCGGCGAAGCGCAGCCCCGCATCCAGTAGGAAACGCGGATTGGAGCTCGCTCGGCCACCTCGCTCACGACCGAGCGGCCTGGTCGGCTGGCAGTGGTGAGGAAGCGGCCACTGTCCGACATATCGTGCGATCGGAAGACCCCTCCGTCCGTTCTTTTCATGAACCCGAGTTCAGGGGAACCGGTGATGACCAGGGAAAGCGTTTTTCCGAGTGACTGGTTGGGGTGATGAGTCGAGCCTCAGCGAGCAGAGAGGCGGGGACCGGTGAGGCCATGGAGGGTTCTTCTCGAGGGATGGCCGAAGGAGTGGATCGGGTTCGTCAGCAAGCTTCCCGGATGCAGTGTGAAGGGGAGAAACCGCGACGAGGTCCTGGCAGGGGCGCCGGAAGCGATCGCCATGCACCTGGCCTGGCTGGACGCTCATGACCTTCCGCGGCCGGAAGGAAGCGGCCCCGAGGTACGAGTAGCCGAGGAGATGGCTGCCACAGCACAGGGCGTGGGGCCACTCTTCCACGATGACCGGCAGCCGATGCGCCTCGAGGAAATCGAGGCGGTCCATCGTGTCGGCAGTGCGGCGGTGGCTGATCTCCTGGCGCTCTGGCAGCGTGCGAGCGAGTGGGAGCGACGAACCAGGTCCGCTCGTCAGGCGGGCTGGACACCATCGGAGATCCTCCGGCATGTCGCAGAATCGGATCGCTGGTACGCCGCGCGCCTCTCGCCCGATGTCTCGGGGATGGCGCTTCCCGACGATCCAGCCGAGGCGATCCGGCGAGCGGACCGGGCGTTCATCGGGGTGGTGCGCGCCTGGTGGAGCGTTTGGGGCGAGACGATCGTCGAGCGAGAAGGAGAACAGTGGACGGTGCGCAAAGTCCTGCGCCGCCGGACTGCGCACCTGCGCGAGCACGCGCAGCAACTCGCTCAATGGCTCGGGGAATGACCGATGACTCGGGACACCAGCTGGGACCTGCCTCATTCGACTGGAGACAGCCATCCCTGCTGGTTGGTTCGCGTCAGCAGAACAGGCGCCAGGTGGCCGGATCGCGCCCAGCTGCAGCATAGTCGAAGTCGCTGGCGAAGGATTGGAGACAGGTCGAGCCAGCGAGGACGCGCAGAGCGACGTAGCGCGAGAGTGCGGTGATGGGGCGATCAGGGTCGCGGAGTTCCTCGAGCGTGAAGAAGCGGGCCTCGTCGATTTCCTGGCCATCGGGGCTCGGCTCGCCGGCTGACCAGTCGAGGAGGAACAGCACATAGGTATCGGAACGCGGTCCGTCGCAGCGAGTGCGGACGCCGACGATACCGCGGACGATCGCACGGATACCGGTCTCTTCGGCGATCTCGCGGAGAACAGCCTGGTCGAGCGTCTCACCGGGCTCGACCAGGCCACCGGGAAAGAGATAGGTTCCTTGGGCTGGGCCATAGCGCTGGCGAACCAGGAGAATGGAACCGGCACGGCGAACGATTCCACCGACCGCGATGACGTGGGCGTACTGACTGGTCATCGGCGCTTCCCTCCTCGTGGCCCAGCAGACCGGAGCGGAGCCGCTCACTCAGTATGGTGGCTGGACAGGTGATCCGGCGCAAGAGCAGGGTCGTGCGGAGGCACGAGTCAGCGCGGCGGTAACCAGCGGGCAGGGAATCGCTGGCACCAGGCCACAGGCACGCATGGTAACGGAGGCGGACGAGCTGCTCACGGCTGAGGAACGAGATCGCGCGGGTTGTGGATTTTCCAGAGGCCATCCTCGTAGACGAGCCGGAACATGTAAGTGGAGATACGCGGGCCGAGACGCTGGACGACGATGACCGAAGCCTGGTCGCCGCGGATCTCGGGCGGATCGATCTGCAGGATCTCGATCCGTGGACCGAGTTCGGCAGCGATGCGCACCACCTCGGCGAACTCGTCGAACGATTCCCCCTGGTTGGTGGCGCGGGAGTGCATGAGCCAGGCTTCGCCAGCACGACCATGGTAGACAGCATCGAGATAGCGGGTCACGACGGCGCGGATCTCGTCCGCTGGATCGGCAAACGGCGTCGGCTGGGGAGTCGGGGCGGGTCGACTGCAGGCCAGCAAGCTCGTGACCATACAGAGGACGAGGATGAGACGACGCATCCGGCGGCCTCCCACGAGGATACACGGAGAAAGGATAGCGAGTCCCCTTGACGAGGTCAACGGATGCGTTTATCATAGAGTCATCGGTTGAGATGCGGTGTACGAGCACGGCGAGCGGAGCGAGAAGGATCTAGTATGGCCGCAACGTTGTCGCGTCGGCGTTTCCTCAAGGTTGGCGGAGCAGCGGCCGGAACGGCGGTCGGGGCGCTCGCAGGGCTCGGTGTGGATCTGCGGCCCAAACAGGTGCGCGCCCAACAGTTGCGCATCAAGGACGCGTAGGTCTACCCGAGTGTCTGCCCCTACTGTGCAGTCGGCTGCGGGACACTGGTGCACGTGGTGAACGGGCAGATCGTCAACATCGAGGGTAACCCCAAGAGCCCGGTCAACAAGGGGAACCTCTGCCCCAAGGGTGCAGCCACCTACCAGCTCCATGTCAACCCGAACCGCTTGACGAAGGTGCTGTATCGCAAGCCGTACGGCACGCAGTGGGAAGTCGTCGACCTCGACTGGGCGATGGACCGGGTCGCTGAGCTGATAAAGAAGACGCGCGACGAGACGTTCGTCGAGACGCTGCCGAACGGCAAGCGCGTCATGCACACTACGGCGATCTTCACACTGGGTGGTGCAACGATCGACAACGAGTGGAACCACATTCACCAGAAGCTGATGCGCGGCCTGGGGATTGTCCGGATCGAGAACCAGGCGCGGATATGACACAGCTCGACCGTCCCCGGTCTGGGGACTCGGCTCGGGCGCGGTGGCGCGACCAACCACGCGGGTGACTGCGTCAACTCCGATCTGATCGTCATCATGGGCTCGAACATGGCGGAGAACCACCCGGTGGCGTTCCGCTGGGTGGCGGAGGCGAAGCGGCGCGGAGCCAAGCTGATTCACGTCGATCCGCGCTTCACGCGGACATCGGCGATGGCGGACCTCTATGTCCCACTCCGCTCCGGGACCGATATCGCCTTCCTGGGCGGCCTCATCCGCTACATGATCGAGAACGAGAAGTATTTCAAGGACTACGTCGTCAACTACACGAACGCGGCGACCATCATCCGCGACGATTTCCAGGATACCGAAGACCTCGAAGGTGTCTTCTCCGGCCTCAAGGAAGCACCCCAGGGGACGAACCAGAAGTACGTGTACGACAACGCGACGTGGCAGTACAAGCGGACGGCATCGTTCGACGCGGCCAAGGCACGCGAGGAAGCGATCAAAGCGGCGACCTTCGCCGAGATGATCCAGAAAATGGTGCCGCCGCCGGCCGAGAAGGACCCGACGCTGCAGCACCCGCGCACGGTGTTCCAGATCATGCGACGGCACTTCTCGCGCTACACACCGGAGATGGTGGAACAGATCTGCGGGACACCGAAGGAGCTGTTCCTCAAAGTCGCGGAGATGCTGGCCGAGAATTCCGGCCCCGAGCGCACCACGATGTTCGTTTACGCCATGGGCTGGACGCAGCACACGTACGGCGTGCAGAACATCGGTGCGGCAGCGCTCCTGCAGCTCTTGCTCGGGAACGTCGGGCGGCCAGGTGGCGGGATCCTAGCGTTGCGCGGGCACGCCACGATCCAAGGCTCGACCGACGTGCCGACGCTCCACCACTCGATCCACGGCTACATGGCGCATCCGGACGCCCGGCGCGCGCACGATACGCTGCGCGACTATATCCTGACCGCAACGCGGCCGACCGGATACTGGGCGAATCTCCCCACGTTCATGGTGAGCTACCTGAAGTCGATGTACGGGGATGCCGCCAAGCCGGAGAACGACTTCGGCTACGACTGGCACCCGAAGATCGCCGGGGACTACTCATTCATGGCCAGCTTCCACGCGATGGCGAAGGGCGAGATCAAGGGTGCCTTCTTCTTCGGCCAGAACCCGGCGACCTCGATCAACGGCGGGCTGATCCGGCGGGCACTGGCCAATCTCGACTGGATGGTGGTGAAGGACAACTTCGAGATCGAGACAGCAGCCTTCTGGTACAAGTCGCCGGAAGTGGAGAGCGGCGCACTCAAGCCGGAGCAGATCAAGACGGAGGTCTTTCTCTTCCCGTCCGCGCAAGTGGGGGAGATCGAGGGTACCTTCACGAACACGCAGCGCTGGATCCAGTTCCACGAGAAGGCCGCCGATCCTCCCGGCGACTGTCGATCCGACGCCTGGTTCACGCACCAGCTGGCGCTGCGGCTCAAGAAGCTCTACGCTGACTCGACGCTGCCGCGCGACCAAGGCTTCAAGAACCTGACCTGGGACTTCGACTACGAACCGGGCAAGTATCCGACCAACACGCGGATCCAGGGCGAGCCGGACGTCATGAAGATCTGGCGGGAGATCAACGGGTTCAAGACCGACACCGGCGAGCTCCTCAAGGGGTTCGGTGAACTCAAGGACGACGGCTCGACCACCTGTGCGTCCTGGATCTACTGCGGGGCCTATCCGGAGGAAGGCAAGTTCCTGCCGGCCAACCGGAACCCGGATCCGGACGACAAGCCCGGCACGCATCTCGGCTGGGGTTATGCCTGGCCAGCCAACCGGCGCATCCTGTACGACCGTGCCTCGGCGGATCCGAACGGCAACCCGTGGTCGGAGCGCAAGAAACTGATCTGGTGGGACGCTGGCCAAAAGAAGTGGGTGGGCTACGACGTCCCGGACTTCCCGGCGACCAAGGCGCCCGATACGCCAGCCAAGCCTGGTGCCGCCGGTATGGATGCGCACGACGGTAAGAGCCCGTTCATCCTGTTGCCAGACGGGAAGGGCTGGCTCTTCGTGCCGACCGGGCTGCAGGACGGACCGCTGCCGGTTCACTACGAGCCGATCGAGTCGCCGGTGCCCAACCTGCTCTACCCGAAGTGGCAGACCAACCCGATCGCCAAGATCTACGAGCACGAGCGGAACCAGCTCGCCCAGGTTGGTGATCCGCAGTTCCCGATCGTGCTGACGACCTACCGCCTGACGGAGCACCACCTCTCCGGGGCCATGAGCCGTTGGCTGCCCTGGCTGGCCGAGCTGCAGCCGGAGCTGTTCGTGGAGATCAGTCCAGAACTAGCGCAGGAGAAGGGGATCCAGAACCTCGATTGGGTGCGGATCACCTCGAAGCGCGGCTCGATCGTGGCCAAGGCGTTGGTGACACCGCGCTTGCGGCCGCTCACGGTCAACGGCAAGACCGTGCACCAGATCGGCATGCCGTGGCACTGGGGCTTCATGGGTCTGTCCACCGGCGACGTGGTCAACGACTTGACCCCGTGGGTCGCTGATCCGAACGTGATGATCCACGAAGCCAAAGCACTGCTGGTCAACGTCGAGAAGGCGAAGTAGTGGGGAACGGAGGAGTCCCCAGGGTGACTCGGTTGAGTCACCCTGGGGAGTTCCCGGAGGGAGACGAGCCGTGGCACAAGCGATGGGCTTCTTCACCGACACCTCGGTCTGCATCGGGTGCAAGGCCTGCGAGGTGGCCTGCAAGGCGTGGAACCAGCTCCCGGCCCGCAACGGTGGGAAGGTGGAGCTGAGCGGCCAGTCCTACGACAACACCGTGTCCTTGAGCGGCATCCAGTGGCGGCACGTCAAGTTCATCGAGCAGTTCAGCCCCGACCGCTCGATTGGCCGCTGGCTGATGATGAGCGACGTGTGCAAGCACTGCGTGCGGGCTGCCTGCTTGGAGGCCTGCCCGACCGGCGCCATCATTCGCACCGAGTTCGATACGGTCGTCATCCAGCAGGACGTCTGCAACGGCTGCCGGGCATGCATCTCGGCGTGTCCGTTCGGCGTGATCGAGATCAACCCGGAAACCAACACGGCGATGAAGTGCACGCTGTGCTACGACCGGTTGCAAGCCGGCATGGTTCCAGCCTGCGCGCAGGCCTGCCCGACGCAGTCGATCCAGTTCGGACCGATCGACGAACTCAAGCAACGGGCACAACAGCGGCTCGAGCAGCTCCACGCGCAGGGGGGTCACGCAAGCGCGCCTGTACGGGCACGACGAGTCGATCCTCGGTGGGCTCAACAGCTTCTACCTGCTGCTCGACGAGCCGGAGACGTACGGCTTGCCGAAGAATCCGAAGCTACCGTCCACCAATACGCCAGTGGCAGCCGGACTCTCCACCGCTAGCGCGGTGGTACTCGGTTTGCTCGGGCTCGTCAGCCTACGCAAGCGCCGGATGGAGGAACTGGCGAGCGCTGCCCGCGAGCCGGGGAGCGATGAGTGAGGGGAGGGACAGCGATGCCGGATACCTTTTATTCGGTCTCGCCCCATTGGGGCTGGTACGCGGTCGTCGAGTTCTTTGTCGCCGGGCTGGCCGGAACGTCGGCAGGCATCGCGGCTCTCCTCTGGCTGTTCGGTCGCGCTTCCGATCGCATCGTCGCGCGCTGGGGCTTCGCGATCGCAACGGTCGGGAGCATCCTGAGCGGTCTCTTGCTCATCCTCGACCTCAAGCGGCCGGATCGTTTCTGGCATATGCTGCTCTTATCGGAGACCCTCCGCCCCACGTTCCTCAAGTGGTGGTCGGTCATGGCGCTCGGTGCGTGGTCACTCTTCGTCTTCGGTGGAGCGTCGTTTCTCGCACTCGTGGGGGGTCTAGCCGTCGAGGGACGACTGCCGGCACCGCTCCGTTTTCTGGGGCGCGGTGTTCTCGGCGCCATCATCGTACTCGGCTCGGGGCTCGCTGGGACGTTCTACGCTGGCTACAAGGGTGTCCTTTTAAATTCCACCAACCGTCCGCTGTGGGGAGACACTGCCTGGCTCGGCGCGCTCTTCTTCGCGTCCGGTATGGCATCGGCGGCAGTCGTGCTGCTCCTTCTGGCCCAACGCTCCTCGCCCTTGACGGTCCACACGCTTCGCCAGCTGCTGCTGGGAGCGCTCGGTGTCAGCATCGTCGCCGTCGTTGCCATGCTGGCGACCATGCCGACGCGCGTCACCGAGCTCACGCTCGGTAACGTCTACGGTGTGTTGCTCGCTCTCGCGGTCGCCCTGGGCATGATCGTGCCAGCCGTCGTCGCCTGGCGGCCACAGCTGGCCGGGCGCCTCGCTCTCCCAACGCTAGCCGTTCTGGTGCTGGCTGGTGCCTTCGTGCTGCGTGCGGCACTGCTGCTCTCCTCGGAGGCAGTTTGAGATGTCGAGCAGCGCAACACTGCGACTGCTGAGTCGATTGGCCGCCCGTGGCTTGATGGTCCTGCTGATCCTCGTCGCGTTGGGCGCCTGCAGTCCGGAGGCATCGCGGACGCGTGGCGGCGGCCCTGGAGGAGATGTCGGGAACCGCGCAACTGAAGTGCAGCTCCATCCGGGCGGACCGAAGATCATTTACTCCAACACGCCGAAAGAAGGGGATGCGAGCCAGCTCGCCGGGATGCCGGTCGAATGACTGCGGTCATCGACAAGCTGGAGCAGCTAGCGGAGCGAGACGCCGTGCTCGCTCCGCTGGCTCGTTCCTATGCCGCAACGCTCCGCCTCCTGACCAGCCCGACCGGAACAGCGGTCGCTGTCTTACTCGACCTAGCTAACCAGCCGGCGAGCGGGGCAGTTCCGCTCCTGCACGGTCGCACGATCGCGACTGATCTCGGCGCGCTCCGCCAGTTGGCTGCTGACACGACTGCCATCTTCGTACGCAGCGGTGTTCCCGAAGCGGGCACACTGCTCGACGCGGTCGCGAGCGACAGGCTCCCACTCCTCGATCTCGTGCGAGCTACCCTGTGCGCTGACCAAGAGAACCTTCAGCGACTCGCACTGGCTACACAGACGTCCAATCAACTCGTCGCCGTGCTCGGCAGCGTGCTTGTAATCCCGATCGCAGCAGCGCTGGTTCAGAACAGTGCCGCAGCGTCGCCGACGAGATGGCAAGCTGGCTACTGCCCAGTCTGCGCTGCCTGGCCGACGCTGGCCGAACTGCGTGGGCTGGAACGCGAGCGCTGGCTCCGCTGCGGTCGCTGCGGGAACGGCTGGCGCTTCCCACACCAGCAATGCCCCTTCTGCGGCAACAGTGACCACCGGCGCCTCGGCTACTTCGCCGAGGAGGGCAAACAGGACTCGCAGCGCGTCGAGGTCTGCCAGGTATGCCGTGGCTACGTCAAGACGTTCGCGACGCTCGGTCCCTGGAGTCAGGGGGAAGTCCTCTGGCACGATTTGACCACGGTGGAGCTCGATCTGATCGCGGCCGAGCGGGACTACCGTCGGCCCGAGGGGCTCGGCTATCCGCTCGCCGTGCAGATCGTGGCGCGCGAACTGGCCGCCTAGGAGTCGACCATGCGACCAGCCTATGACCCGAACGCACTCGTGCGCCCAGCTGTCTTTTGCCGCGCGCTGCTCGATGCACTCGACGCCAGCGCGGGGCGGCGCAAGCGCCGCAAGCGCGACCAGACCCCCGATGCTCTCGGCCAAGAACTGAAGCGGTGGATCCTGGAGCAAGCGATCGCGGCCGACCCCGAGCCGGACGCATTCGAAGCGTGGCTGCTCGACCTGGTCCTGCGCACGCCAGGAAGCGGTGGACTCCGCGCCATGTGTCAAGAGGTCTTCATGGAGTACCAGTTGGCGCAGCACGATCCCGACTTCCGCGCCTGGCTCGCGCTCGGCGCGCCGAGCGCCGATAAGCCGCTGAGCTGAGGGGCAGAGCCTACGACGCACCCGGCCGCGCTCGCGGCCAGAACCGACCGCCGCTTCACTTGCGAGGCTTTACCGTCAACTTCGCGATCCCGCACCGCCGTATCGTCGGCAAGGCACGCCCTGCCCAAGCTGGGTGCAGAGCGTGCCTGCCGACGGTTGGGGGCCAAACGCCATCACAAGAAGAGAAGACCAGCCACGATGCTGACCGCTGCCACGACGATCACCATGAGAGCCGGAACACGCCAATCGCGCAAAGCTGCCCCATAGATGAGCAAGCTCGGCAGGCTGACCGCTGGCAGCGCCAGGAGCAGCGCAGCAGCCGGACCGGTTATCCCTTGCTGGATGAGCGGAGCGGCGATCGCCAGCTCGGTCCAGGTCGGGATCATGAAGAGGACACCGACCAGCGTAGCGAAGAGCACCGTGCCGACCGTGTTGCCACCACCCAGTGCCGTTAGGATCGGCGCAGCCCAGCCGACCACGGCTGCCGCGATGAAGAGCATGGGAATCGCCACGCGAGCGATCACCCAGGTCGTGCGGAGCCAGGCTGCAATCAATTCCGTCGGCGTGTCGATTCGGCGCCCAGCAAGATGCCGTTCGAACGCGAAGAAACTGGTCAGGCGCTCCAGCCAGCGGATACCTCGACCAGCAGTCCCCGCCTCGACGAGCACTGGTGGGCGACGCCGCACTGCGAGCGCGACCAGCCAGGTACCGAAGACCGCGAGCGCGATACCACCGACGATGCGGAGGAGGGCGAAGTCAGCTGGAAGAAGCGCTGTCGCCAGAAAGAGGGTGGTCACGTTGAGGAGCGGGGAAGCGACGACGAAAGCGAGGGACGACTCGAGCGAGGCGCCACCGCGATAGAGGCTCGCACCGAGCGGGCCGGCGCAACAGGAGCAGAAGGGATAGGCGAGGGCACTGGCACTGCCCAAGACGTGCGCGCGGAAGCCGCGCAGCTCGTACACCCGCTGCAGGCGCGGGCTAGCGCAGAGCAGCACGAGGAACAAGGCACCGAGCAGGATACCGAGCGTCGTGGCGTGCCAGACGACGAGCAGGAAGTTCGCTGCCTCACCGATCGGCCGGAGCTAGGTGGGCAGGGCATCGAGCGCGAACGTTTTGGCGATTCCCGCCTTCCCGGCCGAGGCGACCCGCTCAGCTTGGACGATCCGGTACACGAAGAGATCAACGACCAACATGGCCATCAGCAGGCCAGCGAGCACGTTCCGGGCCACACGGAGCCCACTCGGATCCCCGAACTGCTGCTCCGCTCCACGCATGACCCGATAGGCAGCGATGGCTGACACCAGCGCGATGGCGAGCACGAGGAGATGCCACGGCGTGTACTGAAGAAAGGCGGAAGGTGCACCGATTTTCCGGTACGCTCCAGGCTCCAGCAGAAATGCTCGCCGCATGTCGACGATGGTCGCGAGGACGACGGCGAGGCCCGCGACGAAGAGACCGAGCGACAGGACGAAGGTGGTAACGCGACCCTGCGAACGTGCAGCCCCGAGCGGGGAAACCGCACCACTCATCTCCATCCTCCATTCGCGGTTGTGCGCAGGACGATATCGTCCTTTGCACAACCGACTCGCTTTGCCGCTTCTCGATCTGGAGAATCAGGGGCGACCGCACCGGTCGCTAGGGGGTCGATCAGGGGCCACGCGGCACGCTCGGCCCGCCATCCTGGGCGAGGAGCCAAGCGCGCCCTGGGGTCCGATAGCGGTTCCCGCCGTGCTCTTGCATCGTCGCTCGTACGAAAATCATCAGCGAACGGTTATGAAAAGTGTAACCGAACTTTCGCCCGCATGTCAAGAGCGGAAGACGCACACTTCTCCCGAGAGCAGTCAGCTCGCATGAGCCGCTGCACAGACCACCGACACCGGTGGAGAAGTTGACGAACGTCTTGGGTTCCGCCCCGGAAAGTGCGCTCAGATAGGCCGCTTTCGCTGCCCCAGCTCGTACGAGGACAACCGAGCCAGCGGACCACGCCTGCCACGCAATCGATCGCGCATCGCTGAGAGGAAGCCAGGAGAGGTGGCGACGCACGATGACGCGTCCCAGCGTGCAGCCGGCACCTCGGCAGCGTGGTACTGGTTTACCCCGCCGCAGGCACCTCGCTCACTGCACCGAACCATGCGTATCAGGTTCTGCATGTGACAGTGATCCCAGTCTCGGCCTGTGCGAGCACGCGCCGGCAGTGATCGGATAGTCGTCTCGATCGGCCCCGCCTTGGACGGTGCAGGACAGTACCACGCTCCCTCGCACCAGGATCCGGTATTTCGGCCCCAGGACAGCAGACCTGGCCACGATCAAGAGAGGCGAAGAGGGGCGGCGGTGCAGCTGGAGTCGCCGCACCGCCGCACCAGCGATGAAGCGCCGGTGACAGCGCTCGGGGGCAGTCTCGGCACACGCGAGAGCGAGCGGTCAATCCGGAAGACGAACTCGTCGAGCGGTGCAGCGCACTCTGCGATCCGCCTCTGATCTGGGAAACCACGGAGGCCGGGACTGCTCCAGCCAGGGTTCGAGCAGTCGGGCTGCTGCCGACGCCCACCGCGTGCCGGGTACTACCAGTTGGCAAGACCATGCGCAACCAACGCGCTCGATCGGTGATCCCGATCGCAAAAGGGATGGCACAGGCAGTGCGGGAAGCGCCGCAGGTCGATCACCAGCCGCATGCCATGCGCCTGGAGCAGCTCCAGGAACTCGGGGAAGGATCGATTGGAACGACCGAGACCACGAAGACCAGCCCGGTCCACTCGCCAGACATCAGCGATCGACTGGTGTCAGAGCACGCGCACGATGTAGGGGCATGGCCAAACTTTCCGATCAGGTTCTGCAGGAAGAGCCCAGCCGGCTCGCTCGCTTCCACTGGGCGACGTCTCTCCCACCTCTCTCGATTCCCTGATATGGAGCAGCCAGCAGCACGAGAAAACCGCTATCAGATAGCGACCAGGCGCAGGATGCGTCCGACCCGCTGGTGGCAGAACGACAGCACAGCCTGTCAGAACGAGCAGACGGGGCTCGAGGCTCGGCGTCGCGTCGTCTCCCTCTCGTGGCGGTTCACGCACGTGTCGACCGGAGCCGGGAGACACTGTCGCAGAAGAGCGTCTCCTGATCCGCGGTTCGCACAGCTTCTCCAGAAAAAGGGCGCGCCCCACGATCCAATCGCTCCGCAGGCGCCGCGATGGCGAAATGCGAGTACGCCAGGTTTCGGAGCAGCCTGAACCGCGACATCGTGACGCTCGAGCTGTCGCTCGAGCCATCCGAGCACCTCACGACATTCTTCTGAGGTGTCGATCGATCTGGAGGAAGCATCGCCATTCTTTTGACGGGAAGTCCGGTGCATCTCACAGAGCAGCCCCTCAGTGGGGTGTCAGTCGATCAGTCGCGGCGCATCGAAGCCCTCACGCCGGTAGAGGCAGAAGCAGTCACGTCCACGTTGGCTGATTCGCAGCGGAGAATACCCAGAACGCTCGCCAGTTGGTCCCGCACTCGGAGCAGGCCACACCGTCCGACGAGCTCCTCGGGGCCCTGAGCGATCTCGTGACAGTAGTCGCGCATCTCGACGATCACTGGCTGAGGCAATGCTCACGAACCCAGCTTGACGGTGTCCGCGCGTCGACTGCCCGCGCGAGCCGAGCAGGCCAGCGAGGCGCAACGATTACCGAGCCCGCGTGAGCACGATTCGCCAGTCACTGGAGGATGACCGCTCTTTTACCAGTCCGTCCGAAGGTTAGGCCGGCAGTCGGGACACGTCCGGCGCACCGAAGTGTTCTCCCCGAGACCGCTCGCCGACCGGACGTTCGCAACGAGCAGGAGAGCGCGCCCATTCTCCCGCTCCCTACTCTTCGCGCTCATCGCATGTCCAGGATGGAGCTTTCCTACCCCATCACTTCCGTACACGGGGGTCCGAACGCACCCTGCGCCGGTCGTACGGGCACGGCTGTGATGAACCTGACCGCTCGCTCCCAGTCAGCATGCAGAGCGAGATGCTCGTTCGAAGGAGACCCCCATCGGGCAGCGCAAATCAGCAGTCCAGCGGTGAGCAGCCTGATGCGACTGCGGCGACAGAGCGCAAGACGAGGCAGGCGCTCTCCGTACCTTGGGAAGACAGGGCTCATTCGTGCTGGTGGCCACGCGGTGTGGCTCATACCCAGTGTACTCTCGTCGCCTTCCGCGAGCTGCTTCACGCTCATCCCTGTGCGGATCCCTGGACTTTCCGCGCGGCTTCCTCGACTGCGGCTAGGATGCGGAGATAGGAGCCGCAGCGGCAGAGGTTCCCCGCCAGGTACTGGGCGATCTCGGTGCGCGTCGGGTGCGGGTTCTCAGCCAGCAGCGCAACCGTGGTCAGGATCATGCCAGGCGTACAGTAGCTGCATTGGAAGGCCTGCTTCTCCAGAAAAGCCTCTTGTACTGGATGCAATGCTCCATCGGGTCCGGTCAATCCCTCGAGCGTGGTGATCGACCAGCCATCGGCGAGCGCTGACAAAACCAGGCAACTCGAAGTCGGCTTTCCCTCGACGAGAATCGTACAGGCACCGCAAATGCCGATCCCGCACGTCTCGCGAACGCTCGTCAGCCCGCAGCGGTCGCGCAAGGTCTCGAGTAGTGTCTCGTCGCAGCGCACGCGAAGCTGGCGCTGCTCGCCATTGACGAGGAGCGTGATCGCCTGCTCCATCAGCTTGCTCCTTCGCGTTGCGACCGCAGGGCAGCGAGAACGCGCTCCGGCGTGAGCGGAAGCTCGACGAGGCGCGCACCGGTCGCCCGCGCGACGGCATTGCCGATCGCTGCTGGAATCGGCGGTACCGCCGTCTCTCCCACGCCGTGAATCTCGGCACCCAGGCATTCCAACAGGTCGTGCGTCAACTCTTCCGGAAGATCGAGCATGGAGGGAATGAGATAGTCCGAGAGGTTCGCCGTCAGTGGCTGCCCTTGGTCGTACACCAGCGCTTCGAAGAGCGCGCTCCCCAGACCCATGATCATGCTTCCCTCGTTCTGCAACGCTGCCGTGAACGCGTTGACCACTTTCCCCGCATAGACAGCCGCATGCAGGCGTAGCACCCGCACCTGTCCGGTCGCCAGATCGACTTCGACCTCAGCTCCAGCCGCGCCTTGGTGCCAGTGGGAGGAGGCGATGCCGTGGCCCGTCTCGTCCAGCCCGCCCTCGTTGCGGAACTCACCGTGCTCGACGAGTTCCTCGACGCCGCTCGTCGCTACCAGTTCACCCCAGCTGATCGCGCGCTCGGGCACCCCACGCACGCGCACGGCGCCGGGGACGAGTTCGAGATCATCCGGCGCAGCTTCCAGCTGATCGGCTGCCAGCTGTCGCAGCCGGTCGGCCAGCCGCTGCGCGGCCTGCTGTACCGCCATCCCCATCATGTATGTCGAACGACTGGACGTCGTGCGGTTATCGAATGGCGTCCGGTCGGTATCGGGATCGATGACTCGAACAGCGGTATACGGGAGAGCGAGTGGTTCGGCAGCGAGTTGCGCCAGGACCGTCCGTGCCCCCTGGCCGAGTTCGACGGTCGAAGAGTAGACGGTGACGCATCCGGAGCGGTCGAGGCCGACGCGGGCTTCCGAGCGACTCGGCGTCGTCATTCCTTTCATCACCACCGCCAGACCCTTGGCACGCACGCGCCCCTCCGGCAGCACGACCGCTTCAGGCTGCCAGGCGATCGCGCGGGCAGCTGCTTCCAGGCACTCCTGGAAATGGACGTCGTGCAGCGTCTCTCCGGTCGCGAACTGGTCGCCGTCATAGAGGAGGTTGCGGAGACGGAACTCCAAAGGATCGAGACCGAGCGCATCGGCTGCGATATCCATCATCCGCTCGGAGGCCCAGACGATCTCGGTGACGGCATAACCGCGGAAGGCACCAGCCGGTGGAAGGTTGGTATAAACACAGTACGAGTCGACCGCCACGTGAGGAATCCGATAGGGTCCGACACTGCCGAACCCGCCCTTGCGAGCCACATCCGGTCCGCAGTCGGCGTAGGCACCCGTGTTCCAGTACGCCTGGACCTGTTTCGCCAGGATGCGGCCATCGCGAGTGAGACCGAGGCGAATGGTGACCACCGTCGCATGCCGGGTAAGGGTGACGAACTCCTCGTAACGGTCGAGCACCAGCTTGACCGGACGGCCAGTGAGGGCAGCCAGAAGAGCGACCTGTGGCTCGATGCGCGGGAAGACTTTACAGCCAAAGGATCCGCCCATCGGTGGGACGATGATCCGGACCCGCTCCGGGGGAATGCCGAAGAGTTGAGCGAGGATCTGCCGCGTATTGAAGGGAGTCTGCGTCCCACTCCACACGGTGAGGTGGCCGTCCTCCCAGACAGCGAGGGCAGCATGAGGTTCCATGGCCACGTGCTGGGCAGCCGGGGTGCGGAAGGTTTCTTCCAGCACGAGATCGGCCTTAGCGAAGCCGCGCGCGACGTCGCCGGTGGAGAGGCGGAAGTGGTTGCAGCAGTTGGTACCGAAGAGCGGACGCAGACCGAAGTAGACAGCGTGACCACGATGCGGCTCCTCGGGACGAAGCTCGTGGACGAGCGGTGCACCGGGCTGCATCGCCTCGATGGGATCGAACACTGCCGGCAGCGGCTCGTACTCGACGGCGACGCGGGCGGCTGCCTCGCGTGCAGCGTGTGGATGCTCAGCGGCGACGAGCGCGACCATGTCCCCGACGTAGCGCACCCGGTCGATAGCCAACACCGGCTGGTCTTCGATCTGGGGACCGTAGACCGGCCGTAGGTTAGGGATCCGGGCGAAATCGGCCGCTGTGACCACCGCGACGACTCCAGGAACCTCCCACGCCGCACGGGTGTCGATGTGGCGGATGCGCCCATGCGGAACAGTGCTGCGCACGAGTGCAGCATGCAGCATGCCGGGGAGCGCGACATCCTGCGAGAAACGGAGACGCTCAGTCACCCGCTCCACGGCATCGATCATCGGGACAGCCTGTCCAACGCTCATCGCAAAGCCCTCACAGCTTCCAGTCGTTACCTCGCCGGGTCACGGGTCGGTTGCGTTCATCGCAGCAGCCCTTCACCGGTAAGCGGCCATCATCGCTGCCACCCGGAAAGAAGGCATGTCCGCGCCGCTCTGCCTCCGACGCACCCAGCGACGGACGGGAGGTGACAGTCGTAAGGCCCAGCGCACTGGACTCGCCTCCGGTCGAGGTGACCGTAACGCTCCCAGCAACGCAAATCCCGCACGCCGACTCGCGCGCCATCAGGCTGTACCCCGCACTCGAGCGGGGTAGAAAAGCCGAGACGCATCCGCACCGCAAGCGACCCGCGCACCCACGCTCCAGACGCCTCGCCGCACCTCCTCGTCGCAGCGCTCTTCAGGTGGCGCTCTGCGCCCGACGTGCGCCTACTCGAGAATCTCGACCACACCGGCCGCGCCGTTGACGCGGATGCGCTGCCCGGTCCGGATGACCTGCGTGGCAACCCCCGTCCCGACGACCGCCGGGATGCCGAACTCCCGCGAGACGACGGCAGGGTGCGAGAGCTGCCCACCGGAATCAGTCACCAGGCCAGCGATCTTGGTGAAGGCGATGACCCACGCCGGGTTGGTCATGCGGCAGACCAGGATCTCGCCCCCTTTGAGCGCATCGACGTCCTCCAGCGTACGGGCGACGAAGGCGGTTCCCTCCACCACCCCAGCCGAGGCCGGGATCCCCTCGACCTGCTGGCTCACCTGGCGCGGCTGGAGCGAGTCGAAGAACCGCTGCGGGTAACCCCAGAGCGTCTTGTACGGCTCCTGGAAGAGCGCCCATTCGCTGGCAGTGCCGACCCAATCGCGCGGACGCATGGCCATGGCACGCTCGCGGGCAGCTCGTCGCTCGCGGACCAACTCCTTGGCATTGGGCAGGTTGGAGGGCTCCGCCGCCAGGACACGCAGCTCGTGATAGCGCAGGAAGAGCACGTCATCCGGTTGATCGAGAAGCTCGGCCTCCACCAGGCGCCGGCCGATCGCCAGGAGCACGTAGCGCAGGCGCGCAAACGTCCCCTGGTCGATATAGAAGTGGTGATCGGGTGTGAGCGGCATCATCTGGAGCACGCGATGGAGCGCTGCCTCGACACGCTCGCGCCCCCGTGCGTCGTCTGGTGGGATCTTGCTCAGGAGTTCCTGGATGGCCGCATCACGATCCTGGCGCAGGCGTTGGATCGCCTCCGGGTAGGAGTAGTCGGTCTGGAGATACCCCTGGATGGCCGCGATGATCGGTGCCGGGTTTTCGTACCAGGTCGGATAGACGTACTCGTGGCTGTAGAGAGCCTTGTGGCCGAACTCGCGCTTGTATTCGTCGAGCCAGCGCAGAAACTCGCGACCCTCCGCCGTCTTCTCCAGTTCGGCGAGAATCTCGGCCGGCGTTTCCTTGCTGAAGGCCTCCAGGAGCACCACGTTGCGCTTGACGCGCTCCTTGAGTTCCCACAGCCCGTGCACGGCATCCCAGTTGCGGTCGCTATCGGAGACCATGATGCGTTCGAGCAGCGTCGGATCGACGTCGCCGATGACCTCGCGCACCGCAGCCTGGAAGTCGAGCGAGGCCTGGAACTGGGAGAGATTGAGAATCCAGTGAATACGCCAGTGGCGCTCCTGGATATCGATCGCGTCTTCCAGGAGCACCATCAGCTCGGGCAGCGTCGCCGTGTCGTAGGGGTAGGTATCGAGATACTCGAAGTTGCGCTCGATCTCCGGTCGCAGCCGCTTCTGCCACCACTCGAGACCTTTTTCCGCATAGACCGGCATGACCATGCTATAGTACGGGGCGAGTTCAGCTGCCTCCTTGGGATCACGCGGGACAACAGCTGTGAACAGATACCCGTTGATCAGCTCGGCCTTCCAGTCGCGGCCGAAGGGGGCTCCAAAGCGCCGATAGAGATAGGCACAGGTCGCCCACCAGCCGCCGAGTTCGAAGAACATCGGCGAGAGCGGATTCGGGCAGTGAAGATCGTCCCACCACCAGAAAAGCTGCTTTTCCTCCTCGTTCTCCCATTCGACCGGGAACGACTCGTCGCCGACGAATGTCACCGGCAGCTGCACCTCAGGTCGCTGCGCCGCCATGATTTCCCTCCTTCCTGTGGCTGCGGTCCACCATCACGCCGGCTCGATCAGGTCGTAGAACTCGGGCACGCGACTCTCCAGCATCGGCACGACGGTATTGAGGATCTTCTCCTGAAAGTGCGGTGTAGCCTTGTGCGCTTCGTAGTCCTCCCGACTCCGGTACTGCTCGTAGAGCAAGAATTTCCGGGGATCGTCTTGGGAACGATTGACATAGTAAACCAGACAACCAGGTTCTGCCCGCGAGAGGGTGACCATCTCTTTCAGGATGGCCGCGATCTCATCGGCCTTCCCTTCCTTGGCGTAATAGTGCGCCACGACCACGAACGGCATGACAGCCTCCTTCCCTTCCGTACCAGCGATTCAGCCCTCGACGGCACGCACGACGCGATTGCGCAGGATGCCGATCCCTTCGACTTCGAGCTCGACCACATCGCCCGGCTGGAGAGAACGCCCCAGCTCGAGTCCGCAGCCGTTGGTGACGGTGCCGGAGCCCCAGAGTTCACCAGGATAGATCGTCTCGCTCTGGGAGATGTGCGCGATGAGCTGCTCGAAGCTGAAGTGCATACCGCGGCTCGAGCCTTCCGACCAGATTTCCTCGTTGACTCGCGCCACCATGCGCAAGTTCGTCACGTCCAACTCGTCCGGAGTGACGAGATAGGGCCCGATCGCGTTTCCCGTGTCGAAATCTTTCCCCTTACTCGGCCCCATTCCGATCGGCGCCTCGCGCATCTGCTGATCGCGCGCACTGAAGTCATTGAAGATGGTGAAACCAGCGATGTAGCGATGAGCCTCCTCGACGGGGATATCCTTGCCACGCCGGCCGATCACCATACCCAGCTCTAACTCGAAATCGAACTGTTGGGTATAGCGCGGCATCACGACATCGGCATCGGGGCCGACTACGGTGTCCGGATCCCCTTTGTAGTAGGCCGGCACCTCGTACCAGGCAGGTGGAATCTCGCCACCCCGGCCGAGTGCACGACTGGCATTCCGCATGTGGCCCTCGAAGGTTAGAAAATCGCGGATGACGCGGGGACGCGGCACGGGGGCGAGCAGTCGCACTTCCCCCAGCTGATAGCGTGTTCGCCGACCGAACGCTTCCTCGATGCGCAGGCCCTCCTCGAGAGCCTGGGCTGCGGCCTGCCAGCCCAGTTGACCGTGGCCGAGGAAAGCGACCATGTCGTCGGGAATGAGGAGAGCGGCGAGTCGCTCGGCCTCGCAGCCTGGATCGGTGCGGGCCAGATAGGCTGCATAAGCAGCCTGCAAGTCGACCAGCCAGCCCTCGGCCAGCGCTCCGATCCGACGCACCGGACCAGCCGGGCTCGGCACGGCAAAGGTAGCCAGCTTCATGCCTCCTCACTCCCTCCCGGGTAGAGTCCAGCTCGTTGCGCTGCACGACGCAGAGCGCGGGCAACGAAAACGCGAACCATCTCGCGCCGATACCATGCGCTCGCCCGGAGATCGGAGACCGTCTCGACGGAGCGAGCGTACTCATCAGCAAGCGTTTCGAGGAGCGCGTCCTCGAACGGATGCCCTTGCGCGTGTTCTAAACTCTTGGGAAATCGCTGCGGGCGGTTCCCAGCAGCCCCGACCACGACCTCCAGCCGAGCGATGCGTCCGGCCGCATCGGGAACCACCAGCGCCGCGACACCGAGGGCCGGCCGATCCTCGTGCGAGCGCGTGCGGAATTTGAGATACGCCGCTCCCGAGCCTGGCGGCAACGGTGGTACGTAGACGGCAGTCACCAACTCGTCCGGCTCTCGCACTGTCTGGTAGGCATCCAGGATGAAGTCAGCGACGGGCACGAGGCGCCGGCCACGTACGCTCGCGAGCTCGAGTCTGGCCCCGAGTGCCGCGAGCACGGTCGGCGGATCAGAAGCGGGGTCAGCCTCGCAGAGGTTGCCGACCAGCGTCGCTTGCTCGCGCACGCGGACGTTCGCGACATCCACGAGCGTTTCGGCGAGCACTGCCCAGTGCGTGCGGACGAGGGGAGAGCGTTCCACTGCTCGATGGGAGAGGCCGGCACCGATCACCAAACTGCCGTCTCCGGCGAGCGCGAGTTCCTGTAAGGGCGTCACGCGACGCAGCCTGACCAGCCAACGTGGCTGAATGAGGCCGCTCCGGAGCGTCAGCGTGACCCAGACGCCACCGGCGACGACAGTGGCTGCATCACCTGCTTCGGCGAGGAGGGAGAGTACCTCGTCCAGTTTCGCTGGAGCGATGACCGCGCAGTCAGCCATCGCACGACCTTTCGCGAGCGACCACGGTTGCCTCGACTGCTCTACCGGTGCGCTCTTCCAGGCGCGCCAGCGCGGCGGCTAGTAGGGGGCGTGCCAGCTCGCGCGCTCGCGGCAAACGGATCCGCTCCGCCATGTAACGGAAATGGCGAGCGACGAGCTCCGGCGTAAAACCTCGCTCGCCACTCAGGCCGAAAGCGATGAACCGATCCACATTGACTTCGAGAAACGACAGGGAATCAGCAGCTTGGAGGAGATCCGCTTCCGGCCAGCCACCCCACTCGTGCACGGCGACGAGATCACGGACCGCGCGAACCAGTGTCGGTTCCGCGCCTTGCTCCTCGAGCCAGGCGGCGACGATGCGGGCCGAGCGTTCCTGATGTTGCGCTTCGTAGGAACGATCGGGAATCCCGCGTCGAGCATCCATCACTGGCGAGTCCGGTCCGGGGAAATGGCGCTCCATGTCATGGGTGAGTGTCGCCAACCGGAGCACCAGATCCGCCTGCGGAGCGAGCAGGAAGAGCCAGTCGAGTGCCCGGTAGAGATGCAGGGCGTTCCAGTAGGGTGCGACCCAGCTGCGTGCCCGCTCGAGGAGTTCTCCATCACCAGACATCGGCTGCTCCTCTCCTCAGGCGAGCGTCGTGATCGGGCGACTCTGCAGGACAAAAAGCTCGCCGCCAGCGATGGCCCACTCGACGTCCTGCGGCACTCCGAAGAAGGCCCCGACCCGAACAGCCAAGTCGACGAGCGCCGCACGCTCGGCCTCGCTGAGCACCGGCAACCGCTGTTGTTCCTCGGGCACCGCGAGAGCGATGAGACCACCGGTTGCGCCCCGCCCCAGCATCTGCGTTTTGGGCGGGACGAAGCAACGAAGAAGGCGTCCGCTCCCACGCTCGATCTCGTAGTGGTCCGGCGTCACTTCTCCCGAGACGAGCGCCTCGCCGAAGCCCCACACTGCCTCGACGACCAGCATATCGGGCCGGCGCTGCACAGGATCGACAGTGAAGAGGACTCCAGCCTTCTCGGGCACCACGAGCTGCTGCACGACGACCGCGAAGGCAAGATCGTCGAGCGACCCCTTGCGGGCACGGTAGAAGAGCGCTCGTGGGCTGAAGAAGGAGGCCCAGCAGGCGCGGATACGCGCGAGCACGTCGTCCACAACGCGGACATCGAGGAACGTCTCTTGCTGCCCCGCGAAGGAGGCCTGCTGAGAATCCTCCGCGACCGCACTGGAACGGACCGCGACCGGAATCGCCTCGCCATGTCCGAGTTCGGCATAGGCGCCAGCGACGGCAGCATCGAGTTCGAGTGGAAGGGGCTGTGTGAGAATGAGCTCTTGGATGTCCGCTGCCACGTCCTCGAGCGCACGGCGCTCGGTGGGGTCGACGCGCTGGAGCAGCGCGCGAATGCGAGCGTCGAGCCCGTTCTCGGCGAGAAAGGCGGCGAAAGCCGCGCTGGTCACCACGAAGCCCGGCGGGACCGGCAGATCAGCAGCGGCCAGGCGGGCGAGGCTTGCCCCCTTGCCACCAGCCTGGTGGACGTCGGTACAGGCCGGATCGTGGAACCAGCGGACGAGAGCAACGGTCGCCGCACGACTCATCGCTCCTACTCCTCAACGATGGCGACCGCGCGGACGGGTGCCGCCGTGGTGCCGACCCATTTGATGGGGAAGGCGGCGACCTTGAAACCGTACGGTCGCGGGATCTGGTCGAAGTTGGTCATGTTCTCGATGTGATAGTAATCACGTTCGCGCATGACGAGATGCGCTTCCCAAAACTGCTTGCGCTCGAACATCGCCCAAACCGGTGGGTCGAACGTGATCGCATCGATCCCCATTACCTTGATGCCCTGGTCGATGAGCCAGAGCGTCGCTTCGCGAGTCATGCCACAGTGGTCGGTGAGATAGCGTTGCTCGTTCTGGTACGCTCCAGCCCCTGTCCAGATGAGGACGATATCGAGCGGCTTGAGGCGATACCCGATCTTGTCGAGAGCCTCGCGAATCTCCGCGGCAGTGATGCCGGAGCCCTTTTCCTTATGACGGAAGTCGAGGAGCACGCCATCGGCGTAACAGTACTCGAGCGGGATCCCTTCGGGGCCCGGCGCTTCGGCGACCAAATGCTTGCGAGCATCGATGTGTGTCCCCACGTGGTCGTTGAGTTCGAGCCGGTAACTCGCGGTAAGCCAGGTCGCACCGTACTGGGCGGCGCCGATCCGCTCGGCGAACTCTTCCCATGACTCGTGCATCTCGATCTTCGGTGGTGGAACACGGGGAAAGGTCATCATCTCGTTGTGCACTGGCATGGAAAGATCGATCAGCTTGACACCCACGAACGTGCTCCTTTCGTCAGGAACTCTGCTGTGGTTCCGGATCTTCGCGCGACAAGGCTTCGTACACCCACCGACCCGGCTCCTCGATGTGGCGACGCATAGCGGCCTCGGCACGATCAGGATCGCGCGCACGCAGCGCTTCCAGGATCGGTTCGTGCCGCGCAGCGAGGCCTTCGATAGCCCGGCGGTGAATGGAAAACGTCAGAAAAGTGGTCGTCGCTAAACTCAAGCTGGTCCAAAACTGCTCGAGCAGGCGGTTTCCCGAGGCTTCGACGATGATGCGATGGAAGGCGATATCAGCCTCGATCGCCGTCGCTTCGTCGCCGAGTTCGCTGGCTTCCCGCATGCGGTCGATCTGCTCTTCGAGGGCGAGCAGCTGTTCGGTGGTGATGCGCGTGGCAGCAGCGCGAGCCGCGACACCTTCGATCGCTGCTCGGATCGGATAGATCTGCACGAGTTCCTCGTGGGTGAACGCGCGGACGCGCGTGCCGCGAAACGGTTCGCTGGTGACGAAGCCGAGGAGTTCGAGATCACGCAGTGCTTCGCGGACAGGGGTCTGGCTCACGCCGAGATCCTGCGCGATCCGCGTTTCGATGATCCGGTCACCCGTCCTGAGCTGACCGCGCAGGATGGCATCGATGAGATACTCCTTGATTTCTTCGCGCAGCACTCGACGGACGATGGGGCGCGGGAGCGAGCGATCGGGCCGTGTCGCCTGCTTTTCCAGCATCGGGCCCCCCACTGCTTAAAGAATCGCTCCTCTCGCCTCAGCCTCGCACGTCCTGTGTTTCCAGTCAAGCGCTCGCCATGCGGAGCGCCTTGAAGCGCTGCATCGTTTCGATTATTGCCCGCTCGGTCGGCAGCCGTTCGATACTGGAGGCACCGAAGAAACCAACGACGCCGCGCGTCCGCTCCAGCACGTAGGCCACGTCCTCGGGCTCGGCGATCGGACCGCCGTGACAAAGCACGATGACATCCGGGTTGACGGACTTCGCCGCATCGCACATCGCTTGCACCCGTTCGACCGCCTCGTCGAGCGTGAGCGCGGTCTTGGCACCGATCATCCCCTTGGTGGTGAGCCCGACGTGCGGCACGATGATGTCTGCGCCAGCCTCGGTCATCGCCCGCGCTTGATCAGGATCGAAGACGTAGGGGGCAGTCAGCATGTCCAGCCCGTGAGCGATGCGGATCATCTCGATCTCCAGATCGAACCCCATCCCCGTTTCCTCGAGGTTCTGCCGAAAGACACCGTCGATGAGCCCGACGGTCGGAAAGTTCTGGACGCCGACGAAGCCCATCTCCTTGAGTTGCCGCAGGAAGACCGGCATGAGGCGGAAGGGATCCGTTCCGCACACGCCGGCGAGCACCGGGGTTTGGGGCACCACCGGCAATACCTCGGCCGCCATCTCGACGACGATCGCATTGGCGTCACCGTACGGCATGAGCCCAGCCATGGATCCCCGACCGGCCATCCGGTAGCGGCCGGTGTTGTAGATGATGATGAGATCCGCACCGCCCGCCTCGGCGCACTTGCCGGACAGTCCGGTGCCTGCCCCAGCCCCGATGATCGGTCGCCCCTCGGCCAAAGTCTGCCGGAGCTTACCGAGTGCTTCGGCACGTGTTATCGGACGCCAGCTCATCACACCCCCCTTTCTCAATTCAAATCGCCTTAGCTGGCTGCTGAGCCCGGATCAGCTCGTCGAGCCGTACCGCCATCGCCCGTGCGAAAGCCGGGTCGTTGATATCAGCGTCCCACTCGTGAAGCTCGAGGTGCGGCGCGAGGTTCGCTTTGAGCGCCGCGATGAGCGCCTGATCGGCCTCCGGGTCGTAGAACGGTTTCCCCTCCACATCGATCGCCGAGACACCGCGCTTGGGGACGAAGACGGCGACCGGCCCCTTGGCACTATTGAGCTTGCGCGCGATGATGCGGCCCAGTTCGGCGCATTCTTCTGGCGTCGTGCGCATGAGCGTGGTCGTCGGGTTGTGCTGGTACAACCAGCGATGGCGGAAACGCTCCGGCACCGTGTCGAGCGGTCCGAAATTCACCATGTCCAAGGCACCGAGCGAGACGACCTGCGGTATCCCCATTGTCCCAGCCGCCTCGAGGCGGTCCGGTCCAGCGGAGAGGACACCTCCCACCAGCTCATCAGCGAGCTCAGTCGTCGTGATGTCGAGGACGCCAGCGAGGAAACCACCCTTGACGAGGTTCTCCATGGCTTGGCCGCCAGTCCCCGTGGCGTGGAAGACCAGGACCTCGTAGCCGCGCGCTTCCAGCTCCTTGCGCGCTTCCGTCACACACGGGGTCGTCACGCCGAACATCGTCGCCCCGATGAGCGGCTTGCTGGGCGCGCTGGGGTGGAAGGTCTCATAGGCCTGGGCCATACCAGCGATCGCCGCTGCCGCATTGCTGAAGATCCGCTCGCTGATCCGGTTGATGCCAGCGATGTCGACCACCGGATAGAGCATGGCGATGTCGCTCACGCCGACATAAGGTCGGGTATCGCCCGAGGCGAGGGTGGAGACCATGAGCTTCGGGACACCGATCGGCAGGGCCCGCATCGCGGCTGTGGCTAAAGAGGAGTTGCCGGAGCCACCGAGGGCGAGGATACCGTGCAGGCGTCCCGCTCGATACAAGTCGAGCACGATGGTAGTCGCGCCGCGTGCCATGGTCGCGATGGCCACGCTGCGATCGCCGCGCGCGGCCAACTCGGCAACATCGGCACCAGCCGCCCGCGCGACCTCCTCGCGGGAAATATCGGGTGTCGCCTGTGGCGCTCCGAGCACGCCGGCATCGATCAGGACGACGTCACAGCCTTGCTCGCGCAGGCGCTGGCGGAGATACTCGTACTCCACTCCCTTGGTATCGAGCGTACCGATGAGGACAACGGTCGGCATCGGGCCCTCCCTTCAAGCAGCCTGCCAGGTGCTCACACCGAGATAGCGCTGCTGACGCTCCGGGTCACCCAAGAGTTCCGCTGCACTCGTCTCCCAGACGATCCGACCAGACAGCATGATGGCGATCCGCGAGGCGACCGCCGTCGCGACCGCCAGTCGCTGTTCCACCAGCAGAATCGCCAGACCGTCCTGCGCCAGGTGCTGGAGCGTGGTGACCAGCTGCTCGACGATGACTGGAGCGAGCCCCTCGGACGGTTCGTCCATGATCAGGAGCCGCGGGTTCGTCAGCAGAGCACGGGCGATCGCCAGCATCTGCTGCTCGCCACCCGAGAGGGTACCGGCCGGCTGACGCCGGCGTTCAGCGAGGCGAGGGAACAGGGTATAGATTCGCTCCTCCGTCCACGGCTCGCCTCCGTCAGCGCGTCGTCGCCGGGGTACGAGCCGGAGATGCTCCTCGACGGTGAGCGAGGGGAAGATGCGGCGTCCTTGCGGCACATAGGCGATGCCCAGCGCTGCAATGCGATGAGGCGGTTTCCCGACGAGCTCCCGGCCAGCGAAGCGGATCGAGCCGCGGACTGTCGGCAACAGCCCTGTCACGGCCAGACACAGCGTCGTCTTCCCCATCCCATTGCGCCCGAGGAGCGCGAGCGGCTCCTGCCCGACCGTGAGTTCAACACCCTGCAGGACATGGCTCTGACCATAGTACGCATGAAGATCGCGGATCGAGAGAAGCGGCTCGTCAGGCATACCCGCCCCCCAGGTAGACCTGCTGGACGATCGGATTGGCAGCGATCTCCTCCGGCGTCCCCTCGGCGATTACGCTGCCCTCGTGCAGGACCGTCACCCGCTGCGCGACCTGGAATGCCACATCCATGTCATGCTCAATGAGCAGGACTGTCATACCAGGATCGAGCGCGAGCAGAAGGGTAGTGAGGTGCTCGCGCTCTCCCGGCGAGAGCCCGGCGGCGGGCTCGTCCAGCAGAAGGAGACGCGGGCGACTGGCCAGCGCCATTCCGAGCTCGAGCTGCCGTTGTTCCCCGTGGGAAAGGGCACCAGCCAGTGCCCGCAGGGCATGAGAAAGTCCGACTTGCTCGGCGAGCGCTGCCACCTCCTGGAACTCCGGATCAGTGCGACGCGGGAGCCGCACGCTCAACCGCCAGGGGCGAACGCCGCGGAGCGCAAGATAAAGGTTCTCGGCCACGCTCAACCGCGGGAAGACGAGCGGCGTCTGGTATGTTCGCGCCAGCCCCAGCCGGATCCGCTGGTATGGGGGAAGGGTCGTCACATCGCGACCGAAAAAGCGGATCGTTCCACTCGTCGGGCGGAGGTCTCCGGTGATCAGGTTGAAGAGCGTCGTTTTGCCGGCGCCGTTCGGCCCGATGATGGCTCGCCGCTCGCCTGGCTCCAGCGCGAACGAGACATCGCGCACCGCGACGAGACCGCCGAAACGGCGACTCACGCCCTGGAGTTCCAGGGCATGAGCCGCTGTGTGCGGACGGTGCAGCTCGATCGCCACCATCGCTCAGGACCCGAAGGTCTTCTTGATCGTCTCGCACGTCGGATTGTCGCGCGTGAACGAGCCGACAGAAAGATACTTGTCCTCCGGAAGGCCGAGCGTTTGGTTCACTCCCTCGACGACCTTGACGAGCTTATTGTACAAGTTGCCGTCCGGGCCCTCGGCCACCTCGGTCACGAAGTTGTTGGCGATCGCCTGCCGGTTCTTGTCCAGCTTGATGCGCCCGGTCGGTCCATCGAACTCGACCTTGGCGAGTGCCGCTTGCAGCTTCTTCTGTCCGTCACTGAGGTCGCCATTGACCGCCTTCAAGCCGAGCAGGAGTCCCTTCGCATTGACGTAATAGCCCCAGCAGAAGAGAGATGGGGTGCTGAGTCCCTGCGGGAACTGCTTCCGGTATTGCTCGACCCAGGCCTTCCAGGCGGGATCGGGATTGTCCGCTGCGACCGGCATCGCACCAGGGATACCGATGACGCGCGATCGGAGTGCCCCCTTGGTTTCCAAAACGTTCTGATCGATCGTCGAACTGCCACCGATCAGCGCTGCCTTGCCACCGAAGTCGGAGTACGCTTTGAGGAAATTCACCGCATCGGATCCACCCAGGATGACGTAGATGGCATCGATATCGCTCGGCATCGAGCTGATGACTGAGCTGTAGTCTTTGGTACCGATCGGCACCCAGAACTGGGCGACGCAGTCACCACCCAACCGGCAAAACTCCAGCAGGAAACCAGCCACCTGACTGTAGGGATAGGAGTAGTCCTCACCGAGCGTGGCGACGCGGCGGTACCCCTTGACCTCGTAGCAGTAGGTGCCGAGTCCCGCCATCCACTGCACCCCATCGGTCGAGAAGCGGAAGAAGTTGGGAGCGGGATCACGGAGCGTCGTGTCCTGTGCGGCGGACGTGCCATTGACGATCGTCTTGTCGGGGATGGTCTTCGCGTAGTCGCGGAGTGCCAAACCCTCGTCGCCCGAGAGCGGCCCGACGATGCAGTCCACCTTGTCCTGCTCGATCAGCTTGCGGGCTTTCTCGCGCGCCACTTGCGGCGTGGCATCGGTGCTCTCCTTCACGAGGCGGATCTTCTTCCCAGCGATCTCACCCCCGAACTCGGCCACCACCAACTCGACACCGCGCACCGCCTCCTCGCCGTAGAGCGCGAAGGCCCCCTCCAGGGTCGCCAGGATGCCGATGACGATCTCGCCAGCAGCCGGGCCGACTGTCACCGCCGGGGAAGCAGCGGCAGCTGGCGTCGGGGCAGGCGGAGTCGGTGACGGAGCGGGAGCGGGCGGTGGGGTGGCTGCCGGTGGCGCTGGCGTTGGAGTCGCTTGCTGCCCAGCACAGGCAGCCAAGAGAGCTGACGCTGTCGCCGCGAGTCCGACGAATCCGGCACGACGGAGCAAAGTGCGCCGACTGAAACGTGCAGGCTGTCCGTTCATCGCTGCTCCTCCTCTCCTGAGACTGACCACTGAACCGACTGACGTCGAAGCGAGCGCTGACCTCCCTTCACTGCATCTCAGCCCGTTCGGCAGAGGCGAACCGTACCCGCAGGATGCGCTGGAGCGCCGCGAGCGCTCTCAAGCCCAGCCCACTCAACCCCTCGGGCGAGAAGAGGACGGTCGCCAGGAAGACGAGTCCGATCACCGTGTTGAAGCGCTGTGTGAAGGAACTGGCGAAGTTGGTGACGAGCACGAAGACAAGCGCCCCGAGGAAAGCCCCCTCGGCGTACATGAGACCACCGATCACTGCGATGACCATGATGTTGATGAGTCGCGTGAGATCGATCGTGGTGGGCGAGATGGCACCGTTGTACCAGACGAGGAGCAACCCACCCACGCCCGCCAGCAAGCCTGCCAGCGTGAAGGCAGTGACGCGATGGAGGGCAACATGAAAACCCAGTGCAGCCAGGCGACGCGGATTGTCGCGGAGCGCCACGAGTGCGAGCCCGAAGGGAGTCCGCGCCAAGTAGCGAACCAGAGCGTATGTCGCGAGGCCGACGACCAGGCAAAGGTAATAGAAGGGGACACGCTCGGTCAGCGCATGACCGAAGAGTTCCGGGGGACGGATACCGAGAATGCCGGTATGGCCTCCGAAGAACGAGCGGTTCTGGTTGGCCAGCGCATATACGACCATACCGAGCGCCAGGGTGATCATCAGGAAGTAGATGCCGCTGGAGCGCACCGCGATGAGCCCGAAGAGGAACGCGACAACCGTGGCCAGGACGATGCCGCCGAGAATCCCGACCCACCAGGGCTGTCCCTGCATGACCGTCAAGTGCCCATAGCCATAGCCGGCCAGACCAGCAAGCGTCATCTGGGCGAGCGAGACCATCCCACCGTAGCCGGCCAGAAGACAGAGGCTCAGCGCGATCACGCCGAAGATGAACGCCGGTGTGAAAATCCGCCCCACGAAGTAAGGACTGCCCCAGGCAGGGAAGGAGAGAAGTGCGAGCACGATCAGCGCGGCAACGACAGCACGCGGGCTCATGCTGGCCTCCCGAAAAGGCCCTGCGGACGGACCGCGAGAACGAGGACCATGAGCAAGAAACTCACGATGGCTGCATAGGTGGCGAAGAGCGCAAGGCTGTATTGCTCGACGAGCGCGACGAGGATGGCAGCTACTGCCGTACCGGGAAGGCTGCCCATGCCACCGACGATCACGACGATGAGCGAGGCGAGGAGGTACCGAGCATCCTCGCCCGAGGAGATGGAGAGCACCGAGCCACCGACTACTCCGGCCAGTCCTGCCAGGCCAGCACCGATCGCGAACATCGCAGCGAAGACTCGTTGGACATCGATCCCGACGGCTGCCACTATGTCGCGATCATCGATCGCCGCGCGCACGGTGATGCCGAGGCGCGTGCGGCTCAGCACCATCCAGAGCACCACGCCGAGCGCGAGGGCGAAAGCGAGCACGAAAAGCCGGTACTTGGGATAACCGATCCCGAGTACCGGAATGCGTACACCACCAGTGATCGCTTCCGGGGGAGAGAAATCGTAGGTGAAGCCACCCCACCTGGCCAGCATGAGGTCTGCCGCGATGATCGAGACCCCGATGGTCACGAGCGCTTCGCGCAGGTCCTGGCCATGCAGCGGGCGGAGCAAACCGAGTTCCAGGACCAGTCCAGCGAGTCCAGCGACCAGGAACGCAGCCAGCGCACCGAGCAGCCAACTCCCGCTCCGGTCAGCGACGCTCCAACCGACGTAACCACCGAAGAGGTAAAGCGAACCGTGCGCGAGGTTGACGACGCGGAGGACACCGAAGATCAACGTAAAACCGATCGCGACGACGAAGTACAGGGCCGCCAGCGTCAAGCCGTTCAGCGTTACCGTGACGAACTGCGGCCAGGTCATCCAGCACCTCGATCGTTCCGACCCGCTCGGCTCATCGCGTTGTCCGATGATCACTGATCTACGATTATCGATTATCGTAGGAATCGGTGGACGGCTTGTCAAGGGGGACTCACCCTGGCTCGAATGGGTGGTGTCCACCAGGACCGAGTCGATCGCGACCGAGAGGAGTGAAGTGACGGAGAGACGATTCCGGAAGCGAAACCCGCGCGGCCTCGTCTCCCTCAGCCACGGTCATGCGTACCGGTCACCTGCTCTCCCTGGCGGCCGAACCCGCGAGATGGCCGATCGCGCCTCGTCCACGCTGGCCTTGGCGACTTCCGCCTGGTACGGGCAGTGGGTCGCGCGGGAGAGCCGACCGAGGGACCGCATCGCTCGCTTCCTGTCCGACCGGTCGCCACCAACCGGGTAAAACTGCGATGCTCAGAGAGGTGTAGGGTACGAGCGATGAGGAGGTTTCGCATGGTCGCTCTTCGGCGGATCCAGCATGTCTCGATCACCGCTCCGCTGGATGGTGCCGAGCGTGCACGCGCTTTTTACGGCGGTGTGCTGGGGCTCCGCGAGAAGCCGGTTCCCGAGACACTGGCTGGGCTCAATATCCTGCTCTGGTTCGATGTCGGGCCGAGCGAAATCCATATCGTCGCCGAGGACGACGAGACACGCGGTCGCTCCCGGCGACACGTCTGCTTCGAAGTGGACGATCTCGCGGCGGTACGTGCACGGCTCAGCGAGGCCGGGTACCAACCATACGATGCTGCTCCTATCCCGGGGCGACCTCGTTTCTTCTGCCGTGATCCCTTCGGGAATCTCTTGGAATTCATGGTCTTCGCCGAGGAAGGCAGCGAGCGCTGAAACCGGTTGCACAGGGTAGGGAAGCAATCTCTGCCCGCCGCGCGATCGATGCGTCTCGGTGATCGCAGGCTGGACCGGGCACCGGGGCAGTTGGGTGCGAGCCAGGCAGCCTTGCCAGCGTCGTCGATGCGGCCCATACTCGACGGAGCAGTGCATCGTGGTGCCGGCCGACGGTGTCCGGTGCCGGGCGTTCGTCGGAGGAGGTGTAGGATGGATCTCGGGTTGCGTGGCAAGGTCGCGATGGTCGCTGCAGCGAGCCAGGGGCTCGGCAAAGCCGTTGCGCTCGGTTTCGCGCGGGAAGGCGCGCATCTCGCCATTTGCAGCCGGAACCGAGCGGCGCTCGAGGCAGTCGCGGAAGAAGCACGGGCTCACGGCGTGAATGTCCTGGCGGTGCCGGCCGATGTGACCCGAGCCGAAGACATCAGCGCTTTCGTCGAACGCACGGTCGCTCACTTCGGCGGGGTCGATATCCTCGTGACCAACGCTGGTGGCCCACCCGCGGGAACGTTCCAGGACTTCCCCGACGACGCGCCGTGGCAGGCCGCGTTCGAGCTGACCCTGAAAAGACTGAGCGAAAGCACGAAGGCGATCACCTGCCGCTGCGAACGAGCAGCACCGTACGGCGAGACCGCTCCACTCATCGGCATCCCCCTATCCACAGCACGTGCCCGGGACGAGTCAGCCCGCTGCACGGCTACCAGCTTCGCTGTTTTGCGACTCGGGAAACTCAGGGGCGACCGCACCGGTCGCTAGGGGGTTGATCAGGGGCCACGCGGCACGCTCGGCCCGCTATCCTGGGCGAGCAACCTGGCGCGTACCGGTGTTGGATAGTGGTTCCCGCGTCGGTCTTCCATGGCTTAATCGAAGAGGAAATCGACTCGATTCGCGTAGTCTACTCGGCCTCCCGAACGCAGTCAAGAGTCCTTGACACGATAGTCGCTCGGTTCAGACGCAGCAGGCTGGAGCCGCTCGCCCGAGGCATGCTGGGTGCCAGCAGGGATCCTCGCAACTCTTCCCCGGCGGGTTCGGCATGCGCCACCCCAGCCGGCTCCTCTTCTCCGTCTCGGCCTCGGAGCGGCTGCGCGGGCCAGCAACCAACCGTCCTTCGCCCCTCATCGGTGGAGCACAGCGGACCCACCGGAGCAGGGCTACCGCTGCCAGTCACGCAGTCGGGGCCATTGCAGCCGTCCTCCAGGCCACGTCACGAGCGAGCGTCTCGCCTCATGCAGCGAACAGTATCCGGCCCATATCGAAGGATCCGGCAGCAGCATGGTGCGAAAGCGCGCCAGCACGGGACGACCGCGAGCGCAGCGTCTCGTCGCTCTCGAGCGCAGGCGAAGCAGAGAGGCAGCGACGCTCGCGTGACGCTCCTGGCTCGCTGGCGTCAGCCTCCGGTGGGTTCGCCCGCTGGATACCAGACCTGCCCCTCGATGAGGCGCGCGCAGAGCGGCAGCTGATGCGGCTGCAGGCGCCGCGTTGCCAGGACGTGCAGCACGGTGCACCCCCGGGCGACCAGTGCGTCGGCGATGAGAGAGCGATGACAACGCCACGGGAGAACCTCGGCACACACGAGAGCGAGCGGCCCGTCCCGCTAGCCCCGTGCGAGGAGTTCGTCGAGTGCCGCGGCGAACTCCGCGGTCTGCATATGATCGGCAAAACCGCGGAAGCCGGGATCGCTCCAGGCAGTATTGGGGGAGTCGGGCCGCGGCGGGCGACGCCCACCGAGCGCCGGGCAGTGCCAGTAGGTGATGCCATGTGCAGCCAATGCACTCGACAGGCGAACTCGGTTGAATTGGGGGTGACGCCGCGAGTGCGGGAAACGACGCACATCGGCCACCAGCCGCACGCCAAGCGCCTGGAGCAGCTCGAGGAACTCGAGGAAGGATCGGTTGGAATAGCCGACCGTGAAGATCGGGCCGCGCCGCATCCGAGACATCAGCGATCGACTGGTGCCAGAGCGCGCGAGCGGCGCGCCGTCACGCTGAAGCCTTTCGATCAAGTCACCGCGGAAGAGTCGGGCCGACCAGCGCGATCGCGCAGCGTCGCCGCCCTGCCCCCTTGGCTCGATTTCAGGATACAAAGGAGCGGGCAACAGCGGTGCTGCGCGCACGTTCGTGGCGCGCCTGGGTACGTTCCACGTCATGGTCCCGACACCGGCGAATGGACAGCCCGATGCTGCTCCCGCGGCGTCGGTTGCCCACCGCGCTGGACGAAAGGGGAGTGCGCTCGCGCCGTCCGGGACGAGCCTCATTGGTCGACGTGGACACGCTGCAAGCCGGCTACCCGGACGCGCGTTCATGCCCGTGCGCGACACTCACCCTTCGGCGGAAACCTGGAGTTTCCGAGCTGCCTCCTCGGCCGCAGCGAGGATAGAGAGATACGAGCCACAGCGACAGAGGTTTCCTGCCAGGTACTGGGCGATCTCGGCTCGCGTGGGGCACGGGTTCTCAGCCAAGAGCGCGACAGCGGTCAGGATCATGCCGGGCGTGCCGGAACGCTCGGGGATGGCCAACAGCTCGATTGGCGCTCCAGGAAAGGACGATCTAGGGTAGGCGCTCATCAAGCACGATCAGGTGACCGGCCAGGCTGGACGGTCCGCACGACCGAGAAGCCGCTCCCAATCGATTGCACCGCTCGTGAGCACGCGCCGGCAGCGTGGCCTCTGCCGCCGCGCGAGTGGGGCCGCGGCAGGCGAGGAGTTATCCCCCCCTTGATACAGATGCCACCTCCATTGTATGCTATCGCGTTGTTATTGATACGCCGTATCATGTTCTGGGGGTAAGACGATGTCGATCGAGGAGCGAACGAAGCAGAGCCGCGCGAGGAGCGAGATGCAAGGACAACGCCGGTCGCGGTGGGTGAGGCACGCGCTCCGCCGACTGATCCTGCTGACGCTCCTGTTCGCACTCATGCCGGAGCTTCCGGGTCCGAAAATCGCCGCGAACCCGCTCCCAGACGATCCGCCTCCTGCAATAACGCAGGCGTGTGCAGAGAGCAAGGCGCCCAACTGCGACAGAAGCGAGAGCGACAAAGACTCCGCTGGCAGCAACCCACAGACCGCGAAGGACAGTTCGAGTGACCCCCCCTTTGAGCGGGGAACCGAGCTCACATTCCACAAGATCTGGTACGAGGTCGACGCCGACGGTACCCTCACGCTCGTCGATCCCCATCCATCACTCGTAGCCAGCTTCCGAGTCTACGCCGGTGATCGCCCGGCCCACGAGTTTACCTGCTCAGGGGCGGACGAGAATCCGGATTGGTGGTGCTCCGGTTTTGTAGTGTTGTCCCGGGAGTTCTGGGGTGGGATCCCGATCGTCATCGAGGAGGTGAATCTCGACGACGAGTGGGTTCTTTATGCCGTTGACGGCCCTGCGTGTACCGGTGATGTCTGTACTTTCTTTCTTTCGAATGTGCGCCGGGACGGCCTCGAGCGAATCACACGTCATCCAAGGTCGTACACGGTCCGACTCAACAAGCGTTGGCTGGAGCCGGACGGAAGCCCGGCGAACTCCCATCCAGCAACTGAGCTCCTGCTCATCGTGAACGATTGGACGCGCCTGCGGGTGACCTGTCCAGCCGGATCGGGCGCGGACCAAGTCTGTGGGACTGTCGTCCTCCTACGGCGGCCGACGAGCCTCCGCGTCGTCGAACCGATCGTGCCCGAAGGATGGGCGGTGATCACGCAGGGCGAGTTCACCTGCCCGGAAGAACCCGGCCTGTGCGAGGGAACAGTCGTGAACCAGCGCTCGACGCAGCGGCCAGTGGGAGGTTGCCCCGGCTGTGGCGACGACGCGAGTGGCAGTGGGACGAGCGGTGGCGACACGATCGATCCACCCGGCACCAGCACCGACACAGCTCGCCCGAGCGCTCAGATCCCCGGTCCCGGCGAGCCGATGCTGCCAGCCCGCGAGGATGCGCCCATCGACACCGAATACTCTGGAGGAGTGCTCGAGACGAGCCATAGCCACCAACTCGAGACGGTCGAGCAGGCTGCTCTCCCGCAGGTGTTGCCGCGGACAGGAGATCCTGTACGCCAGCCTGAAAAATGGAGCATCATCTCGCTGGCTTTCGCCTTGATCGTCATCACTACCGGGCTGCTCATGCGCGCTGGGGTGACGCGAAAGCGCCGCCAGGCAAGCTAGAGACGGGAACTCAGCAGTCCGGCCCGGCAGACAGGCAAAAACGCCACGCGGAACACGATACGGTGCGTCCGCTCGCTGCGCAGAGGGGTAGCCTGCGCGAGAACGCGTCCCTGTGGCGTCCACGAGCGCTCCTCGCGAGCAGAACCGCCGCCTCCCTACCCCGAGCGAGCACGCCCGAGGCCCAAGTGTTCGCTCTCCACGCTGCCAAAAAGGAAGACCGGGACATGGCGAGGACGGTGCCGAGCAGCCGAGGAGCGAGCGCAGAGCAGAGCTGTGCGCTGCGTGCTTGCTCGGTACCTGCGCTGCCGTTCGCGAACCGCACGAGAAACCGAGTTGCCGCCAACGCAGGACACACGCCAGCATCCTAAGAGGTGACGGCGCGCTTCGTTACGACGCGGGCGGGTCCACGCTCCCGCGCGACAATGCGGCGTAGACCCATCGGGCTGGCTCCTCGATATGGCGGCGCATTACGGCTTCCGCTCGGTCAGATTCGCGGGCGCGCAGCGCTTCGAGGATCGGCTCGTGCCGGGCCGCGAGCCCTTCGATCGCGCGGCGGTGAACGGAAAAAGTGAGGTAGGTCGTCGTCGCCAGGCTCAAGCTCGTCCAGAACTGCTCGAGCAGGCGGTTTCCCGAGGCTTCGACGATGATGTGGTGGAAGGCGATATCGGCCTCGATCGCCGTGGCCTCGTCGCCGAGCTCGCTGGCTTCCCGCATGCGGTCGGTCTGCTCCTCGAGGGCGAGCAGCTGTTCGGTGGTGATGCGCGTGGCGGCGGCACGCGCGGCGACACCTTCGATCGCTGCCCGGATGGGATAGATCTCGACCAACTCGTCGTGCGTGAAGGCGCGCACGCGCGTGCCGCGGAACGGCGCGCTGGTGACGAAGCCGAGGAGTTCGAGGTCACGCAATGCCTCGCGGACAGGCGTCTGGCTGACCCCGAGGTCCTGGGCGATCCGCATCTCGATGATCCGGTCGCCCGGTCGGAGCCGGCCGCGCAGGATGGCGTCGATCAGGTATTCCTTGATCTCCTCGCGCAGCACCCGGCGCACGAGCGGGCGTGGGAGCGAGCGATCGGTTGGTACAGCAAACTTTTCCGACATCGGTCCCCTCGCTCTCTCGAGAATCGATTCTCTCCTCAGCCTCCGAAGCCGGGTGTCGCCAATCGGGCGCGCGCCGTCCGGATGGCCTCTAAGCGCTCGAGCTGCCTCGGATACGCTCGCTCAGCGAGTCTTCGCTCGACCCTGTAGATGCTCAGTCATTCAACGATCTCGCGTGCTCACGCCTGCATGGATGCCACGTTGTCCCGTTTGGCGCCCGCGCAACTCCGGCGGAGCAGATCGGGACGCTCGACACACCCTTCGACCGTCTCCTCGAGCATTTCTGCTGCCGGGTGAGTCGACACGACAAAACATGAGAGGCACAAGACCCGCGATTATCGATAATTCTCGGAGTCAGCGAGTCGGTTGTCAAGAGGACACGCTCTTTCGGTGAACGCGGCTCGCTCCACGCGATCGGCCCGGAGCGGCGGGCAGATGCGGACGCGATAGCCCCCGAGCCGATCGTTGCCGGACTCGCGTCGGCCGAGCGACGCGCCGTCCAGGCAACGACGGGGGCGGCACGCCGAGCGCGCCAGCCAGCTCGATCTGCGGTCGACGCGGGATGCCTCGCTGCGACAGCGCGGCACTCCGGGATGGGCTCAGTGCCGATCGGCCACAATTCCACGCCGAGTGCTGCACCGCGTCGGAGGCTTCGGGCCGGTACTCGCCAGCGCTCCGAGCGCCCTGCGCCCGCCCGGGAGGGTTGACGCTCATTACGACGGGTATCCGTACACGGAAGGGACGAGGAGGTTTCGCATGGTCGCTCTTCGGCGGATCCAGCATGTCTCGATCACCGCTCCGCTGGATGGTGCCGAGCGTGCACGCGCTTTTTACGGCGGTGTGCTGGGGCTCCGCGAGAAGCCGGTTCCCGAGACACTGGCTGGGCTCAATATCCTGCTCTGGTTCGATGTCGGGCCGAGCGAAATCCATATCGTCGCCGAGGACGACGAGACACGCGGTCGCTCCCGGCGACACGTCTGCTTCGAAGTGGACGATCTCGCGGCGGTACGTGCACGGCTCAGCGAGGCCGGGTACCAACCATACGATGCTGCTCCTATCCCGGGGCGACCTCGTTTCTTCTGCCGTGATCCCTTCGGGAATCTCTTGGAATTCATGGTCTTCGCCGAGGAAGGCAGCGAGCGCTGAAACCGGTTGCACAGGGTAGGGAAGCAATCTCTGCCCGCCGCGCGATCGATGCGTCTCGGTGATCGCAGGCTGGACCGGGCACCGGGGCAGTTGGGTGCGAGCCAGGCAGCCTTGCCAGCGTCGTCGATGCGGCCCATACTCGACGGAGCAGTGCATCGTGGTGCCGGCCGACGGTGTCCGGTGCCGGGCGTTCGTCGGAGGAGGTGTAGGATGGATCTCGGGTTGCGTGGCAAGGTCGCGATGGTCGCTGCAGCGAGCCAGGGGCTCGGCAAAGCCGTTGCGCTCGGTTTCGCGCGGGAAGGCGCGCATCTCGCCATTTGCAGCCGGAACCGAGCGGCGCTCGAGGCAGTCGCGGAAGAAGCACGGGCTCACGGCGTGAATGTCCTGGCGGTGCCGGCCGATGTGACCCGAGCCGAAGACATCAGCGCTTTCGTCGAACGCACGGTCGCTCACTTCGGCGGGGTCGATATCCTCGTGACCAACGCTGGTGGCCCACCCGCGGGAACGTTCCAGGACTTCCCCGACGACGCGCCGTGGCAGGCAGCTTTCGAGTTGACTCTGCTGAGTGCCGTGCGCCTGATTCGCGGCGTGCTCCCCTCGATGCGTGCTCGTGGTGGCGGATCGATCGTCGTGATGACGTCGTCGTCGATCAAGGTTCCGATCCCCAACCTGATCCTCTCCAACGTCTTCCGAGCTGGGGTCGCTGCCCTCGCCAAGACACTGGCCGAGGAGTTCGCACCGTACAACATCCGGGTCAACAACGTGCTGCCCGGACGCATCGCCACCGAACGCTTGCTCTATCTCGATCGCGTCACGGCCGAGCGCCTGGGGGTCGATCCAGAGACGGTTCGCCAGCGCGTGATCGCCACCATTCCGCTGGGACGCTACGGCGATCCGGAAGAGTTCGCCAACGCGGTCGTGTTTCTGGCCTCGGAGCGCGCCAGCTACATCACTGGAGCGTCGCTCCAGGTGGACGGTGGCTACATCAGGTGCATCTATTGAGCCAGGCGCGAGGTTACTCCCCGCCGCTCCGGGTACCGGAGGCGTGTCTGAGAAGGCGTCCCTGGGAGGCAAGCGAGCCCTCTTCTCGCGGATGGAGTGCCTCCGGTCGAGCGGCCGACTCCTCGAGCGGGCAGCTCGCCCAGCCTGAGGGCTCCGGCCTATCGGGGACGTGAACCGACACGCCTCGTGGGTGCAACGATCAGCCCAGGATGGGCGCCGACGCGATTTGCCGCGTTCGGTCGCTGCTCGCCGGACGAGGTCTTGCACCCGCTTACCATCGGAACGCTCACCAGGTACGCGCTTGCGGCACGGCACCGTCCAACGGAGCGTTCGGCACGCGTCCATGACGCTCGTCCCGCGGACGAGTCGGACGAGCCGAAATCGGTATCGACTCGCCTCCTGACCGATCGCTCCTGGCGCTGACCAGCGCGCGACGGGGGACTGCTGGGTCATCGGACCGGTGGGGCTCAAGCGAGGGGCCAGAGCGGCGAACGCCCCACCCCAGCCAATGCCGCGACGAGGAGCGCTGCGGCGAGGGCTGCTCCCGTCACGAGCACCGACCAATCCAGCGCACGCATGCGCAGATCGGCGAAGTGCGGTCGGTTCCCGCGCCGACCGACTCCCCTGGCGGCGAGCGCCCAGCTGAGCTGCTGCGCCTGACGGAGGGTCGCGGTCAGAGCGACGGACAGGACGGGGAGCAGGGCACGCAGTCGGGCCATCCCGCGTTCGGGAATGATCCAGCCGCGGGTCTGCAAGGCTTCGGCAGCCGTCCAAAATGTCTGTGCGAAGACGGGAATGAAGCGCAAACCGATGGCGAGAGCGAGTCCCACGCTCAGGGGAAGCCCGAGCCGGACGAGGCTCTGCACGAAGGCGCGCTCGTTCGTGGTCGCGAACCACGCGAGGGCGCGGAGAGCCAGCGCGACCACGCGCAGGGCGGCGCCGACTGCCCCCAACAGGCCCGGCAGGGTGATCACGAGCGGACCGACCTCGAGGAGGATCGGCGCGCCGGAACGATCGAAGAGCGGTCGCAATAACAACACGAGGACGAGGAGCGGGGCGAGGGCTCGCCAGACCGCGAGTGAGCGCGCGCCGTCGAACCCGCCTGCCCGCCACAGCACGAGGTGCAGGAACCCTGTCATGGCGAGCAAGAGGAGCGGACTCTGCCAGAGCAGCACCGGCAGCGCCAGCCCGAGGGCGAGCGCGAGCTTGACGCGCGGGTCGATTCGCGCCAGGAACGGGGGAGCGCCCGTCGCTCGCGCCGGATTCGCCTCGGCGATCGGGCCCTCCGTCCCGACAGCCGGGGTCTCGACGCTCCCCTGCGCGGTTGTCGCCGGCGCGTGGTTCCCAGCGTGTTCCAGTGCCGCGACCAGTTCTGCTGGTTCCAACGCTGGCGGCAAGCCGAGGACATGAGCGAGCGCCGTGACCGGCAACGGCACGAGACCGGCTCTGGCCAGCAGCTCCGCGTCGCCCAGCACGGCGCGCGGGGTTCCACTGGCCCAGACGCGTCCACCGGAGAGAAGGACCACGCGGTGCGCACAGCGAGCGACGAAGCGGAGATCGTGACTGACGACAAGCGTGCTCTGGCCGTTCGCTGCTCGCTCGGCGAGCAGTCTGGCGAGACGATCGCGGCCGGCACGGTCGAGTGCGCTGGTCGGCTCGTCGAGCACGAGGAGTCGTGGCTGGCGAGCCAGCGCAGCAGCCAGGGCGGCGAGCTGGCGCTGGCTGCGGCTCAGGATCCAGTGTGGACGATCGGCGACGAGGGCGAGCCCGCACTGCTCGAGCACGGCTGCGGTCCGGGCAGCGACCGCCGCTGGTGCCGATCCGAGGGTTCGGAGCGTGAAGGCGACCTCGTCCCGTGGTGTGGTGCGAACCAGCTGGTGATCAGGATTCTGCGCCACATACCCGACGAAACGAGCGAGTTCACCGATCGAGCGCGTGCGGGTCTCCTGTCCAGCCACCAGGACCCGGCCACGCTCGGGTCGCAGCGCACCGATGACATGGCGGGCGAGCGTGGTCTTGCCCGATCCGTTGGGACCGACGAGCGCGACGATCTCTCCTGGAGCAATGGTAAGGTCGATACCTGGAGCACCGGCGGCCCACCCGCGTAGCGGAAGGAGACGCGCTCGAGTTGGAGGACGGGCTCGGCCGAGGCATCCAGCGCCGCTCGACTCGGTTCGGCTGCCGAGCGAGCTGTGAGCCTGGTCGCATCCCGAGTCGCCTGCGTCAGCAATTCGTGGTGCGGCGAGCTCGCAGGCTCGACCCGAGCGAGAAAGGCTCGAGCATCCTCGACCGTGCGGAAGACGGGCAACGGCGTGCTCCCGAGCACCGGCGCGAGCGCCACGGCCAGCAGCGCCAGCTGGGGCGGATCGATCCCGAACTCGCCGAGGCGATCAGGGTCGGCGAAGGCGACGTTCGCGGGAGCATCGAGCGCGAGGCGTCCACTGGCCAGCCCGAGCAGGCGCTCGACGAGCGGGAGCAAAAAATCAGCATCGCGCTCGGCCAGCACGATCGTCAGGCGGTATTCCGGCTGGGCGGCCAGTTCGGCCAGTGCCCGTTGGATCTCCTGTTTGCCGAGCGGATCGAGCAGGGCTGCCGGCTGGTCGAGGACGAGGAGCGCCGGCTGGCGAGCGAGCGCCACGGCGATGGCCAGGCGCTGCTATTGCCCACCCGAGAGTTGATTCACGGGCCGGTCACGCAGCGCAGCCAGTCCGACGACGGCGAGCGCCCAGTCCACGCGCCGAGCCACTTCCTCCGGCGGGTCACCGCGGAGTTCCAGCGCGAACGCGACCTCCTCGGCGACGGAGAGACCGATCAAGTTCGCCTCGGGATCCTCGAAGACGATGCCGACGCGCTCGGCGAGCTCAGCGGGTGACACGCTCGTCGTCTCGCTACCGGCAACCTCGAGCCAACCGCGCACGACACCGCCGGTCTCGTGCGGCACGATACCAGCGAGCGCTCGGCACAGGGTGGTGAGCCCGCTGCCGCTCGCCCCGACGAGGCCGACGAGCTGCCCGGCCGGGATCACGAAGGAGAGGTCTTCGAGCGCTGGTCCGGCTGGGTCCGTGGACTCCAGGCTAGGGTAGCGATAGGTGAAGCGCTCGGCCCGAACAGCGGACGGGACAGGATCGCGGTCGCTCAGCTCGCATTCGCCGGCCAGCGAGTGCGGGTCACTCTGCATGCCAGCTCGATCCGATCAGCTGCTCGGCATGACTGTACCGGCTCACCGCGTAGCGGAACGTTTACGCTTCGCGGCGGAAACGGGCCGGCCGAAGCTGAGCCAGCACGACCGCATAGGTCCGACGGAAGAAGACCGTGAGCGCGATCCCGCCGATGGCACCGGTGGTCACCTGCCAGATATTGAAGGGGAGATTCGCCGTGGCCGTCGCCAACCCGATGCGCAGGACAGCGATCTCCCACAGGAAATACCCGGCGACGATGATCACGCCGCCCAAGATCGTCGCGAGGACCATGCGCCAGAAACCAGCTCGCCAGCCGATCCATCCAGCCAGGAAACCTTGCAGTCCGTGCAGCACGAGCGTCGCCGGAGCGTACTGACCATAGCCACTGGTCAAGTCAGCGAGCATGGGACCGAGGGCGCCGCTGACGCCACCCACGATCGGACCGAAGAGGAACGCACCGGTGTAGATGGCGATATCCCCCAAATGGATGTATCCGCTGGGGATCGGGACCTGAATGAAGCGCGTCGCCACGAAGACGACCGCGATCATCACGCCTGCCAGAGCGATGATCAGCGGGCTCACCTCGAATCGTCGTTGTTCCATCCGCGGACGGTCCATATCTTCCCCTCCTCTCTCAGGCTACCCCGAAGCCTGGGTCACGACGAGCGCTTTGGCAAAAGCCAATCAGCACCATCCAATCCAGCCAGCCGCGAGGGGTCGAGGGATAGCGAACAGGCAGGCCACGCACGGCGGGTGAACTCGCTACCAGGTTGCCGGTGAAGCAGCCGTCGTGGAGAATTCGGCAGATTGCGCATCGCTCCCCGAGGGAGGCGCGCGATCGGCAGGCAGCAGGCAGCAAGGGAAGACCGACCGATCATCGTCGTCTCGCGGCTCGAGCGGCGGTTTGGGGAGGTCATCGCCCTGGCCGGTATCGACTTCACGGTCGCCGCGGGGGAAGTCGTCGGCCTGCTCGGGCACAACGGAGCAGGGAAGACGACGACACTCCGTTTGCTCCTGGGTCTGCTCGCGCCCCGTGGGGGAACGATCCGGGTCTTCGGCATGGAACCGGTGGTGGCCGGAGAAGCGATCCGGGCCCGCACCGGTGTGGTGGGCGAGCAGGTCGGGCTCGACGAGCGACTGACGGCCCGCGAAATCCTGACGTTTTTCGCCGATCTTTACGATGTCCCACCAGCTGTGCAACGTCAACGGATCCCCCTCCTCCTGGAGCAGTTCGGCCTGGCTGACGTGGCCGACCGGCGCGTCGCGACGTTCAGCGCCGGCATGCGGCAACGTTTGGCTCTGGCCCGCTGCCTCCTCCACGACCCCGAACTCTTGCTCCTCGACGAGCCGACGACAGCACTGGATCCGGTGGCGGCGCACCAGGTGCGCGAGCTCATCGCCGAGCGACGTCGCGAGGGACGGACCATCCTCCTGGCGACGCACAACCTGGACGAGGCCGAGCGATTGTGCGACCGGGTAATCATCCTGGAACGGGGTCGCGTCTTGGTGGAGGGGCCGCCGCGCGAACTCGCCGCTGCGCTGGGCGTCCCGGCACAGCTTTCCCTGGAGGTCGATCCGGAACGAGGAGCCGAAGCTCTGGCGCTCCTCGAGCGGAGTGGCGCAGCCGCTCGACTGGAGCCCGAGCCTGGCCGGCTCACCGTCGAGCGTGTGACTCGGCGGCAGGTGCCGGAGCTGGTCGCGGTACTCGTCACCGGAGGAATCGCGGTGTACGGCGTGAGCTTGCAAACCCCTTCGTTAGAGGACGTCTATTTGGCCCTGCACCAAAGGGCCGAGCGGAGGTGACCGGTGCACTGGCGTCGGATTGTCGCGATCGTCCGGAAGGATCTTGCGGCCGTGCGTCGCAGCCGGACGGTGCTTTTGCCGCTCATGCTCGTGCCACTCGTCTTCTTCGTGCTCATGCCGGTCGCGATCGGGCTCCTAGCGCGTTTCCTGCCGATCGACGAAAGCGATGCACAGGACCTGGAGCGTCTGCTCCGAGCGCTGCCAGCTGCCGAACGCGAGCACTTCCAGGCACTGAATCCGGGACAGCAGCTGGCGGTCATTTTCTTCAGCTACCAGTTCGCGCCGCTGATCCTGATCGTTCCCCTCGCCACGACCATGGTGATCGCGGCTGACGGGATCGCGGGGGAGCGGGAACGACGGACACTCGAGGCGCTGCTGGTCACGCCGGTGCGCGACGAGGAGTTGTTCCTCGGCAAAGTGCTGGCAGCTGCCCTCCCGGCCAGCCTGGTCGACTGGATCGGCGCGACGATCGCGGCCCTCCTGGCGATTGCGGTCAGCGGGATCGGCCCACCGCTCCTCCCCAGCCTTTCCTGGCTCATTCTGGCCTATCTCGGTGGGCCTGGTGTGGCCGTGTTCGGTCTGAGTATCGTCGTTCTCATCTCCTCGCGCGTACGCGGGATGCAGGAAGTCTCGCAGCTGAGCGGGCTGGTCGCGATCCCGCTCATCGGCTTGATCGTCGCGCAAGGGAGTGGACTCTTCTTGCTCGACTGGCGGCTGGCGCTAGCCGGATCCCTGGTGATCTGGGGGATCGCAGCCTTACTCCTGCGCGTCGGTCGACGCTCGTTCCAGCGGGAGGCGCTCCTCCGTCTGGGGTGAGCGAGCGGAACCGAGCAGCGAGCGGCAGGCAGCGGTCTCGGCCAGGCAGGCAGCGCCAGCCGAGAGCGCTCCGACCACCACGAGCGCCAGCCAGATCGGCTGGTAGCGGCCGAGGGCCGTGTAGAGGAGACCGGCCCCGAACGGCGCAGCTGCACGAGCGAGCGTGACGGGCAGGGTCATGGCCCCAGCGATCGCACCGTAGGCAGCACTGCCGAACAACTCGGCGGGGCGAGCCGCTCGCACGATCGTGATCATCCCGTTCGCCATGCCGAAGAGGACGACGAAGGCGAGTACCCCGGCCGCGCGGTGGCCAGCCACGAGCAAGAGCAGCAGTGCACCTCCCTGGACGAGGAAGACGAGCGTGGTGAGGACGCGGTCGGAGAGCCAGCGACCGAGCGGCGCAATGAGGAGCCGACCCGGGATCTGCATGAGGCCGACCAGCCCGGTTGCGGAGGCAGCGAAGGCGGGCGCATAGCCGCGGTCGAGCAGCGAGGGGAGGAGATGCACCGTCACGGTCACGGTGACGAAGGCTGCCAGGGTGAGGGCTGCCGTGAGTGCCCAGAAGGGAAGACTCCGCAGGGCGGCACGAGCGTTCGTCGCTGCCCGAGGTCGGGGGGAGATCGGCTCACGTGGTGGAGCGCGAAGCAGAAGGGCGTGCGGGAGCACGGTCGTCAGCGCGAGCAGTCCAGCCAGGACGAGGAGGGCAGTGCGCCAGCCCAGGAGCGCGATGAGCCAGGTGATGAACGGGGTGAAGATGACGCTGGCCAAGGCGCCCACGAGCGTGAGCACGGTGAGCGCCTGGCGCCGGCGACGCTCGAACCACTTCGCGATCGTCGCGAAAGCAGGCTCGTAGAGCACCAGGGCCATGACGAGGCCGAGCCCTGCCCACACAGCATAGAACGCAGCCAACTGGGTGATGCGCGACCAGGCCAGGAGGAGCAGCGTCGCTGCGAGTGAGCCGAACGTCATGGGAAGGCGTGGACCTCGCTGATCGAGCCAGCGCCCGACCAGGGGCGCGACGAAGCCGGAAAGGAGCAGAGCGAGCGAGAAGGCGCCAGTCAATTGCGCGCGCGACCAGCCGAACTCTTGCTCCATCGGGACGAGGAGGACCGCGAAACCGTAGTAGAGAACACCCCATGAGACGGTCTCGGTCAGCGCGAGCGTGGCCACGATCACCCAGGCATAGCCCTTATCACGTTGGTGGCGATGCACCGTGCTTTCTCCTCCGATCGCCGCTCCACGAACGCAGTGCTGAGAGACTAGACTCGAGGTCGTGCGAAGGCGCTGGTTCGAGCGAGAGGGACGACGGGTCGGACACCGGTCTCTCCTGGTGCGTCGCGCCGATTTCCCTGGCGGACGAGCGCCCGAGCACAGCTGGCGCGGACCAGCCGATGCTCACCTTGGCTCGCGGTCGGTCGCTCCGACAGCACGCTGCACCAACTCGCGCACGCGAGCCTCTTCGGCCGGACCGAGTTCGGTGATCGCGAACGCGACCGGCCACCAGGTGCCCTCGTCGAGCTAGGCTTTATCGGTGAAACCGAAGGTGAGAGAGCGTTCGCCAAACGTCTGCGGACTGCGGAAGAAGCAGACGACAGCTTTCTCCAGCGCGTACGCGGGGAGACCGTACCAGAGTCGCGGCGTGAGTTGTGGTGCAGTGCTGCGGATCACGAAGTCGAGGCGCTCAGCGATGGAGCGCTACGGTTCGGGCATCGCGGTGATGACGGCACGGACGGCTTCTTCGCCGTCTACCGCACCGCTCCGTCGCATGGTGCGCCGCTGCTTGCGGCGATCAAGCTGCCTTGCGTCTGCCGAGCCATTCATCTGCTCATCGCTCATCGTGCCCTCCTCGGACAGGCCATCGGCTTTTCAGCAGCGTAGCAGGGAAGGCGGGTCGGCACCAGGCGAGTCGACGGCGGAAGCAGGAACGGTGTCACCGAGAACTGCTCGGCCCTCCCGAGATCAGGAGTCCACAAGGGTGGACGGCACTCGCGACGTGGTGGAATGGTACGACGCTCGATCCAGCAGGCGTGGAACAGGATCGACAACAGCAGCTGGCTTCGTCCGACCAGTTCTGGCGGCCACGACAGGCACTCACCTGGATGCCGCGACGGAGCGACGCCGAGACTCCCAACTCACCGAGCGCGCACAGGGGGAAAACTCGCCGTTACTCGGATCGAGCGGCCGCTCTGCGCCGTTCTGAGCCGAGCGATAACAGGGTAAGCAGTGCGCGCTCACTCGGTCGCGACCGGGAGCGTGGGGACCGTCTGACGAGCGCCGGAGGAAGCATGAAGCCGATACGCTCGGCTCAGCCAACACGCGCCAACCCTGCGTCTGGCTCGCCGCCTGTTCGAGGGAGGGTTGACGGGCTCGGTAGCGGGAACTATTTTATGCATGAACAAAAGCACTCGCAGTGCTGCCTGCGCGGAGTTCCCGGAGCGAGTCGATCACTCTTCCGAGAGGGGTTCGCCGGAGAGGAGCACTGGTACACGGATCGGGCAGGAGGGAAGCGCGGCATGAATCTGGACACGCTCACCATTCGACACGTGCTCGTGCGCACGCATCGGTACTTTCCACGCTCCGAAGTCGTGGAGCGAGCCGGAGAGGGACAGGTTCGGCGGTTCTGCTATGCGGAGTTGGCCGAGGAGGCGATCCGATTCGCCAACGGGCTCAGGAGCTTGGGAGTCCGAGAAGGTGACCGGGTTGCCACCCCGTTATGGAATACCTGGCCGCACCTCGTCGCCTACCGAGCGATTCCGAACATCGGCGCGGTGATCCACACGTTGAACTTGCGTCTGCACCCGAACGACCTCGCCTACATCGCTCACCATGCCGAGGACAAAGTTCTGATCGTCGAGGACTCGCTGGTTCCGCTCTACGAGCAGTTCCGTGATCGCGCTCCCTTCCGGCAGGTCATCGTCGTCGGCGACGCAACCAAGGTACCGGGGGCACTCTCCTATGCGGAGCTGATCCAGCAACACGAACCAGACGAACGAGCGCTGGTGGATGTGCATTGGAACACGCCGGCTTTCCTTCTTTATACATTGGGGACGACGGGAAAGCCGAAGGGTGTGCTGTACGTGCATGCGCAACTCGCACTGGCAGCGCTGGCTTTGACCTCGACGATCACCTACTACGTGAGCAAGGAGGACTCCATCGTTCTCTCGGTCCTAATGTTCCATGTGGCGAGTTGGGCGCTCCCCTACGCCCGACTGATCGTCGGGGCCAAGCTGGTGCTGCGTGGCCCGCACCCGCAGCCGGCTGACCTCCTGAACGTGCTCTCCGACGAGCAGGGGACCTTCGTGGCCGGCGTTCCGACCGTTTGGCACGATGCGGCGAACCTCGTCGAGAACTATCCGGGGCGATGGACATTCTCGCCGAAGCTCCGGCTGATCCTGGGTGGGAGCGCGGCACCGGAAGCGTTGATTCGCCGCTGGGAGTCGTTCGGTGTGACGGTGATCCACGGCTGGGGGATGAGCGAGGTCCTGCTCGGTCTCCAGTCGCACGTCAAGCTGGCCGACTTGCCGCCGGAAAAGCGGTACGAATTGCTGCTCGAGCAGGGGATGCCCTCTCCGTTCGTCGAAGCCAAAGTGCTGACCTTCGATGGCGCGGAAGCCCTGTGGGACGGGCAGACGATGGGTGAACTCCTGGTGCGCGGCGCCTGGATCGCCGACTCCTCCTATCGGGGCGAGAGCCCGGACTCTTTGGTCGATGGCTGGCTCCGCACCGGGGATGTCGCCGTGATCGATCAGGAAGGGTATGTCAAGCTGGTCGACCGTTCGAAGGACGTCATCAAATCGGGTGGGGAGTGGATCAGCACGATCGAGCTGGAAAACGCTCTGATGAGTCATCCGGCGGTGGAGGAAGCAGCCGTGATCGGCGTGGCGCACGAGCGCTGGCAGGAGCGACCGATCGGGGTCGTCGTCCTGCGCAGGGGGCGGTCTACCACTGCGGAAGAACTCAAAGAATACTTGAGCCAGCGGTTCGTCCGCTGGTGGGTGCCGGACGCGATCGTCTTCGTCGACGAGTTGCCGAAGACTTCCACCGGCAAACTGGCGAAGGCGACGCTCCGCGAGCGGTTCCGTGACTGGAAGTGGGAGGAGCGCGCGTGATCGAGAAGGTCGGGGTCCTGGGCGCCGGATCGATGGGCGCAGCAGTGGCAGCCCTCGCTGCCTCGGCGGGGCTGGAGGTCATCTTGCTGGACGTGAAGGGGGAAGGCGATCCCGCCGGGCCAGCTCGCCGCGGGCTGGAACGAGCGGTCAGGCAGCGGGCATTCCTCGATCCGAGCGCGGCCGGCCGGGTTCAGGTCGGCAACGTCGAGGACGATCTCCCGTTGCTCGCTGGCTGCGATTGGGTACTGGAAGCGATCATCGAGGAGCGGGAGGCGAAGCGCACGCTGTTCCAGCGCCTCGCTGCCGTCCTGCCTCCCCAGACGATCGTCACGACCAACACCTCGACCTTCACGCTGCACGCGTTGCTACCGGACGAACTCGGCGCCTGGCGAGATCGGTTCTTCGTCACCCATTTCTTCAATCCACCGCGTGCACTGCTCCTCTGCGAGGTGACAGCCTTCCCAGAGGGAGAAGGGGAACGCTTTTTCGGCTTCGTCCGTTTCCTGGAGGGACGCTTGGGACGACGCGCCCTCCTCGTCCGCGATACCCCGGGCTTCGTCGCCAACCGCTTCGGGATCTACGCCTTGGCACACGCCGTGCGGCTGACCACCGAACTCGGGCTCACGCCGGAGGAGGTGGATGCCTTGACCGGCCCGCTGCTCGGTCGGCCACGTTCCGCCACTTTCCGGACGATCGACCTTACCGGTATAGACATCATGGTCCTGGGGACGCAGAGCTTGCAGGAATCGACCGGTGACGACTACGTGGTACCCGACTGGATCCTCGAGCTCTATCAGGCCAAGCGGTTGGGCGACAAGACGGGTGGGGGTATCTACCGCCGCGAGGGAGAGCAGCAGCTGACCTACGATCCCCTGCAGCACGGCGATCGCCCCTTCCGCCCGGCAGCGATTCCCGGGCTCGACGACCTCCTGCGCCAGCCGTTTCCGGAGCGCTTGGTGGGCGCGCTGGACTTGCCTTCCCCATACGGGGACTACGTGCGGCACCTTCTCGGGCGCACCTTCGGGTACGTGCTCGCGCGCACGCGCGATGCGGCGCGCGACATCGCCAGTGTCGACCGGGCACTCGAGTGGGGTTTCGGCTGGGCGGCCGGACCGTATGCGCAGATGCAGTTTCTCGGACTCCAGCGCGTCCGGGAGCTTCTGCAGGACGCTGGTGTACCAGTGTCAGATCTCCTCGCGCTCGCCGAGGAGCGAGGCGGATTCTTCCGCGATGGCCAGGTGTTGGATCCCGCCAGTGGCGAACTCATCCCGGAGGAGCAGCTTCCCTCGACGCGCCGGACACGCCAGATCCGGCTGCGAGAAGCACTCGACCGCCAGGGAACACACGACCTCGGCGATGGGATACTGGCCGTACGGGTACGCTCGCTGGAGGCACTACCCGAACTCGTCGTGGGCGCGCTGGCGCACGGGCCCAGCGCGCTGGTACTGGTGCCGGCCTTCGCGGGCCTGGGCTATCCGTACGAGGATCTCCTGGAGTTGGCCGAGCGAGGCGAGTGGGAGACGATCGAGCAGCGGCTCGTGGCACTGCAGGAGGCACTGAAGGCCGTGGCACGCCTGCCGGTGCCGGTGGTGACAGCACTCGACGGGGAAGGGCGCGGGGCCGCAACCACGCTGGCGCTCTGGAGCGACGCGACCGTGGTGTCTCTCACAACGCCGCTGGGATTCCCGGGCGCGACCGCGGGGCTGCTCCCGCTCGGCGCGCTGGCGGCGTTGCGCGTGCGGGCTGAAGCACGAGAGCACGGGCTGCAGGCACCGCTGCGTGCCGAATTCGGGGTGGTGAGTGCGCTCACGGCCTTCCTGGCATCCGAGCGAGTAGAGTCGGCGCAGCGAGCGGGGATCTCCGGGCTACTCGGTGACCGCTGGCTGGCGACCATGGACCGCGACGGCTTGCTCGACGCAGCCGCGGGACTAGCTCGCGCCCTCGCACGGAGCGTGCCCAGGCGCCCGCTGGGGGACGTCGTCGAGCTGGGCACAGCCGGAGAGCAGGTGACGGACGGGCTGCGGCTCACCGAGCTGGAGCCGGCTGCGCGGCAGGTGGTGGAAGCGCTGGTGCAGGCAGTGCGCCGATCGGGCAATGTGGACGATCTCCTCGCGGCAGAGCGAGCCGTGCTGCGCGAACTCCTGCGGGACGGGGAGTACCGGCAGCGCGCACGCGCGACTCTGCAGGCACTGGCTGCAGCGCGGCGGTGAGGTGACGGGGAAAAGAAGAAACGGTATGACGCGGATCCTGCGGGAACGACGAGACGGGGTACTCCTGCTCCGACTGAACCGGCCGGACAAGCTCAACGCGATCGACGCCGCGATGCTCGGCGAGCTGTGCGCTGCACTGGAGGACGCGCGAGTCGACGACGCGGTACGCGTGGTCGTCCTGACTGGTAACGAGCGGGCATTCTCGGCGGGTGCCGATATCGACGGCTTCGCTGGTGTGACGGTCGAGGAGCTGGGGACGAGCCGCTCTGACCTTCCGCAGTGGGACACCATCCGGCGCTTTCCCAAGCCCCTGATCGCGGCTGTTTCCGGTTACGTGTTCGGGGGAGGGCTCGAGCTCGCACTCGCCTGCGACATCATTGTGGCGGCGCAGGGGCGCGGTTCGCAGCGCCGGAAATCAAGATCGGGCTCATTCCAGGGGCTGGAGGGACGCAACTCTTGGCCCGTCGCTTCGGCAAGTACCGGGCGATGGAACTGGTGCTGACCGGCCGAGAGTTTTCGGCGGAGGAGGCCGAACGCTGGGGTCTGGTCAACCTGATCGTCCCAGCGGAAGAGTATCTGGAGCGAGCACTCGAACTGGCGCAGCAGATCGCGCAGTACCCGCCGGCAGCGGTGCGGGCGGCGAAAGCGGCGATCGTGACTGGGCTCGAGATGCCGCTGGATGCGGCGCTACGCTTCGAACGCGAACTCTTCTTGCGGATCTTCGCGACACCGGAGGCGCAGGAAGCGATCCAGCGTTTCCTGGAGCGACGGCGGGCCAAGCAGCGAGCTGAGTGAATACCATCCTGCGCCGGGAAGGGAAGGGGACGCAGGCCGGCTGGGGAGAACGACCCAGCCGGCCTCGTTTGACAGACAGGAGGCGGACGGCGAGTGTCAGAAGCGCTCGACGTACCAGGCGAAGCGGTCGAGAGAGATGCGTCCGTCGATCTCGACGCGCGGCTCGACCCAGCGCTTCTCGCGCGTCCACTGTGTTCCGCCCCAGGCGGCCATGGCGCCGAAGTGGCCGGTAGTGCTGACGATGCTGGCGACTCGTGGGTTCCAATCGCCCCCCGGGTAGGCGAAGAAGCGGACCGGCTCACCGAGCCACGACTCGAGCGTACGGCGACTGGTCTCGGCTTCCCAGCGGACGGCGCCATCGTCGAGGCGAGTCATGGCGCGGTGGGTCATGGAATGTGAGCCGATCTCGTGGCCCATGGAACGGAGTTCGCGGAGTTCGGCTGCGCCGAGCGCACTCCGGCCAGGCAGGACGAAGAAGGTCGCTGTCATGTTGCGGGCAGCGAGCGCGCGGGCAGCGGCGAGTTGGCTGCGCGGACCATCGTCGAAGGTGATGACGACCGCTCGTTCGGGCAATGGACCATCGGCCAGGAGCGCCTCGAAAGCCTGTTCGAGCGAGATGGTGACGTAGCCGTTGGCGAGGAGCCAATCGAGTTGCTGCTCGAGGCGCCAGAGGGGGATGCGGTAGCGGTCGGCTGGCTCGCCGATATCGTGGTACATGAGCACCGGCAAGCGGAAAGCGCGCGGGAAGAGGGCCGGATCGTAGTCGGGCACGCCAGGCTGGCGGGGGACGGGAGCGGTCTCGACGCCATCGCGGGCTGCGAGCTCGGCACCGAGGCGAGCCAGCTGGACCTCCCAGAGCGTGCCGAGCGCCTCGGGATGCCAGGAGAAGCGGGCGCGCTCGAAGTACTGGACGGTGACAGGCTGGCCGGTTTCCGGATCGACTTCGGTGAATTCCTCGGAGATCGGGTAACCGAAGACGGGGAGGCCGCCGTTGCGGAGCCAGAAGCGGAGGAAACCATTGGCGAGGAAATGGCCGGTTTCCGGGAAGAAGCGGCGAAGCGGCGTCGGTGGCGGCGCATCCAGTGCGAGCGGCGTGAAGGGCGGATCGTTGCGCCCCGTGGTGAGCAGGGCAGCGATCCGAGTGAGCTGGACGGGGCAAGCCGGATTTCCGGCGCATTCGGGCAACGCCTCCAGGCGAGCCCGCTCGAAGTACTGGACGAGTAGGCCGTTCCGCTCGCGCGCCTCGCTCAGGGGATAGCCGAGGATGCGGAGTCCACCGTGGGCGCGCCAGAAGGAGAGGAACGGCTCGTCGAGGTGGTGCCCGGTGGTGGGGAAGTAGACGACGGACGGTGGGCGAGCGGCGCGCGCTGGCTGGACGGTGGCGAGCAGGCCAAGGACGAGCGACCAGATCCAGAGGAAACGGAGATAGCGCATTGTCCTCCTCTTCCAAACGACACCCGCCGACGATCCCTCGTCGGCGCCTCTCTACTGGATAAACGAGCGAACTCGTCAACGGGTTACGAAGGGGGAGTGACGACGGAGTGGGAGGCTCGTCCGCTCGAACGCCAGGGTCATCGACCGACGCGTCGTTTCGCTGGTGAGAGGGACCAGTGAGTACGGTGCGAAAACCGAGAGGGAATGGCGCGCGCTCGGTCGGTACCTGCTCGGTTCCGTCGCCATGACAGGGGGAGCCTCGAGCAGGATGCGACCATCCCGCCCGGTCGGCGAGGCGATGACCAGGCACAGGGCGTGGGTAGGCTGACAGAATCAGGCATGAGCAGAGCAGCGACACGGCGGGCGGTGGAAGTCATCAGGACGATAATAGCATGAGTGCCGACAACTGGCCGTCAACAGGGTGTCAACAAACGGTCAACCCACGACCATGCTCAATAAACAATACTGTGATAGTCAGCTAGTCACGGTTCGCTTCCTCCGGAGCAAGCAAGGTGTTAATCTATTCCTTGCCCCTCGCGAGGGGACTCAGGGCACGGTAGCGGAAAGCGCTACGCAATCCACCACGCATTTGCGCGGGAGGTTCCCCGGATACCCCCACACTATAGGGGAAAGGGCGCTCGCGAAAACAGCAGGTTTGGTAGTTAGGGAAGGTAGGTATGAGCGATGACCCAACCGACACTCCTGCCTGGCCAGTCTTCTGAGCGAACAAATGGCAATCAAGAGCGCTACGGTTTCTCAGGACACCAGACGTTTCCGTTCCGGTACAGCTGGTTGAAAAAGGCAGTCGATGCCGTGCATGAGGATCCGAATGTATTCCGACGGGAGGATGCAGTTGTCATCTTCGGTGTCGGCAAGAACATGGTGGAAAGCATTCGACACTGGGGATTGGCGACACAAGTACTGGAAGAGGATCAGCGGACTCGTCGGCTGCGGATCTCCGAATGGGGCAAACTTCTCTTCCTGGAAGAGAGTGACCCGTATTTAGAGGATCCGGGGTCGCTCTGGCTGCTGCATTGGCTCCTGGTGAGTAATCCTGCAAGGGCAGCTACATGGTACCTAGCTTTCAACGTGTACCCGTTCCCCGACTTTCGAAAAGACACTCTCGTGACCTTTATCCATGGCTTCGCTGACCGGAACCAGTTGCGGGCGAATATCGGGACGATCCGGCGAGACGTGGACTGTTTCATCCGCACCTACACACCGAGTCGATGGACAAGCACAGAGGTCCCCGAGGACAGTTTCAACTGCCCGCTCGTGGAACTGGAACTGCTCGAACTCCTACCCGATGGCATGACCTACCGATTCGTAGTAGGGTCGAAGCCGAGCTTACCGGTTGAAGTTGTCGCCGGTGTCATTCTCTCCCTTCTCGGGAGGCTCGGCAGTGGTCGGCGAACGGTGAGCATCCACGAGTGCCTCTACGAGCCGCTGAGCCCCGGACAGGTCTTCAAGCTCGACGAGCCCACGCTAGTGGAGTATCTAGATCAGCTGGAGTCGCTCACCGGTGGCGACATTGCGGTCGATGAGACAGCAGGTCTACACCAGCTCTATGTGCGTCGACCAATCGACGGAAAAGAGTTGATCGTGCAGTATCTACGGGCACGGGTGACGCCATGAGTACGGGAACACTCGGTCAACGCTTTCTGCGATCGGTACAGATCGAGCGTGACTGGCAGAGCCGTGACGTAATCGCGCACTACGTGCCGACGTTACAGGTTCGACAAGTCCTAAGGCGACTGGGTGACGCGCTCGCAAACGGGGCGACGGATCGTGCCTGGACCCTTACCGGTCCCTACGGGACGGGAAAATCGGTGTTTGCCGCGTTCACGCTCCAGCTCTTATCCGCAGTCGATGCCGCTCAGAGTGAGGCGTGGCGTATTCTACGCCTGCACGATTCCGAGTTAGCCTTTTTCCTCCAAGAACGACTCAATGGATGGCGGTTGTTCCCAATACCAGTGGTAGGACGACGGACCTCGCTGCCAGGATGTCTCATCAAGAGTCTGGCGGGGCAACTGGCGATACTGCCGGCGACTGCAGAGCGTGAGAGATTGCAGGCCTACGCTGCAGAAATCCTCAACACGGAGACGGATCGTCCGCTCGATCCGGCGGACATCCTTAACCTGCTAGACGATGTGAAGATGCTCGTGAAGCATTCCGGCTATCACGGCATCGTGGTAGTGATCGACGAACTGGGTAGGATTCTCGAGTACGCTGCTTCCGACCCAGTACGAGGTGACATTTCGCTCCTGCAAGAATTGGCCGAATTCGCGAGCCACAGCGGGCAGGATCCTGTGTTGGTGCTCGGTATTCTGCACCAAGCCTTTGACCAGTACGCCCGCTACCTAGATACGGCGACACGCCGCGAGTGGGCGAAGGTCCAGGGACGCTTCGTCGATATCGCATTCATTGAGCCTCCCGAGCAGCTGATGCAGCTGGCAGCAGAGGCGCTCGCCGAGCATCAGGCAGTGCCGAGGCCTGATGCCGAGGTCGTCACGGCTGTGGCTGAGATAGCAGCAGGGGAGGACCTCGGGCTCCGGCCGCGCCTCCTCGAGACTGCACTTTTCAGGGATCTCGTCCAGCGGGCAGCGCCACTGCATCCTGTCTTACTCGTGGTGCTGCCATACTTGTTTCGTCGCTTAGCGCAGAACGAGCGGTCACTCTTCACTTACCTTTTCGCCCACGAACCGTTCGGATTTCAGGATAAAGTCCGGCAACATCCCGGAGCATGGGTTCGGCTCCCTGATCTTTTTGACTACGTGGCAGTCAATCTCGGTAACAGCTTGTCCCGTCATCCGCTTTTCCAAAGATGGTTGGAGGTGGTTCAAAAAATTGACGAGCACCCCGAGCTGAGTAGTGTGGAAGTAGCCATTCTCAAGACAATCGGGGTGCTGGATGTGCTTGCGGAGGGAAGTCACCTTCGACCAACACCGGAACTGATCAGCTTCGCTCTTGCGGACAAGCCAGGCGATGCCGACATTCGAACCGGCTTGGAGGGACTGCAGAAGCGGTCATTGATCATCTTCCGACGGTTCAACCGTAGCTACCGTGTTTGGGAGGGCAGTGACGTCGATATCCCGGCACGACTGGAGGAGGCTCGCCGGAGGACAGCCGGCCAGCACCGATTAGGCGCGATACTCGGACGCTACCTGAGAGCACGCCCCCAGGTCGCCCGCCGGCACAGTTTCGAGACCGGTACGTTACGGTTTTTCGAGGTGCGCTATCTCGACGAACCGCTTTCCGCTGAGCAACTGAGACCGCACAGCGGCCACGGCGTGATCGCGTGCTGCCTACCTCGCAACGAGGTCGAGGCAGAGGCATTCCGCGAGTGGGCCTGTGGAGAGGAGATTGCCAAACGCAGCAACCTGATCGTTGCGCTCCCGGAACAGATCGGGTCACTCCGGGAGGCAACAGCCGAACTCGTCGCATTGCACTGGGTGAGAGAAAACACACCCAGCCTACGGGACGATCGTGTAGCCCGGCGCGAACTCGACACGCGCACCGCCGAGGTCGAGCAGGAGATCAGGCGGCTGTTGGACCGGCTGCTCGATCCACGGCCAGCTCCCTTCGGCAGTCGCTGCAGCTGGTATTGGTTGGGTAAGAGACAGCCGATCGACCATCCACGGGAAGTGGCAGCGTTACTTTCCAGAGCGATGGACCAGCACTACTCGCTCAGCCCCCGGATTTGGAATGAGCTGATCAACCGGCGGGTTCTCTCGACGGCAGCAGCAGCTGCGCGGCGGAACCTGATCGAGCGCATGCTTACTGCCAGTAATCGCCCTCGCCTCGGTCTGACCGGCTTTCCGCCGGAACGAGCAATCTACGAGTCGGTGCTGTTCGCAACGGGGCTTCACCGACCAAACGAGCATGGGGAGTGGGGATTCCATCCACCTCGCCCAGATAAGGATCCGGCACGCCTCACCCCCCTGTGGGAAACGATGGAACGCGAAATCTTGGCGGCGACCGAGCAGCGAATAGGATTGCAGCAGCTGTTTAATGAATTAGCCGAGCCGCCCTTCGGAGCAGCTGAGGGCGTGTTGCCCATTTTGTTCTGCGCATTTTTCCTCGTGTATCGGAAAGAAGTTAGTCTGTATCGGAACGGAGTGTTCGTTCCGGAACCCAGCGTTGCGGACTTCGAGATCCTGTTGCGTCGTCCAGACCGTTTCGAAGTCGGTGGGGCTCGCGTGGTGGGTGGGCGCAAGTTGGTAATCGAGCGGTTAGCCCGCTGGTTGGGGACCGAGCCTGCGCTCTTGCCGGTTGTGCGTGCGCTCTTGGCAGCAGTCCGCGCGCTACCCGAGCACGCCTGGCGCACACAGCGTTTGCCGCGTGAGGCGATCGAACTGCGGGAGACGTGTGCGCGGGCTTCCTCACCTGAGCGCTTCCTGTTCTTCGAGATACCGACGGCGCTCGGGGAGATGCCGTTCACCCAAGAGGAGGTCGATCCGGTCCGGGTCGAGCGGTTTTTGGAGCGCCTGAGCGGAGCACTCACTGCTCTAGGCCAAGCAACTCCGCGGGTAATCGCAGAGGCGCGGGATCGATTGTTGGAAGCATGCGGGCTCCCGCTCGGAATGGAAGGGTGGAAAGCGCTGCGTGCTCTTGCGCAGCGCTTGGAGCGCGCGGCATTCCCACCCGACCTGGCCAGATTCATCGAGCGACTGCGCCAAGAACAGGACGCCGAGGCAAGTGTGGAGAATGTCTTGGCGTTTCTGGCCACTCGTCCGCCTCGATTGTGGACGGACGACGATACCGACCGAGCCTGTGCTCAAGCGCGAATGATCGGCGAGCGCTTCCGGACAGCTGCTGCGACGTTCGATCTCCTGACACCGCAGGACGAGGTGCTGAGCGAGGAAATCGCCAGGTGCCTGCGGGACCTGCTGCCTCGCGACGTGCCTCGCCACATTCTTCGGGCAGCCCTCTTGCGTTTGCTCCAGGACGCAGACTAGCGTAGAATATGTCACAGGCAGGAGCGAGCCAATGGAATCGAGTGAACGCCGAGTCCGGCATATTCTCTCCCTCTCCGGTGGGAAAGACAGTACGGCGCTGGCCATTTACCTTCGTGACCGGATACCGGAGCTGGAGTACGTGTTTTGCGACACTGGTGAAGAACTTCCAGAGACGTACGAATACTTAGAGCGACTCGAAGCGTTTCTCGGCAAGCGGATTGTGCGCCTGAGAGCAAAGGGACTTACGTTTCAAGACCTGCTCGAAGCCCGCAGGGGCTTCCTTCCATCACCAAGCACCCGTTGGTGCACTGAGTACCTCAAGATCAAACCATTCGAGGAATATGTTGGAGACGATTTGGCCTACAGTTATATAGCAATCCGTGCCGATGAACCTGGTAGAAAGGGATACATCTCCAAGAGACCCAATATCGTGCCTCGGTATCCATTCATTGAAGAGGGCATTCAGTACGATGATGTTCTGCGCATGCTGGAAGAGAGTGGGCTCGGACTACCTACGTACTACCGGTGGCGCTCCCGCTCGGGTTGCTACTTTTGTTTCTTCCAACAGCGAATCGAGTGGGTAGGGTTACTAGAGAACCATCCAGACCTCTTCTGGAAGGCAGCAAGCTTCGAGAGGGAAGACGAGGTCACGGGAGAACGCTATACCTGGAGCGGCCGTGAGAGCTTGCGTGAATTGGCTCGTCCCGAGCGCATAACTGAGATTCGCCGACAACACGCAAAGCGGACGATGGCGCGACAAAGCAGAGGATCTGAGGCCTTGATAAGCCTACTATGGGATGACCTCGATGACGATACTGGCTGCCTAATATGTCATTTGTGAGGATTTGAGGAATGCGAGTAGAGGAACTTTATAGCGAATACAATAACTATCTGTCGGGCTTAAGCTTTCACAGATCCTTCCCTCTCCGGCGAGCAGCAATCTCTGAGATTCTTCGACTTTGTCATCAACAATCCGAGAAGGGCAAGAGTCTTAATTGTAAGACGATTTACAGGTTAACAAATCTTGGAACCATCCAAGCACAAGCGTACCCTCGCTACGCGTATCGAGCGGGACTTATTAGTAACGATGGCCTACTCACTGTTTTTGGTAAAGCTACATCCAGCTACGACATGTTTCTCTCGACATTATCTACTCATTGGCTCATGCACTATCACCTGAGCGCACTGCAGGGGACTGGTCCCTGGTTCTGGCACTACTTGGTGACGCGTGTCCTGAAGCCTGGCTACGAAATCAGCGGGTATCACCTCGCTCAAGAACTTGCGCACGCGCTCCGCGAGCACGGTGGCAGCCGGTTGCGGGAGCGAACGATCCGGACGACAGCGACAGTTTTCATCGGGTCCTACGCCAAGCCAGAAGGACTATCGGCCCTTCGACTCCTGCAACAGGTCGGCAAGGACCGGTATGTCGTGCGCCAGCCGGAGCCAGTTCCACTCTGGGTGTTCGCATATGCGTTGGTTGACACGTGGATGCAGGTCTGGCAGGAGCGAGTAACGATGAATCTGGCCAGCCTCTTCGAGCCTGGTGGGCTTTCCAGCATTTTCTTCCTCGACGAGTCCAGTGTCGACCAGCTGGTGGCCTCCTTGGCTCGCGAGGGACTGATCGATCTCTACCGAGTGGTCCCGCCGTACCAGCTCGTCCGACGCTGGGAGGGGGATCCGCGAGGGCAGATCTTGGAACGGGTCTATGAAAATGCGTAGCCTGGCCGATCTTGCGAAGGAACTCCGTACGACAACGAAGTTGGTGCGTACCGGCGTGGTGCTCGTACCGCCAACGGCACTTCTACAGGTCAAAGACGCAGCATATCGAGCCGGGCTGGACGTGGTCGACTATGTGACGTGGAAGCTCGAACGCTTGGCACCAGGACAGCGCTCCGTTCCGCTCGACGTGGACAGCTTTCTTCGAGACTTGGACGAGATCGCGAATGGGAACTCGGTGAGTGGATGCATTCTGATCTCCAATGCGGATGTTCCGTTGGCGCGATTGCACGTGCACGAGCGTACACTCGTCTGGGACCTTCTCCTGAATTCGTTCAAACGGCGTCGACAGGCGATCGTGCTCGCGATCCCGCGTGGAGCTGACCACCTGTTCCCGCAGAAGCATGAAGAGCAATGGGCACGGGTAGGGCGGGCTGCAACGATGGACAGAACGGGAGACAGGGGGTTCGTCGATGCTCACGATCGGTGACGTAGTGCGAGTGGATGTCCAAGGAACATTCACCCCGGATGTCCAGATTACGGAGTTCCGTGATCCGCAGCGGAACCAGCAACTGGTGGAACGCTACATCTTCACGAGTCGTGAGCAAGGGCACGAGCTCGGCTCGGTCGAGCTGTTGTGGACCATCTGCGAGAGCTTACTCCCCGGCTCGACACCGAATCGATTACTCGTGATCGCGAACTACGGTCACGGTAAGAGCCATTTTGCCGTCACAGCAGCCAACTACTTCGGGCAACCGGTCGATTCACCGGCTTACCAAGCAGTGCTAGGGCGACTGCGGCACGTCATCGGGAATTCGATCCAAATGCAGCGTTTCGAGCACTTTCGTTTAGAGCGGCCGCCGTACCTGATCGTGCTCCTCCGGGGAGACGAGGCGACGACCTACTTCACTAGAAAGTTCATCCGGGCGCTCGAAGAGGCACTGGATACCCACGAGGAGACGCGGCTGCACCGTCCACCGGGGTGGTTCACGGATGCGGAGCGGTTTCTCGAACAGATACCGAGCGAGCGGCAAGTCGAGGCCGAGCGTTTCCTAGGGGAACGTTACGAACTCGATTTGGCGGCGTTGAAGCAGATGGTACGGGATTGCGACATAAAGGCACTTGACCCGTGCCGGGAATTGAGCCGCCACTTGTTCGGTGCTCCCCTGGCTTTCGGTGAGGCGAGTCTGCGCGAAATCGTCGAGTGGGCAGCGGACGAGTTCACCGGCGAAGGGAAGCCATTCAGCGGCGTACTCATCCTCTTCGATGAATTCAGCACATTTGTCGAGAGTTATGCACACGGTGCGACGTTTGGCGAAGCAGCGCCGTTGCAGGATCTACTGAGCGGCGTCGAACGGCGACGAGGGAAGGTCACGTTCGTCGCTTTCGCACAGCTCGATCCGCGCAACAGTCTCGAGCAATCGAGCAGCTTTCAGGCAAAGGCGGCCGGTGTCCTGAAGGAACTCGACCGCTTGGACCAAACGGTCATTCTTCGTTCGGTCCTCGAGGAGGTGGTGGACGCTTACCTAGCGCAAAACGAACTCGCCTGGCGAAAGCTCCTGGAGGAGCCAATCTTCCGAAGAGAGATCGAGAACGCCGCGAGTATCACTTTAGGACTCTTCAAGCGCCGCTATATGGAGGAACTGGGTTGGAAACCCGAGTATTTTCGCGACACCATCGTCAGGGGTTGTTTCCCGCTCCATCCGCTAACGACTGCCTTGTTCGCGACGCTCAAGTTTGGGCGGGCGAGCCAGCCACGCTCGGTCCTCCGATTCGTCTTCGATCAAGTGACCGCGAAAGCCAAGGAGCCAGCCCTGCGCGACGACGGGCGCGTGAACTGGGTGCGCGCGATCGTCTTGGTAGATGAGTTCGCTGGGATGTTTCCGGAACCAACGTGGACGATGTATCAGCAAGCAAGTATCGGCATCGGCCCTGAGGCTGACCCGCTCCTCCACATGGTCCTAAAGGCAGTGCTGCTGATCTTGGTTGGTGAGCTGCCGACGAAGGCTGTCCAAAGCCAGACCCTGATCGCCCACCTGTGTGGGCAGGATGAATCACGGGTGCAAGGTGCTCTTGTAGAACTGACAAGACGGCACATCCTGCGCTACGAACCTGCAGACAACCGTTACTCATTCTGGGTTACGCAGCCGCATAAGGTTAATATGATACTTGAGCAGAAACTGCAGAACATCACCCTTTCTGTTAACACACTACAACGAGTCATCAACTACTTACAACAGAACGGATACCTATTACCGATACATGTGAGCGTCTCGTGGGGAGCTCCGCAGGAGTGGTCAGCTGAACAGGCCCTGATCACGGCACGCGAGTTTTCTGAGGCAACAGTGGGAGAGTTAGCGAAGAGGATCATCGTTGACCCCAGTAGAATAGGAACCTCACGCGGACTGGTAATCTGGGCATTAGCGGCAACAACTGAAGAGGTGGACTATTACCGTCAAAATGGGGAAGCAGTACTGACACGGGCTTTGGAGACTATTGGGTACCCGCAGCTTCCTGTCGTTCTCATGCGATCGCGGCAGCCGAATTCTGAGTTACTACAGTCACTGAAGCAACTCGCGGCGCTCCTCGATTTCAACGTAAGTGAACAGCAGGAGTGCGGGCGGGAGCAGTTCGAGGCGATTCTAAAGCACGCACTCGAACAGGCGGGCAAACTGCTTCAACAGCACCAGCCGCATAGTGTCCCGATCATTCCCCGATCCATTAGTGTCACTACTCCCTCAGATTCTGCCCTGAGACTCGATGAACTGCTCCGCCGGACTTTCATTGCCGCATTTCGACAACGGCCACAGGAGTTTTTCGTGCAGTACACGAGCGGATCGCACAATTTTCGTAAAGCCATCATGGGTCTTGCTAAAGCTTTGGCACTCGATGACCTGCTTCGCTTGTACCCTGGGATCAAGAACAGTAACCCCGTCGCAGCAGAAGTTTTCGAACGGTTTATCGGTCCTTCAGGTAAATGGAAGCTCGTCGGTCCGGGATATCGGATCCAGTCGCCGCCACCAACGAGCCCACTCTCTCCCGCTTGGCAGGTGCTCGAGGAGGAGATTCCGATCGCGGCTAAGGGAGTGCGATTGGGTCCGATTCTGAAGAGACTACTGAATGCGCCCTACGGCTATGACGCAGCGACCCTGCTCCTGTTGCTGAGCGCTTGGTACGGCTACAACCGGCAGTCTCTCGAACTCAGCGTCAACGGCCAGCTTCGTCAACTGCACGACCTAACCGATACTTCCGCCAAGGGAAATTCGGCCCCAAAACCCCTGGACATCCTCGCCAGGTTGGTCAGCGCGACGATCAGTCGACGCGATCCCGGCGAACTGGTTCGCAAGGCGCAAGGCATCGTCGAGCGAGTCGAGCAAGGAGAGCGTTTTTCCCCCGAAACAGCACGGCAGGACATCGATATGCTCAAGCAAGCGCTGGAGACACTCGATCCGAACAGCGACCAGTGGCAGCGCTTCAGCGTCACGAAGATCCAGCTCGAAAAGGACTTCAACGCAGTACAAGAGTATGCAGAACGAATCGAGAGCATCAGGGAGCGTACGAAGAGGGAAACAGACGCCACAGAACTGCTCAGCCTGTTAGACGAGCTCGCAAGTCTCGAGCAGCCTAATGGCGTCGTCCAGGCAGAACCGAAGTCCCGCCCTCAACAGGAATTGAGGGATCGGCTCCAACAGGCTGTGGAAACGACTTGCCAGTGCCTCGAGCGACTGACGCATCATGCCCACTACCAACAACAAGAGGCGAAACTCGCGCAACTACAGGGAGAATTGGAAAGGCGAGACCTCCGGGGTCTGGCACAACGGGTCAACGAGGCGCGGGTAAGACTCGCGGAAGACCGCGAGCGCTTGGAGCGGGAGGAAAAGGATCGCGTTCTGGTGCAGCAACTCTCTGCGATGATCATCAACGAGCAGACAGGGCTTGCGACCCTCCGGCGCTACGCGGACGAACTAGCTCGATTGCAGGCAGCGACCGAGCGGGGCGAGCGAGAGATCGCGACCAAGCGTCAAAGGGTCCAGGAGGCTATCGCACGGCTGGAGCGGCAGCTGAGTCAACTCGAGAGCCAGTTACGAGGGGCTCGCGACAGCGGAAACGCTCGCGAGGTTCGCGATTACATTCTGCGGCAGCGCTACCAGTACGAGGACACTCCCGAGCTCGCGACGATCGATCAGCTGGAGCAACGAGCAACGGAACTGCAAAAGTGGCTCGACAAACTCGAGCAACTTCGGGAGCGTGATCCCAGTAGCCCAGCGGAGGTTATGGAGCTCCAGCAAGCACTCGAGAAACTGGCACAAGACCATTCCTGGCTGAGTGAGGCTCAGGAGGAAGTGCTGACGCGGGTACGTCAAGAGGTGGAGGAACGGATCAGGCGAAAAATCGGCGCGGCACAATCCTGGCTCGACGATCTCGAGCGACGGGTCGACGCAAAGGAGAACCCACACCAATTGGCGAAGGCCCTCGAGCACGAACCACCTTTCCTGCCTGACTCGGAGAAGGAGCGGCTCGCACGCCTCCGCCAGCAAGTCCAAGAGATGCTCGAAGAAGACGCCGAGGGTCAGGTCATTCGGTACTTCAAGCAGATCCGTGACCGAAAACGGCAGTGGGAACTGCTGCAGCGCCTGATGAACCTCGTCTCGATGACCGAGGAGCCATAATGCGCGAGGTATGGCTGGACGAGGACGGACTGTGGCCGCCGCGACCGGATACCGTGTTGATCAGCGACGACGTCTCCTTCCTTGAAGAGGTCAACACCGAGCACCCGCTCCTCATCCGGGGTCGACAGCGCTGCGCGTGGGCAAGAGCCCTTGCTGACGCACGGGATTGGCGAGTCTACGAGGTGCAGCCGCCCAACGTCGAACTCCAGGCCCTCTGCGCAAGCTTGACGGAGGAACAAGCAGAGGAGATCGTCGAGCGTCTGGGCCAGCGCGTTTGGGACTTGCCACGCCCCCTCACCTTAACCGCAGTGGCGGAGGCGCTTTATGGAGGATATTTCTGGCGACACGAACCGAGCGAACAGCATGCGAGCGCTTGGCTGACATGGCTGGTCGAGCGGGCTCCGACCGGGGTCGATGCCGTCCTGACACGTCCTCTCGCTGGACTGTGGCAGGGGAGATCAGACGGCATTACCGAGTATTGTTATCGAGCAACGACCCGCGAGGAGGCGATACCTATCATCGCTGAAAGGTTCGGTCTCCAGCCGACGGCTTTCCCCCGCGAGGAATGGGAGAAGTTCCCGCTGGAACTGCGGGAAAGCGTGGTGAAAGCGATAGAAGAATGGGTCCGCATGCACTTGATCGCGTCGAACGGTGCGGCAGTCGACAATTGGCTCGCCGCTGGAGTATCGCCGCGGGTTTGGTCTCGAATCGGAAACCAGGTTTCTCAGTACTTCAAGCAAAATCCCCAGTACCTAACGCTCGAGCGACTCGACGCCCTGCGACCATATCTTTCCAGTTTTGAAGTGGAGCGGTTGGCTAGCTTGTGCCCCAGACCGGATCCGGGATTGCCACCTGAGGGGTTCGAGGCAGTTTGTCAGTGGTTTCGGGACCGCTATCTGCCTTGGCGAGAGTGGACTCTGTCCAACGGGGATGAGGCTGCGTTGGAGCGCGCCCGTGAGATCGGTCGTCGCTTCGCAACCTGGTGTCTAGAACAGTACCCGAAGCTCGGGGTCAGTCCACAGGCAGGGCAACTGTTCGGCTGGGCACGAGTGAACGAATTGAGAACGCAACCGGACGACTCAACCGTCACGCTGTTGGTCATCCTCGACGGCTGCAGCGTGAGTGACGCAGTATCGCTGCTCCGACATGTGCAAGCAGAGACTGACCGCTTCACTGTTACTCGGAAAGATATCGTACTCACGTCGGTACCCACAGTGACCCAGTTCACCAAGCCTGCACTGCTTGCGGGAGTACCCCCAGACAAAATCGGGCAAGCGGATCCAGGCGAGAATTCGTCACGTCTGACAGAAGTTATTGCAGCCCTCGAGCAGGCAGCTCCGGGAGCAGTCGTCACCTGGCGGCTCAGCGAGCCCGACGCGAGTTACCACCGGGCGCGGACTCGGGAAGACGCCAACAACGAGGTGGACCTACGGCTACGGAGCATTGCTAGAGCCTTGCGCCAAATTGCTGACGAGGTGCTAGCTGGCAGACGGCTGCGCGTCGTACTGACGACAGATCACGGCCGTTTGCTCGGCAAGGCACGGCGTACCCTCACGGTACCACCAGACTGGCTCACGCATGGGCGAGCAGCATGGGGACCATCGACTGGTCAAACGATCGAGACAGGTTTTCGGATCGAGGAGAGAACCGCGCTGCTCGATGCCGCCGCATACGATCTTCCAGCCGAGTATGCCTACCGGATTGCCTTGACTGATGAGGCTTTCGTCACCAGCGATGGGCGCGGTGGCGAGGAATGGTTTCCGCACGGTGGCCTCTTTCCGGAAGAAGTGCTCGTGCCGTGGATCGAACTCGAGCGCGATCTCGCGGTACCATCACCAGTCGTGGCGATCAAGGGTGATGGGCGCGCGTACGGGAGCGGTACACTCGAAGTGGTCGTCACCAACATCGCGAGCATTCCTCTCGAGTTGCAGGAAGTCCTCCTTGGGTTTCGACAAAGGAAGGTGACTGTCCGGATTGGAGAAACGGTCGGCCCCAGCTCGAAGGTGACGATATCACGTCCGATCGAGCTGTGGCCGGCACCGCAGGACTGCCGCGAGGTACAGGTTCGTCTGACGTATCGATTGCCAAGCGGAATACACCGTAGCACTCCAGTAGCAGAGATCAACCTCAAAAGCAGGTCGCTCTACGAGCAAGCGAACATCTTGGAGGACTTGCAATGACGAGTGTCGCCAGTGTGGTCTCGGGAAGCGAGTCGCTCGCCGACAAGGTGGAACGGGTCTTTCGCGGACTGGTGATCGACAAGCGCCGCTTGCCGGCCAGCCAACTCCAAAAGCGAGGTGTGCCAGCCTACGTCGGTGAATGGCTCCTCGACACCCTCGTTCCGGGACGCGGAGAACTAACGGAGGAGGAGGCTCGGAAGGTTCGGGAGTGGGCAGAAAAATATGTCCCGGGACCGAACGACCAACAGATCATCAAGCATCGGCTTTTGCAGGGTGAGGTAATCAAGGTGTTGACACCTGTTCAGGTCGAGGTGAGCTTAGCGAGGGCGACGCGGAGCGCCAAGCTACGGTTGTTGGGGATCGAGGATGCTGCTATCTCCGACGAGTTGCCGACACGCTACCCCGATCTGCTCCGGCAAGGCATGTGGGGCGTCGTCGAGTTGCTCAGTACGGGGGACGGAGTGGCAATTCAATCCTTCCGCCCGATGCAGGCATCGCTGGATCTCGGTCTCTACAAGGAGGCGAGGCAAGAGTTCACGCTGGACGAGTGGCTCCGGCTGATGCTCACCTCAATGGGGTACGCACCGGAAGCCTTCACGGCGGAAGAGCAACTATTGCTCATCGCGAGGCTCCTTCCGCTCGTGCAAAAGAATCTGCACCTCGTAGAACTTGCCCCCAAGGCAACGGGGAAAAGCTACTTCTATGAGAATATCAGCCCCAGGGTTCGCTTGGTGAGCGGCGGAAACATTACTCCAGCAGTCCTCTTTGTGAACAACGCGACTGGTCAGTGGGGTTTGCTCGCCCGGTACGCAGTCGTCGTGCTCGACGAAGTCCAGACACTGAAGTTCGAAAAGCCCGAGGAAATCATCGGTGGATTGAAGGGTTTCCTCGCTAACGGTCGGTTGACCCGCGGAGGTTTGCACGAGGCATCGAGTGACTGCAGTTTCGTCATGCTGGCGAACGTCCCATTGGACGAAAAGCAGGAACCGATCATCCAGCAGAACTCACTGGTCGACTATCTACCGGAGTTCATGCGAGAAACCGCCTTCCTCGATCGGATCAAGGGTTTGCTCCCCGGATGGAAGATCCGGAAGCTGAGTAAGGAGGCCTTCGCCAACTCCGTCGGTTTGAAGGCGGATTTCTTCGGGGATGCCCTACTCACACTGCGAGAGGACCTCGAGATCGACCAGTACTGCGCTCGTCGTATCCGCCTCCGCGGTAATCGACCATACGCGCGCAACGAGATTGCAGTGCAAGCACTTGCAAGCGGGATGATGAAGATCCTGTTTCCGCACGGTCGCGTAAGCGACTGGGATTTCAGACATTATTGCGTCGAACCAGCAGTCCAACTCCGGCAGGGTATCTGGGACCTGCTGTACCAACTCGACGGCGAGTACCGACAGTGGGACCGACTGATCGAGGCCGAGATAGTGCCAATGTCATGAGCGTCAGACCGATCTATCTCGATTACCATGCGACGACCCCCTGCGACCCGCGCGTCGTCGAGGTGATGTTGCCGTATTTGACCGGCGACTTCGGCAACCCAGCCTCGGGGTTCCACGTCTACGGCCGTCGCGCCGCACGAGCCGTCGAGATGGCCCGCGAGCAGGTCGCTGCACTCATCGGTGCACAGGCAAGCGAGATAGTGTTTACGAGTGGAGCAACCGAGAGCAACAACCTCGTGCTTTTGGGCCTCACCAGCAGCGACCAGTCACGACGACGGATCGTTACGACGGCTGTCGAACACAAGTCCGTCCTGGAACCGTGCCGGATCCTGCATGAGCGCGGCTTCGAGGTCGTCGTCTTACCTGTCCTGCCAGACGGGACGGTCGACCTGGCTGCAGCAGAGGCTGCCATCAACGAGGAGACACTTCTCGTCAGCGTCCAGACAGCGAACAACGAGATCGGAACTATCCAGCCGATCGCGATGCTCGCCGAACTTGCACATCGCCGTGGTGCACTGCTCCACACCGATGCGGCTCAGGCGGTTGGCAAAATCCCTTTCGATGTCGAGGAACTTGGCATCGATTTCGCCTCGGTTAGCGCTCACAAGTTATACGGACCAAAAGGGATCGGTGCTCTCTACGTACGGAGCGGCCTGCGACGACGTCTGACTCCCCTCCTGCTCGGGGGCGGGCAAGAGTTCAACCTCCGGCCAGGTACGCTGAACGTCCCGGCTATTGTGGGATTCGGCGAAGCGTGCCGGCTTGCCCGTGAGGAGATGCCTGAAGAGGCAAGGCGAGTCGCAGCCCTGCGCGACCTCCTCGAGAGTCAACTGGCGAATCGGATTCCTGGGCTCCGTTTCAATGGTCATCGCACGCGCCGATTGCCGGGAAACAGCAGTATCACCTTTCCGAAAATCGAGGCGGATGTCCTGATCGCGAACGTACCCGAAGTTGCACTGAGCACAGGATCGGCATGCTCGTCAGGGACGATCGAGCCTTCTCACGTCCTGACTGCGATCGGCCTCGACTGGGAAGAAGCGCAGGCGACGATTCGGATCGGGATCGGACGGTTCACGACGCGCGAGGAGATCGAGCGCGCCGCGCACCTGATCGCGCTCGCTTGGGAGCGACTCGTCGCACGAGGCCGGTGAGCGCTCGTTACCCCGCCCCTCAGCCGAGATCGGCCAGGAGGTCGGCGCGGGGGAATTGCTGGTGCTGCAGCGCGCGCCGGGCACGGGTACGACTCAGTTCGGCCAAGGCGGCACGGCAGAGCACGAGACCTGCCTGGCCATGCTCGTGCCAACCGGTCGCGGTGACAGGCGCGAAGCCGTGGGCGAGGAGCGAATAGTTGCGGTGCTGCGTCCACTGCAGGAGGCGCGGACGCTCGGTGGCGAGCCAGCCAGCCAGCGGCTCATCGGGGAAGTCAGCCAAAAGATCCCAGGCCTGAACGAGGGCCAGCCGGACCGGCCCGTTCCCCTCGGTTCGCCCAGCGAGCTTGGCTCGCCAGGCCTCGGGAAGGCGCGCCAGCTCGACGTCGCTCGTGTCGATGCGATGTCCCAGCCAGAGGCGCAACTGCACGAGCAGCTCGAGAGCGCGATAGACGCGGGCGACTGCATCGTCGTAGCGGGACTGGGTCGCCCGACGCTCAGCATTGAGGAGGATGTCCTCGACGGCGATGTAGGGATCGCGCAGCTGATCGAGGTGAGTCAGGCGCGACCCGCGAGCATCCGGCTGGCCCGGCGCGAAGGCGCGGACGACGCTGGTGAGCTGGTCTAGAACGGTGAGCCAGCTGTGCCAGTCGCGCCGGTACAGCTCCAAAAACGTCTTCGCTGTCGCCAGCTCGTAGCGATCCCAGGCATCGAAGGCACGGCAGAGGTTGCGGGCATGCTCGAGGCGGGTGCGCAGGGCTGCCGAGAGTTCGCGCTGCAAAGCCTGGTCGAGCGTGGCCGCCGCTTCGGCGTAATCGAAGCGCTCGAGCGCGAGACGCGCCAACCCGACGAAGCGACGCGCCCGGACGTCATGGACGCCGCTGACGGGGGCGAAGCTCTCTGTCCCCGGGATCACGGTCGCCTGGCGTCCGCGCGCGCCGCGGACGAGCCGGAGCTGTACCTCGGGCAAGCCCTCGCTGTCCAGGGCAGCCAGGACCAGGGCAGCGCTCATCGACTTGGTTCCCGCGGTGTAGTCGGCCAAGAACTCAGCGTCCGGGAAACGACGCCGGAGATCGGTGAAACACTCTACCAAGCGCTGGTAGCAGGCAACCAGATCGTCGGGATCCTCGAGCGAGACGACCTCGTAGCGCTCGGGTGGGAGACCGGTGAGTGCGGCGTAGTCCTCGACGAAACGCAGGCTTCCCGCCTGGAAGTCGGCGGCGTGGGAGCACACGAAGGCGACGAAGTCCGGGCGAGCCTCGCGCAAGGCGTAGGCTTCCGGTCGATCGGCGACGTTACCGTCCGTCGGCTTCCCGACGTTGAGGACGAGGACGCGACGCACTGGCTGGTTCATCGTTCACTCCCTGTTCCGGAACACGCCGTAGCCGCCCGTCGTCTTGGCGCCGAAACCGAGCTGGGCCAACCCGTTGCGGAGCCAGCCCAGAGCGAGCTGCCGGAGTCGGCCATCGGGATCGCTCGCTCCCTGGCGGAGCCCGATCGCCAGGCGGTAGCGCGTGCCCGGCGCGACAGCAAGGAAGGTGATCGGGTTCGGGTTCTGCCAGGGGGTCGGCGGCTCCTTCCCGCTGTAATAGTCTGGATAGTGGGGGGTCATCACGTCGAGCTCGAGGCGCCAGCCAGGTTCGGGATAGGCGTCGAAGAAGACGAGCGCACCAGCCTGGCCGACCTCGTGCGCTTCTCCGGAGCGGGGTACGCGGCCGAAGACGGCGAGGAAGTCGGGATCCGACTCGTCGCGTCGCTCGACGAGATGGGCGTAGGCACGGGCGACGCCCTTGAGACCGCTCCCCGGCAGCACGGGAAAGCCGAGCCGGTCGAAGCGGAAACCGATCTCGAGCGGGCCATGGGCGCCGAGGCCGCTGACCAGGCGCGACTCCAGTTCAACGGAACATGGTTCCGCTCCGGCTGCGCGCACGGTTGCTTGCCAGCGCACCAGGATCTGCTCGGCGAGAGCGTCCTTGGCGAGCCGCTCGGCTGCTGCAATCACCTCGCGCAGGAAAGTGCGACGAGGCGTCGCCTCTTTCTGGTCACCGAAGACGGCTGCTTCCGGCGCGAAGCGATCGAAGAGGAGCCCGGGGTTCGCCACCTGGTTCCGGACGCTGTTCCAGAGCATCCGCGTGGCGGACGGGAGGAGCGGGTGCGGCCGCCCTCGCTCGCCGTCGGCGCGCTCGGCCGATCGATCACGGTCGCGTGGTGGACCGGAGCGGCCCCCCGAAGGCGGTCGCGCTTCACCGCGTTGCGGTGGACGACCGTTGCCGCGCGGCTGGTCGGGTCGCAGTCGCTCACGCATCGGCTCCCTCCTTCACCAGCTCGGCTTCGGCGAACCGCTTGAGCCAGGCGAGGAAGGCAAGCGCCTCCAGCGTGGCGCGGCGGTACTCGGCGACGCTGGCCTGGCGGACGATCCACTCGCGGAGGTCATCGCGAGGCGTACCGAGGAGCTGCTGACTGACCCAGCGCGAGAGGTCACGAGCGAGGTGGAGGTGGGCGGTGACCTCCCCAGGCTTGTCGGGCCTCTTGGAGACTAGAAAGGCCAGCGTCTGGCCCAAGCCGTGCAGCTGGACGAGCGAGGCTGCCTCGCGGGCGAGCTGGCCGTAATCTGCAGCATACCTCATTCCCTTGACCGCAGCCACGCATGCCCAGGCGTACGCTGCACGCTGCTGCTCCAGTGTGCGCTGCTGCGTCATGCGGTGGACCGACTGGCTCATCGCTCACCCCCCCCCTCATACCCGCGCGACACGCAGGACGACGGCACCGCGGCCGGTCGTCTCGTCGCCACCCAGGCGGACCCGCCGGCCGTCGAGCTTGCCTGTCAACCAGCCGAGCAGCGTGCGGCCGTCTTCGTTCACCTTGTCATAGCGCGAGCGGGTCGTTGCCAGGAGACCGACCAGAAGCGTTTCGGCCGGCAAGGTCTCGGTCGTCCAGAGGGCGCCCGATTCGACCGTCTTGGTCTCGTCCTTCAGCCGCACGTGGGCCTCGATCTCGGTCGCGTAGAGGACGAAGTCGCGGAACTCGTCGTCGGGCAGGACGCAGAGATGCTTGGCCAGGTTCTCCCGCCACCAGGTGTATTCCGGCGTCTGGGGCAGGGCGAGGGCGACCAGCCACTCGGCCAGCGCCGAGACGAGATCGGCCAGTTCACCGGCCAGCGTGAAGCTGTACTCCTCGAGGACGACACCGACCTGCTGACCAGCCGGGGTGAGGAGCGCGCTGCCATTGGCGACGGCGCACTGACCCGGCTGGAGACCGGCGAAGCGGGTGGGGTCGACCGGCCCCTCGAGTCCGGCCAGCTTGGCCAAACGGCCGAGCCGGGCCAGGACAGCCGGGCTGGTCGTCCAGGCGAAGACGCCAGCCAGCGAGCGAACCGGGAAGAGAACGACCTGGAGGTCGGTGACCTGGAGGGCGCCGGCATGGGCGGAGGCCTCCTCCGGCCGATCGGGGCCAAAGAGGGCACGGTGACGCTCGGCATCGGCGCTGTTGGCCTGGGTCGTCGCGCGGAGGACGCCCTTGACGCTGGACGCCTGGACGATCGGAAAGCCGGTGATCCGCTCGCGCTGGATGGGCAGGTCAACGGTTCCGACCGAGCGGCCGGTACCGGCATGGACCGGTGTCTCGCAGTAGGCGAAGAGCAAGGCACTCGCTTCGGCCATCTCACCATCCTCCGATCAGCACTGTCCCGAAACCGATCTCGGCACCCCAGTCGCTCACAGTCGGCCAGGGAAGGTCACTGGTGCGGCGGAGCCGGGCCGCGCCACGGGCGACGAAGTAGTAGACGCTCCCGGCTGGTACGGCGCGGTACGCCGGCCGTTCGACCCGTCGCGCGAGATCGAAGCCACCGACCGTCTCGTAGCGATCGAGCGCCGCCGCGACCAGCTCGACGGAACCTTCGAAGAAGGCGCCCCAATCCCGCGGGAGCCAGCCGCGCTCGAAGACGGCGGGAGTCAGGAAGAAGAGGACGAACCGCTCGGGCAACGGCTCGGGAACCGGTGGTGGAGCGAACGAGGTGACGACCTCGAACCGTGCCGACCGGCGTTCCCCACCGAGCGCGAGGACTCCCGCCGGCTCTGGCCAGTCGAGCCCAGTGAACGAGACCAGCAGCCCCACGCCAGGCGCTGGTCGGACGTAGCGCGCCTCGTAGTAGAGTCCCTCGCGCGTCGCGCGGCGGGACGAATCCTGGGCGATCCCGATCCGCACCTCCTCCGCCCAGAGTTCCTCTTGCGGGACACCGGGAACGGGCTCGCCGCGGCAGTAGGCAGCGAAATCGGTCAGGCGCAGCCAGAGTCGCTGGCTGGCCTTCTCGGCATGCTGCTCGCCGAGTTCCCAGAGCGGGAAGAGACGGGGCGTCGGTGCGGCAAGGCGCAGACCCGCGGGCACCTCACTCGGAGCGGATAGACGACGGAGCCTCGTGCCGCGTGCGACCGCATCAGCCGGTGGTGGAAGCAGGACATCGAGCGTGCCGTCTGGGGCGCGACGTGCGACGAGCGGGCCGACCAGGCGCAGCGGCCCCCAGTCTTCCGGTCCACCGACTACCTCGCCGACAGCTGCGGCGTCCCAGGGGGGAACCGTCGAGTGGACCATGAGGTGGTAGGCACGCAACGCCCCCTGCACCACCAGCGGACTGGGTGGGAAGCGGCTGGCGGCGCGGAACTGCTGGCCAGCGGTGAAGGGACGGCCGTCGCGGAAGAGCCAGACGTCGAGCGGTTCCAGGAACAGCGTCGTCACTCGCCACCTCCTCTCGCCAGGAAGCGCGCCAGCGCCAGCCAGTCGGCCAACTGTGCCGGTCCGGAGGGCACGCGCTCGAACCGACGCGAGTCGTCCTCGCCCGGCAGGCTGGCGCGCAGCTGGTCGTAGCTGGTCGCGAAGCCGTACAGCCGCTCGACCAGCCGCTCGCGCTCGTCCGCGGTACCGCTCGGCCACTCACCCTGGCGTTTGACCGAACGAGCAAGCACGGCACGGAAGGCCGCCTCGGCCTGCGGGAAGGCGCGAGCGTACTGGCGCAGGTCGGTGGGCAGGCGACCGGAGAGGCTCCCCGCGCCATCGCGGCGGAAACGGTCGACCAGGTCGGGCAGGTCGAGCCCCACGACTCGATCGGCGCGAGCGACAACATGGACGATCTCACCACCGCGCGGCTGGAGCTCGACAGCGACCGCCCCCTTGCCGGGCAGCCGCTTGGCCTGCTTTTCCGCCTCGCGTGCGCTCCGGAGAAGGTCGCCGAGCGGTTCCAGCCAGTGGCCGATGGCGATCCCAGCCGAGGCCGAGCGTCCGTCCGTGATCTCGGCGAACGCCGCAGCGAGTGCCAGGGCGAGCGGGACTGCCTGCTCGGCCGGTGCCAGTGCCACGACGTCGTCCCCTCCCTGGTAGACGAGGACCGCATCGGGCGCCGCGTGCTCAGCGACCGCGGCGGCAGCGACCGCGAAACGGGCGAGCTTGCGGCTGATCTCGCGGTGCGCCTCGAGGCCGCCCTCGCCGAGCGCACTGGTCAGCCACTGACCCATCGAGTCACCGTCGAGGACAACCACGGCGACGTAGCGGGACGGGCGCTGGCCGACCGCCTGGTAGAGCTCGGCGAGGCGATGGCGGGCAGTGCGGAGCGGCGGCTCGACCTGGCTGCGCAGTCGCTTGGCCTGATCCGGATCGAGGCCGAGTTCCTCCACCAGCGCTGGCCACTCGAGGGTCGACTCGTAGAGGAAGGCACCGTCGTAGGGGAACGCCTCGACGGTGTGGCGCGTGCGGCGGTACCGGTCTGGCTGCTGGCCGAACGCTGTCACCAGGAGCTCGAAGGCATCGCGGTAGGACTCGAGTGCCGGGGCGGCACGCTCGGCCGCCAGGCGGGCGAAGGGCCGAGCGGCGATGGTCGGGACTGAGGGATACGCTTCCTCGGAGTACGCGAACCGCTTGACCGCGCTGACCGCATCCAGCCGCTCGTGCTCACCGACCAGACGGGCGCCCTCGGCACGACGCCGGACAGCGCACCAGAAGTCGCGGGGATCCTGACCGGCGGGAGCGAGCGTTGCGCGGTTGCCCCCCAGCGAGTCTTTAGCGCCAGCTTCGGCACGCTGGGTAAAGGTACGTGTCTTCTTGAGTGCGGCGATGCCGGCCTGAGCCCGGTGGAAGGCGGTCGCATAGTCGTCCTGCTCGATGCGGGCAGCCGCCCAGTAGATTTCCCAGACGTCGCTCGTCTGCGCCTGCCATTGCGCACGCAGGGCATCTTCGAGTGGCGCGTACGACTCGATTTTGGCCAGCGCGTCGCTGGCCAGCTGTTCCCAGCGGGTTTGCAGGGCTGCTGCTGCTCGCTCGGCGAGCTGCTCGGCATCTTCCCAGGGTACGCGAGCGACGATGACGTTGGGCGGGTCGCCGGAGCCGATGTCGGCGGGGTAGACGAGTTCCGCACCGGCATCCTGGAGCGAACGGGCAACGGCCCGGGCCAGCTCGGCCAGGATATGGCTCCCGGCGTAGAGGTCGGCTGTCCGGCGCGCTTCGGCGATGAACGCTTGCACGGGGCCGAAGGTGAAGCGGAGGACCGCGTCAGGCATACTGCACCTCCGCGACGTTAGAAAAAGACGACCGTAGCTGCCTATCGACGGCTTTTGTTAGTTTGTCGAGCAACGAAGAGTCTACCAAACCGGGATCCTTGTAAAGTTGCGCTCGAAACAGCGTCACGACACCCATAAGTTGTCCATTCGCAGCGAGAGTGACAGAAAGCAAGAGAGGGGACGGCCTTCTCATTTTCTGTACCTGTGATCCCCGCAGAGGCGCCCCGAATACTGCTCGATCGTCGATCTCTTTAAATTCTCCGCGAATATTACGAAGAAGCTGCTGAAGTTGGTTCATGGCGAGTTGCCAGTCGCTATCTGCGACAAAGTGCTGCTCTCTTCCTTTGTCAGCCTTTTGGGACGTTGACGTCAATTTGTCGAATGAGAAGAGCCAAATCGAGCATGCCTGGGGGTGAAGGATTTCCCACTGGGGCAAGCTTTGGAGAGGGCGAGACTGCGCACCGAGTTCCTGCCTGATTCGAGAAAGGGTGTCACCAAACCGCTGCGCAGCGTCGTCCAGCTGGCTGCGCAAGTGGAAGGGAAGACCCTGCAACAGCACCGGCTGGTAGCGTCTACCACCCTCTGGCATTTTGACGGAATGCAGCCGCACACCCACACTTCCTGCAGCGCGCCGGCTACGGGCGCCGACACCTCCTAAATGGATGAGCAACCACGTCGCGAGAAGTGCACGCCGTAACGCTTTTTCCTGCTGCTCCACTGACGTACCACTTCTCCCCTCTAACATAAGGTTAAATTGTGATCCTGGAATAAAATATTGCCGCGCATTCAATGACCCCACCTTCTGCATTCCAAATAACAAATATGTTAAGCTCTGCAGATTCTCCTCAAAGGCCTGTTTCTGCATTCTGACTCTCGTGGTCCGCACGACGATCGTCGAGGCCCCGGCCTTTCCCTCACCCCCGGCTTCCCCGAACGTCTCGGCCTCGAGGCGGCGGATCTCGGCGAGCGCCTGATCGTCGGTTCCGTAGCAGCCGCCGAGGAGCGCGCGCAGCCAGAAACGGAGCGCACCGCGGATGGAACTCGCCCGGAGTTCCGGATCGCCGCGCGGGTCAGCGCCGCCGAGGAAGAGTGGCGTCAACGTCACGAGAGGGAGGCGGACGGAAGGGAGTGAGTGCTCTTTGCTCATCAATGGCTCCTTCGCTTACACCGTCGCCACAACCTGTTCGATCTCCTCGATCGCGACCGCAAAGTTGACGCCCTGCGCGGGGATCTCGCCAGCCCAGGGGATCGTCCCGACCGCGATGCCGACGACCCGACCCTGCTCGTCCAGCACGGGACCGCCACTGATGCCGGGGTTCATCGCCGCGTCAGTCTGCACGAACGCGATCCCGTCGAAGGTGCGGCGGGCGGAGAGCACACCGCGGGTCACGGTGGGATCACCGATGAGCTGATCGCTAAGCGGATACCCGAGCACGGTGAGCGCAGCACCGAGCGGGAGCTCGCGCGTGCTGCCACGCGGGATCGGGGTCACGCCGGAGATGGCCGGCGCGGCCAGGACCGCCACATCGCGCCGCGTGTCGCGGGCAAGCACGGTCGCCGGATAGGCCGTCCCGTCGGAGGCGATCACCTCGACGCTAGTGACTCCCTCGACCACGTGCGCGGCAGTCACGACGAGCGTGCGCGCGCTTTCGCGCTCCCAGACGAAGCCGGACCCCTGGCCGAGCGTCGTGCGGATCTGGACCACCCCGCGAAGCGCTCGAGTCGGGTTGGAGAGCGTTGCTTGCGGCGTGGTCGCCGGGGAGGGGGAGAGGCTCGGAGTCGCGAGCGGCGTCGAGTGCGGCGCGACGGTCGGGATGGGTGTCACCGTCAGGACCAGGTCCGGCGCGAGGGTGGGCAGGGAAACCGGCGCCTGCCAGCGCGCCACGGCGAACCCGCCCAGGCCCACGACCAGCAGAGCAGCGAGCACGATGGCGAAGAGCAACAGCGCGTTCACGCGTCCCATCGCTGCCTCCTAGAAGCCGAGCTGCGCCAGCAGCTGGTCGCGCTGGGCGAACAACTGGTCCAAGCGTCGCGCCGCTTGGAGCCCTCGTTCGTAGGCGTTCGCGAATGCGATGCGGTCACCGTATCGATAGGCGTTCTGCATGTCTGTCATCGCATCGATCAGGTTGTCGAACTCGTTGTGAATCTGGTCATCGAGGAGCACAACCCGCGTGAGAATACTACCAATATTTTCAGCTGTCTCGGCACGCTGCTGTTGGCGGCTGGCTTCCTCGCGCACCTGGCTGAGCTGACGGCTCTGCTCTTGGACCTGCCCGGTGAGTTCCTGAATCCGCTTTTCCTGCTCGGCGTTCGTCGCCATGAGCTCGTTCAGGCGAGACTGGAGGCGGTCTCGCTCGTCCGACAGCTGGTCGCGCTCGGTCGCCAACCGGTCGCGCTCGCTGGTGAGCGACTGCACTTGTGCCTGGAAATCGCGGTTCGCCTGGGAGAGTGAGGCGAGTTGCTCCTCGAGAGCTCGCTCGCGGGCCTGGCGGCGATCGAGCTCGACGTAAGCGAGTGCCCCGCTGGCCAACAGGGCGAGCAGGAGGAGACCACTCAGGATACCGAGCAACGTGACGGTGCGGTTCCGGCCGAGGGCTGGCGCGCTCGCGGACGCAGCCGAGAAGGGCGGCATGGCTGGCTCACCCGGTGCGGCTGGATGATCTGGCGGCGAGGGAGGCGCTGGCTGCCCCTTCGGCTCGTCCGGTGCGGGCAGCGAAGCATCGCTGCTGGCTGGGGAGTCGCCAGTCGCTTTCCCCGCGGTGAGGGGAAGGGCCGCGGTGTCCGGCGTAGGCACAGGATCAGGCACGGGTTGACCACAAGCAGGGCAGAAGCGTGCCTCAGCCGGTAAAGCAGCCTGGCAAGCGGTGCATCGCATCAGTGCACTCCCTTCGCGAGGAAGACGACCGGCTCGGACCCAGGCACTGCTCGCAGCTGGTTCCTGTAGCGCTCGAATGCGTTGGCGAAGGCTCGCAGGCCTGCTGCGATATCGTCGCGGCCTTGCCAGAGGAGCACCGGATCGCGGGTATCGAGCGCGCGACGGATACGGACCGCACCGCGCTCCACCAGTTCGAGTCCGACCATCAGCTCGGAATGGAACGCCGAGAGCGTCGGTGGTGGCGTCGCTTCGCGCATGGCTCGGGCGCAGTCCTGGAGGAAGATCAGGCGGCGCTCGATGTCAGCGCGCCAACCAGGAGCATCGAGGGCAGAATTATCGAGCAGGGCTGCGAGCGGCTCGAGTCCCGCGGCGAGCGGGAAGACAGTCGGGATGATGGCGTCGTAGTACGAAAGTTCCTCCGGCCGGGCCGTATCCCAGGTGACCGGTTGCTCGCCGAGCTGGCCGTAGCGCCACTGGTGGTAATGGAGTCCCACGTTCCCGGCCTCGACGCGCCAGCCGGGTGGGTTATCCGGCGTATAGGTGAGCACGCGGCGCTCGAAGACCTGGACGAGGACGCGCTTGGGGACGCCGCCGACGCGGACGGTCGTCCAGTAGGCCTCGGTGAGCGGGAAGCCAGTGGCGTAGAAGGGATTCTCGAAGAGGCGGTCCTCCCGGAAGGCCCCATCGCTGTACACCGTGCCGCGCGCGTTCATGAAGTCCCAGAAGACGCTGGCCACCGTGTGATTCGTCTCGCGCACCAGGACAGCAGCAGTCACCCCGTAGCGGGCGAGCATTTGGTCGGCCCCGACGGTGCCGTTGCGGTCGATGGTCTGGATGATGGTCATACCGACCGGTAGGGGCTGGTACCCCATGAGCGGCTGGAAGCTGGCATAGGTCGGGGCGTTCTGATCGTCGAGATCACCAGCGACCGGGACGCGGGCAGCGGGGGCTTGGGCGAACCGGTTGTGACCGAGTTGGACCTGACCGGTGATGAGCTCCTTGGCCAGAAGCCCGTTGGTCACGTACCAGGGATTGACGGGGTCGGCACCAATATCGGTGATCTCCATGCGCGTTTTGTCAAAGTACTGGACCATGCGGAACCCGAGGACGTCCCCGTCGAAGTCGGTCGCTTCGTCGTACTCCTCGACCAGTACGTGGGTGATGGGAGCTGGGCCCCACATCCAGGTGCGGGCAGCACGTCCTTCGGCGACCGGGCGATCAGCCCGCGCCCAGGTACGCCAGAACGCGACGCTGAGGCCAGGCTGCTGGGCGCTCACAGGGAGCGCGGGAGCGAGCAGCGTCGCGAGCAGCAGGGCTGTGACCAACCATCGTGAACGCATCGTTCTCCACCTCTCGGACCACTCGACCACTCGTGACCAGGATCGTCGAGCGACGGGAACACAGGGGTTCCCATCCTGCAGGAACGAGCGCGGAGTGCGATACTGCGGTGCGGAAAGGAGGTCGGCGATGCAGGATCTGGTCCAGCGATGCGATCGCTATCTGGCGGAACACGAAGCGGAACACCTGCAGGCACTCAGGGACCTCTTGCGGATCCCGAGCATGAGCGCACTGCCGCAGCATCAGGCGGACGTCCAGCGGGCAGCCGAATGGGTGGCAGCCCGGCTGCGGGCGCTCGGCGTTCCGGAGGTGCGCTTGCTCGAGACGGAGCGAAACCCGATCGTCTTCGGGCATTGGCCGGTCGATCCCTCCCTCCCGACCGCACTGGTCTACGGACACTACGACGTGCAGCCACCCGACCCGCTGGAACTCTGGGAGACGCCACCCTTCGAGCCGACGTTGCGTGACGGTCGCTTGTACGCCCGCGGCGCCTCGGACGACAAGGGAAACCTGTTCGCCGCGCTCTGCGGGATCGAGGCTCTGGTCCGTATTATCGGCAGACCCCCGGTCAATCTCAAGTTCTTCCTCGAGGGGGAAGAGGAGATCGGTTCGCCGAGCATGGCGGCGGCGGTCCGGCAGTATCGGGAGCTGCTGGCCTGCGATGTGGTGATCTCGGCCGACGGCGGTATGTACGGGCACGATCAGCCGTCCCTCACGCTCTCCTCCAAGGGGATCTGCGCCTGCCAGGTCGATCTCCGGACTGCTGCCACCGACATGCACTCCGGTCAGTACGGTGCGGTGATCGCCAACGCGGTGCAGACGCTGGTGCAGCTGGCCGCGACGTTCCACACGCCGGACGGACGCGTGGCGGTCGCTGGCTTCTACGACAAGGTGCGGGAACTCTCGCCGGAGGAGCGGGCCGAGATCGCCGCCGTCCCGTTCGATCCGGACGAGTTCCTGGCCAACGTGGGGGCGAAGGCGTTGTGGGGCGAACCAGGGTATACGCCGCTCGAGCGCGCCTGGGCTCGTCCGACGCTCGACCTCAACGGCTTCTGGGGCGGGTTCCAGGGCGAGGGGATCAAGACGGTGACGCCCTGCGAGGCGCACCTCAAGATCACCTGCCGGCTGGTGCCGGATCAGGATCCCGACGAGATCCTCGACCTGATCGAGCGGCACGTGCAGGCACACTGTCCGCCGTGGGCCGAGGTGCGGGTGACGCGCTTCCCCGGCTCGGCTCGTCCATTCGCGATCCGGCGCGATCACCCAGCGCTGGCAGCCGCGCGCGAGATGCTGCGCGAGCTGTACGGCAAGGAGCCGCTGATGACCCGCGTCGGTGGCACCATCCCGGTCGCCGAGCTCTTCCAGCGCGAGCTCGGGGCCGACATGCTGTTCTTCGCCTGGGGCATGCCGGACAACCGCGTCCACGCGCCAAATGAGTCGTACCGGCTGGAGGACTTCCGGACGATGGCGCGCGCGTACGTGCGCTTGCTCCCGCGCCTGGCGACAGTCATGGCGCGGGCCTAAGCAGGGAGCGGGAACGGGTGCGCCGCGCCAGGCGGGCTCCGAGGGCCGACGGCGGGACGAGCGGAGCCGCCCCGCGAGCGGGGGAAGGTCGGACTGAGGCTCTCGGCAAAGCTGTCAGCTGACAGCGAGCGCGGACGACTGCCGTCGATGGGCGGCCTCGGTGGGGAGGCTGCGACGGGTACCGAGTGGCATTCGACGTGGCACTCCGGTCCAGCATGGCCGACCGGCACCCAGTTACCGGCAGGGCGGCGTTCACGACTAGCTCGGTCGCGCGAGTGACGAAGCGGGACGAGCGCGTCGTCATCGTGTCCGGCAGCACAGGCATTTCATCGGCCATCCCACCGCGTTGCCTCAAGAGGCACGATCGCGGCTGAGCCTGCCGCTGCCCCGATGCGCTCAGGCTGGCGGCGCGACGAGCGAGCACAGCCTGGTGGGCGGTGGCTGGACTGCACCGAGCGGCCGGTGGGCGACTCATCAGCCAGCACACGAGTGCGGCTGACGGTGCAGCGCGCGGGCAGCGGCTTCCCTCGACACACGAGGACGGCGGCCGGTCGAGCGATGCGAGCAGCCAGTTCGCCCGCTTTCGCGAGCGAAGCTCGGCGCCGCGGCGAGCGGGGTACACGCGGCGGCTCGGGTCGAGGAGCGCGATCGGCGGCAGCGAGCGCTGGCGATTCGATGGTCGGAGAGCGCTCGGATCATGGCGGGGCCAGCCGGAGCGGTCCGTCAGGGCTCCGCGCCGACAGTTCGCTCCTTGACAGGTCTCTCGACATCTCGCAGAATGGACGCCGTACCGGTGCCGGCATCGTGGATCGCCATTGGGCAGGAGTCGGCTCATGGCCACGATGTATCCGCAGTTCCCGCGCTACTGTAGCTTCCGAAGCGATGCGGAGCGTCTGGTTTACGGCGTCCTCGCTCACCAGCTGCCTGACCAGTGCATCGTTCTCTTTGGAGTCCGGTTGTTGGTCCGCGACGGTCCGGACGAGATCGATGCGGAGGCCGACTTCATCATCGTGGAGCCGGAGTGCGGCGTGCTGGTACTGGAAATCAAGGGGGGCGGGATCCGGAGGGACGCACGCACGGGGCAATGGTTTTCCCTGGATCGGCGTGGGGAACAGCATGCGATCGGGAACCCGATCGAGCAAGCTCGGCGGACTCGCTATGCACTGGCACGGAAACTGAAGGAAGGACCTCGAACGAAGCTGTTCGACTATCCGATCCGGCACGCGGTGATCTTCCCGGATGTGACACTTCGACAGCAGTGGCTGGGTCCTGACGTCGAACCGGACATCGTGCTCGACGAGCGCTCGCTGACCGGTCTGCATGGGGCGATTCGCCGAGCCTTGGGCGGACCGCGACCGGAAGGTCCCTTGGCTCCGGCGGCGATCCAGGCCCTGGTCGATGCGCTGAGTCCGACGATCGAGGTGCGGAAGCCGCGGCTCGGACGACTCGTTCAGGAAGCAGAAGAGGAGATCGTTCAACTCACCGAGCGACAATTCGCCGTGCTCCGCTTGCTGGAGCGGCACCGCCGAGCGCGGATCGTCGGGCCGGCAGGATCAGGAAAGACGATGCTGGCGATCGAGAAGGCTCGCCAGCTCGCGCTGCAGGGCAACCGAGTCCTGCTGACCTGCTTCAACCGCAATCTGAGCAGGTGGATGCGGCGCACCTTGCAGGATGCTCTGGGGACAACCGAGCTGTTCGAGGGCGACCGACCGCTTCTCGTCGTGACTCACTTCCATGGGTTAGTGCGGGACTTTTGCGAGCGAACGGGCAGACCGTTCCAACCGCCAGCAGGTGATCGACGAGAGGAGGAGCGATTCTGGAAAGAGCAGGCGCCACAGATCTTGATCGACTCGGTGGAGCAGTTGCCCGACCTCCGCTTCGACGCCATCATCGTCGACGAGGGGCAAGATTTTCTGACCGACTGGTGGATCGCGCTGCTCGAGGTGCTGGGTGATCAGGAGCGGGGCTTCCTCTACATTTTCTACGACGATAACCAAACCCTCTACACGGACTCCCGGCAGCTCGAGTTTCCCATCGTCGACGAACCGTACATGCTTGCAGAGGTATTCCGCAATACGAGGCCGATTTTCGAGCGCTTTCGCCCCTTTTACCGTGGAAGCATCGAGCCGCTCTTCCGCGGTCCCGATGGACCTGAAGTCGAAGAAGTACCGGTCACCGGGCAGGGCGTGCTGCAGGCGCTCGCGAGCCGGCTGCGGCGACTATTCGAGGAAGAAGGAATCGAGCCCCGCGATGTCGTGATCCTGACACCGCGGAGCCGAGAGCGCAGCGCTCTCCGGGACAAGACATGGATCGCTGCGCGCTGGCAACTGACCTGGGAGCCCGTCGATCGGGAGGAGGCGAGCCATCGCGTGCGCGTCTCGAGTATCCACGCGTTCAAGGGCTTGGAATCGCCGGTCGTGATTCTGGCCGAGCTGGACGACCTGGCACATCCGCGGGTCGACGAACTCTGGTATGTCGCGCTTTCCCGCGCCCGCTCGCACCTGATCGTCCTCGGGGAGCTACCGGTCGATCTGCTCTCTGTGACGGGTTGACCGGGGCTCGCTCCCACCTGATCGTTCCCGTGAAGCTACCGCGTACCCTGGCCCTGATCACCATCGTCAACTACCCTGAACAGGAATCGGGTAGTCTACCGCGTACGCTGGTGGCTCGTCGCTGTCAGCCACACCGAGGCCAGGTGCTGCGCGTTGCGCAGAGTGGTTCCCGCGAGAGACAAAAGCGAGTCGTTCGAGCGGCATGCTCGACGGGGCTGGCTTGTGGGGGGCTTTGGTCCTCAGCCTGTTCCCGGACAACTCGTTCCGTTCGATCGCTGGTGGCGTCCGAGGAGTACCGGGTCGCCAAGATCGACGACTCAGGGTGAAGAGAGACAGTCACCACGGACGATCCTGTTCTTGCCTGGCTGCGGGACAGCGTGGCTCGCTCGCGCCGGATCGAGCACGCGCCGATCCAGCGCGGCATCTCGAGACCGGAGAGGCGCGCCTGCCTCTCGAGTGCGGCCGGGGTGCCATCCGGGGACCACGAAGGAGAAAAGGAACCTGCCAGCTGGCGCTCGGTCACCGCCATTACGCGAGGAGCCGACGATCCTCCTGACGGCCGACCGGCGTCCGTGCGGATACCGGTTTCACTCCAGCTGGTTCACGCCAGCATCGCCCGACCATCTCCAGCCAGTCACCGTGCGATGGGTATCCGACCATGAGCGACAGGATCCAGTACACTTGTTAACCGATTGTGCGACGCTGGTTTTCGCCGGCACGAGGGAGGACACCCGCCCGATGGCCATCGACCACCTGCTCGAGCAGCTGCTCGACCGCATCCGCCACGACCCCGACCTGCGCCGCCAGCTGGCCCAGCTCCTCTTCGGCCGCGAACTCGCCCAGCTGGCCGACCAACTGGCCCAGCTGGCCAGCCTCGTCCGCTCCCTGGCCGAGTCGACCCAGCAGGGCTTCCAGCTCCTCGCTGAGCGCTCCTCCCTGGTGGAGCGCGAACTGGCTACCCTCCGCCGCGTGGTCGGGGAACTGGCTGAGCAGCAACGCGCGACCACGGCGCAGATCGCTGCCCTGACCGAGCGCATGGAGCGGGTGGAGGGCCAGATCGCTGCCCTGACCGAGCGCATGGAGCGGGTGGAGCAGCAACAAACAGCCACGACCGAGCAGATTCGCCAACTTACCGAACGCATGGAGCGGGTGGAACAGCAGCAGGCGGCCACGACTGCACAGATCCAGCTGCTCGCTGCCCAAGTCAGCGAACTCGTCGAGATGACCCGGCGGCACGAGGACTCGATCGGGCAGCTGCGCGGCTGGTATTTGGAAAGCAAGGCCCGGGACCGAGCACCCGCGGTCTTCGGCCCCTGGCTCGAACGAGTCCGGTTGGCCCCGGTGGACGAGATCCGACGGCGCGTATTGCCCGTTTTGGGCAAGGAGGGGCTACGACGGATCATGGCGGCCGATGTCATCGTGAGCGGGCGGGCTGATGACCTCCCGAACGCCCCGACGGTATGGCTGGTCGTGGAAGTCTCGGCGGTCGTCGACCGCTCGGACGTCGCGCGCGCCTTGGAGCGGGCAGCCCTCTTGCGGCAGGTTACCGAGAACGTCATCCCGGTGGTTTGGGGTCCCCAGCTGACGGAGGAAGCCCGGTATCTCGCTGAGGAGCAGGCGCTCGTCGTGGTACGCGATGGTGCCCTGGAAGGCTGGGAGGCGGCCCTCCAACGGTGGGTGGCGACTGGCTAACGCTTTGGCCTGCTCGGAAAGAGCGGCGTGCGGCGAGGGAACGCGTTTGCGGCATGCGAGCGAGTGCTGGCCAGCATGCCACGGCAGTCCCACGCTAGCGCCCTGCCCCTCAGGCCGGCGAGTGTCGACCAACAGCTGTCGTTCGACAGCATCGCGAGCGAACTTGACCCTGGGCTGCGTGTCCACCGATGCAGCCGGGTCGTTGCACGGCGTGTGAGCCGAGGACCGAGCTCGACGGATTCTCGAACAGAGCAGGAGCGGACCGACCTCGCACGCGCCGGACCAATGCAGAGCCAGCTGCGAGCGTTTCTCGCTCGGGGCAGGCGCGCCGACCTCCGTCCGATCCCGCGAGCGAGGACCGGCTCTTTCACCCAACCTCACCAGCGAGCGCTGTGTCGCAGTCAACGCGCGGAGCGATCGGCTGGGACGCCGGTCGGACGGGACAGGCTCGCCAACGGGTCGCATGGGCGTTCGAACAGCGAGCGCGACACCACTCCGAGGTGGAGTGCGGGTGCAAGCGCCTCCGCCGCTATGGCCCCAAGCAAGCGGGGGCGAGAAGCGCGGAGGCGCGTCGAGTTTCCTCGACGGATCGCGCAGCGATAGATGCCCAGGTGCGACGCACGAGGATCGAGTAGACGCGAATCCTGCTTGCGCGACGCCGGTTTTCCCCGGCACGAGGGAGGACACCCGCCCGATGGCCATCGACCACCTGCTCGAGCAGCTGCTCGACCGCATCCGCCACGACCCCGACCTGCGCCGCCAGCTGGCCCAGCTCCTCTTCGGCCGCGAACTCGCCCAGCTGGCCGACCAACTGGCCCAGCTGGCCAGCCTCGTCCGCTCCCTGGCCGAGTCGACCCAGCAGGGCTTCCAGCTCCTCGCTGAGCGCTCCTCCCTGGTGGAGCGCGAACTGGCTACCCTCCGCCGCGTGGTCGGGGAACTGGCTGAACAGCAGCGCGCGACCACGGCGCAGATCGCTGCCCTGACCGAGCGCATGGAGCGGGTGGAGGGCCAGATCGCGCAGATGACCGCTGCGGTTGCACTCCTGGCATTGAGTGTGCAGCGACTTGACGATCACGTAGCTCGAGCGCGCAGCTGGTACCTCGAGGTACGCATGCGCGATCGTGCCCCGGCGATCTTCGGCAGCTGGATGGATGCCAGGCGGGTCGTCCCACCGATGGAGGTACGGAGGCTCGTCCGCGAGAGCCTGACACGCAGCCAGCTGTAGCGGTTGCTGGATACCGACATCATCGTGACCGGCGAGTTGGACGAGCACCCAGCGACGCCTACGGTCTGGTTGGTGATCGACGTCTCGACGACGGTCGATGCGAGCGACGTGGAGCGGGCGCTGGCACGTGCGGACCTGCTCCGTCGTGACGTCCCGAACGTCATTCCCGTCGTCGCCGGTGACCAGCTCGTGGACCAGGCGCGGAAGAGAGCGGAAGCGGAACGGGTCGTCCTCGTTCGTGACGGGTCGCTCACTGGTTGGGACGAAGCGATCGAGCAGTGGGTGGTGGCAGCCTGAGCGGGCATACCGCTGCAAGCTCGAACGGCTCGATCGCAGATCAGGACGCGATCGGCCGCAAGTAAAAGACGATAGCTGTCCGGGGACGGTTGTTGCGGTCGGGGACACCAGGGTAGAGTTCGTAGCCGACGTACTCCATCTGTCCGACGTACCGGTACACGCCAGATCGTACCAGCTCGAAGAGATGAAGCTCCCGGCCCTTCTCGCGGTGTTCCAAGATCGCACGGTTGCCTCGCGTGAAGGTCATATCGCCGTGCTGCCCCTCACCGCTGTACCGATAGAACCGGCCGTCTTCGCTCCACCCATCCTGGTAGCCATAGTCGCCCCGCGAGGTGACGAGAAGAGCAAGACGACACGGCTCCCGCGCGGGGTGACAATGCCGGATTGACGCTGGCCGCCGACAAGCCGGTGGATATCCTCGCGCCGGTACTCGCGTCTGGGGACGAACATCGCCGCCACCTCGTCGAACTCACGATGAGAAAACGCCGTCCTGCACTGGATTGTAAGCGAAGGCGTCACCGGTAGGGACAATGGTAGCAAGGGCTCTGAACGACCTGCCGTTCGGCAGCTCCTGACAGAGTCTGCTGCCGAAGGCTGCGCTCACTGTGCTCCCAAAACGTGCACTGGGTAAGCGATCCAGACTTCCGCACGCGAGCAGTGCGGCTAAGATACCACCGTGAGGGCGGGTTGGCACGCATGGCCCGTCGGGTCCTCGTCTCGGTGCACGATGTCGCACCAGCCTGGGTCGAGGAAGTCCGCTGGCTGCTGCAGGAGTTGGACGCGATCGGGGCGCGTCCGCGCAGTTTGCTGGTGATTCCGTTTCACCACGGGCGTGACGACCTCAGGCGCTGTCCACAACTCGTAGAACTCCTCCGGGAGGAAGTCGCCAGAGGTTCGGAGATCGTCCTCCACGGCTACACGCATGCGCGAGCCGGGCGCTGGCGAGGCGACCCGCTCACTGTGGCGCGCGCGGCGCTTTTCGCGTGCGAGGTCGCCGAATTCGTCAGCCTGGAAAGGCCGGAGCAACGGGCTCGTCTTCTGGCGGGGCGCGAAATCCTGGAGGAACTGGGACTGCCGACGCGCGGCTTCTGCCCACCGGGGTGGCTCCATACGGCGGAACTCCCGGATCTCCTCCGCGAACTCGGCTTTACCTACCTGGTGGAGATGCTGTTCCAGCTCGATGTTCAGTTGCGCCGGCGCCTCGTCACCCCGTGGATGGGATTCATGGGGACGAGCCGATCCCACGAGGAACTCGCCCAGCTGGGGACGCACCTGCTGGCACCCTGGCGAACGAGAGCGCGGCTGGTGTCGGTCTTCTTGCATCCCCAAGGTGCGCCACGCTCTCTGGTTTGCCAGCGAGTCCTGCGCGAACTGGCGCAGGAATTCGAGAGAGGAGGAGTTCCCCTGACCTATGAAGAGGCGATCCGTTCGTCCTGACGCGACGATCGTCATCCCGGCTCGGAACGAGGCGAAGACGATCGGGGAGGCCCTCGCCTCGGTCGCTGAGCAAGCCTGGCCATTGGAACGACTGGAAGTGGTCGTCGTCGACAATGGTTCGACCGACGGGACACCCGCAGCGGTACGGGAGTTCTAGCGAACGTTTCCCTGGCTCCGCGTCCGGCTCCTCAGTGAGCCACAGCCGGGCGTGAGCCGAGCCCGCAACCGGGGAGCAGAAGCTGCTCACGGACACGTCCTCCTGTTTTTGGATGCCGACTCGCGCCTCGCACCGACCATGATCCCAGCCGTACTCGGGCATCTGCACCGCGGCGAGGCCGCGGTAAGCCTGCGGGTGGTTGCGGACTCCAACGGCCCGATCGACCGGGCATTCTTCTTCCTGGCAACCTGGGCAAAAGAGCGGCTGCGCATCGCCGAGGATTACGATCTCTGGCGGCGGATCCGAGCGGCCGGCTGGCGAGTCGGCTTCGTGACAGAGAGCAGCGTGCTGACATCGCCGCGGCGACTCCACCGCTGGCCACTGCGCCTGGGACTTCTCCTGACCGCGCTGCAATGGTTGGTGGCGCTCGCCGGTATCGGCCAAGATTGGCCCTATTGAGGTGGTGCAGAACGTGGCCGGGACGATCGACATTTCAGTGATCATCCCGGCCCGCAACGAAGAAGCGTTCGTCGCTCGTGCTCTGCGCTCCATCGCCCGGCAGGCCTGGCCACTGGAACGGCTCGAGGCGATCGTCGTCGATAACGCCTCGAGCGACGGAACCGCAGCGGTCGTCCTCCAGGTAGCGCGAGAACTCGCGCCCATCCGCATCGTGCTGGTCGAGGAACGCACGCCCAGACGCAGCCGAGCGAAGAACCGCGGGGCCGCAGTAGCCCAGGGGACGCTCCTGCTCTTTTTGGACGCCGACTGGGTGATGGCACCGACACTCGCCAGCGAGCTCGTCGCGCACTGGCACACCGGCTATCCGGCAGGAAGCATCCGCGTCATCGCGGAGACGACGGATCGGCTCGATCGCTGGTTCTTCGATCTCATGGAACTCGGCAAGACGCTCTTCCGTATCCGGGCACAGATGTTGTACTGTAGCCGGGCGTGGTTCGAGCGGGCGGGTGGGTTCGACGAACGGTTCGAAATCGCCGAGGACCGGGAGCTCCTGCAGCGACTTCAGCGAATGGCAGTTCCGGTTTGCCACCTGACGACGAGTTGGATCGCCACATCACCGCGTCGCCTACGCCGACTGCCGCTCCGCCTGGGACTGGTGATCACCTTTCTCCGCTGGCTCCTCGCCGAACTCGGCGTCGGTCGGCACTAGCGCTATTGAAAGAACTACTCTGGTGGCTGATCCGTCTGGGACGCGCAGGAGGCTGGCGAGCGATCGGCCTCCTGGCGGTCTGGCTGAGCTGGGAGCGGTTGACGGAACTGGTGTGGCGACCCCAGTCGGTCCGGCCAGGAGGGTTCTTTCGCTACCGGATCGTGCGCTACCGCGGCCCGACGATGATCCTGGCCGACGGGACACGGATCGAGCCGGGTGATACGATCGTCGAGCTCCACTTCGACAATCGGCGGTTGCTCCAGCTGTGGCTGGCCGGTGCATCGCTTCCCTGGGAACTCTTGCGCCTGGCACGCGAGGACTTGGCGGAACTCGCCTGTCGGATCGCACGGGGCGAACTGGGCGAGGTACGCGCGCTCACTGGGGTGACGCTGTTCGCGCGGGCCGGGCGCCGCCTGGGGTTTCAGGTCGAGCCGGCGCCACCGACCTGGTACACACGCTTGCAGCGTTTCTTCTTCGTCGGCCTGATCGCCATCTACCACCCGCTTGGCTGGCGAATGGCCGAACGCTGCCGGGAACGGGCCTGGCCCGGTCGAGCCTGGATGAGCCGAGGGAGCTTGCTAACACGCTACGGCGCAGGTTGCTGGCGCCGCTGGCGAGGCGGAGCGGGTGCGGAGACCAGCGCGGAGGTCTCACCGCGCAGCAGTTGGCGCAGTCCCCATCCTTCGACGAGGAGCAGCAGCGTGACGATGACCGCGCTCGCAACGCACCACTGGCAGATGGCATGGATGACGAAGAGTTCGAGGTAGGTGAGATACCCGGAAAAGAGCGTTCCGGCGAGCGCGATGCTGGTGTTGGCGCTGGTGAGGAGTTCGGTCTGGTGAACGAGGCGCCAGCGCACGACGCCCAGCCCGAGCAGCACGAGGTACATGAGCAGCCCCAAGAGGGCGATCGGAATACCGCCCAGCTTGGCATAGGGACTGTTCTGCACAGTCGCACAGTCGCCGAGGCCACAGACGAGGAGCGACTCATCGTAGGCCACGAGCGTGAGATACCCGGCCACACCAGCTCCAGCCAGAGCGAGAGCGAGCGAGACTAGCTGCCAGCGAGGACGACCGCTCACTTCGATGCCTCCTCGATGCGCTGGGTGAGATCACTCACACTGCGGATGGTGAAGGGCGCGCTCCCGTTCACGCTGAAGGACGGCGTCGCACGGACACCGAGCGACTGGGCTTCGCGCACCATCTGCTGGACCTCGTCGGCGTGCTTGCCCTGGCGGAGACAGGAGCGGAAGGCATCGACATCCAGACCGGCGACACCCGCGATCTCCTCCAGACGCCGATCGGTGAAGGCCCCGACGTTCTCACCGGTCTGGTTCGCGTAGAGGGCAGCGTGAAACTCCCAGAATTTCCCTTGATCGAGTGCACAGGCCGCTGCTTCGGCTGCCCGGACCGACTCTTTGCCGATGAAGGCGAAATCACGAAACTCCCAGCGCACTTTGCCGGTCACGATGTATTGCTCGAGAATGGTGGGCAAGAAACGCTGCTCGAAGCTCTTGCAGGCCGGGCACTGGTAGTCACCCCACTCGATGACGTACACGGGAGCGTTGGGGTTGCCGAGGACACGGCCGTTCTGCGGGACACTGGTGTACTTGGAGACATCGGGCATTTGGATAGCGGCCACCTCGCGAGCGCTGCGCTGGCTCCACCAGATCCCGACCCCCGCCGCGACCAGGGCGATGACGACGGGAACAGTGATGAACAGCACGCGACGCTGGCGAGCCCGTCGCTCGGCTTCCAGCTTGCGCTGCGCCCGGCGCGGCACGCGCTCAGCTTGGGACGCTGCAGGCGGCAGGTTCTCGCGAGACGACGACATGATGCAGACTCCTCTCCGCAGGTAGCGCATCGACTTTCCTGGCCGGAATCGTACCAAACACCAGCCTCTGACCTGGATCGCTGGATCGGAGGGGACAGGTGGCAAGCCGGCAACGAGTACACTCAGGCTGTGCGGGAGACGCAGACCAGCATGCCAAAGGAAAACGCGCCGACGCTGACTGCCTGCGAACAGAAGACGCTCGAGCCCAGCTGGACGGCAGCCCTGGCCACAGCGAGCGGTCGCCGCTGGCTCCGGCGGGCCGTCCTGCCCGTCCTCGAAGGAAGCCGCGCGACAGCGCTAGCCAATCTGCTCCTGGGCTTTCGCGACGACTTCCGATGCGAGCAGCGCGACTTCTCGACGCGAGCCGTCGTTGAGCGAGCGGACCAGACAGCGCTCGCTGCGAATCTGGAATGGCTCGCCGGGAGCAATGCCGCGCTGGCGCTGTGGGAACGCTTGGCCGAAGAAGGGATCACTCGCCTCGTCTCAGCTGCCCTGCGCGTGCTCCGCCGGGGCGACACCCGAGCGCGGGAACTCGTGCTGACCGTGCTCGTCGCCGATCCAACGCGGGAGATCGTTCTGCCGCCATGGGCCGAGCGAGCGCTGCTCGTCATTGCGCTGGCGGACCGCGACGAGGTGGTCCGAGGTCTGGCTGCCGAGACAGCGGCGGGACGGTGGCCCGAATTGCTCTTGCCCAATTGGCAGCACTGGACGCGCGACGGGAGCGGTCGAGCTCGCCGGGCGATCTGGCGCCTGGCGTTGCGCGTCGACGCACGCGCTCGGATGCAGGCAGCAGCCCTCACGTTCGCCGAGGAGGAACCTGCGGACGTGCGCGCTGACGCGCTCTGGGCGCTCGGTCAGGTCCTCGCCACTGCGGAGATCGCGCCGATCCTGGCCAGAGTGGTCCAGCATCCGCGACCAGAACTGGCCGAGGCAGCCGCAGAGCTCCTGTGGACGCGACACCGGCATCCGGAACCGGCCCGAGCAGCCCTCGCCAGTCCACACCCGAGAGTGCGCGAGATGGGGAAGCGACTACTGGATCCCCGGCACGGATCTCCTGCTGCAGGCGGATCCCGACCAGGAATGCCCTTTCCCTGGTGGTAGCTGGGCGAACCGGACGCTGTCTCTCCACCGGGCGATTCCGCCCCTCCTCGCCGCGCTGAGGCCGCAAAGCGCTCGCTTTCTCAGCAACACTGTCTCCTGCGCGACCGCGCGGAGGAGAGCGCGAGCGGGCAAGGCACGGTCGGCAGCAGCTGAGATCCTGACCACAGTCGTCGTTTGAACGAGGGTCGTTCCGCTCGGGTCGGTACGGCCCCGCAGTATCGGGCGATATGCGATTCGTGCTCAACGAGCCACGCGCTGGAGCTGCAACCGTTCCGGCAAGATCTGCGCAGGCTTAGGAGTTTCCCCGACGGGAGCGCGCTTCGCCGCGCACGACGATGACGCGTGGCTGCGAGGCCCACTCATCCCGATCATCGCCACGAGGGCGCACTGTCAGCGGGGACACTTCGGGCTCGGCAGGACGGCTGGTGAGCGACCCGCTGGCTCGCGGCACGACACCAGTAGCCGAGCGAGGATGCGACGAGCACGGACTGGCCAGGATGCCTTCCTCGCCGGTGAGAGCCGTGCGCTCGACCAGCGTCGACACCCCGGACAAGGACGCTAGCGCAGCGAGCAGGAATCGTGGCCGGTTGCGAGCAGGATGGATGCTCAGCTGGCACTGTTCCCGCCCTCCCACTCGGCGAAGGTGACGATGTGGATCTCGACTGGCCGACCGAGCAGGGTCGCGAGCACCTCGCGGACAGGCGCGAGCCAACGCCGCTCGAGGTGGCGCCGGACCGTCGCGCTGGGAACACCGAGCAGGACCGGTCCGGCGTCGGATGCAGCCAGCAGTCGAGCGGGTCGGATGCATTCGGCGATGGCCGAAGCTGGTAGACGCTCGCTCAGATGCTCCTGAGCCAACGACCAGAGCGGGGCGAGTCCGGCGGACTGCTCGCTGTTCGATCGCTCCAGCAAGCTGGGAGAGTTGCTCAGAGGGACCGCTCGCGAGGAACCACCCGGTTGGGAAGGAGAAGATTGCGAGCGAGTCAGCCGTGCGGCGAGCGCTTCCTCGAGTAAGGTGACGAGTCGATCGAGCGTCTCCGGCGCGAGGAGCCCGTCCACGTGAAGACCCGGAACGGCGGAACTGGCGAGAGAGGACGCTGGCTGAGAGCTTACCGCTCGTGTGGTCGCAGTGCTCGACCGAACGGCGTGACGCGTCCAGCGAGCGAGGATTTCGCGGATGCGCTTCGGGGCGACGTAGCGCGAGCCGGACGCGACAGCTTCGCGGATCGCGGCGACGAGGAGTTCAGCTGAGCTTTCACCGCGTGCGCTGGCCAAGGGGAGGAACTCCCGCTCGAGTTCGGCCAGGAGCGTCCGCTCCAGCGGCGATGCGGGACGTGCGTTTGCCGCTTCGTAGCAGGCGATGACGTGCGGCGACGGTTCGAGCAAGGGGCCGGCACCGCCGGCTGGCGGTTCAGCCACTTCCTGAGGATCGCGGTCAGTCGTCGTAGTCGTTGGCTCACCTTGGTGATACATCGTGTCGTCAGGAGCAACACTGCTTGCCTCCTCTCTGTTGGCCGGGCCAACACTGCTTCGGCTCTCGCTGGGGAAACCATCGTCGCTGGGTGCAACAACGGTCGGTGAACCACTGTTGCTCAGCGCAACATCGGCGAGCTGAGCAGTGTCGCTCTGGGCAACAGTGGTGCTGATCGATGCGGCTTGCTCGTCGCTGGCTGCTGTGCGCTTGCGCCGCGCGTGACCGGCGCGCGTACGAGCCGAGGCGCGGGCATCCTCAGCGGCTGCTCGGGCGGCCAGCTTTTGCCAGAGGGGGTGCTGGCGCACGACCGGAAGGATCTGGTGCCAAACGTTGTCGCGATCGATCGGGGTGAAGCGAGGGGAAAAGACGTGTCGGATGTAGCGGTAGACGGCGTCGTCACGGGCGGCCAGGTCGACGACGCGCAGCACTGCCTCCGGGGTGAGGACGAAGCCGTCGGGGCGATCTTTGACGCGGTAGAAGTTGTGGGGGACTCGCCATCGACGACCGGCCTCGTCGGTTCGCGTGACCATTTCCTTGCGGATCTCGATCAGATCGAGCGCGACCAGGATCTTGTTGATGGTGATCAGTTCGGCACGATCCTCCCCGTAAAACGCTGCTTCGGCCTGCTGGGACGGGAATGCGTACCCACGATAGGGTGAATGCTCCCGACGGTCGGTCCAGACGGTATAGGAATTGAGCAAACCGACCCCCTTGAGACCGATCAAGGGCGCGAACTGCGTGATGATGGTGTTCCAGTGCCAGAACCAACCACGCCGACGAACATCGTCGCCGCTGCGCTCGGGCTGCTCACCGGCCGTCAGCGGTGGATCGGGCATCGGGCGCTCCCCTCTGCTGCGCCACCCTGGCGTCATGATAGCGCCACGCAGTACTAGATTCAAGTCACAGGCTAGTTTTCTCCATTTCCTCCGCAATGTACGTGGACTATCGATGATGATCCACGCGTCTCCGGTGATGTCCGGACGAGCGATCCCTGCCGCTCGTGGTGCCACGCGAACGGTGCGCAGTTGGCCGGAGTGCTTTTCCACCGCTCGGTAGGCGCGGTGATCAACTGCATGCCGGCGAGCGGTGCGGGCACCGATTCCTGGTCCACTGGGCACACCGGGGCACCCGCGGGGCGTGAGGTGGCCGGCACGTCGGGTGGGACGCTGCGTCGCCATCGAGGCCTGACCGGTGCGGGCGCGCCGGTGCATTGTCGGGCTTTGCTGGCCGAGCCCGACTCGACGCCGAACGATCAGGCGGAAGGGAGGAACCGGCTCCTCCGGCGCGCGGTGCCTGGATGCGGACGAGGAGGAAGGATTCGGTCAGCTGGCGCAGGCTGGTCGCGCCGGTGACGGTGCGGCTACTCGCCGATCGGCTGTCCGTTGGCCCGCGCCCGGCTCGCGATCGCTGCCAGCGCAGTCGCACGGGGGAGGCGGTTGGGAGCTGGTCCACCGCGCCCGGGCGCGCCGAGACGCACGACCGCGCGCGAGAGGCGGCTGGTCGACTCGTGTCCAGCGAACCGGCGTCGTACGGCTACTGAACAGCACGCGCGTCACGAATGCGTTTTCCGATCCGGCTGCTGCCCCAGTGGAGCAGGCTTGGCTGGTCGCGCAACGATCCGCCCTCACTCAAGGACACAGCACGAAGGGTCGGAAAGCGGACAGGCAGGATCGAGGCGCCGACACAACGCGAGTGGGCGAGACGGGAGACCCAGTCGGAGAGTGAACAGGCGGGATGGAGATTGGCTCACTGGGTGTCGAGCGCGGGCTGCTCGATCGGGCGCTGTGGGGACGCTCGACGGACGAACGGCGTCCGGGCGAGCGGGTAGGGGTGGCACGGTGCCGGAGGCCCAGTCGAGCGCGCTGTGCCGGTCGTGCGCGACGTTCGGCCCTGGCCGCGGAGGGGACCCGCGGCGATCTCGCTCTCTGCCTCGCTCTGTGTCAGGAGAGTGGCGGGATCACGCGGACGAGTCGGCGCACTGGCAGGGAGAAGCTCAGCGCATCGGGTGCACCGACTGGTTCATCGCAGCTGAGCCGTTTCCGGGCACGGGCTGCGCTGGCTGGCTCGGTCGAGGCGCGAGGGCGGACAGCGCGGCTCGACAGGGATCGGTACCGCTCGTTCTCGGTCGGGCGGAACCAGCTTCCGCCGCGCGATCGGACGGTGGGGGGCGATCGCAGCGGCCGAGGCCGGGAGGGAGCGAGCGTGGCGAAGGGACAGAACAGTCGGGTGGTGGTCGCAGAGCGGGTGGAGACAGCGTCGGAGCCACTCTTCGGGTACGAGTTCCGCTCTGGGTGGGGGGATCGGGCGTTCGTGACGTTCGCCGGCATCAACGTCGTGGGGCTGATCATTTGGGCGATCATCGCCGTCAACTCGCCGACGATTCATCCATGGCCATGAGGCCCGGCTGACGAGGCTACTGTCGCACGAGCCTGGCACCGGCTGCTGCCGAGGGCCGACTGGTCCGTGAGGTGCTCTGGCATGCGGTGATGAGCAGCCTGAGGAGGGCTCCCGTGTGCGCGGAGAGGGACACGAACACGGGGGGCGCTGTCGCGCCGGAGAGAAGTGACCGTTCGGTGAACCGGCCGGTGCGAGCGCGGAGGTGCTCGATCGCGGATGGCGGAGACTCGTCGAGGGAGCGCTGGTCGGGCCGCTGCTTCCTGCCATGAGGAGCCGTCGGGTGTGTCGGTACGCCAGCCATGGTGCTTCAGCGGTGCGCGCGCGGGTCGCGCCTGACGAGCGGCCAGTGGCGCCTCCCGGCGCGTGACGCGGAGCGACGACGCAGCGAGCGAGCCGCGTGAGGGTCGGAGAGGCCTCCCGCGGGTGACCGGGGGGTGCGATATGGGCAACGCGCGAACTCGCTCGACTCATGAACGGCCTTACCAGGGGAGCCAGAGCGGCACGTCGTCAGCCACCAGCCGCGGCCTGAACACTGATGGAGCGACGCCGAACGGAGCATGCTGCGTCGATAACGCCGGCGGTCGCTGGAGTCATCGCTGCTCCGCCGTTGCACTGCTGCGTCGGGGAGGTATCCGGTCCCCCAGCGCAGAGCGGAACCCCTCCCGGCACGACCATTCGAGCCGCGTCGTCAGCTCCAGCGATCAGCCCTCGTTCAGTCTCGTCCTCACCAGACTCGAGCCGACTGGCGCGCGTGCTCTGGGGACTCAGCCGGTACGATCGCCCGCCAGACTGGCTGCGTGCCGACTGCTCGTCACGCGCTTTGCTGCGTGACGAGTCGCTGGACTTTCTTCGAGCGATTCGTCACGCGTGCCGTTCACGCGCTTCCCCATCATCGTCGCGTGCTGCCTCCCGTGCGATGTGCGCACTCCCGTACCGGACCGAGGCTGAGCGGGAGACGACTCGCACGGTGATCGGGTGCGTGGAGAAACGTCATGCGCGAGGTGTCGTCGCGGTCAGCGCGTCCCACCGTTGCTGCAGTGGCGTGGCCGAGCGCTGGGGAAAGGCGTGATGAAGAGCGTAGAGAGTCGCGTCCACAATTTGCTTGACTGATCCAGTTGCCGGTGCTAGAATGGTTGCGTGACGATCGTGCTGGAGGGTTAGCGATGGCGATCTTGCTTCCGTACCGGACCGATCCACGCTTGCTGTTCCAAGTCATGGAATACGCCAAGGCAAGAGGCATTGACCGGAGTCTGCTGGAAGCTCGCTTGGGCGGTGGAGAGCCGTTGCGGGAGACCCTGAACGCGCTGGGGCAGTTGGGATTGATCGAGCGCGATGCGAGCGAAATTCGGCTGACGGAGGCTGGGCGACGACTGGCTTATGCCACCGATGCGCTCGAACGACAGCGCGACTTGGCACGGGTGGTCTTGAGCTACCCGCCGTACGGTGGGGTCATCGAGCGAGCGCTGCGCGAGGGACTGAGCGTGATCGATGGTCCTTGGGTGGAGCGGGTTTGGCAAGTGGAGATGCGGCTGGGCCAGCCCCGCAACAGGGTCGAGGAAGCGCGCACCTTCTTCTTCAAGTTGGCGGAGGAGGCGGGGTTGGGGATCTTTCGGCGCGGGGTACGCAGCCAGCCCTCGCGACTCGTGTTAGCGCCGGACCTCGAGGAGCGGCTGCGAGTGCTGCGGCCGCTCCTCAGTGGCGGTGGGGCCGAGCCGGAGCCAGCACCACGCGAACCCGCCGCGGTGTCGGGTGTGACGACGGTATCGTCCGAGTTGGCTTCGGCGCCAGTGCCGGAGCGAACGATAGCCGCACCGGCTGGTGCCGCGGTGACGATCACGGTGTCGGTCGACCTCACGGCCTGGGAACTGGAGAAGATCGAGGCGTTCCTGCGCCTCCTCGGCGTGGTACCGACTTGTAGGGAGCGAATGGCCTGAGCAGGCTGCGGGGTGTTCGGGTGCGCTGCCTGGCTCGACGCGGTGGAGTAGCGATTCGACAGAGGCAACGAGGATGGTCACGTTGGCGACCGGCGAGCGGGTTCGACTGGAGGCGGTCAGCCCGGCTAGCTCGAGAGCGCGGCGCGATGCACTGGTCGAGCTGGTCAGGGCAAGGCCTGATCCTGGAGTCGACCCTGGCCGGGGAGGAGAAGCCTGCTCGGTTCTCGACCAGCATGATGAGCGAGCAAGTTACCCGGCTGCGAGGTAGGGACGAGGCAGGCGACTGACTCTGCTCGTCGCTGCGCCAGGTGAGCGAGGGGCCCGGCAGGGGCGTACTGTTACGGCAGGAGGGTTTCCGCTGCGCCGGGGAGTCCGTCTCGAGCATAGCCCCTCGATGGAGACCGTGCGGCGTCGATCTGTTTCTGGAGGCCATGAGCGTTGTTGGCGGGGGAGAGTCGGCCTCGGATCGGCTGGTCAGCCTCGCCGCCAGGAGGAAAAGTCGCGCGGAAGGATAGCCGTCCCCTACCGCTGCCGACCATCCGGGTCGAGGGTTCTGAATCGGCGAGGGGCTGAATCAGGTGGCGGCAGCGTCGGCCATCGGGAGAGCACCGGTATTTTCTGCCGAGGGACGGGAGCTGAGCACGCACACGGGATCACCCGGCGGTCCAGGCCACGCTACTGCGGATTGGCACCACGAGCAGCTTCGGCAGACGGGCCAGTGAACGCACTGCGCAGCGGGTTGCGATTCGCCCGCGGTCGCTCGTCGGACCGCCGAAGCCGCGAGTCCCACCGGATTACCGGCGCATGGGGCCGTACCCAGAGCCCGGCAGAGCGTGCACGAGCCTCGCCGCATGAGCTGTCGACAGGGCCTCCGAGACTCCCGGTCAGGGGACATACCCTCTACCCGGACCGTGCTCGCCGCGGCCTCGAGCCGCTCTGGGTCGGAGAGACGAGCAGCAAGTCTCGTCGCCGACAGGGATCAGCGCCGGGGACGATCCACGCGAATGGCACTGCTGTCGCAAGCGTCAAACCGCACGCCAACGACTCCACCGGTTTCTCCAGCATCCAGAACTTGGCACAGTGGAAAAACACGCGTACTGGTCGATCTGCGCGCGAATGCGGGCCGGGTAGTCCGACTGCCCTTTCGGCCACTCCACTGCTGCGAGATGGCACCGGGTTGCCGACGGCTTCCGACGGCAAGTCGTTCTGGACGCTCGGGTTCTGAAAAGCTGGCGCGTTGGGCGAATAGGACGAGTCTCTGGGCGTTGACCAGGTTCACCACCCGATTGCCTTCGCCGTGGGCGATGTCCTGATTTCGGCTGGAAGCGACGACCGTGGGCAGGGTAGCGGTGGTTCGTTCCCCTACAGCGTGCGCGTCGCAGAGCATCTGCTCGCCTGGTTGAGGATGGGGAGAGGGATGTCAGGGGAGTCCTGTGGTCATGCTGTGTGTGACTTCTGCGCGAGCCGATCGTGCTCCACAAACTCGTGTAGGATCCCGGTCTCAGGGCGGCTCTTTCGGCTACGTCTCGCCGGCGAGGGGAAGTGCCTGCACTGTGCTGCCCGAAAGGACCGCCACGTGGGCCGCAGTGCTGACGGTGACTTCGATGCAGGTCGGCAGTCAGTTTTCTGGTGCGCATCCCCAACGAATGCCTGCTCGCGGGTCGGCGTTTGCTCCCGTGCCTGGCTCGGCCTTCGGGAGGGGATTGCGAACCTGAGCGATGGGACGAGCCCTCGGGAAGCCGGGTGCGAGAAGCGAGCGGCGTTCTCTGGAGAACAGTGCGATCGTGAGAGGAAGCAGTCTTGCGTCCTCGTCGCTCTCGAGGACGAACGGCGGCGAGGGGCGAGCTGGCGGTCACTTCCAGCATGCTCGGAGCTCTGGATGCGGCGGAGCTGCTGCTGCGCGGGTGCAAGACAGCCTGGTTTTGGTCAGCGCAGACCAGCGCGCTACCGCGCGCAACGACATTGGCAGATGGCTCGGCACGGATGGTGCCCGGGTGGAAGGAGGAGCGCAGCGCCTGTGGATGGGCCGAACGGTGAGACAGCCGGAGGCGAGAGCGGAGTCCTCCCTAGCCGGGGTCATCCGGCGCAGCTCCTCAGCGGGTGCGCGTGGTCCCACGGCGGCCGAGTTGCAGGCCGATCGCTGCATTGACGAGCCCGAGTATCAGCCAGAACAGCGCAGGTCGTGAAACCTGCGGGCGTCCGGTCGCCGGCAGCAGCTGATAGCCGGACACGGCAGGCTCGGACTCTCGGCCGGAGCGACTAGACTCGGCGTCGGTGGTCGTTGGCGGAGACACCGGGACGATGGCTTGCCGGGCTGGCGAGCCAGCCTGGTCTGGTGGTGGTCCTGGGTTTGGTGGGCTCTGGCCGTGCCGGTCGGCACGAGTGCTGCCGCTGGACCCGGCGCCGTCCGCGCCGGTGTCGTCGCCGAGTGTGCCATGGTCGCCGCCGGCACCCGCGCTTCCGCCTCCGGAACCGCCACCCGGTTGGCTCAGAGCACGGTTCGTGATGCCGAGAGCGCACGTCAGAGTCAGGTGGTCACCCTCGGGAACGATTCGGCAGCTGTCGCCACCAAATATCGAGCCGAAATCCTCGAACACGTCGGTCACGAAGCCATCGCTGGGTGCCCACCCGCTCGGAGTCTGCTGCTCCCTGATGCTGATCGCTCGTAACGCCAAGCTGCCCAGCACCGTCGTCGGGTCGATCGTCGGCTGGCAGGTGACGAGGAACTGCGTGGCCGGACAGGTGAGCTCGACGGTCGCGGTGTGCTCCTGACCAGTAGCCGTATCGACCCCACGGAAGGTCACCTCGATAATGGCCGGCTCATCCGGCAGCAGGGATCCAGCCCAGGCCTTGGTGATAGCCAGACGGAGGGGTAGATTTCCGAGGCCGGAGTGGTCGGTGAGCGCGACCAGGACGAGCAACTCGTTGTTGGGGGAGCCTATCCAAGAGGGCGGCGGCGGTGACGATGGGCACGAAGGGTCGGGGTCGCTCCAGCACGGATTCGTCCACGTGCCTGGGCCAAACATCACCTGCCAGCCGTGCGGTAACGCGTCCTCGCTCAGGCTGATCGGGCCGTGGTTCGTGTGCCAGTCGTGGAGCGTTATTTGGGCAGGCTGGCAGCCGACCATTACGCCGAACCGGTTCGGTGGCGGGCAGTCCAGCGCAGCCGATCTGCCGGGGTAGGTCAGGGTGAAGCGCGCTCCACTCGATGGGGGCTGGATCCCGGTCGAAAACGCGTGTACCCGAATCTGGAACGAGCTTGGCACGTTCACCACCGTGACAGCGCAGGATGATGGCTGGCATGCTGGGCTGGTGAGATCGACTGGGCCGATACCGCTGATCGGCGTCCAGCCAGGGGGCGGAGCTGGCTCGCCGATGATGACCGAGCGCGGTCGCTCGGGGAAGGTCAAGCTACCGCAATCGGTGGTCGCGTTCGGCCCAGCGGGACAAAGAACAGTTTGCGTGACCCCATCGACGATGACATCGAGCAGGGTCGGTCAGGCGAACGTCATGCCCATGAACGGTACCTGGCGGTAAAGCTTGCGGAGATGAAGCGTAAAGGGGAAGGGACGAGCCAGGTTGTCGACCAGCAGCTGGCAGATGATCCGCGGACCGGTAGCGGCTTGCTCGAGGTGACAGGCGGGAGGTTGCGCGAGGTCACTGCAGCTGCCGGGGAGACAGCCGAGCCAGGCGGCGATGGGGCTGGGCCCGCCGAAGCCGCTCCCCGGTATCCAGCCATCCGGCGGGTTTGGTTCGGAGATGGTTAGCCACGTCTGGTCGAGCGGTAAGTCAGGGTAGGTATCGAGCAGGTGCGTCCCGCACTCCTCACGTGCGTGCAAGCCGGGACAGTTGAAGGTCAACGTGCGCAGCGGTTGGCCGGAGGAGTCGGGGACGTCGACCGTGACGGTCGTCGCGGAGCCTGGGGTGCCCGATCGAGCCAACGCGTGATAACCATGAGGTAGACGGGATACTGGCTCGGTTCGTCGCTGGGGCGATTGCTCACCTGTATCGTCAAGTGGTTCCCGCCGGAGAGGACCCATCCCGGTCCCTCGATGAGGGGGTGTTCGCGGTCTTGGTGAATGACCGTGCTGGAGTCCCACGAGCCGGTTCCGGCGAAGGTCTGCCAGCGGGACGGGATCAGATCTTCTTGGAGGGTGATTGGTCCGCGAGTGTCGAGCCAGTCGATCAAGGTGATCGGCGACGGCGTGCAATCGACGAGCGATTGGCCGGGAGGCGGTGGCGGGCAGGTGATGGTCAAGGAGCCCTGGGGTGCAGAGAGTGTCAGTGTTGCACTCATGGGCGGTCGAGCGCCGGTGCTGGACAACCAGAGCTTCTTCTGGATCGTCACGTGCAGGTCACGGGCTCGATTGACGACCGTGTGTTGGCAGGAGGGCCAGCACGTCGCGCTTGACAGATCGCCGAGGCCAGCGATCGGTGTCCACCCGGGCGGCGAGTTTGGCTCAGTGATTCCCAAGGTGGTCGGTGAACTGGGCAGGGGGAGCGGTTGACAGCGAACCGGCGACTGCCCGGTGGGACAAGCGACGGGGTAGTCGATCCCATCGGCACTGACGACGAGCGTCGTGGACGGTCCGGCGGTGTCGAGACCCAGGACGTCCAGCCAGCGCTTGGTCAACGTCAGGAGTGCCGCGGGGCGGAACTCGTTATCGATCGTCAGGAGGCAGGTGCGCCGAGCCGGTGAGACAGTCGTATCGTCGGTGCAGAAGAAGTCGCTTCGGTCGCTCCCCACCGTGAAGGGGCTTCCCAGGTTGATCGGCTGCAAATGGAGGGGCGGAGACTCGTGGACGGTCAGCTGGTCGGCGACCCGCAGCTGGCCGCGCACGACACCACAGGTTACCAGCTGGCCAGGCGGGGCGGGCGGGCAGGTGAGGCGCCAGGTGGCACCGGTTGTCTGGTTGGTGATGGTCACGTGCGCCTCGTGCGGCGGCAGCTGACTCATCGTCAACGGATCGCGCCACACCTTGCGGACCACCAGCTGGAATCCAGCTGCCCAAGGCGCTTTCCGGATGCTGTGGGAGAGGACTATGCGATCGCCCGGTCAAGAGACACACGTACGGGAGGGAATCTGGCGGACCGACTCGTCTCGACGCAGTGGGCGGCCGACCGGCGGTGAGCCAGGCGCGGGCGACGAATGGGCTGGGTCGGCCTTCCGGACGGGAAGCCGTACCGAGTCGACTCCGGCTGCCGATTTGCGCTGCGGGCACGTCATCGTTGCGCAGTGAGCGTACTGGTCCGAACTGAGTACGGAGCGAGGGCGACGACGTTCTGCCTGCTCGGCGCGCAGAAGCGTTCTGGCAGGCGAGTTCCTGGCCGTGGTCCTGGCGCGTTCGTGATCGCCCGGTGCGGTGGAGCAGCCGGGCGGTGACTGACCTGTCTTGGGAGGCGCTAGCGAGGAGGACCGCCAGGCGGGTGAGCGAGACAGCCGACCGGCGCGAGCGCACGCGCCATTATGGTGCCACCAGGTCGCGGCTGCTCGCCCGTGATGACGAGGGATCGGGAGCGGACGAGCACGCTTGCGTAACCGATGGCAGGGTGTCGCGAGCGAGGCGGACCTCCGGTCTCCCGAGCGCCGTGTGCGAGCCGGGGAACGCTGCCGACTGCTCCGACGACAGGAGCGGAGAAGAGCAGCGTACGAGCCGGCACTGCGGCGAGCGAGCAGCTTACCTGCTGACAGCACAGGTCGTCGTTCGGGCTCATGCTCTCCCTGAGACAGGTTCCGGTCTCCCGCACGCCATACCCTGCGCGTAATCGCAGTCCCAGTGGCGGAGCTGCTCGAGCAGGTGAGCGTGCTCGACTCCTTCCGCCACGACGGGGATGCCACGATGATGGCAGGACTCGATGACCGATGCCAGAACGACTTGAAAAGGCTCGTGCGTGGCTGCCAGGACGACTGACTGGTCGACTTTCAGGAGGTCGAGGGGGAGTTCGGCCAAGGAGAGCAGGCTTTGCGGCCCGCTGCCGAAGTCATCGAGCGCGACAGCGAAGCCACGCATCCGGAGGTCTTCGAGGAACCGCGCGAGCAAACGCAGATCGGCTAAGGCCTGCTCGTCGGTGATCTCGAGTGTGACGCGACCAGCGAGATCCCCGTGCACAGCGGCTAACTGGCGAGCGAAAAGCTCCGAGCGCGTGAGGAGCGTAGGAGGCAGGTTGACGTGGACCACGACACCGCGCTCCGCGACGACGCGGGCGCTGTCCAGCGCCGCCGAAAGGAGCTGTTGGTGCCGGTCGAGCTGTTCAACGGTCGACAAGAACAGACGGGGTCGGAGCAAGCGCTGACCGGCGCGGAGTCGTGCCAGGAGTTCCACCCGAGGTGCAAGGGAGTCCCGCAAGGGAACGATCGGTTGGGCGACGAACGCGAACTGACCAGCGATGACCGCTGACGCGATCTCCGTAGGCGAGGGAGGAGTCGGCCACGCCTCGCTCGGATCGAGCACCGTGACCGTCTCCTCGGTGCTGAGTGCGATGTCGCGCAGACGGTGGAGCAGGTCCGCAACGGCTGCAGCGGTGGATGGGAGAGGATCCAGTCGGACGAGCGCGAAGTCCACGCGCGTACCGAACGGCCAGGCCGAGAGGAATGGGTACGAGCGGTGGACGCGACGGGCAGCGTCCTCGAGTGCGGCAGCCACAGTGTCTTCCGGTCGTGCTGAGGTGACGATGAGCAGGGCCTGTGGACTGATCCACGACAGGTGATCCGGCTCGAGTGCATCCTGGATAGTCTTGGTGAGGGAGGCGCGGATGGCCGCGACTGCTGTCTCCTGATGCGATCCCTGAGTGAGGAGCGGGAACCGGAGGACGCCGATGCTGAGGAGAATCGGTCGGCGGCGTGCAAGACGGTGGAGGAGCCGAACGAGTGCTTGCAGGGGAGACTCCAACGCGGGTGACTCGGGTGGGGAAGCCAGGAACGGGCACGGCGGTGGTAAGACGTGACGGAGAAGTTCTGGGAAGAGATGGAGGAGCACGATTGACGGATCCGGTTGCCCAGGGAGGGGGATGCGGACAGCCCGAGCTGCGAAGCGTTGGAGCTGGCAGTTGACGACGAGCGCGAGTGGAACGTCCTCCACTGCTGAGTCTTCTGCCAGTTGCCGCCGCAGGCTGTCCCAGTTCGGGAAGGCAGGCAGGAGGTCATCGAGTGGACGAGCAGCGAAGTCGGTCCGGCCGACCAACTGGAGGAATGCCGGGTTCGCAGCGAGGATTCGCCACTGGCCATCGAGAAGACACGATGGGATCGGCGCCGTGCGCCAGACCTCGTCGACCAGCATGGAGAGGGGGGCGTTGTCCAGCGCGGCTTCGAGCACCGCGCGGAGATCGGTGAGTCGCTCGAGGTCCGCTGTTCTCCCGATCGGGGCTGGGAGGTCGCACCACAGGATCCCGGCTGGCTCGCTATCGTTCCAGCGGAGCGGTAGTGCGACTCCCGGAGAGCGGAAGAGCGGTGGAAGCCGATTCGCGTCGTCGCCGAGCTCGTCGAGCGGCAGCACGGCGACCTCCGGTGTCGGGCAGAGCGCTGTGGCCGCCTCACCGGAGAGTTGGAGCGGGATGCGGGTGCCCAGTTCGTTGCGGGCTGCGACGAGGACGTAAGTGCCCGTGGAGGGGTCGCGCAGCCACAGTGCGACGGCCGAGCCCGGTAAGCCAGCCAACGCCTGTGCTAGGCTCTCGGGAGCGATCAGCCGACTCGGCGTGTTTTCCACCATCCTGGTAACGCCTTCCACGAGGAGAGACTCGCCGAGGATAGTCTATCGGAGTGGCGGACAACAGGCAAGCGTGTTGACAGGTAAGGAGAAGCTGTTCCGAGGTGATCGCCGACTCTCGAGACACCGGTCATCGCACAGCTGCTCAAGAGTTGCAAAGCTTCTCAAATCTTTCGGGCAATGATTGGTAAGAAGTGGCCTGCTCGCCGTGTTATCGAGAGAGAGACAACACGGAGAGACGGTCTGCTATGCCATTTCGGCAAGATCCGCACCGTTTTCGTGTATGCCGGTTACCGAGGTGTCCAACGGTACGGTGTGGTGCGAGGGTTTCAGCAGGAACAGGCAGCCGGAGCGCTGCCGGTCCGCCCTCATCGCCGGATCGGTCGCCGCGACAGGATCAGGGTGTAGGCCACCTAGTGTCGTGCATACTCGGCTGGGGGCCGGGGCAGGCGGTGCACGGTCAGGATTGGTGGCTGGCGCGATCGGCTGCGCGATGTCGGTCGAGCGCGACGGCTGGAGCCTGATCGTTCGCTCGGAGCGAGCGATGCCGGATCGCCAACAGCACGGTCGGGAACAGGAACGGACGAGGGGGCGCTGTCACAGCGCCCCCCGTCCCGCAGCTCGCCGTCATCACCGTCGCTGGCGGAGGCGGCTGGGTCGGAGAGCGAGACCGGCAGCGACTGGCAAAGCAGCCGCGAGGAGAGCGATCCACCAAGCGGGAGACCACTGGCGTCCGGTCCGGGGCAAAACTTGTGGGACCGACTGGTTCGACGCGCGGGTGTCGGTCAAGCGCTCCTGCCCAGTCGCCTGGTCCGCATACTCCAGGTTCTGAGCGGCCGGGTCGTGGGCCTGCGTTCCGTCACTGCTCGTGCCACCACCTCCACCGCTGCTGCTGCCGCTACCCCCACCACCGCTGCTGCCGCCTCCGTCATCGCCGCCGCTGCCGCCTCCGTCATCGCCGCTCGCGTTCAGCGTGTTGGTCAGATCGATCGTGCAAATCGGCGGTGCTTCAGGCTCCTTGGGTGACAATCGACACGCTGGAGGTAATTCGCCGCAGTCGAAGCCGTCGCAGCCGAGGAGCCCGAGCAAGCCTAGAACATCGTAGGACCCGAAGGCACCGCCAGGCGTCCAGCCAGGTGGCCCACCAACTTCGGTTATGGACATGACGAAGTCGGCTAATTCGCTATCCCTGAGCGGACCCGGAAAATTCATCTGGAAGCAAACCTCGCTCGGTGCCGAACCGGGGCAGGTGAAGGTACGGGTCTGGTGGAGCCAGTGGCCCTCCGGCCAGAAGGTGACCTGGATCGTGGCACCGCTGGTCGGCAGCGACGGGCCGATCCAGGCTTTGCGGAACTCGAGCACGAAAAACGCACGTGCTGCTGGTGGTTGCGGGTCGCGGGTGTTCAGGTTGACCGTCTCGATATAGAGGGCGTTACCGCAAAGTCTCCAGCGGTCGCCGGGACCAAAATCATAGTAGCAATCGCCCGCCCGTGGCGGCTCGCTGCCGTCCCAGGAACCGAGGCCGTACTCCTCGACCGCGACCCAGTCAGCGGGGAGGATATCTTCGTTCAAGGTGATCCGCCGATCTGGTGGAGCGAGGTCGATCCAGTCTTCGAGGATCAACGGGTAGGGTAAACATTCTTCGTCGGGAGCGTCCGCTGGGCAGGTAAGGGTGAAGGTCCCCATGCCGGTCTCGAGCGTGTAGGTCGCGCCGGCGCTCGGCAGCTCTGGTCCATACCAGAATTTTTGGAGATAAATCGCGAGGTCCTCGAGCTGCAGGATGATCGGGATCTGGCACGGGTTACCACATGCCGCGAGGTCGCTGGCATCGTAGGTCCCTGGCCCGCTGATGACTCTCCAGCTATCGGTGAGCAAGCCGGGCGGATCGATCGTGACCGTGCGGGGAAGGCCAGAAAACGGGCCGATCGGATCGCACCACCCAGGACGAGGCCCATAGTTGCACCATGTGGTGACGGTCGTCGGCGACACCCCGTCGTCGATCGTCACCTGGACCGGATATCGATTGCCACTAGGGGCGTCGGACGATGGATTGATCCAAGAAGGGTTACCGAAGAGGTCACGCGGCTCGAGGTAGAGCTGCAGGGACCAATTGCTGAGGGGTCCCGGTGGCGTATCGCGCGAGCCCTTGGACGAACCGTTCGGGTCGGACTGGTCCTTGCATGCGGTGCCCTTGCACTCCGGGCCTTTACCGGTCTCGTGCTTCCCTGCCTCTTTCTCTGGGGGTGGAAAGCCGGGGCCGACTCCCTCCTCTGCCGCGGTCGGCAGGAGCGGCACGAAGGCAGCCAGCACGAGTGCCGCGATGATCGACAGGTGAGCGAGCGAAGACCACCGCCTGCGCCGCTGGTGAGAAACCTCCTCGTCAGGCAGCTGCATCCACTTCAAAGTAAAAGGGTCGTCGCTTGTCAAGGGCTCAGTCGGTGCGCGTGGTCGGGAAACGCTCGTCATCGTCCGGACCGACTGCTTCGGGGGAGTGCCACCCTGCTGGCGGTAGAATCGAGGTGGAGGCGAGGTCTGCGCGCGGGAAGGAGTGCCGCGATGGTAAGCCGCAGGTCGTGGAGCAAGCGCCTAGCGTGGGCGAATGCCGTGGCGATGGGACTGGTGCTCCTTTTGGGGGCAACGGTCACCGCGACCGGATCGGGTTTCGGCTGTGGGGAGTCGTGGCCGCTCTGCCATGGCCGGTTGCTTCCGCCGCTCACGGCGGAGGGGATCATCGAGTACAGTCACCGGCTGGCCACGCTGGTGAGTGGGCTGGTTCTGGTGGCGTTGCTCGCGCTGACGATCGTGGAGCGGCGAGAACTCTTCGCCCAGTGGGAAACGCGGATCGTCGCGGGGCTGCTGGTCGGGACGCTGCTCCTGCAATCGGCGCTCGGGGCAGCGGCAGTGCTGGCGCCGCGGCATCCGCTGGTCATGGCGGTGCACTTCGGTGTCTCGCTCACTGTCTTCGCCAGCGCGCTCCTCTTGGCGCTCGTCCTGACGCGGGGCGAGTCGTTGCGGGCACGCCGCCGATTCCACGTGCCGGCTGGGGTTGTCCGGGCCAGCTGGGGGCTCCTGATCGGGACGTACGCCGTGGTGTACCTCGGCGCGTACGTGCGGCACTCCCACGCCAGTCTGGCTTGCCTAGACTGGCCGCTCTGCCAAGGCCGGCTAATCCCGGATCTGGTGGGACCGACGGGGATCGTCTTCCTGCACCGGCTGAGCGCGCTCGTCTTGACGCTGGGCCTGGTCGGCCTGGTGGTGCGACTGTGGCGAGACCGGGTGCTACGGCGCGAGCGTCCAGACCTGGTGTGGAGTGGGTTGGTCGCGCTGGGTTTGCTGCTCGCCCAGTCGGTGACGGGTGCCTGGCTGGTCTGGAGCCGGCTCAGCCTCGCCAGCGTGCTGGGGCATGCGGCCGTGGTGACGCTCCTGTTCGGTACGTTAGCGGTATTGGCGTACCAGTCGCTGCCGGAGCGGGCACTGATGGAGCGGGCTGCCCGCGCTCCCGTTGCTGGTGTTTCGGTCTCACAGTGAGTGGAGGGGTCGAGGACGAGGGGGAACGGTGACGGAGGACGCAGACCATTCTGGTGACGCGTGGCCAGCAAACATCGTGATCCGGGTGCGGGGACCATACTACGACGTGCTGACGCCGGAGGGGGTTCTTCGCTGCATCGTGCGTGGCGCACTCAAGAAGGAGCGCCGGCGGGAAGACCTGGTCGTGGTCGGTGACCGGGTCGTGGTGCGCGTCGTCGCCCCGGGAGAGGGAGTGATCGAAGCGGTCGCGCCGCGGCGACGCGCGCTGGTACGGCGAGCGCGCGATCGGGAGGCAGCGCAGGTCATCGTGGCGAACCTGGACCAGCTGGTGGTGGTCATGGCGGCTGCCCAGCCGGAACTGAGCTTGGGGATGCTCGATCGCTTCCTGGTGGTGGCGGAGTCGCAGGATCTGCCGACGGTTCTCTGCCTGAACAAGATCGATCTCGACCCGGCTGGACGAGCACGAGCGGTGCTCGCGCCATACCGAGCGATCGGTTATCCGGTCGTCGAAACGAGCGTAGCCAGTGGAGCAGGCCTGCACGAGCTCTGGCAGACGATCGAGGGGAAACTCTCCGCGCTCGCGGGACCCTCGGGGGTCGGGAAGACGAGCCTCGTGAAAGCGTTCCAGCCGGACCTGGAACTCCGAATCGGTGCGGTGAGCGAGGCGACGGGGCGTGGCCGACACACCACGACCGCGAGCGAACTCATCCAGCTCGACGAGCGGACGTTCCTGGTCGATACGCCAGGAATCGGGGTGCTGCACCTTTGGGCGATTCTGCCGGAGGAACTCGACCGCTGCTTCCGGGAATTTCGGCCGTATCTGGATGCCTGCCCGTACCGGGATTGCTGGCACCTCGATGAGCCGGGCTGTGCGGTGCGCGCAGCGGTCGAAGCGGGTGTCATCGACGCGGGGCGCTACGAGCGGTACCGTGCTCTCTACCAGGATCTTGCGGAGGAGACGGAACGGTACGGACGGTGGGAGATCGAGCGGCTGTGGCGCGGAAGGAGAGCGAGGTGAGCGACGAGCTGGTCTCGACGGTGCGGGCAGCGGTGGAATCGACGTTGCGCGAGCAGCATCAGGTCCTGCGGGAACTCGTCCAGGGGCTCAGCCCAGCGGTCCTCAACTGGTCACCGGGACCGGAGATGAACACGATCGCCGTCCTGGTCGCGCATCTCCTGAATGCCGAGCGCTCTCTCGTGGCGGCAGCGCTGGGCGAGGTGGTCGAGCGTGACCGCGAGCGCTGGTTCCGGTACGAGGCGCCGAGTGCACTCGCGCTCCTCGAGCTGATCGACCAGACCGAACAGGAAACGAGCGAGCGACTCACCCGGCTCACCGGCGACGCACTGGCCCACGAGTGGTCACCGCCCAATGACCGCCTGGGACGTCGCTTCAGCGGGATGCGCTGGCTGCTTCATGCCATCCAGCACAATCGGGGGCACATCGGGCAAGCGTTGCTCACGCGACAGCTCGCTGCCCAGCGAGGGATCGGCTGAGCGGGGAGGCATCGGCGATGCCGCCATGGCTGGTGCGCGTCCTCGGTATCGTGGTCGCGCTGCTGCTGGTGAGCGGGCTTTTCCTCTTGGCCTTCGCCAAGTCCGGGCTCTGGTGAGGGGGGATGGGGAAGCGCGAGCCTCATCCCGTACACAATCCGAGCGTCTGACCAGGCGCGCTGTCCGGCACAGTCTCGCTCCTGTCCAGTGATGGCGCTGGAAAAAAGAGCGGGACGGAATACCTGTCCCGCCCTCGTGGACTCGCTCAAGCAGCAGCGTGGCGACCGTCGCTGCCCGTCGTGACCGGTTCCCCCGCCGCTGGGGCGATTCCGGCGCGGAGAGCGCTGGCCACATGCTGGGCGTGCCGGTGCATCGCTTGGCGAGCGCCGAGTGGATCACCGGCGGCGATCGCCTCATAGATCGCCTCGTGGTCTTGCTGGAAGCGGGTGAGCTCCTCCGGTGCCCGTGTGGCCCACAGCCAGTTGGCGAACAGCACCTCGCTGAGCGGTCGCTGCGCATCGCGGAGGAGGCGGTTTCCGGCACTCTCAGCGATCGTCGCATGGAAAAGCGCATCCAGATTGAGGTAGGCTGCCGGATCATCGACCACCTTGCGCATCCGCTCGACCAGGTCGCGCAACCGAGACAGCTGCTCGGGGGTACGACGGGTAGCGGCCCGCTCGGCGGCACCGACGTCGAGGATCTCGCAGAGCTCGAGGAGTTCACTGAGCCAGCTCGCGTCCGGGCTCGAGCGGACTTCCTCGAGGAGGACCATCGGGTCGAGATGGTTCCACTGCTCGATCGACTGGACCCACATCCCGCTGCCATGTCGGACCGTGATCAGGCCCTTCTCGACGAGGATACGGATCGCCTCCCGAATGACGATGCGACTCACCCCGAATTGCCGGGCCAGTTCCGGCTCGGACGGCAGCGTGGTGCCGGGCGGCAATGCGCCACTGACGATTTGCCGCAGAAGTTCCTCGACGACTCGCTGGTGGAGTCGCGCCTGGGTGATGGGCTTCGCAGTGACCGGTATCGCTCTCGTCATGATCCTCTCCTTCATCTGTTTCTCCGACGCAAGATGTTCGCTTCTAAAGTTTAACCGTTGCGCTTCGATGAACGCGGCGGTGATACCCGCCACTCGGATAAGTGTGCCAATTCTGCCTCGTGCAGTGTGCCAGGGTTTTCTCGACTTCGCTGTTACGGCGACACAGCGCACCGTAGGTGCCGGAATGGCGAGCCGACGTTCGATCCCGCCGCGCCGGTACGGTCGCGTGCAAGCAGCTGTGGTGCAGAGGGCGCGAGAGCGGGGGCGTGGCCAGCTAGCGCTCCTGGCTTGGCTCGAGCAGCGCGGGAACAGCCGCTGGCTCTCGCTGTTCTCCGTTCCTCAGGAACACCTCTCCTCGGCGGTGCAGCTCGGGGGCGAGACAGCATCAGGGCCGGAGGCGGATGCCGAGCGCGTGCGCGAGTGCGACGGCCAGCGCGGACCAGCTCAGGACGAGCGCGGCGTCCGGCACGCCCGCTGGGAGAACAGACGCGATCAGGAGCAGAGCGATCGCGATCGCGGCCCAGTGCCAGCGGCGACCGAGCAGGCGACCGGCGGCCAGCGCAGCAGCGACGAGCATGCTGGCCGCGATGACCGGCTCGCTCGTCGCGGAGACCGCTGGCTGGAGCGCGATGCCGAGTCGTCCCGGCGAGAGTGGCCCGGTCAGCGCGCTGGCCAGTGCGCTGGCGCTGGCACCGAAAGTCGGAAGCCACACCCAGGCACCGGTCGGATGATCGAGCCGGGGGACGATGTACCGGGTCACGACGAGGGTACCCAGTGCCAGGCCGCTCAGTGCCGCGATCTCCACCAGACCAGTGAGTCGCAGCGCCAGGAGTGCGGCGAGCGCGAGCATGCCGCTGCCGAGCCAGCCAGTGACGAACCACCAGCGAGGAGCGAGGAAAGGACCGGTCATCGTCGCTGTGCCGAGGGCCAGGACGAGGAGGCTCCAGCGCTGCCAGTCGGGAGAGCGGAGGACGGCGAGGAGCGCCGCGCCGCATCCGCCGGCGAAGAGCGCGAGCGCGAGCCAGCTCGACCATGGGTTCCGGGAGGGCAGCGCCGCGAGCACGAGTCCCAGCGTGCAACAGACGAGCGGGGCGAGCACCGGCTCTGGGTGTCGGGCAGCGGCGAGGGCGAGCGAGAGGCCAGCGAACGCGGCGGGCACAACTGCGGGGGCGGTGCTGACACCGGCCCGTTGCCCGCTCCACCAGAGGAGGAGCGCCAGTGCGCTCGCCAGCACGGCGAGCACGGCGAGCGCAGCAGCTTGCTCGCTGTAGGCAGCCGTGCGGAAAAGCCAGCCGACCGTGCCGAGGGCGAGCGCTCCGTGGAGTGCGAGGAGCGCTCGCAGCACCGGCCGTTGCGCCTTCCCGGCTGCGACGAGCGGCGGGAAGGCAGCGATCCACGGGGCAGCGAGGAGAAGCGCTGGCCGACCGCCGCTCTCCAGCCAGACCAGGAGGAGCGGGATGCCGAGCGCGAGCGGCGCCAGCGGCAGCCACTCCCAGGCGACCGGATCGCTCGGCCGGTGGAGGCTCGACCAGGCGAGACCGCTCGCCAGGGCGACGGTTCCGGTGACCCACAACGGGGCGAGTGCACCGGGGACGATCGCGAGTAAGGATGGCAGGAGCGTGATCAGTGCCAGGGAGAGTGCGGCTGCCAGAAGGAAGCGGCGCTGCCAGGAGAGTGCCAGCGCGGCGAGCGCGAGGCTGCTCGTCCCGGCGAGCGCAGCCGCCTGGAGCGCGACCGGCGCCGATCGTGCGGTGAGGAGGCTCCAGGCCATCGCTGCGGTGAGCGCGACGAGCAGCACGATTTGGCCCTCGCTCCGGCGCTGCGGAGCGAGCGCGACGAGCGCGATGAGAGCCAGGCTCGCGAGTTGCCCGGCTCCCAGGGTGATCCAGCGCGCGAGGATCGGCGAGGGAAAGAGCAAGAGGGCGCTGGCGAGCGCGACGAGTTCGCCGACGACGAGGATACCCAGGAGAAGGCTGTTCGCCAGCTGCGTGAGCGCGACGGGCAATGGTTGTGGGGAAACGGATCGGGGGGTCGGCATGGTATCCGCCGCTCGCGCGGTGCCAATGCGGGGCTGCCACGCCAGGTGCCGGGACACTGCTGCGACCGGCGGAGAGGGCGCGATCGGCTGGTCGGCTGGCGGAGCGCTCGTGACCGGTTCTACCGATTCTGTGGGAGGGTGGGTTCGTGGTCGTGGCTCGCGAACGCCGAGTTGGGCGAGCTGGGCTTCCAGCCAGGCGAGACGTTGCTCGAGCTGTGCGACCCGATCAGCAGTATCCCGGCGTGGAGGTGGGGGAGACTGCCCTGCTCGCACCGCCCCATTGGGCGGGATAGCGTCGTTGGCGGCTGCGCGGATGGCAGCGAAGAGTTCCTCTGGCCGGCTGCTCTTTACCACATAAGCGATGGCGCCGGCAGCGCGTGCTGCCTCGCCAGAGGTCGTTGGCTCGTACCTGGTCAGCATGACGACGCGGAGAGTGGGAAAGCGCTGGCGGAGCGCAGCAGCGATGCCGTCGAGTCCCGGCATCGCGATATCCATGAGCACGACATCGGGAGCGAGCTGCGGTACCAGCTCGAACGCTTCGCTCGCTGATCCCGCTTCCCCGACGACGACGATATCGGGAGTGGTGGCGAGCAACTGGCGGAGACCCTGTCGGAAGAGGGCATGGTCATCGACGAGGAGGATGCGGATCGCTCGCTCGGGCATCGCCAGCTTTCTCCTCCCTGGCGGTCCACACTGGCACCGCGGCAGGGCCGGTTCCGCACTGTCGAGTCGATGCTACCGCGCTGGCATCCCGTCGCGCCAGACGAGACCGAAGGCGTCCGCGAGGCCGACGATTTCTCCGCCGCGCTGGTAGAGGCGCGGAATCCTGGTCGCCAGGCTGGTGAGGATCTCGTAGGCGATGGTGCCGCTGAGCGTCGCAGCGTCCCACGCGGTCATCGCGCCGTCCTCGCCGGTACCGAGCACGATGACCGGAGTACCGATTTCCGCCTGAGGGACCGCCTCGAGCGAGATCGTCGTCTGATCCATGCAGACCCGTCCGAGGATCGGGCAGCGCTGTCCCTGGACGAGGAACCAGCCCTGGTTGGAGAGCGCCCGCGGAAGACCATCCGCATAGCCGATGGGGACGAGGCCACAGTGGGTGAGCGCTTTGGTGACATAGGTATGTCCGTAGGAGATCCCTTCGCCCGCGTGGACAGCGAAGCAGCGGGCGAGCCGGGCCTGGAGCGTGAGTGCTGGTCGAATGCCGGGTGGAAGCAGCAGCGCTGGGTCGGGGGCGAGACCATAGAAGAGGATACCGACCCGAACCACGCGCCGGCCGGGGAGATCGGGGTCGCCGAGCGCGCCGCGCAGCGTGGCAGCACTGTTCGCCTGGTGGACGACTGGCGGGTGGATGCCTTCGGCCAGCAACTGCTCGCGGACGGCGCGGAAGCGCTCCATCTGGCGACGGAGCGTCCGGCAATCCGGGGCATCGGCGGTCGCGAAATGGGTGTAGATCCCTTCGAAGGAGAGAAGCGGGTCGGATGCCAACCGGCGTGCCAGCGCGACTGCTTCGTCAGGCATGGCACCGAACCGGTGCATGCCGGTATCGACCTCGAGGTGGACGCGGGCTGGGCGACCGAGCGCGCTGGCGGCCGAGCGGACTGCCTCGACGTCGGCCAGAGAGCCGACCGCCAGGGTTATGTCAGCTGCGACCGCTGCGCGCAGGCGTGCATAGTTGGGGGGACCCAGCACGATGACGGGCGCAGTGAGACCGGCCTGCCGGAGCAGCAGACCTTCCTCGATGCGCGCGACGCCGAGCCAGCGTGCGCCTCCCGCCAGCGCAGCGAGCGCGCTGGGGACGAGTCGGTGGCCGTAGGCATTCGCCTTGAGGACGGCGAGGAGCTCGACATTGGGCGGGAGAAAGCGGACCAGCGTCCGGGCACTCGTCGCCAGCTGGTCCAGGTCGATGATCGCATGGAGCCCGGCTCGTGCACAGGCCAGTCGCGTGGGCCAGTCGACCTGCTCGGTCGCCGCGGGGAGAGCGGAGGCATCATGCTGATTGGGATCCCCGAGACCGGGGTCGCGTTGCGTTCCCATCCCTTCCCCCGGAGTGGCCGTCGACTAGTATGCCCCAGCAGCAGCGGGTGGGGAGAGACGAGAGCGCTCGTCTTTTCCGAACGTCGGGGAGGGTGACTCGCTCGTGCTGCCCCGCGTGGTGCGCGCGTTCCCTGGGACGAGAGCGAGTGGCGAGCACTGCGGTGCTGACCGCTGGTGTCGATGATCCTGGTATCACGGTCATCATCGCGCGGCGAGCTCTGCTGGCCCGGCCGGGCCAGCGGGTCAGGCACCGCCTGACCCCTACCGGACGAAGGGCACACCGCCGAACCGTGGTGTGCATGCGGCCTACCGGGGATGCCCGCCCCACCTGTGTAGGGGCGAGGCGCTGCCTCGCCCGCCGCGCCTCTGGCGCGGCAACATCCGTGCCGGCAACCATCCCGGCGGGGATTGCGCACGCCACCGTGGGCACCCGTTCGCGCCGCCGGTTCCGGCCCAGCCGGGCCGGCGGGTCAGGCACCGCCTGACCCCTACAACATGGGGGATCACCCACCACCCCCTGGCCTACCGATCCCACCGCCAGCATGCTGCCCCACCTGTGTAGGGGCGAGGCGCTGCCTCGCCCGCCGCGCCGCTGGCGCGGCAACATCCGTGGCATGCATCGACCACCTCGCCGACCGACCTACCACCATGCCCATCGCCTCACCACGGGGTTCCCGGCCCTCCGGGCCGGACGGGTCAGGCACCGCCTGACCCCTACCGGACGGGGGAATGCACCACCCACCCGAAGCAGGTGCAGATACCACCGCGGACATGCCGCCCATCCCCTGTAGGGGCGAGGCGCTGCCTCGCCCGCCGCGCCTCCAGGCGCGGCAACATCCGTGCCTGCAACCATCCCGGCGGGGATTGCGCACGCCACCGTGGGCACCCGTTCGCGCCGCCGGTTCCCGTCCTACCGGGCCGGCGGGTCAGGCGTCGCCGCCGGGAAAATCCGCCCACCTTGGAGGGGCGAGGCGCCGCGTTGCGTGCCGCACCTCGGTGGCGCGGCAAATGGGACGGCACATATCGGACGACGCGGATCAGTGCGCCGCGCAGCCGCCGCATCATCGTCTTCCCGGCCGCGTTCTCGGGATCCCCCCGGGGTCGTTGACCGTGCGGGGCGAAAACTACCCGGGTCATTCCCCGAGCCGGCTTCAGCCGACTGCCGGACGGCGCCTCTCGGCGGCGAATCTGCTTCGGCCCGCTGCGCGGGGTGATGCCCCCTCGTAGCCCCCTTCAGGGGGCTTGTGGATTCAGCCCGGGGCTTCAGCCCCGGGCGCACTCCGGTGACGGTGGTGATTGCCGGCCCTCCGGGCCGGCGGGTCAGGCACCGCCTGACCCCTACAAGACGCGGATCGGTTGCCGCCCATCCGTGCAGGCATAGGCCACACCGGGGATGCACTGACCGCCTCGTCGGGGCGAGGCGCTGCCTCGCCCGCCGCGCCGCTGGCGCGGCAAACACCCGTGGCATGCATCGCCCGGTTCGACGATCCTGCTGGCATCGTGACCATCGCTCTACCGGAGGTTTGCCGGCCCTCCGGGCCGGCGGGTCAGGCACCGCCTGACCCCTACCAAACGGGGGATCACGCACCACCCATCCGCGCAGGCATAGGCCACACCGGGGACGCTCCGCCCCACCTGTGTCGGGGCGAGGCGCTGCCTCGCCCGCCGCGCCGCTGGCGCGGCAACCCTCGTGGCAACACCCATCCCCTCGGCCATTGCGCACGCCACCGTTGACATCCGGCCGCACCGCCAGTTCTGGCCCTGCGAGCCGGCGGGCCAGGTAGCGCCTGACCCCTACAACGTGGGGTGTGTGCTGCCCCTCGCGTGTCGATCCCACCAGGCGCACGCACGCGGTCTGGCCATCGGACTCAAGAACGACGCCGAGCAGGCAGCGGAACTCGTCGGCGATTTCGACTGGATCCTCGTCGAAAGCTGTCTCGCCGAAGGCTGGTGCGGACTCACCGCTCCGTTCCGGCGAGCGGGCAAGCCGGTCTTCGCCATCGAGTACGTCGAGCGAGGAATGACTGAAGCCCGGGTGTGTCGGGAGGCCCCGCGCTTCGGCCTGAGCGCGCAACTGAAGCGGCGCGAGCTCGATGCCTGGTCGCGACCCTGCTGGCGAGTGCGCGCTCAGACGATCGGTCGATAGGCGTCCGGATCGAGCGGTACCTCGATGACGAACGGCAACCCGGCCTCGTTGGCGGCGAGCGCCTGGCGGGCGGCCGCGGTCAGTTCGTCGGGAGTCCGGGCCACCGTGCCAGCGCAGCCGCAGGCCTGCGCGACGAGCACGCTGTCGATCGGCTCGAAGTCGACGCCGTAGCGTGGCAGACCGCGGTTTTCCTGGCCGATGCGGATCAGCGAGTAGGAGCGATCGGCGATGACCAGGACGATCACAGGTGCACCGATGCGCCGGGCGGTCTCCAGTTCCTGGCAGACCATGGAGAACCCGCCGTCGCCGAGTACCGCCAGCACCGGCGCAGCCGGCCGCGCCAGCTTGGCCCCGATCGCCGCAGCGAGTCCGTACCCCATGCCGGACAAGCCGTTTGACATCCAGAACGTCTCCGGGTGACGGCTCGGCCAGAACTGCCCGAAGAGATACTTGTGCGACCCCACGTCGGTCGTCACGATCGTCTCGGCCGGGAGGACTGCGGCCAGCGCCTCGACGATGCGCACTGGGGCGAGTCCCTGAGCTGGTGCGCGGCTCTTCCCAGCGGCGATGGCGGCCCGCTCCGCCTGGACCTCCTGAAACGGGCGCTCCCACCGGCGCGGCGGGACCAGTTCGCCGAGCGCGGCGAGGAGCGCATGGTGGTCGACCAGGAGGAGGTCGCGTCGCGGGAGCAGGCCTGTCGCCTGGGCCGATTCCAGGACCCAGAGCACCGGACGGTGAGCGTGCCAGGTCTTGTCCACTTCCACCGGATCGAAGCCGAACCCGACGAGGAGGTCGGCCTGCTGGACGGCTTCGACCATGAGGTCGTCGATCGCCATCCCACCGACGACGCCGACGAAATCGATGGCCGGGTCGCGTTCGTCCACCAGCCCCTTCGCCTTGGGCGTCACGGCGACCGGGAGATGCCACGCGGCCAGCCAGCGCCGCAGGCCGGGCGCGTTTTCCGGCCGCACGCCCAGACCGATCACGACGAGTGGTTGCTCGGCCTCGGCCAGGCGACGCGCCAACTCCTCGGCAGCGACCCGGGCGTCCTGCGCTGTCGCCGCCGGTCGGAGGGCGAGCGACTCCTCGTACAGGATGCAGGCTGGTCGCACGGCATCCTCGGCAGAAAGAGTGAGGTAACTCGGCCCCAGTGGCTCGCTCGTACAGGCGATGAGGGCACGCCGGACCGGGCGGTGCGGGTCGAGCGGCGTGACCGCCTCCACATGCTTGGTGACAGGACGGTAGATATCGTGGAGGGGGAGTCGCTGGTGGGTGTGACTGGGTGGCCAGCTGGCGGGCAGGTCGGCGGTGATGGCGAGGAGCGGTTCGCGGTCGAGCCAGGCATTGCTGACGGCGAGCAGGAGGTTGGCGGCGCCGGGCCCCAGGGTGGCGACCGCGACGCCAGCGGTGCGGCGGAGCTTACCGTAGACGCCGGCGGCGATGCCGGCCATTGCCTCATGCCGGCAGAGGGTGAAGACGATCCCCGCTCGCCACAGCGCGTCGATGAGCGCCAGCACCTCTCCACCAGGAAGCCCGAAGGCGCGGTCCACCCCAGCTGTTCGCAGTTCCTGGGCGACGACTTCGGCGACAGTCGCCATCGCGCTGCTCCTTCCCGCGGTCCGGTCGGCGGCAGTGTAGGGGATGGGGATGCCGGAGAGCAAGCGATGGGACGGGATCCGGGCTGCCTCGCTCGTCACCGCGCAGTGGAGTCGCTCGACCGGCCGGTTCGGCCATCGGCAGCGCGCCCGGTGCGGGCGGTGGTCAGGGGCTGTCCAGCTCGCTCGCAGTGGCCGGGCCGCTGAGCGTCACCGTGGCGCCGAGGCGTAGACCGCGGGCTGCGCCATCGGCGAAGCGTGCACTGCGCACGACGATGTTCCAGTGGTTGGGAGCGTGGACGCCATCGAACCCGACCACCTCGCCGATCTCCTCCCCGGCTACGGAGCAGCGCGCACCCACGGCGACGATGCCCCCGATCGGGAAGCGAACGAAGCCGAGATAGGCGGCCCGGGCGACCCGCTGCCCCGGTCGAGTGTCCGGTTGGTCGGTCACGCAGAGTTCGGCGATGGCACCATCGGGGAAGGCTCGCGAGCCGAACGGTTCCAGTTCCAGGTTGCGGTCGGGGAAGCTGACGGCCAAGACGGCGACCAATTCACCGACCAACGGTCGGACCGCGGCGAACGGTCGCTCCGGAACGATACCCCGGGCATACGGCTCCTGATCGTGCGTCATCCTGCTCACCTCCTGCTCGTCGCTGGCGACTCGCCGGACGTATGATGGCGCAGGTGCAGCGCGCACGGCGCACGAGGATACACGAGGATAGAGGAGAGGACGAGCAAGCAACGAGATGTTCGGGCAAGCGCACCATGTCCTCCAGGTTTGGGATTACCACCACGGCCAGTCGACGCGCATCGTCGTCGCGGGTTGTCCACCGCTCCGCGGCCGGACCATCCGGGAGAAACAGGCGGACCTGGCGACCCGCTACGATCACTTGCGTGCCCTGATCGTGCGGGAACCGCGCGGTCACCGTAACCTGTTGGGCGCCTTTCTCACCGAGCCGGAGCGACCGGAGAGTCAGGCTGGCGTCATCTTCGTCCATCCCGATGGGTACTTCGATGCCTGCGGCGACTCGACGTTCAGTGTGGCGGTCGCGTTGGTGGAGAGCGGGCTGGTGCCGCGGACGACCGACGATGGTGAGCAGGAACTGGTGCTCGATACCGTGCTCGGCCCGGTCCCGGTGCGCGTCACGCTGCGCGGTGGACGAGTGGTGGCGGCGACTATGGCCAGTGGCCCCTCCTACGCGCTCGGGTCAGCGCGCCTGGAGACCGAGCTGGGCACCGTGCCAGTGACGCTCGCTTGGGGCGGCCTGCTGTACGCGTTCGCCGATGCGACGGCGCTCGGTCTGCAACTGGGTGCCGAGCTTACGCCCGCGACGCGCGAGCGGCTGCTCGACGTGGGGACGATGCTCTGGCAGGCGGCGCGGGCGCAGCTGCGTGCTGACGTACCCGGCCTGGCGCAGGGGCGAGCGGTGGATCTGGTCACGCTGGTGCAGGAGCTGGATGAGGACGGTCGACCGCTTCCGGCCGGTTCGACGGCGCAACCGGCGGGAGCGCGCGTCGCCAACTTCTACGCGCCGCGCACCATGGGACGCACCCCCTCGGGCACGGGAACGGCGGCACGCGTGGCAGCGCTGGTCGCGAGTGGGCGATTGCCGCTCGGTGCGTCCTACTTCCACGAGAGCCCGGTGGGGTTGCGCTTTACCGCGCGACCGGTGCGGCGCGAGGGGGAGGCGGTCCACAGCGAGATCAGCACGATGTCCTACTGCATGGGGATCGCGACGCTCGTCCTGCGTGACGACGACCCCTTCCCGACCGGCTTCCTGCTGTAGCACGGGCAACTGGCTGTCGCTGTCCCGGCACGCTGACCGGGTGAACTGCCCTGCCGGTGTGCGGTGGACCGGGCCAGCCGGCGCCCTCCCCACGAATCATCCACCGCTCGGCTGCGCGGCGGTCGGCTCTGCCTTCGAGGGTGGTGTCGCGGACGAGAGGGTGCGTTGCCGGGTGCGTCCCGCAAGGAGGGCAACGAGCTAGGTCACTCGCAGCCCGAACCGGTGCGTCGCTGTTTTCTCTCCGACGGCCGGTGGGCCACGCTCCGTCGTGCCGGGAGGCGCGCGACCCGCGAGCTCCTCGGGTAGCGGTGTCGGCGTGCTGAGCCGGCGTGCGTGGGCCGTGGAGGGCGAGCGGTAGCCGACACGTGGTACTGGACAAGAGCGCCGGACTGGTGTAGGCTCCAAGAGGACAACGGAGCGCCGCAAAGGCGGCGAAGAGGAGAGTACCCAGCGGGAGCGGTCCAGCGAGCCGCGGGTGGTGGAAAGGCGGCCCGTTACTGCTGGGGAAGAAGGCCTCGGAGCTGCGTCCCGAGCCGCGCGACTCAGCGCGGGGTAGGCGACGACGGTGGCCCCCGTTACCGGCCCGCACTCGATGCGTACCGAGTGCGTGAGGCCGCGACCCGCGAGGGCGCGGCGAAGCGGGGTGGTACCGCGAGACGGCACCGCTCGCCCCCGCCAGGGCGAGCGGTTTTCGTTTGCGAGGAGCGATCTCGTCGATGGAGCGAGTGGTCGAGCACCAGGATCGAACCCAGGGAGAGCGCCGGGGTGACCGGGTGATCGGTCGGGTCGCGTCCGCGCCTGCCTGCTCGGCCAACTCGCTGCCCCTCTTTCCGGTGCGTCATTCCCCTGCTGAGCGAGGAACCAGCGCGCTCGTCCGCCAGGGACGCTGCCTCGCGACCCACGGTGCCCAGCCGGACAAACGCGGGACGAAACGCTCGGCCTGAGCGTGTTCTGGCCCCATCGGTGTCCGGTCGGTTGCAGTGGTGTCGGAGGTCAGTCGTGGAGCGCGTGCGTGTTGGACTCGTCTATGGACTTTTGCGAGCGGAAGAGCGGCTTTTGATCGCAGCGCTGGAGCAGCGCGGGGCGGTGGTCGAGCGGATCGTCGACCGGCAGCTGCGGCTCGAGCTGACCAGCCCACCGCCGCGCTACGACGTGGTGGTGGAACGCTCGGTCAGCCAGCAGCGGGGGCTCCACGTGGCCAGCGTCTTTGCGGCGTGGGGGATCCCGGTCGTCAACCCACCGCACCTTCTGGAAGTGTGCAACGACAAGCTGCGCACGACGGCGCTGCTCGCTGCGGCTGGGGTCCCGCAGCCGCGGGTGATGGTGGCCTTCAGCCCAGAAGAAGCGCTGGCGGCAGCCGAGGAACTGGGGTACCCGGTGGTGATCAAGCCGCCGTTGGGATCCTGGGGGCGGCTCCTGGCGCGCGTGCACAGTCGGCGAGCGGCCGCGGAACTGCTGCGGCACAAGCGGATGCTCGGCGGTTTTCATCACGGGACGCTCTACGTCCAGGAGTGGGTTCCCAAGCCGGGACGGGACATCCGCGCCTTCGTCGTCGGCCAGGAGACGATCTGCGCCATCTACCGTACCTCCGACCACTGGGTCACCAACACGGCGCGTGGCGGTCGTGCCTCCAACTGCCCGGTGACACCGGAACTGGCTGACCTGTGCGGGCGGGTCGCGCGGGCGCTGGGTGGCGGCGTCCTGGCCGTCGACGTGCTGGAGCATCCCGAGCGCGGCCTCCTGGTCAACGAGGTCAACGCGACGATGGAGTTCCGCAACTCGATCGCGCCGACCGGGGTCGATATTCCTGGGCGGGTTGCCGATTACGTGCTGGCGATAGCCCGAGCCGAGCAGCCGCTCTCGCTGGCGGCGGCATCCTGAGCGGTCGCGCGACCCACCAGTACGCCCACCCTCAGCGCTGAGCCTCCGGTCGGCTGGAGCGGCCGTCACACGGTACCCAGTCTCCTGGCGAGCGTCGAGCTGGCTTTCGCCTTGTCTCGGACGATCGATCTGCCTGTCTCGTTCACCCTGTCTCCGTACGGCGGAGCGGATACTCTGCCGAACGGACGGTTGCGGGCGCGATCGGATCGTACTATGCTCGCATCGCAATCGCGTGGTGGAAGCGAGGGGGTAGGGCGATGGACGAGCCAATGCAACCGCCAGCGCTCGGCCCGGCGCGTCAGGTGGACATCGAGACAGCGGGCTGGATCGCGCTGGCGCTGGAAGCGATCTTCGGCTACTTCGGCATCCTCGGTGTCGGTCACGCCTATGCCGGTCGGTTTGGGCGAGCGATCGGGCTCCTGGTCGGCTGGTTGGTGGTGTTGGTGCTGCTCGTAGCGCTGACCGGTCTCACTTTCGGTGTGGCCGCCTGCCTCGTCCTGCCGATCGCGGTAGCGGTTCCGGCCATCTCCGGTCTCCTGGCGCGACGGACGGTGCTGGCCGAAGGGCGCACCGGGAGCTGGACTGCGGTCTTCGGCTTGGCTGGGGTGGGCTGCCTCGGTGTCCTCACGCTGATTTGTCTCGGGTTGGTGCTCCTCGGCGGGCTCGGCGCGCTGAGCAGCGCGCTGAGCAGCGCGGTGAGCGGGTGACCGGCTGGCGCCTGGCGACCGGCGTGCACGGCGCGGATCGATTGCCACACCGTTAGCGCGGCGGGCGAGGCAGCGCCTCGCCCCGACACGGGTGGGGCGGAGCATCCCCGGTGCGGTGCCTGCCTGCACGGATGGGCGGTGCGTGAACCCCGTGTGGTAGGGGTCAGGCACCGCCTGACCCGCCGGCCCGCGAGGGCCGGCAATCCCCTGGCGGGACGATGGGCATGGAGCCGGGTGGATGGGCGAGGTGGTCGATGCATGCCACCGGGTTTGCCGCGCCTGGTGGCGCGGGCGGGCGAGGCAGCGCCTCGCCCCGACACGGGTGGGGTGCCGCAGCACCGATCGGGGATTTGGGCACCACGATCCGGTGGTACCGTGCCGCCCTGTAGGGGTCAGGCGGTGCCTGACCCGCCGGCCCGCCAGGGCCGGGGAATGACACCGTCACCGGGGTACGGATGGAGATCACGGCGGGTGTGGGCGCCAGCCGTGCGCCCGGGGCTGAAGCCCCGGGCTGAATCCGCAAGCCCCCTGAAGGGGGCTGTGAGGCGCCCAGGCGCCCGGGTCGTCAGCTGGGTGCAGGCGCCGATGGGATCAGCCGGCTTCAGCCGGCTTGGGGAGTGAGCCCGGCCGTTCACGGCCGGGCGATGGTGGAGACAGCCGCTCGGCTGATCTGCGCTGCGTGTCGTGCGAGACGTGTCGGCCACGCGGAATCGCCGCGCCGTTAGCGCGGCGGGCGAGGCAGCGCCTCGCCCCTCCAACGGGGGGACACACCAGCGGCTGAGGCTACCCTCATCCCCGTGGCTCCCTCGTGCGCACGGCGTGGGAGCGGGGGCGTTGCGGAGCGGCGGGGGTACGGGGTGGTTCGGGTTCAGGCACCACCTGACTGCTGAGCCCGATCGGTTGAGGGCGCCCCGGGTCGTGGGGTCTGAGGCTTGGCCCGGATTCATCGGGAACCGCGGCCCGGAAACCGGCTACCGTGCTCTCGAGCGCGTCTACCGGCTTCGGTGCCGGCCGCGCGCAGCTGGTCGGATGGTAGGGGAAGAGAGCGGGTAACGGGCGGATCGGTGAACGAGGACGTGCCGACCTCCGTTACAATAGCGGAAGCGAGAGGGAGCGCACGCATGGCGTTCACGGTCGAGGACTTCCAAGATCTGGTGCGCCTGCTCGCTCAGCATCCGGAATGGCGGAGCGAGTTGCGCCGGTTGCTGCTGAGCGAGGAGCTGCTGACGGTACCCGAGCGGCTGGCCCGCGTCGAGCGGCTGCTGGCTGAGTTGGTGCAGCGTGACGAGGAACGCTCCCGCCAATTGGCGGGGTTGATCGAGGCGGTGCGCGAGAACACCCGGCAGATCGCCGAGCTGCGGGAGACGGTGGCGGAGCACTCGCGGCAGATCGCTGAGCTGCGGGAGACGGTGGCGGAGCACTCGCGGCAGATCGCTGAGCTGCGGGAGACGGTGGCGGAGCACTCGCGGCAGATCGCTGAGCTGCGGGAGACGGTGCGCGAGAACACCCGGCAGATCGCTGAGCAAACGCGGCAGATCGAAGGGCTCCGCGAGACGGTGCTGCTTCTCGCCCAGCGGCTGGATACGGTGGCTGGCCGCACGGACATGGCGCTCGGCGAGCTCCTCGAGCTGCGGGCCGAGCGCCGGCTCAGCTCCTGGCTGGGGCGGTTCCTGCGCGGCCTGCGTGTCCGCCCGCCCGGTGAGTGGGAGCGCGAGTTCCGGCCCCTGCTCAGTCCGGCAGCGTTCGATCGATTGCTCGATGCCGACCTGCTGGCTCGCGGACGGCTCACGCTCGACGGGCAACGGGAAGTCTGGTTGGCCATCGAGGTCTCACGGGTTATCGATGCCGAGGATGTGGCTCGTGCCCAGGAATGGGCTCAGCTCCTCCGCGAGGTAGGGCTCGTCGCGGTACCGGTCGTGCTGGGAGCGGCCCTGACCGGGGAGGCGCGGGAGGCGGTGGAGCGCGAGCGGGTGCTCTTCGTCGAAGCGACGCTCCAGCGGGTGTGGGTTCACGGGTGGGAGGCAGTCCGCGAGCGGTGGGTCGCCTGAGGAAGACCGTCCGAACGGTCGGTCAGCGGAGCGGGGGTATCGCTCCCGCGCTGCGTTCGCGTGGGTGGTGATGGCGGGCCGGGGCGAGCAGCGCGACGACTGGTGCAGGTGGTGGCTCGTCACTGCCAGCGGAAGCGCTGAGTCGCAATGGCGAGCGAGCCAGTGGTCCAGGCGGCGAGGAGGAGCAGCGCGCGCCAGTGATCCGACCAGGGCTCGGCGACCCAGGCGGCGCGGAGCAGAGTGACGATCGGGGTGGCCGGGAGGAACTCGGCGAGCTCTCGTACGCGTGCGGGCAGGATCTCCGGTGGGAGCGCCATGCCGGAGAAGAACAGCATGGGGTAAAAGACGACGAAGGCGACGACCAGTGCGGTGCGTGTGCTGGGGACGAGCGCAGCCAATGCGAAGCCGAAGGCCATCATCGCCAGGAAGCTGAGGATCCCTACCGCCAGCGCGCTCGGCAGAGATCCGGCAAAGCGGAGCCCATAACCGAGTTCAGCGGTCAGCAGGAGGAAGCTGATGCCGAGCGCGCTCAGGATGGCGCGAGCGGCGAGTTGGCTGACGAAGAGCGCGATGGGCGAGACCGGGGCGAGGGCCAGTTGGCGGAGCACGCCGCGTTCCCGGTAGGTGGCCAGCGCGATGGGGAGGTTGAAGATCGCGACTGTGGCGATGACCATGGTGACGTAGCCTGGCACGGCCAGATCGATGACGCCGAAACCGCCGCTGCCAGGACGTGGGGTGTTGCCGTCGATGCTCCCGAAGATGACGACCAGGAGCGGCGGGAAGACGAGGGAGAAGAAGGCGTTGAAAGGTTCGCGCAGCTCGAGGAGAAACTCGGTCAGTGTCAGGCGAACGAGGCTGCGCATGGCTCACTGCTCCTCTCGGGTAACCACTGTGCCAGTGAGGGCCAGGTAGGCGTCTTCGAGTCGGCCGCTGGAGACGCGCAGCTCCCGCAAGGGGACACGGTGTTCGACGAGCAGGTGGACGACGGCGGCGACAGTGCGGTCGTCGTCGGCGTGGACGACGAGTGTCCCGTCTTCGCGTCGTACCTGGCGTACACTAGGAAGGGACTGCAGCGGCGGCAGCGGAGCGCCTTCCGGGATCCGAACGCTCACCCGCAGGCTCCCGACGATGCGGGCGATCAGGCGCGAAGGGGTATCGAGCGCGACGATGCGGCCCTGGTGGAAGACCGCGACGCGGTCGCAGAGCTCCTCCGCTTCGTCCATGAGGTGGGTGCTCAAGAGGATAGTGGTGCCGCGTGCCCGGGTGGCGCGGACGAGCTGCCAGACGGCGCGACGCCCGTGCGGATCGAGTCCGGTGCTCAGCTCGTTGAGGAAGAGGAGACGGGGGTCGTGCAGGAGGGCCAGGAGCAGGAAGAGGCGTTGCTTCTGCCCACCGCTGAGCTTGGCGACGGGGGTGCGCAGCTGCTGGCTGAGTCCGAGTTGCTCGAGGAGCGGGCGCGGATCGAGCGTCTTCGGGTACAGGCTCGCGAACAGGGCGATCGCCTCACCGACGCGTAGGCGGTCGGGTAGCGCGCTCTCCTGGAGCTGCACGCCGATCTGGGGCGCCAGGCGACGACGCTCTCGCCAGGGATCGTGTCCGAGGACCCGGACGGCGCCGGCGTCGGGTCGGCGCAATCCTTCCAAGCACTCGATCGTCGTCGTCTTGCCCGCACCGTTCGGGCCGACGATACCGAAGATCTCGCCGTCCTGAACGGTGAAGCTCACGCCCGCGACCGCGACGACCTGGCCATACGTCTTGCGGAGTTCCGCGACCTCGACGACGTTCACGGTGGACCTCCTCGCTCGTCGGAACCGTCCCGGTCGCCAGGGGGGGAGTCGGCTGGGAGCGGGAACTGGCCGCTCAAGAGCGCGACGAGTTGGGCACGATAGCGCTCGAAGGCCGCGCGACCGTACGGCGTGAGCGCCAGAAAGGTGCGCGGCTTGCGAGCGACGAACGCTTTGCGGACACGGATGTAGCCAGCTTCCTCCAGGCGCAGCAGATGGGTGCTCAGGTTGCCGTCGGTGAGGCCGAGCAGGTCGCGCAGGGTCGTGAACTCGACCTCGGTTTCCGGCGCGAGCGCGGCGAGCGCGGCCATGATGCGGAGTCGGGTGGGCTGATGGATGCGTTCATCGAGCGTCATCGCGACTGCTCCACCAGACCCGGAGGCCGCCGGCTATCAGGGCGCTGCCACCGAGGAGGCCGACCAGCAGCGCGTAGGGAGCTGGGCCGGCGAGGTGGCCGACGACGGCGACCGCGGTGACGAAGAGCCCGAGGATGGCCATGAAGGGGGTGATCCAGATGCCGTAGAGGACATAGCCGGCCATGATGGCAGTAACCAGGACGAAGCTGGCCAGCTCGGGATCGCGCGGGAAGAGGAGCGATGCCCACAGGCCGAGATAGCCACTGGCGACAGCCCAGGAGAGTCCGTGGCGGCGGCCCTGCGGGGAACGCAAGCGGCGCGCGGTGAGGAACTGGGTACCGAAGGAGACCGCCAGGCCGAGCGCAACCAGTCCGATCCAGAGCAGGGTCAGTGCGTCGCCGGCGAGTAGGAGACTGGCCGGGAAACCGACGAGCCAGACCAGACCCCAGGCGGCGAGGCTCGGTGACAGCGTCCAGCGGAGGACGGCCCGCCGGACAGCCTGTTGGGTGCGGGCGATGGTGGTGAGCGCCTCTTCCAGTTCCGGCTGGTGCATGGTGCCCCTCCGTTCGGTGCCGAAAATCTGCGGAGTACTTTGTTACACAAAGTACTCCGTATTCGTGTCGTTGTCAAGGGGTGGGGGCAGTGCTGCTGGGGGAAAGGGCGATCAGGCGGCTCTGGGTCGGCAGGGTTGCGGATGGGTAGCCGTGGCCGGAGGGCGTCGGCAGTTCCGCCGACCGGCGAACGCGGGGCAGGCGGAGGGAAAGTCGCGCGGTGTTCAGGTCGGCTGCACACGGCGTCCGGTTTCTCGAATGGAGGGTTAGAATCAGGGCGAGTGGATCGGTCTCGTCCTGGCGCTGAGGAGGCAAGCGATGGGTGCAGTGGAGTACCGGCCAGGGTTGGAGGGCGTGATCGCTACCGAAACAGCGATCTCCTATCTCGATGTCGAACATGAGGAGATTGTCGTCCGCGGCTACAACCTGCTCGACCTGGCTCGGCAGCGGACCTACGTGGACGTGGTGGGGCTCCTGGTGAATGGCCAGCTGCCGGCCGAGGCGGAGCGAGCGGCACTGGAGCAGCAGTTGCTCG